>Ga0209634_1000006_pt1 | contig 733143 bp, 670 predicted proteins | sample LinPmetageLP40_FD_184043 | JGI IMG/M metagenome (GOLD analysis project Ga0209634, IMG submission 184043) | Marine viral communities from the Pacific Ocean - LP-40 (SPAdes) (version 2) | ecosystem: Environmental > Aquatic > Marine > Oceanic | place: Pacific Ocean | collected 2010-08-26
ATTTGCTTGGTGACAATAGCGTTTTGGACCCACCTGACCCCATGCCGAACTCAGTAGTGAAACGAAACAGCGCCGATGATAGTGTAGCATTTGTTATGTGAAAGTAGGTCATTACCAGGCTCCAAATAAGAGAAACCCGTTACAGAAATGTGACGGGTTTTTTTACGTCTGAAGAAAAGTGAAAATATTATCCGTCAGCCGTCAGCCGTCAGCCGTCAGCTGCACAGCGTTAACCTCAGAGCCAACGCACATCCCATTAAAAACATTAAATGTACCTTGCTATGTGGCTCTCTAGCGCTCTAGGCACTACGATATTCTACTGCGTTGTCGCTACGAAGTAGCGCACCGACTCCAAATACAAGAAAGCCCGACTCGAAAGAGCCGGGCTTTTTTACGTCTGCAGAAAAGTGAAAAACAAATGTAAAAGGTTAAAGGTATTAGGCTAAAGGAAGATAATTGATCAGAGCCGATTCCAGGACATACTACTTTGCTGTCGCTTCGAAGTAGCACACCGACTCCAAATGTAAGAGAAGTGCAAAGCATCCGGCTTTAGGTAAAATAAGCCCTGCTTTACGCTGACCTCCTATTAACTTCTCTTGTATGGTTATCCTCGTTATATAAAATTAATAGCTCCTTAAATAAAGCCTTATAGATTACATAACTATGTTTTACTTGAAAAAGAATTTATAAAGCCCAAAATGAAATTAGGTATTCTTATTAAATTGAGCTGTTTATGTCATTACTACTAACGCCACCTAAGTGCGAGCAATGGACCTATTTGTCAAAACAAATAAAAGGGTATGAAGAACAAGCAGTCCATGCTACCGGCGCAGACCTTTACACGCTGATGCAGCGTGCCGCGGAGGCTGTTTTTTGCTGTTGGAAAACCTTTAATGCAAAACAAACGTTAGTTATTACAGGTAATGGAAATAATGCCGGAGATGGTTATGAGGTAGCTCGGTTAATCAAACAAGCAGATCGGCATGTAGTTGTTTGCGCGATTAATCCGAATAAAGCCTTATCCGGAGATGCAGCAAAAGCACAAAAGCAATGGATTGATTCCGGTGGTGAAATTTGTAACTTTAACGCTGATGCACTCGATGAGTGTGATGTGATAATTGATGCATTACTCGGTACTGGTCTTGAGAATACGGTACGCGATAATGTTGCTACTATTATTAAAGCGGTAAATGAAAGCACTAAACCAATACTGAGTATTGATGTGCCGTCAGGTATTAATGCAGATACAGGCTGTCCTCAAGGAACAGCCATTATGGCCACCAAAACAATGACATTAGTTGGGATAAAGCAAGGACTCACCACGACTAAAGGAAAGCAGCATGCCGGGCAGTTGTATTTCGACGAGTTAGGTATTGGCGAGCAATTTATGAAACTAGCCACCCCTTCTGCTCAGATTATCAATATAGACAGCTTTAAACCTTTGCCTGAGCGCTCAGTGAGCAGCCATAAAGGTAGTCATGGAAAGTTATTATGTATAGGAGGAAACCACGGCTCTGCAGGAGCTATTAGATTAAGTGCTGAAAGTGGATTAAGGTCTGGTGCTGGAATGGTAAAAGTGTATACCCATGAACATGCCGTTTTACCTGTGAGCATCGGGCGACCAGAGCTTATGGTAACTAGTGAACACTTGGATGATGCCCTAGCATGGTCAACTTGTGTAGTTATCGGTCCAGGTTTAGGCCAAGATGAATGGGCCCAAAAAACCTTTGAGCAGGCAATCCGTTATTGCCAGCAAAACAATATCCCTACTGTTATTGATGCAGACGCCTTAAACTTATTAGCTAAGCAATCATCTTCTCATAAATTAAATAATACCGTGCTAACGCCTCATCCTGCAGAGGCTGCACGGTTATTAAACTTAACTACCTCTGAGGTTGAGTCTGATCGTTTTTATTATGCTCGACAATGTGCGACCAACTTCGCAGCGACCTCTATTTTAAAGGGCGCAGGTACGCTAATCGATAATACCGAGCATACTTGGATATGTGAAAATGGTAACCCTGGTTTGGCTGTAGGAGGAAGTGGTGATGTGCTTAGTGGTATAGTTGGGGCGTTAATGGCTCAAGGGTTAAATACCAGTGAGGCAGCATGTTATGGCGTTGTGTTACATGCAAAGGCGGGTGATAGAGCCTGTGAACAATCAGGGCAAAGAGGAATGTTAGCCAGTGACTTATTTGCGCATGTAAGAGCACTGATCAATCATAAATAGTAAAAGCAGCAGTGACTGGCTGTGCTAGCTAATGTCTTCGCTGCTTGTTTTGGCTACTATCTGTGAAGCTCACCAGCTCTTTCAGGCTGATAAGTAACTTCTTTGATGGTTACTGTTACTAATCCACCGCCAGGCTTTGGCCATTCAATTTGATCTCCTTGTGAAAGGCCAAGTAATGCACTACCTACAGGGGCTAAGATTGATATTTTGTCGCCAATTGAATCAATATTTTTTGGGTAAACAAGCGTTAAAGTAAACTCTTCGCCTGTAGATTCAACAACAAAGTTCACAGTTGAATTCATGGTTACCACGGTTGCGGGAACTTCGTGCGGCTCAACTATGCTGGCTCGTGCAAGTTCTGCTTCAAGTTCTTTTTCACCCGCAAAGCTGTTTGCAGGCAACGACTCCATCAGTGCATACAACCTATCTGCATCCAGCGATGAAATGATAATTTCAGGTTTTGTATTCAACTTAATATCCTTAATCATGTTAAATAAAATTTACTCTGGTATAGCTTGCAGGAACTCAGTTGCATTGGAATACACTGAGTTAATTTTATTGTTGTTTAGTGAATTTATTTTATCTCTATTGCTAAAAACCCAGCCGAAGCTGGGTTTTTATTTGAGCTAAGTGTTTAGGGGATGATTACATCATGCCGCCCATTCCACCCATGCCGCCCATGCCACCCATATCAGGTGCACCAGCTGCTTCTTCTTTAGGAATTTCAGCAACCATAGCCTCTGTAGTGATCATTAGACCAGCAATCGATCCTGCAAATTGTAATGCAGAGCGCGTTACTTTCGTTGGATCTAGGATGCCCATTTCAATCATGTCGCTGTATTCGCCAGTGGCTGCATTGTAACCGTAGTTACCTTCTCCGCCTTTAACTGCGTTAATAACAACTGATGCTTCATCGCCTGCGTTTGTAACGATTTGACGAAGTGGTGCTTCCATCGCACGAAGTGCCACTTTAATACCGTGGTTTTGGTCTTCATTGTCGCCAAGTAGCTCAACTAGCTTGCTAGCAGCACGTACTAATGCAACACCACCACCTGGTACTACACCTTCTTCAACCGCTGCGCGAGTTGCATGTAATGCATCTTCAACACGGTCTTTTTTCTCTTTCATTTCAATTTCAGTAGCGGCACCTACTTTGATTACAGCAACACCGCCAGCTAACTTAGCCATGCGCTCTTGTAGCTTTTCTTTATCGTAGTCTGAAGTCGCTTCTTCAATTTGTGCTTTGATTTGAGCAACACGGCCGTTGATACCGTCTTCTTCACCAGCACCATCAATGATTGTTGTATCATCTTTAGTGATTACTACGCGCTTAGCTGTACCTAAGTCTTCAACTGTTGCTTTTTCAAGTTCAAGGCCGATTTCTTCAGAAATTACAGTACCGCCAGTTAATACCGCGATATCCTGTAGCATTGCTTTACGACGATCGCCAAAGCCAGGTGCTTTAACCGCTGATACTTTTACAATACCACGCATGTTATTCACTACTAGTGTCGCTAACGCTTCACCTTCAAGGTCTTCTGCGATGATTAGTAGAGGCTTGCTTGCTTTTGCAACCGCTTCTAATGTTGGTAATAATTCACGGATGTTAGATATTTTTTTATCTACAAGTAAGATAAATGGGTTATCTAGTTCAACTGCGCCTTTTTCAGCGTTGTTGATGAAGTATGGAGATAAGTAACCACGGTCAAACTGCATGCCTTCTACAACATCTAGTTCGTTTTCAAGTGATTGACCTTCTTCAACCGTGATAACACCAGTATTACGGCCTACTTTTTCCATTGCATCAGCAATAATTTCACCAATCTCTTTATCAGAGTTAGCTGAAATAGTACCTACTTGTGCAATTGCTTTAGTATCAGAACATGGGACAGAAAGAGCTTTAAGTTCTGCTGTTGCAGCAATGATTGCTTTATCAATACCGCGCTTAAGATCCATTGGGTTCATACCCGCAGCAACTGCTTTAAGACCTTCGTTAACAATAGATTGAGCAAGCACGGTTGCGGTAGTGGTACCGTCACCAGCAGCATCATTTGCTTTAGACGCTACTTCTTTAACCATTTGTGCGCCCATGTTTTCAAACTTGTCTTCAAGTTCGATTTCTTTAGCTACAGAAACACCATCTTTAGTGATTACTGGAGAGCCAAATGATTTGTCTAGTACAACGTTACGACCTTTAGGGCCCAATGTTACTTTTACTGCGTTTGCTAAAATGTTTACGCCAGTTAGCATTTTTGCACGTGCGTCGCCTGCAAACAGTACTTCTTTTGCTGCCATGTTTAATTTCCTCTAAATTCTTAAAATGTGTGTTAAACGAAAAGTAGGTTTAGCCTACAATGCCTAAAATATTATCTTCACGCATGATCAGGTATTCTTGACCTTCGATCTTTTCAGTTTTTTCAACATATGATCCAAATAACACAGTGTCACCGGCTTTCACTTCTAACGCGCGAACGTCACCGTTTTCTAAAACGCGACCATTACCTACGGCAACAACTTCTCCACGAGTTGATTTTTCAGCTGCAGAGCCAGTTAATACAATACCGCCAGCAGACTTGGTTTCTTCTTCTAGACGCTTGATGATTACGCGATCTTGTAAAGGACGAATGTTCATGTTTTTAGTTCTCCTAACAGTTTCTGAACAGTACAGAAAAAAGTGTATCTAATTTGCTTTCATTAATGGGGGTAGAGTGAAAAATTCCAAGAGAAAAAATGATAAATTTTTAATCTTTTCGCTCGTATTCACCATCTATAGTATTGGGGCGGTTTTCATCTTGCTCATGATGCATTGATTGATGAGGTTGTGAAAATCCTGAGGTACCTGTTTGATGCATACTAGCGCTCATTCTCACCGTTGCTTGGCTGGCAAGCCCTGCGGCTAATTTATTGCGAATAGCTGGAGTAAGAAGCAGTAAGCCAAATACATCCGTCATAATGCCGGGTGTTAGTAAAAGTACGCCAGCAATAATCACGCAGATACCGGTAAACAACTCTTTAGCGGGCATTTGCCCTTGTGCCATTTGTACTTGTACGTTTTGTAGTGCGCCCATTCCTTGCTGTTTCACCATTTTCGCACCCACAATCGCGGTTAGTACTACCAAAGCGATTGTTGCAAAGCCACCTATAACGTCACTAACCTGAATTAGTAAAGCAATTTCAATAATAGGGATGATGATAAACAGTAAAAATAAAATTCTAAACATAAGACTCTCTAAAAATGACACTCATTAAGGTGCTAATGAAATATAAGTGAGGGTTGTCGGGTCTATTTTCAAGCTAATAAGAGTAAGTAATCAACTCTAATGTTAGTAAAATTATAGCTAGTGGGTTTAAGTCACTTGACTGCAAAGACCCAAAATGTTGGCAGAGTTCGTGTCTACACATTATACCCGCTATCAGCTACTATGGGGCTAGACCCCCATAAACAAGTAAAGGTTCACTATGACAACGCAATTTAAACTTATTTTTACCACTTGCAAAGATAACGATGAAGCCCGTTTATTGGCTATGGCGCTAATAGAAAAGAAACTAGCCGCTTGTGTAAATATTTTACCGGCCATGAGTTCTATTTACATATGGGAAGGTGAAGTAGCTGAAGCAACAGAAGTGAAGCTACTAATTAAAACCAAAGCTGACAAAATGAACGATGTATTTTTAACCTTAAAAGATCTTCACAGCTACGAAGTACCAGAAATACAAGTTGTTGATGTGGCAACGGGGAACTTGGCTTACTTTAATTGGATGGATGAGGTACTTCATTAATGCGCTTTATTTTATTTTTTTTATTAAGTGTTTTAATGGCGCCTGCTTGGGCAACACAAAATACCCTTGAAGATTTTCTCAAACCTACTCAGCATATATTTTTACCAGTCAATGAAGCGTTTGTATTTGATTTTGACCAGCAAGGCAGTACGTTATTTGTTGGTTGGGATATCGCTGATGACTATTATCTGTATAAAGACAAAATAGAAATTATTGCCAAAGGTGCCAGCATTGATGTGCCTGAGTTGGGCTCTGGTGAAATAATTGAAGATGAGTTTTTTGGCAAAACTGAGGTGTTTTTTAATTCTCTCAGTATTATCAGCAAGCTGAGTAATATCAGTGAAGATGGCGTTGTTAAGGTGCGTTATCAGGGCTGTGCAAAAGCAGGGCTGTGTTATCCACCTGAAATTATTAGCATTCCATTAAGTGTATTGGCAAGTGAAACTAATACTAATGAAAATACCGCAGCAAGTAGTGCATTTACGGCACTTAGCCAACCTGCAGAAAAACCAGTAACTGCAGCAACACCCGAGAAAAAACTCACTTTTACAGAGCAGTTAGCCAGCCAAAGCTTAATGGTTAATTTAGCTATATTTTTTGCTGTGGGCGTAGGTTTGGCATTTACACCCTGTGTATTTCCGATGTTTCCTATTTTATCTAGCTTAATTGCGGGTCAAAAGAACCTGTCTACCAAAAAAGCATTTGCCCTATCATTCGTTTATATTCAAGGCATGGCGGTTACCTATGCCGCATTAGGGCTTGTGGTTGCTGCGTTAGGTGGGCAAGTGCAAGGCTATTTACAGCATCCATATGTATTAATTAGCTTTAGCTTATTGTTTGTACTGCTGGCTATGTCGATGTTTGGTTGGTACGAAATAAAGTTACCCAGCGGCATGATGAACAAGCTAACCCAAGTGAGCAACAACCAAAAAGGCGGTAACTATATTGGGGTGTTCTTGATGGGGGTTTTATCAGGGCTTATTGCATCTCCTTGCACTACAGCGCCTTTATCAGCCGCATTATTATTTGTGGCACAAAGCGGCGATTACCTAGTAGGCGGGCTAACACTTTACGTACTGAGTTTAGGTATGGGGCTACCGCTGTTATTATTAGGTACATCGGGAGGTAAGCTATTACCGAAAGCTGGCGGCTGGATGGAACAAGTTAAAACCTTATTTGGTTTTATTATGTTAGTTGTGCCACTTATTTTGCTAGAGCGCATTATAGATATTGAAATTATTATGCTTATGGCAGGCTTATTAGCTATCGCCACAGCGCTTTATTTCCATTATTGGCAAAGCGCCCAAACTCAAGGCAAATTAAAAACCTTATTGTGGTTTATGGCTGTTTTATTGATGCTTACTGGCTTTAATTTAACCAAAAACTATTTTTGGCCAACACAAGCTGTGAGTTTACAAACAACCTCGCAAAGCAATGAGTTTAAACACGTTGCCAATTTAGCCGAGCTTAAACAAGCCGTATCACAAGCAAATAGCGAAGGGCGCATGGTTATGGTGGACTTATACGCTGACTGGTGTGTAGCGTGTAAAGAGTTTGAGCATTACACATTTCCTGACCCGCAAGTACAAAGTGAGTTTAGCCATTATCAACTGATTCAAATTGACTTAACCCAAAGCGATAATGAAACAATTGAGCTAATGGAAGCATATTCAGTGTTTGGTTTACCGAGTATTTTATTCTTCAATACTCAAGGTGAAGAGCTAAGTGCACAACGTGTTACTGGCTTTTTAAATGCGGATGATTTCGCTAAGCACCTTGCTGCAGTGCGTGCCAGCGCTGAATAACGATTCTATATGGCACAACATGATTGTTAATGTTGTGCCATTATTCCCCCTTAAGACATGTCCCCAAAATAGAGATTAGACCAGTATTTTGCTGCTATTTACTTCGAAATCACTATAATAGTTGGTTAACGTGAGAAATTGTTGCTATCTTACTTTTTTCTGCTTACTTTTTAGAGAAAAACTAGTTGGTAACCGCTTAACTCATTACTTATAGGATATATCGCGTATTATGGCTGCAAAATTAAAGATTTTAGTTATAAATGGCCCAAATTTAAACATGCTAGGAAAGCGTGAACCTGATAAGTACGGTTCGCATTCTTTAGAGCATATTGTGAGCGAGTTAAACAGCGCTGCTAATAGTTTAGGTGTGGAGTTAACGCATTTTCAAAGTAATAGTGAACAAGCGCTCATTGAACGCATTCATGATGCTTGGCAAGCGGTTGATTACATAATAATTAACCCTGCAGCATTTACGCACACAAGCGTCGCATTACGTGATGCATTGCTAAGCGTTGATATTCCGTTTTTTGAAGTGCACTTAAGTAATGTGCATGCACGTGAAACGTTTCGCCATCATTCTTATTTTTCTGATGTGGCGCAAGGCGTTATTTGTGGATTAGGTGCAATGGGTTATCACGCTGCTTTAAATGCAGCAGTCAGCCGATTGCAAAACTCAAACTAAATTTAAACTAACAAACTAATAGGCGGGCCGTTTATGGATATTCGCAAGATCAAAAAACTAATTGAATTAGTAGAAGAATCAGGTATTGCAGAACTAGAAATCACTGAAGGTGAAGAATCAGTACGTATTAACCGTAATAACATGAGTGCCGGTCCTGCGTACGCGCAATTCGCACCTCAACAATACGCCCCAGCAGCACCTGCTCCAGCCGCGACTGCACCATCAGCACCTGCAGCCGTAGAGTCTGAAGCACCTGCAGGCCCTACAGGTCATCAAGTTAAATCACCTATGGTAGGTTCTTTTTACGCAGCAGCTTCTCCAGAAGCACCAGCATATGTTGAAGTGGGCTCTCAGGTTAAAGTTGGCGACACGCTATGTATCGTTGAAGCAATGAAAATGATGAACCAAATTGAGTCAGATAAAGCCGGTACAGTAAAAGCTATCTTAGTAGAAAACGGCGAGCCAGTAGAATTTGATCAACCTTTATTCATCATTGAATAATAGCGCAACGTAAAAGGCCAACTCTCATGTTAGATAAAGTAGTCATTGCAAACCGAGGTGAAATTGCACTTCGTATATTGCGCGCCTGCAAAGAGCTTGGGATCAAAACGGTTGCTGTGCATTCAACGGCGGATCGCGATCTTAAGCACGTATTACTAGCAGATGAAACAATCTGTATTGGTAAACCAGCAGCAACTGAAAGTTACTTAGACATCCCACGCATTATTGCCGCAGCAGAAATTACTGATGCAGTCGCTATCCACCCAGGTTATGGTTTTCTTGCTGAAAATGCAGACTTTGCAGACCAAGTTGAGCAAAGCGGCTTTGTATTTATCGGTCCTCGTGGCGATACTATTCGTCTAATGGGCGATAAAGTATCGGCAATCGAAGCGATGCGTAAAGCGGGTGTTCCTTGTGTACCTGGCTCTGATGGTCCGGTATCGGATGATAAAGAACGCAACATGCAAATTGCTAAGCGTATTGGTTACCCGGTAATTATTAAAGCAGCTGGCGGTGGCGGTGGCCGTGGTATGCGTGTTGTTCGCAACGAAGCTGAGTTAATCAATTCAATTGCTCTAACCCAACAAGAAGCGAAACAGTTCTTTGGCAACAGTATGGTTTACATGGAGAAATTCCTTGAAAACCCACGCCACATCGAAGTACAAGTATTGGCCGACGGTCAAGGCAATGCGGTTCACTTAGGTGAGCGTGATTGTTCAATGCAACGTCGCCACCAAAAAGTAGTGGAAGAGGCGCCAGCACCAGGGATTACTGCAGAAGTACGTAAGTTCATTGGTGAGCGTTGTACACGCGCATGTATCGAAATTGGTTATCGTGGTGCGGGGACGTTTGAGTTCTTATACGAGAACGGTGAATTTTACTTCATTGAAATGAACACCCGTATTCAGGTTGAGCACCCAGTAACTGAAATGGTCACCGGTGTTGATTTAATCAAAGAGCAATTAAAAATTGCCGCTGGTCAGCCTTTATCATTCACTCAAGAAGATGTGGTTATTCGTGGCCATGCTATTGAGTGTCGTATTAATGCTGAAGACCCAGAAACCTTTATTCCATCACCTGGTAAAATTACCCGTTTTCATCCAGCTGGTGGTTTAGGTATTCGTTGGGACAGTCATATTTACGCTGACTACACCGTTCCTCCACATTACGATTCTATGATTGGTAAGCTGATCACTTACGGTGAAAACCGTGATGTCGCTATCGCCAGAGCACGTAATGCACTTAATGAACTCGTTATCGATGGTATTAAAACCAATACGCCACTGCATAAACGTATTCTTGCAGATGAAAACTTCAAAAATGGTGGCACAAATATCCACTACCTTGAGAAGAAATTAGGACTGTAAAGTCCATGCTAATTAAAAACCGGCTTAAGCCGGTTTTTTTATCTTTAAAAAAGAGGCAGTATCACCTTAAATAAATAATCTGGTATGATTAACAAATATGCGCTTTTCGTAAATTTTGAGGTAATCATGTCGTGTAGTTTTAATTTTCATTTAGTCGATGAAAATGCCACTGTTGCTATGGGTAATAAATTAGCTGCCATAATAGAGCAGGGCGCAGTTATTTATTTACATGGTGACTTAGGGGCCGGTAAAACGACATTTACTCGCGGTATAGTGCAAGGTTTTGGTCATACAGGTAAGGTTAAAAGTCCCACCTATACACTTGTTGAACCCTACGAGCTTGTACGTGGTAATGTTTATCATTTTGACTTATATCGATTAGGTGACCCAGAAGAGCTTGAATTTATGGGAATTCGCGATTATTTTTCAGAAGCGGCAACTTGTATAGTTGAGTGGCCGGAAAAAGGCGGAGAATTTATTCCTGTTCCCGATCTAAATGCTACGCTAAGTTATGTAGGTGATGAGCGTAAAATTGTTATTAACAGTGCGAGTGAGCGTGGTGTAGCAATTGTCAAAAAACTAAATAATAGATAATAAAATAGTTAAGGCAGTGATTATCAAAATGAGTCGTGGTTTAGTTAAACTTTTTATTTACCTCATGGTTTTTACAGTGAGCTTGCCATTGTGGGCGCAAAACACTATTAATAGTGTGCGTGTCTGGCCATCACCTGATAGCACTCGGGTGGTGTTTGATCTCGATGATAAACCCGACTTCAGTTACTTTATGCTAAAAAACCCAAGTCGTTTAGTGGTTGATTTAGAAAACACTGATGAATTAAAAAAATTGCCAGGTGTGCCACCAAAACATCAAATTGTTAGCAAGTTACGTTACTCAAAACCTAAAAATAAACGCAGCGTGCGTTTAGTGTTTGAATTAAATGGGCCAGTTAAACCGGTTATATTTGCACTTGCCCCCACAGGCCCTTATAAAAACAGGTTGGTGGTCGACTTATACGACAAAAGCCAATCAAAAGGGGCGGTTAGTCCGGCACAAACGGCGGCTAAAAAACGCCAGTTAAGCCAAGAGCGCGATATTGTAATTGCTATTGATGCAGGCCATGGTGGTGAAGACCCAGGTTCCATTGGCCCATCAGGTACTTACGAAAAAGACATTACTTTGCAGATTGCCAAGCGTTTAGAGCGCATGATTGATGCTGAGCGAGGCATGATTTCGCGTATGGTTCGCAGTGGCGATTACTTTGTTAAACTTAATACACGAACTAATCGCGCTCGCCAGAAAAAAGCCGATTTTTTTGTCTCTATTCATGCAGATGCGTTTACCAGTCCGGGACCCAATGGTGCTTCTGTATGGGTGTTGTCGCTGCGACGTGCCAATTCGGAAATTGGTAAATGGATTGAGGATAAAGAAAAACACTCAGAGTTACTTGGCGGTGCTGCCGATGTAATTAAAGATGCTGCAAATGAAAAGTACTTAGCACAAGCCTTGCTTGATATGTCGATGGATCATTCCATGAAAACAGGGCTAAGTGTTGCAGATGAAGTGATAAAAGAATTAAAAAAAGTAGCAAAAATGCACAAAAAGGCACCGCAACATGCCAGCCTTGCAGTATTGAAGTCGCCAGATATTCCGTCTATTTTGGTTGAAACTGGGTTTATCTCTAACCCTCGTGAAGAACGACTACTAAAAAGCGCCAATCACCAAGAGCGTTTGGCAAAAGCGATGTTTACCTCAATTAAAAATTACTATTTACGCAACCCGCCTGACGACTCGCTGTTTGCGTCATTAAAGTCTCAATACCCAACAAAGCACAAGGTACGTCCGGGGGAGTCACTGAGTATGTTGGCTGGTCGATATGGCGTTAGTATTAGTAAAATAAAACAGGTTAATAAGCTCAGTTCAAATACGCTATTTATTGGCCAGGAACTTGATATTCCTCAGAGTTAATTTTAAAAGCGCACAACATTTAAGGTTTTTATGAGTATTGAAATATTACCTGCGCGCTTGGCAAACCAAATTGCGGCGGGTGAAGTTGTTGAGCGTCCCGCGTCGGTGGTTAAAGAGTTAGTAGAAAATAGCCTAGATGCAGGTGCGACACGTATTCAAATAGATATTGAACGCGGTGGTCATAAGCTGATTCGAATTCGTGATAATGGTTCAGGCATTGCAAAAGAGGAGCTCACATTAGCGCTTTCTCGCCATGCTACCAGTAAACTAAAGTCGCTCGATGACTTAGAAAATATTTGCTCTTTAGGCTTTAGAGGCGAAGCTCTCGCGTCTATTAGCTCGGTATCTCGCTTAACCTTAAGCTCTAAGCCCGAACAGCAAGAAGCCGCTTGGCAAGCCTTTGCGCAAGGCAGAGATATGGCCGTAGAGGTAAAGCCTGTGGCACATCCCAGCGGTACCACAATTGAAGTAAAAGATTTATTTTTTAATACCCCAGCACGGCGCAAGTTTTTACGTACCGAAAAAACTGAGTTTAGCCATATTGATGAGCTTATAAAGCGGATTGCACTGAGTCGCTTTGACGTATCAATTACGTTAACCCATAACGAAAAAGTGGTGCGGCAGTATCGTCCTAAAACCGAACCTGCTCAAGCTATTACACGAGTTGCCCAAGTTGCGGGTAAAGCGTTTTCAGAACAGGGACTGCATATTCAATCCGGTGAAGCAGGGCTGCAACTACATGGCTGGGTGCTGCCGGTTGGCTCGGCCAATACCACACAGTACACCTATGTAAATAATCGTATGATGCGCGATAAACTTATTTTGCACGCTATTCGCCAAGCATTTGAAGAAGTCAGCGGTGAGCAAGAGTTACCCGGGTTTGTGATTTATATTGATATAGATCCACGTCAAGTGGATGTAAACGTTCATCCTGCTAAACATGAGGTGCGCTTTCATCAAGGGCGCTTAGTACACGACTTTATTTTGCAAGCGATAAAGCAAGTTGTTGTGCCCCTGCAAGCTGAGTTTTCAAACTCCAGTGAAGCTAATGATAATAGCCCACCAGTGGCTGCATTTAATGCACACACTACTACCGGTAGTGAACCGTTTGATTACCCTAAGTCGTCATTACAGCCTAGTCGGTCATCTTTAGCGCATAGCACAACTTATAGTGGTGCAACTCAAGGTGCAGGTAATCAACAACGTGCTGAAAGTCGTAATTACCATGACGTAAATGCGTTTTATCAAGGTGTGAGTGAGCAGCAAGCGCATCACTTTGATAATCCAGAACCATTTGTGCAATCAGATGAGACTCAAGTATCAGATACAGCGCTTCGTACTGTCGATATAATAACCATTGAACAGGGCGCTTGTGTGTTTAATGATGAAAACCAACTTTATTGTGCACACTTTAAATATGCGCTAGCGGATGATTGGCTTGCACAAATTAAAGAGCAAGGCAGCCTTGAGGGCAAAGCATTGTTATTACCCGTACGGGTCAATGTCTCAAAACAAGATATCGAACTGCTGGCTACGCAACAATCATGGTTTACTTTGCTTGGCTTTGAACTTTTAATTGAAAAACAATTTGTTATGGTTAAGAAGTTGCCTGTTTGCTTGTACTTACTTGACGTGAGTGCCGCAATCGATGCCTTACTTGATGGGTGTAAAGCTCAGTTAGAAAGTATTGATCAGTGGCTAGCGTGGCAGGTAAATGTAATACCTACACGGTTCTATGCCAGTAAAGCCTTTGCAGTACAGCAAACTCGCTTACAAAATAATGCGCAAACAATTGAACGTTTACGTGAAAAAGCAGTTAAAATAGATCTAAAGTCTTATCTAGCGCAATTTAATTAGGGTATTCGTGTTGAGTAATTTACCGGTCATATTTTTAATGGGCCCCACCGCTGCTGGTAAAACAGCATTGGCAATTTCACTGTGTGAGCATTTAAATACTGAAATTATCAGCGTTGATTCGGCACTGGTTTATAAAGGTATGGATATTGGTACCGCTAAACCGGATGCCGACGAACTAGCACGTGCACCCCATCACCTAATTGACTTACTCGACCCAAGCGAAACCTATTCAGTAGCTGATTTTAGACGCGATGCGATAGAAAAAATTGATAAATTTCATCAACAAGGTAAAGTGCCTGTACTGGTTGGAGGTACAATGATGTACTTTAAAGCCCTTATTGATGGATTATCCCCTCTACCAGAGGCTGATGAGCAGATAAGAGCTGAGCTTGAAGTACAGGCGAAACAGTACGGTTGGCCACATTTATATCAAGAGCTATTAAAAGTAGATCCACAAGCTGCGAAAAAGATGAGTGAAAATGATTCACAACGAATTAATCGCGCTTTAGAGGTTTACCGTATAACAGGTAAAACAATGACTGAATTGCAAAAGCAAAAACAGCCACCTTTACCTTATACTTTTCATCAATTTGCTATTGCTCCAGATGATCGTAAAGAGTTACATCAGCGAATTGCAGAAAGGTTTAAAATAATGATTGAACAGGGGTTTGAAAAAGAAGTTTCGACCCTATATCTACGTGAGGATTTACATCCCAATATGCCTTCTATTCGTTGTGTAGGTTATAGACAGATGTGGGATTACCTTGCGGGTGAAATAGACCATGATGAAATGGTTTTTCGCGGTATTGCTGCCACTCGTCAATTGGCTAAGCGTCAATTAACGTGGTTAAGAAGTTGGCCTGACGTTACGTGGTTAACAACCGGTGATGAAGAAAACTTGCATCGTGTAGTAAGTTCGCTAAGCTAGTAGTAGCTGGACAAAACTTAGCTTTATTAAATTAGTTCAGCCACTTAATTATAATAACACCTAGAACGAAGGAATAATAACATGGCAAAAGGCCAATCGTTACAAGACCCATTTTTAAATGCATTACGCCGCGAGCGCATTCCAGTATCAATCTTTTTGGTAAATGGCATAAAATTACAAGGTAAAATTCAGTCATTTGACCAATTTGTAATTTTACTGGAAAACACTGTTAATCAAATGGTGTATAAACATGCAATTTCAACAGTTGTACCTGCACGCGCAGTCAACTTCCAAGGTGTACAGGGAAATGAAGACACTGAAGAAACTGAACCAGGAAACTTTTAAATTAGGAGCGTAATGCTTGTTTGACCGCTATGAATCTGGCGAACAGGCAATTTTAGTCCATATCGACCTACCTAAAGATGGGGATCGCGAAGATCTTCATGAATTAGAAATGTTGGTATCTTCTGCTGGTGTTAGTAGTTTGGCGGTTGTGCAAGGCAGCCGTCAAGCACCACATCCCAAGCTATTTGTCGGTACCGGCAAAGCGGAAGAAATAGCTGAAATTGTCAAAATCCACAATGCCGATGTTGTCATTTTTAACCATCAGTTGAGTCCGTCTCAAGAACGCAATTTAGAGCGTGTTTGCCAATGTCGGGTACTTGATAGAACAACACTTATTCTTGATATTTTTGCTCAGCGTGCCCGTACTCATGAAGGTAAGCTTCAGGTTGAGTTGGCGCAGCTTCGTCACATGTCTACACGTTTAATTCGTGGTTGGACCCACCTTGAGCGCCAAAAAGGGGGGATAGGCTTACGTGGTCCGGGTGAAACGCAGCTAGAAACCGATCGACGTTTATTGCGCGCACGTATTAAAAATATTCGTGCACGACTAGCGAAAGTGGCTGTACAGCGTGAGCAAGGTCGACGTGCTCGTACGCGCAATGAAATTCCAACAGTGTCGCTGGTGGGTTACACTAATGCCGGAAAATCAACACTGTTTAATTATATTACCGATTCAGATGTATATGCAGCCGATCAGCTATTCGCCACACTAGATCCAACACTGCGTAAACTCGATATTGGTGATGTAGGTTCTGTTATTTTAGCCGATACTGTAGGGTTTATTCGACACTTACCGCATGATTTGGTAGCTGCATTTAAAGCAACTCTGACCGAGACGCGTGAAGCCGATTTACAACTGCATGTGATAGATGTAGCTGATCCTCGCCGAAAAGAAAATATTGAACAGGTACAAGAAGTCCTCAAAGAAATTGAAGCCGACGAGGTACCGCAGTTATTAGTTTATAACAAAATTGATGCGCTGGATGAGGTAACGCCACGTATTGATCGTGATGACGAGGGCCAACCTATAAGGGTATGGCTATCTGCAAAAACTGGCGAAGGCTGTGAATTACTTAGTGAAGCTATTAGCGATTTACTCGCTAAGCAAATGCTTAATGAAACGTTATTACTCGCACCACAATATGGGCGTTTAAGAGCATCACTATTTAATTTAAGTGCAGTACACAATGAGCGGTTTGATGAACAAGGTAATTGGTTGCTTGATGTACGATTGCCTATGATTGAGTGGAACCGTTTAATTAAAGATTTTGGTCCTGAAATTGAAAGTTTTATTAGCTGAGATTAAAAACTGCAAGATTAATGTCGGTTTTAGTATAAGAAACGCAGAAGATTTGTTAGATTTAACACAATTTCCGAATTTATTTAGATAACAATGGAGTATAGCTATGGCCTGGAATGAACCGGGTAATAATGGCAATGACAAAGATCCGTGGAATAACAAAGGCGGACGTGATCAAGGCCCACCTGATTTAGACGAGGTGTTCCGTAAATTCAGTAACAAGTTTAACGGCTTATTTGGCGGTAAAAAATCCGGCAATGGTAGCGGCGGTGGACTTGGCGGAGCCGGTATTTCATTTGTACTTATTATCGCTGCAATTGTATGGGCGTTAAGCGGTATTTATACGGTGAAAGAAGCTGAGCGCGGCGTCGTTCTTCAATTTGGTAAGTTTGACCGAATTGCAGATCCTGGCTTGCGTTGGAAAATGACCTTTGTTGAAACGGTTATTCCAGTCGATATCGAAGCTGTTCGCTCGTTATCAGCATCAGGTTTTATGCTAACCGAAGATGAAAACGTAGTAAGCGTTGAATTTGAAGTACAGTATCGAGTAATCGACCCTTACTTGTACAAGTTTAGTGTCACTAACGCTGACAGCAGCCTTGAAGAAGCATTAGATAGTGCGCTGCGTTATGTTGTTGGCCATTCAAAAATGGACCAAGTACTGACAAACGGCCGTGAAGTTGTACGTCAAAATACTTGGGATGAGCTAAATCAAATCATCGAACCTTACAACTTAGGTTTAATCGTAACTGACGTTAACTTCAAGGACTCTCGTCCACCAATGGAAGTTAAAGATGCGTTTGATGATGCAATTGCGGCCCAAGAGGATGAGCAACGCTTTATTCGTGAAGCAGAAGCGTATGCCCGTGAAATTGAACCGCGTGCGCGTGGTCAAGTGACTCGTATGACGCAAGAAGCTGAAGGTTACCAAGAACGTATTACTTTAGAAGCGCAAGGTGAAGTGGCTCGCTTTGAGAAATTACTTCCAGAATACCAAGCAGCTAAAGAAGTAACACGTGAGCGTTTATACATAGACACGATGCAAGAAGTGCTAGGTAATAGCTCTAAAGTGTTGGTTGATGTTAAAGGCGGCAACAATATGATGTACTTACCACTTGATAAAATCATGGAAAAACAGGGTTCATCAACACGTATTGCTTTACCTAGCTCTAGCGATATCAACGATTTACGTAACAAGGTAAATACGTCACGCAACAGCACTGTTAATAGTGGTAACGATCGCTTTAACAATGATCGCTTTAACGACGGGAGATAAGAGCAATGAAAAACTTTAGTTTAGTAATCCTATTAGCCGCCATTGTGATGTCTTTCTCGTCGGTGTTCGTGGTCTCTGAAGGTCAAAAAGCGATTGTACTTTTATTTAGTAAAGTGCAAAAAGACAGCGACGATGAGGCAGTAGTTTATGGCCCAGGTCTACACTTAAAAGTCCCATTTTTTAGCCAAGTACGTCGTATTGATGCACGTATTCAAACACTAGATGGCACACCGGATCGCTTTGTAACTAGCGAGAAAAAAGACTTAATCGTTGATTCGTTTGTAAAATGGCGCGTAAACGATTTTAGCTCTTTCTACCTGCGTGCACGTGGTGACAAGCAATACGCTGAAACACTGCTTAAGCAAAAAGTAAATAATGGCCTACGTACTAACTTTGGTACGCGTACTATCCGTGAAATTGTATCTGGTGAGCGTAGCGAGCTGATGGAAGAAGCGTTAGTACAAGCATCTGAAAGTGCTAGTGAGCTGGGTATTGAAGTACTTGATGTGCGTGTTAAGCAAATTAACTTACCACAAGAGGTGAGTAGCTCTATTTATCAACGTATGCGCGCTGAGCGTACTGCAGTTGCTAAAGAGCACCGCTCTGAAGGTCAGGAAAAAGCAGAAACAATTCGTGCAGGTGTTGACCGTCGCGTAACAGTAATGCTTGCCGACGCCGAACGTAATGCTCGTTCTGTTCGTGGTCAAGGTGATGCTGACGCTGCTGCGATTTACGCTAGTGCTTACAATAAAGACCCTGAGTTTTTTAGCTTTGTTCGCTCTTTAGAAGCTTATAAGCAAACTTTCAAAGGCAAGCAAGACGTGATGGTGTTATCACCGGATAGCGACTTCTTCCAATACATGAAAGGCGCGAAAGCTCAGTAATCATAGCTTTAGTTAAACTTGAAAGCCCTGCAATTGCAGGGCTTTTTGTTATCTGAATTTTAAGTTTATAAATGACTGTTATTTATGTGATTATTAACGAAACACTGATGTTTACTACCCGCACGAGGAAAAAATAAGCTAAACGGGGTGAACATTGCTTTAGTTTTCTGGTAAAATCTCGTCCTAATTTTCTCTAAGTGAATTTGCAATGGGTAAAAACGTTGTTGTACTAGGCACCCAATGGGGTGACGAAGGTAAGGGTAAGGTAGTTGACCTCCTTACAGATAAAGCATCTTTAGTAGTTCGTTATCAAGGTGGTCATAACGCAGGCCATACTTTAGTGATCGACGGTGAAAAGACAGTTCTACACCTTATTCCATCGGGTGTATTACGTGACAATGTTAAATGTGTGATTGGTAATGGTGTTGTTTTATCACCAGAAGCGCTAATGAAAGAAATTGGCATGCTTGAAGAGCGTGGCGTACCTGTACGTGAACGTCTTTTAATCAGTGAAGCATGTCCGCTAATATTGCCTTTCCATGTTGCATTAGATGTAGCTCGCGAAACTGCGCGTGGCGATAAACCAATCGGTACAACGGGTCGTGGTATCGGTCCAGCGTACGAAGATAAAGTAGCACGTCGTGGTTTACGTGTTGGTGATTTATTCAATCCTGAATTATTTGCTACTAAGTTAAAAGAAGTATTGGAATACCACAACTTCACATTAGTTAACTACTACAAAGTAGACGCTGTTGACTTCCAAAAAACGTTTGATGATGCAATGGCTGTTGCTGATATTTTAAAAGCAATGGTAGTTGATGTAACTGAGCTTTTAGATCAAACGCGTAACGCCGGTGACAACATCTTATTTGAAGGTGCTCAAGGTACACTACTTGATATCGATCATGGTACTTACCCTTATGTAACATCTTCAAACACCACCGCTGGTGGCGTTGCTACAGGTGCGGGTTTTGGCCCATTACACCTTGATTATGTGCTAGGTATCATTAAAGCGTACACAACACGTGTAGGTTCAGGTCCTTTCCCTACAGAGCTTTACGACGGCCTTGATAAGCAAGACCCAGTCGGTAAGCATTTAGGTGACAAAGGCCATGAGTTTGGTGCTACTACAGGTCGTTTACGTCGTACAGGTTGGTTAGATGCAGTGGCTATGCGCCGTGCAGTTCAAATCAACAGCATTTCAGGATTTTGTTTAACTAAACTTGACGTTTTAGATGGTTTAGAAACACTTAAAATCTGTACTGGTTATAAGCTTGAAGATGGTACTGTTACTAACGTGACGCCATTAGCAGCTGAAGGTTACGATAAAGTAACGCCAGTATACGAAGAAATGCCTGGCTGGTCTGAAAATACAGTGGGTGTAACATCGCTTGAAGGCTTACCTAAAGCGGCAATTGATTACATCAAACGTATTGAAGAAATCACTGGCGTACCTGTTGATATTATCTCTACAGGTCCTGATCGTGTTGAAACGATGATACTTCGTAGCCCATTTGCATAATTGGGTTTAAGTTGAAAAAAGCTGCCATGTGCAGCTTTTTTTATGTCTGCAGAAAAGTGACGCTATCAATAGTGGAACGATCTTTGTATATTATTTGGTAAGTTTATTTTTAAAGTGGTTAATATGCGTTTATCTTCTCGTTGCTCAGTGTGGTCATTATCACTACTTACACTTTCTTTATTTAATATAAGCAATAGCTTAGCTGAAGAAAGCCCTGCAGCTGTGCCGCTGTATACTGAATCTGAGTTAATAGCTTTAATTAATGAGAACACTCATCTAGCGCGCGTAAAGGCAGATAATTGCCAGTTAGTGCAAGATATAGAAGCGCGAGCCAATAAAATGGCATTGCCATCATATCAATTCCTATACGGTGATATGCTCGCTTATAAAGTGTGTGTTGAGCGCGACGTTGCTTTAGGTGTGTATTACATGAAAAAAGCGGCTGAGCAGGGCTTAGCGGCTGCATTAGAGCAACTAGGTCGCTACTACGACGTTGGGCAGTTGGTCCAAAAAGACAAAACCATGGCAATAACCTACTTACGTGAGGCGTCAGCGCAAGGCAATTTAAAAGCGCAGTTACGATTAGTTGGTTTGTTTAATCAAGGTTATGGGAGTCCAAGAGATTTCGAAGATGCTTATCGTTGGCTGTTTAACACCACGGTAGCTGATAAAGCGACACATAAAAAAATAGAGAGAGCATTAACTAAACTTGCTGAAAAAATGCCAGCCAGTGTCGTTACCCGCGCGCGCTTACCTATGTAAAAAAGCGAGAGTGCTTTTGCTGCACTCTCGCTTTTTTTAGTTATTACTCGTCTTTTTTATTGTCTTTGACTTTGTTATTGGCAGGATCTTTTAATAGCGATATTTTAGGCGGTTGCAATGCAACTACTCGTTCACCCTCTTGTGGTGGCTTTTCCATATCACTAGTAAAAGGCCTCATTTTCACTGGAGCGTCTTCATCACTGTCTTTATCCCCTTTGAGAATAAACAGTGGAATTGCTTCAGGGTTCATTTCTAAATACTGCTGCCAGCTAAATTCTTCAGATATTCGTGTTGCACTCACTTTACCGCCTTTGGCAATAACGCTGCTTAAGCGTGCATATGCTCCGTTTTCACCAAACAGAATTTGTCGTGATAAGAACGTCGCGCTGTCTTTATTTGCTTTAGCATGTGATGAAGATGAGCGTAGTGAAAATACATTTTTTTCATTCAATAAATGAGAAAAATACTGCACCCCTAATGCGTTATGATGACGATTAGGTGAAAGCGCTAAAACACTGCGAATAGTGGTTAAAGGTAAATAGCGTTCAGCATGCTCAGATTGTGGATTACCGTAATAACAAGGCAAACCATCCATACGTGCCATTTTACAGTTTTCCCAAGCAGGATCTGATAAGTGAACGGGAATGTTTTGTTCCTTTAAACCACGAGCAATAGCACGAGATACATGGTTGGCACCAATAATTAAAATAGTATTAGGGGAGGGCTGGCGCACCCCTAGCAACTTAGCAACAGGGATAGCCGTTAAGCTTTGCAGTACCACAGTGACGATAATAACCGTGAATATCAATGGCACCATTTTCTCAGCATCGGCTACACCGGCTTCTATCATACTTAACGCAAATACAGAGCCTACGGCTGCAGCAACTATACCGCGAGGCGCAATCCAAGCCAGCACCAAGCGAGACTTCATTGGTAAATCGGTGCCAAAGGTTGAAATAGCAATACACAACGGGCGCGCAATAAATAGCACAATAGCTAAAAATATAAATACATCGCTGTCGAGCATCATTAAGTCAGATAGTTGTAATCTGGCAGCGAGTAAAATAAACAAGGTTGAGATCAAAATCATCGACAGATCTTCTTTAAACTCAAGCACCGAATCTATTTCTAGGTCATCTTGATTAGCTAACCAAATACCAAATACAGTCACGGCCAATAATCCTGACTCATGACTTAAATGGTTTGAAATCGAAAAGCTAATTAACACTAACGCTAAAATGCCAAATTTATGTAGCTCAAATGGCAACCATTCGCGGCGCATCAGTTGCGTTGTGATCCAACCCGAAACCACACCAATACTTAAACCAACCCCAACGGTTTTAACTAGTGCAATTATAGTGTGACTAAGTACTTCACCTTGGCCAACTAACATCACAGCTTCAAATACTAATACCGCAAATAAAGCGCCAATAGGGTCTATGACTATGCCTTCCCAGCGTAAAATACGGTCAATATCTTGAGTGGGTCGCATTGAGTTAAGCAGTGGCGCAATAACCGTTGGTCCGGTTACAACAAGCACAGCGCCAAGAACTGCTGCGACTCGCCAATTTAACTCTAATAACCAATAGGCACTTAAGCTAATAACGACACAGGTCATAAGCATACCAATAGAGCAGAGGTTTCTTACGACTTTACTGATCCCTTTAAGCTCCCGAAAATGCAGTGTTAAAGACCCTTCAAATAAAATCACAGCAACGCTTAAAGACACCACAGGAAAAAGTAAATCGCCTAATAAGGCATCTGGGTCTAATACGCCACTAAATGGCCCTAATAAAAGCCCAGTAAGCAACAAAAACAGAATAGCGGGTACTCTGAACGCCCAGGCGACCCATTGGGCTAGCACCGAACACAATGCAATACCGGCTATATAAATTGCTGACATAGAGTAAAAACTCCTTAATATTAATAATGTTTAAAAGTATAACTGTTACCTACCAGTAATACAGTGGGTATACACGTGTAAATTCAATTTAGCTAATAAATAATACTTATTTATTTAGTGTTAACGTCATTTTCTAAAATGTTATCAAATTTATAGTCTATATAATTCATATTTATAGTAGTCTAACCACATGATACTTAATACAAAAAACACTCGCTTTAGTAGTGTCGACCTATTCAGCTTGAATTTTAGCCTTGATCTAAGCAGCTACTTTAACGTATTATACTTCGTGTTCGAATAATTAGTTATCTAATAAAGTTTGTAGTTTAAATACTAGATTATGTTAGATATAAACATCTTAACTCTCTTACTGATTGTTTTTGCTTTGTTTTGTTATATTTGAACACACAATATCATTTACCGTACTCTTTGGTATGGTTTTGCTCAAAGTGTTTATTTGCTCAATGCAGATAAATAAAAGTTTGAGTTGAACTATTACCTTTCAATATTTAATCCCCATCGTGGCGATTAAATCTCGGTCCTTAAGTCATCACCCTATCTGTTGGTGTACCAGACTTAAGAGGCTCTATGTATGTTGTTAATAAAAAGGCCGCACACAGCTTTTTACAGCGATACATAAACAACACTTTATATTTTTTTAGTTAGTACGATCCGATTTATTTTTTGGGTTAATACTATTTATTTTTTGCATCTCAATTTAAAACGCTAGTTTTAGAGACGGTGTACGTGTGTGTAAAAAGTGTGGGCAATGATAAATAAATTCGACGCTGTGTTTATAAACATGGCGACCTGGTTTCATTCATCTACGTGATGAATACAAATTAAATGGAAAGTTGAGCACTTATGCAAAAGTTAAATTGGCGACGTATCGTACTTAAAGTGGGCAGTGCCTTAATTGCACCCGATCAAGATGGCTGTCGTTCACGTTATTTATTAACCATCGCACAGTTTATTGTTCGCTGTCGCGCACGTGGAATTGAGGTTATTTTAGTTTCATCTGGTTCTGTAGCGGCTGGCTCACATTTATTTCCATCAGACCAACCTCGTTCAGTGGTAATGAAAAAAGCGATGGCTGCAGCAGGGCAAACAGAAATGATGGCCATGTGGGATCGTTTCTTTGATTTTCCATCAGCACAGCTATTATTAACTCATGGTGATTTACGTGACCGTGAGCGTTACCAGAGTATCCGTGAAACCGTATTTACATTGCTAGAACACGGCGTGCTACCTATCATTAATGAAAATGATGCAGTAACAACAGATGATTTAAAAGTGGGTGATAACGATAACTTATCAGCCATGGTTGCAGCAGCAGCTGATGCCGATGCATTAATGATTTTCTCTGATGTAGATGGCTTGTATGATAAAAACCCAAATCTGCATGATGATGCCGTATTATTGCCTGAAATAAAATCAATTGATGATTCTATTTATGCTATGGCAGGATGTGCTACCAGTGCGGTAGGTACAGGTGGTATGAAAACCAAGATTGAAGCGGCAGAGAAAGCCACTTCACATGGTATTGCAACTTACATTATTAATGGCTTTAAAGAAGAAACCTTTACTCGCTTGTTAGCCGGTGAAAACCCAGGTAGCGTATTCTTGCCTTATGAAAAACCAATGCAAGATTCTATTCACTGGATGACACATACCGCTAATGAGCAGGGGGAAGTCGTTGTTGAAGGGTCATTTGATGACTCATTAGAAGGTGAAGACGGTTGCTTACGTGGCGATGAGATCAGAGAAGTACATGGCGAGTTTGCTGTGGGCGATACTATCTTAGTTCGCAGTGAAGATGGTACGCGTTTAGCTAAAGCCACAGCAAATTACAGTAGCTGCTTGTTAAACTTTATTGCAGATAACGAGCAAAGTGAATTCAGCGAAAAAATGCAGGATTCAATTGGACCAATTATTTCAGAAAAAGATATCGCATTATTGGAGAAGTCATGAGTTTAATTACGGATATATCACGCCAGGCAGCAAAGGCTGCACATACACTTGCTTTACTCGATACCGAGACTAAAAACAAAGTGTTAACCGATATGGCAGCGGCATTAAGAGAGCAAAAAGAATTTATAATCAAAGAAAATGAAAGTGACCTAAGCGCAGCACGCGACAATAATTTAGCAGCATCAATGATAGACCGTTTAACATTGAATGATGAGCGTATTGAAGCCATGGCTGAGGGTATCGAAGTGATTGTTTCATTAGATGATCCTGTTGGCCAGTTACGTGACATTACTGAACGCCCAAATGGTATTAAAATTCGTAAAATGCGTGTACCACTTGGCGTAGTATGTATGATTTATGAAGCGCGTCCTAATGTAACGGCTGACGCAGGTGCATTGTGCTTTAAGTCAGGTAACGGTGTTATTTTACGCGGTGGTAAAGAAGCGCTGAAAAGCTCACAAGCCATTGCCAGTGTAATGCATAGCGTGCTTACAAAACATGGTCTACCAACTGCGCTAATTTCAGTGATTCCTGATCCTGACCGTGCTTTACTAATGGAATTGATGCAACAACGCGATAGCATAGACTTAATCATCCCTCGTGGTGGTGAAGGCCTAATTAACTATGTTACTGAAAACAGCACAATCCCTGTTATTCAGCATTTTAAAGGCGTTTGTCATTTATATGTAGATAAAGATGCTGATTTAGAAGTAGCACTAAATTTACTGCTTAATGGTAAGACTCAGCGTACTGGTGTATGTAATGCACTTGAGGGTTTAGTGGTACACCAAGATGTAGCTGATGAGTTTTTAAATTTGTGTGCAGTTGTACTTCGTCAAGAAGGTGTAAAAATTAATGCTGACGCTAAAGCGGCTGAATATTTTGATAATGCCACTGTACTTGCTGATAACGAATTTGGTGAAGAGTACTTAGACTTAGAGTTAGCAATTCGTATTGTGCCAAGTTTTGATGCAGCCGTTGAGCACATTGCTCAATTCGGTTCAAATCATACTGAAGTTATCTGTACTAAGAACGATGCGGCGGCAGAGTTATTCCAACGCAGTGTTGATGCGTCGGTTGTTATGGTTAATGCGTCATCACGCTTTTCTGATGGCTCACAACTAGGCTTAGGTGCAGAGATTGGTATTGCAACGACTAAGCTACATGCTTATGGTCCTATGGGGCTTGAGTCATTAACCACTGAAAAATATTTAGTTAATGGTGTTGGTCAAGTTCGCGAATAACTAATCGAACCCAATAAATGATAAAAATGCCGGGCTTTGCTCGGCATTTTTGATCTCGATTTAGCAAAATTAAACACTTAAGCAAACAAAGAGATTAAAAAATACAAAGCATTATTAACAGAGAAGTTTATTTAGAATATAAAAATAAGGATATTACTTAAAGGAGAGGGTAGGAAAGTGGTGGAGCTAAGCAGGATCGAACTGCTGACCTCCTGCGTGCAAGGCAGGCGCTCTCCCAGCTGAGCTATAGCCCCACATTCCTAATTTACATATGCTGTAAATGCTTAAGTGCTGAGTCTTAAGCGGGGTGAACTTTAAATATTTTTACGTTTTCGGTCAAGTATTTTTTCACAAATTTTTCCGTTTTAACTAATTTTTGTTAAACTCAGCCTCAATATTTACTAAAACGACAATACATAATGAAAAAATACGCTTTAGTTTTCATGATTTTCCTTTTTGGCTGTGCCAGCTCGGTAGGTGAGCCTCCATTCGAAATTAATAATCAACAATTTTATGACACTGTTGATGATCAAGGTAACAAGCTTTTTGCCTATGTGGTCTCTGTAAAGGCTAAGAGCCGCGAGCAAATTAATATTAATAAAAAGCTAACCCGAAGCGATGTAAAGCGTTTTGCCGAACAAGAGCACTTTGAAGAGTCGAGCGTGCTCAAGTTGCAATTAGAAGATCAAGCGGTAGAGTTTCTCAATAAAGAGCTTGCACAACGTAACTATTGTGCAGATAAGCATGAAATAAACGAAGTGCTATGGCGAGATTTAAGTGTGCAATTAAGAGGGCGTTGTTTGTAGTATGTTAGCAGATAAACAAAAATTAGCGGCGGTGTTAGCCCAACTTGATATTAACTATGATGTGATTGAGCATCCAGCGTTGCATGGGAGCTTAGATGCCGACGAGCTGATGGTGAATCGCCCTGGAACACGTTTAAAAAATCTATTTTTGCGAGATAACGAAGGTAAGCGCCATTTTTTAGTGATCACCGCGCATGATAAACAACTCGATTTAAAATCGTTGTCTAAACAGCAAGGGCTATCGCGTTTAGGGTTTGCCTCTAATGAGCGCTTGGCTAAGTACTTAAAAGTTGCACCAGGTTGTGTGTCAATGCTCAGCTTAATGAACGATAAGCAACGAGATGTAACGCTTTGGCTTGATCAGGATATTTGGTTTGGCGATTTATTTCATTGCCATCCATTTGAAAACACCCAAACGTGGTTATTAACTAAGCCTGATTTACTGCGTTTTTTTGATTTTACTGAACATCAGCCGCGGGTGATGTTTTTACCCTCGCGCTGAGCCCACAAAATAAGACCCAGCCCACATAAGCAAACCGCAAGAAGTGTTGCCATAAATGCGGTTTGCCCGTGTGCTTGATAAACCACCCCAGGTAATAACGATCCTAGTGCGCCACCGCTATAATAAAATGACACGTAACAACCATTAGTAACACTCGGTGGAGCGTGACTAATTTTATTAACCAATGGTGCCGCTGTTGAATGAATTACAAACATAGCACCACAAAAGAGTGTGAATGCAATTAAAAACAACATCAGTGAATGACTCATTAATAACACAATACTGAGGTTATAAAACAGGAATACCGCTGCCAACAAGCGCCAAGCTGAGGTCATTTTTTTTAATAACCACGGGGTAAAAATAGAGGCTAACGCGCCAATTAAATAACCGCTATAAACTAAGCCAATGTCGCGAGTGTTATTAATTAAAAAGGTCTTTTTTAAAATAAAAGGCAAGTAGTTTAATAGCGCTGCAAAGCAAAAAAACATACAAAATATGGCACCATAAAGCTTAAGTGCCGAGCCTTCTTTAAGTTGTTTCATATAATCTAAAGGTGATAACACCTCACTAGAGCGACTCAAAACAAAGCGTTTATGGGGAATGCTAAGCGCGAGTATTATCAACATGGCAGCAATTAAGTAATAAAAACTTTGCCATGACCACAAGTCGCTAAAGAGCGCAGCCAATACTCGGCCAAAATAACCACCGACAATAGTACTACCAATATAAAGAGTCATATTTTTTTGTAATGTATCGGCTTGATAGCTCATACCAATATAACTGGTCATTGCGGTTAAAGCGGCAGGTAAAGTCAGCCCTTGTAAAAACCGAACAAGTAACAGTAGCTCAAAACTAGGGGCATAAATAAATAATAAACAGCCGACACCGAGTAATAACATTGCGATGCGTAAAATTAATAATGGGTTTCGCTTGGCTAGAAACAACCCATACACCAAAGGGGCAATGGCTAAAGGCAGCATAGTGGCAGTCATTAAGCTGCCTGCAATGGCAGGCGCTACATTAAATTCGGTGGCAAATAAACTTAATAATGGCTGTGGTGCGTATAAGACAAAAAAAATAAAAACAGAACAAAGGAGTAAGTGAGATAAGCGCATTGACTGCCGTTAACATTGCTTATTAGTTGAGTCGCATTATATACAAAACTGCTAGGGTTTTCATAAATTAACCTTTATTGCGCTAAATCATGCTTTGTTTTCAGTAGTTTGTTAGATTAATACCAATAGCGCTGTTATTTACGCTCGTTGGTGATTAAAATAGCATTAATATTCGTTTTTAGTGGGAACACGCCATGGGGTCACTACAAGAGCAATTGCTCCAAGCTGGTTTAACAACATCACATAAAGCCAAAGTTGCAAAATCAGAAAAGCGCAAGCAACAGAAAAAGCAAAAGAAGGGAGCGACAAGCAACCCAAATGATTTGCAAAAGCATATTCAGCAAACCAAGCTTGAGCAGCAGCAAAAAGCCGAAGAGCTTAACAAAACGCGCCAAGAAGAATTAAAGCAACGCGAGCAGGTAGCCCGTGTTAAGCAAATTTTAGAGCATCACAATCAAGAGTCAATTCGCGGTGAGCGTACCTTTAACTTTACTTATGAAAATAAAGTAAAGGGTCTTGATGTGAATGAGCAAACGCAAAAGGCGCTTTCGGGCGGACGTTTAGCAATTTGTGTATTAGAAGGCCAGTTTTACGTATTAGAAGACGAGCCTGCACGCAAAGTGGCTGAGGTTGATGAAAAGTATATTGTGTTTCATGTTGAACCTGAGAACAAAGCCAAGGACGAAGACGATCCGTACGCTGACTTTGAAGTACCAGACGATCTTATTTGGTAAGGTGTTATTAAGTATCTGCTCAGCTAAGGCAAGCTAATATTTGTTTTATGAGGGATACACGTATTTGTTCTGATTGATCGTCAAACCTTATCAAGGACGTATGCTTTTTAAAGATTTATTGACTACAATTATCACAACCGTTTTTTTAACCGTAAAAAAGAAGAGTAAATACAATGAGCAAGATAAAAACACTTTTATTAGGCGCGGGTATTGGTTTAGCCGCAAGTTTTTCATTTTCAGCCGCCGCTGCTGATGGCGCTGCACTTTACACCGCTAAAAACTGTCAAACATGTCATGGTGCAGATGGTAAAGCACCTATCATGGCGATGTACCCTAAGCTAAATGGTCAAAACAAAGAGTATTTAGTAGCGCAAATGAAAGACATTAAGTCAGGCGCTCGTAACAACGGTATGTCTATGGCAATGAAAGCAATGGTTGCGACTGTGACTGATGAAGAGTTTGAAGCGATTGCCGATTACCTATCAAAAGTACAATAATCGCTAACGAGACCTTAAAAGAGCCACACCTTTGTGTGGCTTTTTTATTTGGTGATTGCCATCATGCGAATACTCATTTAGACTTCTAAACATCTACAATCACTAGCGCTATGCTGTGTTTTAAAAGGCTTGTTATGTTTGATTTACCCCAGCTCGATTTAAAAAATAAAGTGTCAGAACAAGAGTGGCAACTACGTGTTGATTTAGCCGCATGTTATCGATTAGTTGACCATTTTCGTTGGGGGGATTTAATCTATACGCACCTTTCTGCTCGCCTACCAGGTACGGATCATTATTTAGTAAACGCGTTCGGTTTAACGTTTGATGAGATCACTGCATCTAACTTAGTTAAAGTTGATTTAAATGGCCGAATTATTGACGATACTCCATTTGATATTAACCCTGCGGGGTTCACCATTCACAGTGCCATTCATGAAGTACGCGAGGATGCCCATTGCGTAATACACCTACACACTAAAGAAACCATTGCAGTTGCAACACAAAAAGAAGGGCTGTTACCGTTAAGTCAGTATTCGATGTTTTCATTACCCTCTCTGTCATACCATGGTTATGAAGGCCTAGCGGTGAATGATGATGAGCGTAAACGCCTGCAAACAGATTTAGGTAGCACCAACCATATGCTATTGGTGAATCATGGCGGCTTAACGGTAGGGCCAACAGTAGGTGATGCGTTTATGCGCTTTTATGACCTTCAACGTGCCTGTGAAATACAGTTAGCTATTCAATCAAGTGCACAAGAAGCGATTGCAGTACCACAAGCTATTATTGATAACATTTATAATCAAGCGAACGTTGTTCACAGCGGCAGTACTGGGGGGCAGCTAGCATGGCCTGCCATGTTACGAAAAGCGTATCGTCTTGACCCAAGTTTTGCAAAATAACCGATAAAGGTTAATAAGGAATTTTTTATGAAAGTAAATCGCGTTGAAGTCTTTGATATTCATTGTCCTGAACGTCCTGCATGGACGCCGGTATTTGTTCGCATTCATACCGATGAAGGGATTAGCGGTGTAGGTGAAGCCGGTCTTGCGTATGACTTAGGTCACAGCGCTGCCGCTGCGATGATCAAAGAAATGGCCGATGCCTTTTTAATTGGCCATGACCCGTTTCAAACTGAAAAACTATGGTCACGTATGTTGCGTGAAAGCTTTTGGGGTTTAGGTGGTGGGCCGGTAGTTTATGCTGCAATGAGTGCGATTGATACTGCGCTTTGGGATATAAAGGGTAAAGCACTGGGTTTACCTGTGTATCAGTTGCTTGGTGGTAAAGTTAACGACAAACTACGTACTTATGCATCGCAGTTACAGTTTGACTGGGACAGTGAGTTTAAAGCGCTGGTACAGCCACAAGAATATGCCGAAGCGGCACTAAAAGCAGTAGCGGAAGGTTACGATGCGGTAAAGGTTGACCCAATTCAATACGATAAAGACGGCAACACCTATTACGATCGCACAAATATTATTTCTCGCCCAGAAATGAAACTATACCGCGCTCGTATGCAGGCTATTCGTGAAGCTGTGGGTGATGAAGTTGACATTATTTTTGAATGCCACAGTTTACCTGGTGCGACATCAGCAATTCAAATTGGTGAGATTGCAGAAGAATTTGATTGTATGTATTTTGAAGAGCCGGTGAATTATTTAAACCACTCATTACATGCCAAAGTGGCTGATAAAGTGGCTGTGCCTATTGCAGGCGGCGAGCGCTTATATAACCGTTGGGGCGTGCGTCCATATTTAGAAGATCAAAGCATTGATGTACTCCAGCCAGATATTGGTTTATGTGGTGGCTTTACTGAAACTAAAAAAGTATGTGATTACGCAGATATTTTTGACGTGCGTATTCAGGCACACGTGTGTGGTGGGCCGGTTGCAACCGCGGCAGCATTACATTTAGAAACAGCAATCCCTAACTTTTTAATTCATGAACATCATACTTATGCGATTAAAAAGTGGAACAGAGAGCTGTGCTTACAAGATCCACAACCTAAAAATGGCTTTTTTGAAGTATCAGAAGAACCAGGCCTTGGGATTGAGCTTAACGATGAAATTGTAATGCGCTCACAACGTGTTGAGATAAAGTAAAAGCGTTTGTGTAATGCCCCGTTAATCGGGGTATTACCTGATTACTTTGAGGCGATTGTTAATGTTTAAGATGGCTTCACATTCGGTAGTATCATTAAATGAAACGAGTACAGCTCTCTCTAGCCATGATTCGCGGTCAATTATTTCTCCCCATTTAACGGAACCAAAAGATAAATAAAACTTAAAAGGTGGTACAGGCCACATAAATGCCAAATTAGGTTGGGTATTAACTAAGAATAACCCTGAACCCGAAAGCCCTATTCCAATACCTGCAGCAATGTGAGGGGATGTAGTTTTTGAGTTAGGTACTTCAGAATCACAGTTGATCGTTATTTGATCATTGTTGCTTTTTTCAAGTTTGCTAAAACAGTAAGTTAGCTGCTTTTTATTATATTGTAATGTCGTACATCCTTTTTCAGGCGGGTTAATGTCAAGACATTGAGATGCAGCGGCGTTTATTTTAATGCTTCGACTTAATGATAAAAAATTAGGTTCCCTAACATCGCAAATAACGCCAGATTGTAAATGTCTTCCAGGTTGTGACCAAATAACATTGAAGATATCGCTCCATGAAAATCTTATCATCGTATTTGGTTCAGCATATTTGACCATCCATGCAAGTGTATAGAATGAACTATTTTGGGCTTGCTCTTCAGGTAAGGCCATAAATACACAAAAACTAGTTGCATTGCTGGAGTTATTTTTAACTTTTAAAGTATAGTTAGTCATTGCTCTGGCACACCTTCCTAAAAGATATCAAGCCCACTTAATTGTAAATAATTCTGCAATATTTATTGGACGTGTTTCAAGGTCACCCTCTGCCGTGATCTGAGTTTGAGTACTCGCTGCAAGATTAACACCATAGGCTGGACTTCCTTTTTCAGGATTAAGCATATTCACAGGCTTAAAAGTAATGGTATGTTGATGCTCTTTAAATATATCGGGCTCTGTTGTACCCACTAGGTCACCAATATTATTCGAATCACCTGACATTTTACGTTGTTTGGCATTTTTATCTCTACCGGCTGAGTTATCCCAAGCACGGCTGAAATATCCTCTAAAATCAGGTAATAAAGAAAATTCACCTTGCTTGCCGAAGCGATAGTTAATAACCGAGTTTAGCCGTGTTTGATCACTGTTCAATGCAATTGGTATAGTACATAGAGGTAGTTCTTCTGCAGGTGCTTGTTCTGTTGCTACGTACTGCTTTCGCTCACCAATGACACCTGCAACAATACAAGGCAGACTAGCTAAAGCTATATAGCCCTTGTTTGCGAATATTTTTTTTACAGAAATAACGACAGAAGGGGAAGAGCACGAAAGTTCAACAAAAACAGTTTTTGCATCCATTGCAATTTCTAATTCGGTAGATATATTGAGTTCTTGGCTGTTTTGGATTGTGTATGTTCTTTGGACATATGTAATACCGTCTGACAAGCAAAAGTGTAGCTCGCCTGTTCCTTTAACATTTAACTGTGCCACACAGCTAATGTGTTCAGAACATAGAGTTTCTTTCCATCTTGGAAATTCGTGAATATTTTGTCGAAAGCTCATTGTGGCGTTTTCTTCTGTACTGGTAACGATTCGACAGCCGTTATTTTCTGAACTAATTTGTGAACCATTACCTGGATCACTGTATATCCAGCCATCGGGGTGGTTATACTTAATAGGTTGTGTATTCGTTTGATTACTAAAATAACGAAAGTCGTAGTTATACACTAAGTTTTTTTGTTGCATTGCAAATAATAAACTATCTATATCATAAGTATGTTGATTATCTAGAGCAGCCATATTTGATTCCCTCCAATTAATGTGTGCGCCATTAATTAGCGCACACAAATTAGCATTAATTTAGTACTAAAACATTTTGGCTATTTAAGGTTGCGCTCTGCGTTAAAATTCCTTGATATGGAATTTCGAGAGCTCTGCCACTGTTCATGATTGTTTGCGTATCTAAAATTTCGCCAGTTTTGAAGTTACCAGCAACAAGGTAATATTTAGGCTTGGGTGTCCATGTTAAATTCATATTCGGTTGCGTACTGACTAAAAAAGTCCCCGCACCACTCATAGCAATACCGATACCCGCAGCAGCTGATGGAGTGGTGTTTGAATTAGGTACTGTCTCGTCACAATTTGTAAAAATACTGCCACTATTACCTTTTACAGGAGAGCTCATGTTAAAGGCATCATTAACATTGTCGTAGCCTAAAGTGACTGTATTCGCACCATCTAAATCAACTCGTTTTGACTGTGATGTTTTACAGATAACGCCAGGGCGAAGCTCTTGACCTGGTCTTGACCAAATTGCACTGTAGTCAATTTCCCAAGCAAATTCGGCAGTTGTTCCTTGATATGCATACTTGCTAAACCAAGCTAATGTGAATACATTACCGCCAACATCTAATGATGGCTTTTCTTGGAAAATTGCAAATCGTGTTGGGTTAGTTGAGTCGTTTTTAACTAATAATTTATAAATAGACATCCTCGTTTCCTTTTAGTTGTGTTACATCATGTAAGTAAGTGTGTACTTGGTATGTCAACCAAGTCACCAAAAGATAGGTCTTCTAATTAGAGATTGTTATTACGAAGTATTACCTGCACTGTGTAATACTTTGTTATGGAATATTTCTCCCTAATATCTAGATTGAGAAAGGAAGAGTGACTTCCTATCAATTTAGATTGCAAAGGAGACAGTAATGAAATTAATTAATTCGGTTATCTATAGCAGCTTTATCAGTTACCTATTTATTTCTGCAACTCAGGCGGCTGCAGACCCAATATGTGATGTAACAGCACAATCTTTTGCTCATATTCAGCAAAGGCATTGCACTGCAGGTGTACAAGCCAGTCAATTTTTGCCTCAGTATTGTGCAACAATTCAAGATGCACAACAATTTTGCGAACAAGTACAAAATGCAACTAATAAATCACGAGCAGTACAGCCTGATTCTCGTATTAGGTATGATGCTAACCTAGGGATGGTAGTTGGTACTCAGCAAGAGAAGTGCGCCCGCTTGATAATTAAGCCAAATGGAGAGGTTGTTACTCAGTTCCCTGAACTAAATGGTGCACCGGGAAACTGTTTTTAATGTCAATTTTGGAATAGATAATAATGAGAAAGGTCGTTCTATCATCTACAACATTTCATCTCGATGAGCCTGAATTTCAATGCTCTTTGACAGATGAGCTTTGGCATGATGGTTATGAGTATATAACTATGTTAAATGATGCTCCTATACTACAGCGGTTTTGGAAGCATCAATATGGCGTAGAGGCTGAAAATCCAATATCAGTTAGTATGCTTAATCAGCTTACTGAAGAGCTTGACAAGTGTATTGCTTGTTACCCTATGGAAGAGTCGCTTGTGGCATTTAGCCTTGAATTTAAATTATTGATAAATAAGGCTGTTCGCTACAATTGTTCGCTACAAATAATAGCTCAGTAATCGACCAATGAATGGCTGTAGCTCAGCTCGTTGCCACAGCCATTTCTTAATTTTTAGGCTCTGTTGATTCACAATTCGCCCCCTTTACAATTGTAAAGCACGTCCCTGCAAAACGAACTTTACCTCGTTTACGTTCAATCAAAATATCAGCAGATAATATATTATTGAAAGAGTCCATAAACTGTTTTCGCGCACGGTGGATCTGAATATTGACATGGCTCTCATTAATACCGAGATCGCGTGCTAATTTCTTAACTTGTACCCAGCCCTGTACATCAGGTTCAAATTTATTTTTGATATCAGTCAATTTATTACGAGCCAGCAATAAAGTAAGATAGTGGTGAGAGCGAACATCTAGGTCAACTAATTTATTATGTTGCCTTATTTTTAATTCGGTTTGCTCTTCATCTAAGCTTAAATTGAACATAAATTTAAGGTTATTAATAGACGTAGGACTTAAATTCAGCGTGTTTTCTTGTGATGCCATTTCTGCTTGAAAAAACTGCCACTGCTGTTCTGCAATTGTTATTTTTTGGCCATCTTTTAAGAGTGTTAATTGGTGAGTTTCTGTATTTTCATAACACCAAGAGAGTCTCTCAGGGTCGTAATAAATAACAGCTTTGGGGTGTTGGCTATCGGGTAAAAAATGATAAGGTTCGAGCAACATACAATGTGTATTTGTTCCATTGACCGGTAGTAAAAGGTCTCTTGGTGGATCGATAGAAGTTAACTGGTAATCTAAGTTATTTATTTCTGAAAAGCTGATGCGATCATTTAGGGCTAATACGGAATTGGTTTGCTTATCAAGTCGTTTACAGTTTAGCCAAATACCATTTTTGCTTAAGTCACGAATGTACCAGTGTGGTTTAACCCACTCTATTACAGCATGAATACGTGTCACTTCTGGGTAGTTTAATAAGGTGTCAACAGAGTGGGCTAGCCGACCAAAACGATGAAAGTCGCGCAGATAAAAGCTCATATTTGAGTTTAACTTAGTCAGTATAGCCATACAGCTCTCTTTTGGTCTTTTAGTAAATAATATTACACTATCATATTGTATATATTGACTTTGCATTTAATTAACATTAAATACTAGACTAATTATTTACATATGATGGATCGAATAGTTTGTGTTAGAGGATTATTACAAACAAATACAAGTTTTGGCGCAAGGAGGAATGAGTACGATATACCTTGCAACAGATCTAGAGTTGAATAGACAAGTAGCCCTCAAAGTTATGAAATTAGCTGGAGATAATACTGAGCGAGCCATCAGCGAAGCAAAGTTAATTGCAAGCTTAAATCACCCAAATATAGTGCAGCTTTATAAGATAATTCATCGGGATGAACAAATTTTATTAGAAATGGAGTATGTTAAAGGAACGACCTTAGCCCATTTAATGAAAGAACAGAGTCTCACTCTTACTAAAAAATTAGAAATACTTATTCATATCAGCGATGGCCTAGCTGCAATTCATGATAAAGGCATACTACATCTCGATTTGAAACCTGCCAATGTATTAGTTAGTGATGAAGACACAGTTAAAATAACAGATTTTGGTATCTCAAAAATTAAAGGAGCTGAAGCGACAAATATAGGCACTGATTATGGCAGTTTAAAGGCAATGTCGCCTGAACAATTGAATAATCAAACTATGGATTTTCGTAGTGATTTGTTTTCACTAGGGCTAATAGCTTATCAATTATTAACAGGCTACCATGCCTATTCAAAACAAGCATCGAGTAATATAGGGCAAGATTTAGCAAAACAAATAATGTCATTTCCTTGTAGCGCAAGTTATGAATCGATCAAAGAGTTATCTGCCGATTTAGTGCCTTTACTTAAACAATTATTAGCATTCAAAGTTGATAAACGACCTGAAAGCGCTCGTGCCGTAGCATCTCAGTTTAGGCGGATTTTAGACACACTTAGTTTTGAAAGCCTGACTGTAGATGTTAAAAGCTATCAAAATAATAACAACGTAAGTAAACGTTTTTTCAATAGAAGATTATTTCTTACTGTGGTTCTTTGTCTGTTATTGAGTGCGGGGAGCTGGCTTTGGTATTCATCGAAACCGATAGAGAGGATAGCTTTGATGCCAGTAGAATTTACAGTGAGTAGCCAAGTTACGGATACACAAAAGCGCTTACTTAGTCTTGGCGTCAAAGATGCAATAACCGAATATGTACTTGCGGATCGCAAGTTTGCTTTAATTTCGAGCAAGGAAGTTACACAAACACAATTAATACTTGGTAATGATGCAGGCCTAAATAATTTAGCTGCTGCGCTAAGAGCTACTAAGCTACTGATTCCTGTATTAGATTGTAGTCTTTTATCTTGTGACTTTACACTAAACGAATTAGATAAAAACGCCACAATGGTAGGCACAATACGAAGTGCAACAGATAAGGAAAGCTATCTAAATATTTATAACTCAACACTATCTTCGATACAAAACTTGCTTAGTTCAAGCATCCTGTCAAATAGGGAACTGTTATTGTCAGATGAGTTTATCAGGCAATATGTATCTTTAGTTACCCTAACTGCGAATGATTTAGGTAGTACTCAAAAGCAACGTGCCATGGCTGAAGCCTTGTTATTGCAACAGCCAGATTTTAAGCCCTTATACCCTTTATACCGAAAAATAATTTTACGACTTTATAAGTCTTCCAAAAATATAGCGCTCATAACAAAGTTACAATTTCAACTTGAACGAGCGCCAACTTCATACAGTGACAGTCCTGCTTATTTAATTGACCTACTTGAAATATATCAACAAACGGGGGAACACATTAAAGCCGAAAAAATTATTAGCAGAATTCAAAACTCATCATTAGAGGAATACCAAAGAGAAATTATTTTGGCTATTTATTTTAAGCGTATAGGTCGCCTTGAAGAATCTTTAAAGCATGCGAAAATGGCATATAAAATAAGGCCAACTTTATTAGCGACAAGAAACCTTGCAATAGCGTATCTCACATCGGGGAAACGTGTTAATGCATTAAAATATTTAAAGGAGGTATTAAGTTATAACCCTAACGATATTGTAACGCTAAAAACAGTCGCTGATGTATATTTATTATCGGGTGACTTGAAGGCTGCAGAGAATAACTACCAAAAACTGATAGATTCGGGGCGGCAAAGCGCTTCAATTTATAGTAATTATTCAATTGCTCTTTCTCTACAAGGTGAGTTTACCAATGCATTAAATTTTGCTCAAAAAGCGATGATGCTAGATACCCAAAAAACTACCTTACAACTTAACTATGCCGATTTACTTCATTTTAAGGGCCGCCTTACAGAGGCCGATAGTTTATACTTTAAAGTCAATGAGCAGCTTGATTCTTCGTCGCAGAACGTTGCAGAACAACTTGAAAAAGCACAAGTGTTGATTCATTTGGATAGAAATCAACAAGCAATGAACCAGATTGAACAGCTGTTAGCTACTAATTCTAATTTGGCAGAGGCATACTTTATTAAAGCAATGCTACAAAGCTTGTTGAATGAAAAATACTCGGCGCTAGCATCAATAGAGCAAAGTATAAATTTGGGGTGGAGCCCGGTTTTTTACCGTTTACAATGGTTTAAAGGGTTGTGCTCTGAAAATAAGCTGATGAGCTTAATAGGTAAAGAACATTATAACTTTTTATGTTCAATAGAAAATAGCGCAGAGTAAGCTCTGTACTACTAGTCTGGTTCCATATCTTCAATTATAACACGTGGGTCTTGCGAAAAATAACGCATAAGAGAGTTAACGTCAGTGCTCTTTTTTGCAATTAATCGAAAATTAATTTCATAATTTGTACGTTGATCCAACTGCCCTGATACTACTTTTTTTGGATTCTCAGCCAATAGTTTGTTCAACTCCTGAGATAAGGCTTGATGCGGTAAAATACTAGAAATTGTAATAACTAATGACTTCCCTTCATTGGCAACAAGGCTATTTAGTTGGTAACTAAAGTTATCTTTAGCATCTGAAAAATAGCTGCCATTTTCAGAAAAAGTCCACTCCGATTCGTTTGCTAACTCATAATATAAGTTCAGGCTTCCACCTGTAGTGAGTTCTTTATAGTTGATTTTAATATCTTCAGCGCTAGAGCCTGATTTAGAAATAAACTCCCAAGAGTCATTTTCGTTTGGGATAACGCGAAAGCTAAGATCGTTCATGATAAAAGTCCTGTTTTAAATTTAAAATTTCTTATTTACTCCATGAGCATTTTAACTATAGATGTAATTAAGTATTCCACCAAAAAATAACAATAATTATTTTTGTTCAGAAAAAGTAAAAAAGCTTAACAGGCGTGAGAAACCACGTTCGGCCAGCGCTCTATAATATATTAGTATATCGCCTTGCAACTAACACCAGGTAGTGGCTCGGTAGCTTTACTATCTAAATGTCGGATAAAACATTGCTTACCTTTAATCATTAGTTCAAACTGATCCGGCATATTGAGCTGCTTGCCCATAATCGGATTTCCCTGAGGATCTTTATGATTAAGTCGCTCAAGCGTAACTGTGCTTGAGGTGACAAAAACATCGTCGGCTAATTGAACCTGCGAGCTATGCAGCAGTTGCGCAATTGCGTCGGCTACTTTAGCGCTATTGGGCTCAATTAGTAACGCATGTTGCAACTTAGGTGTGGGCTCTGAGCTTTGTGCTAAGCACCCCGTTAACCCTAATGTCGCTGCAGTCATGCTTATTACTAATAATTTGTTCATTACTTATCTCATGTTATCACTAAGAATAAGATTTTGTTTTAGCATGGTTTGAACTCGCATATCTTTTACTTCTGGCATATCGGTGGCGATTGTGGGCGCAAAACCAAGAGCACTATTTGTTGAGCTTGGGGCAGGGCAACTGCCGCTTTCTCTATAGCTCAGCGCTGTACTTAATAAGTCTTCACTAGCATCACCTAAGCGCTTAGTAAAGTCATCGGCAACAGCACAACCAGCAATACGAACCGGTTGGCGTGCGTCATCAATGGTATTTTGCGGTGCGAAGCCATCTGAATATTCACCAAAACCTTTGTTATTTTCGCCAGTAAATTGAATAGTAAAATAAGTGGTGTCGCAGTTGTCGGTAGGGTAAAAACCATACGGTTTACCACAGGTGCCTGCGCCTATCTGAATAATTTCAACATCTGCTCCGCGCAGCCCGTTAATGATAGCCTCACTAGCCGAGCAGGTACTGCTGGTGGTAAGTACAAATACCCGTTCTAAGTTTAAGGTGGGTAACGGCGTGCCCGCTACAATTGCAGGATTATTTTCAAAGCCGACAAAACGATTTGTAAAAGGCATCGGCGTCAGTGCTTGGCCTGTGACGGGGTTGGTATTAGGGTATTTATCATTAAATATGGTCCGTTCAAATATTTTACCTTGCGTGTTACTGCCCCCCACCATGTAGCCTACTTGGCTAGCCATTTGTAATAACCCACCCCCGTTATAGCGCACGTCAATGACTAAATCTTTAATGCTACTGGCAGCGAGTTGGTTAAAGGCGTTGTAAAGCTGTGTTTCGGCTATGGCGTTGTGGCTATTAAATTGAAAATAACCAACATCACCAGCGACTAAATCGGTACGAACATTCATTACTGGTTGCGATTCGATGTTTTGAGACGTGAGTGTCACTGTGCGGTTTTCATTAGTGCTGATATCCCTAAATACAAATTCGGTAACTTTACCGGTTTGCTCGGGGAATAAACCTGCATTAATAATACCTACCTCGCTCGATGAGGTGGTGTTAATAAAATCAACGCCATCAACTTCTAAAAGCTCAAAACCACGAATAATATTTTGATTACTAGCTGGGGTATTTGGTTCGGTGTAGCTAACAACTGCTTGGCGTGGCGCGCTACCTGCAATTATTTTTATATTAAAGCCATAACCAAAGCTTAGGCCGGATTGATTTTGTCTTTGCCACTCATCGGTCGGCAAACTAAAGTGAAAGTTATCTTTTTTCGCACCTGAATCAGTCAGTTGCTCCGTTTTTAAAGTATTAAAGTAATCAATAACCCCTGACGTTAATGCAGGGTTGGTATCAATAATTTCGTCATACCATAGGTAGGTTTCGTTACTCCAAGAGCGTAGCCAGTTTTTTTCACTAATTGCTTGGCATTGACCTTTAAATTGCCCTGAACTGGCAAATACACCTGGAGTCCAGCCGCTATTATTAGTTGTTGGGTTGGTCGCATTGTCGCTACCTCCACCGCCACAACCTGTTAATACAGCGGCTAGCGAGCAAGAGAGTAATGTGTATTTAAGAGAAGATGGATTAAAAATGGCCATACGCATGCTCGTTTTTTAAACTGTTGAGCTAAATATAGCGGTTTTCATTTAGAGTTGATAGAGGCTTGCAGCATTTTTGTAACTCAAATATTGCCATGTAAGACCGTCGCTACACAGGCTCCGATAATGTTGCCATAACTCGTTGTAGTTAATATTAATTTGGCACACGGGGAAGTTGCTAGCAAACATCACTCTTTGCATACCAAAATGCTTTAAAATATGTTTAAAACATTGGTTTTGCTGCTCGCTATTAAGCATTAGTAATTCAAAACCTGAAAACTTAATCGCAACATTAGGCTGTTTTGCAAGTAGTTCAATTGCAGTTGCCCAGTTAGCAAGGTTGTGTGCAAGCCCTGCGTGATTAATGATTATTTGTAAGTCACTAACTTGGTTGGCATAAGAAATGAGCCGCTCGGTGATGTTGAGGTTTTCTACTTCAAATTGGGCTTCAAAATGCAGCTTTAAATGGCTCAAGTGCCGCAGGTTATCGAGACAATGAGGGCTCAATAAGCGCTCGGCATCATGACCTTCAGTGATATCTCTAATGCCTACAAGAGAGTGATGTTCTAGCTGCTGAAGTGCTAGTTTAAATGCGTTATTTGGCTGGTTAATTGTTGCAAAGCTAATTGCTTTATAAGGTATAGTTTTAATATGTCTGGCTAACCAGTTTAATTCTTTAACAGGCTGGTTATTATCAAAGCCTGCCTCTATGTGCACTAAACCTGCGAGTTCAAAGTTAGTACTTTTGATCAGTTCAGCAGCGCTGATGGGCTGCTTTATTTTATCTAAGTTAGACCAAGCTGGTGGGTTCGCACCTTGTAGCCAAGTGTATTGACCCTCCAGCAAATTAAAAAAGTGCAGATGCGGGTCAATAATTTTAGTGCTCATTGTGCTGTGTAGCCGCCATCAATACGTTGTAAGCTACCAGTAATAAAGCTGGCATCTGCACTTACTAAAAAGCTTACCAGTGCAGCAACTTCATCGGCTTGACCTAAACGGTTGAGTGGTTGTAATGCGGCTTCTTCTGCAACAATATCGGCTTTGTTAGCACCACTTCTTTTACAATATGCATCAATTGCATTATGAAATAACGGCGTTTCTATAGTGCCAGGGCACACTGCATTAGCGCGAATATTAAAACTTGCGTAATCTAAGGCGGTGGTTTTAGCCATCGAAGCCAATGCATGTTTAGTCAGGTTATAAGCAAATGAGTTTTGTTTGCCAATAATGGCTTGGTCTGAGGCAATTAACACAATAGCGCCATCTTGTTGTACTTTCATAGCTGGTAATACGCTTTGTATAGCCGCGTACGCACCTTTAACATTCAGTGCCATTAACGCATCGAATGTCGCTTCATCGGTTTGCTCAATTGTGGCACTTAGGTGCTTGCCAGCATTTGAAACAAGTACATCAATGCGTTGTGTTTTTTCAATAATAGCTTGTATGCACTGGCGTACGGCGGTTACATTACTAACATCACATTGATGAAAAACACCACTCTCACTGGGCTCAATATCTAAGTTATGAACCTGATAGTCGTTAGTTAATAATCGCTGTACCACAGCAAAGCCAATGCCTTTAGAGCCACCGGTTACTATTGCAACTTTTGACATACTTGTTCCTTTAATTAGCAATTAATGTGCGTGGCCGCAACCACCTTCAGCATGAACATGGCCATGAGAGATTTCTTCGCTTGTTGCTTCACGAACGGATACAATCTCAACATCAAAGGTCAGTGTTTTACCAGCAAATGGGTGGTTTAAATCACAATCAGCATTAAAGCGGCCTACTTTTACGATAGTCACTTGATGGCGACCCTGATTTGATTGCACCATTGCAGTCATACCTGGCTTCCACACTTTTACATCGCCTTGTAAATGCTTAAGCGGAATGCGCTGAATTAAATCATCAACACGCTCGCCGTATGATTCACTTGGAGATAACGTTACGCTAAATTTATCACCAGCAGTTTTACCTTCAAGTGCGGTTTCTAAACCGGGTAGCATGCCTTCGCTGCCGTGAATGTAACTTAATGGCGCGTCGTTAAGGCTACTTTCTATTTGCTCACCGGCTTCGCTAAGGGTGTAATGAAATTCAACGGCCGAATTTTTACTGATTTGCATGCATGTCTCTTTAAGATTTAAATAAATTAAAAAGCAATTTTACGCGAAATACTGCGCTTTAGAAACTTAACGGGGATGATTTAATGTATTTTGTAAGTCGAGTAACAGATCTTTTTTAGCCGGTGTGGTTTTAGGTGTCGCAGCTTGGGGTATAAATAAAACTAACTGAGTCCCAGGCTTTAATACGCTAGATGCTGATAACTTATTCCAACGTGCTAAATCGCTATGAGCAACGCCATACAACTGACTTATATTCCACAGGTTATCACCGGGCTTAACGTGGTAATCTACCTCGATGGTTGGAATGACGGTCTCTTTTTGTTCCAAGTAAGGGCTTATTTTATAGTTAATAGTGAGTGATTCAGGTAACGTTTGAGGCTCTCCTAAAATAAGTTTTTCGCCAACACCAATAAAGTTATTTTGCTTATTATTGAGCTGTTTTAGTGTCTTTAAAGGCAAGCCAAAATGCCTAGCAATACCGTATAGTGTGTCATTTTTTTTGACTATGTATTCGCCTGCAAAATTGGCTTTAAAAAAACGGTTTTTTAGTAAAGCTTGTTGCTCAATAGGAAGCAACAAAGTATGCGGGCCATGGGGGGAACTTTGGTTTTTTAAATAACCTCGATTGAGGGCATGTAGTTGCTTTACACCCATGCCAGAGAGCTTGGCCATAATTGAAAAGTCGAACTGTTTTGCCACATTTAACGAGGTGGTCAGTGCTTTATAAGGTAGCTTTGGGCGTTTAAACTTTGCTTTAGGGTGCCTTACTAAATAGCTTAGTGCTAATAGTTTTGGTACATAGTCAGCGGTTTCTTTTGGCAGGGTTAGTGCCCAAAAGTCAGTTGATTTACCTCTTTTTTGATTGCGTTTTATTGCACGTTTAACTCGGCCTTCACCGGTGTTATAGGCCGCAAGTGCATGCAACCAATTACCATCAAAACGTTTATGTAAATAGCTTAAGTAATCTAGTGCTGCATCGGTTGAGGCCAGTACATCTTGGCGTCCGTCGTACCATTGATCTGATTTAACCCCAAAATGATGTGCAGTTGCTGCAACCAGTTGCCACACACCCACAGCGTGCTCACTTGAGCGGGCGGTAGGCCTAAAGCCACTTTCTACAAATGGCAGTAATGCCAGTTCCATGGGGAGTTGCTTTTGCTCTACTTTTTTTACTATATGGTATAAAAAAGGCTCTGCACGGCGAGACACTATTCTTAAATAATTCGGTTGTTTTAAATACCAGTTAATGCGTTTTTTTAACGCTTGATTTTGCTCAACCGGTAAATGTAAGTTATCAGCAATATGTGCCCATAAGTCAGTCGGTTGAGTCGCTTTAAGGGCTTTGGGTATTGTTTTTTTATTAATAACTTTGTTGGTGTTTGTAGAGGTCGGCGTGATTGATTGTACGGCTTTTTGCTCTACAGGTGCAGAAACTGCAGGCGCAATGATCTCTGGCTGTGTGGTTTTACAGCTACATAGCAATACAATGGCAAAGCATAAGATCAGGTGACGCATTTTGTTCCTTTTTAAAAAATATATTTCCATATTTTAATACAATCCATTGTGTTCAGTTATTGACTGTTTTTAGCGCGAAGTAATCCCGATTGCAAAAATAAGTTACTTGATTTTATATCAAGTGGTTCTTGTTGGTAAGGTTTTAGTGCTTCACTTGGGAAGTTTTTTTGTAATTGCTCAATACTGGCTTCAGGGTTGTTTTTAACCTGCTCCGTAATTGCTTCTAAAAACGTGAGTGACTGTTTTAATTTAACTTTGTCGACTAAATTGCCATGGCCAGGAATAAAAAGTGACAGTGTATTATTATTTATATATTTTTTTAATAAACTTTGCCATTGCTTAAGCTTGCCATGCCCTGGGTAGGGGAGCCAGTCAATGATATCACCACCTATTAAGGTTTTACCCTTGTCAGCAAGTAATGTTAAATCGCCATTAGTATGTGCCTGATACGGGTTGATAGTTAATACATAATTTCCTAAATCTAATGTTTTAGGCTCACTAATACTCATTTTTGGTGGTGTTAGTTGATAATTCTGCCAGCGAAATAGGCGTGTTTTAGCGCGAGTGAGCTTTTTTCGCCATTGAGTTTGCTCAGCATCGGGTAAGGTGGCTAATCGCTGATAGCTCAGCTCAATGCTTTTTTCGAACCCCTCTAGCTTATCTGTTAATGCTTGCTGATAACGCGAAAAGTCGTTAGCGACTTGTTGGTGAGAAATCAGTTTTGCGTCTGGGAAGTAATGCTGCATAACCGCCATGCCCAGTAAGTGATCGTCATGAAAATGAGTGGCAACTAAGTAACATAAAGGCGTCTTTAGCTGTTGTTTTAGTTTGGTAACCAGTTGTTCTACTGCTGCAAAGTTACCACTGGCATCTACCAGTAAGGCACACTCACTGCCCTGAATTAACACTTGGTTAGAGTCGTAAAAACGTAATCTATCTGGCTGCTTGATAAATTGAATATTAGCCGATAACGATTGCCACTCAACTGCTGCATTGCTTTTTGCATGTATAAATAGGCAGATTAAAGGCAGTAAGCACTTACCTATTTTTTGAGCTTTAGTTAAAAGTGGTTGCATCTTTTTCTCTAGCTATATTTTGACGGTAAAAACAATAAAAGCGCAAAATGCGCTTTTATTTAGTGTGTTCAGAGTTTGAGCTTAAGTATTGACTCAACTTATCAATCAATTGATCTTGATGCTCAAGCTCAACTGATTTTTGAGTTTTTGCTTCAAGCAATTCGTGGCTTAAATTCAAAGCAGCCATAAGTAATGCTTTTTGATCGTTTCTGACTGTTGAACGTTGTTTCATTTGTTCAACTAAATCATTCAGATTTTTGGCGGCCGCTTTTAGTGCCTCTTCTTGCCCAGCCGGACAAGCAAATTGCTGCTCTTTACCAAGCAATTCAACAGTGACTCGCTGGTTTTGCAGCTCAGACATTAGCTTGCCTGTTGTGCGCTTTGTAATTTATCTAATAATGATGACAAGGTGGTGCTTGCATCTTTTTGTTTTTCTTCATTTTCAAGGGCCTCTAACTGTAATAACTCATTTTCATCAAGCAGTTTACTGTTTTGCTCTTTAAGCTCTGTAATATCAGTTTGCAACTGATTATTACGGGTAATTAGTTGGTCGATCAGTTGTTCGAGTTGTTGAAGAGTATTGTTGTTCATAAATGCGCTCATATAACTGTAATTAATGTCATGCAAATGTAAAGCAAAGTGTGTTTATTTGCCAGCATTTACGCTGGTTTTAGGTGATTTTTATTCTATGTTAAGGGATAATTCATGCTATTGGCTTTTTCATTCAGAAATGGTTCACGTAAACACCCGCTTTTGCTGTGACGATTGCCAAAGCAGTGTGCTTTATGGTTCACTAATTTTATTAAACAGCGTATGGCGAAAATAAATAATGCTTAGTTACAGACACTCCTTTCATGCGGGTAACCCTGCCGATGTACTTAAACATTTAGTGTTAGCGCAAGTGCTGGGTTATCAAACAATAAAAGATAAGCCGCTTGACTATATCGATACGCATTCGGGTGCTGGTTTTTTTGAGCTGTCAGCACCAGACGCGCAAAAAACCCAAGAGTACCAAGATGGCATAGAAAAACTTTGGCAACATACCAGTCAGCACGGTGCCTTAAATGACTACATTGAGTTAATAAAATCGTTTAATGAAAGTTCGTCTCTGGCGTTTTACCCAGGTTCACCAAAAATCGCCGAACACTTTTTGCGCCGCCAAGATAAGGGCTGGTTTTTTGAGTTGCATCCGCGAGATTTGGTATTACTTGAAGAAAACATGCAAGGTAAGCGCTCTATTCGAGTACGCGGCGAAAATGGGTTTGCGGGCTTAATTGGTTTATTACCGCCAGCTTCGCGCAGAGCCTGTGTGTTAATAGACCCACCTTATGAAATAAAAGACGATTACAATACGGTCGTACAAACCATTGTCAAAGCCCACCAACGCTTTGCGACGGGTACATATATGATCTGGTATCCGGTTGTAGACAGAGAACGTATTGATAATATGGAGCAGGGTTTAATTGACGCGGGAATTAAAAATATTCAATTATTTGAATTAGGTACTGAAGCAGATACCGAAGTACATGGTATGACCGCCTCTGGAATGATAGTGATAAATCCACCATGGAAACTGAAACAAACTATGGATGATGTGTTACCTGAACTAGTAAGCTTGTTGAGTAAGCCAAGTGGTTTTTACCGTAGCGAGCAGTTAGTCGCCGAATAAAAATAAATAAGCTTAGGGTCTGTTGACCTTTGCGGATTAAAATTTGTTCAAACTAGGGGCGGTTTAATCGCGGCGCGAGGTTTGTAACCTAGTGGGCTAAGTAAAAACCGAGCAACAAAGAGTAAATCGCCCCTAGGCAGAACCCTTCGGGCAGCGCCTGTTTGGCATTGATGCTGCGTTATCGCCTATTTATGGGGAATAACCACACTACATAGGCTCTGCCTTGCCTAAATACCAAACAGACTGCTGCAAATTCAACCTTGAAAGATCAACAGACCCTAGTTTAACTGGCTTATTTATTTGCTTAGATGTGGGGGATTGTTACGTTCTTAATCAAAAGTAAACAGCGTTAAAGGTAGCAAGTTGGTTGCCTGCCTCATTTTGTAATACTAATTTTTCACCATTAATTTGCCATTGCGTTGCTGCCTGAAGCACAGCCGCCATCGCGCTTTCTTGTTCCATATTGTCATGACACATTTTTTGCGTGGTAGCTAACTGCGTAAAAGTCACTGCTTGCTTCGATACTTCATAACCGCCATTAAAGTTATTACATCCTAAAAAGCCGTGTACAGTGTTATCACTATTAAACTGAATAAATGGCTCTTTGGTATTCACTACAACAGGGTTGCCGTCGATTGAAACGGCTTTGAAGTAGGTGTTTACTAAGTCAACGTCTGGCTTTGGCGCTACTTTTGAAACAATAATCTCTAAAGGCTCTGATGAGGCCGTATTATCAAAAGGCGGGTTACTCGTTGTGCTGGTGTATAGCAAGTTTCCTTGATTATTAATGGTTGCACGCACGCTATAGCGGTGAGTTGGGTCAATCTTTTCAAGGTTATACTCAAGCTCTACTTTATAAGGCGGTGCGCCTACTAAATCAATTACCTGCTCAGAGATAACCGTTGCTGCCACATCCATTTTTGACACATCAACCAAGGTAACGGTTAGCTGTGAATTAGGCGCAATTAGGCTGCGATCTAAGTAACTAACTTGCACAGGTAAGGTGGTCATTGTTTGCGCCACAGCACTATTTTGCTGCGCTGCGTCATCGTTACATGCGCTCAGCATAAGTGTGCCACTTGCTAGAAAACACAAGCCTGCAATCGACTTTAACATTGAATTTGGCTTCGATGAGAACATAAGAGTTCCTTGATGGAGTATGGTATAAGGTCGCTAGCATACGGTTGAATTGCTTAATCATTGCTTAACTAGCAAATAAAGAAAGTCGAGATATAAAAAAAGGCGCTAGGCGCCTTGATTTATTACTTATTTTTTTACGTATTTAGTTAAAATTACAATACGCTGTCCATCAACACGTCCTTCAATATGTTCAGGGTTGCTGGTTAAGCCAATATTGCGCACGGCTGTACCGCGCTTTGCTGTTAAGCTGCTACCTTTCACATCTAAATCTTTTATTAACGTGACGGTGTCGCCAGCTTGTAGTACTACACCATTGCTATCAATGTGTTTAATATCATCATCTTCAGCAAGCGCTTGCTGCGCCCATGTTAATGTGTCTTCTTCAAGGTAAATCATATCTAGCGCGTCTTGTGCCCATCCGTTATCAGCTGCTAACTGAGTCAGCATGCGATAAGCAACAACTTGTACCGCAGGTGTTTGACTCCACATACTGTCATTTAAGCAATGCCAATGGGTCGGGGTTAAATCGCTATTGCCTTCAATTTGATCTTTACATGTTTGACAGGTGTAGATGCATTTATCTGAATGAGCTTCGGTAACAGGAGGAACTTCGTATACAGTTAGGTTGTCTGTTGCTGCGCAGAGTTCACATTGGTTACTGCTACGTTCTATTAAGGCTTGTTCAATGCTCATATAAGGGACTCTTTTTTGTGAGTTTATAAAAAATTAATAATCGCATTATACCTTATAACCATAACCTTTGGGTATGCTTAGAGCAGTTGTAAACTCAAAAACCCTATAAAAAATGAGGATACTAATAACTCTGCTCTAGGGTTATAAATTTAGTCTTATTTGTTTGTTTTTAATCTAATTAAAATTGCAGCAAGTCTTTAAAGTTTCACTATACTGGTTAAATAATAAAAAATAATGATGACATCACTGTTAAGTAGGAAGGTTAATGCCAAATAATCTAGAGGTAAAAAATTCATCTATTTTGGTTACTCAATATATTGCTAGGCAACCAATTTTTGACGGTGATAAAAGTATTTTTGCTTATGAGTTGCTCTATCGCGATTCAGTTAATAATGCTTTTCCTGTAGGAACAACTGACGGGCAAGCCACTGGGCGACTTTTTTTTAATGCGCTAATGTTGGTTGGCATAGAAAAGCTAACGCTCAATCAAACTGCGTTTATTAATTTATCGAGCGAGGGGCTTTTAGAGGATTTGCCTAAATTATTACAGCCTGAGAATACTGTAATTGAAATTGTTGAGCGCACTGAAAATATAGAGCTTGTTGTTGAGAGAGTGACAGAGTTAAAAAAAACAGGATATGTATTTGCGTTAGATGACTACGACTCACATGAAAAATGGCAACCATTACTCAGTTTGGTTGATTATATTAAGCTTGAAGTTGAAGAGCCCGTAATAAAAACCAGCATGTTGCTGAAAAAGCTCAAACGCAATTTTCCTAATATTAAAATAGTGGTAGAGCGAATTGAAACCTATGATGAATTTAGGCAGCTTAAAGAGGCTGGATGCGATTATTTTCAAGGGTTCTTTTTTGCACATCCAGAAATGTTAAGTTACAACAGTATCGAACCTCTAAAAATGGCTGTTTTAGACTTACTGCGTTGCACATCCCGCACAGATTTAGACTTTAATGAAATTAATCTACGCATTTCTAAAGATGTCGGTTTGACTGCACGCGTCCTAAAACTAGTGAATGCTCGCTCTGCTAATAAAAATTTAGTGATAACGTCTATTCCTCAGGCGGTTGTGTATTTAGGGGAAGATTCTATTAGAAAGTTTGTACGAGTATTGGCGCTAAGCGAACTTGGCTCAGACAAGCCCAGTGAACTTACTCGTTTAGGCTTATGTCGAGCGCAGTTCATGCAAATAATTTTAGAACCAGGCGGAAAAGTCATTGCAGAACAAGGTTATTTAGTCGGCTTAATGTCGGTGCTTGATGCTATTTTAGATATGGAGCTGGAAGCTATTGCTAAAGAGTTTAGTTTAGGGGCTGAGTTATCCGGTGCACTATTAAGTTTTGAAGGCATGATGGGTAATTCTTTACATTTAATAAAAGCGGTAGAGGAAGATAATTGGCAATTGGCTAAAAAGTTGTTAGAAACTATTCGCCCAGCCTCGAATATTGAGACCGTATTTAGCGCCATGTTGGATGCACGCCAGTATGCGGATGAACTATTGGCCACTATTATTGAGCAAGACTAACGCAAAACGTTTGGGTATGATTGGCACATATTGATTTTACTTAGTATTACACCATGCGTTTATTTTTACCTATTACCACTATTTTAATTGCCTTAGCTTTATTAATTCCCGGGGTGATTCAGCCCGTACTGAGTATGGAAGGTAAAATTGATAAGTCTAAACTTGCTGAGGCGGGCATTGAAATGTTGGCAGATGAAGGGAATCAAAACACCCGTAATATGCTAATGATGATCTCGAGTATGTTGGGGTTAGATAAACTTGAAGGCGAGATCAGCGCTTATCAAAAAACGCGCAGTATTTGGGGCACCGTTAACGAGCTGGCCGATAACAAAAACTACTTAGTGGCGATATTAGTGGCGTTTTTTTCAATGGTGATCCCAACAATTAAGCTGCTGCTTCAATTGTTGTATTGTGTGCTGAAGGAGACTTCGTTTAAGCACAATCTTGGTAAGGTGATTATCGGTTTAAGTAAATGGAGTATGGTGGATGTGTTTGTTATTGCATTAATAGTGGCTTACATGGCTGGTAATGCAAACGCGAACTCAGAAGATTTACTTAATATGCATGCTGAGTTTGGTACTGGTTTTTGGTATTTTACCGGCTATTGCTTGTTCGCCATTGCGGCCAGTAGCTTCATAAAGCCAGTAGTAAAAACCAGTTAATTATTGAGTTTTAAACACAGTTCCCATAAACTTTAAACGTCTATTTATTTTTAGGTTAATTCATTGCAACGTATTTACTGTATTTTACTCACGCTAACTTTGTTACTCACTTTTGTGGGTCAAGCCGTTGCGTCTGTATCTATGGTATGTGATATGCCGCATATGAACATGGCAACCCATGCATCGATGCAGCATAGTGAGATGGCAATGAGCGACGAAGCTGATACAACAACCCTGTCTATGGATTGCTGTAGTGAGCAAAGCACGTTAACCCAAGATTGCAGTTGCCCGATGAGTGCTTGTAGTTCGCATTCAGCCTTGCATGTAAACTCACTATTTATAGCCTCCAAATTATCCTCTGAAAAAGTGCAACATGCTGTAGTACAGCATCAAGCTAACTTTGCACGTTCTCTTTACCGTCCTCCTATGCCTGCATAATCGCAGGGTAGGTGTATTTAAAATCTAGTTATTTAGCTTTTTGTCATCTATCTGCTTATAAATTTAATCGTTTTCATTCGTTATTTTTAAATTTAAGTGGAGCAAGTGATGAATCACTTCGCAGTATTAAAAGGCTTGTGCATATGTAGCTTGTTGAGTATTAGTGTCTCTGTACACAGTGCTGAACTAGGTTTAAATGAGGCAATAAACTATGCCTTAAACCATGAGCCTTGGCTTAAAGCCAGTAAGCAAAAACAATCATCAATTGAAGCAAAAAGTATTGCCGCAGGAACCTTACCTGATCCAGTGCTTACATTAGGGTTAATGAACCTACCAACTAATGGTTTTGCTTTTGATCAAGAAAATATGACCCAATTTAAGGTGGGAATTAGCCAATCACTGAGCCGAGGCGATAGCCTAGCACTTCAACAAAAGGCCCTTTCTCAGTCAGCTGCAGCAGAGCCTTGGCTGCGCAAAGATAGACTCGCGCAAGTAAAAACCATAGTTACTGAGTCATGGCTCAATGCTTATAGAGCGCAACGAAGCATTGCACTAATTGAGCAAGATAAAGCTTTGTTTACCCAGCTCATTGATATTACAGAATCAAGCTATGTAAGCTCGGTGGGCAAAACACGCCAACAAGATATTATTCGAGCGCAATTAGAGTTAACCCGCCTTGAAGATAAATTAATGCAACTGGAGCAGCAGCTACAAGGTGCTAAAAAGCGGCTAACACAATGGTTGCCTATCGCTATGCTGAGCCAGCCTGTCAGTGATGACTTTTCAGAGCTTACAGCATTAAAAAACTACACCGAGTTAGAGTATCAGCAATTAATGACCATGCTATTAAAGCACCCTGCAATTATGGCAATGGATAATGCAATAGTGGCAAAGCAAACTCAAATTAGTGTGGCTGAGCAAGGCTATAAACCGCAAATTGGCGTTAATATGGGGTACGGTTATCGTGATGACATGCCAATGGGTGGCTCGCGAGCAGACCTTTTCTCTGTGGGTATAAGTATTGATTTACCGCTGTTTACCGATAACCGCCAAGACCAACTAGTAAATGCTGCCATTGCTGATAGCGAAGAAGCTAAAACACAAAAATTAATAGCCCTTAAAAAGCTACAAGGGATGTACTTTAAGGAAGTTAGCCAGTTAGCGCGGCTTCATCAGCGCGCCGAGCTTTATCAAGCCAAGCTGCTGCCGCAAATGGCTGAGCAAGCTCAAGCGACCCTAAATGCCTACACTCGCGATGATGGTAATTTCTCAGATGTGATGCAAGCGCGTATTAGTCAATTAAATGCCAAGATAGACGCCCTAAACATTCATGTTGATCAAAAGATAATTATCGCAAGGTTAAATTATTACGCCAGTGCTGATGATACCAGCTTAAAAAACACACCACAGCAGGAGCCGAGCTATGAATACTAATTTAAAATTATTACTGGTGGCTATATGTAGTGCGGCATTAACTACGGGGATATTATTAAGCTTACCTAGTGAGCACTCTATGCCAACTGACAGTAAAGCCAGTATTAAAAAAGAGCCGCTTTATTGGGTCGCACCTATGGACAGTAATTATCGCCGAGATGAACCTGGTTTATCGCCCATGGGCATGGATTTAGTGCCTGTTTACGAAGAGTCAGACCGTGGGGCTAATGAAGGGCCAGGCAGTATTAAAATTTCACCCACAGTGATTAATAATTTAGGTGTGCGTACTACCCCTGTTGCGTTTGCTGCACTTGAAAGTGAAGTTAACACGGTAGGTTATGTACAATACAACCAAGACCAGCTAATTCATATTCATCCACGCGTAGAGGGATGGGTCGAAACCTTATACGTTAAAGCCGCGGGTGATCAGGTTAAACAAGATGAGCCACTTTATACCTTATATTCACCACAGTTAGTGAATGCACAAGAAGAGTTTGTTTTAGCGTTGAAGCGTAATAATCCGGTGCTAATTCGTGCCGCTAAAGCCCGTTTAAAATCACTCAATGTGTCTGATGGCTTTATTTCACGCCTGCAAAAAGGTCAGCAAGTACTGCAAAACATAACATTTTATGCCCGCCAAGGTGGTGTTGTTGATGAGCTTAATATTCGTGAAGGATTTTATGTTAAACCTGATACCTCAATGATGAGTATTGCTCAGCTTGATGAAGTATGGGTTGAGGCTGAGGTATTTGAGCGCCAAGCAGAACTTATCCGTGTTGGCTTGCCTGTAACCATGACACTCGATTATTTAAGTGGCCAACGCTGGCAAGGGCAAGTGGATTATATTTACCCTACCTTAGATGCTAAAAATCGTACTTTAAGAGTACGTTTGCGCTTTGATAACCAAGGCCATCAGTTAAAGCCTAATATGTTTGCTCAAGTCAGTATTCATAGTCAAGTAGCTGAAAAACAGTTAATCGTACCTAAAGAAGCTGTTATTCGCACTGGTAGCCAAAACCGTGTTGTAGTTGCACTTGGGGAAGGTCGTTTTAAATCGGTCGAGGTAACTTTAGGGCGAAGTGATGCGGCTAATACCGAAATTTTATCAGGTGTTATGGCAGACGATGAAGTGGTTACTTCAGCACAGTTTTTAATTGATTCAGAGTCGAGTAAAAACTCTGACTTTAAACGTATGCAAGCAGTTTCGCATAACAGTATGCAAATGAGTGATGCCAACCCAGATACGGCAACTGTAAATGGAGTAATTAATAGTATTGATGCTAATAATCGAATTGTGAATATCAGCCGTGAGGCAATTGAAAAGTGGGGCCGAGGACCTGCAACAATGGACTTTATGCTAGCAAAAAATGTAATGACTGAGATGCTCAAGCCTAATGATGAAGTTACTTTTACCTTTAGCATTGAGCAAGGTGAGTTTGTGATTCATACAATAACGCCTGTGCATGCTTCGCACAGTCAACATGAGTAGGAGTGGTTATGATTACTGCAATTATTCGCTGGTCTGTTGTTAACCGTTTTTTTGTTTTATTACTGACCGCAATACTGATTGGTGGTGGCTTGTATTCTGTAAAAAATACGCCTGTAGATGCCTTACCCGATTTATCAGATGTACAGGTTATTGTTAAAACATCTTATCCTGGGCAAGCGCCGCAAGTAGTGCAAGATCAGGTTACATTCCCGATTACCACGGCAATGCTATCGGTACCTGGGGCGCAAACAGTACGCGGTTTTTCTTTCTTTGGCGACTCCTACGTGTACGTTATTTTTGACGAAGACACTGATTTATACTGGGCACGAAGTCGTGTTCAGGAATATCTAAGTCAAGTATCTGCCCGTTTGCCTAGTACGGCAATTGCAGAGCTTGGCCCCGATGCCACCGGCGTTGGCTGGGTGTATTTATATGCACTCACTGATACCACCGGTAAGCATGACATCAGCCAATTACGCAGTTTACAAGATTGGTTTTTAAAATTTGAACTGCAAACTGTACCCGGTGTGTCCGAAGTGGCATCGGTAGGCGGCATGGTCAAACAATACCAAGTAAACGTTCAGCCCGATAAGCTTCGTGCTTATGGTATTCCGCTAAGCCTTATTCAAACTGCCATTAAGCAAGGCAATCAAGAAATGGGTGCATCGGTAGTTGAGATGGCAGAAGCTGAATACATGGTAACCAGTACTGGCTACGTAAAAAGTGTTGCTGATTTAGAAGCCATTCCTTTAGGTATAAACGCTAACGGTACTGCACTACAGTTACGTGATGTTGCTAATGTGCGTCTAGGTCCGCAAATGCGCCGCGGTGTTGCCGAGCTTAACGGCGAAGGCGAGGTGGCAGGTGGCGTAGTGGTTATGCGTTTTGGTGAAAACGCGCAAAAAACCATAGAGCTCGTTAAAGCTAAATTAGAGTCACTTAAAAAAGGTCTACCAGAGGGGGTTAAAATTGTACCTGTGTACGACCGCTCTCATTTAATAAAAGACGCAGTTGATAACCTCACCTCTAAATTAATGGAAGAGCTTATTGTAGTGGCTTTAGTGTGTGTGGTGTTTTTATTCCATGTACGCTCATCGCTGGTGGCTATTATTACCTTACCGTTAGGCATACTCACCGCTTTTATTATTATGTATTGGCAGGGAATTAACGCCAATATCATGTCATTAGGCGGGATTGCTATTGCGATTGGTGCTATGACTGATGGTGCGATTGTGATGATTGAAAACATGCACAAGCATATGGAGAAAAAACCGCTAACAGATGAAAACCGTTGGCAAGTGGTGATTGACTCTGCCAGTGAAGTTGGGCCTGCGTTATTTTTTAGCTTATTAATAATTACTGTGAGTTTTATGCCGGTATTTATTTTAGAAGCTCAGGAAGGACGAATGTTTGCGCCATTAGCGTACACAAAAACCTATGCAATGGCAGCTTCTGCTGGATTAGCAATTACCTTAGTACCCGTGCTGATGGGTTATTTCATTCGTGGTAAGGTGATATCTGAAAATAAAAACCCAGTTAACCGTTTACTGGTAAATAGTTATAAGCCGCTGTTAAACCTAGTACTAAAATTTCCAAAAAGCACCTTGCTGATTGCGCTAGTTATCACTTTAGTGGGCTTTTATCCGGTAAATAAAATAGGCAGTGAATTTATTCCACCTCTTGATGAGGGGGATCTAATGTATATGCCGACTACTTACCCAGGAATTTCAATAGGTAAAGCGCGCGAGCTATTGCAGCAAACCGATAAATTGATTGCCACTGTGCCCGAGGTAAAAACCGTATTTGGTAAAATTGGACGAGCGGAAACGGCAACCGATCCGGCACCACTGACCATGATTGAAACCTTTATACAGTTTAAGCCTAAGGCTCAGTGGCGCGAAGGCATGACCACTGAAAAGCTCAAACAAGAGCTGGATGCTTTAGTTAAGTTTCCTGGGTTAACTAACGCTTGGGTAATGCCAATTAAAACGCGGATAGACATGCTGGCTACTGGGATTAAAACCCCTGTGGGTATAAAAGTCGCGGGCCCTAATTTGAATGAGATTCAAAAAATAGGTCAACAAATAGAGGTGTTACTTAAAGATCTTCCCGGTACGGCGTCTGTTTACTCAGAGCGTGTAGCGGGTGGACGTTATATTAAGGTAGATATTAACCGTGAAAAAGCAGCGCGCTACAGTTTAAATATTGCTGATGTGCAACAAGTAGTCGCAACCGCTATTGGTGGTATGAACGTGACTGAAACGGTTGAGGGTCAAGAGCGCTACCCGGTTAATCTTCGTTATCCGCAAGCGTACCGTGACTCCCCTGAAGAACTGATGCTTTTACCTATTGTTACTCCAACGGGTCAACGTATCGCACTTGCTGATGTGGCGGATGTATTTATTAGTGATGGCCCACCTGGGATAAAAAGTGAAAATGCCCGTTTAAATGGTTGGAGCTTTATTGATATTAAAGATACCGATATTGGTAGCTATGTAGCAAATGCCCAGCAGTTGCTAAATGAGCAGCTAATTTTACCCGCAGGGTATTCTATAACTTGGGCAGGGCAATACGAATACATGGAGCGTGCTAAAGCTAAACTGAGTTATGTGTTGCCGCTAACCTTAGCCATTATTGTAGTGCTGCTTTATCTTAACTTTAGAAGCTTCACCGAGGTATTTATTATTATGGCGACTTTACCACTGGCGATGATAGGAGGTATCTGGCTAATGTACTTAGAAGGCTTTAACTTCTCTGTTGCTGTGGGGGTCGGCTTTATTGCCCTTGCTGGGGTAGCCGTAGAAATAGGCGTTATAATGTTGGTGTATTTAAACCAAGCCTATAAAGCGCAGGTAGAGGCGGCTTCTAAAATGGGTAAAAGCTTGAGTATAGAGCAGCTTAAACAGGCGATACTAGAAGGTGCGGGTCTACGAGTACGTCCGGTAATGATGACAGTGGCAACCATAGTGATTGGCTTATTACCGGTGCTTTATGGCACAGGCACGGGGAGTGAAGTAATGAGCCGAATAGCCGCTCCTATGGTTGGCGGTATGTTTAGCGCCATTGTTTTAACATTGCTGGTATTGCCTGCTGTGTATTTATTGTGGCGAAAGCGCAACCTATAATATTTACACTGATTGTGTAACTTGTACTGAAAATATCAGTACAAGTTAGGCAATCCTTTCTTTATCTACTGATTTTATTGCATTTCTTATTGGCATGATTCACGCATCTATTTAATCAATAGGTTTTAAAAAGTAAGGAACGCACATGCAAGTTAAAACAATTCAAGAAGTGTTCGATTGGACCGTTCAGTTTCATACACAAATGGCGGCTAATTTTTTTAGCGTAAGGGATTTACTTGGAGAGCATAACAAACAGTTAATCGATTATTGCGTTGAGTATGAAAAAAAACTCGCTGAGGATTTAATTGGCTTTAAAGCAATCACTGAAATAAATACTTTAGATACATATTGTTATGAATATTTTTCAGAGCACTCAGAAATCATCAGCTTTACTGATTTAGACCGCAGTAATGAGCTAGATGAACTAGCGATTCAAGAGTATTTATCTCAGCAGCATCAAAAAGTATTAAATGCATACAGTTACTTGGCAGATAAAGCGCAGTCACCAGAGGCTCAAGAAAAGCTAGGGGAGATCTTACAGCTCGAAGAGCAAGGTTTGAAGCAGATGATGCAAAGTATTAATCGTCATGCAGACATGTAGCACTGGGTGTTATGCATAAAAAAGGCGCTATAATTAGCGCCTTTTTCGTGTTCATGATAATAGAGCTGATTTAACTTTGCTCTACATCAACCACTAAGTCACTCGTAATTGACTCAAGTGCATTAATAACTTCTTCTTTATTCAATCCGTTAGGCAGGCTAACGGTGGCAACAGCACTAAATATAGGCACACCCCAGTTTGGCGCACTTTGCTGCCTAGAGTTTAAGTTTGTAATGTTCGCGCCTTTATGGCGAATAACACTTGCTAGCTCTTGCACTATACCAGGGCGATCGTTACCGGTGATCACAAAATTAAGTTGCTCAAGCTCTACAGGCTCAATTTCAGTGTTGCCCTTTTCAATGCGAACATCTAACTTAGGAAGCCCATTGAGCGCATTTTGAAATGTCTGTAAATGCTCTTCAGCCACTTCAACCTGTATAATGCCTGCAAAGTGCCCGAGTAAGTGACTCAAATTACTGCTTAACCAATTGCCATGGTTTTCTAATATAACCGATGAAATACTTTCTACTAAACCGGGGCGATCTTCCCCTAAAATAGTTATTACCAACTGCTTCATAATAGTTCTCTTTTTAAGCCCAAATGAAAAAATAAATGCATAGGCATTAAGTGATGCTATCTAATGTATGTGATTCTAAATGTATGTAAAAGCTAACCACAAAAGGATTGTTACATCTTAAGAGGTTACTTTGTTGTTGTTATATTAGATGCCCATAGAGTATTGTCTTGGATAAATAGTTTGTCCAATTAATAATTGATTTAGTTCATTAAGAACGTATAAATAAATACAATCACTACTACAAACAATACTTTAATCTTATTTAAAATCGTGATTTTGCTTAAAACCCACTCATAAAGTTGAAAGTTTAATCTGCAAAGACAAACAGACTCTATATAAGTAAAGAATTATTACGACTGTAACATTACTGTCACTTTGATGAAATATAATGCGCCCAACGTTAAGATATAAGGGTGTTTTGATGACTTCAAATCCGAATAAACCGACTTTTAATACGGATCGAAGCCGTCTATTTAAAGACCGGTTTGCTAAGTTTGGCATAACCGCAGGCGGTATAATGGTATTAATAGCGCTGCTATTGATCTTCTTTTACCTTCTTTATGTAGTGCAGCCCATTTTCGAGTCAGCCAAAGTTGAAAAGCGCGCTAGCTTTAATGTTGCTAATGCTGAGCAAATAGTAGGGCTTGGTGTCGAGGAGCAAACTGAGGTTGCATATTTACTTGATGATCAAGGTCAAGTTAACTTCTACAGTGTTGATAAAGCACAGTTTGGTAAAAAACTAAAAACACTTAATGCCACTTTATCCGCGCGGGTAACCAGTTTTGCAAACAGTGCTCCTTTTCAAGGGCATTATGCGTATGGCCTTGAAAATGGCACCGTAACTATTGTCGCACCTAAGTTTTTAGTCACCTTCCCTAATAATGAACGTAAATTAACTCCGCGTTTAGGTTATCCACTAGGAGAAATGGCACTCGAAGTTGATGAGCAAGGTGCAGCTATTAAGCGTTTTGCCTTTAGCCATTATGAAGACAAAACAGCCGTTGTGGCACTTACTGCCGATAAACGTGTGGTATTTAGTAGCTTTGTTGCCGAAGAAAATATGTTTACTGGTGAAGTCGAATGGCAAGTGGAACGCACTGAACTTAACGTTGATGGTCGCGTAGATGAGCTATTAATGTCGCCAGATACCACCCGCACATTTGTTCGTTCTGCCAATCAAATTTACGTATTCGATACCCGCTATCCAAGTGAAGTTGAGCAAATTCAATTATTATCTGCCAATGAAGAAAACGCGAATATAGTGTCATCACAACTATTGGCTGGTGCAAACTCACTGATGTTGGCCAATGATAACGGTGAAATATCCCAGTGGTTTGAAATCAATACAGACTCAGGGCGTGAATTTCAAAAAATCCGTTCGTTTGAAACTACCAAACAAAGCAAGCTGAATATTTTTACTGAATTTTATCGTCGTACCTTTTTTACAACGGGTCAAAATGGTGAATTAGGGCTTTATTACACCACCAGTGAAGCAAAGTTATGGCAAGGTAAAGTCAGTGATGGTGAAATTGAACAGTTTGCTATTGCTCCGCGTTCAAATGCGGCGCTAATTTTAGCTGATAACAAGCTGACGGTTTTAGAAATTCATAACGAGCATCCAGAAGTAACGTGGTCAGCGCTTTGGCAAGAAGTATGGTACGAAGGCTACCCAGAGCCGGGTTATATTTGGCAATCTACTTCTGCCAGTGATGATTTTGAATCGAAGTTTTCACTAGTGCCAATTTCATTTGGTACTTTAAAAGCTGCTATGTACGCAATGTTATTTGCTGTACCTATTGCTATTTCAGCCGCTATTTATACTGCTTATTTTATGTCGAGCGAATTGCGCCGTGTGGTAAAGCCAACGGTTGAAATAATGGAAGCTCTGCCTACGGTAATACTCGGCTTTTTAGCTGGCTTGTGGTTAGCGCCTTTAATTGAAGAGCACTTGCCGGCTATTGTTGGTTTGCTGGTGTTACTGCCATTGGGTATTTTAGCAACCGCTTTAGGCTGGAATAAATTACCTGCGGTTATTCGCCATAAAATCCCTGAAGGCTCACATTCAATTTTATTAATACCAGTGGTGTTATTTATTGGTTGGTTGTCGTTTGCGATGAGCGAAAGTATTGAGTTATGGATGTTTGATGGCAATGTGCGTCAATACCTAACTAATGAATTAGGCATGACCTTCGATCAGCGTAATTCATTAGTAGTGGGTATCGCGATGGGCTTTGCGGTTATTCCCACTATTTTCTCAATTGCCGAAGATGCGGTATTTAGTGTGCCTAAACATTTATCAAATGGCTCGTTAGCATTAGGTGCTACGCAGTGGCAAACCCTAATTCGTGTGGTGTTATTAACCGCCAGCCCAGGTATTTTTTCTGCAGTAATGATGGGATTAGGCCGTGCCGTAGGCGAAACTATGATTGTACTTATGGCTACCGGTAATACCCCAATTATGGATTGGAGTATTTTCCAAGGCATGCGTACCTTAGCCGCTAATATCGCCGTCGAAATGCCAGAGTCGGAAGTAGGGAGTTCGCATTACCGAATTCTATTCTTAGCCGCCTTTGTATTATTCATATTCACCTTTATTTTCAACACAGTTGCTGAGTTTGTTCGTCAGCAGCTGCGTGAAAAATACAGCTCAATGTAAGTGGAGAAACACGACATGGTAAAGCAGTGGTTTAGGTCTGGTTCTCCTTGGATTTGGATGACCGGTGGTGCTGTAAGCATCAGTTTAATTTCAGTAATTGGTTTACTCGCCATGATTGCATGGAAGGGATTAAGCTTTTTTTGGCCATCTCAAGTTATGCAGTATGAGCTTGAAGGTTCAATTGCTAAGCAAACCGTTATTGGTGAAATTTATGACCGTGAATTAGTACCTAAGTCGCGCTTAGCGGCAACGGGTATTGATGTTTCTAAATTTGAAAAAGACGAGGTTGAGCGTTTACTGATTAAAACAGGTAACCGTGAGTATGTTGATTTAGATTTTCGCTGGATACTCGAAACCGATATTAAACAAAGTTCAGCGCCCAAAGCGCTCGCGGTGTTTGAGCGTAGTAAAAACGGTAACTTTTATGGGTATGTAGAGAGCGTCATTAAAGATGGCGAAACGGTAACAGCTGATAAAGTTGAAACCTTACATGACCTTGTAGAGCGTGCGGTTGACTTAAACGACGAAGCGCTTGATTTGCAAAATGGCGACATAGGGCATATTAACTATGAGCTAGAGCGTTTACGTTTACAGGAAAAAGCCTATTTGCTTGATAATGAGCTAACCGACGAGCGTGTTGCTGAACTTGCTCAAGCGCGTGCTGATTTACGTACGAAATATGGCGAATTAGAAAAAGAGCTATTTGCACTGCGTAAACAAGCTAAACGTGACCAAGTAACCGTAAAAGATATGCGTGGTGAGGTTGTTACAATCCCGCTATATCAAGTGTTGGACGTATGGTTTCCAAACGACATGGGCTTTTTTGCTAAACTAGGTCATTACTTTGTGCAGTTAGGTAAGTTTGTTTCAGATGACCCACGTGAAGCCAATACCGAAGGTGGCGTATTTCCTGCTATTTTTGGTACGGTATTTATGGTGATGTTAATGGCTGTGATTGTAACGCCATTTGGCGTGGTTGCTGCTATTTACTTACATGAGTATGCGGCTAAAAACGCAATTACTAAAATGATCCGTATTGCGGTTATTAACTTGGCGGGTGTTCCGTCTATTGTATACGGCGTATTTGGCTTAGGTTTCTTTGTTTATATGGTTGGTGGTAGTGTTGACCAATTATTTTATCCTGAGTCATCGCCTACCCCTGTATTTGGTACTCCTGGCGTGATGTGGTCGGCACTTACCTTGGCTATATTAACGTTGCCTGTGGTAATAGTGTCAACCGAAGAAGGTTTATCTCGTATTCCTAGTACAGTACGCGATGGTTCATTAGCACTGGGTGCGACTAAGGTAGAAACGCTATGGCGAATCATTATTCCTATGGCCAGCCCTGCAATTATGACGGGATTAATTTTAGCGGTTGCTCGTGCTGCGGGTGAAGTGGCACCGCTTATGCTGGTGGGTGTGGTAAAAATGGCGCCAACGTTACCGCTTGATGGTAACTTCCCATATATACATTTAGACAGAAAGTTCATGCACTTAGGTTTTCATATTTACGATGTTGGCTTTCAAAGTCCGAACGTTGAAGCGGCGCGTCCGCTGGTATATGCAACGGCCTTTTTGTTAGTGTCGGTTATTATTACCCTTAACATCACAGCCATTGGTATACGTAACCATTTACGTGAAAAATTCAGATCGCTTGAGCATTAATTTAGTATAGGTAACAAACATGATTACAGTCGCTCCAAAAGTAAACCAAGCAAAGCCAAGCTTGAAGTTAGATTTAAATAATTTAACAGACGAACAAAAAGCGCTAGAAATTAAAGATCTCGACCTTTACTACGGTGATAAACAAGCACTGAGTAAAGTAAATATGAATATTCCTAAAGGCCAAGTAACAGCATTTATCGGCCCGTCAGGTTGTGGTAAATCAACCTTATTACGTTGTATTAACCGCATGAACGACTTGGTTGATATTTGTCGTATTGAAGGCGAAATCATGCTGCATGGACAGAATATTTACGATAAAAGCGTTGATGTTGCAGCCCTTCGTCGTAATGTCGGCATGGTGTTTCAGCGTCCAAACCCATTTCCAAAATCAATTTATGAGAATGTGGTTTACGGCCTTCGCCTGCAAGGCATTAAAGAAAAGCGTAAGCTAGATGAAGTGGTAGAGCAATCGCTACGTGGTGCGGCTCTTTGGGATGAAGTAAAAGACCGACTGCACGATAGCGCATTTGGTTTATCGGGTGGTCAGCAGCAACGTTTAGTTATAGCCCGCTCTATTGCGATAGAGCCTGAGGTATTACTACTTGATGAACCAACATCAGCACTCGACCCGATTTCAACCTTAGTAATCGAAGAGCTAATTAATGATTTAAAGAATAAGTTTACCGTGGTTATTGTTACTCACAACATGCAACAAGCGGCTCGTGTTTCTGATCAAACAGCGTTTATGTATATGGGTGAGCTGATTGAGTATTCAGATACTAATACTTTATTTACGACGCCTACGAAGAAAAAAACAGAAGATTATATTACTGGTCGTTACGGCTAGTCGGGTTAAAACGCGAAAGCAATGAATTATTAAAGAAGGTCATTATGGAACACAACATTAATAAACATATTTCTGGTCGTTTTAATCAAGAGCTAGAAGATGTTCGTAACCATGTACTAAGTATGGGTGGATTAGTTGAGCAACAACTTAATAGTGCGCTTGATGCAGTAAGCCAAAACGATGCTGTATTAGCACAAAAAGTACGTGAAAACGACTATAAAGTTAATGCAATGGAAGTCAGTATTGATGAAGATTGCACCCGTATTATTGCAAAGCGCCAACCTGCAGCCAGTGATTTGCGTTTAGTAATTGCAATAGCAAAAACCATTGCTGATTTAGAAAGAATTGGCGATGAAGCTAAGCGAATTGCTAAAGTTGCACTAGACTCATTTACTAAGGATCAACAAGATTTATTAGTAAACATTGAAAATATGGGTCGCCAAGTATCTAAAATGTTGCATGACGTTTTAGATGCATTTGCACGTATGGATGTGCAACGCGCATTTGAAGTGCATAAAGAGGATGCTAAAGTAGATAGAGAGTATGAAGCAATTACTCGTCAAATAATGACCTACATGATGGAAGATCCGCGCTCAATTCCAAAAATTATGGATTTAGTATGGTCTGTTCGCTCATTAGAGCGTATCGGCGATCGTTGTCAAAACATCGCTGAATATGTCATTTATTTTGTAAACGGCAAAGATATTCGTCATACATCTCAAGAAGATATTGAAAAATCACTGTAGTGATACGAATAACCAAAAAATATCAAAGGCAGTAATACACTGCCTTTTTTATTTTTTGTAAATAATTGAATGAGAAAAAGCGTTCACAATCTAGCTTAATGCTGTAAAATTCAGGCTGAACAGCATATTGAATTGATTAAAGGGTCAGTTATGCCAACAAATTTTTTAGGTGTTTTTGCTAAATCCCCTATAAAACCAATAGAAGAACACATCAGGAAGGCTCATCAAGCTAGCGAAAGTTTGATACCTTTTTTTAATCATGTTTTTAAAGAAGAGTGGCAACAAGCAGAAGAGCTACGTTTAACCATTCGTAATTTAGAACGTGAAGCTGATGAAATGAAAAGAACTATACGTTTACAACTACCTGGCGGGCTATTTATGCCAGTAGAGCGTACAGATCTGCTCGAATTAGTAACCCAACAAGACAAAATTGCTAACAAAGCAAAAGATATTGCTGGGCGTGTAATTGGTCGTGAAATGATCATACCAAAAGAGATCCAAGAAGACTTTTTGGCATATGTCACTCGTTGTGTCGATGCAACTAAACAAGCATCTAAAGCGATCAATGAATTAGAAGAATTGTTAGAAACGGGCTTTAAAGGCAGGGAAGTAACTCTGGTTGAAAAAATGCTCGTAGAATTGGATGCCATAGAACAAGACACGGATGAAATGCAAATTAGAATACGCCGCCAGCTACGTAAAGTAGAAAGTGAGCTAAATCCAGTTGATGTGATGTTTTTATACAAAATCATTGAATGGGTCGGTGAGCTTGCAGATATTGCAGAGCGCGTAGGATCACGTCTTGAGCTGATGTTAGCTCGTTAATTTAAAATCAGTTCAAACACGAAAGATTAAGGTTACACAATGGATATCATTGCATCTTACGGCACGGTATTAATTTTAATTGCCGCAGCAGTCGGCTTTTTTATGGCTTATGGTATTGGCGCAAACGACGTTGCCAACGCGATGGGTACATCAGTAGGTTCAAAAGCACTTACTATTAAACAAGCGATTTTTATCGCGATGATTTTTGAATTCGCAGGTGCTTATTTAGCCGGTGGTGAAGTAACATCAACAATTCGTAAAGGAATTATTGATGCTGCCCCATTTGCCGACATTCCTGAACTGATGGTTCTAGGTATGATAGCTTCTTTATTTGCCGCGGGCAGTTGGTTATTAATGGCCTCCTTTTTAGGCTGGCCGGTATCGACTACTCATTCAATCATTGGCGCGATCATTGGTTTTGCTCTTGTTGCTGTGGGCACTGAGGCTATTCAATGGGGTAAAGTTGCTGGTATTGTAGGTAGCTGGATTGTAACGCCGGCGATATCAGGTTTCATAGCTTACTTAATATTTATGAGTGCGCAAAAGCTGATTTTTGATACCGACGCTCCACTTAAAAATGCAAAGCGCTTTGTCCCAATATACATGGGTTTAGCTGGCTTTATTATGGCACTAGTGACCATTAAGAAAGGCTTAAAGCACATTGGTATTAATTTAGGTACCGTTGAAGGTTTTGCTATTTCTATTGGTATAGCGGTACTGGTTGCTGTTATCGGTAAAATTGCTATTTCTCGTTTAAATATCGATCCTAAAGCGGATAGAGAAATGCAGTTTAACAATGTAGAAAAAGTATTTGCGGTACTTATGGTACTAACCGCTTGTTGTATGGCATTTGCCCATGGTTCTAACGACGTTGCTAATGCAATTGGACCTCTAGCAGCAGTTGTAAACATTGTTGAAAACAACGGTGAAATTGCTAAGAAAGCGGCTATTGCTTGGTGGATATTACCACTAGGTGGTTTTGGTATTGTTGCCGGTCTTGCTATTTTAGGCAAAAAAGTAATTAAAACCATTGGTGAAGGTATTACTCATTTAACACCAAGCCGTGGTTTTGCTGCTGAATTAGCCGCTGCCTCTACCGTTGTTATTGCATCGGGCACAGGCTTACCTATTTCAACCACACAAACCCTAGTAGGTGCTGTGTTGGGTGTAGGTATGGCACGTGGGATTGCCGCACTTAACATGGGTGTAATAAGAAATATTGTAGTTTCTTGGGTAATTACATTGCCAGTTGGTGCTGCCCTTGCTATTGTTATTTTCTACGTACTAAGAACCGCCTTTGGGGTTTAATAAAAAGTACTTAAAAGACTTTTAGCTTGAAAAGATCTCAATGCCCTTGGTGTTGGGGTCTTTTTATTTGTGGAAAGAAAAATGACCAATCTCCCTAGTATTAAACAGCTGCAGTATTTATTAGCAGTACATCAACATCAACATTTTGGCCGAGCAGCAAGTGCCTGTTTTATTGGCCAGTCAACGCTCAGTACTGCGATTCAAAACCTAGAGGAAACTTTAGGATGTCAGCTTATAGAGCGAGAAAATCGCAGCCTAATGTTTACCACTATTGGTGAAGAGGTGGTTGAGCGTTCAAGAAAAATAATCAACGATACTATTAGTTTAAAAGAGTTAACTAAAAGCTTTTTAACACCGCTTAGTGGTACATTAACGGTTGGTGTTATTCCTACGATTGCGAGCTTTATTGCAGCGCCTTTGTATCACTTTTGTCAGCAAACATTTGTAGATTTAGAGTTGGTATTGATTGAAGACACCAGCGATAAGTTGCTTGATAAGTTAGAGCATGGGCAAATTGATTTAGCATTATTAGCGCTGCCTTACGAAACTGATAAATTTCATACCCAAGTATTAGCACAAGATCACTTTAGTTTAGTGCACCATAAAGATTACACGCCAGCCAAAGGCATTGAAGACTTTAATTTATTACCAGAAGCCAGTGTATTTTTACTTGAGCGAGAGCATTGTATGACAGGGCATGCGCTCAGTGCGTGCCATTTAAATCGCTCTAGCTGTATAAATCCCTTTGAGGCGGCTAGCTTACATACTTTATTGAGTATGGTTGAGTATAAACTTGGCGTGACGTTTTTGCCGCAAATGGCGATTAATGCAGGTATTTTAGAAAACAAAAACATGCTAGCTACGCCATCGCAAGGTGATGCCTATCGCGATATTGGTGTATTGTGGCGTAAAACAACAGGGCGCATTCGTGACTTTAAATTGTTTAGCCAACAATTAGAGGTCTTTTTGAAAAAGCAGTGTAGTGTTGATTTTAAATAGGTAAAAAAAGCGTATTTTAATTAATACGCTAAATAACACGGGGAATTATAGAGGCTGCTTATGCTGGCTGTGGTAGCTCTCTAGCGGCGGTAAAAATAGTAAGTAAACCCATACAACAACATTAAAGTACGGGACCAGCCCAAGCACTGTGAAGGTTTTTACAGGGTAGCCTTTAATCTGGGCATACTTGTAACATTGAAGCGCAATAGCAAAGTGTATAAACAATAATAACGTGATTAGTTGCGTCATAAACGTCCTCCTCATGCCCCTATGTCCACCTTTAACAGTATAGACATCTAGACGATAAGAAATAAAGATGTCACGTAAAATTAAGGTAATCACTTAATTTTCATGACATTGTGCTGCCGATAAGCAAAGTATAGGTTAGATGGGCAAATTTGAAAGTAATAAATTGCTTAAATTTGTTTATTAATGTTTATAGTGACGTGAGGGTGTCTTGATAAAAAATAGGGTTGTTTTTAATTTTTTCTAACTCAATCAGTACCTTGTCAATTGGTACAGGGCGAGCAATAAAGTAGCCTTGCCCATAGTCGATACCAATTTCTTTAAGTGCAAAAAACACTTCTGCAGTTTCTACATATTCAGCAACAGAGCGCTTATTTAGTGAGCGACTGATGTCATTTATGGCCTTTACTAGCGCTAAATCAATGGAGTCATTAAGCATATCGCGTACAAAGGAGCCGTCAATTTTTACGTGTTGAGCTGGTAATTGTTTAAGGTAATTAAAGGTACTAAATCCTGTGCCAAAGTCATCAATTGAAAAGTGGCAACCTAAATTATTTAGTCGTTCAATCATTTTTCGTGTCGCCGCTAAATTATTAATACTGGCCGATTCGGTTATTTCAAAAATAATTTTCGCAGGGGGCACTTGATACTTCTCAAGGGTCGATTCTATTAATGGCAGTAAACGTTCATCTAAAAATGATTGTGCCGATAAGTTTATTGCAATCTGAAGAAGCTCTGGATGTGCAGCAACACTCGCAATGCTGTTACGAATAACACATTGGTCCATTAAAAAGGTATCGTTGAGCATTTCCAATGAGGGAATAAATTGATTAGGGTAAATAAGTTCGTCGTCTAGCTTTAACCTTAGCAGTACTTCAAAGTAGGCAACCTGATTTGTTTTAAAATCCCAAATGGGTTGATAATGAAGCTCTATACTGTCTTGTTGGAGTGCTTGACGTACCCCATGGCCCCACTCTAAACCCGTTTGCAGCGCATTGTTCTCACCATCTTGTTTTGAATAACAGTGTACTAAGTTACGGCCTAAATTTTTAGCAATATATAACGCAATATCTGACTGCTTTAAGCATTCATTTGGATCGCAGTTATCAGCGGTAATTTGGGTTAAACCAATCGAGCAACTAATTGAATAGATTTGCTCTTCAGATTTAAATTGGTTGCCTTCAATGGCACTACAAATCCCTTCTGCAATTAAATGTGCATCCAATAAATTGGTATTTTTAAGTATCACCGCAAACTCATCGCCACCGACACGGCAGATTAGATGCTCATTACTAATATTGGCAATAAATAGCTGCGCCACTTCTTTTAAAACAATGTCACCTTGTTGGTGGCCTTTGCTGTCGTTTATTATTTTAAAGTGGTCAAGGTCAATATAAATAAGCGCGTGTTCAATATTTGTATGGGTGTTTTCGCTCTGGCAAATATAGTTAAGCTGTTGGTCAAAATAATAACGATTGTGTAGCCCTGTTAAGGTGTCATGCAGGGCTAAATGGCGCAATTGCAACTCTGCTTGTTTGCGCTCATGAATGTTATCGAGTGTGGCGGTGATAGTGGCGTTGTTGCTGCTATTTTTTATTAACTGAAGCCGACATTCTACCCACACTGAGTTACCATTTTTTTGGCTCAGTTTAACTTCTATTTTTTGTTTGTTCGCGCCACCTTGTAAAATATCATCAATGGTTGATTGTAATGACTGTTTATATTCTGTGGTACAAAACGCAGTGAGTGGTTGTTGTAAGGACGACTTAACTCCAAAACCACTTAGAGATTCCCACGCCGGGTTTATAAAGCGAATACTTCCTTGTTGGTCTAGTTCAAGTACAACCGTGTTCAGGTGCAATAAAATACGCTGATGCGCTGAAAATAGGTCACGATATTTTACTTCACTAATGCTTAATTGCTGCACTTTGTTAGCAAACTCAGCATAGCTCACCATAAAATCTTCACGACGCGCTGCATGATCACAGACTTTATTTAAAAATGAGGGATCGTAAGGGGCGCGAATAAAGTCGGTAACGCCAGAAAGTAATAACTGCTCAGCGTAATCAGCATCGTTTTTATCAATAATAGTAACAATGGCTTGCTGAGGGTTATGCTGCAAAATCTTTTCTACTAATTGATTTGAACTCTCAGCTTGTGCTGCAGTGGCATCGAGTAGCACGATAGCAAACGGCTGTTGATTATAGGCACTGAGCGCGGCTTTTTCGTTAGTAACATGAGTAATTGCAAAGTTAAGCTTTAATTGTTCACTCATGTCGTATGCTCTGCTGGTAAAGGGTTCTAATAACAACAGGTTTAAGCGACTGCTTTTTTCTAAATGACTCGACAGCACATTTGCTAGTATTTGCGGCAATATATCTTGGCGTTCAAAAGGCAGTACTGCATCTATGCCATAGCTACGTGCGGTAGTTTCGGCGATACGCTCACAATAAATGGGCGGAATAAGTAAAATAGGCGTATTTTTCGGCGTGTTAAGTAAACCAGAGCGGATCATACGTGAAAACCGCCAGCCATCAATTTTACCTACATCTAATCCGGTTATGATTATATTTACGCTTTGGTTCTTTAAGATTTTTAACGCATCTTGGCTGTCTGAGGCTTCAATAAACTCAAACACACTAAGCCTCTCCAGCGTGGCACGTATAGTCTGGCGCTCATCATTACTTGCATTTAATATTAGCAATTTAAGCTGTTTTGCCACTTAGGTACCACTCCGAGAAATGCAGATCGTAAAACTATAAGAGTAATGATATTTAGTGCTAAGAACAAGCGTATTTATTATAGAGCGGCCTTAAATCTAACGATCAATCTTAAATCTATTTGTAGTAATAATTGACTTAATTTAATAAATAAGTTTATTGAGCAATACCATTATAGTGTAATTTAGCACGTACCTTGTGGTTGTTTAAGTATAGATATACACTTGGCGCGATTTTAAATGATGTGGAATTCTAACAATGCGCGTAGCTGATTTTAGCTTTGACTTACCTGATGAATTAATTGCTCGTTTTCCAAAAGCAGACAGAACTAGTAGCCGTTTATTAAGCTTAGACGGGCCGAGCGGTACTGTTGAGCATAAAATATTTAGTGACATTCTCGAACTGGTTAACGAAAACGACTTATTGGTTTTTAACAACACCAAAGTAATACCTGCGCGTATGTTTGGTCAAAAAGAATCTGGCGGTAAAGTTGAAGTGCTGGTAGAGCGTGTATTAGACGAACACCGGGTTCTTGCGCACATTCGTGCTAGTAAATCGCCAAAACCGGGCAATGTACTCATTTTAGAGGGCAAAGCAAAAGCCATTATGGTGGCACGCCACGATACGTTATTTGAGCTTGAGTTTGACCGCAGTGAAAATGTGCTCGACATTTTAAATGATGTTGGCCATATGCCGCTTCCTCCTTACATTGATCGCCCAGATAATGAAGCGGACCGAGAGCGATACCAAACAGTATATGGCGAAAAGCCAGGCGCCGTTGCAGCACCAACAGCAGGCCTTCATTTTGATGATAAACTCATGGCTGCACTTGAAAATAAAGGCGTACAAATGGCGTTTGTTACCTTGCATGTTGGTGCAGGTACATTCCAGCCAGTTAGGGTTGAAAGTGTTGATGAGCACATCATGCACTCTGAATATATTGAAGTACCGCAAGCTGTGGTGGATGCGGTTGCAAACACTAAAGCTAAAGGCGGGCGTGTGATTGCGGTAGGTACAACTTCAGTTCGCTCACTAGAGTCGGCAGCAAAAATACATGGCGGCAAGTTAGATACTTACTTTGGTGATACCGATATTTTTATTTTCCCAGGTTATCAATTTAACGTTGTTGATGCCATGGTCACCAACTTCCATTTACCTGAATCAACCCTAATTATGCTGGTCAGTGCCTTTGCAGGGCAAGACAATATTATGGGTGCTTACAATACTGCGATTGAACAACAGTATCGCTTTTTTAGCTATGGCGATGCGATGTTTTTGACCCGTAAATAATTTACAGCGTTATCGGTTTTTATTTTACTCCTAAGCACAGTGAATTTATCACTGCTAATAGTAATAGGGTGGTAAAAAGGGTAGAATCGAGCGGTTAAATTATAGCTTGTTGGACTGTTTTTCCGACACAGAGGATATTATGAAATTTGAATTAGACTGCACCGATGGCAAAGCACGCCGCGGTCGCTTGATTTTTGACCGAGGTGTAATAGAAACACCAGCGTTTATGCCTGTAGGCACTTATGGCACGGTTAAAGGCATGACACCTGATGAAGTTAAAGCAACGGGTGCACAAATCTGTTTAGGCAATACATTTCACTTAATGTTGCGTCCAGGTACTGAAATCATCAAACAGCATGGTGATTTACACGATTTTATGAACTGGGACTTCCCAATTCTTACTGACTCAGGCGGTTTCCAAGTATTTAGCCTTGGCGCAATGCGTAAAATCACTGAAGAAGGCGTAATGTTCCAATCGCCAGTTAATGGTGATCAAATTATGATGTCGCCAGAGAAATCAATGGAAGTGCAGCGTGATCTTGGCTCAGATATCGTGATGATATTTGACGAATGTACGCCATATCCTGCCACTGAAAAAGAAGCCAAAGACTCTATGGAGCTTTCTCTTCGTTGGGCTAAGCGCTCAAAAGAAGGGCATGGCGACAACCCGTCAGCATTGTTTGGTATTATTCAAGGCGGTATGTATCCTGAGCTTCGTGCACAATCACAAGCGGGCCTTGAAGAGATTGGTTTTGATGGCTATGCACTTGGTGGTTTATCGGTTGGTGAACCTAAAAATGAAATGATTAATATTCTTGACCATTGTGCTTATAAAATGCCAGAAAACAAACCACGTTATTTAATGGGTGTAGGCAAGCCAGAAGACTTAGTTGAGTCGGTTCGTCGTGGTATTGATATGTTTGACTGTGTAATGCCAACGCGTAATGCACGTAATGGTCATTTATTTATTACAACGGGTACCATTAAAATCCGTAACGCAGTGCATAAAACAGATACTGGTCCACTTGATCCAGAGTGTGATTGCCATACCTGTAAAAATTATTCGCGTGCCTACTTGCATCATTTAGACAAATGTAACGAAATTTTGGGTGCACGACTAAACACTATCCATAACTTACGATACTATCAACGTGTTATGGAAGGTTTGCGTAATGCTATTAGCGAAGGTCAACTAGAGACATTTGTCCACGATTTTTACGCTCGCCGAGGCCAAGAAGTGCCAGAGCTAGCTGATACAACAAATTAAAATTTAAAAATTAAAGAGGAAGTATTATGAGTTTATTTATTTCAAACGCGCATGCAAGCGCTGGTGCACCTGCTGCAGGCGGCGGTATGGAAATGCTAATTATGTTAGCGATTTTTGGTTTGGTTTTTTACTTTTTAATTTACCGCCCACAAGCAAAGCGCGTAAAAGAGCATAAAAGCTTAATGAGCGCGATGGCAAAAGGCGATGAAGTGCTAACCCAAGGTGGTTTAGTGGGTAAAATCGTAAAAATTGCTGAAGATAAAGACTTCATCGTGATCTCATTAAATGAGCAAGCAGAAGTAACAGTACAAAAATCAGCAGTATCTGCTGTATTGCCTAAAGGCACAATGAAGTCGCTATAAAAATAATAAGGACGACCCCGTGTTAAACAAGTTTCCAATTTGGAAGTATTTACTTGTTTTAGCTGTGTTAGCCATTGGCCTTTTATATGCTTCACCAAACCTGTATGGCCGCGATCCGGCCATACAGGTTTCTGGCGCTAAAGGCACCGATGTTGACCTCAGTGTTGTAGACAAAGTAAACGCAATCCTCAAAAAAGATAACGTAAGCGCTAAATCGACAAAGCTTGAAGATGGGCAAATTCTTGTTCGTTTTAAAAATGTTGAAGACCAACTAAAAGCACAAGACTTACTGCGTAACTCGCTAAGTAACGATTATATCTCAGCGATTAATATGGCTCCTGCACAACCGGCTTGGTTAAAGTCGTTGGGCGGTAATCCTATGAAGTTAGGCCTAGATTTAAGTGGTGGTGTACATTTCACCATGGAAATCGATATGGTCACTGCGGTGGATAATCAGTTAGAGCAAATGGAGCAAGATTTTCGTAGCGACCTGCGTGAAGAAAAACTACGTTATCGTAGTGTGCGCCGTGTAGCTGGTTCTGAGCGCATGCGTGTAGAAATGCGTAACGAAGAAGATAAAGACGCTGCAGAGCGCTTTTTAGAAAGCCGTTACCCATTAAACGTTTACATTGATGATAGCAGTAACGATAACGCATTCTTTGCCACTATGAGTGAGCTAAAGCTAAAAGAAATTCGTGACTATGCTATCAAGCAAAACGAAACTATTATTCGTAACCGTATCAACCAAATTGGGGTTGCAGAGCCAAACGTACAGCGTCAAGGTGCTGAACGTATTATTGTGCAATTACCAGGGATTCAAGATACCGCTCGCGCTAAAGAAATTTTAGGTGCTACGGCAACGCTTGAGTTTCGTGAGGTTGACGAAAATGCTGACATAAGCGCCGCTGCTCAAGGTCGTATCCCACCGGGTACTGAAATGATCATGAGCCGTGATGGTTATCCTGTGGTACTAAAAAAACGCGTTATTCTTGAAGGCAGCCATATTACTGGTGCGCAGTCAGGTGCAGATGAGTACCAGCGTCCACAAGTAAGCATTAAACTCGATAGTAAAGGTGGGGCAAAAATGAATGCCTTTACCAAGCGTGCTATCGGTAAACGTATGGCTACCGTGTTTATTGAATACAAGCCATCAGGTAAAAAAGACAGTGACGGTAAAGCACTTCCGCCAATTAAAGTGGAAGAAGTTATTAACGTAGCAACCATTCAAGCGCGTCTTGACCGTTCATTCCGCATTACCGGTATTGATAACCCTGCTGAAGCACATAACTTGAGTTTACTACTGCGTGCGGGTGCACTGGTTGCGCCTATTCAAATTGTAGAAGAACGTACGGTTGGGCCAAGCCTAGGTCAAGAAAACATTGAAGCAGGTATGACCGCTGTAGCCTTAGGTTTTGCGTTTGTACTGGCCTTTATGCTTATTTACTACAAAGGTTTTGGTCTTGTTGCGAATATCGCACTGGCTGCCAACTTAGTACTTATTATTGGTGTAATGTCGTTAATTCCAGGTGCAACGCTTACTCTACCGGGTATCGCAGGTATTGTATTAACCGTTGGTATGGCTGTTGATGCGAACGTACTTATATTTGAGCGTATTCGTGAAGAGCTAGCCGATGGCCGCAGCCCTCAACAAGCGGTTCATTTTGGTTACGATAGCGCCTTTAGTACTATTTTTGATGCCAATATCACCACATTAATTGCGGCGATTATCTTGTTTGCTGTTGGTACCGGTCCTGTTGCAGGCTTTGCGGTAACCCTAGCAATTGGTATTTTAACCTCTATGTTTACAGCAATTGTAGGTACCCGTGCGGTGATCAACCTATTTATTGGTGGTAAACGTGTTGATAAACTTTCAATTTAAGGAGCAGACATGCAAATTTTAAGATTGGGCGGAAAAACCCTTCGTTTCATGTCTCTTCGAAAAGTGGCAATGTGCTTTTCTACGTTATTAATCATAGCGTCGCTGGCGTCACTTTTTGTTAAAGGCTTAAATTTCGGTTTAGATTTTACCGGCGGTACAGCAGTTGAGGTGGGTTTTTCGCAACCTGCCGATCTGAAAAAAGTACGTAATGTACTGGCTGAAAACGACTTTGCTGATGCATCGGTACAGCTTTTTGGCTCAAGCCAAGAAATACTGGTCCGTTTAGCCCCTCGCGGTGATGATGTAAAAGCAGAAGTAATTGGTAACCAAGTAATTGCTGCCCTTAAACAAGCTGATGATAGCGTAGTAATGCGCCGCATTGAGTTTGTAGGCCCAAGCGTAGGTGAAGACTTAAAAGAGCAGGGTGGCCTTGCCATGTTAACTGCACTTATTTGTATCTTAATTTATGTGGCGTTTCGCTTTGAATGGCGTTTTGCTGTGGGCGCAGTTGGCGCGCTTTTACACGATGTAATCATTACGATTGGTTTATTCTCGGTGCTTGGTTTAGAGTTTGACTTAACTATTTTGGCAGCAATACTTGCCGTGATAGGTTACTCACTAAACGATACCATTGTTGTATCAGACCGTATTCGTGAAAACTTCCGCAAAGTGCGCATTGACGACACGATTGAAATTATTGATATCTCGCTTACGCAAACACTTAACCGTACCTTAGTAACCTCAATCACTACTATTTTAGTACTGATTGCGTTATTTGTATGGGGCGGTCAAACCATTCATGGCTTTGCTACTGCACTACTATTTGGTGTGTTTATTGGTACTTACTCTTCAGTTTACGTTGCCAGCTCGGTGGCTATTGCCATGGGCGTAAGTAAAGAAGATTTAATACCAGAAGTGATTGAAAAAGAAGGCGCTGATTTAGATCCAATGCCTTAATTGAGATTAAACTATTTTTAAAACAAAACCGCTCCTAGTGAGCGGTTTTTTATTGCCTCCTATATAAGTCACATAATAGTCATACTCAGTTGGTATTTTATTGCTCTTATTAAATTTTTATTTGAGCTAGTAGTGACTGAGCAACGACAAGTCTTAGAATCAATTTTACAACAAGGAGCAATAACAACCTTGTTCCAACCTATTTTCGATATAGCTAAGCAATCTATTATTGGGTATGAAGCGCTTAGCCGTGGCCCTAAAAATGGTCCCTTAGCCATGCCAAATAAGCTATTCGAAGCGGCTCATAAATACCAATTGATTTCAGAGCTTGAGCTTTTATGCCGTTCTCGCGCCATTGAAAATTTTGTAGAACTCAGTCTGCAAGGGAAGTTATTTTTAAATGTCAGCCCAAAAATTCTACTCGATCCGAGCCACCCTAAAGGCGAAACCTTACATTTAATTGAACAGTTTGGTCTTGCTGCCAATCGAGTGGTGATTGAAGTAACTGAACAAGAAAAAGTAGATGATGGTTTTTTACTGTTAAAAACCATCGCTCATTATCGAGAGCTAGGCTTTACGATTGCTATTGACGATCTCGGTGCAGGTTATTCAGGACTAAAGCAATGGTCACAGTTATGCCCAGATATTGTAAAAATTGATCGTTACTTTATTGATCATTGCGATCAAAGCGAAGTTAAAAAAGAATTTCTAAAATCAATTATGGTGTTAGCACGGGCAACAAATACAGCGGTGATTGCAGAGGGAATTGAACGTTCCGAAGAGCTAGATTTAGTTAAAAGTATAGGCATAAGTCATGTTCAAGGGTTCTTTTTAGAAAGACCGAGTCAACAGCCAAGTTATGACTACAACTGTAAACAGTTACAATCGCTCACTTCGACCCAAGCCGCCTCAAAGTTTGAACAATCAATGGCAATAGGTGTGCTTGCTGTTGCTCAGCCTGCTATTAGCAGTCATACGCGTTGTAAAGAAGCTCATGCACTTTTTGAGCAAGACAAAAGCATAATCAGCTTACCGGTATTAAATAGCAGTCAGCAGCCAATAGGGCTGTTACACAAAGATCAGCTAACAGAAGTGTTTGCCGCGCCTTATGGGCATGCACTTTATGATAAATGTGAAGTCACTGAGTTAATTGATAAACAACCTTTGGTGGTTGATGAAAATCAAATGCTTGATATTGTCTCCCAGCAAATAACAGAGCAAGACTTTGATATTCGTCGCCATATTGTTATCACCTGCAACAATAAATATTTAGGCTTGGCACCGCTCAGAGACATACTAAAGCACATTACAGCAGAAAAAATCCGCCACGCTCAACATGCTAACCCTTTGACCATGTTACCGGGTAATGTGGCAATTAGTGAGGTAATAGAGCAGCGTCTGCAACATAAACAGCCATTTTCACTAGCCTACATCGATTTAAATCACTTTAAACAATTTAACGATTTATATGGTTATGCCAGTGGTGACAGCGTAATAAAACTTCTGGCCGATGTGACTGTAAAAGCGTGTGCGCACAGCGCTAACTTTGTCGGGCATATTGGCGGTGATGACTTTATGGTGGTGTTTGAAAAAAAAGATGCGGTGGAGATTTGTAATACTATTATCACGCAATTTGAACTACAGTCACGCGTGTTTTTTACGCCAGAGCATATTGCTGGAAAAGGGTATTGGGCAACTAATCGAGAGGGCGAAAAGCAGTTTGTACCTTTACTTACATTATCGATAGGTTTAGTTGAGCCTGATCTGCAGCAGTGTAAAAATAGTCATCAAGTAGCGGCATTAGCGACAGATGCTAAAAAAGAAGCAAAACGTTATCGTCACAGCTACTTATTTATATGTAATCGAAGAAGGCCAGCTCCCGCTATTGTACGTTTATCCAATAGTAAAAAAAGTGGCTAACAAAAAGCAAAAAAGGAGCCTAGGCTCCTTTTTTTAGTACGTAATTACGATTAACGTAATAACGACTCAGATAATACTGGGCGCATTTCGCGAACAATCGCCTGTGTTAGCTTAGGTGCACCACAGATTACGTTACCGCTCACGTTGTAGTTATTACCGCCAGCAAAATCAACAATCATGCCGCCAGCTTCTTTAACTAATAGCTCGCCTGCTGCTGTATCCCAAGGTTTTAAACCAATTTCAAAGAAGCCATCAACGCGACCCGCTGCAACATACGCCATATCTAGCGAAGCAGAGCCTGCACGACGAATATCAGCCGTGTGAACAAATAACGCTTTAAACGCTTCAGAGTATGCATCTAAGTGATGCTTTTGTTTGAAAGGAAAGCCTGTAGCAAGAACAGAACCAGCAAGTTCAACAGTTTTAGATACACGTAAACGTTTGCTGTTTAACTGTGCGCCTTGACCGCGAGAAGCAGTGAAAAGCTCGCCACGAATTGGATCGTAAATTACGGCTTGGTCTAAACGACCTTTAACTTTAAGTGCAATAGATACTGAGAAATGAGGGATACCCTTGATGAAGTTAGTTGTGCCATCAAGTGGGTCAACAATCCATTGGTAATCAGCATCCTTACCTTTGTGTTCGCCTAACTCTTCACCAACGATGCAGTGATCAGGGTAAGAACGTAAAATAGTGTCACGAATTACGGCTTCGGCTTCTTTATCAATGTTAGTAACTAAATCGTTGGTGCCTTTTTGTTGCACTTCAACTTTTGATAAATCTTCACTTGCACGAAGAATAAGTTTGCCTGCGTTACGCGCAGCGCGAACCGCAATGTTTAACATTGGATGCATGGTATTACCTTTGGGTTGTAAAAGAACGTTTATATATTTAAGCCGGCGTATTTTAGCGGTTTTTGCCATAAAGTAAACCATAAAGCCTAAATACTTATGAGTGTTTTTTGTACAAGTATGATCTTTCGATATATTTATCGAAATAAAAACAAGCAATAAATTTGTAAATTAGCGCTTTACCTAAAGTGAGCTTGAGGTTTTATGATGTTCTATATTCAATTAACAGGAAGAAAATTATGAAATTAGAACACGTAAATTTAGTTGTCAGTGATATAAACGCCATGCTTAAGTTTTACCAAGCAGCGTTTCCCTATTGGTCAATTAGAAGTGAGGGAGAAGGAACCTGGTATGGTAAAGCAAGGCGCTGGGTACATTTTGGTGATAACGATCAATATATTGCTATAAGTGATCACGGTGAAGGGAAAAACCGTGACTTATCAGGGCATCAAATTGGTTTGGCACACTTTGCTTATATAACCAATAACTTAAATGCAGTAATAGCGCGCCTAAAGCATGCGGGCTTTGAAATAAGTAAGCAAGGCGCTGTAAATCCATTTAGAAAGAACATTTATTATATTGATCCCGCAGGGTTTGAGGTTGAGTTTGTAGAGTACATGAGTGATGTACCTAGTGAGCGAAATAACGACTTATAATATGAATGAAGCCAACAATTTTGGCTTCATCAAATGTTTAGCATATTTAATAATGTTTACCATTCATGCCAAGTTGAGTTTTCAGATCATTTGCAAAGCTAATAAATTTTTCTTTAATAGTGCGCTTAACTTTAACTTCCACAGAGCCTAAAACAGTTTTTCCTTCAATTTGAATCGTTGGCCCTTGGCGTTTATTGAGTGAAACTGTTTTATTTTCAAAACTGCCTAAAATACAAAACATTTTAGAAACTACATTAACGTGCTCAGGTACATATATTTCTTCGCTGCCAAGGTAACAATTAACGTGAATAGTGACATGTTGGTGGGTAAAAATAGCATCCGTAAAATCAAGATTGATTGACCCCATGTAGTTTTCTATATAAATTTTTTGAGGCACTACCCATTGGCCGCTTCGTTCACTTGAACCAAGAATGCTTCTTAATGTGAGTGGCTCTTCACTCCCCTCATGCTGCGCACTATAATTAGGTGCAAACTGCGAGTGCTTTTGTGCCTTATATTGCTGATCAGTATTTAAGGTTAAATCTTCAACAAGGGCCATAAGCGCGTTATTGTTACTCGCTGCCATTGCATCGTCTAAGCGCCTTTCAAATGCTTCTACAGAAATGACACCATGGCTGTAATTATAAATGAGTTGATCAATTACTTGCTCACGAACTTGCTCGATAGGGCGGTCTTCAATTTTAACAGACATTTAAATTATCCTTTTAAGGTTGCTGGCTATTTCAGAGCAAGCCTTATACCAAATATTAATTTATTTAAAATCAGTGCTTTATGATTTTTGTTTCTTCACTCTTTATTATATTAACGACAGATTAACCAAATATACAATTATTTAGTAAGTTTCGCTATTCGAGAAAGTTTTACGCAATGGTCTGTAAATGTTTACTTTGTAGGTTTAAGTCAGTATTGGCTTATTTTGACTAAGTCATTGAAATTAATGCATAAAAAACATTGGCCCGATGTTCGCATTAGTTAAAGTGTCTTTAATCAAATGGAGAACGATTATGAAAACATTTAATAAGTCTATGATTGCAGCCCTAGTATTAGGAACAACCGCAATGGGCGCTCAAGCAAGCAGTTGGGAAAACGAAAGCAAAGATGCTTGGATTGATGGAAAGGCAGAAACAGTACTGCTGATGAACACCAATCTAAACAACTTTGATATCAACACGGACGTAAAAAACGGCAAGGTAATGCTAACAGGTAAAGTAAACAGCGACGTAGATAAAGAGCTTGCTGAAGAACTCGTGCTAAGCCTAGATGGTGTAACTGATGTTGAAAACAGTCTAACTGTGGTAAAAAACACCGACATGAAGAAGCATGATTCTAAAATGATGGGTAACGATACCGAAAGTGATTTAACCGATGCCAAAATCACAACAGTCATCACAACGCGTTACTTATTTGATTCTGAAGTAGGTGGTACAGACATTGATGTTGATACCGATAATGGTGTAGTAACTCTTAAAGGTTCAGTTGAGTCTGATGCTGAAAAGCAATTAGCGATGGAAATTGCTAAGAACGCTGAAGATGTTCGCAAAGTAGTTGATGAATTAACTGTTATTGCAGAATAATACACTATACTAAAAGCCCAGCCTTGCTGGGCTTTTTGCTTTGCTAACGTTAGAAGGGTTAAATTATGGATATCATCAGGATTATTTTTTCTATTTTATTACCACCACTGGGTGTATTTTTACAGGTGGGGCTAGGGATGCACTTTTGGTTAAACATTCTGCTAACCTTGCTCGGCTATTTCCCAGGATTAATTCATGCGATTTATATTATCGCCAAAAAATAACGCTGTATCGCAGTAACACATTTAATACTGAGTTGCTAATTGCCATCGTAAGGTATGTGTATTAGTTACTCAGACTACTATTATTTAATGAGTTCGTTTCTTCGAAGTCATCATCAATAAATCTAAAAGCTTACTATTTGAGCAGTTAGCCCTTTGATTGTTAAAATAAAGCTTTTTGCTAGTGACAAGCCCCTAAAAACTTTTTATACTGCAACCCGCTTTAGTCGCTCTGTGGCTAAACGCTTCAAAAATTAACTGCTTACAGTTATACAAAGATGGCCCCTTAGCTCAGTTGGTTAGAGCACACGACTCATAATCGTTAGGTCCCCAGTTCGAGTCTGGGAGGGGCCACCACTTTTCAAAGCTTTCCAAGTAAATAGAAACTCATTTTCCTAGTTTATAAAATTCATTTTTATTATTTCTATCGTATTTTTCACCAGTGCACTGATTTTTGTATTAATTCTATTGAATACATTGCAATAAACACAGTTGGATCTACTATTAAAGTGTTATGGGGTTTTATTATAAAAATCTTTACTTTATGACCTTTAATGTCGCTGCTGTTAATTGTGTGCAGTATATAAAATTTCGCTTAGTTACTTCTTAGGTGCTCTATGTTATTGAAACGAAAAGTATACCTCAGTCTTATTCTGGCTGTTGTTGCTCCTTTAGCAATATCTACTCTAATATTTTCCAATAGTATTCGCTCAAATACAGAAGAAAAGCTAGCTAAAGTAGATTTACCTACTGCGCTTAGTGAAGTGAAAAGCCAAATTGAATTGGAGCTTTCGACCCCCATTGTTGTAGGCAAAGAAATAGCGCAAAACTTATTTGTTCAACAATGGATGAATAATAATGAAGATGCACAAAGCCGCGGTAAATTTATTGATTACCTCAAACATATAAAAAATAAAAACCAAGCCAGTAACGCATATATTATTTCTAAAAACTCCCGCAACTATTACACCGATGAGGGTATTTCCAGACAGATAGACAGTAGTGATTCTTGGTTTGATGTTTTTTTAGCATCGGATAGGCCATTTGAAGTAGCGCTCGACATAGATAAAGGCAGCTCTGAGGTAATGGTATTTATTAATTATGCCATAGAGCTTGATGGGCAACGTCAAGGAATTGCCGGAATAGGCCGTTCGCTCGATTCTATGGTGGATCTCATAAGCGAATATAGAATAGGTGAGGGCGGTATAGTTTATTTGGCCTCTGGTAGTGGCGAGATTATGTTGCATGGTGATAAAACTAAAATAGGGCAATCAGTTGACTTGGCGCCGATTAAAAATGGGGCAATTCAAAGTAAAGTCATTGATGGTGATGACTATGTTGTTTCAAGTACGCCAGTAAACTCATTAGGCTGGCACTTAGTCGCTGAAATTCCCCAAGAGCAATTATATGGCCCAATTAATAGCGCTATTAGTACTAATATCATTTTTGGTGTAATTATTGCGCTTGTAGGTTTAGCGTCAGCACGCGTGTTGGTAGGGCAAATATTTAGGCCAATCGAAAACATTACTGCAGCAGTGAATGCGTTAACAGAAAAAGATGGCGATTTAACGGCGCGACTTCCTACTGACGATAATAATGAAATTTCCGATTTAGCGATTAAGTTTAATCTGTTTTTAGAGCAGTTACATTATATGTTTAAACAGGTTTCTGAGTCGGCAATTCATGTTAAAGGTATTTCCCAAGATGTACTTGAGCAAGTACAAGGAGCGGCTAATTTAGCTGAGGTACAGTCATCGAGTACACAAACGGTGGCGGCAGCGGTTAATGAGATGGAAGTTACGGTTCAAGATATTTCTGGCAGTGCCAGCAATGCGGCAGATATTGCTACTAAAACCGAAGAGACTACACATAAAGGCGTTGATTTTGTGCAAAGCACAATTAAACAAATGGAGCAGCTGGAAGCATCGATGGCCAATTCTGTGGCCTCAGTGTTAGAGCTCTCGACAGAGATTAAATCAATTTCTCATGTATTGGATGTTATTAAAGGGATTTCTGAGCAAACTAACTTATTGGCGTTAAATGCGGCAATTGAAGCGGCGAGAGCTGGCGAGCAAGGGCGTGGCTTTGCAGTAGTTGCTGATGAAGTGAGAACGCTTGCACAGCGTACTGCGGAGTCTACAGAGCAAATTAATGAGATGATTGCTTCGTTAAATGCTAAAGCTTCAAGCACGGTAACTGCGATTGAATTGGGTAGCAAAAACACCTTAGAAAATGCCGAGCGATTAAAAGAAACAGGCCATACATTAAATGGTATTTCACAGGAAATTGTACTGTTAAGCGAGTTAAATAACTCAGTGGCTACCGCAACGAGAGAGCAAACGTTAGCAACCTCAGAAATTAGCCAAAATATTGTGATGATTTCCGACTCGGCAGAGCAAACCAAAGAAAATATGAAAAAGTCAGAGCAGCTTTGTAGTGGCTTAAATAAAGAGTCGAATATTTTAAGGGATTTACTAGGTAAGTTTACGCTTTAACCGCGGTTTTATAAAAATTAGCAGAGCGGGGATACCATCATAGTTATAGAGCACTTGCCTATAACTATGATGTTTTAACAGCGGTTAATTTTTACGATAAATCTCGTGATTCATTTCGTAAATATTAACGCTTAAGCTATCAGAAGCTCTACAATATGTTTGTAGGCACGCTAGTAACTGCTCACTTAGTTTTTGTTTTTGCTCAATAGAGCGCCCAGCCATAATATGTACTGCAATATGAATAAACCCCTCTTTACCCACACCTAATTGGTAATGTTGATACGCAATAGCACGAGTTTTTATTGTTTCTAAATCAAATAAGCCACTTTCAAATGTTGTTGTGTGGATTTTTTCCACTAGAACCTGAGGCAATAAAGGCAGATCTTCTGAGTGTTCAATAATAATGTGTGGCATTTAGCGTATCCTCTTAAGATTGGTTTGTTTAATTATACCAAACGGGTTTGTACGCGCTAACCCTAGGAAGCTTAATTTTTTAAATTTGGTTTAAGCTGTTACCCTTATGGCAAATATTGATGGTTGATACGTTTTATATCAATTTGTGGTGACTTATACGAAGAGTACACCAGCCAGTTTGCACTCGTAATATAAGTTAAGCCAGAAGTACGGCTAAATGCGCGCTCAGGAAGCTTTATTACATCATGGTGATCTTTTTTTGAGAGGTCGTAATAACTTAATCGGTAATCACCTTGTTTTACATTAAAATAGTAAATACGTGATGTCGCTAAGGTATCGCCTTCAAAAAAATACCACGAATTATGATTTGATAAATTAATATCGCTAACCAGTAGTTGCTCAGTTTGGCTTTTAGGGTCTTTGATCCATAGTTGATTGGTTGCTTGGTTGGCAAAAATTAAAGCGCCTTGCTTGTTTTCATAAGCGTATAGCGTGGGAGCCTCTACAGCTTGTATAAGCTTATTAGTGCTTAAGTCTAAGCGATACACGTGCTGATCATCAGAAACTAATACGCTTTTACTATCTGCAGCCCAGCTCGGTTTACCATGATCGCTAAAGCCCGTAGGTAATAATCGACTGGTTTGTTTATTAAAGTCATACAGGTATAACGCATGACCACTAGGATGCGAGGCAACAAAAACAATATAATCACCATCTGGCGACCATACCGGGTTGTAAATATTGGCATTGAGATTAGTGAGCTGCTTTCGAGACGTACCGTCTTTTTTTGCGGTCCACAATTCCATTGAGCCCGACTCATTAGAGACAAACGCGAGTTTGTTTCTGGTTTTATTGTAATTAGGAAAGCGGGTACTAAAATGGCTCGATAATACTGGGAAAGGAGAGCTTGCAACCGCATTATTAACCTCTAAACGCATTAAAGCCGAGTCTATATTCCACTGATGAAAATACAAACTGCCATCACTGGCAAATTCTGGGTAGCTTAAGCCATCTATGCGGGCATTAATCATTTGTTGTGTTTTAAGGTTGTAAAAGTACCCTTGGCGTTTACCTTTTTTCACACCAGAAAAAACGAGTTGCGCTTTAGAGGGGTGCCAATCAACGCCTCTCATATCAATGAACCCAGTGGTTAGTTGCTTTGCATTACCTGTTTTTATGTCTATTAAAAATAGTTCTTCAAGCCCCGTTGGTAAGTTACGCGATACTACAAGTTGAGTTGCATCTGGGGAGAATACAACCGACTCATCGGTATATTGGCATGCTGAAATACAAGGTATCTGAGTAACTGTGTATGGCGATGAGGTTAAATCAACAAGGTTAAGTTGAGTCAGAGTATTTGTTTGATCTTCACTAATATAAACCAGTTGTGTGCCCGGGGCATTTATGTCTATATCGGTACTCGCTTTGTTACCACACTTCCCTAAAATCGTGGTATTTCCTGAGGCAATATTTTGCTGAATAACCTCGCAGCCTTGACCAGATATACGGCGATAATAATAAATAAAGGTTAAGTCGGGGCTAAATACCGCTCGACCTTCAATGAATGGGGTGTCGGTAAGAGCGATGGCTGCTTGTTCGGGTAAATGTAAATCACGCAAGTATAAATTAGCTTTATGACCAGGGCGGCGCCAAGAATATGCTAAAAAATGACTGTCGCTGGATATAGCAGGGAATAGCTCTCGTCCTGGGCTGGTGGTAATGGTTTCAACATGATCGTATAACCGCTCTGCTTGTTGCGATAGCGCAAGTGGCTTATTTTCATCGCTAAAAGCGCTATAACCCCAGACACCAGCGAATAACAAGACCACGATAGCCATGACTACAGCGAAAATATATTTAGGGCGAGTAGAGGATGTATTAATACTGTTCTGCGCGTTTGGCATTATCGGTTTTTGCACTAAGCGATAACCTGTTTTACGCAGTGTTTCTATGTAGGTGTTGTCGGGGTCAAGCTCTTTAAAGCTTTTACGAAGGTGCCATATGGCATTAGTGAGCGCTTTCTCACCCACATATTGATTACCATCCCATACGTTTTCGATTAGTTGTTCGCGACTCACCGCATTTGGATAACACGCTACTAAGTAGGTCAGCAGCTCTATAAATTTAGGTTGTAAAATACAGGCTTTATCAGCACAAAACAGCTTATTTTCAAACGCCGATATTTGGCAATTTCCAATTGAAAAAGGCTGTTGAGTATTCATAGTATGTGTATTTAAACCTCTTCCTAGTATGAGTTATTAGCGATGTTTGTACGTGTTGTTTAATGCAAAGTAACACGATAATTAGTTAATATTCAATTTTACAACATTCTAACACAATAAATATAAGTCCATGATTATAAATAAATAGATGTTAAATAGATGTAAAATAGGGATATAAACGAGACACCTCTCATTGTGCTTTTATTCACGATTACTTACAACCTGTTATTAGTAAAACAAACCAATTAGTACAAAACAGATTTAATAACTAAAAAGTTAATAAAAAAGCTACTAATGGGATAATAAAAAATGAGGGAAGTCTGTGAGTAAAATATCAACCAAAAAATGCGCTTTAGCACTGGCTATAACAGCGAGTTTATCTGGACATGCAATAGCAAATGACGAGGCTATTGCTCGTCAATCAACCGCTAAAGCAAGCGAAGAAGTGGTACAAGAAGTACCAGAGAAAATAACAGTAACAGGCTCGCGTTTAAAGCGTGATAGCTTTTCAGTTACGACTCCGCTGGTTACCATGGACAGAGCATCAATTCAGGATACAGGCTTAGGCAATCTTTCAGATGTATTAATCGATAATATGCCTGCACTGAGCCAAAGTATTGGTAACACAACCAGCCAATCAAGCATTTCGGGTACTGGTTTATCAACAGTCCAGCTTCGTGATTTAGGCGCTAATAGAACGCTGACATTGATTGATGGCCGCCGTGTTGTCTCTAATAGTTACGGTGGTAATTATGTCAGTTTAAATACTATTCCTAGTGGCATGGTAGAACGTGTTGAAATTATCAGTGGTGGTGCATCGGCCACTTATGGTGCTGATGCGGTTGCTGGTGTAGTTAATATTATTACCCAGTCAAAAAAAGAAGGTTTTGAATTTCAAGCCCGAGGCGGTGAAACAACAGATGGTGGCGGTCGCGAGTTTACGCTTGATTTAAACTACGGAACGTCATTTGCTGATGATCGCGGTTATGTATTTGTTAGCTCAAACTGGGATCGTGATTTTGGTATGACCTTTTACGATCGCGACCGAGCGCAAATAGAAGCGGCGCATAGTTACGATGATGAGCTGATGTGTAATCAAATGTACACTGCTGATGGTTATCAGTGTATGAGCGGTATTACACAAGCTGATTGGGCAAGCAAAAGCGATGGCACTTTAGGCGGTGTATTTTTAGAAAGCAGCCGAAACGACACTCAGTTTTGGTACGACGGTCAAACGCTACGTGATGATTGGAAAGGCAATGAAGAGATATACGGTATCAACTCACAGCAGTACGTTATGCTTGATGTACCTAGTGATAACTTTTCGACCGCAATAAAAGTAGATTATGATGTAACAGACGACATCATGAGTTATTTCCAAATTCAATACAGTAAGAGTGGCTCGTTCAACGATAAGTCACCAGAAGATGAATACGAAGGGGCTTACGTACCTCGCTACGACCCAGTGACAGGGGATCCTATCGATGATATTGCGCCAGGTTATATTCCTATTGATAACCCATATGTGCCACAAGAAATTATTGACAGTAACCCATACAAAGACCGTATTTATTGGGATCGTCGTTTTGGTGAAGTAGGTAATATCAGCACCGATAACGACCGTACGACTATTCGTACTTGGGCAGGCCTGCAAGGCATGATGTTTGATGATACATGGGATTGGGATATCTCTGCCGGATATGGTCAATTCAAGCAACATCAAATTCGTAGTAACGAGTTAAACACGGTACGTGTTAATCAAGCACTGCAAGCTGAAAAATTAGCCGATGGCACTATTCAATGTAAAGACGCCGAAGCGCGAGCGCAAGGATGTGTCCCGCTTAATCTATTTGGTGAAGGGTCTATTACCCCTGAAATGGCTGACTGGATCCGTACAAACCCAATTATTGATACTGAGATTCAACAGTACACGGTAATGGGTTATATCACCGGCGACCTATACGAATTACCAGCAGGTAATGTGTCTGCAGTATTTGGTGCAGAGTATCGTAAAGACTCACAAAGCCTAGATACCAGTGATGATATGAAAGCGGGCGGTATTACGTTTAATGTTGTGCCTTCTTTTTACGGTGAAGTAGAAGTGTATGAGGCATTTGCTGAACTTGCAGTGCCACTACTTAAAGATGCGCCATTTGCTAAAAGCTTGTCGGCAGAAACGTCGCTGCGTTTAGCAAATTACAGCATTGATAATATCAGCACTGTCGCCAGTTATAAGCTAGGCCTTTTATGGCAACCAATTGATGGGTACATGTTACGTGCCAATTATGCACGTGCACAGCGTGCGCCGACTATCACGGAATTATTATCACCCCCTCGCGGCGATTTTGATTCATTTGATGATATTTGTGATGGCTTAACTGCAACATCAACAAACCCAGGGCACGATAACTGCCGTTTAGAGCCAACCTTGGCACAAAAGCTGGCTGATGATCCTAATTTTGAATTTGAAAGTGAAGACAATAACTATTCACCAAATACGGGTAATCCAAACTTAAAAGAAGAAACAGCGGATACCTATACTTTTGGTATAACTGTTTCTCCTGACTTTTTAGATGGCTTTAACTTAGCGGTGGATTACTACGATATTGCCATTGTTGATGCGATTGATGAAATAAGTAACGAAAACATCATGCGTGAATGTTATGACTCAGAAGCGTCATGGGGTAGTGATAACGAATACTGTAACGATATTACCCGTAACGATGAAGGTAACATTGTAAAAATACTACAGCGTGAATATAACTTAGATGAGTTAACAGCGCGCGGTTACGATGTAGTTGCAACTTACAAATATGACATAGGCAGCTATGGTAACCTGTCATTTAAGCTTGATTACAATCACATTATTGAAAACTCGCAAACCTATGAAGGGCTAGATGGTAACAGTGTTACTTCACAGTATGCAGGTTATGGCCGTTCAAAAGATAAAGCCGCTATGTCGATTGTATGGAAAATGGATGACTTACGTATCCGCTGGCGTACGAATTACGTAGGCGCATTTAAAGCAAGCCAAGAAGATGAGAAAGACTACCTTGAGTATGTTGCTGCAAATGATGAGCGCTGTGCTGAGGGCGATGCCGGTTGTATTGCTAACCCTGAGCCACTGGCATATCAAAACTATGGCTCATTTTTAAAGCATAGTTTATCAGCGTCTTACACTATGGCACTGACTGATAAGAGTGACTTGCGTGTATTTGGCGGGATTAATAATGTATTTGACGACAAAGGGGCATTTTACCCAAGTGGTCGAGGGAACTTCTATAGCCGTTACGGCGGCGGTGCAGGTCGTTATGTTTATCTAGGTGCACAATATAGCTTTTAATAATTTTTAGCTGTATTTGTTTGCAAAGGCACTCCTTCGGGCGTGCCTTTTTTATTGCTTATAAAATTTGTTTTATCGCAGTGAAAGCGTTTAGTATAAGGCATAACTTAATTTTAATATGAACGAAGGACTTGCTATGAAGTATCTCAAAATGGGTAGTCTAATTGCGTGTTTAGCAGGGCTTACAGGGTGTTCTGATGATGTTGCTTCAGTGAGTTTAGGGCTGTTTACCACTAAAGATGTGGTGGTTAACTCACAGCAAGACCCGCTTGTTACAGGGGTTACTTGTCATATTAGTCACATTGAGGCTAATTTAGACTTTTCAGACCCATCAGATATGTCGATTGCTTGTCGCCAAACAGGGCCAATTACCGCAGACCAATTACAGTCTATTGACCGTAGTAAGTCGGGTGAAGTCGTGTTTAAATCATCTAAGAGTATTTTGTTTAAGTCGTTAAAAGTTCGTCGCATTTATGATGCTAAAACCCATACGTTATTGTATTTATCGTACTCAACGAAAGAATCTACGGGCAGTCATCATCACGCGCTTTCTACGGTGCCTTTATACAATACACAAGCATGGCAATGGGCGAAGGGGCAAGAATAGTTTATGTTAACCCTATTTAAATCAAAGCCCTTATTGGCAGAACAAGAACAACAGTGGCTAGTTGATACCTTTATTTGGGCAGCAGAAAACTTTGACCTGAATTTTTTTACTAAGCACAGCCAAATTATTTTGCCAACGGTCGAGTTTTTTCCTGATTCGGTTTCAAGCATTGAAGAAATGGCCAGTAAAGTATTTGCGCGTGTTAAACATTATGCTGGTATGGATGAGTGGCCTATAACACTTGTTGCACCGCAACAATTACAACCTCAGGTGTTTCCACATTTTGAATTTAGTGAGCATCTACGTGGTGAGCACTGCCATTTAATGGTGCCACCAAGCCATACAATTAATGTGTCGTTTAACCCAAACCAAATCAATCAACCACAAGATTTAGTAGCTAGCTTTGCAGGTACTCTTGCTACCATTTTAATTCATCATGTAGGCGTATTACCCCCAGGTGGTAAAGCGTACTTACCTCAAGCAACGGATGCTTTAGCGTGCTTTTTAGGTTTTGGGGTGATGATGAGCAATACTGTGTACCAGTTTAAGGGGGGTTGTGGCTCATGTTACAACCCATATGCCAATCGCGAAGCCACGCTCAGTGAAACCCATACTGTATTTATGCATGCGTTAGTAAGCTACTTTAAGCAAGATAAACACTCTAAAAAACATTTAAAACCGCATTTAAGAGGCCAATTTAAAAAAGCGCAAAAAGAAATAAAAACATTGGTTAACCAGTCGGCTAATCCATTGTTGTTGGCTTTTTCGCCAGAGCAAGCCAGTTAACCATGCTTTATATTGATGAGTTTTTATTAATTGCCATTGCTCACTTTTTTGCAGTGGCCAGCCCCGGGCCCGATTTTGCTGTGGTACTTAAGCAAAGCGTACAATATGGAAGGCATAATGCGCTGTGGACCAGTGCAGGTGTAGGTGCAGCTATTTTATTACACATAGCTTATTGCGTGTTGGGAGTCGCGCTGGTTTTAACTCAATCGCCTTCGTTGTTTATGGCACTTAAATATATAGCCGGTGCTTATTTAGCGTATTTAGGTGTGCAGGCGCTGCGCGCTGCCAAACCTTCAAATACCTCATCAGAACAGACTGCAAAACCCAGCCTTGCAGCTGAGTCATCATGGCATGCGTTTCGCCGTGGTTTTTTTACCAATGCATTAAACCCTAAGGCTACGCTATTTTTTATGTCGCTGTTTACCTTAGTGATTAGTCCTACTACACCAGTAATAGTGCAAGTGGGGTATGGCGTTTATATGGCGCTAGCAACTTGGGCTTGGTTTTCTATTTTATCGCTATTGTTATCAAAAGCACGGGTGCGAAACTTTTTTCAGCAAAGTGGTTATTGGTTCGATCGTGGCATTGGCATTATTTTAATCGCACTGGCTGTGCGAGTTGTTATTTGATAGACCCTAAGGAATAGTATGGCGTTATATAATTTTTCGTTTGGCTCCAATATGTCATCTAATCGTTTATTGGCACGTTTACCTAACGCAAAACGTGTGGGTACGGCGCTTTTAAAAGGCTATAAGTTAACCTTTAATATGGCCTTTGCTGATGGTTCAGGTAAATGCACTATTGTGCCCACTAACGAACCCGATGCCGTGGTATATGGGGTGGTGTATCAGCTTAATGAAGCCGAAAAAGAGATCTTAGATAAAATTGAAGGCCCTAATTACGACTGTGTTGATTTAACCGTGAGCCTTTTAGATGACGATGACATTAATGTGCATTGCTACATAGCAAACACACATGACGACACACTGCTACCTTATGATTGGTACGTGCAGCATGTATATCGTGGTGCGCTTGAGGCCGGTGTGCCAGAACATTATAGTCAACGTATTTTAGCTTATCCTAGTAAGCAAGATACGAATAAAGCGCGCGCCGACATAGAATTTGCGGTTCATCAAGATTAAACAAAAATAATAACCTAAGGTAACACTATGAAACTAACAAAATTAGCCACAGCCGCATTATTGGTTGGCTGGGCGTTCACGAGCTCTGCAGCGGTTGATACCGATAAAATAGCAGAGGTGATTAATACCTCAATGACACGTTTTGATGTACCCGGAATGGCCGTTGCTATTGTTGAAAATGACAAAGTAGTATTTGCTAAAGGCTTTGGTGTTGCCAACCTCAATACAAATAGCAAGGTGAATAAAGACACTTTATTTGGCATTGCTTCAAATACCAAGGCATTTACCAGTGCAGCACTGGCTAAGCTGGTGGATGAAGGCAAATTAAGCTGGGATGATCGCGTAATTGATCATCTCCCTGAATTTAGATTGCATGACCCATACGTTACCCGTGAAATGCGAATTCGCGATTTGCTAAGCCATCGCAGTGGTTTAGGGCTTGGTCAAGGTGATTTAATGATTTGGCCAAGTACTGATAAATCGGTAGCCGATATTTTATCGGGGCTGAAATATTTAAAACCTGCGAGCAGTTTTCGTAGCCAATATGCTTACAACAATCTAATGTTTGTTACCGCTGGTGAAGTTGTTGCCCGTATATCGGGGATGAGCTGGAACGACTACATTGAAAAAAATATTTTACAGCCGCTCAATATGAGCAACTCACGGGCTGGCTTTTCGCGTATCGCTAAAAATAACAAAAACTGGGCAATTGGGCACATCCCAATGGACGGTAAATTGCATCCCTTTTTTGTTAATTACCTTGAAGACTTCAGAGGCGCAGGAGCCATTGCATCAAGCGTAAATGATATGAGCCAATGGCTACGTACTCAACTTGCTGGTGGCAAAATGCCTAATGGCGAGCAGCTATTTAGTGAAAAGCAGCAAGCACAAATGTGGCACCCACATATTACCTCACTAGCATCCAAAAGTGCTTATGAAGCGTACCATCAACAATTTAGAGGTTATGGGTTGGGCTGGAGTATAGAAGATTACCACGGCGTTAAGAAGCTGGCACATGGTGGTGGTATTTTAGGTATGGTCTCGCAGGTTACTCTTTTGCCAGAGAAAAATGTGGGAATTGTGATATTAAGCAACCAACAAGCGTTTTCTGCATTATCGGCGGTGACTCATGAAGTACTTGAAGATGTACTAGAGCTTGAAGATAAAGACTGGGTTGAAGATTTAGCTAAAAAGCACTTTGCAGGTAAAGAAAAAGCCTATGCTAACGCGGCTCCATCAGTGCCTGCAGATATCCAGCCGGCATTGCCAACCATTAATTACACCGGTACTTTGCATGATGATTGGTATGGCGATGTAATAATTGAAGAGTTAGATGGTAAATTACGCATTGATTTTACCCATACAAAGCGCCTCAAAGGTGAGTTGGAGCATTACACAGGTAATACCTTTATTGTTAAATGGGATGAAAAGCTATTAGAGGCAGATGCCTTTATTCGTTTTTCTATGAGTGCAGATAACCGTGTAGAATCAGCGAAAATGAACGCAGTTTCAACGCAAGTGACCGATTTTAGCTTTGATTTTAGAAACCTTGACTTAAAAGCTAAATAACTAGAACCTTGGTTAAATAGTCGTTTAGTATCAACCAAAGTCGCAAAGCCACCCTCAGGTGGCTTTGTTATACTCGTTAAGCAACTTATTTTTGGAGTTAGCTATGCGCACTGCGATTATTTCTCACCCCCACTGCCGTAAACATAAAATGATTGACGATCATCCAGAGTGCCCTGAGCGTTTGGATGCGATTAACGACCGTCTACTTGCAAGTGGGCTGGATGTCGCTATCGAGCAAAAACAAGCGCCTAAGGCCTCGCGTGAGCACTATTTATTGGCGCATAGTGAACAACACATCAAGCATGTAGAAAGTATGATCCCAACCGAAGGGCTTAGCGATTTGGACGGCGATACCTGGTTATGCCCCGATTCATTGAAAGCAATTGAGCGTGCAGTAGGTGCAGGGTTACTCGCTGTTGATGAGGTTTTAGAGGGTAAGTTAGACGCTGCATTTTGCTCAGTGCGCCCGCCAGGGCATCACGCTAACCGAGATAGCTCTTCTGGTTTTTGTGTGTTTAACAACCTTGCGATTGCGGTTAAATATGCACAAAGCAAAGGGGTGAAACGCATTGCCATTATCGATTTTGACGTACACCATGGCAATGGCACGCAAGATATTTTTATGGATGATGAAAATGTGTTGCTGTGCTCGTTATTTCAATATCCATTTTATCCAAATACCGCCATTAAAAATAACGCCACGTTGGTAAATTCACCTTTGCCTATTGCTAGTGATGGTACTGATTTAAAAGCGCTTTATGAGCAGCAGTGGCTACCAAAATTAACAGAATTTAAGCCTGAGCTACTTTTTATAAGTGCAGGGTTTGATGCGCACCTTGAAGATGATATGGCCAGTTTAAAGTTTGTCGAAAGTGATTATATATGGCTTACTGAGCAGTTAGCGCAATTTAGCCAACAACATAGTTGCTTAGGTATTATCTCTTACCTAGAGGGAGGATACTCACTGTCTGCCCTCGGGCGCAGCGCGATTGCACACGTTAAAGCCTTAGTTGATTTCGGCGAGTAACATAAATGCCTGATCAGGAGTAAGCTGCTCTATTTTACTGAGGCAACATTGTCCTTCTTTTGCTAAATATTCCTTTACCAATTGCGCTAATTGTATTGCACTGAGTGCATTATGCGCATCGCCATTTAAACCTTGATAGCCACTTACCTTATCTAAAATAACCACGTTTTTCTGCTCATTCACGTCCATAGTATAAATAAAATCATGTAACTCATCTGCATGCTCTAATAGCTCAATCTCATTATTATAAATAATAACTAATGGGTAACTGATGCTCATATATTGTCCTAAATCAAATTGTTATTTACTGAATAATTTATAATCGTGCATTGGTTTAATTTTGGAAGTAGAAGCAATGCCCCACACTAGCCGCTATCAAAAAGTATGCGATGTTTTTACCAATAAGGTGATCGCTTGCAGTAAGGATACCCCTTTAATTGAAGCGGTAAAACTAATGCGTGCGCACAATGTTAGCGCTATTTTTGTTAAACATCAGCAACAAATAGTGGGGGTGTGGACTGAAACTGATTGCTTAACGCTTAACTTTTCTGATCAGGCACTAAGACAGGTAATGATTGAAAAGGTAATGTTGAGCCCGGTATTGAGTGTACCCAGCCAGCAATTATTAACCGATACCGCCATGGTGTTTAATAAGCATGGCGTCAGGCATTTACTGGTGACTGATGCCAATGATAACCCGAGCGGGGTGATCAGTATTACTGATATTGTTAGTAATCAAGGGTTAGAGCATTACCTGCAATTTAGACCGATAAACGAGCAATATAACAAACATATTAGGGTCGTACCGAGTTCATTAGCCATCAATGATGCAGTTAACTTAATGCGTGAACACGCCGAAAAAGTTGTTTTAGTATTTAATGAAGATGAAAATGCCCATGGCATTATCACCCAGCGAGATTTACTCAAACTGATCACCGAGCAGCACAACCATCTTATTTGTTGGGATTTAGCGAGCCGTCCTCTTTATAAAATAAGCCCTCAAGACAGCCTTTTTGATGCTTACAGGTTGATGTCTGAAAGTAATATTCGGCATTTAGTGGTAAGCGAAAATAATCAAATTAACGGCGTATTATCACTTGAAAACTTAATTAATGAAATTGAAACTGCGTATTGCTGTGAGCTTGAAAAGGTACTTCAGCAGCGTGATATTGCACTGCAGCACTCACAGCGTAATTTATTTTTAGCCAATAAAATTATCGACTCCTCCCTAGATGGCATCATGATCACCGACTCGAATGGGGTGATTATGCAAGTAAATCCTGCATTTACTCATTTAACCGGCTACAAAGAATATGAGGTGATAGGAAAGCGGCCTAATATGTTGAGTTCAGGACGTCATGATAAAAACTTTTATATAAAAATGTGGGATTCACTGACTAAAACAGGCGTATGGCAGGGGGAAATTCATAACCGTAAAAAATCTGGCGATATTTATATTGAGTGGCTCAGTATTATAGAAATAAAAGAGCCAAGTCATAGTGATGTTACTTATGCCGCTATTTTTAGTGACATAACAGAGCGAAAGAGTGCAGAAGAAAAAGTAGTGCAGCTAGCATATTTTGATGAACTAACCGGCTTACCTAATCGGCGCTTATTTAACGATAGGCTCTCTATGGCACTGGCCTCTGCTCACAGAGATAAACAAATGCTAGCGGTAATGTTTATTGATCTTGACCGTTTTAAAGAGGTAAATGACAGCTTGGGCCATAACGCCGGTGATACCTTATTAAAATTAGTCTCTGAGCGCATTATTAACACCCTCAATGAAGGGGATACACTGGCACGATTAGGGGGGGATGAGTTTATTGTTTTGTGTGAGGTTGAAAGCGTAGCAGCTGTTATCAGACTTGCAGAGGGTATTTTAAATCACTTAAATACCCCCTTTAAATTGGAAGGATTTGAAGTGGGTGTTACTGCCTCTATAGGTGCAGCGGTTTATCCAGATGATGGCTTAGACAGTGAAACATTATTAAAGCATGCTGATATTGCCATGTATCGCTCAAAAGATGTGGGGCGTAATTCGTTTCAGTTGTTTCAACCCTCAATGAATGCCCGCTCCCTTGAGCGCTTGGCAATGATGAGCCGCTTTCAACATGCACTTGAAAATGATGAGTTTGAGCTTTATTTTCAGCCTAAACAGTGTTTAAAAACAGGGGAGATTATGGGGGCTGAAGCACTACTGCGTTGGCAAGACCCTGATTTAGGCACTATTTCGCCAGCGCAGTTTATTCCGCTTGCTGAAGAGTTAGGTTTAGTTGTTCGTCTCGATTTATGGGTTATTAACCAAGCCGGTAAGGAGTTAACTCTTTGGCAAGCACAAGGAATGAATCCCGGACGTTTAGCGATTAATGTATCTGCTTGCCACCTAAGCCAAGGTAAGTTAGCTGATAACATTAAGGCCATGCTTACTCGCTATCAATTACCTGGGAGTTTACTTGAAATAGAGCTGACTGAAAGTAGCTTTATAGGTTCTTTTTCACAGGCAAAAGAACAGTTACAACAGCTTAAAACGTTAGGTGTACATATTGCGCTTGATGATTTTGGCACGGGGTATTCGGCATTAAGCTATTTAACTAAACTGCCCTTTAACACGTTAAAAATTGATGCCAGTTTTATTGCTAAAATTCCTGATGAATACGGCAATAGCCAAATTGTAGCGGCTATTATAGCCATGGCGACAAGTTTAGGGTTAGATGTGGTTGCTGAGGGAGTTGAGCATGCCTCGCAAGAGGCACACTTAGCAACAATAGGCTGCAATATTATTCAGGGTTACCATTATTGCTATCCATTAACACGACAGCAATGGATAGCATTTTATAACCAAGCAGCAAAAGGTTATTCTGAGTCTACGCTCACTTCATAAGAGGTGAATTTTCGAATATTAATCACACCGGTATCAAAAATTAAGTACTGACCTTTTATACCTTGTAAAATACCGCTAACAACAGGGTTTTTATCAAAGTTAAATGAGCTAATTTTAGTTGGGTATTCACTAACTGGAAAATCAAGGTTTACTACGTCTTCATCAAGTTGTTCAATGGCGGTTGCGCCAAACAGCTCACTCAGCTCTGTAAGCTTTTCGCTTATTTGTGGAATAAGTTCGGCGGCTGCTGCTTTTAAATCAAGCGTGTCGTTTTGTCCTTTAAGCATATTACGCCAATTGGTTTTATCAGCAATAAACTGTGCCAGCGCTACTTCAACTAAGCCCGATTGCAAACGAGTCTGCACTTTAAAAATAGGTAAGGCTTGGGTTGCCCCTTGGTCAATCCAACGGGTAGGAATTTGTGTATGGCGAGTAATACCTACTTTTAATCCTGAGGTATTTGCTAAGTAAACAAAATGCGGGATCATGCAATTTTCTTCGCCCCACTCTGGCTCGCGACAGGTGCCTTGGTCGTAATGGCAGGTTTCAGGTTTCATGATACACATATCGCAACTGGCAAGTTTGCGCATACACACAAAGCAGTGCCCTTGAGAGTAACTCTTTTTGGTTTTTTTACCACAGTTAGAGCACAAAATTGTGCCACTAAAAGTAAGGGTTAGCTGTTTGCCTATTAAGGCATTTAAATCAACCAGCTGCTCACCTACAGGTAGGTGATATTGAACTGGCTCTGTTAAGCTCGACTTTAATTTACGCAGTGTACCTTGCATCTTTTCTTGGCCCCAAAGATGTTAAAAAGGGGAGCTTAACATTTTTAGGCTGTATTGGCTTTTTAAGAAGTCTAAATAATTATCATAAGAGAGTGCCTTAGCATACAAGTAGCCTTGAGTGCGATCAGCTTTCATCGTTGTAAGTAGTTGATGAACCTCTTGAGTCTCTACGCCCTCAATCGTGATAGTTAAGCCCAGATTATGCGCCATATCTATGGCTGTTTGTACAATTACCTGATGCGCACGGTTATCAGTTAAATCAAACACAAACGACTTATCTACTTTAAGTTCGCTAAAGTGATAGTTAACTAAGTAACTAAGCGATGAATAACCAGTGCCAAAGTCGTCGAGTACCACTTTAACGCCCAAGGTGGCAAGTTCCTCAACTAAGGTGACCAATGCATCTTGATTTTCGACAAAAGCAGACTCAGTCAGTTCAAACTTTAATAAGTGAGGGGCAACTTGATATTTAATTAAAATATTCTCTACTTTTTCAGTTAAATTAGTAATGGCTAGATTTTTTGCACTTAAATTAATACTAATACTATGATTGCTTATGTCATCGGATGCCAGCTTTGCAATGTCTTTACAGGCTTGCTCAACAACCCAAAGGGTTAATTCATTAATAATACCAGTGTGTTCGGCGAGTATTATTAGCTTTTCTATCGAAATGTTTTTAAAGTCAGCATTGGGCCAACGTAGTAAGGCTTCAGCGCCGTTTATACTGTTTTCCTCTAAGTTTACCTGTGGTTGATAATACAATGCCAGCTGATCCTCTCTTATCGCTTGTTGTAGCTTGGCAGCAAGGGCAACGTCCATGGTAAGGTTGTCATACGCAAGTGATGAGCTTACTTTATTTTGACTATGTTTAGCGTCATGTAATGCTAAATAGCCTCGTTTTAACCAAAACTCAAAGTCATCACGTTTACCATAACCACTAATGCCAACACTATAATTAAGTTGTAAGTCTAAACCTTTAATTTGATACGTTTTTGGTAATTTATTTAAAATCTGTTTGAGTAACTCTTCGAGCGTGTGCTGACTCTGTTTTTTAGTAGAAATGCAGGCAAATACGCCACTGCCCAAATCAGCAATTTTAGCTGGCTGATTAATACCATTGTTGAGATGAAAAAACTCTCGTTCAAAGCTTAATTTGCATTCAAGCTCGTGAGCAACATGCTTAATTAGCTCATACCCTTGCGAAGAGGTAATAATGGTATTTAGCGAGTTAAAATGACGTATTTTCACCAAACATAAAGTGGTAGAGCGCTGCTGCGCCTTGAGTGCCATAAAGGCATACTTTAGCTTGGCGCTATTGAGTAGCTTGGTTTGTTGGGTATGTGTTGCATGATAAAGAACTTGCTCACGCTGGTAACGAATCCGATCAGCGAGTGCCATTGCCATTAGGACAATTTCACACAAAATGGCAACTAAAAATGCATGGCGTATTGAAAAACTATAGGAAATAACACCAGTGAGTTCTAGAGGTTGAACGGCTGCGCCAATGATCAGTGGCACCCATGAAAACACGTAAAACTTAGCCCAACGAAAACCACTTCTTAATTTGTTATAAATTAAAATGAAGCAGACAATATATTGCGATCCTAGAATTACAAAAAATATCGGCGCAGCTATGTTTTCGGGAATGAAAAAGCTCAATATACCGAAAACTAGCATCAGCCTTAATAAGCCGATGCTTAATTTATAACGCCAGCAACCGTCTTTGTGATAACGCAAAAATAGTGTACAAAAGGCGAGGGTAAAAATCGCCATGGTGTAGTTGACCACAATGACTTTTTCGTGAATAAATAATTGCCATTCAAGCGGCCATAAATAAAAACCAAATCCGAGCACGGTTCCCATTAATGCAATAGCGCTAATAATGTAGCCAATATAAACTAAGTAAACACGCTCTTTAATGCCAAAATAGAGCAATAAGTTGTACAGCGAAGCCATTAACAGGACGCCAGCAAAAATGCCCCAAATGCCTGTTTGAGAACGCACTAAGTCAACAAATACAGTATGGCGATATAAGTGAATTGGGGTTTTACTAATCCCCACGGTATCTATTTTTATGACTAATTGTTGTTTAGATTGGCCATCAAGCTTAAAACGAATATGGGGCACGCTATACTTAAATAAAGTAAGGCGCGGCTCTTTATCACCAAGCTTATAAGTATCGAGTAGCTGGTTATTACTATTGAGCCTATATATAGTGAGGTGATCCACCATCGGGTTATCAAAGTGCGCCACCACATCTTCTTCTTTGCTGCTTTTGTTTTCTAAATCAAGGCGTAACCAATAATTTTGCTGTTGAAAACTCCAAGGAATATCGTTAAATTCTTGCTCTGTAAACTGTGCTTTATTACTCATTACTTCTGCGAAGTTTTGTGTTTTACTCTTGTCTATGTAATATGCATGATCGAGGTAAACAGGAGTTATTTTATCTATAGTATAGCGAGATGGCATCACAAAGTTTGTTGCCAATGTGCTGATAATAAAAAAGATAAAAATTAGTATTACGACCGCTATCGCATGATAGCGCAAGGTTTTAAATTCCAATATTAACCTGTGCCCTGATTGTTTTTTTACAGTGTAGCAGTAAAAAGCGCAGATAATCTGCGCTTATAAAGTTTAATGAGTAAAACTCAATAATTATTTTTCACGAGCAATTGCACGATAGGCTATATCTGTACGGTATTCCATGCCGTCCCAGCTGATTTCATCAACCAGTTTATAGGCACGTTGTTGTGCTTGTGTAACGGTATTACCCAGTGCCGTTGCACATAATACTCTACCACCGGCAGTTACTACATTGTCACCGTCTTGCTTAGTCCCTGCATGAAAAACTTTTTCGCCTTCAGGGTAAGCTACTTTCAGACCACTAATCGCATCACCTTTCGGGTAGCTATCTGGGTAGCCTTTGGCAGCTAAAACAACACCCACAGCAGCGCGTGAATCAAACTCAATGGTAGTTTTATCAAGCTCTACACGGTTAGCAGCTTCAATCAGCTCAACTAAATCTGATTGCAAACGTAGCATCATAGGTTGTGTTTCAGGGTCGCCAAAACGACAGTTATATTCAATTACTTTTGGTGTGCCGGTGTCATCTATCATTAAGCCTGCATATAAAAAGCCAGTGTACGGGTGACCTTCGCTAGCCATACCTTCTACCGTAGGGTAAATCACTTCATTCATAATGCGTTGATGAATTTCATCCGTGACTACCGGTGCCGGAGAATAAGCCCCCATACCGCCAGTATTTGGACCCGCATCGCCATTGTAAGCACGTTTATGATCTTGGCTGGTTGCAAACGGCAATACGTTTTTACCATCAACCATCACAATAAATGACGCTTCTTCACCTTCTAAAAACTCTTCAATCACAACACGGCTGCCAGCTTCACCAAAGGCATTACCCGCAAGCATATCGCGAATAGCCTCTTCAGCCTCGTGCTCGTTCATGGCTACAATCACGCCTTTACCGGCCGCTAAACCATCAGCTTTTATAACAATCGGTGCGCCTTTCTCTTTTAAATAGGCAAGCGCAGGGTCGATTTGTTCAAACGTTTGGTAATCAGCAGTTGGGATAGCATGACGTGCTAAAAAGTCTTTAGTGAACGATTTAGACCCTTCAAGCTGGGCTGCACCGGCGGTTGGGCCAAAAATAGCTAAGCCGTGTTCACGAAACTTATCAACAACACCTAATACTAGCGGCACTTCTGGACCAACAATGGTCAGCTCAACATTATTTTGTTGTGCAAAGCTAAGAAGCCCATCAAGGTCTTCAACGTTAATTGCTACGTTCTCAAGTTTTGGCTCAAGGGCTGTGCCCGCATTACCTGGAGCAACATAAACAGTGTTTACTTTTGTATTTTGAGCGGCCTTAAACGCAAGTGCGTGTTCGCGGCCGCCGCTGCCAATGACTAATACATTCATGGCGAATATCCTATTTAAAGCGGTTTTTTAAATTTCAGCGTCATACGGTCGCTTTCACCTATGGCTTTATATTTAGCGGCATCTTGCTCGCCAAGTCTAAGGCTCGGTGGAAGGGTCCATACCCCTTTAGGGTGATCGGCTGTATCAAGAGGGTTTGCATTAATATCGCTTTTTGCTTCAAGTTCAAAACCTGCTTGCTCAGCAAGTGCAATAACCACACTTTGCTTCATATAACCTGATGACTTTTGCATTTCATCGGCTTGCTTTTCGGGTAGGCGATGTTCAACTACACCTAAAGTGCCGCCAGGTTTAAGTGCTGTATAAAAAGACTTAAACGCATTGCTTGCAGCTTCTTTATCTTTACTCATGTACCAGTTATGGACATTACGAAAGGTCAGTACCATATCGGCGCTACTTGCAGGGGCAATATCTAAATGAGTGGAAGGAGCAAATTCAGTGAGTTTAACGTCACTAAAGCGGGCATCTTCAGCGATTTTAGCTTTAAAGCCAGCAAGAGAACGTTGGTAATAACCAACCGATGAATCAGCAGGAAAATGCGCGGCATAATAGGTGCCTTGCTCTTTTAATGCCGGCGCTAAAATTTCACTGTACCAACCACCGCCTGGTGCAATTTCTACCACAGTCATTGTTGGTTTAAAGCCAAAAAATTCGAGGGTTTCTACAGGGTTGCGGTATTGGTCGCGTTCACTGCTGCGCTCGCTTGCTTTAACTGCATTTGTTAATGCTGAGTCGTGGCCATGGTTGTGTGCTAATGCCATTGTTGAACTTAATGATAGCGTGGCAACCAGTAGAGATTTTAGTGCAAATTTCATCGTCTAATCCTTCACATTATAATTGTTAGTCATGGTTATAGAATAAGCAGAATACGTGAATTTGATGCAAACAAAAAGAGCTAACTGAAGCAGTTAGCTCTTTAAGCGATTAATGGCGGAAATGGCGCATACCCGTAAACACCATTGCCATACCGGCTTCATCAGCTGCGGCAATTACTTCTTCATCGCGCATGGAACCACCCGGTTGAATAACCGCGGTAATACCTGCTGCGGCTGCAGCATCAATGCCATCACGGAATGGGAAAAATGCATCTGATGCCATGACTGAGCCTTTAACTTCAAGGTTTTCATCAGCGGCTTTAATACCGGCAATTTTAGCTGAGTAAACACGGCTCATTTGGCCTGCGCCAACACCAATAGTCATACCGTCGCGGGCATAAACAATGGCGTTTGATTTAACAAATTTAGCCACTTTCCAACAGAACAGTAAGTCTTTAAGTTCTTGCTCAGAAGGCTGGCGCTTAGAAACAACCGTTAAGTCGCCTTGAGTTACCATACCTAAATCACGGTCTTGAATTAGAACGCCGCCATTAACGCGTTTAATGTCATGGCCTGTGCCTTTAGCTGAAAACTCGCCACACTCTAATAAGCGAACATTCTGCTTAGCCGAGACTATTTGAGCCGCTTCTGCACTTACGCTTGGTGCGATAATAACTTCAACAAATTGACGTTCAACAATCGCTTGTGCGGTGTTGGCATCAAGCTCTTGGTTAAAAGCAATGATGCCGCCAAACGCTGACGTTGGATCTGTTTTAAAAGCGCGATCGTACGCTTCTAAGATATTGTCGCCAATTGAAACACCACATGGATTAGCATGTTTTACAATAACACACGCAGGTACATCAAATTCTTTAACACACTCAAGTGCGGCATCGGTATCGGCAATATTGTTAAACGATAATGCTTTACCTTGTAGCTGAGTCGCTGTCGCCACAGACGCTTCAGTGATGTCGTTTTCAACATAAAACGCGGCATCTTGATGCGAATTTTCACCGTAACGCATATCTTGCTTTTTAGTGAATTGCATATTAATAGTACGTGAGAACTTAGTATCTTCAGCGGCTTCTTCTGTGTAATCAGGAACCATTTTACCGAAGTAGTTAGCAATCATACCGTCGTATTGCGCTGTGTGCTCATAGGCGGCAATAGCTAAATCAAAGCGGGTTTTGTAGGTGGTTGAGCCGTTATTATTTTGCATTTCGCTGATAACACGGTCGTAGTCGCTTGCGTTAACAACAATCGTCACATCTTTGTGATTTTTAGCTGCTGCACGCACCATGGTTGGGCCACCAATATCGATGTTTTCAATAGCATCTTCAAGGCTGCAGTTTTCTTGAGCGACAGTGTTCGCAAAGGGGTATAAGTTAACTACAACGATGTCGATAGCAGCAATGTTGTTATCTGCCATTACGTCTTCATCTTGGCCACGACGAGCAAGGATACCGCCATGAATTTTTGGGTGAAGGGTTTTTACGCGACCATCCATGATCTCAGGGTGACCGGTGTGATCTGATACTTCAGTCACTTTAATAGCATTATCAGCAAGTAGTTTACATGTGCCGCCAGTTGAAAGTATTTCAACACCTTGTGCTTCTAGTGCACGGGCAAATTCAACAATACCGGTTTTGTCTGACACACTCAAAAGTGCGCGACGTATAGGACGATGTGTATCCATTGTAGTTTGATTTCCTCAGTTAATGAGCTAGCTTAGAAGCGCGTATTTTAACTGATTACGACTCAAAAAACGACTTATAACGACCCATAAAGCGTGAGCATTTTGCAATTTCGTTAATAAATTTTACAGATAAAAAAAGCACCCTAAGGTGCTTTTTTAAGAGTGTTTTATAAAACACTCAGTGTATTGAATCAGTAAGCGCGGTAAAGCAATTACGGCATCAATACCTTAGGTATTAGTTCATACCGTATTTTTTTAGCTTTTTACGTAAAGTACCACGGTTGATACCTAGTAAAATTGCCGCACGAGTCTGGTTGCCACGTGTGTAAGTCATTACTTCTTCAAGCAATGGCGCTTCTAGCTCAGAAAGAACAAGGTCGTAAACGTCTTGCACATCTTGACCGTTAAGCTGTTTTAAGTAGTGGTGAACAGCTTTTTTTACTGCATCACGCAATGGCTGCGGTTTCTCGTGTGACTGAACATGAGGGTTTGTGATAAATGGAGAAGTCACGTTTTGTTCGAACATTATAAAGTCTCTTTCTTTCTTAGTTAGCTGCTAGTGTTTTAAAGTATTGCTCTAATGCGACGACCTGTTCCTCGGAATTGTCGAGCGCATTAAATACTCGCCTAAACTGACCGTCACTGTCATGGGTTTGCAAATACCAAGATACATGTTTGCGAGCGATTCGTGCTCCCATTGGCTCACCGTAAAACATATGGAGGTTGGTTAAATGCTCCATTAAAATACTGCGCACCTCTGCAATAGCAGGTGGCTGCATATGTTCACCAGTTCGCAAATAGTGGTCTATCTCCCTAAATATCCAAGGGCGACCTTGGGCGGCTCGACCAATCATGATGGCATCTGCACCCGTATAGTCCAAAACCTGCTTTGCTTTTTCAGGTGATGTAATATCACCATTAGCAACCACAGGTATCGACACTGAACGTTTTATATCCCTAATAGTGGCGTACTCAGCATCACCTTTGTACATACATGCGCGCGTGCGCCCATGTACAGCCAGTGATGCAATGCCATAACGTTCAGCTATTCTTGCAATCTCTACACCATTACGGTTGTCCTGATCCCATCCAGTACGGATTTTAAGTGTTACAGGTATATCAACCGCATTAACGACGGCATCAATAATCTCTTCCACGAGTTCTGGAAACTGTAATAAGGCTGAGCCTGCAAGTTTCTTGTTCACTTTTTTTGCTGGGCACCCCATATTGATATCTATGATCTGTGCACCGTTTGCAACATTGAATTGTGCGGCCTGTGCCATAAGCTCAGGGTCTGCTCCTGCAATTTGCACCGCACGTATACCCGACTCACCAGAATGATCCATTCGGTTCATCGACTTTTCGGTTTTCCAAACCTTCGGATTAGACGACAGCATTTCAGACACAGCAAGGCCAGCGCCTAAACGACGACATAACTGTCTAAATGGTCTGTCTGTTATGCCCGCCATAGGCGCGACAATGACATTATTCTCAAGTTGGTATGAACCGATACGCACGATATTCAATAGGCCTCTTTTCAAGGGGCGCTAAGTTTACGGCTTTTTGCGCAAAAATCAAAGGCTATAAATTGAACAAAAGTGACTTTTTTTTGCTCTTTTCGTATTGACATTTGATAACCGTATGACGAAGCGGTTTATTTGTGTGAATTTTGAACGGTCGTTGTTTTTATAATAAAAAATCTTTATTTTTTATTATGTAAAAAAATAGTAAAGCCTGTTAAATACAGGCTCTAGAAACGACTTTTGAGTTAATACTCTAAACTTTGAAAAAACGCACTATTATGCTTTTTTAATGCCACTGACTCGGGTCCAGTCGCCTTCAATGGCAATCTCATCAAGTTCAATAAAGGGCGCATATATATCGGCAACCGATTTTGCTTGCTCTTCTAAAATGCCCGACATGGCAATTTTACCGCCTGGTTTTAATAATCCTAAAATCACACTATGAAGCTCACGCAGAGGTTGCGCTAAAATATTTGCCACAACAATATCGGCTGTAAATTCAGGTTGGTTTTCTGGTAGATAAACTTCAAGCTTGTCAGCAACGCCATTACGGTTAGCGTTATCTAAGCTTGCTTCTAGCGCTTGCGGGTCAATGTCTATCCCTATCATGCGCTCTGCACCTAGTTTAATTGCTGCAATGCCTAATATGCCTGAACCACAACCAAAATCGACTACCGTTTTGCCGCTTAAGTCTTGGCTTTCAAGCCACTTTAAACACAGCGCGGTGGTGGCGTGCGTGCCAGTACCAAATGCAAGACCTGGATCAAGTAGTACATTGACTGCGTCAGGGTCTGGAATATCTCGCCAGCTAGGGCAAATCCATAGTTTTTCGCCAAATTGAATAGGGTGGAAGTTATCCATCCATTCACGTTCCCAATCTTTGTCTTCGAGTTGCTCGATTTTGTAAACTAAATTGTCTTTGAGCTCATCATGGCGCTTTAATAACGCAACCACGGCGTTCATATCGTGATTAGCTTCGAACAGACCAATTACTGTGGTATCAGCCCAAAAAACGACTGTGCCAATTTTGGGTTCGTAAATAGGGGTGTCTTTAGCATCAATAAAAGTAACAGAAGCACTACCAGCTTCCATTAATAAGTCACTAACTGCATCTGCGGTTGCAGCATTGGCATTGATACGGATTTGGATCCAAGCCATGTTTATTTCCTTGAAATAGAAAAAAGGCCGCTACAGCGGCCTTTTGAGTTAACTCATAATGTAACGCTAGATTATTTAGCGTCTAAAAAGCTTTTCAGTAAATCAGAGCGAGAAGGGTGACGTAATTTACGTAGTGCCTTCGCTTCAATTTGACGAATACGCTCACGTGTTACATCAAACTGCTTACCTACTTCTTCCAACGTGTGGTCGGTATTCATATCAATACCAAAACGCATACGCAGTACTTTCGCTTCACGGGCAGTTAAGCCAGCGAGCACATCGTTAGTTGCGCCACGAAGAGACTCCATTGTTGCCGAATCGATAGGCGAATCAATAGTAGTATCTTCAATGAAGTCGCCTAAGTGCGAATCTTCATCATCACCAATCGGTGTTTCCATTGAAATTGGCTCTTTTGCAATCTTAAGTACCTTACGGATTTTATCCTCAGGCATCATCATGCGTTCAGCTAATTCTTCTGGATTTGGCTCACGACCCATTTCTTGTAACATTTGACGTGAAATACGGTTCAATTTATTGATCGTTTCAATCATATGTACTGGAATACGGATCGTTCTTGCTTGGTCAGCAATAGAGCGAGTAATTGCTTGGCGAATCCACCACGTGGCATAAGTAGAGAACTTATAACCACGACGGTATTCAAACTTATCAACCGCTTTCATCAAACCAATATTACCTTCTTGAATTAAATCCAAGAACTGTAAACCACGGTTGGTGTATTTTTTAGCGATTGAAATTACCAGACGTAAGTTCGCTTCTACCATCTCTTTTTTAGCACGGCGCGCTTTCGCTTCACCAATACTCATGCGACGGTTTATATCTTTAATACGTTCAATGCTTAAGCCAGTGCTTTCTTCCATTGAAGAAAGTTTGCTAATACAACGAAGTATTTCAGGCTTCACTTCTTCAAGTTTAGCTGAATGCTTTTCGTTAGCTGCAATTTCAATATCAAGCCATGCTGTGTCAGTTTCGTTGTTTGCAAAGTGCTTAACAAAGGTTTTCTTTGGAAGCTTTGAAACTTGTACTGCATGCTTCATGATAAGACGTTCTTGAACACGAACTCGGTCCATCATTTCACGCATGTTATTAACCATGCGGTCAAATTGTTTAGGCACAAGTTTAAAGGTTCTGAACAACTCACCAATTTCTAAAATAGCGGCTTGAGATTCTGGATGAGAGCGACCTTTTTTATCGAATGTTTCACGTGCTTTAGTGTATAAATCACGTAAGTTTTCGAAATGGATGCGCGCTTCTTCAGGATCTGGACCTGTATCTACTTCTTCTTCGTCTTCATCATCGCTGTCATCATCATCGTCGCTGTCATCAAGCTGTTTTTCGCTTAATTCAGAACCAATGTTAGTGGCAGCAATTGGTGGTGCTTCGTCTGCATCAGGATCGAAAAAGCCAGAGATAATGTCGCTAAGGCGCATCTCTTCTGCTTCAAACTTATCCCACTGTTCAAGTAGGTAAGTGATCGCTTCTGGGTATTCAGCAACCGAAATCTGTACTTGGTTAATGCCTTCTTCAATACGTTTAGCGATAACAATTTCGCCTTCACGGGTAAGAAGTTCAACAGTACCCATTTCACGCATGTACATGCGAACAGGGTCTGTTGTACGGCCGATTTCTTTTTCTACAGTAGCAAGGGCTGCAGCGGCAGCTTCCGCTGCGTCTTCGTCTGTCGTGGTTTCTTGCATCATTAATTCATCAGCATCAGGCGCGTTTTCGCTAACCTTGATACCCATGTCATTAATCATGCTAATGATATCTTCTACTTGATCTGAGTCGATAATATCTTGTGGAAGGTGATCATTAACTTCTGCAAAAGTTAAGTAACCTTGCTCTTTACCTTTTTGAATCAGAAGTTTTAATTGTGACTGAGGAGTTGGATCCATAGAGATTGTTTCTTCCACTCTGATAAGTTGATACAACAGGCGCCATCATGGAGTTTGCTCAAAGGCTAACCAGAATAATGTGACGCAGTGAATAGCACAGTATAACAGCCTAAATCAAATCTGACTAGGGTCTGTTGGTCTTTCAGGATTAAAGTTTATTCAATCCAAGGGTGGTTTAATCGCGGCGTGAGGTTTGTAACCTAGTGGGCTAAGTAAAAACCGAGCAACAAAGAGTAAACCTCCTTTGGGTCGAACCCAAAGGGCAGCGCGTGTTTGGCATTTATGCTGCGTTATCGCCTATTTATGTGGAATAACCACACTACATAGGCTCTGCCTTGTCTAAATACCAAACACACTGCTGTAAACTTAACCTCGAAAGATAAACAGACCCTAACTGTTAGTCGTTTTTAACGCTGTCATTAGCAAATGACATTCTAGTCGTTCATCGCTATTTAAGCCCTGTGTCTTGTCTTTTATTAATAGGGTCTCTAGTCGATAATTTAAACACTGATCTTCAATAAATTTAAAAGTATTTTGAAAAACAGTCTCTAAACGCTCTTCATCTATTTGATGTTGCCATGTCGCCAACTTAGTTAATGGCTCATAGTCATCAGTGTCTCTAAATGATTCGAGAATTTGTGCAGTGGTAATGCCATCTTTTTGTAAGGCTTGATGTTGTAGGCGTAATAACAAGCCGATTCCTGCAATATTCATTTGTGCTAAATCAGGCAAGTAGGGCACGCTTTTCGCCAAATTAGGGTGCTGAACTAAAATGCCTATCGCTTGGCGCATCGGTGTAATTTTAAATTTACGTTCAATTGCCTGCTGCTGTTTTGGTGTTTTTAAATGATTATTAAGTTGCTCACGGGTGCGACCAATTAATCTGCCAAGTTGCTCCAAGATATTTTCTTGATAGAACTCACTTGGGATCTTTTCAATTAATGGCAGTGCTGCACTGAGTAACTTAGCCTTACCGGAATCGAGCGTTAAATCAATCTCTTTACTTAGTTTATTAAACAGCACTTTAGTGAAGTCATCGGCGTTTTCTAGCCGCTGCTCAAAAGCCTCTTTACCTTCTTGTTGAACGAGTGAATCAGGGTCTTCACCATCGGGTAAAAATACAAAATGCAGTGCTTTGCCATCGTTTAAGTAAGGAAGTGCATTTTCCAGTGCACGCCACGCGGCATCTTTACCTGCACGGTCACCGTCGTAGCAACAAATAACTTTGTCAGTGGTTCTAAATAAGGTGTGCATATGCTCGCTGGTTGTCGCTGTGCCGAGTGCGGCAACTGCGTATTCTATGCCTTGTTCAGCCAGCGCAACAACGTCCATATAACCTTCTACTATGAGTACATGATCGAGTTTTTTGTGTGCTTGTTTTGCTTCATAAAGGCCATAAAGTTCAAAGCCCTTATGGAATATACGCGTTTCAGGAGAGTTTAAATATTTAGGCCCCTGATCTGCTTGCATTACACGGCCACCAAAAGCAATGACGCGACCGCGTTTATCACGAATAGGAAACATTAAACGATCACGGAAAAAATCGAATTGCTTACCTGGCGTTTTTTCAGATGCGAGCTTCAGCTCAACTAATTGCTCTTTTTGTTCTTGATTACGTCCAAGCTGTTGGCAGAGGCCTTCCCATTCGCTGGGCGCATAGCCCATCATAAACTTTTTAACTGTTGCGCCGCTTAAGCCGCGACCTTTTACATAGTCTATTACTGTTTCAGAATTACTATGATGTTTTAACTGGTGTTGATAAAAACGCGCTGCATGGAGCATTAAATCGTAGTCTGAACGTTTTTGTGCTGCGGTGCGTTCTGGGCCATTACTACTTCCTTGTTCGCGAGGAACATCTAGGTTAAGTAAACTGGCTAGCTCTTCAATTGCATCAACAAACTCAAGTTTGTCATATTCCATAACAAAAGAAATAGCATTGCCGTTAGCGCCACAGCCAAAGCAATGATAAAACTGTTTATCTTGCGATACAGTAAACGAAGGCGATTTTTCATTGTGAAAAGGACAGCAAGCTTGATAGTCTTTGCCCGCTTTTTTCAACCCTACCTTTGAGTCAATCAGGTCGACAATATCGGTTCGTGCCAATAAATCATCGATAAAGTTGCGTGGGATCTTTCCAGCCATTGTTTAAAGTACAGCCCTAAGGTAAATATAAAAGTGTTAAAAGCGAATTATAATACGCAGAGATTGGAACACAAATGCATATTTTTTTGAAGTGCTCTAAACGAAGAAACCGAGCTCAAGGCTCGGTTTACTTCAATCATACTTAATGTATGTGGGAGTATTAGGCAGTTAATCGTTGCTTAATTAAACCTGAGATTTTGCCCATATCGGCACGACCTTCGGCTTTGCTTTTGATTATACCCATTACTTTACCCATGTCTTGCATACCTGCTGCGTTAGTATCAGCAATAGCCGCGTCAATGAGAGCAATGATTTCTTCTTCACTCAATTGTTGAGGTAAAAAAGCTTCAAGTGCTGTAATCTCATTGGCTTCAATTTCAGCTAAATCATCACGCCCAGCATCTTTGTACTGAGTGTAAGAGTCGCGACGTTGTTTAACAAGCTTCACTATAACGGAGGTAATACCTGCGTCGTCTAGTGTTATTTGCTCGTCAATTTCACGTTGCTTGATTGCAGCAAGTACCATGCGAATAGGATTAAGACGTTGTTTGTCTTTAGCTCTCATCGCATCTTTTTGCGCATCTTTTAGCGTTATTAAAAGGCTCATTTATACAAGACCTAATATATTAGTATAATTTAACGCGACGAGCGTTATCACGAGAAAGTTTTTTCATGTGACGTTTAACAGCAGCTGCTTTTTTACGCTTGCGCTCAGCTGTTGGTTTTTCATAGTGCTCGCGACGACGAACTTCTGAAAGGATACCTGCTTTTTCACATGAACGCTTGAAGCGACGAAGTGCTACGTCAAACGGTTCGTTCTCTCTTACTTTAATTACTGGCATTAAAAATTCACCTACCTAAATTATGAGCGTTGCTCAAGTTGATCAAACATTGATCAAGTGGTTCAAAAATGGTGCGGTATTGTAATCCGAAGCAACACCACATGTAAAGGATAATATTAACAGAAACCCGACCGCTAAAACAGTGTTAATTTATATGCCGTTGGTATAGCCTGCAAAAAACTTGCCCAGCTTTTTTCTCTTTTATTAACAACCAGTTACTAGGTGCTTTAAACGAAGTTAACTCGGTTTCTACTTCAACATATATCAGTGCGTCAGGGTCGAGCCATTGATTATTTTCTAATAAATCACAGCATGATTGGGCTAAATTTTTGCGAAATGGCGGGTCAATAAAAACTAAATTAAATGTGTCATTGGTGTTTTTGCTTTCAAGAAAGGTCAGGGTATTAGTATTGAGTACCTGTGCATTTTGCGCATTAAGGGTGGCAACATTTTGCGTTAGCTGTTTTGCTGCTAACGGATCAAGCTCTAAAAATGTGGTGTTTTTAGCAAAGCGAGATAGCGCTTCGAACCCTAAACCTCCGGAACCGGCAAAGCAATCGAGAGTGCGCGCATCGCGGGTATCGTGCATTAACCAATTAAATACTGTTTCTTTTATTCTGTCGGTTGTAGGGCGCAAGCCTTGAACGTCTTTTACTGGCAGTTTTCGACCGCGAAATTGGCCGCTAATGATTCTAATAACGCCATCGACTGATTTATGGATGGTGTTATTTGGTGTGATTTTTTTTCTCATTTAACTCACTAAAAATTGGTATCTATGATCTAGCTCAGATAATATTGCAATCATATCACGGCGTGTCATTTTTCAACTGCGCTAAAAGTGTTACTATTATGCACCCTCGAGGATAACGTGTTGCTAAAAAGCAATTATTTAGGCTTAAAAGCACGCTATCATTATCGTTAGTTTATCAGATTTTTATAAGTGGTTATTAGCAAGTATGGCAAAAAAAAGTAAATTCATGTCGTGGCTCGGTTTTGGCAAGTCAGATAAAAAACAAGCAGAAGCTGATAAACAACAAGCATTAGCAAACGAGCAGGCAGAAAAAGCCGAACAGGAGCGCTTAGCAGCAGAGAAGGCCGAGGCAGAGCGTTTGCAAGCTGAAGCCGAACGTTTAGAACAAGCCCGAATTGCAGCTGAACAAGCTGAAGCAGAACGTTTAGCGCAAGAGCAAGCTGAAAAAGCCGAACAACAAATAGCTGCCGAAAAAGCAGAGACAGAGCGTTTAGAGCAAGAAAAACAGGCGCAAGCACAACGCGCTGCGGCAGCAGAAAAACAAGCGATTGAACAAGCTAACGCTGAGCTATTGGCTAAACAACAGGCAGATGCCGAGCAGCAAAGACAAGAGCAAGCTCAACGTTTAGCAGAACAAGAAGCGCAAATGTTGTTAGAGCAAGAGCGTATAGCAGCTGAAAAAGCTGAGAATGATCGCCTAGAACAACAACGCATTGCGGCTGAACAAGCTGAGAATGAGCGTTTAGAGCAACAGCGCATTGCAGCAGAGCAAGCTGAAAATGAACGTTTAGAACAACAGCGTATTGCAGCAGAGCAAGCTGAAAATGAGCGCTTAGAACAACAGCGTATTGCAGCAGAGCAAGCTGAGAATGAGCGCTTAGAACAACAGTGTATTGCAGCAGAGCAAGCTGAGCATGAGCGTTTAGAACAACAGCGTATTGCAGCAGAGCAAGCTGAGCATGAGCGTTTAGAACAACAGCGTATTGCAGCAGAGCAAGCTGAAAATGAGCGTTTAGAACAACAGCGTATTGCAGCAGGTCAAGCTGAAAATGAGCGTTTAGAACAACAGCGTATTGCAGCAGAGCAAGCTGAGCATGAGCGTTTAGAGCAACAGCGTATTGCAGCAGAGCAAGCTGAAAATGAGCGTTTAGAGCAACAGCGTATTGCCGCAGAGCAAGCTGAGAATGAGCGTTTAGAGCAACAGCGCATTGCAGCAGAGCAAGCAGAGAACGAACGTTTAGAGCAACAGCGTATTGCAGCTGAAGAAGAGGCTGAGCGTCTAGAGCAGCAGCGACTGACCGCAGAGCTTGCAGAGGAAGAGGCAAAAAAAGCGGAAAAACCTAAAAAAGAAGGCTTTTTCTCTCGTCTTAAAAAAGGCTTACTTAAAACTCGAGTTAATATTGGCTCTGGTTTCTCGTCAATTTTTAGCGGTAAAAAAATTGACGACGAGTTATTTGAAGAGCTAGAGACTCAGTTACTTACTGCTGATCTCGGTGTTGATACCACCATGAAGCTCATTGATAATTTAACTGATGCAGCCGATCGCAAGCAACTTAAAGATGGTGATGCGCTTTATGAGCTTATGAAGCAAGAAATGGCAACTATGCTAAAAACAGCAGAGCAGCCTTTAGAAATACCAGCAGATAAAAAACCTTTTGTTATTTTAATGGTAGGGGTAAACGGCGTAGGTAAAACCACCACCATTGGTAAAATGGCCAAGCAATTCCAAAATCAAGGTAAGTCGGTCATGCTTGCTGCAGGTGATACTTTTAGAGCTGCAGCGGTAGAGCAGCTTCAAGTATGGGGTGAACGCAACAGCATTCCGGTAATAGCTCAACATACAGGTGCTGATAGTGCATCGGTAGTATTTGATGCTTTTCAAGCTGCAAAAGCACGTAATGTCGATGTGTTAATTGCTGATACAGCAGGGCGCTTGCAAAATAAAGATAACTTAATGCAAGAGCTTGAAAAAATAGCCCGTGTAATGAAAAAAGTAGACCCTGATGCACCTCATGAAGTGATGCTGACTATTGATGCTGGTACAGGCCAAAATGCAATTAGCCAAGTAAACTTATTTAATCAATGTGTAGGTTTAACAGGTATCACATTATCAAAGCTTGATGGTACTGCTAAAGGTGGGGTTATTTTTGCCGTTGCCGATAAGTTTAATATTCCTATTCGTTACATTGGCGTAGGTGAAAGTATTGATGATTTACGTACCTTCAAGAGCGATGACTTTATTGACGCGCTATTTAGTCAAGATGAGGGCGACGCTTAATTTACCAAAAGGGAGCCTGCTCCCTTTTTTAATTGCGAGGAATACCATTTTATTTTAGAGCCTAAGGCTAACAATAAATTGGCAATAATAAAAAATGATAAATTTTCAGCAAGTAAGTAAAACCTATGCCGGTGGACACCGTGCGCTTGAAAAAGTGAACTTTCATATAAAGCCTGGCGAATTGGCCTTTCTAACTGGCCACAGTGGGGCTGGTAAAAGTACACTATTAAAGCTTATTAGCTTAATGGAACGTCCTTCTGCAGGAAACGTGTTTATTAATGGCGTGGATTTAAATAAATTAAATTCCCGTCAAATTCCGTATGCACGTCGCGACATTGGTATTATTTTTCAAAATCATCGATTATTAGAGCGATATACGGTATTTGATAACGTTGCTTTGCCCTTAATTATTGAAGGGACTCACCACAAGCAAATTGCCAAACGTGTGCATGGAGCGCTTGATAAAGTGGGCTTGTTAGATAAAGTGCGCTGTCACCCTTCTACACTTTCTGGTGGTGAACAACAACGAGTCGGGATTGCACGAGCCATCGTCAATTCGCCACCTATATTGCTAGCCGATGAACCTACCGGTAACTTAGATCCTGAATTATCAATGGAAATATTACGCCTGTTTGAAGACTTTAATAAACATGGCACCACGGTTTTAATTGCCACTCATGATTTGGGCTTAGTGTCACGGATGAAGTACCGCAGTTTAACGCTTCATGATGGACGAATGAGCCAAGATCCACTGGCTGAGGGGGGATTATGAGTTTACTGTTCAAAAGCCGTCAAAATAGTAATGATAAACAAAAAAAGTCAGTATTCTCTGGCGGTTACTTTTTTATTATTAATATTTTTCGCCAAGGTGTGTACAGCCTAGGAGAAATGTGGCGCACGCCATTGGCTTCAATGATGACCATTGCAGTACTCGGTTTGAGTTTAACCTTGCCCGCTACACTATATTTAGTGGTAAAAAATGTGCAGCAAGTGAGTAGTGGTTTTGAGCAAGCCAGCGAAATATCCTTGTTTGTAAAAGAAAATATGAGCGAGAAAGAAACGCAAACCTTAGTTAAACGCTTAGCGCTATATCCCGAAATACAAACTGTGACTTTTATTTCTCGCACTGAGGCTTTGGATGAGTTCAAAGAAATGTCTGGCTTTGGTCAGGCTTTAGAGTATTTAGATACCAACCCGTTACCGAATGTAGTTTTAGTCACACCAACACAACGACATAGCCAACCTAATGCAGCTAAGCAATTGCTTAAAAAACTTGAAGCCGAACGCGAAGTTGACTTTGGCAAGCTTGATATCGCTTGGCTTGAGCGCCTAAATGCATTACTAAGTTTGTTAAAAGAGAGTGTAATCACGATTGCGCTACTATTACTTACCTCAGTGACGCTAATTATAGGCAATACAATTCGTTTATCTATTATGGATAAAAAAGAAGAAATACAGGTGATGAAGCTAGTTGGGGCAACTAATACCTTTATACACGCTCCCTTTTTATGGACTGGCATTTGGTATGGTGTGATTGGCGGATTGTTTGCTTTTATATGCGTAGCATTAATGATGTGGTGGCTATCTGCTGCAGTAAGCAGTGTTGCAGGGGTGTATCAAACCAGTTTTACGCTAATAGGGCTTAGTCTTAATGAGTTTGGCGCGTTGGTATTACTTGCTACTAGTTTGGGTTTTATTGGTTCTTACTTATCGGTTAATCGTTACATCTCAGAAATAGAACCTGATAAGGTTTAGGGCTCTAATATAATTCTTAAAACTGTCATGTTTTAAGTTTAAAATAATAAAAAAGCCAAAGCAAAAAGGTTATTTTTGTTTTGGCTAAATCAATTCATAGGTTATTCAGTCGCCTAGCGTAGACTGACTTAACACTAAAAAAACCACTTGATTTATGATTCAAAAAAGTTTTAAATTCAAGTTAGCACTCTTACTAAAAGAGTGCTAAGATGGTTTCAAATGTTTATCACCGAGGTGAAAAATGAGTAAAGATTTATACGCAATGGCACTTACAGTTGGGCAACAAAGCGCAAGTATGGACGGCTACCTTCAAGCTGTTAGTACTATTCCTATGCTTAAAGTTGAGCAAGAGCAGGAACTTGCAAAAAGACTTCAGGAAGAAGGCGATCTTAGTGCTGCAAAGCAACTCATTATGTCGCATTTGCGCTTTGTAGCGCACATAGCTAAAAGCTACTCGGGTTACGGGTTACCTCAAGCTGATTTAATTCAAGAAGGTAACATCGGACTGATGAAAGCAGTAAAACGTTTTGACCCATCAGTGGGTGTACGTTTGGTTTCATTTGCCGTTCATTGGATTAAAGCCGAAATTCATGAGTTTGTGCTTAAAAACTGGCGTATCGTTAAAGTAGCGACGACCAAAGCACAACGTAAATTGTTTTTTAACTTACGTAAAAATAAAAAGCGTTTAGGTTGGTTTAACCAAGCTGAAGTGAGCACAGTAGCTAGCGAGCTAGGTGTGAGTGAAAAAGAAGTACGTGAAATGGAATCGCGTATGAGCGGCCAAGACATGGGCTTTGATTTAACTGGCGACGATAATGATGACGCGCCAACTAGTACTTACTCACCGGTACAGTACTTAACCGATGGTTCTGCTGATTTAGCTGACGACATTGAACAGCAACAATGGCAAGAACAGTCACATACGCGTTTATTTAGCGCTTTGAAAACTCTCGATGAGCGTTCTCAAGATATTGTTAGTGCTCGTTGGTTGTCAGACGATAAAGCAACACTGCAAGAGCTGGCTGAAAAATACAGCGTATCAGCAGAGCGTGTTCGCCAGCTGGAAAAAACAGCAATGAAAAAATTACAAAGCGCGATGAGTTAATCGCACTAAAAAACTGATTAAGCCCTGCATGAAAATGCGGGGCTTTTTTTTAACTAAAAAAGCTAACTAAAAAGGTTAATAGAAAGTATCGTTTTTCTTGTTCTGCTTACCTCTAGTCACATCTATGTATCTTTTAATTAAATATACGCTCTTTAAAATTAATGAATAAGTTTGGTTTTAATTTAAATACATGATTTTAGTTTGTTTTTAATTTGGGTATATGAAAATATTCGCGCACCAGAGCGACTTATCGCTCAAATCGTAGCCTAAATTAAGTCATTTAATTGCTGGTTTATTGCCTTTCAATTTCATTTAACGCGAGTATTTACACTCAATATGAACTCATATTCACTAAAGAAAAAAATCTTGCTATCGGTCGTTCTTGCCCTAGCCGTTATTATTATATTGCTGTCGTGGAATAGCTATACCTCTCAAAAAGCGTTACTGCTAAAAAGCAGTATTGATAACGTAAGCCAATCTGGTAAGCAACAGGCTACGAGTATTGAAGATTGGCTAGCTAGTCGCCAGCAGATAATTAAATCGGTTGCGAATAAGGTTGAGGGCAACACGCTCAGCGCACTTCAGCAAGCAGCATTTTCAGGTGGCTTTCAGTTAACTTACTTTGGAGATAGCAGCGGAAAAATGACTGACTCTGATCCCAGTATTGATCGCACCGGCTACGATCCGCGCACTCGTCCATGGTATAAACAAGCACTGCTTCAAAGTAGCACCGTAATTACCAAACCTTATTTAGATACCGCGTATAATCTGTTGGTTGTTTCTATTGCTAAAACCACGCAAAGCGGAGTGGTTGCGGGGGATTTATCGATTGAGGCCTTGGTTGATAGCGTCAATACAATGTCTTTGCCTGCGGATGGGTACGCCATTATGATGCATAAAGATGGCACTGTGATTGCCTACAAAGACGCTAGAAAAGTAATGGCAGATATTACGCGTATTGACTCGAAAATAAATCATCAATTAATTTTATCTAACAGTCAAAACGGTGAATTTACTCCTGTTTACTTTGAGAGTGAAGGCCGAGATAAGCTAGTTTGGGGTGAAAACATTAACAATACAGATTGGCAGTTGTTGTTTGTATTGGATAAACAAACTTTAGAGGCTCCGCTTATTAGTTTATTGTTGACCCAATTAGTACTGGTTGCAGTAGCACTTTTACTGAGTGTGTTGGCTATTTCATGGTTATTGGGTGTATTGCTCGCCCCTTTGAGCCGAGTGTCGCAAGCTTTATCAACAATTGCAGATGGTAACGGTGATTTAACCCAGCGTATAACTGTTGATACGCAAGATGAAGTTGGGGTTCTGGCTGATAGTTTTAATCGTTTTGTTAGCAGCCAACATGAACTGATCAGTCATATTCGTCAATTAGCTACTGACTTAGACTTTGATGCAGAGAAAAGCTTAATCACCAACCAAAGCAGTGTCAGTGAGTTGCAGCGTCAGCAACAAGAAGTGGCTATGGTTGCTACCGCGGTCACAGAAATGGCGAGTGCAACCCATGAAATTGCCGCTAATGCAGAAAACACTGCAACCGCATCGCAACAATCGGCACAAAGTAGCCGTGAAGGTAAGCTGTTAGTTGATAAAACCAGAAACACGATTAATTCACTCGCGGGCGAAATAGACCAAACTACCACAGTTATTGGTGAATTAAGTTTGCATGCTCAGGCGATATCGAGCATTTTAACTACCATTCAAGAAATTGCTGAGCAAACAAATCTCTTAGCGCTTAATGCTGCAATAGAGGCCGCCCGTGCGGGAGAGCAGGGGCGTGGTTTTGCTGTGGTTGCAGATGAGGTGCGCGTGCTCTCAAGAAGAACACAAAACTCTACAGCCGAAATTTATACCACTATAGAAACCTTACAAAACACCACTAAAAAAGCAGTGAGCTTGATGGACAGCAGTAAGGGCTATGCCAACAATAGTGTGGATGATGTAAATGCTGCCGCACACGCACTAGAAGAAATTACTTTGGCGGTAAATGAGATTTCTGATATGGCGGGTCAAATAGCGGTTGCAGCAGAAGAGCAAACGCAAGTGACCAATGAAATTACTAGAAATACGGTTGCTATTAAAGATGTAACCGATGAAATAACTACCTCAGCTACCGCGCATTTAAGCCAAGCCGAAGTATTAAAAGACAGAGCTACAGATCTAAATGCCAAGGTAGCGACATTTGTTTTATAAATACCATACTTATAATTGAGTTAAATTAACTGTTGGGGTAAGGCGTTCGCTTACTCCATCAGTTTAATGAAATGGCTTGTTGTTGGGCTATTTGTACATACTTACGTTCTACCAGCTGTGATACTGGTACCAGTTCAAATCCTTGTTCGATTAATTGCGGCAAAGCTTGGCGTAAAAAATCGATAGTTTCGGGGTAGGGGTGTGCTATTGCAATGGCAAACTGATATTTAGTTGCTTTTGACTTTAGCTCTTCTAGCCTAAATTGTAGCTGCTCAGGGGTAGTTATATTATCTAAAAATACATGCCGACCAATATTTTCTACCCCCAAAAAGTTAGCTGCATTTTGCGCCTGGCTTAATTCGGTTGTTCGGCTATCGAGAAAATACAACTGACGCTTTTTAAGTACTTCCATGGTCCACTTCATTGCTTGGCTTTGCTGAGTGAGTGCAGAACCCATATGATTATTAACCCCTTTAACTTGTGGCAAACTCGCCAGTGCATTACCGAGTGTTTGTTGAAGTTGTGCTTTATCCATATTTAAAGTAAGCGCCCCAGGGCCTAGCTTTTTGCCATTTAGAGCTTGCATAGGCACATGCAACAGGAGCTCTTTATTTGACTGACTAGCAAGGGTTGCAAATATTTGAGAATAGGGAGTATGAGGCAAAATTGAATAAGACAATTGCCCAGGTAAACTTAGGAATTCTAGGTCACGTTGATGATAACCTATGTCATCGATCACTATGGCTATTTGTTTGGCTTTAACACCATAGGGTGTAGCAAATAGGATTAAAAAAAGCCCAGCTAACACCATTAAATTTATAATTTTCACGTTTTATAATTTTTATTATCTTTAAATAGTTTACCGTTTTTATTGCATGCTAAGTAGCTGTTTTGCTTTTACTAACTGGATATCGGCTAATTCTTCAGCGTTAAAAACGGTGTTTTGTTCTGATTGTTCATTTTTTATTATAACGGCTTTATTTGTTTGTGGAAGTGTTGTTTGATTAATCGCCACATTTGGAGTTACGCCAATCCCTTCAATAGACTCTCCCAGTGGCGTAAAGTAACGTGCGGTGGTTAGTTTTAAGGCGGTATCGCCGTCGCCTAATGGAATAAGTGATTGCACTGTTCCTTTACCAAACGACTGACTCCCTACTATTTTTGCACGTAGATTTTCTTTTAACGCTGCAGCCAGTATTTCTGCTGCTGAGGCTGAGTTTTCATTAATGAGGACAACAATTGGAGCACCTTTCAAAATATCGCCGCGTTTAGCGTAAAAAGATTGATTCGAATCATAAAAGCGCCCTTTGGTCGTTACAATTAAGCCATCTTGAAGAAACAGGTCTGCTACCGCAACTGCACTCTTTAAAGTGCCTCCCGGGTTATCTCGTAAATCAATAATTAGGCCTTTTAATGAATGGCCATAATGGTTTTGCATGGCGGCTATTTGCAAGGCAACTTCATGCAAAGTGTGATTAGAAAAGTTATTAATAGCGATATAACCGCTACCTGAGTCAAGTAGTTGCTTAGTTACACTCGTTAGCTTAATTTGTTTTCTACTGAGATTAAATATTAGCGGTGTTTGAGTGTTATTACGGGTAATACTTAGCTGTACTTTACCGTTAGCGCTGTCTTTGATGTATTGTGCAACTAAATCAATCGGACTGTTTTCTACATAGTGCTGATTAACGGCAGTAATTATATCGCCTGAGCGAAGTCCTGCTTGTTTGGCTGGTGAATTATTAATTACTTTAACAATCGTGGTGCGTTGCTCGATGCTTTTTACTTCTATACCTAGGCCGGTATAGCGACCATTCGTGTTATTAAATAATGCATTTAGCTCATTTTTATCTAAATACTTAGAGTAGGCGTCGAGCTTAGAGTATAAGCGTTCAAATTGAGACGAGTTGTATTCAATATACTCACTGTTTTGCAGTGCTAAATCATCAACGTAGTAGGTGTGAATATTAAACAGTATTTCATTTATTTTTTGGCTTTCTAAGTCTTTAACCGAGCTTGCATAGGCTGTATTTATAAAGCCAAAAAACACTAATAAAACAAATAAGATAAAACAAAAGCAGGGTGCACGCTTTTTCACAGAGGTTTTTTGTTGGCAAATGTGTGTGTTTATCATAACTGCCTCTAACAGGATGCAGCTATTTTGATATTAAATACGCCTGCACCATTTTATGGGATTAACAGCACGCCCTTTATGACGTATTTCAAAGTATAGACCAGAATCGGCTTGTCCACCGCTTTGCCCAACTAATGCAACACTTTCACCTTCTCTGACCATATCACCCACGTCTTTTAGCAAGGTTTGTGCGTGTCCGTATAAGCTCATAAAACCTTGACCATGGTCAAGTACGATTACCCAGCCATAGCCTTTTAACCAGTCGGCAAATACTACTTGGCCATTATCAATGCTATTAACTGAAGTCCCTTCAGATGCAGAAATTAATACACCTTTCCAGTTTATTCCGCCGTGCTTACGTTGACCAAACCTATGCGCTAATTTTCCTTTGCTCGGCCAGTTTAATTTTCCTTTATTACGATTTAAGCCAAGTAGTTCAATTTTTGTGACTTTTTCTTCTTCTTCAAGTTCTTTGATAGTGGCGATCAGAGTTTGTTCGTTTTCTTCTAAATAGCTAATGGAATTTTTGGTTTTATTTAACTGCTTTTTTAGGTTTTGTAAGCTTGCTTGGCGCTCATTTTTAGCCCCAAGAAGTGCTGCTTGTCGTCTTTTTTGTTCTTCAAATAAAGCAACGAGCCTCTCTTTTGTTTTCGCAAGCTCAGCTTGATTTTTTGCAATCTCAACTTGCAGTGCTTTAAGATCATCAAGTTGCTTTATACGAGCTTTATTTAGGTAGTTATAGTAGCTAAGTGTGCGTTCAAATTTGGCGGTATCTTCTTGGTTAAGTAGCATTTTTGAATAGTCATCGCTACCTGCCATATAAGCACTTTTTAACTGTGCTGCTAAAATACGTTGAAATTGGGCTTGTTGTTTTTCGAGCTTTGCCGCGCGTTGTTGTTGCTCTGCTTGCTGTTGTTGTGTTTTTTTAACGGATTGCTCAGCCATATTAAGTGCTTTAGCGTTTTTCGCTATAGCGAGCTCATGTGTTTTTAGTTTTTGCTGCTGTTTAGCTATTTCTTTTTGCTGTTGTTGAAACTCAGCTTGGCTTTGCTCTAAAGCAACTTGTACTTGGGAAAGGTCTTTTTTGGTACGATCTTCATTAGCCACTGCAACGCCAGTGGCTAATGAGTTTAGTACACATATACACGCAATGATGCGGCATGCGCTTTTATTCATAAATTATTTCAACACCATAATTGGCGAACCTGTCATTTCTGCAGGTTGTTCCAAACCCATTAAATGCAGCATAGTAGGTGCAACATCGCTCAAGGCTTTACCGGAATGCGCTTGTGCGTCACGACCTACATAAATAAAGGGTACTGGCTCGCTAGTATGTGCTGTGTGCGCTTGGCCTGTTTTAAGGTTTGCCATTTGCTCTGCATTACCATGATCAGCAGTTATTAGTGCTTCTCCACCGTATTCTTTAAGGGCATCAACTACACGACCAATACAGCTATCTACTGCTTCACAGGCTTTAACTGCCGCCTCAAATACACCTGAGTGGCCGACCATATCGCCATTAGGGTAGTTACAAATAATGGCATCATACTTTCCACTTTTTATTGCTGCAACGAGTTTATCGGTAAGCATTTGTGAGTTCATTTCTGGCTGTAAATCATACGTTGCTACTTGAGGAGATGGGATTAGCTCGCGAGTTTCGCCGTCAAACTCATTTTCGCGTCCGCCACTAAAGAAAAAGGTAACGTGGGCATATTTTTCAGTTTCTGATATACGTAGCTGAGTTTTACCTTGTTTCTCAAACCATTCGCCAAGTACGTTATTAAGCGGCGTTGGGCCAAAAGCCACTGGCGCATCAATATCAGCAGCGTATTCAGTCATCATCACAAAGGCACTAAGCTCGGGCGATTTTTTCTTATTAAAGCCGTCAAAATCAGGTTCGACAAAGGCGCGAGTGATTTCGCGTGCGCGGTCTGCTCTAAAGTTGGCAAATATAATGGTGTCGCCATCATTTACTTTTACAGATTCGCTACCTTTTGGGGTAATAGTACTTGCTGCTACAAATTCGTCATTTTCATCGCGCTCATAAGCCGCGTTAAGTGCGTTTACGCCATCTTCATAATCAAAGTCGCTTTCACCTAGGGTGATTAAATTATACGCTTTTTCAACACGGTTCCAGCGGTTGTCTCTGTCCATGGCATAGTAACGACCAATTAATGAGGCTAAACGGCCACATTTAAGCTCGCTAAACAAGGCTTCAATACGCTCAATTGATGCTTTAGCGCTGCGTGGGGGAGTATCTCTGCCATCTAAAAAGGCATGAAAGTACACCTCTTTAGCGCCGCGTTTTGCAGCCAATTGTATACTCGCCACAATATGATCTTCGTGACTATGAACGCCACCAGGGCTTAGCAGTCCCATAATATGAACGGCTTTGTTGGCATGAACAGCTTTATCAATGTTTTCAACCAGTGCAGGGGTTGTATCAAATTCGCCATCATCAATGGCTTTTGTGATGCGAGTAAAATCTTGATACACAATACGACCAGCACCTAAATTAACGTGGCCAACCTCAGAATTACCCATTTGACCACCAGGAAGACCCACATCTAAACCCGATGCTGAAATTAATGTATGAGGGCGAGTTGCCCAAAGCTCATCTAATACAGGGGTATTAGCAGCTAAAATGGCATTGCTTTGCTCATCTTCTCTGTATCCCCAGCCATCTAAAATCATTAATACCAGTGGTTTTTTATGCTCTGTCATAGTCACTCCTATTAGGGTCTGTTGACCTTTGCGGATTAAAATTTGTTCAAACTAGGGGCGGTTTAATCGCGGCGCTAGGTTTGTAACCTAGTGGGCTAAGTAAAAACCGAGCAACAAAGAGTAAATCGCCCCTAGGCAGAACCCTTCGGGCAGCACCTGTTTGGCATTGATGCTGCGTTATCGCCTATTTATGGGGAATAACCACACCACATAGGCTCTGCCTTACCTAAATACCAAACAGACTGCTGCAAATTTAACCTTGAAAGATCAACAGACCCTAGCGTTGCTAAAATACACGCTAACATTAATGCCAACATGCCAAGCTTAAGCATACCGTGTTTTATAGCTAGGATCAGCAATGAAAAGAAGATATTAAAAATTTTCAATGAGCTCACTCTCTCAATTGAATATTTTAAAGGGTTAGGTTATTTTTCAGTTAAAAGAGCACTACATTGTGGCTTACAAGCCTGCTTAAACTCGCATTTTTAGCTGATTTGGGTATACTTGCGCGGCTAATCCCTATTTTATTCAAGTATTGAATAGGCTTGTGGGGTAAGCTAAGCCTATGTGTAGGTAAAATTCAGAGTAGCCTAACAGTGCTCTAAATTGAATTACAGGTGAGTGACTGCTCATTGTGTAAGTTCAATAAATATGAATTAAATATCTAAAACACCCTGTTTTAGCATGTAACTTTATAGTGGAAGTCGAATGGATCAATATATTGAATTTGTCTCAAATCATCCAATTCTAAGCCTAGCTTGGGTTGCGATTGCGTTTCTTATTGTTAGTGGCGCAATAAAAAGTAAATTTTCAGCAATTCGTCAGATCAATCCTCAGCAGTTAACGTTACTTATTAACCGCGAAGACGGTCAGGTTGTTGATATGCGCGGGCAAAAAGAGTTTAAAACAGGTCATATTGCCGGTGCTGTGCACTTAAACCCAGAAAAAGCTAAAGAATCTGATTTCTCAACCCTTGAAAAGTATAAGAGCAAACCCATTATAGTGGTATGTGCTGCAGGCATGACTGCCTCAGGTGTTGCAACTGCAATGCATAAATCAGGCTATGAACAGGTTTATGTTTTATCTGGCGGTATGGGTGCGTGGCAATCAGCAAGTCTGCCAACAACAAGCGGTCGCTAATATCTCTTAGCTAAACCGATTAAGGATTAATGATGAGTAACGTTGTTTTATACACCAAAGGATATTGTCCTTTTTGTCATCGCGCATTAGCGCTGTTAGACAGCAAAGGTGTAGAATACACAAACATTGATATTGGCGTTCAGCCAGAGCTTCGCGATGAAATGATCGCCAAAGCCGGTGGCGCAAGCACGGTTCCACAAATTTTTATTAACGATGAACACATCGGTGGCTGTGACGACATGATGGCACTAGAAGCACAAGGTCACCTTGACGCTAAGCTGAGTGCTTAATTTAATTAATTATAATAAATAACAGGTTAGGAATAACAATGAACGAACAAAATCAAAACGCAGCAGCAGAAGCTGATGCAGGCGCACAGTTTACTATTCAACGTATTTACACTAAAGATGTGTCGTTTGAAACGCCAAATTCACCAGCTATTTTTCAAAAAGAGTGGGCTCCAGAAGTAAAATTAGATTTAGATACACGCTCTAATAAGCTTGATGAAGGTGTATACGAAGTTGTTTTAGCATTAACTGTGACGGCATCTATCGGTGAAGAAACTGCGTTTTTGTGTGAAATTCAGCAAGCAGGTATTTTTACTATTGCTGAAGTTGAAGAAATGCAATTAGCACACATGCTGGGTGCATTCTGTCCTAACGTGTTATTCCCATATGCACGTGAAGCGGTATCGAACTTAGTAAATCGTGGTACGTTTCCACAACTTAATCTTGCGCCAGTTAACTTTGACGCATTATTTGCACAGTACATGCAGCAACGCACAGCGCAAGCTGAGCAGGCTTCAGCAGACGCATAATTTATGAATACAGCAACATCAGCTGTTACTGTTTTAGGGGCGGGGTCATATGGCACCGCCCTTGCTATTTGTTTAGCCCGAAATGGTCACAAAGTGACTTTATGGGGACGCAATAGTCAAGACGTTGCGACGCTTGCAGCTGAGCGAAAAAATCAACGTTACTTACCTGATATTCCTTTTCCTGACACCTTAACTCTTGAAGCTGATTTACAGCATGCAACAGCAGCTAGCGATATTGTACTGGTTGTTGTGCCGAGTCATGCGTTTGCTGACACGTTAAAGCAAATTAAACCGGCTTTACGCTCAGATGCAAAAATAGCGTGGGCTACTAAAGGGCTTGAGCCTGATACTGGGCGTTTATTGCAAGAAGTGGCAGTGCAAGAACTCGGTGAAGAAGTGCCATTAGCGGTGCTTTCGGGGCCAACTTTTGCTAAAGAAATGGCGAAGGGTTCACCAACTGCCATTTCGGTGTCATCAACGTCATCAGCATTTGCGAAACAAATTGCCGATTTATTACATTGCGGTCGATCGTTTAGAGTGTACAACAATGACGACTTTATTGGCATACAGCTTGGTGGTGCGGTTAAAAACGTGATTGCTATTGGTGCAGGGATTTCTGATGGTGTCGGCTTTGGTGCAAATGCACGTACCGCGCTTATTACTCGTGGTTTAGCAGAGTTATCGCGTTTGGGTTGTGCCCTAGGTGCGAAACCAGAGACCTTTATGGGGATGGCTGGTTTAGGCGATTTAATTCTAACCTGTACCGATAATCAGTCGCGCAACCGCCGTTTTGGTTTAGCCTTAGGTCAAGGTGAAAGTGTTGATGATGCGATTGCATCAATCGGCCAAGTAGTTGAAGGCTTCAGAAATACCAAAGAAGTGTATTTACTTGCGCAGCGTGCGGGCGTTGAAATGCCAATCACTGAGCAAATATACAAAGTGCTTTATGAGAATAAAGGCATGAAAGCAGCTGCTATGGCATTACTTGGTAGAGAACAAACTTCTGAGTAATAACACCAAATTTATTAAAATCAATTATTGCCTACCTTAAGTGTTATTCATAGTGAGCAACCTTAAGGTATTGGCAAATATGCTAATCTTAAGGTTGCTTTAATAAAGCTATTACGACATATACGCTTAATTAGAGTAGTTTGTCATTATTTGATTGACGTTTATTTTGGCTAAACCTTTATTATAAATTTGTTGCCATTTTTGTCCTTCTGCATCGTTTCTAAACGCAATATATAGTTTTTTCTCTTCAAGTAAATTTGCGTTCATCGCAACTTTACTTGCAAGGCTGGTAAGGGATTTATCTGTGCTCAGTAAGTACTTTAATGCATTAGCATCAATAACTGCTGCGCCTATTTATGGCCAACCACACTACATAGACTCAATCTTACCTCCAGATCAAACATGCAGCTGTAAACTTAACCTTTAAATGTCACTAGATCTTGAATAAATACAACTTTCAACAGTCTACTTGTCTCAGTTTTAGGTTACGTTTTAAAAACACTGGCAGAATCTTTTAATTGTGCCGCTAGCTCTTGCATATCCCGAGAGTAAGTTTGAACTTGTTCAATTTTAGCCATACTACTTTGTCCAGCCGATACCACTTCATTAATATTTTTACTTAAGTCCTCAGCAACGGTGCTTTGCTCGGTAACTGCACTTGAAATATGGCTCGACATTTGGGTAATTGATCCAATTGCGTCAGAAATATTTGCAATCAGCTCGCTCGCTGCAGTTGCGGCACTCATACTGTCTTGACTCATATTTTTACTAAGTTGCATGACATTTACTGCAGATTGAGAGCCTTTTTGCAAATTTTCAATGGTAGTATGGATCTCCGCTGTGCTTTTTTGTGTTCTACTTGCTAAAGAACGTACTTCATCAGCAACTACGGCAAACCCTCGCCCTTGCTCACCTGCTCGAGCTGCTTCAATAGCGGCGTTTAATGCCAGTAGGTTTGTTTGTTCTGCGATAGCCTGAATAACGTCAAGTACTGATACAATATCCTGAACAGATTCTTCTAAAGTACCTATTACTCTAGATGATTCATCAAGTTGACCGACTAAACTTTCAATAGAGTTAATAGAGTTTAAAAAAGCTTCATGAACTTTTTGTGCATCAATATTTGCAGTTTCTGCAGAGTTCAAAGTATGCTTTGCATTATTTTCTATTTCGGTTGCAGAGGAAGCCATTTGTGTAATGGCTGTCGCTATTTGGTCTGTTTCTACCTGTTGTGTGGATAAATAGTGCACGCCTTCTGCGCTTAGTGATGAGATATTACCTGCAACACTAAGCGAATCATCTACCGACAATTTAAAACCATTTATAAGCGCTGCAATTTTATGCTCAAACTTATTAAAAGAGGCTGCCAGTTGACCTATTTCGTCATCGCATCTAACAACGATTTCTTGTGTTAGGTCGCCATCACCACTGGCTATCATTGCCATTTTTTCTGCTACCTCAGATAGAGGCTGCGCAACTAGTTTTTTAAAAATATAAACTAAAACAGCTCCCAAAATACTGGCAAGCAACAGCATCTCAATGACTAAAAATATCGCCAATTCAGTTAATACTTTATCAATATGACTGTATTCAACGTAAAGACTCACTGAGCCGACTTTATTAGGAGTACCTGAATCATCATAAATAAGTTCACTTTGTATAACAGACTGTGTTTTTACACCGTCTGTTTCTGCAAAAACTTGCTCATTAGTATCATAAATTGTTATTTTAGAAATATTATCAGAAGCTACTTCAGCTTTTATTAACTTATTTGCGAGCTCGTCTTGAAAGTTCCACATTGCATTGGGTAACGATAAACCAATACGTTCCTTAGCTAGGCTAATCTCAGTATCAAGTTTTTGCTTTAGTTGCTTACTTTGGGTGGTATAATCATAAATTCCAAAGCACAACAGCACCAATATCATAGCGCTCAACGTGGTAACTACAAGCCTAAATAAAATTGAACGGGTCAAAGGATGTCCTTACTTTAAGTAGTTTGACATTATTGCATTAACATCTATCTTCTCTAACCCTGAGTTGTAGATTTGCTGCCATTTTTTTCCTTCGGCATCGTTTCTAAATGCAATATAAAGGCTTTTATCTTCAAGTAATGTTTCATTCATTGATACTTTACTTTTCATGCTTGCCAGTGATTTATCAGTACTTAGTAAATAATTAAGCACATTGGCATCAATAACTGCTGCATCAATTCTACCAGCTGCAACTTTTTTGATATTTAGTACATCGGAGGGGACTGCATCACCCTTTATCGAACCCGCGGCAATCATATCGTCAAGCTCTTTAGTATTTACATAATCTTGCACCACACCTATACGCTTACCAGCTAAATCACTGGTAGTAGAGAAAGTGATAGGTTTTACATTGTTTTGTACTAACCCAAGTGGACCTGTACCTGTTGGATTTGAAAATACAAAATCAGACGTGTCATGCATATACTCAGGAAAATAACCAACATACTTTGAATTTGCTTGAGCTGCAGAATTAACTGCGCGAGACCATGGGAAAAAGTCTACAACAAGCTCATGCCCTTCAGCTTTAAATGCGGCTTTCGCTACAGCAACAGATGCACCTTGTTGATCAAGTGATTTATCAGCATAAGGCGGCCAAGCTAATGACGTTAAGTAAACGGTATCGGCACAGACTAAGTTTGAAAAACCTAATAATATTAATAGTAATAATGTTTTCATAGCGTAACCTTAAAAGTTAAATGTTCTTGATACTGAAAGAAGTATAGTCGAGTCACCATAGGTGTCTAAGTCTGTGTCTTCATAGCTGGCCGATAAGTTCCAGTCGTTGATAGTGTAATTAGCACCAACACGCCAATGAATATAGTTATCATCATCAGCTTCCCACTGCCATTTGTCGTCATCATGGCTGAGTGAGTAGTCGGCACCTATATCAATCGAAAAAGCATCATTAATGGGAAAGTTGTGCGTGATCATTACAATGCTGTGGCCAGCACCCGTACCAAAGTAATCCCATGCATGCCAGAAGTTTAGATTAGTATTACCATAATTGAACTTAGCGTAGGCTTCAGCATAGTTATAGTCTGAGCTAAAGTCCTCGCCATGGTAGGTGTATTGAGCTATGCCTACGTCAAGGTTTATAGAATCGTTTAGGCTAGTAAAATAACCTAAATAACCGTCTGCTTCTATGTCTGTACCTTCTCCAAAGTCGACATTTGAACCCCAAACACCAGCATAAAAACCAGTGTCTCCAGCCCAGTCAAAACTAGCCTGTAGGGCGGGGTCCTCTTGAGTTTGGCTAACACCATTGAATAAATAATCAGAAACAACAGTTACTGTTGCCGAAGTTGCCGCAAGTGATGAAGTTGAGCAAAGTAGGAATGAGCTAAGTAATAATTTTTTCATAATTTAACGTTTTAAAAAGGAATATTATTATTAGCTTAGTACAAGTTTATAGATTTTGAAAAATAGTCAGTGATAAGGGTCTGTTGACCTTTGTGGATTAAAATTTGTTCAAACTAGGAGCGGTTTAATCGCGGCGCGAGGTTTGTAACCTAGTGGGCTCGATAACTGCTCCTGCGTTATTCTACTGGCTTACATCCATGTAAGAATGAGCAAAAACCGAGCAAAAAAGAGTAAATCGCCCCTAGGCAGAACCCTTTGGGCAGCGCCTGTTTGTTATTGATGCTGCGTTATCGCCTATTTGTGGGGAATACCACACCACCTAGGCTCTGCCTTGCCTAAATACCAAGCAGACTGCTGAAAATTCAACCCTGAAAGGTCAACAGATCCTAATACTTAGTGGCGCTTAAAGTTACTAAATTTAAACGCCAGTTTAATTTATTGGGCGTTTGGAAAACCAAGCTGGCGCCAAGATTCATACACAAACACAGCGACCGCGTTAGATAGATTCATACTGCGACTATCGGCTTGCATAGGAATACGCACGCGTTGCTCATTGGGTAATGCTTGGATCATTTCATCAGGCAAACCTCGAGTCTCAGGGCCAAATACCAAGCAGTCACCCGCTTCATATTGTGCTTGATGGTGAAATTGACTGCCTTTGGTGGTGCACGCATACACTTTTTTAGGCTGGCACTTTTCTAAGTAAGCTTCAAATGAAGCATGGCGTTGCACATGGCTAAATTCGTGATAATCAAGGCCAGCGCGTTTTACACGTTTGTCATCCCACTCAAACCCCAATGGTTCAATTAAATGAAGTGCAAAGCCTGTATTGGCACATAAACGAATGATATTCCCGGTGTTAGGCGGAATTTCAGGTTGGTATAAAACAATATCCAGCACAATAAGCCCTATAAAATCTTTAATTTGACGAGCTCAGTATACACGAACAATGAATAAAAAATTATATACTGAAAACATTAAATACAGCTTACAGCGGAAAGATACGTGCATAATCGCAGTTATGAATTTTGGGTTAAAGCCTCTAGCATAGTGACCATGGTTATGGTCAGCCTAATGATTGCGACCAAGGCATGGGCGTGGCTAGCGTCGGGTTCTGCGTCAATGCTTGGCTCATTAACCGACTCATTAATGGATATCACAGCAACGTTAATGAGCTTTTTGGTTTTATCGTACGCGCTGCGTCCTGCGGATGACGACCACCGATTTGGCCACGGTAAAGCAGAGGCGCTTGCAGGGTTAGGGCAGGCCGCTTTTATTGCAGGCTCGGGTTGTTTATTGGCGTTTCATGGTATTGAGCGTCTCATTAACCCCGTAGAGCTGACACATTCATTATTAGGTGTATGGGTGAGTATTTTTGCCATAGTGTGTACATTAGTGATTGTGTATGTGCAAAATAAAGTCGTAAAGCATACAGAATCAATCGCTATAAAAGCAGATTCTGTGCACTACAAAGGCGATTTAATTTTAAATGCAGCGGTGCTACTTGCTATTTTACTTGCTTATTATGGGGTGCTGTATGCTGATCCGTTATTTGCCATAGGTGTGGCAGGATATTTACTTTATAACAGCTGGGATATAGCAACCGAGAGTGCCTCACACTTAATGGATAAAGAGCTACCCGATGAAGAAAAGCAAAGTATTTTTGAAATAGCCCGTAATCATAATGACGTTTATGGGGTGCACGGTATTCGTACTCGTCAAGGTGGTAAAGTTAAGTTTATTCAGCTGCATTTAGAGCTTGATGACAATTTACCACTTATTCGCGCCCATAAAGTAGCAGACGAAGTAGAAGCCATGATCACTCAGCAGTTTGAATCACAAGTGGATATATTGATTCATCTAGATCCGCTCTCGCTCAGTCGTTAACCTAATCTGAACTCTGCTTGAGATAGATTTATTATCTATAATTGAGGTTAATTTACAGACTCGCAAAATTTATACAGGCTAGTTAGCAGTGATTGGCGGATATCATCACGTTCAAAAAACAGCTCGTGCTTAGCTCCTTTAAACTGCTTGATTAGGGTATTTTTATGCCTACTTGCGAGCTTATGTTGGGCTTGATTATCAACCACTTCATCATTTTCTGCGCTGGCTATAAATAGTGGGGTGGTTATAGATAGCTTATCGAGTGCTTTAATGAACGAAAAAACGGTATGCAGCCAACCATAAGTCACACCACCTAATTGTAATAGTGGGGTTTGCTGATAAGTTGCCCTAAATTGCTCGTAACGTATTTGACTACTGGTTAAAGTATTAAGCGCAAACTCTTCAGCTGAATAATCGCTTTGCCCTAGTGCATAACATCCTGAGAAACCTAACAATGATGCACTCGCAGCGATAAACTGTGCAATTGGTTTGGGTATTCCTTTGGTATAAATATCAAACATGGGCGCCGATAAAAACGCTCCACTAAAATCATGTGAATAGCGTGCTAAGTAATCAAACGCAATGGCGCCGCCCATTGAATGGCTAAGTAGTAGTTTTTTACCTTGCCAGTGCTGCTGCACCACTTTTTTATTAAACTGGTTAAGATCGTGACTGTAATCTTCAAATTGTTTTACGTAACCTTTGTGGGGGTTTTTTAATAACCGATAAGAGCGACCTTGGCCTTGGTGATCAACAATAAACACAGCAAAATTATTACAATAAAGCTCCCAAAGTAGCTCTTTGTATTTATCGAGTCCTTCAATACGCCCTGAACTAATAACAATGGCTGTATGAGCATTTTTAGGCTTGGCATAAGCATAAAATAATTCCCCAGCTGCTGTGTTTAAATACGCTTTTTTAAGCGTATTAGTATAAAACTCAGTAATTGCAGACAGGTTATTTTCAAGCTCGCTTTCAGTGCTATAAAACATGGTCTCTCTTTTGTATTGGTAAGCTTACTTCAACGCATAATCCGCCAGCGTCTTTGTTTGATAAAACTAAATTTCCGCCATGCGCTATTACCGCATTTTTTGCAATGGCTAACCCTAACCCTGTCCCCCCACTGTGGCGGTCGCGGGCATCTGATTGCCTAAAAAACGGTTCACACAACTTATCGAGTTGCGCTTTAGGTACGCCTGGGCCGTCATCACATATTTGTATGTATATGGTATCACTGTGTTTTAAGCTAATACTAATAGTATGTTGTGCATATTTAATGGCGTTGCGCAGAATGTTCTCTAAGGCACTGGCAATCAACATTTCGTCGCACTCTATATTTACTTCAACATTACCATGTACAATTAAGGTTTTATTGTGCTGTTTTGCTTCAAACTGAGCATCGTTTATTACATGGTCAACAATCACTTGCAGCGACTGTGTTTGCAGCGATAAAGGTTGGCTATTGGCTTCTAAGCGCGATATCTGCAATACATCGGCTATCATTTTATCCAGTTGGTTAGCTTCTTTTTCAATACGCAACAAATAAGATTGATTTGCCTCACTTGCCTGCATTTGTGCAAGTCCTGTAGCCATTTTTAAACGGGTTAGCGGGGAGCGTAATTCATGGGATATATCGGCTAATAAACGTTTTTGAGCGCTAAGCAGTTGCTCTAGTTGATCGGCCATCCGGTTAAAGTCGCGCCCTAAAACTCCAAGTTCATCTTTTCGCTGACTATTTATTGTTGCACGCGCACTTAAATCGCCGTTTGAGAGCCTGATAGCGGCTTGTTTTAAGCTATTTATAGGGGCAATTAAGTTACGGCTAAATAAAAAGCTAAGCGTAAGCGAGGCAATAATTGCCATGGTAATTTTTAACCAAACGGGTAATAATCTTAAGCGAATAAAGAGTGGTCGTTGCTGATTGATATCGATTTCATATAACTCAAATTCTCCTTCAGGAACCCGAATGCGTACAGGGCCAAAAGCTTGGTAATATTCAGTAAAAATAACCTGTGGCGACATGCCCTTACTAAAGTTAAGTAAGCTTAAATCAATATTGTTCTCAACATTTTTACTGATCAACACTTCATCGCTATTTTGTGAATTTAAATAAAGTAACTTACGTTTAGTTAAGCGCGGATGAGTAATAATGTCATTAATTGAGCGCTTGTGTTTATGTGCGCTACGCTCGATACCTCGTGCCAAATATTCTAGGTTTTTTTGCATCGGCCCTTGTAGTGGATCATGGCTAATGGCGTTTATTAGTGAAATATTACTTAAGAAAAAGAGCGCAGTAAAAGTGCCTATAATCGTCAGCCAAAACCACGTAAAGACCTTAAAAAATAAATAATACCGTGGGTGGCGAAGCCAACTAAAACGCAGAGGTTTATTCTCCTTGGATGAAGACATAACCCGTTCCCCTCATTGTTTTAATTTTATCGCCCTCAATATGCTCGGCTATTTTTTTACGAATATTACTCACATGCATATCTATAGAACGGTCGAAAGATGCTAAGCGTCTGCCTAATACATCTTCGCTTATTTGCTCTTTGCTAATTACATCAGGCGCGTGTTTTATCAATAAAGCGAGTATTTCGTATTCGGTGCCCGTTAGTGTGAGGGGAGTGTTATTAATACTGGCCTCTCGCGCAGCAAAATTAATAGTAATACCATTTAAAGAGAGCTTTTTATTAGTGTTATTGCTTACACTATTTATATGTTCAATGCGGCGAGTAATTGCTTTTACGCGGGCAAGGAGTTCTCTGTGATTAAACGGCTTTGGTATGTAGTCGTCAGCGCCGAGCTCTAAACCAAAAATACGGTCAAAGTCTTCTCCTTTAGCGGTCAACATAATCACTGGTGTTAATTTACTTTGCCTGAGTTGCTTCAGCACTTCAAAGCCATCTATAGAGGGCAGCATAACGTCTAGTAATATAAGCGCGTAATCGTTTTGCAAGGCAAGCTCTAAGCCTTGTTGACCATCATGTGCGGTTTGAACGCTAAAGCCCTGTGCACTTAGGTATTCGCTTAATAATTCGCATAAACCGGTATCATCATCAATCATTAATAGTTTCATATATAAAGCCTTACGCGCTGTTTATGGTTTTATTTTACGCGTTTAATGTATCAATAGTTAGTCTTTACATAACCTTTACACTGCTTTGCGTTACTTTGCATTGAGCCGGTTATAGTGAACACACTGGTTAGCAGCCAACAACCAACCCAATATAAAGGTGATGATTATGACTAAAGTAAACACGCTATCAAAATTAGTACTTATATGTGGCTTAACAGCTGCAACGCTCAGTGCGGGCAGCGCATTCGCAAAAGGCGATGGCTATAAACAAGAACACTCTCAAGCGCGTTTTTTACTCTCTGAGCGAGCAGCAGATAAGCTGGCACTTACGCAAGGTCAACAAACACAACTAAAAGCGATTTTTACAGCGCAAAAAACGCAAATTAAAGCGCTAAGAAGCCAAGACAAAGACGTGCGCAAGGCACAGCGTCAAGCCTATAAAGCACAAATGGATGCGTTACTGTCAGCGCCAAATTTTGACGAAAATGCAGCGAAAGAGTTATTAACCGCACGCCAAGATAAGAAACAGCAATTAGGGTTAATTAAATTAAAAACCCAGCATCAAGTAATGCAATTGCTTAACGCTGAGCAAAAAGAAAAGTTAGCTAAAATACAGCAGCGAATGAATAAAAAACACCGTAAACATAGAGCATAACGTTTTAACGCAAAGCAAAAAGCCAGCTAAATGCTGGCTTTTTTATATTACACGAGTGATTATTTAAAAAAGTCATCTTCATTTTTTGCCATCATTGCTTCAATGTCTTCAATCATGTCTTGATTGAATTCATCTGCAGAGGTGATGGGTGCTGAAATTTTATTATTTTCAAACGACCACTCACCTAAGTCAATAAGTTGGCAACGCTTTGAACAAAAAGGGCGGTGCGGACTTTGTGCTGACCATTCTACTTTTATTTTGCAGGTTGGGCAGTTAACCATAGTTGGCATAATTTACTCTCAAATTGATATAGGCTTAGCCGCTCAATTTATCGTTAAGCAACTAAGCACTTTATTTAAAAACTAGTAACACGGTTTATCTCAGCCAGAGAGGTAACGCCCTCTGCTGCTTTTCGAAGACCTGATAAGCGTATGTTATTAAACCCTGCTTTAAGTGATACTTCGGCAATTTCTAGTGAGTTACCCCCACGCATAATAATTTGTGCAATTTCTGGAGTAACTTTCATAACTTCGTAAATACCAACACGGCCTTTGAAGCCATCTGTACAGTTTTCACAGCCTTTAGGGGCATATAAAACCATATCCTGTATTTGCTGTTCACTAAAGCCTTGGCGCATAAGTTCTTCACGGGGTAATTGCTCTGGCGTTTTACATTTAGAGCATAACCTTCGGGCTAAACGCTGGGCGATTATCAAGCTGATTGAACTGGCCACATTATACGCGGGTACGCCCATATTTAACAAACGAGTAATCGTTTCTGGTGCTGAGTTAGTATGTAATGTAGATAACACTAAATGACCGGTTTGCGCCGCCTTAATAGATATTTCAGCGGTTTCTAAATCACGTATTTCACCGACCATTACTACATCGGGATCTTGGCGTAAAAATGCGCGCAAAGCGTTAGCAAATGTCATGTCGGCTTTAGTGTTTATTTGTACTTGGTTAATCCCTTCGAGGTTAATTTCTACCGGATCTTCGGCGGTACTAATATTTCGCTCGGGCTGATTGAGTATATTTAAGCCCGTATACAGGGATACGGTTTTACCCGAGCCAGTTGGGCCAGTAACTAAAATCATCCCCTGAGGTTGATTTAGTGCATCGAGGTAGAGCTCTTTCTGTTCGGGTTCATAGCCTAAAACATCAATACCTAACATGGCACTTGATGAATCGAGGATACGCATTACAATTTTTTCGCCCCATAAGGTAGGCATGGTACTAACACGAAAATCAATACTTTTACGTTCTGTCACTTTGAGTTTTATGCGGCCATCTTGTGGCTTACGTTTTTCAGCGATATCAAGGCGCGACATAACTTTTATACGGGCAGATAGCTTACTGGCTAAGGTATTTGGCGGGCTGGCTACCTCATGCAAAATTCCGTCGATACGAAAGCGAATACGGTATTTATGTTCATAAGGTTCAAAGTGAAGATCCGAAGCGCCTTTTTTTATTGCGTCCATTAAAATTTTATTAATGTAGACAATAATAGGGGCGTCGTCTTTGTCATCGTCTTTAGGCGTATGATCTTTTTGTGGCTCAGAATCTAGTTCAGCAAACTCTTTAAATTCATCCTCACTTAAATTAAGGCTACCTGCAGCATCCAATAGTTGCTCAATTTTATGGTCAAGCTGTAGGTAGTCAACCACTACCACTTCACACGATAAACCGGTGCTGAACTCAAAGTTTTCAAAAGCGCCGTAATCGGTAGGATCTGAAGCGGCAATATATACTTTTCTGCCTTTTTGTACCAAAGGTAAAATATGATGCTTGCGGATCAGCTTTTCTTTAACTAGCTCGGCAGGAATTTGTGCAACATTAAAATCTTTTAAATCAAAAAAAGGCACCCTAAACAAATCAATACATTGCTCAGCTAAATCGTTGCTATCTATTTTTCCGCATTTAGAAATAAGTTCTGCGGTTGACGCAAAGTCTTGCTGCCGGGCTTTTACGGTATCGGTATCAACCCGGCCGAGGGTAATAAATTTTCTTAGTAACGGTGAGTTAATATTCATTGCGCACCTGATTTAATCCTTCTTTACTCAGCAATTTATCAGAAAAAAGAAAGGAATACATTAATCGTACCAATGCAGCAGATAATTTACCGATAAAAATATCAGTTTATTGCGCTGTGATTGGGTCAGTCACTCTATATTGTAGACTTTGCTTGCTGTAAATAATAATTATGTAGCTTAAGTAAGTCTTGTTTTACATCGTTTAAATCGCGGTTATTATTTAAAATATCATCCGCTTTTTGTTGTTTATGCTCACGAGACATTTGTGCGTCAATTATTTGTTTTGCTTGTTCAGTGCTTATATTGTCACGCTTTATGGTGCGGATAATTTGTATTTCTACTGGTACGTCAATCAGCAAGGTGCGATTACAGTAGCTATCAAGCCCATTTTCGAATAATAACGGGGCAACTAAAACCACATAGTCGCTTTGCGCGTTTTTTAAGTCAGTGAGCAGTTTAGTGCGTATTAAAGGGTGCAACAGCGCATTGAGCCATGTTTTTTGTTCAGGATTACTAAAAATACGCGATCGTAGTTCGCCACGGTTTAATGCGCCATGTTCATCGAGTATGTCAGTGCCAAAATGCTCAACAATAGCTTTTAGACCATCACTGCCAGGTTCAACTACTTGGCGAGCCACAATATCAGCATCAACAATAGTAATGCCTAGCTCTGCCAACATATCGCTAACTGCGGTTTTACCGCAGCCAATTCCGCCGGTTAGTCCCAATACCCAGTTGTTTTTATGATGTTGTGTATTGTTCATAGTTAGTAGCCAATAAAATTAAAATAGCTGTTTTGCAGTTGCGTCCCCCATAGCATAGTGATCCAACCTGCTATTGCTAAGTAAGGGCCAAAAGGAATAGGCGTTGCTTTGTCTTTACCTTGAATACTCAGTAGGGCAATGCCAATAACAGCGCCAACTACGCTTGAGAGTAAAATAATGGTCAATAACGATTGCCAACCCAGCAGTGCGCCAAATACAGCCAGTAATTTAAAGTCGCCATAACCCATACCTTCTTTGCCGGTTATTAACTTAAACAGCCAAAACACGCTCCATAAGCTTATGTAACCACATGCTGCACCAATAATGGCATCGCTAGGGGCTATGGTATAACCCACAACTGAAGCGATTAACGCCAGCCATAAAAGCGGCAAAGTAAGCTGATCCGGCAGTAGCATGTGATCAATATCAATAAAAGTCAGTGCTACCAATGCCCAAGTCACTACAATGTACAATAAAGCCTGCTCTGTTGCGCCAAAAGTGTAAGCAACAACTAGGCTTAAAATAGCGGTAATTGCTTCAACGATTGGGTAACGCACTGAAATTGGGTTATCACAGGTTGCGCATTTACCTTTTAAAAATAACCAACTAAATATAGGAATGTTTTGCCATGGTTTAATGGCTGCTTTGCACTTAGGACAACATGAGTTGGGCTTAACTAAATTAAACGTGTCAGTAGTTTGTGAAGTGGTCTGTTCAGTCTTTGGGCTGGTTAGTTCATCGGCTAATAATAGGCGGCATTCAGTTTGCCATTCTTTTTGCATCATTAGTGGCAAGCGATATATCACTACATTTAAAAAGCTACCGATACATAAACTCACTAGGCCAACCGTGGTCAAATAAAACCATAGGTTTACTTGCATCGCGTTGCTGATATCAATAAAAATACTTTGCATTTATTTTACCTAAAACTAAATTCTGTGTTGATAATACAGTGGTTTTATATAAGTGCAAAGTTAGGGTTAAAGGTTCGGGCAACGAGATGCGGGGAACCCCCGCGTTTTAATTGTTCTGTAGGCGGGGCTTTATGCCGCGCAAGGTCATTATTCACAAAGAGGTTAAGAGACACTTCGCTTTTAGAGATAGTTAAGGTTACGGATAACGAGCAGCGAGCCTCGAATTCCGCGACTAAAACCTGTCTACACAACTGAGCCTAGTTGGAAAATAGGTAAATACATGGCCACAATTAAGCCGCCAACTAATACGCCTAACACCGCCATAATTAATGGCTCAAGTAAGCTAGATAGGCCATCTACCGCGTCATCCACTTCTTGCTCGTAAATAGTGGCGACTTTAGCTAGCATACCATCAAGCGATCCTGATTCCTCACCAATGGCAACCATTTGTATTACCATATCGGGGAATATTTTAGAGTTACGCATCGCCCAGTTCATTTGGTTGCCTGAGCTTACCTCGGCTTTTATTTCTAAAATAGCGTACCGGTAAACTGCGTTACCTGAGGCACCTGCTGCAGAATCCAAAGCATCCACCAATGGTACGCCCGCAGCAAAAGTGGTCGATAAAGTACGGGCATAACGTGCCACGGCGGCTTTATTTAAAATCATACCAACAACCGGAAGCTTCAATATGGCGCGGTCAGTAGCATCACGCAGCTTTAAGCTTCTTAAATGTGCTTCTTTAAATATATAACCGAGTGCCACAACGCCAATGAGTGCCATCCACCAGTACTCTTGCATAAATTCAGAAATAGCAATTACAAATAAAGTAAAAGCGGGGAGCTCTGCACCAAAGCCGGAAAATATCTCTTGAAACTGTGGTACTACAAATATTAGCAATATTGAGGTAACAATGAATGCCACAACCAAAACGGCTGCTGGATAAAACATGGCTTTTTTAATTTTTGATTTAAGTGCCTCAGATTTTTCTTTATAAAGGGCAACGCGATCAAATATTTTATCCAAAGAGCCCGACTGCTCACCTGATGCCACTAAATCACAATATAAATCATCAAAATAGCGAGGGTGCTTTCTAAGTGCCATTGATAGCGGTTGACCGGCTTTGACTTCATCACCAATTGTATTCATTAGTTTGGCAATACTTTTATTAGTGGAGCCTGAGCCTATCATTTCAATGGATTGAATTAGCGGCACACCCGCCATCAGCATGGTGGCTATCTGCCTTGTCACTAACGCAATGTCTTTTGGGGTGATTTTTTGCACACTCTTCAGGCCAAATAAAGGCTTGGCTTTACGTTTTACTTTTGAGGGGGTAATGCCTTGTTTGCGTAATTGTGCTTTGACTAATGCAATGCTAGATCCCGTAAGCTCACCTTCAAGTTTCTTGCCTCGAGTACTTACACCTGTCCATTTGAAGGAATCTAAACTTTTTTCTTCTTGCTTTTTTGCCATGAACTTGCACTCTTGGGTAAATAAAAAAGTAGCTAAATGCTACTTTTTTATTTTAATTAATTCTATAAAGATACTAAGAGTTATCTACAATTTGCAGGTAAGAAAGCGTCCTTTACAGTACCAGCATTACAGGTCCAAGTAATACTTCCATTGCCTGAAACATCAGGTGTAAAAATAAGTGTTGCGTCATCAGTAACCTTACTGTTGAAGGTAACTGTGATAATACCTGCTGCACCTATAGCTACAGATTTTACTGCGTTGCCATTTATATCGGTAGCAGTTGCAGGAAGTCCTACATCTGCATTTTTTGTAGGTAGAGCAGCTTCAGAGGTATAGTACTCTGTCACTGCAGACTTGGCTGTGGCACCTAAGTTCATCCCTTCACTAACATGAGCACGTTTTGTGTAATCCTGATAAGCTGGCAGTGCAACTGCTGCTAAAATACCGATGATTGCTACTACAATCATTAATTCAATTAGGGTGAAACCCTTTTGGTTTTGTTGTGTCATTGTTTGCATGTTTCCTCTCCTAAAGGATAATGTTGTGGTAAGCCAAACGGATATAAGTTTTTAAAATGTAACTTATGTTGTTTACTTAACCTGTTACTACAAAAAATAAAATCATTTTTGCCAAATTTAGTGCCGTGTTTAAGCGGTAAAAATTTTCCGCGAAGACACGCACTTTATGGCGGTTATTCGTTACTCGTCCCTTATTTGAGTATAAACCTAACTATTAAAAGTTAGTTATAACCCGTGTAAGTTACAAGTTAATTATAAAAATAAACCCTGTCGCTTATTTTTGCTCTGTCGCTTATAAATGCTTTTCCACTCTTTTTAACTAATTAAAAATTTAAAACTAGTCAATATGAATGAGTCTAACACTGTTTATTGCGCTTTTGTATGTAAAAACACTATAAAAAACGCATTAATTTAATAACTTGTTACAAATAATCCTTTTGAATTATTTAATGCCCTTTTTTAAAAGCTGTCAATCAATTAGCTTAAGAATATATAAATAAATTCTACATTGTTTACTCAAATCGCATCGATAAATCGATTGATTGTAAATTTTTTGTAAGCGCGCCACTTGAGATAAAGTCCACACCAGCTTGCGAGTAGGCTTTTAGTATTTCCAAGGTCATATTGCCTGATACTTCTAACTTAGCGCGCTTATTTGTAATGTTAACTGCTTGTCGTATTTGCTCTGGGTTAAAATTATCTAACATTATAATGTCGGCGCCAGCGTTAATGGCTTGCTCTAGCTCATCAAACGATTCAACTTCAACCTCTATAGGTTTATCGGCATGATTTAGCTTAGCTTGAGCTACTGCGTTATTAATTCCTCCACAAGCAGCTATGTGGTTTTCTTTAATTAAAAACGCATCAAACAATCCAATTCGGTGGTTTGCACCGCCACCACACTTAACTGCATATTTTTGCAATGCTCTTAACCCTGGAATGGTTTTACGAGTATCGAGTAGTTGCGTGCTAGTACCACTTAGCTCTTTTACATAATGCGCTGTGGTGGTAGCTGTGCCAGAAAGCGTTTGTACAAAATTAAGTGCGGTGCGCTCGGCCGTTAAAATAGCGCGAGCAGAACCGGATGCGGTAAATAGGGTGCTATTGGCACTGACAAAGTCGCCATCGTTAACGCATATGTTTACAACCACACTTGGGTCGACTTGTTTGAACACTTCTATGATTAGATCTTTACCACAAAAAATGCAGTCTTCACGAGTGATCACTTTCGCATTAGCTTGCTCTGCTTGAGGAATAAGCTGTGCGGTAATATCGCCTTGTTCTGCGCTTTGGTTATTTAGGTCTTCATCTAGTGCTAAGGTAACAAGTTGGCTAATTAGGGTATGCGAAATAGACATGAAAAAGCTCATAGTAGATAATAAATTAACTAAATTTTACTCTGTTTAATTACTAATTAGAAGCAGCTAACAACTAAACTAAAAAGCCAGCGCTTATATAACGCGTTAATCATATTTTATCGTTTAGTATTACGCTATCTTTATGGGATTAAATCTATTAGCATCTTGATATACATCAATTTTGGTTGATTAACCTGAGCTCTAGATAATAAATCTATCTCAAGCTGCTATTTTGAGCAAACAATGTGTTGAATTTACTTGCAATAGGCAAGCTATTGACGCGTAATTTCGCCTTGTTTTTACTCAAAATCTCTGGCTAGAGACAGCAAAATTTAAGTATTAGTATGGTTTTATATACAAGTAAATCTCTTAACCAGAGTTCAGGTTAAATATGAAAATAGATTCTTTAGGCGTTATAAATAATATTAGCCAGCGGGCGTGTAGCCACTTTGATGAGCGACCTGCTCACTGCGATATTTCGCTGTTGGTTATTCATAATATTTCATTACCCGCTGGGCAATTTAACACTTCTTACGTTGATGACTTATTTATGGGGTGTATTGATTGTAATGCGCACCCTAGCTTTAGTGACCTAGAAGGGCTTAGAGTATCAGCGCATTGTTTTATTAAGCGCTGCGGCGAGATTATACAGTACGTGCCTTTTGAAAAACGTGCATGGCATGCGGGGCGTTCCTGCTTTGCTGGACAACAAAATTGTAATGATTTTAGTTTAGGTATAGAGCTTGAGGGCACAGATACAACTAATTATACCGATGCGCAATATCAAAGTTTAGCCACATTGGCGCAAGCTATAATGCAGCGCTACCCAAAAATAACAGCCAGTAATATAGTAGGGCATTGCGATATTGCCCCTGGGCGAAAAACCGACCCAGGAGAGAGTTTTAACTGGCGTAAATTTTTTAACCTAATTGAATAACTAGGGTCTGTTGACCTTTCAAGGTTAAATTTGCAGCAGTCTGTTTGGTATTTAGGCAAGGCAGCGCCTATGTGGTGTTATTCCCCATAAATAGGCGATAACGTAGCATCAATGCCAAACAGGCGCTGCCCTTCGGGTTCTGCCTAGGGACGATTTACTCTTTGTTGCTCGGTTTTGACTTAGCCCACTAGGTTACAAACCTCGCGCCGCGATTAAATCGCCCCTAGTTTGAACAAATTATAATCCGCAAAGGTCAACAGACCCTAAATTAAGCGAGTAACTACATGATTTTGGTTTCAATAATAATAGCACTGATACTTGAGCGTTTAGGTGCTCGCTCTGCGCATTGGCAAATGAGTTATTACGCTAATGGCTACTTAACTCGCTCTGTTAATTTATTGACCAATAAAGGTTTGTTTGGCACAGCTACGGGGTTTTTAATTTGGCTATTCCTGCCTGTGATTGCTATTGGGTGTGTGTATTTTTTATCTGACTTTGTACTTTGGCAGCTTGTTTTTAATGTGGCAGTGTTATTGGTGTGCTTTGGTTGTGCTAAACAGCGTGCTTTGTATAAGTCGTACCTCAATGCATTAACTCGAGGTGATCAAACTGCAGCTACCTTATACGCTTTGCAATTGGGACAAAAGCGCACAGAGGAGCAACAAGGAGGTGAAACCTTAGGGCAAACATTAGCGTGGGTTAATTTCAGGTTTTATTGTGCGGTTATATTTTGGTTTGTGGTATTGGGCGTTGCTGGAGCTGTTTTTTATGCACTAGTACGCACCTTTGCTGACTTAGTGAGTGACAATCGTGATGAAGTCATTGCTAAGCATTTTAAGTTAATCCACCGCTTGCTGTTTTGGTTAGATTGGTTACCAGCGCGTATTACCAGTTTTGGTTATTTAGTGATTGGTAACTTTAATAAAGGGACTAGTTGTTGGCTGCATTACGTGTTTGACTTTTCAAGCCTTAATCGCAAGGTGGTTACTTATACGGCGCTAGCGGCTGAACAAGTTGAAGAGCGCTACTATGGTTGCACCTTTGAGGCCACCTGCATGATCAAACTGGTTAAGCGAAATGTACTTTTTTATTTAGTATTAATTGCCTTAATGACTTTATTTGGTGGTTTAAGTTAAAGAGCAGGGGTTAGGTTCTAGGTATTAGGTAGAAATTAAGCCAAGCACTGTGATTTGCTTGGTGTTGGCGGGCTACGAGCAATGAGCAACGGGGAACGGGCTTAAAACCTTTGATCTTTAACCTAGACACTAAATATGCGGGAGGTAAACTCTCGATTACAATAAAATAAAGGTATGTTTGTATGAGGCGCTACGTTTTACCCTACTGCCGAACCCCGAACCCCGAACCCCGAACCCCGAACCCCGAACCCCGAACCCCGAACCCCGAACCCCGAACCCCGAACCCCGAAAATTAAAATCAGCTGGTCTGACCATTTGTTTTTCATCTTATTAACCTTTCTTTACCCTCTGTGATCTGTGTATTATTTGAACTTTGTTTAAATTACGTTACGCTGGCCTTAGGGCTTTAAAACTGCTGTAAATTGACAGTAATTACGGTTTTTGATAACGTATGGCAAAATTTGGTATGACCAATTTACCTTTTGGTCAGGTCATTCAGTTAAAAGCCTTATTTAATGGGCTGCTAGCACTTATACAACGCGGACGTTGATTGATGTCTTTAAAAATTAAAGCGGCAAAATTATCTGATGTTATTTTACAACAACTTGAGAACATGATTCTTGAGGGGTCGTTAGCACCAGGAGAAAAGTTACCACCGGAGCGTGAACTCGCTAAGCAATTTGAAGTGTCGCGTCCGTCGTTGCGTGAAGCCATTCAAAAGCTTGAGGCAAAAGGGCTTGTAACCCGTCGTCAAGGTGGTGGAACGTATGTAAAAAATCAATTGGAAGAGGGGCTGACTGATCCGTTGTTTGATTTGATCAGTAAACACCCCGAATCGCAATTTGATTTATTAGAATTTCGTCATGCGCTAGAGGGAATTGCGGCTTATTACGCAGCACTTCGCGGCACAAGCAACGATTTTGCAAAAGTAAAACAAAGCTTTGATCAGATTGCATTAGCTAAAGATGAATTAAAGCAAAAAGCCAAAGCGATTAATGACTTTCATTTTTGCATCGCTGAGGCGTCTCATAACGTAGTGTTACTGCATTTAGTAAGAGGGATGCAAAGCTTACTTGAGCAGAATGTTTTACAAAATTTAACGGTATTACTTAAAAAGTCAGATATAAGCAGCCAATTAGCTGAGCATAGACGCTTATTAATGGATGCAGTGATTGACGGTAATCCTGAACAAGCTCGCTTAGCGAGTAATGCGCATTTAGCCTATATTGAAGAAGCATTGCTTGAAGCGGGTAAAGAGCATTCGCGAATTGAACGTAGTTTAAGACGCACCAAACAAAATTAAGCAAGTACATTTACTGTTAACTTGAGTTAACAGTGAAGTATTCAATACATAAAATTAGTATTTTAAACATAAGGAAACCTCCATATGTCTGAAGTCAATAAAATTGACGTAGACGCGCTAGAAACACAAGAGTGGTTACAAGCTCTTGAATCGGTTGTGCGCGAAGAAGGTGTTGAACGAGCTCAGTTTTTACTTGAGCAAGTGTTAGAACAAGCCCGTTTAGACGGTGTTGATATGCCAACAGGCATTAACACAAACTACGTTAATACGATTCCGGTTGATCAAGAACCTGCCTACCCTGGCGATGTAAATCTTGAGCGCCGTATTCGTTCAATTATTCGCTGGAACGCGATTATGATTGTATTGCGTGCATCGAAAAAAGATCTCGACTTAGGCGGCCATATGGCGTCTTACCAATCGTCTGCTGCATTTTACGAAGTGTGTTTTAACCATTTCTTTAAAGCGCCAAATGATGTTGATGGCGGCGATTTAGTTTATTACCAAGGTCATATTTCTCCGGGTATTTATGCGCGTGCATTTGTTGAAGGGCGTTTAAGTGCCGAACAGCTTGATAATTTCCGTCAGGAAGTAGATGGTAAAGGCCTACCTTCTTACCCTCATCCTAAATTAATGCCTGAGTTTTGGCAGTTCCCAACGGTATCTATGGGCTTAGGTCCAATTTCTTCAATTTACCAAGCGCGTTTCTTAAAGTACTTAGATGGCCGTGGCTTAAAAGACACTAAAAACCAACGTGTATATGCGTTTTTAGGTGATGGTGAAATGGATGAGCCAGAATCACGTGGTGCTATTTCTTTTGCTGCCCGTGAAAAGCTAGATAACCTATGTTACTTAGTTAACTGTAACCTACAGCGCTTAGATGGCCCTGTAATGGGTAACGGTAAAATCATTCAAGAGCTAGAAGGGCTATTTAAAGGCGCTGGCTGGAATGTTATTAAACTTGTTTGGGGAAGCGGTTGGGATATTCTGCTTGCTAAAGACACCACAGGTAAATTACTTCAGTTAATGAACGAAACTGTTGATGGTGATTACCAAACATATAAAGCGAAAGATGGCGCGTACGTACGTGAACATTTCTTTGGTCGTTACCCAGAAACAGCAGCACTTGTTGCTGATATGACAGATGAAGAAATTTTCGCCCTTAAGCGCGGTGGTCATGAGCCTTCAAAACTGTTTGCTGCATTTAAAAAAGCAGAAGAAACGAAAGGTCGTCCAACAGTGATCCTTGCTAAAACAGTAAAAGGTTACGGCATGGGTGAAGCGGCTGAAGGTAAAAACATTGCGCACCAAGTTAAGAAAATGGATATGTCGCATGTGGCTCACTTACGCTCTCGTTTAGGCTTAGATGATTTAGTATCTGAAGAGCAATTAAAAGAGCTACCATACTTAGAGCTTGAAAAAGATTCTCCAGAGTATAAGTACCTTCATGCACGTCGTGATGCGCTACAAGGTTACACGCCAACACGTATCGCTAAGTTTTCTGAAAAGTTACAGTTACCAGAAGTAGATGCGTTCAAGCCATTACTTGAAGAGCAAAAGCGTGATATTTCAACCACTATGGGCTTTGTGCGTGCACTTAATATCTTATTAAAAGATAAAGGTATTGGTAAAAATATTGTGCCAATTATTGCCGATGAAGCACGTACTTTTGGTATGGAAGGTTTATTCCGTCAAATCGGTATTTACAACCCACATGGCCAAAATTACACCCCTCAAGACCGTGATATTGTTTCTTACTATAAAGAAGCAACCTCAGGGCAGGTATTACAAGAAGGGATTAACGAGCTAGGTGCAATGTCGTCATGGGTTGCTGCTGCAACATCTTACAGTACCAATGACTTACCGATGATCCCATTCTACATTTACTACTCTATGTTTGGTTTCCAACGTGTTGGTGACATGGCATGGATGGCAGGGGATCAACAAGCACGTGGTTTCTTATTAGGTGCTACAGCGGGTCGTACAACGCTAAATGGTGAAGGCTTACAGCATGAAGATGGCCACAGCCACATTCTTGCAAACACGGTACCTAACTGTATTTCTTACGATCCTACTTATGCATTTGAAGTAGCGGTTATCGTGCAAGACGGTATTCGTCGTATGTACGGTGAAGAGCAAGAAAACATTTACTACTATCTAACGCTAATGAACGAAAACTACCATCAGCCAGCAATGCCAGAAGGCGCTGAAGAAGGTATTCGTAAAGGTATCTACAAGCTAGAAAGCTACGAGGGTAAAAAAGCCAACGTACAGCTATTAAGCTCAGGTACTATCATGACTGAAGTGCGTAAAGCTGCAGCAATTTTAAGCGAAGAGTTTGGTATTGCGTCTGATGTTTACTCAGTAACTTCATTCAATGAACTTACCCGTGATGGACAAGATGTTGAACGTTTCAACATGCTTAACCCAGAAAGCGAGCAAAAAACGCCATACATCACTAGCGTATTAAACGATTCAGTAACTGTTGCTGCAACGGATTACATGAAAAACTACGCAGAACAAGCGCGTTCATTTATTCCAAGCAATAACTACAAAGTATTGGGTACAGATGGTTACGGTCGTTCAGACAGCCGTGAAAACCTACGTCGTCACTTTGAAGTTAACGCAAGCTACGTGGTAGTTGCGACATTATCTGAACTTGCTAAACGTGGTGAAGTTGAAAAGTCAGTGGTTGTTGAAGCTATTAAAAAATTCAACATCGACACTAACAAACTAAATCCACTGTACGCATAAGAGGTTTGCAATGAGTATTGAAATTAAAGTACCTGATATCGGTGGCGATGAAGTAGAAGTAACCGAAATACTAGTGAGCGTTGGCGATAAAGTTGAAGTTGACCAATCACTATTAAGTGTTGAAGGTGATAAAGCTGCGATGGAAGTACCTGCTGAACAAGCCGGTACGGTAAAAGAAATTAAAGTAAATGTGGGTGACACTGTTACCACAGGCACTTTAGTGTTCATCTTTGAAGGTGAAGCGCAAGATTCTGCTGCTGACTCTAAAGAAGCTGAAAAAACCGAGGAAGCAGCACCTGCTGCGTCATCGGCTTCATCAATCAAAGAAGTCACTGTGCCAGATATTGGTGATGACGAAGTTGAAGTAACTGAAATTATGGTTGCAGTTGGTGATAGCGTAGAAGAAGAGCAATCTATCTTAAACGTTGAAGGCGACAAAGCGGCAATGGAAGTACCAGCACCCTTTGCCGGTACAGTAAAAGAAATTAAAGTAAATACTGGTGACAAAGTGAAAACGGGTTCATTAGTATTTGTTTTTGAAGTGTCAGGTGGTGATAACCAAAGTGCCCCAGCAGCTGATTCAAAAGCACAAGAGAAGCCTGCTGAACAAACATCGGCATCAAGCACTAAAGAAGTTAGCGTGCCTGATATTGGTGATGACGAAGTTGAAGTAACAGAAGTTATGGTTGCGGTTGGCGATAGCGTAGAAGAAGAGCAATCTATCTTAAACGTTGAAGGCGACAAAGCAGCTATGGAAGTACCGGCGCCGTTTGCAGGTACTGTTAAAGAGATTAAAGTAGCGACTGGCGATAAAGTTAAAACTGGCTCATTGATTTTTGTATTTGAAGTGGCGGGTAGTGCACCAGCTGCAGCACCTGCAGAAAAATCAGCACCAGCGCCTAAAACAGAATCTAAGCCGGCAGCTCAGGCTGAGTCAAAATCAGCAGCATCATCTGCTAAAGCAAGCTCTGAAAGCTTTGAAAACAATAGCGCTTATGCACATGCATCTCCAGTGGTTCGCCGTTTAGCACGTGAGTTTGGTATTAACCTTGCCAACGTTAAAGGCACGGGCCGTAAAAACCGTGTTGTTAAAGAAGACGTGCAAAACTATGTTAAGCAACTGGTTAAGCAAGTTGAGTCTGGTCAAGTATCAGCAGCTAAAGGCAATGCTGGTGGCGGTGAGCTTGGTTTAATTCCATGGCCAAAAGTTGATTTTGCTAAGTTTGGTGAAATAGAAGAGAAAAAACTCTCTCGTATTCAAAAGCTGTCAGGTAAAAACTTACACCGTAACTGGGTACAAATCCCACATGTTACCCAGTTTGATGAAGCGGATATCACGAGCCTTGAGCAGTTCCGTAAAGAGCAAAACGCGCTTAACGAGAAGAAAAAGCTGGGTGTTAAAATTACGCCACTCGTGTTTGTAATGAAAGCAGCTGCTAAAGCGCTTGCTGAGTTCCCTACATTTAACTCATCGCTTTCAGAGGATGGCGAAAGCTTAATCCTTAAAAAGTACATTAATATTGGTGTAGCGGTTGATACGCCAAATGGCTTAGTTGTACCAGTGTTTAAAGATGTTGATAAAAAAGGCATTATTGAACTATCTCGTGAACTAATGGAAGTATCTGTTAAAGCGCGTGATGGCAAGTTAAGTTCATCAGATATGCAAGGTGGTTGTTTTACTATTTCAAGCCTAGGTGGCATTGGCGGTACGGCATTTACGCCGATTGTGAATGCGCCTGAGGTGGCAATTTTAGGTGTGTCAAAATCTGAAATGAAGCCTAAGTGGAATGGTAAAGAGTTTGAGCCTAAGCTAATGGTTCCACTTTCAATGTCTTACGACCATAGAGTGATTGACGGTGCACTTGCTGCACGCTTTACTGTTACTCTTGCAAGTTACATGAGTGATATACGCCAGTTAGTGATGTGATCACTACAGAGTGAGTAAAATCAAATCCCAGCCAGTTGTTTTTAGCTGGGATTTTTATCATTTGCAATGATACAATATTTGCACAAATGCCCTTTTCTGCCTTGCAGAAACATGGCAGTTAAATTTTGGGGCTGTGTCCCGTTCAAACAATAAAGGTAATAGCATGAGCAACGAATTAAAAACTCAAGTTGTTGTACTAGGCGGTGGTCCTGGTGGTTACTCTGCGGCTTTTCGCGCTGCTGACTTGGGCTTAGAAGTTACATTAGTAGAATCTCGCGAGACATTAGGCGGTGTATGTCTTAATGTTGGTTGTATTCCTTCTAAAGCACTTTTACACGTAGCTAAAGTGATTGATGATGCTGCAGAAATGTCATCTCACGGCGTTACTTTTGGCGCACCAAAAATTGACTTAGATGAAGTTCGTTCTTGGAAAGACTCTGTTGTTGGCCAGCTTACAGGTGGCTTAGACGGCATGGCTAAAATGCGTAAAGTAAAAGTTGTATCTGGTTACGGTAAATTTACTGGTAGCAACACTTTAGATGTTGAAGGCGCTGACGGTAAAACAACCATTACCTTTGATAACGCAATTATTGCTGCGGGTTCTAAACCTGTAAACTTACCTTTCATCCCTGAGGATGATCGCGTTATTGATTCAACGGGCGCGCTAGAGCTTAAAGATGTTCCTGAAAAGCTACTTGTTTTAGGTGGTGGTATTATCGGTCTTGAAATGGGTACGGTTTACCGTGCACTAGGTTCTGCAATTGATGTTGTAGAATTTGCAGACCAACTTGTTCCTGCTGCTGATAAAGACATCATTAAAATTTACCAAAAGCATGTTAAAGACAAGTTTAATGTAATGCTTTCAACTAAAGTAACTGGCGTTGAAGCAAAAGACGACGGTTTATATGTTACGTTTGAAGGCAAAAATGCACCGGCAGAGCCAGTACGTTACGACAAAGTACTTGTTGCTGTAGGTCGTACACCAAATGGTAACATGTTAGACGCTGATAAAGCGGGTGTGAATGTTGATGAGCGTGGTTTTATTAACGTTGATAAGCAATTACGTACTAACGTGGAACATATTTTTGCGATTGGTGACTTAGTGGGTCAGCCTATGCTTGCGCATAAAGCGGTTCATGAAGGCCATGTTGCAGCAGAAGTTATCTCTGGTCAAAAACATTACTTTGATCCTAAGTGTATTCCTTCAATTGCTTACACTGACCCTGAAATTGCATGGGCGGGTGTAACTGAAAAAGAAGCGAAAGAGCAAGGTTTAAGCATTGAAACAGCTGTATTCCCTTGGGCTGCATCGGGTCGTGCTATTGCTTCTTCACGTACTGAAGGTTCTACTAAGCTTATTTTTGATAAAGAAAGCGGCCGTATTATCGGTGGTGCTATGATTGGTATTAACGCAGGCGAAATGCTGGGCGAAATCGGTCTAGGTATTGAAATGGGTGCAGATGGTGAAGACCTAGCGCTAACAATTCATGCTCACCCAACATTGAACGAATCAATCGGCCTTGCTGCTGAAATTTTTGAAGGTTCAATCACTGATTTACCAAACAAAAAAGCAGTTAAAAAGAAGAAGTAATTTCTTTTAGTTAATCGCGATAAAAAACCCAAGCCTCGGCTTGGGTTTTTTGTTTTTATAGCCGTCAGCCGTCAGCCGTCAGCCGTCAGCCGTCAGCCGTCAGTAAAGACAAGCTCCCTTGACACTTAAGTTAATATGAGCAAAATTTTGTAGCTGATAGCTGATAGCTGATAGCTGATAGCTGATAGCTGATAGCTGATAGCTGATAGCTGATAGCTGATAGCTGATAGCTGATAGCTGATATCTAATTTCTTTTATTTTAGCTACAATGCGCAGCCATCAATTTATAGGTAAATACCCACAGTGACCCAGAGTTTAAAAAATTCAGTTTTAGCATTACGTGCCCAGCAAATAAGTGAATCTCGACGTGAGTTTAATGCCCGTGGTGGAAAAATGGATCGCTGTGATCAATGCTTAATTGCCAAGCATTACTGTATTTGTGAGGGCGCTGAGTACGCAAGCTGCAACGCTGCGGTATGTTTACTTATGTATCACAATGAAAGTTTTAAACCGTCTAATACAGGGCGTTTAATTGCTGAAATTATCCCTGATAATCATGCGTTTCGTTGGGATAGAACCTCCCCAGATCCTGCTTTATTAGCATTATTGAATAATGATAAATATCAGCCTTTTGTGATTTTTCCGGCTGAAGATGTTGAAACTGATAGGGTGGTAACCCAGGTTGAAACGCATGCAGGTAAACAGCCATTGTTTATATTTTTAGATGGTACATGGCGAGAAGCTAAAAAAATGATTCGTAAGAGTCCTTATTTAGATAACTTACCTGTGCTTTCTATTACCGCAGAAAAACTCTCTGATTACCGATTACGTGTAGCGCCCCATGCTCATCAGTTAGGAACGGCAGAAGTAGCTATTATGGTATTAGCATTGGCCGGTGAAGTTGATGCGAGCACTAAATTAGAGCAGCATTTTATTAAGTTTCGCGACGCTTATTTACTTGGTAAACGTAATAAAGGCAGGCCCGAATAAAGTGCAGAGTATTAATACGAAAAAGCTGAATTTGACGCTTGAGTATAGCCTAAACATATATAATTTGGCTGACCGCTGATTTTCAGGCAAAAGAAAAGCGCGAACCATCTCTAGTCGCGCTTGCGGAATCTTCTAACTTTGTTGCATCCTGCAATTGAACCTAATCAACTCCAATTTTTACGATCCGTGTTATTACAATATTACTTTCTAGTTCTATGTAATATAGGCTATCCGGGCCTGTCTCCATAAATCCCTAAAACATCCTGTAAGGTAAAATCTATTACCAATCCTTATTGCACATCCGAGTGCATTCCCTTTGTTACCATTCCGTTGTGTTGCCTTTAAGGCCTGTCCTTTTTGTTCCCTATCCTTTATAAACAACTATTCCGCTGTTGTTATCCATTATGCATCATCCTGATGCTATCCCTTGTGCAACAATCCATTGCGATACTCATCCTGAGCCTGTCCTTAAATCCCTGTTATCCTAAAAACCAAACCTTGGTATTCGAGTAGTTAATCCGTTTCCATTTACTCGGTAAGCGTCGTTGCTTATTTATGGGTTAATTATAGAGAGTGATTTGCAGTAAATGTAGGATAAAACCGCTTATGGTTTATGTTCTTACAAATGAAATATTTATAAATTATTTAAAATACAATGGCTTGCTGTATTTATGGGGTGTTATGCAGGGTGTTTTTACTCATTTACTGCCATAAGCGTAAGAGATATCTTACAAGGGTTTTCTTTTTTGGGCGTATTTATCACTAAGAAATTATATAAAGTGTGCACTTTTTAGTTCATCGCGGTAAAATTAATGATAATAATTATTAGTCAGGTAAGAAAATATGAAAAAAACACTCGCGCTTGTCGTTGGACTAATTATCTCAGCACCTGCTGTTGCAACCGATGTTGTGAATATTTACTCATTTAGACAACCTTTTTTAATTAAACCTATTTTAGATGATTTTACACAGCAAACAGGCATTAAAACTAATGTTGTGTTTGCTAAAAAAGGCCTAATCGAGCGTGTTAAGCGTGAAGGCAAGCACAGCAAAGCAGATTTAGTTTTAACGTCTAACTTTAGTGCGTTAATTCAATTAGAAGAGCTAAAGCTAACGCAAACTATTGATAGCGAGAAGGTTAATAAGAATGTGCCGGCTGCATTTCGTGATGGCGATGGTCAGTGGGTGGCGCTCACTAAGCGAGTGCGAAATGTTTACTCTTCAAAAGAGCGTTTAGGTCCATTACCTGAGCTGAGTTATGAAGATTTAGCTGCACCTGAATATAAAGGTCAAATTTGTACTCGCTCTGGTAAACACCCTTATAACTTAGGGTTAGTGGCTTCTATGATTGCTCATCATGGTGAAGTACAGACTAAAACATGGCTGGAGGGTGTAAAAGCGAATTTAGCGCGTAAGCCGCAGGGAAATGATCGTGCGCAAGTGAAAGCCGTTAAAGAAGGTTTATGTAATTTAGCTTTAGGTAACAGTTACTACTTAGGTAAAATGTTGCAAGATGAAGCGCAAAAACCGTGGGCAGATGCGGTTAATATTAATTTTCCAAACCAAACTAACCGTGGTTCGCATATTAACGTATCGGGTGCGGTAATTACTAAGTATGCTAAAAACCCTGAAAATGCCTTGAAACTTATAGAGTATATGACCGACAATAAGGCGCAAAATATGTATGCCTCGCTCAATATGGAGTACCCGGTCAAGCCAGGTGTTAAGCTTTCAAGTTTGGTTGCATCATGGGGAAGCTTTAAGGAAGACAGCTTACCGCTTGATGAAATTAGCAAATATCGTCCGTTAGCCCTTAAGCTAATTGATGAGGTGAAGTTCGATCTTTAATGACTTATAAATTTCAGCTGTCGAAGTGGCAGCTTATTGCGTGGTCGACAGGGTTATTACTGTCGACCCCGTTATTTTTTCTGCTAGTAGAATCTTTACAAGGCGACTCAGAGGTATTTACTCACCTGTGGAATACCGTGCTGTGGGACTATATAAGTAATACCGTATTGCTGGTTTTAGGTGTAGGGTTACTTAGCTGTCTGATTGCGTTGCCACTGGGTTGGCTCACCGCTTATTGCCGTTTTCCTGGCAAACAACAGTTTGAATGGGCACTGATGCTGCCGCTTGCCATGCCTACCTATATTATTGCTTATGTGTACACGGATTTACTCGACTACGCGGGGCCGATACAAATAACACTAAGAGAATGGTTTGGTTGGCAATCACCCAATGATTACTGGTTTTTTGATATACGCACTTTGCCAGGGGCTATCATCATGATTGCGCTGGTACTCTACCCGTATTTATATTTAATTTTTAAAACCGCACTACGTGAACAATCCTTTAAATTAGTTCAAGCAAGCCAATTAATGGGATTAAGTGCATGGAAAAGCTTTTTTAAAGTAAGCCTAGTGCTTTCTCGTGGTGCTATTGTTGCTGCGCTGGCTTTGATCAGCATGGAAACCATGGCTGATTTTGCTACCGTTAGCTACTTTGCAGTCAGTACATTAACCACCGCAGTATACGATACTTGGTTTGGTTATTACTCATTAACTGCGGCAGCAAAAATTTCAGGGGTGATGTTGTTACTGCTATTCTTAGCATTGATCACCGAGCGTTTTAGCCGTCGTAACCAAGCTGTATTTGAGCGTCAGTCAAGTGTGAACAGTGAGGCGCTTTATATTCTTAAAGGTAAGTCTGCATGGTTAGCAACAGGCTTTTGTAGCCTTATTTTAATAATCTCATTTATTATTCCCATGGTTGTTTTGCTCAAGTATGCAATCATGTATTTTGATCAAGCGTGGAGTAGTGAATTTTTTAGCTATGCATGGCAAAGTTTGAAAGTGGCCGCAGTAGTGAGTGTAGTGACTATTGTTTTGAGTGTTTTAGTGGTGTTTTATCAGCGCATTGCAAAACAAGCAAACCCACTTATACCTGGGCGCTTAGCAAGTACCGGGTATGCACTCCCTGGGACAGTATTAGCTATTGCTGTATTGTTGCCACTCACCCTATTAGAAAATACTATTAACCGCATTCTGACTCCTTATAACTTAGATATTGGTTTATTACTTACTGGTAGTTTACTTACTATTATTTTTGCTTATATAGTGCGGTTTTACGCCGTGGCTCATGGTGCCATAGAATCAAGCTTTTCACGCATTAGCCCCTCGCTTGATATGGCAAGTCAGTCAATGGGGAAAAGCCAAGGCCACACGTTACGCTTAGTGCATTTGCCTTTATTACGCCGAGGCTTATTAACCGCTGGTTTATTAGTATTTATTGAGTGTATGAAAGAGCTGCCCGCAGCCTTACTGTTAAGGCCTTTTGATTTCGAAAGTTTAGCTACGCACGTGTTTCAATATGTTAGCGATGAACAATTAGAGCTGGCCTCCATATCAGCTTTATTTATAGTGGTGGTAGGTTTTATTCCGTTATATTTTATTAATCGTTCAATGGAGCAACGTAGTTAAATGAGTAGTTTGATTTTACAAGGTGTGAGCTATGCATATAACGGGACTAAGGTTGTAGATGATTTAGACTTAACCTTAGGTAAAGACGAAATAGTGTGTTTACTCGGTGCCAGTGGCTGCGGCAAAACCACCACGCTTAAAGCCATTGCAGGGTTAATTGAAGCCAAACAAGGACAGGTATTTATTGATGGTAAGTTAGTCAGTGACGCCAATACGTTTGTGTCACCAGAGCATCGTAATATTGGCATGATGTTTCAAGACTACGCATTATTCCCACATTTAACGGTGGCGAATAATATTGGCTTTGGTCTAAGCGGTATGAGCAAAACGGATAAACAGGCTCGCGTGGATGAAATGTTAAAACTTGTGCACTTGGTTGGCTGCGCGGATAGATATCCACATCAACTCTCTGGTGGTCAACAGCAACGGGTAGCGATTGCGCGTGCATTAGCTTATAAACCCAGCTTACTATTGTTAGATGAGCCGTTTTCTAATATTGATACCCAAGTCCGCTTTGAGTTAATCGCTGATATTAGGCGTATTATTAAAGCTCAACAAGTGTCGGCAGTATTTGTTACTCACTCAAAAGAAGAGGCGTTTGCATTTTCAGATACACTTGCTGTTATGCACCAAGGTAAAATTGCGCAGCAAGGAACGCCAGAGCAGCTTTTTGCTAAACCAAGTTCAAAGGAGGTTGCAGAATTTCTGGGTCAGGGCATATACTTAAGCGCAACTGCATTAACAGCCACTGAATATGAAACGCAGTTTGGTGTGGTTAAATCAATACTGCCACAGCAACACGCAGTGGCTGAAAAGGGGGTTATTTATGTGCGTCCACACCAGCTTGAGCTTGCCAGTAGTAACAATAACGAACTGCAGTGTGAGTGCGTTACAATTCTAAGCAGTCGCTTTATTGGCTCTGCTTATGTATACACTGTGGTTATTGCTGAACAAGAAATAGAAGTTGCAGCTCAGTATGGCCAGTCATTTGAAATTAATGAACAGGTTATAATAAAAATAAAACCGCACACGGTGAATTTTTTTAAATCGTAATTAATCACTGTGTTTTGCTCTAAAAAGTAAGGAATAACAATGGCGCAAGCGCAATCAGGGATTTGTGCTGAAGCAAACTTACACGGTTTGCACTTATTTTTTAATGTACTTGATGGTCACGACGAATCACTTCGCGCTAAGCTTAAACAAGTGAGCGATATTGAAGATGAGTTTAGTGATCAGTTTTCTGAATCTATGCTTTCTTGCATGGTGGCAATTGGTGCGCAATATTGGCCGCATATCTTACCTGATTTCATGCCAAGCGAGCTGCAAAGCTTTCCTAATATTACCCATAGCGAGTTTGTTATGAGTGCAAGGCCATGTGATTTGTTTGTGCAAATCCGCTCAGACAGAGAAGACGTGAACCACTTGTTTGCACTACAAATACTCAAACTATTCACCCCTGATGTTGAGCTGGTAGAGCAAGTTCGTAATTTCCGTTTTTTAGATGGTCGTGATTTTAATGGTTTTATTTATGCGGGCGATACCCCACATGGCCGTCAAAAACGCGTAACGGCGTTAGTAAACAAACCTGATAGTTTTGAAGATCAAGGTAGTTACATTCATGTGCAGCGCTATAAACATGACTTGAGCCTGTGGCAGCATTTGTCATTACATGAACAAGAGCAAATAATGGGTCGCACACGCCTTGATAATACCTTACTCAGCCCCGCACTTGAGAGCAGCCATGCGACCCGCAGTGAATTAAAAGATGACCAAGGTCAGGCACTGTTACTTAACCAAAGCATGCCTTATGGCGATGTGTATGAGCAAGGTATGTTAGTGATTACGTGCTCTGCTAAAGGGGATGCATTCGAAAAAGTGCTAACTAGCCGACTAGGGCAGGGAGAGAATTATGATCACTGGCTTGATTTTACTCAGGCGGATATGGGCTCTGCATTTTTTGCCCCCTCAGTACGATTTTTAAAGCAGTTATAACAATTACAAAACGGCTATGTATTATTCATAGCCGTCTTTATTACAGCGTTAGTGATTAAACCGTATCAAATAAAATACGAACACGCTCTAGTGTGAGGTCTATTTCTGAGATTTTAGCTGGTGCTATAAAAATAGTATCATCGCCGGCAATAGTGCCTAATACGCCATCAGCTTTGCCTAATGAGTCAAGTAAACGCGCAATGAGTTGAGCAGCTCCAGGGCTGGTGCGAATAATAATCATCATTTCGTTATGCATAATATCAATAACGAGCTGGCGCAACGGGCTCTTAGCGGTTGGTACCCCCATTTCAGCGGGTAAACAGTATACCATTTCTTGTTTTGCATTACGGGTGCGTACCGCGCCAAACTTACTTAACATTCGCGACACTTTACTCTGGCTAATATTATCAAAGCCTTGCTCTTTTAACGCATCAACTATTTCGCCTTGTGAGCCAAAGTTTTCTTCTTTTAAAAGTGCTTTAAAGGCTTTAACCAATGCTTCTTGTTTATCTTGTGGTTGCATAGTGTCTAATTAGTTATGTAATAGATACTGCAAATTCTACACAAAAATGCATAATTATGCAGCAGATGTTTGCTTAAGTTGCCATTTTGCTGCGTTTAAACAGCAAAGTTTACAACTATGGTCGAAAATATAGCTAAAATAAGCAGGATAAATTTGTTTTTAGTCGTTAATTTCTTTATCTTATGAACCACAAATATTTCCTACCTCAAATCACGGAGAATTCCAATGAAAGTTGCTGTATTAGGTGCTGCAGGCGGTATCGGTCAAGCGTTGTCTTTATTATTAAAAACAGGCTTACCAGCTGGCTCTGAATTATCACTATATGATGTTGCGCCAGTAGTTCCTGGTGTTGCTGTTGACCTTTCTCACATCCCAACAGATGTTAAAGTTGCAGGTTTTGGTGCAGACGATTTAGATAAGGCACTAACAGGCTGTGATATCGTTCTTATTCCAGCGGGTATGCCACGTAAGCCTGGTATGGATCGTGCTGATTTATTTAATGTTAACGCTGGTATCATCAAAACATTAGCAGAAGGCATTGTTGCTAACTGTCCTAAAGCGCTTGTGGGTATTATTACTAACCCAGTTAACGGTACTGTACCAATTGTTGCTGAAGTATTTAAAAAAGCAGGAACTTACGATGCTAAGCGTGTATTTGGTATTACAACACTCGATGTGATCCGTTCAGAAGCGTTCATTGCTGAGCTTAAAGGCGTTGACGTAGCAAGCGTTAAAGTTCCAGTAATTGGTGGTCACTCAGGTACAACTATTCTACCGTTACTTTCTCAAGTTGAAGGTGTTACTTTCACTGATGAAGAAGTGGCTGCACTGACTCCACGTATCCAAAATGCGGGTACTGAAGTAGTTAATGCTAAAGCGGGCGGTGGTTCTGCAACATTATCAATGGGTGCTGCTGCTGCACGTTTTTGTATGTCTTTAGTTAAAGGCTTACAAGGTGAAGACGTTGTAGATTATGCATACGTTGCTGTTGAAAATGGTGATGCAGAGTACTTCGCACATCCAGTACGTTTAGGTAAAAATGGCGTAGAAGAAATTCTTTCTTACGGCACACTAAGCGCATTTGAAGAGCAAGCAAAAAATGACATGCTTGAAACTCTGAAAAAAGACATTAAAGAAGGTGTTGATTTTATGGCGTAATAGCCAAAATTAACCCATAAAAAAAGCCTGCATTTGCAGGCTTTTTTATTGCTCGGAATTATCTACACAGTATAACTTAGTGGTCGCGATCAACCGCTATTCTAGCTAAGCTAATTAATGCTTGCTTGTAATTCGACTCAGCTAAGCAATCTAAACAAGCAATCGCTTTCTCTGCTTCTTGCTCTGCTTTTTGCATAGTGAACTCAAGGGCATTGGTATGTTTAAGTGCAGCGAGTATCTCATCTAGATGCGCCATACCATTACAGTGCTCTATTGCATCTCTTATTAACTGTGTTTGATGCTCGCTACCGTGTTGCATGGCATAAATTAGTGGTAATGTAGGTTTGCCTTCAGCTAAGTCATCACCAATGTTTTTACCCAGTTGGTCGGCATCGGCGTTGTAATCTAAAACATCATCCACCAACTGAAAAGCAGTGCCTAAATGCATACCGTACAAATTGAGTGCGTTTAATACACTGTCATCTTGCTCAGTTATAATGGCAGCTAGCCCGGTTGCAGCTTCAAATAACTTAGCGGTTTTAGAGTAAATAACCTGCATATAACTGGCTTCAGTAGTATCTGGGTCATTACAGTTCATTAATTGCAGCACTTCGCCTTCAGCAATAATATTGGTTGCATCGGCCAACACTTGCATTATCTGCATTTTACCAAGGCCTACCATTAGCTGAAACGAGCGAGTATAAATAAAGTCTCCCACGAGAACACTTGCGGCATTACCAAACTCGGCATTTGCTGTGGGTGTGCCACGGCGCAAGTTAGATTCATCTACCACATCGTCATGTAAAAGCGTTGCGGTATGAATAAATTCAATAATTGTTGCTAGCGTAATGTGATCTTTGCCTTGGTAACCTAGCGCTTTAGCCGCCAAAATAGCTAACATGGGGCGAACACGTTTGCCACCGCTGTTAACAATATACAAACCAAGTTGATTAACTAACGCCACATCTGAGCACATTTGCGCATGTATTAGTTGATTGACGTCATTCATATCGCTTTCGATTAACGCCTGGATAGCTTTTATATCCATTGATCTCCGAGCCAATTTTAATGTGTGAACGGCGCAGATTGTACAACAAAAAACGCATCAGCTCGATATTTTGTGATGATTCCTTAAAAAAACACCCTTAAGTAGGTTAAATGACCTATTAACTAGCTGAATAAATGATTAAACAGCGTGGTTTAATTTTGAATCACCCCTGGCGGTTAATTGAACTACATGGGCTTGCTTTGTTATTACAAATTTATTTTCTGTAACCGTTAAAAAGCGCTTGGCAAAGGGGGATTTTCATATAAAATAGGGGAAATATTGAATTGCCCTCAATGTAGCTACTTTTTATTCATTTAATTATAAAAATAGGCTTGCTAGTTATTTCGCGTTAGCGTAAACTTCGCGCCCTATCGAAGAATATTTTAGTTGCGCCGATTTGAGGGTGCACAGACGGAGTTAATTATGTACGCGGTTTTCCAAAGTGGTGGTAAACAGCATCGTGTGACTGAAGGTCAAACGATTCGTCTTGAAAAATTAGACGTTGAAACTGGTGCGGCAGTGGAATTTGATTCAGTACTTTTAGTTGCTGATGGTGAGAAGATCGAGATTGGTGTACCGTTCGTAAACGGTGGTAAAGTAACAGCTGAGGTTGTTTCACACGGTCGCGGTGAGAAAATTAAGGTTGTTAAATTTAGACGCCGTAAGCATTCTCGTAAGCAAATGGGCCATCGTCAATGGTTCACTGAAGTTAAAATCACTAGCATTAGCGCTTAATTAGAGGTACTTAGAAATGGCACATAAAAAAGCAGCTGGTAGTACTCGTAACGGTCGCGATTCAGAAAGCAAACGCCTAGGTGTTAAGCGTTTTGGTGGCGAATCAGTTCTAGCGGGTAGCATCATTGTTCGTCAGCGTGGAACTCGTTTCCACCCAGGCGCAAACGTAGGTATCGGTAAAGACCACACTATCTTCGCAAAAGCAGATGGTAAAGTTCAGTTTGAACAGAAAGGTCCTTTAAACCGTAAATACGTAACTATCGTAGCTGAGTAATCAGTAAGGTAGTTAAAAACCCCGCCTTTGCGGGGTTTTTTGTTTTAAGCAGTTCTAAATATATACCCAAGTGTTTTTATGCTCAGTGTGCTCTATAGGCCACTTAGGTATATAATAGAGTTATTAACAAGCCAATCCCTAAAGTGAGTAATCATGAAGTTTGTAGATGAAGTAGAAATTCGCGCAGAAGCTGGTGACGGTGGCAGCGGCATCGTGTCTTTTCGTCGTGAGAAATATGTTCCAGATGGTGGACCTGATGGCGGTGACGGTGGAGACGGTGGTAGTGTTTATCTACAAGCTGATGAAAACTTAAATACCCTTATTGACTATCAATTTGAGCGTTTTCATAGAGCAGAACGTGGTACTAACGGTCAAAGCCGTAATTGTACCGGTAAAAAAGGTGAAGATCTTATTGTTAAGGTGCCTGTTGGTACACGTATCATTGATGTTGATACACAAGAATCATTAGGGGATTTAACCCAAGATGGTCAACGAATTGTGGTTGCAAAAGGCGGTTTCCATGGCTTGGGGAATGCGCGTTTTAAATCAAGTACTAACCGTGCCCCTCGTCAAAAAACACTCGGAACACCTGGTGAAGTGCGTAACCTTAAATTAGAGCTAATGCTACTCGCTGATGTAGGTTTACTGGGTTTACCTAATGCCGGTAAATCAACCTTTATTCGCAGTGTATCAGCTGCAAAACCAAAGGTAGCAGATTATCCATTCACTACGCTTATCCCCAATTTAGGTGTTGTTCGTCCTGAAGCAAATAAGTCATTTGTCATCGCCGATATTCCTGGCTTAATTGAAGGTGCATCGGACGGCGCAGGCTTAGGTATTCGTTTCTTAAAGCATTTAGAGCGCTGTCGTGTGTTATTACACATTATTGATGTTATGCCAGTTGATGGCTCAAACCCTGTTGATAATGCTTTTGCAATTATCAATGAGCTACATCAGTACAGTCCTAAGCTTGCTGAAAAGCCGCGCTGGTTGGTATTTAATAAAATTGATTTATTGCCTGAAGATGAAGCCAAAGCTCTATGTGAGCAAATTGCAGAAGAGTTAGGTGAGTCTGAAAATACTTATAGTATTGCTGCAATTAATAAATTAAATACTCAGCCATTAATTCACGACATCATGACGCTACTTGATAACATGCCTAAAGAAAAATTTGTTGAAGTTGCAGATGAAGAAGTTGAATTTAAGTGGGATACCTACCATCAAAAAGCCACTAAAGGCGATGATGATGACTGGGATGATTGGGATGAAGATGATTACGACGTAGAAGTTGTCTACGAGCGTTAACTATAATTGTATATATTTAAAAGGAGCTAACGCTCCTTTTTCTTTGATTAATAATAAAGTATTGGGTATTTAGTGTGATAATTTCAATGATTGCAGCAATGGCAAACAATCGTGTCATTGGCTTAGATAATAAAATGCCATGGCACTTACCTGGCGACCTTCAGCACTTTAAAAAAGTAACTTCTGGTAAGCCCGTTATTATGGGGCGTAAAACATTTGAATCGATAGGTAGGCCGCTACCTGGACGTCGTAATATTATTATTACTCGCAATACTGAATATCAAGCACCGGGAATTGAAACTGTAACCACTCCTGAAGCTGCACTTGAGCTTGTTAATGATATTGCCGAAGTGATGATTATTGGTGGTGGAAACATCTATCAGCAGTTCTTAGGGCAAGCACATCGCTTGTATCTAACCTTTATAGACTTAGATGTAGAAGGGGATACACAGTTTCCTGATTACCAAAGTGTTGCAAATTGGCAAATTGAAGATGAAATGTTGATGGCGCCTGATGAGAAAAATAAATATAGTTATAAATTCGTAACTTTGAATAAAGTCTCTTAACATTATTGCCAAAATCTGAGCGTGTTGGTACAATATTAAACAGTCGAGTACGAAAAAAGTATTAATATAGGGTGTCCAATCAATGATTAAATTACCGAAACTAGTTGTAATTGCTGCTATTGCAGCGGGTTCGTTTGCTTATACTGCGCCTGCAAGCGCTAATGACCAGTTAGCTGTTTCAGTTTGTGAATACATTGCTGGTGATGATAAAAACCGTCTACGTAGCAAATTAAAAAGTTCACGTGTGAAAGTTCGTAATATCTATGATGCAGTTTTTTGTAATGGTAATAACTTATTGCGTCATGCTGTTGCAAGTAATGCAGTTGATACAGGCGAGTACATTGTTAAAAACTTATCTAAGAGCTCACTTGAAGACGGTGCAGATATTGCTTGGGCTGAGGCAAATCATGCAGGCTCACCTTTAATCCCTATTATTAAAGACCGTGCAGGCCTTTAAATAAAAGCTTAATTAATAAAAAAACCGCGTTTAAACGCGGTTTTTTATTTACTTAGATAAATTGTCATTTTACATCCTGTCTAACTACCTTTAAGTCTAATTCCCTCACGTATTTACCCTTATTACTCTTGTTACATAAATATGTCATAAAAATTCAATACTCTATGTGTATTTCAGTTTTGAGATATATTTATGCGTGTATCATTTTTTACCCGTTTACTAGCCATTTTACTAACATTTGCAAGTATCCTTCTAGCCGCGACCTTGTTATGGGCAAGCCATACATTACTAAAGCTTCAGCAACAAGATAGCGCATACAGCCATTTAAAAAATAGCATAATGGTTGAGCTTGCCAATCAATTAGAGAGTTACTTAGCGCAAGGTAATAGCCAATACTTAAAACAATCATCTACCTTGATTGAGCAACTTAAAGCGCAACAGTTAACGGTGCTTCCTCATGAGTTAGAAGCTCGTTTAGCTGAACAATTAACTTTATTAGATACAGATATTAATGGTAAATACAGATCACTTGGAAAACTCTCTGGCAATGAAACTGCGCTGTTAGATAACGCGCTTAGACAAATGGCCGGCTCAGCCTCTTCACTTATGAATTATGCGCAAAAAGCATCAACGCAAGCCAGTAACGCTCTTAGCTACAATAAATTAGCGAGTGATTATTACAGTGAAGTGGTTAATTTATCACTATCGACTTATCAGCTGCTAAATAATTACCAACCTGAGATAGAGAAAAACCTGCAACAAAGTATAAAAACCCTAAACTTACTAGCTGTAAAAATTGAGCAGCTACCTAACTTAGGAGTAATGACTGAGGTTGATGAATTTGCTTTATTTGTAGATGAAGAACCTGAAGATTTGGCTGCTGAAATAAAAGCAGAGTTGGTGAGTTGGCCTAAACGTTATCTGCGTGATTTAAGCAGTACTTTATCGCAATCAAAACTACGTCGTTCAGGAACAAATGAGTTACGCGAACAAATTAGCTTACTATCAAATACAGTGATTGAGGCAGAGTAAACATTAAAAGCGCAGCAAGATACCGTAAAGCAACAAGTGTTCTGGGTGTTTGGAATAGCAATAGGTGGACTAGTAATATTAGCTTTTGGTGTTTATTGGGTGCAACGTAAACAGGTTTTACAACCTTTACGACAACTGCGAGATGGGTTTGCATTCTTAATCGAAAGTAATGAGTTAAAAAATATTACAGTGAATAACCCTAAAACAGAGATGGGTGAAATAGCGCAGTATTTTAACCAGTTAATTGAACGCCAGCGTTTGGAAGCGCAAGAAAGAGCAGATATGCTTAATGTAGTCAGTGATTTCATGCAGCAGATGAGTGGGCATTTATACACGATAGGTCAAAAAAGTAATGCGAGTTATCAGCAGGTAAATCACAATGAAGAACTGCTTCTTAATATTCAGCAACTTGGCGAGCAGGTTAATCATATCAATGCTCAAGCTGCTGAAAATGCTCAAAGTACTTATGAAGCAATGCAACAAAGTGTTGGTTTTGCCAAAAGTATGCTTAATGCCAGTTCTGATACACAGCAGCGAATTGAGCAAGGTATGCATAGTGTTCAGGAATTACTGAGCGGGGTACAGGGAGTAAGCAATATTATTACGGTCATACGTACCATCGCTGAGCAAACAAACTTACTCGCGCTCAACGCTGCGATTGAATCAGCAAGAGCAGGTGAGCAAGGTCGAGGTTTTGCCGTGGTTGCTGATGAGGTAAGGCAATTAGCTATGCAGACTCAAGGTTCGTTAAAAGAGATTAATGATCAATTGGCGCTACTAAGCGAAAACTCTCAAGAAGTCTATAAACAAATCAATGCATTAACTGAGGATGCACAGTTACAAACTGCAAATGCTCAAGAGCTTAAAGCAAACTCTGAAGGAGTTGCAGATAATGCGCAGCAGGCTAATAAAGTTGCGATTGATGCAATGGAATTGGCTAAACAACAAAGTAATTTCCTTAGTGACTTTACTCTATCAATGCATGATATGAAAAGCCAAGTAAGTGAGTCGAGTGAATTAGTTGCTGATATAGGCTCGCAATTAGAGTTGCAAATGACATCTATTAAAGAAGGTTTAGGTTTAGATAACAACAGCGATTAATCGAAGACGAATTAAATATTAATCTGTATGCTAAAAGACTATTTAATTACCCTAAGGAATTAATATGATAGAGCAAGGTCAGACAATACCTGCAGTAAATTTATCTCAGCTTAGTGATAAAGGTATGCAAACACTCACTAATAATGAATTATTTACAGATAAAAAAGTTGTGTTATTTGCGGTGCCTGGTGCTTTTACACCCACTTGTTCGAATGCTCATTTGCCTGGTTATATCGCGCTAGCCGATAAAATTAAGGCTAAGGGTATTAACGCTATCTACTGTGTATCGGTAAATGATGCATTTGTGATGAAAGCATGGGGTGAGTCACAAAATGCAGAGCATATAGATATGCTGGCAGACGGTGATGCTAGTTTTACTCGTGCTTTAGGTCTTGAAAAAGATACCGCAGGCTTTGGTGGTTTGCGCTCGAAACGTTACGCTATGGTTGTAGATAATGGTGTTGTTAACCAATTATTTGTCGAGCAAGAAAAAGAATTTGTAATAAGTAGCGCTGAAGTCGTTTTAGCTAAACTATAACTAATCTGCGTTTATCAGTAAAAAAGCCGATACATATATATCGGCTTTTTATTAAAAGAGTAGATGGACTATGGCTGGTATTGACCACTTAGCGTTAAACCTGAGAAGGTTTGATACGCATTAACACTTAAATGCCATGTGCCTGCTTGAGGGTTGCTAAACGTACATGTTTCGGCGTTACCAGTTTTAAATGGGCGGCAATCATAGCTTGAGCTGGTTGGCTGACTACCAAATTTTACAAATAAGTCAGCATCACCAGTGCCACCTGATGTTGTTACAGTAAAGTTAGCCATACCAGCAGGAACTTCTAGCGTGTAATGCTTCCACTGACCTGCTGTTGCAGAAACATCAGATACTGTACCGCCACCCGCTTGTGGTGTGCCTGAGTCTGAACCGCCTGTGATGTTACCGACTAAACTAACGCTAGTGTAGGCTGAGTAGCCGTTTAGCATTATATGATAAGTACCTGAAGTTGGGTTATCGATAGAACACTCTTCACTGTTACCTTCATTGTAAGGACGGCAATCATAAGTGCTTGTTGTCGGTTTACTACCAGCACGTACATACAAGTCAGCATCACCTGTACCACCACTCATTGTGAAAGTTACATTAGTAGCACCGCTTGGGACTGTCATAGTGTAAAAGTTTTGTGTACTTGTCGCACCGCTTAAGCCTGTTTTCGCTTGCCCATCAATAAGCTCATTATCACCTGATGTTGGCGGTGGTGTACCACCAGAGGCTGCTGCAACAGCAGCGGCAGCATCAACAATGCCTGTGCCACAGTTAGTACAAGTTGCTGGGAATGCACGAGTTGTTGTTTTTAAAATATTTTCTATTTCATCAGGTGTCGCGTTTGGTTTTGCTTGTTTGATTAACGCTGCTACACCCGCAACATGAGGGGCGGCCATTGATGTACCTTGCGAAAAACCATAGCTGTCGCTTGATGGTGTTGTTGAACCTGAGTTGTAAGTAGATAAAACACCTTCAGAATCATTGGCGAAATTTTGTGCGCCACCCGGCGCTGCTACATCAATATTGCTACCATAATTTGAGTAATATGCGCGGCCACCGTTACGACCAACTGATGCAACATTAACAACTCCATTACAGTTACCCGGGTTGTAGTTTGCAGAATTATCGTTATCGTTACCTGCAGCTATTACAACAACAGAGCCGTTGTTACGTGCAGTATTAATCGCATTTTGAGTCGTTGAGCTACATGTACCTGCTCCACCTAAACTCATGTTTATAACATCTGCAGGATTTGGGTTTGTCGATGTACCTGATACGTTTCCGCCTGAAGCCCAAATAATGCCGTCAGCAATATCTGAGGTCAAGCCGCCACATTTACCTAATACACGTACTGGCACTACTTTGGCGTCGTAAGCAACACCAGCAACGCCTTCACCATTATTAGTCACAGCAGCGACTGTGCCTGCTACGTGAGTACCATGCCAGCTAGAGCCTTGTGCTCCATTATCACCACATTCTCCGGCTGCAACAGCATCCCCTGGATCGCGAGCATCGTTATCACGGCCATTGCCATCATTAGCGACTGATAGATTAGAGATCATATCGTAGCCAGGTAAAATATTGGCGTTTAAATCAACATGTGGGCGGTAACCAGTATCTAGAACAGCCACAACTGCACCACTGCCTGTGGCAGTATTCCAAGCCGTAGGTAGATTTAGACCACCCGCTTGCTCATAGTAATGCCATTGGTCGCCATAGCGAGGATCGTTTGGTGTGGCAAATGGCTTTAGCATTTGATCGATTTCGATATATTCAACACTACCTGAATTAATTATTTCTTGCATAAACTGTTGCGCTTCTTCGGCATTGAGTTTTTTGTCAGCACGCATTACGTGATGATCATTTAATGCCATTGCACGGATATATTTAGCTTTAACTTTACCTTTTTTTGAGGTGAAGTTTTTTACAAAGCTTTGCGCTTGTTTATTCATCATTGCAGACGATGCTTCAGCTGTTGATGTACTCATTATATCGCTATTATTTTTATATTTGATAATGAACTGAGTTTCAAACCCACTTTGATTTTGCATTTTAACTGAGGTTTCAGCCATTGATGGTGCGATTGCTTGTGCTGGATTTGCCATGCTTGAGCTGGCTGCAAATAGTGTACTTATTGTTAGCGCAACAGCGCATTTTTTAAATGAATTATTAGAAGTCATAATTACCCTTAGTTTTATTATTATTTGTGGAAAGCCACAAAGCGGGTACAAAGGTAAATGATCTGTTAATAATTTTGAAATATTAAATACGTATGTGCCTATCTCATTTAGTTATAACCGTGAATTTAGTAAGCTTTCAGTCGTTTTGTATTTGTTTTTATTGTGTTGACGATCCTAATGTATTAGATTTATTTGGTGTTTTTTATCATTATTTAATCTTTATTGATAAATTAAAAACAATATAACAGCTATCTTGTTGTTACCGAAACTTTGTTATAATTCACCAAAGTTTTTAAGAGATGACCAAATGACTCACCTTGATGTGATAGTGATCGGTGCCGGAGCTGCAGGTTTAATGTGTGCAGCACAAGCAGGATATCGCGGCCGAAGTGTTACAGTGCTTGATATGGGTAAAAAGCCAGGACGTAAAATTTTAATTAGTGGCGGCGGGCGTTGTAACTTTACTAACGAAAATGCGAGCCCTAATAACTATTTATGCACTAATCCCCATTTTGTAAAGTCGTGCTTAAGTCGTTATACCCAGCATGACTTTGTAGAGCTTGTAGACCGACATGGTTTGGCGTATCACCATAAAACATTGGGACAATTATTCTGTGACAATAGCGCACAAGACATTGTTGATATTTTACTAACAGAGTGTGAGTGGGCGGGTGTTACAATTAAACTACGCAGCGAAGTGTTAAATGTAGCTAAAACAGCAACAGGTTACAGTGTCACAACTGAGCAAGAAACACTGACCTGTGAGTCGTTAGTTGTCGCATCTGGCGGTTTAACTATGCCTAAACTTGGCGCGACGCCAATAGGTTATAAAATTGCAGAGCAATTTGGTTTAAAGGTATTGCCGACGATGGCCGCTCTAGTTCCCTTTACCTTACATCAGCACGATAAAGAGCGTTTTGAAGGGCTTTCTGGCATTAGTATCCCGTGTGAAGTTGCAAGCGAAGATGGCACTGTATTTAAAGAGAATATTTTATTTACTCACCGCGGCTTATCCGGGCCTGCCATATTACAAATAAGCTCATTTTGGCGAGCAGGTCAGGCGGTGACGATCAATTTATTACCTGAACTAGATTTAAAGCAACAGCTAGCCGATTGGCGAGAAACGCAAGCGCAAAAATCGTTAAAAAATAGCCTTGCTACTATCTTACCTAAGCGTTTTGTTGAAATACTCTATGACAGTAAAGCTATTCCTGATTGCAATATTAACCAGCTAACGCATGGCCAAATAGATGCACTCGCGGATTATATTCATGCTTGGCAAATTAAGCCAAATGGTACCGAAGGTTACAGAACCGCAGAAGTGACTTTAGGTGGTGTAGATACCGATGAGCTAAGCTCAAAAACATTTGAGGCTAAAAAAGCCAAAGGTTTATACTTTATTGGTGAAGTGACCGATGTAACGGGTTGGCTAGGAGGCTATAATTTCCAATACGCGTGGAGCTGTGGATTTGCCGCTGGGCAATACGCGTAAAAAGTCGCTCAGCGCGGCTTATTAAACCTGCCACTTAAGCTCTTAAGTGGCATTTTTTATTTCTAACTTTTAAGTCTATATTGCTGCATTTTACTATTCGGTTTTTCGGGAATAGTCATTTCGATTATGCCTGCATCAATTGCAGGTTTTAAATAGCGCTCTCTAAAATGTTTTCGATCTTTTAACCCTAGCTGGTTTTGTAGCTCTTGTCGGTTTAATGGTTTTTCGCTTTGGTTAAATACATTTATTAAAGCGATGACTTGGGGGGCTTGTATGTCTAAGTGTATAGTATTTTTAACTTGAGGGGGTTGTTGTGGGGTTTGGCTTTTTGTTATTGATTTTAAATCATTTTCTAAAACGTTCAATGCTGAAAGTAATGTCTCTAACATGTACTCAATAAATACGGATGAGTCACCTGTTTTGGTACTTAGGTTAATGCTTTCAACGTATTGTTGGCGTGTTGTCGCTATTAGGTTATGAATGTTTAGTAATGAAAATAGCGTATGCCACTGCGATAATTGTTGGGTTTGCCAAGTACAGGCTAATTCAGTATTACCCAGTGAAACAGGTTGGATAAACTGCAATTCATAATGACATACTGCGCTACTGATTAGAGGGTGATGGTTGGTTGTATTAAACCACGCAAATAGCTCTTCTACCATTTGTGGCACTCGCATTGCCTGTGGTGCCATTTGTAAGCCATTTTTTAACGCTAGACTTTGCTCTCTATAACAGCCTGACTTTTCAGTCTTATTTTTCATTAAGCTGCGATGCAGAGCTAATAAGCTATCTGGGCTTGATAGGTCAGATGCTGTGAATTGAAACTCAGAGTTTTTCATTTGTATAGAGGTGGGTTTTTGTTGCTTATAGTGCTCAATAGTTGCTGGCGAATATAAGGCACTGATTTTACCTAAAGCTTCACTAATACCCACAATGCTGTGGGTCATGCTGGCTGAAATCGAAAATGGGGGAGTGGCGTTGCTCATTTCGTTATAGAGGTTATTTAAATCAGGGGATTAGAATACGCGAACTAGGCATAAAAGTCAGTTTTAATAGTGATTTAGTATTTATTTAAAGCTTTATATAGTCCTTAATTGCTGGTTTTAAATGTTAAACCGACGCCAAATAGCGCCGGTTTATTAGTTACTCTTCGATAAACGCTTCACCCTCTTTCATCCACTTAGCGGCTGGCTTGCCTTTTAAGTAATGATCAAAGTACTGCATCATGCGCACGGAGAAATCTACCTGATTAGGGAATTGCTTTAAGTGATGCGGTTCACCTTCATATTGTAAAAATGTGGCATCTTTACCCGCACGGCGCAGTGCTAAGTAATATTGCACGCCTTCATGCCATGGCACAGCATCGTCTTTATCACCAAACATAATCAAAATAGGGGTATTTACTTTATCCGCAAAAAAGACTGGCGAGTTCTCAATATAAAGCTCTGGGGCTTCAAATAAGTTTTTACCAATGCGACTTTGCCCTGTTTCATATTGAAATTGGCGGGCAAGCCCTGACTTTAAGCGAATGCCACTGTAGGCGCTGGTCATGTTAGACACAGGCGCACCCGATACCACAGCTTTAAACATATTAGTTTCAGTGATCATAAACGCGCTTTGATAACCCGCCCATGAGTGGCCTTGTAACCCTATTTTATTAGCATCGGCAATGCCTAAATCAATCAGCTTTTGAGTGGCGTTAATCATGGTTTGAGTTGAAGACTTACCTGGGTGACCTATTTCAAAACGAATATCAGGTAAAAAGATGGCGTAACCATTTGATGTAAACATCGGAAAGTTAGGGCGATGATTTAATTCCATTTTAGGGAAATCGTACATACGCTGGCTCATATAGCGGTAAAAGTACACCACAACAGGTACTTTATCGCCTTTTTTGTAGCCGGCAGGTTTGATTAATACCCCTTGTAAATCTTCTCCATCAAAGCCTTTATAGCTAATAAGTTCAGGCTTTTCTCCCCAAGCAAAATTAGTTACCTGAGGATTAAGGTTAGTGACTTGTTGTGCTTGTTTGAAGCTAAAGTCAGTTTGATAAATATCAGGGAATTGCTGATAAGTTTGCTCTGTAAATAAGTATTTATCGGCACTTTTGGCTTTTTTAATTACATCAAAACGCTTATTACCTGTGAGTACTTTAGTAACGTTAAGCGTTGTTAAATTAAGTTTAGCCACCTCACTTTGCTTACTTTGTAAGTTAATTGCGGAGAGCAAAAGAGTATCATTGCTGTTAAAGCCCACTTGGTTTTTATCAAGCTTGATCACTCTGTACTGAGTATTACTTTGTTTACCATTAGTTAAGCGTTTGGCTTGCTTGGTATTTACATTAAACGACCAAATATCATATTTACTATAAACCAGTATTTCGCTGCTATCGTTAAGCCAGCCAGCAAAGCCATAGCCAGGCTGCTTAGATGGGTAATCGTGTTTGTCATCGGCAAAGGTAGCGTTAATTGCTTTGCTGAGTACGCTCACTTTGTTATTGCCTAAGTTTTTAAGCTGTACTTGGTTGTTATCAAAGTAAGCAGCAAACTGACCATTAGGCGCAAGGCTAGGTCTAAATGGATAGTCGTTAATAATAGGCGTTTGTTTACCCGTTTTTATATCAACCGCAAAGTAGTCAGCAAAAAAGCCGCCATACATTACTTTTTCAAGATGAGCTAAATTTGAGTAACCTAATAATGAATCCGCGCGTTCAGTATTAAATGCCAGCTCTGGCATATTTGGTGTGCTTAACTGTACAACTTGTTGCGAATTTACATGGTATACCGCCGTGTAATGTCGATTTTTATTGTTTTTATTCCATTGCTGCTCTTCGCGAGGTTTAATTTGCGCATCGTTGTTGTGCCATACATTTAACCCTTTTTGGTCGCGAATAACCTCAAAGTTATACAGTGAAGACTCATCGGTATATTCTTTTTGCTTAACTTTTGCAGCAAGTTTTGGGCGGTTTTCAAAGTATAGGCGTGTACCATCTTCGGCCCACTTTAATGTCGCAGTTTTACCCATTAACCATTCTGGGTTAGGTGACTGCACAGTGGTAAGCGTTTCGTTCTGCCAAAGCGTTAATTCGTATTGGCGGCGACGCTTATCATCGTTTACATAGTTACCTAAAGTAAATGCAACACTCTTATTGATTGGATGCCAAGCTATTTTGTTGGCAACCACACCAGGCTCGTCAATTAATACTGTGCTGGTAAAATCATTGAGTGAAAATAAAGTAATTTGATTATTATTGCCATCCACATAGCTTTGGCTTACTAATAATTGATCGCTGCTGGCGCTAATATCATAGGTGAAGGCACTTTCAAGAGTGTGGGTGCGTTTATCGCTTAAGTTGACGATAACCAGCGGGTAGCTTTTATCTTTTTTGTCTGCAGGGATAGCGCTATCGTTATCGGCGTTTTTATCATCCGCGTCGGTGCTCTCATTTTTGCGATAGGCAAGCCACTTCCCGTTATTAGCAAGTACGTAGTCTTTTACGTCATTAAAACGTTGTTGCTCACCGGTTTGAGTATTCACTAATACTAGATTGTTTTTTAGATCGCTTTTTTTCTTAGTGGTTTCTTTTTCAAGTAGGGTAGGCACTTGAGTGAATGCAACCCAGTTCGCCATTTTGTTAATTGTAGGGCGAGTGCCTCGCTCTACTTCAGAAATAAGCTTGTTATTATTTAGCGAGTAGACTTGCCCTGTGGCATTACCGCGATAAGGGGTTGCACTTAAAGAGAGGATTTGACCATTTTCAGAAAGCTGTGTGCCTTTTGCAGATTTAAAATCAAATACATCTTTAAATTCTAATGGCTTATTTGCTAAGGCACTAGCGCTCGTTAAGCTGGTAATAAGTGCACAGCCTATAAGAGTGAGTTGTGTTTTCATTATAGATTCTCGTTTTTTAACATTATTTTATTGTAACGAGTTTTAATAACAATTCGAGTAGATACGATAAGTGGTAGCAGGGCAGAGATGAGAGGTTAAAAATGAATGGTAAAAGGTAAAAGGTAAAAGGTAAAAGGTAAAAGGTAAAAGGTAAAAGGTAAAAGGTAAAATTTTCGAGCTACGGGATGCGAGGTGGTAGGCATCTGTGAAAAATAGGAGTGGAAGTGGTTTATTTAATACCTTGTTAGCATCACTAACAAGGTATTACTTCGAATCTTATAACCAAATTTTTTGAAGTTCTGGCCATTGTTTTTCAAATTGCTCACTTGGGCGAGCACTAAAATTACTGCGCACAAACTGATTCATTTTACCCTCAACGTAGGCAAGCAAAAAGTTAGCTAGGGTTAGCTCATCGCTTTGGAAGTTTTTACCTTCACGTAGCTTACGCTCTCTAAGAATTTGCTTGAATTGGGTCTCTAGCTTTTCAAATAAGCCCTGTACACGCTCACGAAGTCGCTCTTGTTCTCCTTGTAGAGCGTCGCCTGTTAATATACGAGTAATGCCAGGGTTTTTCTCAGCAAACGTTAGCAACAGTAATAAGGTATTGTATACGCGTGCTTTGCTTTCTTTTTCGTTATCTAAAATAAGATTAATACGTGATAGCAGGGTATCTTCAATAAACTCAATTAATCCTTCAAACATCCGCGCTTTGCTCGGAAAGTGGCGATAAAGAGCGGCTTCAGATACGCCAACTTCTGCGGCAAGTTTGGCAGTTGTAATACGCTGGCCAGGGCTGGTTTCTAACATTTGTGCGAGTGCTTGCAGTATTTGCTCTTTGCGATTACTTTTTTTTGTCGCAGGCATGAACATTCCTTTTTTTAATAGTTATTTTTTCTACATCAACGTGCGATAACACAGCTACCGGCCTAGTGTTTGTGCGGGCAATAACCAGTGAAGCGATATTTTCACGTATTACGTGAAGCTCTGGTACTGCGCAAGCATTAAACTATATTAGCGAAGTAAAATTACACTAAAAGGTCACAAGGCGTCATCATGTTAATGTTTTATTCAGTTTGTTTCCAGCCTTTTTATAATCGTTTGGCAAGCTGCTCGATCACTTTGATTGCTATTCCTGTTTTACTAGTCACAGGTAAATCGAGTTGTTCATTTTGCCAATAAAGAGTAAGTGCGTTACGTTCTGAATTAAAGCCTAAATCACTTTGCGATACGTCGTTTGCGCAAATCATATCGAGGTTTTTATTAGTCAATTTCCCTTTAGCGTAGTTAGCAACATTTTGCGTTTCTGCTGCAAAGCCGACAGTGTAAGGGCGGCTTTGTGTAAGGTTTGCTACCGCTGCTATAACGTCTGGGTTCTTAACTAAGCTAAGAGTGAGTTCATCGCCTTGTTTTTTCATTTTTTGCGTGGCGATATTCGCTGCGCGGTAATCGGCTACAGCAGCGCAGCCAATAAAGGCGTCTGATTGAGGGGCGTAATTGAGAGACTCTTGCAGTAGCTGCTGAGCACTTTCTATATTAATTAAATTAACGCCTTGCGGCGCGGTAATGGTCACTGGGCCTGAAATTAAGTTAACTTGCGCGCCAAATGATAAAGCGGCTTGTGCTAGTGCATAGCCCATTTTTCCTGAGCTATGGTTTGATATAAAACGCACCGGATCGAGAGGTTCTCGGGTTGGGCCTGCGGTAATAGTAATGGTTTTACCTGCTAATAATTGTGGTTGCGTAGGTTCAGTGCATAAACTCACTAATTCATGCGGTTCAAGCATTCGCCCTGCACCTACATCACCACAGGCTTGCTCACCTTTGCCTGGTCCCCAAATTGCAACGCCACGAGCCTTTAAAGTGGCTATATTAGCTTGCGTGGCGGGGTGCGCGTACATTTGTTGATTCATAGCCGGTGCCACAGCCACTTTTGCAGGAGTTGCAAGTAATAACGTAGTGAGTAGATCATCAGCAATGCCTGCAGCCATTTTTGCAATAATATTGCTGGTGGCAGGAGCCACTAAAATTAAATCAGCCCATTTGGCAAATTCAATATGTCCCATCGCAGCTTCTGCTGATGGGTCGAGTAATGAGTCAGACACTATTTCACCACTGACAGCTTGCATCGTTAGCGGGGTAATAAAATGCTTTGCTGATTCAGTCATTACAACTTTAACGTCACAACCATGGTCTTTTAAACGTCTTACGAGTTCGGCACATTTATAGGCTGCAATTCCACCGCTAATACCCAGCACTATTTTTTTATTTGTTAAATTAATCATGGTTGTTCATCAATTTTATAAAATATGCTGGCTAAAATAACAAATCTTGAGCGTGACAGCTAAGATAAAATGCGTTTTATCGCGCTAATTTTTAATTTTGCATTACAGTTATATGATACTGACCGCTTTCAAGGATGAACGATGCAATTAACCTCTCTGCCTAATTCACTCAGACCGCGAGAAAAGCTGCTAGCAAAAGGCGCAAAGGCACTCTCTGATGCTGAACTATTGGCTATATTTTTACGTACGGGTTTACCCGGTATGAATGCAATAGAGCTGGCACAACATCTGATCAATGAAAATAAAACCCTGCATAATTTGTTTAATGCCAGCATAGATGAGTTTTGTGCGCAAAAAGGGCTGGGTACAGCTAAATATGTACAGTTACAAGCAGTACTTGAGCTAAGTCAGCGTTATATGCAAGAAGGCTTTGTTCGCGATGCCGTTTTTAATTCCCCTCAAGCTGTTTACGACTATTTAACCCTGCAAATGCGAGGGTTGCAGCAGGAGGTGTTTATGGTGTTGTATCTTGATAGTCAAAATCGTTTATTGAAAGATGAAATCTTATTTTATGGTACGATTAACGCAGCCAGTGTATATCCACGTGAAGTTGTCAAAGCGGCTTTAAAAAATAATGCGGCAGCGGTTATTTTTTCACATAATCATCCCAGCGGTATTGCAGAACCAAGTCAGGCCGATAAACTAATTACCAATAAATTGTGCCAAGCGCTGCAATTAGTCGACATAAATGTATTGGATCATATTATTATTGGTGGTGAAAATTGTGTTTCGTTTGCCGAACGGGGACTTATTTAAGTTTATTGCTCGCAGATATGTGCTAAAAATGAGCGGTTTAGTGTGTTTTGGCAAATTAGTTTAATTTAAATGCAGTTTTTACTTTCCCTAAGGGCATTCGATCTTTATAATTAGCCGCTATAAAATTTACACATGAGCTGGTTGGATAAGATCAGTATTTGATCTTTGCCTGTAAAAGCTGTATAAAGAGCGCCCTTCGATTTATCTCTAGGGCACAAATACATGGCCTTAGGGAAAAATTAAGCTCGAGCGAAGTTATTGGAGATATATAGACATGTCTAAAGTATGTCAAGTTACAGGTAAGCGTCCAGCGGTTGGTAACCACCGTTCACACGCGAGAAACGCGACTAAACGTCGTTTCCTACCTAACCTACAAACACACCGTTTTTGGGTTGAAAGTGAAAAACGTTTTGTAACATTACGCACTACTACTAAAGGTATGCGTATTATCGATAAAAAAGGCATTGACACGGTTCTTACAGAAATCCGTGCTCGTGGCGAAAAAGTTTAAGGAACTGAATTATGCGCGATAAGATCCGTTTAGTTTCAACTGCTGGTACTGGTTTTTTCTACACTACCGACAAGAACAAGCGTAACATGCCTGAAAAAATGGAAATCAAAAAGTTCGATCCTAAGGCTCGTAAACATGTGATTTTCAAAGAAGCTAAAATTAAGTAATTTAGTTTTCTTTCAGAAATGTAAAAACCCAGCTTATGCTGGGTTTTTTGTTTTTAAAATTCACTCTGTTACCACCGAAAATATACCTACCGTAATTGTGTCCATCTAATTAAAAATTTATGTTAAGCACCATGGCTTATTGTTTTAATAGCGGCTCCGTTGTTTGTAATATCAATCCGCAATAATACTTAATCACTTTGCGGGGCTAAACGTGTCGCTGCCTGCGTTAAAAATTCTCATTTAGAGCAACTAAATAGCAAATTTTTTGCCTAGCTATCAACGCGTTTTTCCAGCCTCAAAATAGACCACTTAATTAAGCGAATTGGTATAACCAAAGAAAATATAAATAGTATTAAATGACTTCACGGACTAATCAGTTGGATGTTGTGTATTTAGAGTAAGATTGTGGGGGTATGTAAGTATACCTAATGAGGAAGTGGGGGTTTTACTATGACTTACTAGGGGTGAACTGTAAGCAGCCCTAAGGCTACTTACAGTGCGATACTTATACTTTAAAGTTCTCTACTGATATTCTTAGTTCTTCGGCTAATTTAGCCACTTCTGAACTTGAAATATTAGTTTGTACAGCACCTTCTGCTGTTTGCTCGGCGATAGCAACAATAGACTCTAAGCGTTCACTAATCTCTTGTGATACTTGTTGTTGCTCTTGTGCTGCCGTTGATATCTCTTCACTGACATTGTGCGCTTGCGATACCGCAAGAGTAATTGAATCTAGTGCACTATTAGCTAAATCACTTTGCTCAACACAAGAAACAGCGCGTTCTTTACCTTTTTCCATGGCTTTAACTGCTTCTTCAGCGCCCAACTGTAGTGATTCAATCATAGATTGAATCTCTTGGGTCGACTCTTGAGTTTTACTTGCAAGCGATCTTACTTCATCAGCTACCACGGCGAAGCCTCTGCCTTGCTCGCCGGCACGCGCTGCCTCAATGGCCGCATTAAGTGCAAGTAAGTTAGTTTGCTCAGCGATACCACGAATAACGTCTAAAATACTACCAATTGAGGCGCTATCTTTGTGTAGCTTATTAATAACACTTGATGCTTCATCAACTTCGTAAGCGAGTTGTTCAATGGTTGCTTTATTTTGATTTGAAATACCTTTAACGCGTTCAGCTTCTTTATCAGCATTTTTGATTTCGCCCAGTGCTTGTTGAGCACTGTTGCTCACTGTTTGAGAGGTACTGCTCATTTCAGTGGTTGCGGTTGCCGCTTGCTCTACTTGCGCTTGTTGATTACTAATCGCTTTGCTCGACTCACCGGTAATTGTTGAGGTTTGCTCAGAAGCAGCAGCAAGCTGTGTTGAACGCGAAATAATACCGGTAATTAAGCTACGTAAGCTATCAATTAAGGTGTTACAACTTTTCGACAATTCACCAAATTCATCTTTTGCGCTGTCATCCAAGCGTTGAGTCATATCACCACTGGCAACAATATCTAAAATGCGGTTAACTTCTGCTAATGGCTTAGTAATACGGTTAACTGTAACAATGGCCACAAGCACAGCGATAATAGTAGCAATGATCATGCCTATCCAAGTCCATAAGTTAGCTGAGTTTACATCGCTGCGAACGCCTTCTTGCAAAGTAAATGCAACGCCGCTGGCTTGTAATACTAATTCGTCAATTTGGCTAAGTGCTGTTTTAGTAGCTTTTTCAGACTCTTCTAATTCACGTTCAGTTGTGCTGATTGCATCAATAAGGCGTTTTTTATTTGCTGAAAGGCTATCGTTACCTAAAATATTACTCTCAAGTGTATCTACATAACCTTTTAAGTCGTTAAACAAGCCGCTATGGCTCTGCTCTATTGCAGGTTGTATTAATGAAACGGTACGAACGACTTCTTCAAAGTAATATACTTGTTCATTTTTAATAATATCGAGCGTATTAAGTGTTTTAACAGTTAACATATCGGTGCTACTGGTAACCACAGACATAAAGTTATTTTCAAGGTTATTAGCTGCTTGATAAGCACGCGGGTAGTTATCTTCTAAACCATCGATATCAATAATATCAAGAACCATAGAGTTGGCATCTTCTGCCGCAAGCTCAACGGTTTCTAATTGAGCTTTAAGCTTTTTATTAAGCACTAACTGAGTGTTTTTGTCTTTGAGTAGGCTCTCTATAATGCTTAAAAAACTTAAGTAGGTCTTTTCAACGTCAAGGCTACTCTTATTTAGTTGTGGATCATCTTTTACTACTTGTTGTAGCTCGCGATGTAACTTATCAAATAACTGTTTTTGTTCTTCTATTTGTGCTTTTATTGGCGCTAGCTCTTGAGCCGATGAAGTGTGAAAGCTAGCTTGAGCAGCTTTACTCATCAAAATAAATTCAGCTTGTAATTGAGCGCTCTTGTTTAATGCCGGAAGCGATAGCTGATTAACCTTTTGAGTTGAGCGATCTATATTTGCTATTTTTATTAAAGAGTTACCGCCAATAATTAAAAGTAATAAAGTGATAAATATAAAACCACCCCAAATACGTTGACTCACTGTTAGATTCATATGGTTTTCCATTCAAAAATACGTCTATTAAAACTTATCGGCGCTTTCAACAATAAGTTAAGTAATTAAAAATAATTAATTTTTACTGTTAATAGTTAGTTGCTAAATTTACCGTGAAACTTCATCACACACTAAGCATACATAATTCAACTATTCGATTATGGATGTAAAATAATACAAAGCAATTTTCCTCATCTTTAATTAGATTAGAGAGTGTTGCTATTTTTTACACTTAGTTGTGAATGGTTTGTAATTATGCAATTTAACATGCACTCTTAAACTTAACAGATGTATTAACTTTTTTCAGTTTATTTAGACAAAAGTTGTGATTTTTTTGAAAGTTTTTGTTTGCTCTGTAAATTTATTAAGGTCATTGAGCCGCCCCAGACGCAACCTGTATCTAGAGCGTACAGGTGTTTGTAGGGAGTTTGACCTTCAAGTGCAGCCCAATGACCAAAAACAAGGTCATGTTGAGCGTTAACAATTTTAGGATGAGAAAACCAAGGAATCAATGAATGGCTATTTGCTGTTGCTTCTTTTGCACTAAAATCAAGCAAGTTATCGGGTGTAATAAAGCGCATACGGGTGAAATAATTAACAATATAACGAAACTTGGCAGCGTCATCGAGTTGCTCACTCCATGTTAGTGGGTGAGGCTGATACATGTTTTTTAAGAAGTATTGAGCGTTGTCAGCACCATAGCATTGCTGTGCGAATTGGGCGTGCTCAATGGCTTGCACGCACGACCAATCAGGGTTTAGCCCCGCGTGTGAAATAAAGCAATCATATTTATCTAAGTAAAGAGCTAAAGGCTGAGTTTGCAAAAACGCGACGTAATGTGGGAGTTTACTGCTGTTGAACAGAGTCGTTAGTTTGTCTTTGGGGTTGGGGGCAACATTATTTAAATAACAGGCAATCATATGTAAGTCATGATTGCCTAATGTGACGCTAACGCTGTCTTGGTGCTGATATATGTAATCAAGACATGCTTTGGAGTCTGGGCCGCGAGCAACAATATCACCTACTAGGTAGAGATGATCTTTGCTAGGATTAAAGTCGACTTGCTTTAACAATAAACTAAATTCGTTAAAGCAGCCTTGTAAATCACCTATTGCGTAGTCGGCCATTAGACGCTGTTCTTACTCAGTGTAAGATATTAGGGCAAGCTAAACGGAACACATTTATGGGGGCTTCAAACTCAGCACCAAATTCGTTTCGTAAAGTGTAATGCCCTTGCATGGTGCCTACCGGAGTATCTAATATTGCACCACTGGTGTATTTGTAACTTTCGCCTGGGGCTATATCTGGGGTTTCACCCACCACACCTTCACCTTGTACTTCTACTTCTTTGCCATTGGCATCGGTAATTAACCAATAGCGACTGAGTAGTTTTGCACTACATAAACTGTGGTTTTTTATAGTAACGGAGTAAGCAAACACAAATTTATCAAGTTCAGGTTGCGATTGCTCTTCTACATAAAATGTTTCTACAGATACCTTTACAGGTGATCCCATATTACTGCTTGTTGTCATAAATCCAGTTAGCTATATCAATAAATTGTTGTAACGACAGGCTCTCAGCACGCAAAGTAATATCAATGCCAATGCTGGTTAACTCTTCAGCGGTTAAAAGGTTACCTAGGCTGTTGCGCAGTGTTTTACGACGTTGATTAAACGCTTCTAAACAGACGGTATTTAATATTTTAACGCTCTTAGCTGTGCGCTGCTCTGCCTTTTTGGGGATTAAGCGAATAACCGCAGAGTCCACTTTAGGTGCAGGTTTAAAGCACTCTGGTGGTACTTCTACTACAGGCATCGCATTACAGTAGTATTGAGTCATTACACTCAAGCGGCCAAAGGTTTTGCTGCCTGGGCCTGCAACCATGCGTTTTACCACTTCTTTTTGCAGCATAAAGTGCATATGCTCAATATGATCGGCAAATTCAAAAAGGTGAAACAACAAAGGAGTAGAAATGTTGTACGGTAGGTTACCAAACACTTTTAGCTTTTTGTCATCTTTAACTAGGCTTGCAAAATCAAACTTCATTGCATCGCCTTGGTTTACGGTTAATTTAGGCCCTAAAAAAGGGTGCTCAATTAAACGTTGGGCTAAATCTTTATCGAGCTCAACAACCGTTAAATGGCCACTTAAATCGGCTACAGGCTCAGTAATAGCGCCAAGGCCTGGGCCAATTTCTACTAAATTATCTTGCGGCTTGGGATCAATAGCGGTGACGATTTTATCGATGATTGATTCATCGAATAAAAAGTTTTGGCCAAAACGTTTACGGGCGCGGTGTCCTAAATGTACTTTATCGGTCATTGATTCTGTGCTTTTTCATGGGCGAGCTTAATTGCTTCGCGGATCGCTAATTCAAAACTGCCAACATCAGCATCACCAGTACCGGCTAAATCAAGCGCAGTACCGTGGTCGACTGAAGTGCGGATAAATGGAAGGCCAAGGGTTATATTCACTGACTTACCAAATCCCTTGTATTTTAGCACAGGTAATCCCTGATCGTGATACATAGCCAGTACTGCATCGGCTTCATTTAGGTATTTATCTTGAAATAATGTATCTGCTGGTAAAGGACCGATTAAGTTCATCCCTTCAGCTCTTAGTATGTCAAGTGTAGGCGTTATCGTGTCGATTTCTTCGCGGCCTAAATGGCCATCTTCACCAGCGTGCGGGTTTAAGCCACAGACTAAAATACGCGGTTGCTCAATACCAAACTTGGTTTTTAAGTCATGATTAAGGATATTAGCCACTTTAATCAGTCGCTCTTGGGTAATAGCACGAGCAACATAAGCAAGCGGAATATGCGTTGTTACTAATGCAACTCGCAGCCCTTCGGTAGCTAATAACATAACAACATCAGCGGTGCCCGACTGTTGAGCAAAGTACTCAGTGTGGCCACTAAAAGAAATACCGGCTTGGTTAATAATACCTTTATGAACAGGGCCGGTAACAACGGCATCAAAAGTGCCGTCCATATTTTTCTCACTGGCAATACGTAGTGTGTCTAATACGTATTGACCGTTTGCGTCATTCAGCACACCCAGCTCAACCGGCTCGGCTAAATCAATCTGTTTTATGTACAAGCTGCCAGCAGTTGTAGGCATAGCTTTGGCGCTTTCATCAAATTCAATCAATTTAATGTTTAAACCTAAATGTTTAGCGCGCTGCTTTAGTAGCGATGCATCTGCAATCGCTACTAGCTGTGCATCCCAGCTGTGCTGTGCCAGTTTTAATAGCAAGTCAGGCCCAATGCCAGCAGGCTCACCAGGGGTTACCGCAATTCTTAAGGTCATAATTATTCGTCTGTTGGGAAAATTTCAACATGGGCTTGTTCGCGCATTTCTTGCTGCCAGTTAAAACCTTCTTCTTTAAATTTACGATTAAACAACATGCCATGTGCACGATTACGCTTAGCTTGCTCAGTTTTATCTGCAACGCGTGTATCTAACAACTGCACAATGTGCCAGCCATACTGGGTTCTAAAGGGTTCGCTGATTTCGTTTTGATCAAGAGATAGCAATGTATCTCTAAACGCAGGAACGTAGGTAGTTGGATCAGTCCAGTCGTATTGCCCGCCTTTAAGCGCTGAGCCTGGGTCTTGCGAGTGCTCTTTAGCTAGTTCTGCAAAGTCAGCATTTCCAGCGCGTAAATCCTTAACAAAGCCAGCTAGCATTGTGCGGGCTTTTTCTTCGCTTAAAATAATCGAAGGTTTAATGAGAATATGACGAGATTTAACTTCTGTGGCTTCTACTACTTGGCGACCACGTACGTCTTGCACCTTAATAATATGAAAACCTGCGCCAGAGCGAAGTGGGCCAATAATCGTACCTTTCTTTTGCCCTTTCACCGCTCCTGCAAATAAAGATGGCATTTCGTTAATGCCCATCCAGTCTAATTGACCACCCTCAAGCGCTTTTGGACCACTTGATGAAGAAATCGCAATACGCTTAAATTCTTGACCGTCTTGCAGCAGTTCAATTACTTTGTCTGCGCGTGTTTTTGCAGAGCTTACGTCGTCTGCACTTGCACCGCTTGGAATATCGATAAGAATATGACCAATATCGTATTCTTCGGCATTTTTTCCTTGGCTATCCATAATTTTTAGCAAGTTATCAATTTCTTGGTCGCTTATATATATGCGACGGTCTACGTTTACACGTATGACTTGTTGCGTGGTTATCTCTTTACGAATTTCTTCACGGTAAGCTTGAAAGCTTTCACCCGACGCTTCAATAGTACGACGTAAATCAGCAATTGTACCGCCTTGCTCTTTGGCCATGTTGGCAAGTGTTTGGTCAAGCTGGCTATCTGAAATCTCTAAGCCCATACGCTCAGCCATTTGCATCATTAGCGTTTGATTAATTAAGCGTTCAATTGCTTGTACACGCAGTGTTTCGTCTTTTGGCAGCTGTTGATTTTGTTCTTCTGCTTGCTTTTTAACACGATCAACAATAGTGTCTACTTCACTTTTTAAAATAACGCCTTGGTTTACAGTACCAATCACTTTATCTATTTCGACCGGTGCGGCGAATGCACTTTGGCATAAGCCAAACGTTAAAACTGCTGATGTTAATAATTTTTTTAAATTCATATTCTTTTTACTACTCTTACTAATAGTACTGTTGTAATGCTAAATGCGACTAGATTGATATAGTTATTTGTAAATTTTTACTATACAAAATGCAGCTTAGTCATTAAGAAAATACGGCCTACGATAACCAAAAATACCTTGTTGTAATAATTTTTGAGCATCATAACGGCTTTTACTACCAAGCCCTTTTAATACAAAATTCAAACGAATGCTCGAATCAAAAGTGGCTTGGGGTTGCCCAATTGACTGATTTAAATCAGTTTCAATTTGGCGATGACCAGTAATTTGGAACGCCCAACAGCACGATTCATACTGTAATCCACTAAATACTTCAATACTGCGGTTATTATCAAGGTCGCGATGGTAACTTGCAATAAACTGCCATTCGTCACTGATAGGAATGCTTGTAAATAAGCCCGCTTGTTCGATTGTATTTCCTGAGACATCATTTGCATAGCGATGGTTCAATTGAACCAGCTGATTATTGTCACCTTTATAATCTAAGGTAACATTTGACTGGATAATTTGCTTGCCATCCGTATCGTACTGAATACCACCGGATAAATACCAGCGGCGGTGCCAATGTAACATGGTTTGCGCTGCAAACAAGGCATTGTAGTTACTGTCGCTGTTAAGCCCTTGCTCTGTGGGCTTGGCTGAATCACTTAAATAAAATATTTGGCCAGCACTGAAATTAAATACTTCTTCATTTTTCTTATCAAATAAACGGGTGGTTGCCCCAAGCGTAAATTGATTTGCAGCGGCAATACGGTCAACACTTGAAAAACGTGCATCCCTGAATAGGCCAAAAAAGTCATCTTGTAGTTTAGTGGTATCGTATAAGCCAATATCAGATTGATCTTTATTTGGTGTATATAAATACTGAATTTGTGGTTCTAGGGTTTGAATGCCATCGTCGATAAAAATTGAGGTGTCGCGCTCAAAGTTAAGCTGAGAATATAAGCGGAGTTTCGGCAATGTGCGCGAGACCGTCTCGCTATATTGAGTGCCCTGTAAGTCGCCGTCTTGTTTATAGTTAGTTTGTAGCAGGCTTACTTCAGATAAAAATGACCAAGCATATTCTTTGTAATCAAAGCGTGCTTTAGGTTCTATATGCACGCGAGTTGCTTGGTCAATCACCGCTGAGCTATTAGTAAAGTGGCTCAGCTCCCCTGAAACAGTAAAATCGAAGTAATCAATTTTCCACGGCGTAGTTTGTGTAAAGCTAACTTGAGGTAAGGCTGTATATGACTCTAAGTGGTCACCGAGTACTTCAAAGTTTTGTATTTTTATATCAGTACGCCACATCTCGCCCATGTGAGTTAGTGAGCCGGTACGATAAAGCTGAGTATCGGTTTTACTTGCATAAGTTGAGTTTAAATCAGTAAGGTAATTATCATCACTGACATTGGTTATATCAATACTGGCTCGCCAGTCTTCGCCTATATAGCTTTTTTGTTGCCAATGAAACAAAAAACGCTCGTCAAGCTCAGGCTCTGAGTCATCTTTATTTAAGTATTCGACAGCCACTAAACCTTGGTGTTCTGGAGTTAGATATCTAAATTCAGTTTGTAGCTGTAAACCTTTGCGTGACATATAACGCGGCGTAATGGTTGCATCATAGTTTGGAGCAATATTCCAATAATAAGGCGTAATCGTTTCTAACCCATAGCGATCTGAGCTTGAAAAGCTGGGTGTTAATAAGCCTGATTTACGGCGCTCATCGAGTGGGAAAGTAAAATAAGGTAAATAGAGTACTGGCGTGTCTAAAATACGTAGCACCGCATTGTAGGTTTCACCCCAGCCTTCTTCTCGTGATAAATTAATTTCGTCGGCTTCAATAGCCCACACAGGCGTATTACCTGGGCAAGCAGTAAAGCTTGCATTCATCAGCATTAAGCCAGACTTGTCGATGGTGAGTTTTTCCGCGCCGCCTTTGCCTTGCTGTTGTGTTAGGCTGTATTGTGCACCTAATAAGCTAAAGGCTGAGTTGTTTAAATCGGCGTTTAAGCCCGCACTTTGAACTTTACTCACATAATCGCGGTAGGTAATAGGGCCGGTGGCATTGAGTAGGCCGCGTTGTTTATCAATCAGTGCTGATTGTGCGGACAAACTCATGTTAACGGTGTTAATATCAACATTACCAGTAAATTCAGCGCTTTGTGTGCCTAAAAGCTCAACGTCATCAGCGCTGATATCAACCGTTCCAAGCTCAAGGCCAGCTAGCGGTTGCCAAGCTCTGGTTTGCATTGAAGTGCCACAAAAGTTGTGTGTCAGTTCAGTTTCGGCAAGCGATGGTGCGCTCAGTACGCTTAGCATCAAAATGCCCCAGGTTTTGCTCATTTATCGACCTTTATGCTCTGTGATTAGTTACAAGCTATACATAATAAAGGAAAACAATAGCAAAGTAATTAGTGAAAAATAGATAGCTTATAAAATGACACGTTTTGAGAGTTTACAACAGTTTATTAATACTCACTTTAGTGAGCAATCTTACGCGCTTAATGCAATAACTGCAGATGCCAGTTTTCGCCGTTATTATAGGTTAAGCGCTGAAAATAAAAACTTTATTGTGATGGACTCAGATCCAAAAAAAGTTAACAACGTCCCTTATATTGCATTAAATAAGGTGTTTTCTGAACAGGGTTTTTTATTGCCAACCATTATTCATAGTGATGAGCAGCAAGGTTTTTTTATTTTAAGTGATTTAGGCAACACCCATTTAGCTGATTTACTTGATGATGCCAATCGCAGCGAGTATTACCAGCAGCTGATCAGTTTAAGTGCCAAGTGGGCTAAAACGCCTAAAGCTCCGTCAATGAATCCGTATGACCATGACTTTATTGCACTTGAGCTGGATATTTTTAAAAATTGGTTAGTTAATGATTTTATTTGTACAGAGCTCAGCGCTGAGCAACAAAATATTTGGCAAACAAGTACTGCGCTGCTAATCAATACACTGCTTGAACAACCCACAGTGACTATGCATCGTGATTACCATAGCCGTAATATTATGCGCTGCGAGCAGCAATGGGCAATTATTGATTATCAAGACGCGGTACAAGGTCCGTTATGTTATGACTTAGTCTCGCTTTTAAGAGATTGTTATTTTAAATTGCCCAACGACGAGCTGACTCATTTACTTGAGTTTGGTTATGACGAATTTAAGCGACAAAGTTTAATAACTAACGAGTCATTCGCACAATTTAAGTATTGGTTTGATTTAACTGGCTTGCAGCGCCATTTAAAAGCAGCGGGTATTTTTTGTCGCTTGTATTTACGGGATGGCAAAAAAGGTTACTTAACCAATATATTACCAACACTAGCGTATATTGTTGAAGTGGCGGCAGAGTATCCAGAGCTTAGTGATTTATCTGATTGGGTAAAAAATTACGTAGTACCAAAAGTACAGCAGCGGTTAAAAGAGGAACAACTATGAAGGCCATGATCTTAGCTGCAGGACGCGGTAAACGTATGATGCCGCTCACCGCACAGTTGCCAAAACCTATGTTATGTGTGGCAGGTAAACCACTTATTGAGCATCATATTATGCGCTTAAAAGCAGCTGGTATTACGCAGATTGTGATTAATCTCGCCTGGCAAGGAGATAAAATAAAAACCTACTTTGCAGATGGCAGTGCATGGGGTGTAAGTATTACCTATAGCCAGGAAGCAACTGGCGGGCTTGAAACTGCTGGCGGAATTATTCAAGCACTTCCTTTATTAGATGAGTCATTTATTGTTATTAATGGTGATGTTTACAGCGATTACGATGTTAGTGCATTAATGCAGCTGCATTTACAGCCAAAAGAAGCGCACATTGTATTGGTTGAAAATCCTGCGCATAACCCAGATGGTGATTTTACGCTAAGCCACTTACCTAATAGTGAACAGCGCTATACTTTTTCTGGAATTGGCCGTTATCAGGCTGATTTCTTTGAAGGGCTGCCCCCAGGTATTCTCCCGTTAGGGCCTTTACTGCGTGAAAAATTAAATGAACATTTAGTCTCCACTGAACTCTATATTGGCCAATGGGACGATATAGGCACACCAGAGCGTTTATCGACTCTTAACCAACAATTAGCACCATAAGCTAAATATAAAACACTAGAGGTAAGTTTTAAAATGTGGGGAAAAATTCTCGGTTTCTGTTTTGGTTTTATGTTTGGCAAAATATTTGGCGCTATTTTAGGCTTATACCTAGGCCATATGTTTGATAAAAGTCTAAAGAAAGACTTTGATCAGGCTGGCGGCTTCTCTAACCTTTTTAAAGGCGATGATGTTAACGAGCGCCAAGCATTGTTTTTTTCTAGCTGCTTTGCAGTAATGGGGCATATCGCCAAGTCAAATGGACGAATAAGCGAAACCCATATTAAAGCTGCGACGCTATTTATGGATGAAATGGGCTTAAAAGGCGAAGAGCGCCGTGAAGCGCAGCAGGCATTTCAATCGGGTAAAGATAGCGACTTTTCTCTCAAAGACACGGTTTATGACTTTAAAGAACGTTTTGCTAAACGTTACGATTTACTACAGTTATTTTTAGAAATTCAAATTCAAATGGCGTTTTCTGATGGCGTGCTTGCCGCGCAAGAAAAGCAATTACTGCAAGAAGTAAGCAAGCAGTTGGGGGTATCTAAAGCACACTTTGCCTTTGTACTAAAACGTTATCAAGCAGAGTTTAATTTTAGGCAGCAACAACAGCGCTTTAGGCAGCAGCAAAGTCAAAGTAGTAGTTACCGAGAAGGCTCAGGACATCATGTACCGCCAAGTAATGATATGAATCGCTCGCAGGCATTGGCCTTGTTAGGGCTAAATAAAGGCGCGTCGCAACGTGATATTAAAGTAGCGTACCGTAAGCTCATGGCTCAGCACCATCCTGATAAACTGGTATCGCAAGGTTTACCTAAGCACATGATGGAAGTAGCAGTTAAAAAAAGCCAAGATATTCAAGCCGCTTACGAGTATTTAAAAAAGGCGGCGTAAAAAACCGTCTATTTCTTTGCTCAAGCGTGCATGTTGCTGTGGCGCGTCGCGCAATCCAAATAGCTGGCGCTGGCGGTAATCAAACTTTGCATTACGGTTAACCCAACGCTGACGGTTTTTAAGGTTCATTAAGATATCATTACTGTCTGTAGCAAAATAAATATCCAACAAAGCAGGGGTGACCAAGGATGTTATTTGGCTTAACTTGGCATTGCGTTTTGTATTAGGAAGGTAACTACTCAAACTAATGAAGGCGTTTATTTTTAAGTCTGCAAATTCAGCGTAGTGCTCCAACAACACCCCAGCACTGGTGCCTTGTGCAATAACAACAATATTGTCAGACTCCATTGCTGCCTGCTGATACAAAGCTTCGTAGCGAGCGAGCAGTTTTAACTTGTAGTTATCCACGACCTCGGTATTTACTTGCTCAACATAGTCGGCATGATGAGGCTGTTTTTGTGTGCTGGTGCCAGGCTCAGTATTTGCGTTGGCTGTTTCATTATTTGTGCCCACAGAATCATTAATCGTTTTTGCTGTGTCATCTTGGGCCGCTTGCCAATCTATATCAGGAACTGTCATCGCATAAGAAGTGTACCCATGATTATTCAGCTCTTTACGCAAAAAGTTCATGCCGGAATTGTTTGTGGGCGTTGATTGCCAGTCAGGAATGAGTATGACCACTCCTCTAAAGTCGGCGCTCATATATTCACTGTATAAAGTTAAAAACTCAGTATCACCAGCTAAAATAGACTTTACTTCATCACTTTGGGCTAGGCGAGAGATATCCGCATCAATATTTTTTGAAAAGGGAGGAGGAGCGATATACTCAGCACTAAGCACTTGAAAACTGATTAATGCACAGCCAAGCGAAAGAGTAGTAATAATGACTTTAAACATCTGCGTAATAAACATAATAAGCTTTTAATTTAAATCTTATTTATGTATCGGCGTAGCACTCTTAAAGTTTAGCTATTTACTGCAAATAACTAAAAGATTAATCCGTATTAAAACTCGGGTTCAGCTTCAAAAGTAAGTACTTGCTCTGTTAAAGGGTGTTTGAGTTGTAGCATTTGTGCATGCAGCTGTAGGCGAGGAGCCGCAGCAAGTGCGTCTTTGTGGGCATATAAACGATCGCCTAAAATAGGGTGGCCTAAGCTTAGCATATGTACTCGCAGCTGGTGGGAGCGCCCAGTAATAGGAGTAAGCTCTACACGGGTTGCCTGTGCTTCGCGCTTAAGCACTTTAAAATGAGTAAGCGAGGGCTTGCCATTGTCGTGATCAACCATTTGCTTAGGACGGTTCGGCCAATCACAAATAAGAGGTAAGTCAACTGAGCCCGTTTCACTTTCAAGTTGCCCATAAACTCGCGCAATGTAACGCTTTGCCGTTTCACGCTCTTGAAATTGCATACTTAAATGGCGGTGAGCGGCTTTGTTCATTGCCAAGCAAAGTATCCCTGAGGTAGCCATATCTAAACGGTGAACAATTTTAGCCGTAGGAAAAACACGGTTGACGCGATTAATTAAGCTATCGGCATGTTTTGGGTCTTTACCTGGTACGGTGAGTAACTCGCTAGGCTTATTTACAATAAGTAAATCATCGTCTTGAAACAGTATAGTTAAATACGGGCTCATAGGGGGATTGTAATTAACTAACACGGCAGACCTCAGTGATTTTGAAGTGCGCTATTTTAGTGGAGCGAGCGCAAAGGCTCAAGTAAAAAGCGCGATATAAATATCGCGCTTTTTCAATGCACACGTTAGTTGACCTTTAACTAACGACTGACGCTATATCCTCTAGTGCGAAACCACAATTAAACGAATTGCATCGAGTTTTAACTGCGCTTTTTCAATATGTGCGGTTAGCTCATTGCGTTGTTTGTCGTAAAAAGTAATTTCTTCTTGGCGAATATTTGGGTTTATTTGTTTCAGTGCCTCTAAACGCTGTTGCTCTTCACTCAACGATGTTTGCATTTTAGCTAATGACTCTGCACGAATAACATCCAGCTTTTGTTGCGCCATGTCTTTTGCTGTGTTGATCATCGGATGAACCGCACTTTGTAATGCACCGGCTAATTTACTTGCTGTTTGGCGACCTACCGCAGATAACTGTTGATTAAAGCCATCAAAGCCAACGTTTTCGCCTAAGTTATTACTGCTCTTATCGAGTAAAATACGAATAGGCGTAGGCGGTAAAAAGCGGCCCACTTGCAGTACTTTTGGTGCCATCGCCTCGGCAACAAAGATTAGCTCAACAAAGAATGTTCCTGGTGGTAACTTTTTGTTTTTAAGTAACGCCACTGACGCACTACCAAAGTCATCATCGCAAATCATGTCCATAGTGCCTTGCACCATAGGGTGATCCCAACTGATAAAGTGCACATCTTCTTGCGAAAGAGCGGTATCACGGTCAAATGTTACCGTCATGCCATCTTCTTTTAAAGCAGGGAATGACGCGTTAAGCATATGCTCAGTGGGTTTTAAAATAATAGTGTTTTCACCTTTATCTTCTTGGCTTACGCCAAAGGTGTCGAACACATTGATCATGTAACTTGGTAGCTCAAACTGATTATCGAGTTTTTCAATGTCAGCTACGAGTGAATCAGCAGCGCCTTGCCCTGATGAATGCAGTTCTAGTAGGCGATCTCGGCCACTTTCCATTTGCTTACGTAATACTGCATTCTTTTGTGCTACTTGCTCAAGCAATGGGTCTAGCTCATCTTCGTCACAATTATGAGCTGCAATATATTCAAGTAAGTCTTCGCTAAATTCTTTATATAATAACTGTCCTGTGGTTGAAGTGCTTTCAAATGCATCTAGGCCTTCGTTGTACCAACGTAATAACACTTCCTGTGCCGTATTTTCAAAGTAAGGCACATGAATGTTCACATCTTGTGTTTGTCCTATGCGGTCTAAGCGACCAATTCGTTGCTCAAGTAAATCTGGGTTGAGCGGTAAATCAAACAACACTAAATGATGTGAGAATTGGAAGTTACGGCCTTCTGAACCAATTTCAGAACACAATAATATTTGAGCATTATCGTATTCATCGGCAAAGAACGCCGCGGCGCGGTCTCGTTCAATTATCGACATGCCCTCGTGGAAAACCGAGGCTTTAATTGCTTCGCGTTCACGTAATATTTGCTCAAGGCTGATTGCGGTTTCGGCTTTAGCACAAATGAGTAATACTTTTTCACGTTTGAGAGTTTTTAGCGTTTCGATCAGCCAATCTACACGCGGGTCAAATAAACCCCAACTGGCGCTTTCACCTTCAAACTCTTGAAATATTTTTTCAGGGAAAAGTGCACGCTGTGCACTGAGTTCAGCATTTTGAATGCCGCTCATATTACCTAGTACAGTCATTGCTGTTTTGTATTGCTTAGGTAAAGCCATAGGGTAGGCGTGTAATTTACGACTTGGGTAACCATCAATACCACTGCGACTATTTCTAAATAAGATGCGCCCAGTACCGTGACGGTCTAAAAGCATATTTAAAATTTCTTTACGTGCTTCAAGGTCGCCTTGTTGTGCTGTTTCAAGAATATCGGTGATATCCGTTTCTTTTAATAGCTCAATCAAGGTTGCTTTAGCGTTATCATCTAATGATTGCTCTTGCAGTAGTTGGTTAGCAGCTTCGGCTACATCTTTGTAGTTTGCTTCTTCTTCTTTAAATACGTCGTAGTCGTAAAAGCGATCTGGGTCGAGCAGTTGTAAGCGTGCAAAGTGGCTACGATGACCCAGTTGGTCTGGCGTTGCTGTTAATAAAATTAGCCCCGGAATGTCTTGACTCAGCTCAGCCATACGTTGGTATTCGGCACTAGGTTTATTGTTGTTAATGCTTAAATGATGGGCTTCATCAATGACTAATAAGTCCCAGTCGGCCAACGTAGATTGTTCAAACCAACGTTTTTTCTTAGTTAAAAACTCAAGGCTGGTAAGCACCAGTTGCTCGGTATCAAATACGTTAGGTGAATCAGCAAACGCTTCGTCGCAGCGCTCTTCATCAAAAATAGAAAAACGTAAATTAAAACGGCGTAGCATTTCTACTAACCATTGGTGCTGCAAGTTCTCAGGTACCACAATGAGCACACGGCTGGCGCGACCAGTAATAATTTGTTGGTGTAAAATCATGCCAGCTTCGATGGTTTTACCCAAACCTACTTCATCAGAAAGTAGTACACGTGGCGCAAAACGTTTACCTACTTCTTGGGCAATATAAAGCTGATGCGGAATAAGGTTGGCACGTTGGCCAATTAAACCTTTAATAGGTGACTGTTGGCGTTCAAATTGGTGTAACCAAGTTTGGTAGCGCAAAGTGTATCGATCAAAGCGGTCTACTTGGCCTGCAAATAAACGGTCTTGTGGTTTATTAAATTTAATAAAATGGTCTAAAAAGGTCTCTTTTAATTGTACTTTTTCACCGTTATCAATACGTTCACCGTGATAGCACAGTAATTCGCCTTGTACTTCAATTGACTCAACTTGTAATTCCCACTCCTCAACGCTTCGGATCACATCACCAGGATTAAATGCTACGCGGGTTACCGGAGCTTCTGCAGAAGAATAAACACGGTTTTCACCACTGGCAGGAAATAAAATGCTGACCTGGCGGCCATCAATGGCAACAACGGTGCCCAATCCTAAATCTGACTCTGTATCACTGATCCAACGCTGACCTAAGGAAAAATTCATGTATGTCTCGTCTATGAAGAAAAAGGCGGCTATGTTACCTGTTAGATAACACCACTGCAAGGCGCTATTTGCCTGACTTTTAATTAATTTTATAAGTGTGAATTATTCCTATCTATAAGCACTGATTAGTGCGCCGATTTTGTAGGAAATTCAAACTAAATGATATTTGTCATAAAACAGACTTTTATGACAAATAGACTAAACTCAAATTATACCTAAGTAATTAATCAAGTTTATTAGTCACACTGATTAGTTTATTGGGTATAGCATAAAAATCATAAAACGTAAGGAAAGTGCTATGGAAAAAGCTTCGAACCTTGATAGTAAAATGTATGTGCTAGATACCAATGTATTGCTTCATGAACCCCTCGCGTATTTGTCATTTCAAGAACACCAAGTGGTTATTCCAATGACTGTATTGGAAGAGCTTGATCACATTAAAGATAGAAAACACGATGTAAGTCGCGATGCCCGAGTGGCCATTCGTGGACTTGATGGAGTGCTCAGTCAGGCCTCTCCCGAGCAAATGTTACAAGGGGTTGCGCTACCAAGTAATAAACAAGGCGGATTAACGGGAAGCTTACTGATTGTAAATGACCATTTATTTGCCGATTCTATTTCCGGCTTACCGGGCAATGAAAACGACCACCGCATTATTAATTGCGCGGTGCACTTACAAAATCAGCACAGTGATAAAAAAGTCATACTGGTTACTAAAGATATCAACATGCGCTTAAAAGCCAAAGGGGCGGGGCTTAAATATGTTGAAGATTATCGTACCGATCAGCTTATTGACGATATCGCCTTACTTACCAGCGGTTATAAAAAAATTACAGGTGATTTTTGGCAGCATGTTGGCGAGTGTAATACTGAACAACACGGGCGTGAAACAGTTCATCATATCCCTAAAGATTTGATTCCTGATGTGTTTTGTAACGAGTATTTACTTGATGATGGCGATCAGTTTGCCGCTAGAGTCAAATCTTACGATGGTGAGCATATTACCATTAAAGATATTGGTGCAGAGCGACTAATGCATCAAAGCGCCTGGGGAATAAAGCCAAAAAATATTTACCAAGCAATGGCACTAGATGCACTGCTCGATACTTCTATTGAACTTGTTATTTTAACCGGCCCTGCGGGATGTGGTAAAACCTTACTCGCGCTTGCATGTGCACTTGAGATGGTGATTGAAAAAGGTGTTTACGATAAAGTGATTGTAACCCGAAACACCCCTGAAATTGCCGAATCGATTGGCTTTTTACCTGGCACAGAAGATTTCCTAATTTACAAGGGTTGTCAAAAAGGTGTTGTCTTGCCATTATTAGCCGCATAGAGCGTGATTGTTTATATTTATTTTTATTGACAGTTGTCAAAAAGTGATGGTAATCTGGATAAAAGTAAGGTTTTATCCTAATGACAAATTTAATCAATACAAAAATATTATCGCAGTTTCCTTTTAAAGTATTATCCGAACCGCAACAAGCGACATTTGAAGAGCATAAACTAAGTTGCACCAACAAAGTACAGGAGAACTATCACCTAGTTCTAAAGATACTTGACGCATATCTGTATTCTACTGAACAGCAATTAACTCTAAAGTCATTCAATAGTAGCAGCGAAATCAATCGTTATCTTTTATCAGTAATAGGCTTTATTTATAAAAGACTAGATGGCTCTCTTATCCATAAATACAATTACAGTAGTTACATGGTTCAAGTGTTTTCTCATGTCGCTAAAAAGGCAAATGTAGCATTGGCTGCTCCAGTGTTATCTAAGGTAAAAGTACATGCTGACGTACAAAAAATACTTGATAGCTCTAGTGGTGTTAACGACGAAAAGCTAAGTTTTTTTTCAGGTTGGTTTCTTGAAGATAATACTGGCAACAAAATATCAGTAGAATTTTCTTTTATTAGAGAAGCATACGGTGACAAAGTTGCTCAACAGCTATTTTCTGCACTTTCACGTTTTTGTCGGAAGAATAAAGAACAGACGGTTCAAACTAATATAAAGCATTTTAAAGGCTTGTTTAGATACTTTATTAAGTTAGCTGATGATTTTGCAACCCTCAAACAATACCTTCAGCCTAGCTTGACGGTTAATTATCTCTCTGTCATCTTCAATATTGAACTGAAAAGCCATATCGATAATGGATTTAATGGAAGTGCATTTGTAAAAGCTTGGTCGATAAAAATGAGCATTTATAGAGAGTGTTTAATAACTTACTCTATTTTTGACGAGCCAATATTTCCACTGCCCGTACCTAGATTTAGGCAAGCGATCACTTTATCAGGATCTCATAATTCAGCGGGAAAGTCTGAAGGAAAAAGTTCCGGCATTTTTAATAATAAATTATTAACGAAAATTCCACTTGAACGAACTGATAAACAAGCCATAAAAGAAGTGATTAAGGATATTCGAAGGGATATAGGTCATGTGATCGGCATATCTGAAAGAGCAAGTGATATTAACTATTCAAGACTAAGACGTTTTGAACAAAATGCGGCTCTTGCAGCACCGAAAGAACTTGGCGAAGTCATAGATTATCACTCAATCGATCAAAAAAGAGAGATTGCGTGTGCAACGTTTAATCATTACTTGTGGGCGCACCCCGGAAAAAAAGGAGGATATTCAACGTTTTTAGGTTATCGAGATCAAACTGAATATCTCAACAAATTGTTATGTATTCCCACATATCATGTTCTATATCCTCTTTTATTATCATTAGTTCATGAGCACCCTAAGATAACAGACTCATGGTTATTGAATTGGCGCTTTTATGATGATGGTGGAAAACCACTTGGTTATGTGAAAGTGAAAGATGGGTGGGTGATTCGAAGTGTCAAAAAACGCAGAGGCTCGGAAAATGCAGAACAGATTATCCCGCTAAATGATACTTCAAAAGTTATTGTTGAACGTATTGTTGAACATACCAAGTTGGCTAGGGCGTTTTTAAAGCAACAAGGAAACAATGACTATCAATATATGCTATTGATAGCATCTTTGGAAAAAGCACCAGCTAAGCTCAAAGGTATTACAAATTTAAAGAAAATAACATCCAGTTCTGTATTCACGAGAAGTTTATCTTTGCCGTCTTCGCATGTATCTAAAGAAAGAGCACAAGAAGTCGCAAGTATGTTGACTATTAGCAGATTGAGGTCTAGTTCAGGCGTTGAAGTATTCTTAAAAACCAATTCGGTTAAAAAAATGTGTGAAGCGCTAGGGCATAAAGAAGAAAGAGCTGATTTGGTTAATCGTTATTTACCTTTACCAATATTGAAGTATTTTAAAGATCGCTGGATAAGGATCTTTCAGAATGCAATTGTATATGAAGCAATGAAGGAGTCTAAGTATCTGCATAAAGCAATTGATATATCACCAGAGGCATTAGATGAGTTTCTAGAAAATCATAGGCTAAACAGTATGCATGGGCATATTAGAGATGGAAATGTCTTTAATATTAATGAGGCAAAACCTAAACAGGATGGGACGGTAGTTTTATCTACGCCTTTGCTGCGGATACTACTCTTTTTCTTTGAGGCAACAAGTGAAGAAATTGAAGGTTTAGATTATGCGGTTGAAACTATCAATACATGGGAAGAGCTATCAACTTTGATAATCACTCAATTAGAGCATCAGTTGACAAGTGATGATGTCACAACAGAGTCGTTTGAAGAAGAAATTTTAGACATGTATCAAGAGGCCAAAGCGCAGCCGTTGACGATAAGTAATTTTAGAGTGAGAGGGTGATATGAAATTAGTTGATGTTGAAAACAAAAATGAATATCACCGCTTGGTCGTAGGGCTTTCCCCATCGGAGAGCGTTGCTCAAAGTAAAGAGTTGGTTGACAAGTATGTTGAAGGATATGATTCTGACATCTTAGCTCCCGCATGGCTGCTTTCGAATCATAAAGATAATGTGTGGAACATAAGGTTAGATAGCGCTACGGTTAAGATAGATTTCGATGTCGCGTTTATTAACAGTGAAGGAGGGGTAGAAAAGTTACTGTCTCCAGCACACTATAAGCTACTCAATACATTTAAATGTTGGTTGTTGATTCAATCGTCCTCATTACATTGTGGGTTTCAAAAACTATCGCTTACCACAATATCTAAAAAAATTAGGAATACCCTATATTTAATTGATTACCTGTTATTAAACTCGGATAAATTTCATTTGGAAAAACATTTTTCCAACTGGAACTCTGACTATGTTTATTCAATGTTAGCTGACCTATTTGATAAAGATAAAATAACCGTTGGTGTTTATGACACTGAAGAGCGACTAGCTAGTTATATTGAGCAGAATATTTCTTCGAATAGTGCTCAAGAATTAGATGAACACTTTGATAAATTGTCAAAGAAATTTACGCTTGATGACTCGACAGTAGGTAATAAGAAACAAAGTCGAGAAATTGCTTTTTTGATGTTGCAAGGGGCTTTTGATTTTAAAAAGGGAAGTAATCGATATGGAAATATTAGCGCATCATTTTTGCGTACTAGGCTTTACTCAAACACGCTTTATGGACATAGGGTTCAACTACCAATGCCTCAGGCATATCAGATCATAGCTAGCCCCGCATATAATCAAACCAGTGAATTTAAACAGCACCCTTTAAATAAAAGAGCTGAGCTTGGGATCTCTCATGCTTATTTTAGGGCTATTCGTCAGAATTTCTTTTTATTGTCTGATATCGCTCATGTTGCAGAGCTTAGTGGACTGGAAGTTGTTGAAATTAATAGCCGCTTGTTTGGAGAAATAAACTTAGAAGCACTGATGGCAAAACCTGCGAAGCGAGCAGGTAGAACCTTAACAATTGGAGCTGGTGAAGTTTTAATCCAAATGAGAAATGCATTTGAATTTATCTATGACAATCGAGAGATTCTTTTTGATTCAATTACCAAAATGCTTGAAGCGGGAAGCAAAGAAATAGAAGAGACTTCGTTATTAGAGTTTATTAACTTTGGCTATAAAAAATACTTAACCCCTGAAGTCATTGAGTTGGGAGTTGAGGTGATCGGTTATGCTTCGACAGAAAAGGATCGATATCAAAAAAGAAGAGAAAATAAAGATTTATTCTTTTTATTTAACGTCCTCCAAGGCTCATTGCAGATAGTTATCGGTGCGACAATGGCAAGAAGAATGGGTGAGCTAGTAGATTTGGACCCATTGAGTGCAATTTCACCATCAGATGTAGATCCCAGTGATTCAAATGATCAGGAGTTTAATCTTATTTTTGATAACAGAAAGTCAGGTGTCGCTTATGGTGGTGAAATTCTTAGAGAAGAATTGAGTAGACCCATATTGAATAGTTTGGCTTCACTAATTTATAAATGGCAAACATTTAATGCAAAAATAAAGAAGCTGGGGCTAGTTGAACATCTTGATAATATGGGATTGTTTAACTCGTTAAGCTCTCATACGTTGACTTTTAAAGAAGGAAATTCAGAGTCTTTTGTTGATAACCTAGATGCCTTTTGTGATTACTTTGAAACTAGAACCTATGTTGATGAAGATGGTATTACAAGAAGGCTTTATATTCGACAACATCAATTGAGACGATTCTTTGCCATGACTTTTTACTGGTCTTATGGCTATGAAGCTGGTGAAACACTGAGGTACTTTTTGGCGCATACAGATATTTCTCATTTGGAACGCTATATCAAGGAAGAAATGACAGGGGAAGAATTGCGAGGCGTACAAGCTGAGCGGCTAATCGATGGAATTAAAAATGATGACATTAGTAAGATTGGTGAGTTAGAAATTGTTTTAAAAAATAGGTTCGGCATCAATAGTTTGGAATATCGAACTTATGAAGAGATAAGTGAAGATGTAGAAGATGAAATTATATCATTGTCACCAGCTCATAAGCACGTTGTCCCTCAAAGATACAGTGGGTACGAAGCATTATTATTATCTATAGAGCAAATGTTGGCAGATGGGGTAATTGATTTAAAAGCAGATTATGCGGTAGTAACTAATGCTAATGGAAGTAAGGCTGAAGTTATGGATTTGGTATTGAAATATGAGTAGTCATTCTGAAAACAAAGAAAAAAAGTTGGTTTCAATACAACGAAGAAATGATTTTCTCAAGTTATTTGAAAAAGCTGAAGAAGTCGGGAAGTTTGTTAAAGATGGGGAGTTAATCAATGCGCTTCGTTCTCAAACAAGCTGGGCCAAATTTAGTAGAGGTGATGAATTTATATCAATGTCTTTGAACTCTTTTAAAAGTCATTGCGAACAAGCTTTATTAGGCGGTTTCACTGAATTAGACGAGCTTAGAGAAAACGCCTTAAAAGCAATTGAAGAACACGAAAGAGAGCTAAGTCGCAAAAAGCGAGAAGTCAGGGCAGATACACGAGAGGGCTTGAATTTAAAAGTGGATGAATTAGAAAAACAACTCCGAAATGTTCGTGCATCAAATCTAATGCTGTCTAAAGCCATAGAAGTCACGCTTGAGGCTCTAGGTAGTGTGGCAGAATCAGCGAAAGAACAAAAAGTTCTAAATGCTATTGAGTCAGAAAGAAATCGAATTGAAAGCTTATTAATGAAAAGCTTCAAGTTAGATAAATCATGAAAAAGCATCAATTAAGAATAAACTTAGAGAATGTGGAAATACCATTATTTCACAATGTACTAAGAGATAATTATAGGTATCGTACTTTACCGAACATGCCTATGCTTTATTGGCCTAGTGGGCTGCCATGTATTGAAGCTAATTTGTATATTATGAAAGGTATCACTACTAAAAACTGGTCATTAAAAGGGAAAGGTGGTACAGCGAAAGCAAATGCCGATTTATTACCGCATATCATTCGTTTTTGTTATCAAAATGATATTCATTTTAGCGAATTAAATAATGCTTATTTTGAACTTTTCATAAATGGATTAATGGCTGAAAAGCACCAGACAGGAAAAAAGAAAGACCTGAAGGTAAGAAGTAATACTCGTGTAGGAAAAATTGGCCGTCAAACATTAGCTTTTTTAGTGGATATAGGAAAAAGACTAAGTGACAAGTCGTTTATAGGGGAATCTGGCTGTCGATTGACGGTAGATGAGTGTGAATACAAGGAATACGGAAAAACAATTACCTATTATAATCACGTATGTATTCCCACTAAAGATGAATATAAGAAACGTTTGCCAGTCGCTTTAAGAGATGTTGAAAAACTAATGGCTTTTATATCTGCTGGAGAAAATAGAAACCTTGTAGAAAGGAATAAGAGTTTAGTTAAAGCATACAAGGCAACTGGTGGAAGGCGTTCTGAAGTTGCGAATCTTAGAGTATCCGATATTGAAAAAGCGTTAGCCAGCAATGAAAAAATACCTTTATTACGACTAATCACGCTTAAGCAAAAAGAACATGCGCTTGAACAGGAAAAAGAAGAAAGATTTGTTCCTGTCTACAGAACTACGTTGAAGTCTATAGCTAAATATATTAAGCGGAACCGAGCGAGAATACTGAAAAAAGTTAATAAGTCCCGTAAAAACAAAGGTATGAGTACCATGGGAGATCATGGTTTTGTGTTTATAGGGGAGAATAGTGGATTGCCATTAGGTCCTGATACCATTACAACCTATTTTAATCAGTGGGCAAAAGATATAGGTGCTACAGGAAACTTAATGGCTCATGCATTTAGACATAGCTTTATTACAGACAAGATTGAAATGTTAATTGAGCTTTTCAATTTACAAGATGAAGGGGAGTTTAAAGCCAAGTTTGCTGTTGAAAAAGCCTTCAAAGATAAAGTCATGGCTTGGACAGGGCATAAACATGAAAAATCTTTGTCTCCTTATATTCACTTAGCATTTAGTGAGTTATCTGGTGTTAATAAAACTATGGATGCTGCACAAGTGATATATGGTGTTAGCTCTGCAAAAGATGAGGTGAAGGAGTTAAAAGAAAAAATTCTGTCGGGTCACATTAGTAGTGCTGAGTTAATGGATGATGTTGGACATATACTTGATGACATCTATGAGCTATTAGATGGAAAAGCGGAGAATAGTTAATTATAGCTTTAAAAGTGCCCATTTAATAAGTCTTTCATAAATATAAATAATCTCAATTAACCATTGACTTTACTCAAAATTAAGTAGTTGACAGCCCTTTTTTTTGCTAAAGTTATAGGTGAGTATTAGATAAATTTTACTTTTTGATGATTTGTCATCCGATGGTAATTATTAAATGGCTTAATGGAAATCAGGGAATATGATAAACGTTAAAGCAGTAATGAAGGATCTAATATTTATATGCGTTTTCGTAAAATAGGAGAATAGTGAAATAGTAAAAAATACACTGTTCTATGCCTTTTCAATATTATTACTTCTACTTCTAGAAGTAACAGATAAATTTACCTCTAAATACTTCAAAAAAATAAGAGCAAATAGTATTTGCTTGTTCAATATAAGTAATTTCGCATCTGAAAATAAAACTTTATTTAGCGCAGAAAATTACAAAAATAATTGTGAGAATTTTATATGAAGAATAGTAAAGAAAACAGAAACCCACGAGTTTTAGACACATCAGCGCTAGTGCATGATCCCAAGTCCCTCTTGGCCTATAAGGAGGATATTTATATTTGCCTAACGGTACTTGAAGAATTAGATAATTTGAAAGAACGCACAAACAAGTCTGTAAGTGCAGATGCTCGCGTAGTGATCAGGATGCTTGAAGATATTATTAATGGACATAGTGCAGAACAGATGGAAGCTGGTATAGAGCTGCCTTCCACAGAAACAGCAAAGCGTGGGAAATTATACATTGGTATTGATACCCAGCTTGATATGGCGAAAGAGCTAAAGCATGGTATCGGTAGCGATGCAGATAATCGAATAATTAATTATGCCCTTCATTTACAGAAAGAGTTAGATAAGGATGTCACTATTGTTAGTCGAGATATAAATATGCGACTAAAAGCAAGAACAATAGGTGTTGATGCAGAAGACGTACTTGTTGACAATCAAATTTCAGATATGGACTTGTTATACACTGGAGTGCAAAAATTTGATGGCGATTTGTTTGATAGATGTGATGAGCAAGATGGATTTGCGATGTCAGGTAAAACCTATCGCTTTAGCCGTGAAACTTTCAATGAAGAAGCGCAACCACGGATGTACTGGTTTGATGAAGCCGAACATATTGGGAAGATCACTGAAGTAACCGATGAACATGTTTTCACTGAACTCCTTTCTAGAAAGCATGAAAAAATTTGGGGAATACTACCTAAAAACCACAGGCAAGCAATTGCTTTAGAGCAGCTCACAAGCCCCGATTACGACTTAAATATAATCCTTGGCCCAGCGGGGTCAGGAAAAACTTTCTTGGCGGTTGCGGCAGGGCTGCACCAAGTTTTAGAGTTAAAACAGTACAAAAAGATAGTGGTGGTGCGTTCCCGTGACTTTATGGATGATGATCCGGGGTATTTGCCGGGGGATCTTAAAGATAAGTCCATGCCATTATTAGCAGGAGTTACAGATGCTTTAATTTCGATGCACTCTGACGATAATCATGAGACCAATATTCATGCAACTATAGAGCACATTATTGAAAAAGCGAATATTGAGTTTACTTCCATGGCTTACTTTCGAGGACGCTCGATAGATGATGCGGTATTGATCATTGATGAAGCGCAGAATATGACTCGTGCTCAGATGAAAGGAATGCTTAGTCGAGGTGGCAAGAATTGTAGAACCATTGTGCTCGGAAACTTAGCGCAAATTGATGATCGATTTATTACCCCCGCAAGCAGCGGAGCTAGTGCTGCGGTAAATATCTACAGGAACTATGAAAAGGGCAGCGTTTTAATCTTTGATGAAGTAGAAAGAAGTTCGTTGGCTCAATTTACAGAGCAAAACCTCTAACATATTTCACATTTCTTTATAATCTTGCGACAATAGCCACTACTATTTAAGTAGTGGCCTTTTCAGAGCGGCCAGTTCCCACGAAGAGAACGAAATGGATTTACTCTGACATTAATTATCTCAAATACCAAATAAAAATTTAGTAATGAAAGTACGTGGACTTTTGTTGCTGCTTTTTTGTTGGTATCTGAATGTCTCATAATAATGAAGACCTGTTGAAAAACATTAAAAGACAGGCAAAACGATTAGCGAAGTTATTATCTTGCCAGCTTGGGCAAGCCCAAGAAAGTTTGGCTATTTGTCTTTATTGCTGCGACAGTTATAGTGACTTAATTGCTAAGATAAAGTCTGAATCATTTGATAATCCTCTGATAACTTTAACTGCCTTATCTCCTCACTCCGAATTATTTTTATTAAAACTATTGGCAAGCAACCTAGATAGAATAATTGGAAATTTTGAAAAAAAATTTCCCGGTTCGAATATTAGCGAAGAGATGGTCGTATCGCTCTTCGGGCTTAGCTTTAACGAGTTTAAAGTGGAAATTTCCAACTGAAAATTGTACAAATATGTAAGTTGTTATTTCAAAATTTGCCGATATTATGAGGTGAAGGCTGAACGGACAGCCTACGCCTACACATGTTTTTAAAATAAAAATATGAGCAGTGAAGCGGAGCATCCGTAAAAATTTGGTGATTCAAATAATCGAATAAATAGTGTGTTGGTAGGCCATTATTTTTTCGCAATAAATTATTTGGAAAATTACATGATATCGCTAAATCAATTACAAAATAAATTAAATAATCAAACAAAAAACTTCGCCTTACTATTAGAATTTCCCCAGCAATATGCTGAACGTCTATGGTCAATCGGTGTTTACGATTGTGCTACTTTTCCACAAGCTCATGAGCGTCTTAGAGACGTTTTTGACAGCAATGATTTAAATTCAATTCTTACGCATGACTCTTTCAAATATCTGATTATTAATGAATACGATGATCAAGAAATAATTGAGTCACTTCATAAAGAAATAACGGCAATGGCATCCCGCATAGAAAGCCAGATGTTTGTTGATATCGAAACTTTAGAATTAGTTTCTGCAATTTATAAAGTTTTGGGTTTGTCTGAAGATGCCAAGTTCATCATTAATACAGGAGCTAACTTTAGGCTGGAATGGCGACCTTATTTTGACGCATATGATGATCCATTAGCCGTTCAATATGCGGATTTAAAGGTTCACGGCTGCTACTACAGGCTCATTGCCACTAAGTTTCCTTTTGAAAAAATATCTTTCGATAATATTAAAAGTTATTTGTACAAAATCAAGTGGGAGCACGATGGTGAGTTTGAGGGCTGCATTTCTAATGGTAACAGTTTATCAAAGCATGAAGACTGGCTGATGATGACACTTGAGCTTTTCAACTCTGGAATAGGAAATGACGCTAGATTAAATCCAACGACCTTCGAAATTGAAAGGGTACGATATTTAGTTTATGGCTTTCCTCTGGTGCCTTCGTTGGTATCAGACTGGCATAAGCCTGACCTTAACCTTCAGGTTAAAAACCTAGACGGAGACCAAAAGTTTATAGTTCGTATTGACCAGCAGAGCCTAATATTTTACGCCCGTCGAGTAGAGGCTAGTTTGTTTAATACGATTGATTGTGAAAAGCATATTTCGTTGTATCGAGCTAGTGTTCTTGCTCATTTTGACGCAGATGACGAGTTATTAAAGGTCAATGGGGTTAAGTACTTAACATGCTTTCGTCCATATTCTCTAGAAGACACGAGAGGTGTTCAGATATGACAGAAAAAACTTACTTAAAGGACGTAAGCATAGTATCGGTTTATGACTACAAAGATTTTGAAAAAACATTTTTGATTGATGTCTTAGCTGGTGTAGTTATTGACGATGAAACATTTAGATTTCGTCCATTTGAGCAAATAGTTACTTCAAAAATTGTTAACAAAAGAGTTGTTGGCGACAAAATAGAAGTAATTACTCATAACGGAAGTTGTTATGTAATTGATGTTGAACATAAGTTATATGACATTTCATTTGCTGAGCTTGTAGTAATGAGAATAGGAGTGCATTCACCTGAACGTATTTTAGAAATGAGAGAACAGCTCAAAACTCCAAAATTGAATTGAATGTTAGTATGCTACGCGAGTTGCAATAACTATTACATTTAATTTCATTAAACTTTTTGGTGAATCTTTACTATTAATTAATAATCCCACACAAAACGTCACTTAGGTGTGGGATATTGGTTCTTAATTAAATTATTCTATCTAGATAACTCCTCAATTTTCTTTCTAGAAAACCAGCTATATAAAACAGGCAAGACAAACAGTGTTAGCAGTGTTGCTGTTACCAATCCGCCAACAATAACGCTCGCTAATGGACGCTGGATTTCTGCACCAACACCATTAGACATTAACATCGGTATCAAACCTAAAGCCGATGTTATTGCTGTCATTAAAACTGGCCTCAATCTGGAGGTTGCTCCTTCAAATACAGCTTGAGAAACTTCCAAGCCATCTCTAATTCGTTGGTTAATACTCTCTACCATTACCACGCCGTTCAATACAGCAACACCAAATAGTGTAATGAAGCCAACGGAGCTAGGCACGGACAAGTATTGTCCAGATAAATATAAGGAAAAAACACCGCCAATTACAGCAAGCGGTACGTTGACCAATATCAGCATTGCTTGACCAACAGAGCCAAAAGCAAAGTAGAGTAGCAGTGCGATTAACGCTAACGATAAAGGAACTACGATAGCTAATCTATTTTGAGCACGTTGCTGGCTTTCGAATTGACCGCCAATCGAAACAGAATAGCCTGAAGGTAAGTCAACCTTTTCAGCAATTACCGTTCTGATATCGGCAACCACACTGCCCATATCGCGTTTTTGAACATTTGCTTGGATAACAACACGCCTTTGTACGTCATCTCGTCTGACTTGCGGAGGCCCCGACTCAAATGAAACTGTTGCAACATCACCTAAGCGTACCCAAGCACCTGTTGGTGACTGAATGCGAATATCAGAAATCGCTTCCGTATTTCGTCGATATTCTTCTTCAATACGTACATAAATATCATAACGTTCATTGCCGTTAATTATTTGTCCAGCTTCAAGACCTCCGATGCCATCACGTATAACTTCCATAATGTTATTGACGGAAAGTCCGAATCTTGAAAGCTCCTGCCTGTTAGGCTTTACAACTAGTTGCGCTTCTCCAGCTATTTGTTCAAGGGCAACATCTTTTGCTCCATTAACTTCTCTTATAGCAGCTTCAATTTCCTGACCTTTAGCCGCTAATACATCGAGTTCTGGCCCGAATAACTTTATTGCCAATTGAGCTTTAACACCAGATAGTAGCTCGTCAACACGAGTCGCAATTGGCTGAGAAAAGTTTAGCAGTAGTCCCGGAAATACTTCTAATGATCTTTCCATCTTACCTTGAAGTTCATATCGATTAGAAGCGCTTGTCCACTCAGAAACTGGTTTTAATCCTATATAAATTTCTATGTTGTTCACAGGCTCTGGATCTCCACCTATTTCAGCTCGTCCAATTCTGCTCAGGGCATAAGTTACTTCAGGAAAGGTCATTAATTTTTCTTCTAGAATTGGAGCAACAGTAAGTGCTGTATCTAAACTAGAAGAAGGAGCGAGGGTTGCTCTTAAATTAATCGTCCCTTCCTCTAGCTCAGGAACAAATTCAGTGCCAATAAATGGCACTAATGCAAATGCAGAGATAACTAAAACAAGTGAAGCTGAAATGACTAACTTCGTGCGTTTTAATGCGAAAGTAAGCCCTTTTCTGTAAAGTTTGTCTAAAGGTTTTAGTACGAAACTTTCTTTTTCTTTTACACCAGTTTTAAACAGATAAGTAGCCAGAGCAGGCACAACAAACAAGGCCACCATGATGGCAGATACTACCGCTAAGATGATACTGATTGCCATAGGTTGAAAGAGTTTTGCTTCTACCCCTTCGAAGCTAAATAATGGCGTAAATACCACTAAGATAATAGACGCTGCAAAAAATACCGGACGGGCGACTTCTTTGCCTGCTTCCTTGAGACGCAATTCAATACCGTGATCATCATGCTCAACATCGTGTGGGTCTGTGTCAGAGGCAGGAACTCTAGCGTGAACACTGTCTGAGTTAGTTGAATCTGGCTTATTTAAATGTTTAAACATGTTTTCAACCATCACCACCGAACCATCGACCAACATACCAATAGCCACAGCAATTCCACCCAGTGACATAAGGTTGGCAGAAATACCCCACCAAGCCATGATCATCAAAGCAATGCCAATTGAGATAGGAATTGAAATTAAAACCAAAAAGGTTGCCCGTAGGTTCATTAAGAAAAGCGCCAGTACAATACAGATGAAAACAAAAGCTAATGCTAGTGCTTCAACGACGGTATTAACTGCTTTCTCAATTAAATCAGCTTGATCATAGAAGGGTTCAAAGCGAACGCCTTTTGGAAGCGCTTGATTAATTAGTGGTATTCTTGCATTGATTCCATCAATGGTGGCCTTAGTGTTTGACCCCATCCGCTTCAATACAATACCTGAAACCACTTCACCTAGATTCTCGACTTTGCCCTCTGCTGTTTTGCGAGTCATGGTAACAGCGCCTTGTCGAATTTCGCTGCCCATTCCAACTTTTGCTATGTCAGAAACGGTTATTACTGTTCCATCGAAGGTTTTTACTGGTACTTGCTTGATATTACCGATGCCAGCATCTCCACTTTCAAACCACCCCGTACCTCGAATGACCAGTTGTTCTTGGCCTCGATTCATATACCAGCCGCCAACATTGGCATTATTGCTATCTAGGGCAGTGACGACATCTTCTTGGGTTAGGTCGTATTCAAGAAGTTTTGAAGGATCAATGTTTACTTGGTATTGCCTAACGTTGCCTCCAAAAGACAGAACGTCAGTAACACCATCGACGGGCATGATAAGTAGTTTGACAATCCAATCATTGAGACTTCTAAGTGCCATCGCGTCAAAACCAGCGTCTTTATCTGATATCAATAAATATTGAAATACTTGACCTAACCCAGAGGTGTTCGGTCCCATATTCGGTGTACCAACACCTTCTGGGATCAATTCTTTTGCCGCTTGAAGTCGTTCAAAGACAAGTTGCCTAGCAAAGTAAATATCGGTGCCTTCTTTAAAAACGACAGTGACACCAGATAAACCTGTTTTAGAAATCGAACGTACTTGCTCAACATCAGGCAAGGCGTACATCACAGCTTCTATCGGATAAGTAATAAGTTGTTCAACTTCTTCCGCTGCCAATCCGGGCGCTTCAGTATTCACGGCAACCTGAACGTTAGTGACATCAGGGAAGGCATCCAAATTTAACTTTGGAATAACCATTATTGCACCAACAATAGAGGCAAAAAGAGCGATTAAGATAAGGAGTCGGTTGTTTACGGACCAATCAATAATTTTATTAAACATTGTATTTCTCCTTAGTGGTTGTGCGGATCAAATCCGCCTTTTGCAATTTCAGAAGCAACAAAGAAAGCGCCTTTGGTGACAATTCGTGTTCCACTTTCAACGCCGATTATTTCCCTAAAATCACCTAAGGCTCGCCCTAATTCAATTTCTACAGCTTTAAATTCTCCGGGGTGGTCTTCAACGAATATGGTCCAATCACCATCAGCACCGCGGACCAAGGCTTCTTCCGGCACAGCCATTACTTTCTCTTGGGTTGAAAATTGAAAATAGACTTTTACAAACATACCTGAATGGAGGTTGTCGTCTTTGTTTTCGACTGACAGACGAACTATCCTCGTTCTAGTTAATGGATCGATAGTGTGCGCTTCTTGAATGACTTTTGCGTTGTAACTTTGCCCCTCTAATTTGACTATCCCCGGAGAGTTTTTGGACAAATCAAGCTTTTTATTAGGCGAAACTTTTGCTTCTACCCATAGTTGCTTTTCGTCTGCTAGCAACATCACAGTATCACCAGCATTAACGCGTTGTCCTTGGATAAAATCGTCTTGAAGCACTACGCCTTCACGCTGTGCTGTTAATGTATATTGCCCAAATGCTTTAATGTCTTTGTTAGAAATACTCTGAATTGCTTTTTCAGTTAACCCTAAAGCAATGAGTTTTCCGTAAGAAGCGTTGTAAGTTGTTTCAGCTAGCAACAAGCGGCTTTCGCTGACGGTTTTATTGCCTAGTTTTTTAATGCGTTGCCATTCTGTTGAAGCGATTAAATAGTCCGCTTGTGCTTGTGCCATCGCTTCACTAAATAATGTGACTAACTTTTGGCCTATTTCTACGTGTTCTCCAAGAGCTGCATGGCGACTAATAATGACCGATTCAGTACGAGGAGATACGACATAACTTCTGTAACCATTTGCCTTGATTTCACCGGGTGCGTATATCGAACTGTATTGATATTCTGGAACAATGCTTTCCACTTTTATGTTAGCAAGTGACATCTTTTTTGGGCTAAGAGTTATACCTTCTTCATGCTTTTCCTCTTTACTTTCAACTCCATGTCCGTGCTCGTCATGGTCACCTTTATCTTCTTCATGTCCTTTTTCGTGCTCGTCATGGTCACCTTTATCTTCTTCATGTCCTTTTTCGTGATCGTCATGATCATCTTTATGTTCTTTTACATCTTGCTGTGAAATCTTTGCGGCAGAATCTGTAACACCTGATGATTGACCAAAAGCAATGTGACTCGTAGAAAGCCCAACTAAAAGGCTGCTCATTACTACGGCTAATAATTTTTTACTAAATATTGTATTCATTTTTATAACCTATATTTTATAAATTTGAGATTTCGCTTGTTTAAAATTGGAGCTGTTAAATCTCAAATTTGGATAACTGACCCATACTTGAAATGAAGGAAATTTCGGCAACCTTGAATTGCTTTTCAAGTTGAATTCCTATGTGAAGTCCTTCTGCCCGTTGATTTAAAGCAAATAAATAATCAGAAGTATTTATGTCACCTGCTTCCCAGCGTTTGTTTAGTAATTTTTCGCTGTTATTCAACCTGCCGTGGGTAAGTTTTAACCACTGTTCGTAATATTTTTTACTAACCGAAAGTGATTCATAGTTAGCTTTTGCTTTAAAAGACTGCTTGCGAAAAACCGACTGAAATTTGGCTTCTGCGGCAATAGATTTTGAGTAGGCAAATTTAATAGTATCGGAGTAGTTATTCCTGATATTTAAAGGCATTGAAAATGTAAGTCCAACTGTACTTTCATTGCCACTTTCACCTGCGCTAATCCCAATGGTGGGATTAGCTTTAGCTTCTATTGTGCTAAGTTGAGCCTTGGCTTGTTGCTCTTGCCAATACGCTTTAGCAAGTTTTACTTTAGGGTGTTGTTTAACCCATTCTGTATTGAAGGAATAATTTGTTGTCTTAAACTCAAACTGCTGTCCTTTGGCTATGTCTGGAGTCCAATCCGGCAGTAATTCTTGAACTTGAACTTCCGCATGCTTTAACGCAATTTGATATTCGGAAATTTCACTAAAGGTTTGTGCTAGGTTTAGATACACTAATTCAGCATCAATAGGGTCCAGTAGTCCCACTTTTTGCTTTTCATCAACAATGCTAACCAGTGTTCGCAGTTGTTCTTCTTTTTCAATTAACAATTTTGCTGCATCTTTGGAAGCCTGCCAATTAACAAGCGCGATTAGTGCTTCGGCTTTCTTTGATTCAAGTAAATCTAATAATTGCTGTTGATTCATGTAAAAAACAATTTCACCAATGTTTTTGTTGGATGACTGTTTATCCCATAAATCAATAGTTTGACTCAGACCAACTGAAAAGTTTTTAAAATCACCTTCCTTTTCATAACTAGCCTCAAACTCAGGGTTATAGATAGCTTTAGTCAAGCTTTTTGCCTGATATTGACTAGCTTTGAGTAACTCTCTTGCCTCAATAATTTCAGGATCTTTATTTATTTGGTTTTCTAACCATGAAGTACTTTTTTCTTTGCCATAAGCATTAATTGAAAAGCTTATAGCAAGACACATAGACAGGCATACACCTGTATTTTTGAAATATAAATACATATGAACTCTTAATTTTTAAATTAATAAACACCAACTTTTTTATCCTTGTGACAGGATATAAAGGTCATTAATAATCAAATAAATTAAGATTTAGGAGGGCGTAATATGGAGTCTTGGTAATCTTTTGTTTGATCTACCTGAGGGGAAAATCGGTTTATGAAATGTAACTTAGCAGTACTGTTTAAATTGCTAACTAATATCCATGATAGGTGGCTACCACTGCAATGCCCACAGTGATGACAATCTTTAATTTCGTGCTGACTATCACCTGCGTTTTCTTTGATAATATTAGGGTCATTTTTATGGTCATGTTGTGTTTGCAGGTGTTCAACGTCTACTTGATGACTATCATAAGTTGCGGACGCAATAGACGATAACGATTGCAAAACAATCGAAATAATCAGTAGTACCCTTACAGCAACAGATAAATTCAAAATAAACACCTATAAATACAAGAATGAAAAATATAACAGAAAGCTAATGTTTGGGCTAGTTATGTTGGTCCTTTTCAATCTCATCACGACAAGATTCTTGAGGAAATTCAAACTCAATGGTTGTATGAGACAACTGATGAGTAGAAAGCTCTTTAGCTATTCGTTGCTTTAGCTTAATTATGTCATCAACCTCTAGGTTATGAGTTAACTCTAAGTGTGCAGTCAATACGTGGCTTTCACCATCTAATGACCAAAAGTGCATATGATGAATACCACTTATTTCAGGTAATTCAGTTAGTGATCGTTTTATATTTTCTTGAGTTTCTTCATCTGGTGCAGCTTGCAGAAACAATACTAGCGTTGATTTTAGGTTTCTGAATACATTAAATAAAATGAATAATGTAAACCCAATTGAAAGTAAAGGATCTAATATAGGTAGTTCAACAAAAAGAAGCACGACAGAAACAATAAGAACAGCAACCCAACCAAGTACATCTTCAAGTAGATGCCATGTCAGCACTTTTTCATTTAGTGTTTCACCCGCTTTTAATTTAAATACCGCATATCCGTTAACGACAACACCGAGTATGGCTAGCCCCAACATCCCCTCAACTACAGGCATTTCAGGATTGGACAACCTCGGTATTGCTTCAAATAAAACCCAAATAGAACCAATAATCAAAACGATACTATTTACCAATGCACCAAAAAGTGTAAGTCGGCGATAACCATAGCTGAATTTGTCTGATGCTTCTTTATCTGAAAAACGACTTAAAATCCATGCAAAACCTATAGAAAGACTGTCACCAAGATCGTGAACGGCATCTGCCATTATCGCAGTACTGTTGGTTAGCCAACCCCCAATAAATTCGATAATAGTAAATATCACATTAAGGAAAAATGCCCAGCCAATCCGGTCGTTTTTACCATGCTGATGACTGTGATTATGGTTGTGCATTTTGTACCTCCAGTACTGTCGTCTTTCTTATTTTGGCGACATTGAAGTTGATCAGGTGACGGATCACTCGCTGATACATCCAACGTTTAACGCCTGACAAATTAGTGCCTTTTTCTTGGTAGAACTTATCAGGAGAGTCATAAAGTCCGAAATCATCATGAATACCTTCTTTTTGAATATAGGTATCAGTTCCGCGCCAATTTGTATCTGGAGCAGAGAAGCATTTTGTCGCAACACCATAGCCACAAAAGTTATCTTTTTCTTCGCTAAATTTCTGTTGTAACGAAGTGAGATATTGCTCATCCAAGATAAAGCCTTCTAAGTTGATCCAACGTCCATCAAAGTAAACCTCTACCCAACTGTGGATAATGTATTTCGGCGCTAACCAAAAAACATAGATTGGTATGGCACCTTTCTGTAACTGTTGGTTTATAGTAAACCCGTGAAATCGGCATGGAATGCCTAATCCACGCAATAGAGCCATTAGTAGATTGCCTTTGGTATTGCATTGACCATAACCATCAGACAGCACTTCACTCGCTGAAATATCATCGCTCTTGTTGTAACCAAACAAAATTTCATCTTTCACAAATTGGTAGGCTACACCAATTTTGTTGAAATCATCAAGTTCTTGCCAATTGCGCTCTTCAATTAAGGCTTGAATAGCAGAGTGGTCAAAATTCACTATCTTGGTTTTTTCTAAATATTTAGTATTCATAAGAGTCTCCTTACTTTGAAGAACAAGAGTTTGTTTGTTGATTTTCGCTTTGCTTTTCACATATTTTTTTAGCCACAGCTAATTCTTGCTTAGCATCACCTAATATTCGATATGCGCCTCGAAGAATTAACACTGAAATAGTGCTACCTATAACGATATCAGGCCAGCGTTGTTCAATTACCATAACGAGAATACCAGCGACAACCACGCCAAGGTTTGCGATAACGTCATTTGCTGAAAATATCCAACTAGCCCTCATATGAACCTCATCATTATTGTGCTTTCGGATAAGTGACAAACAGATAGTATTTGCGACTAACGCCACTAAGCCAACTGCAATCATGAACAATGAATGGGGTTCACTTTCACCAAATAATCGTCTAGCGATATCTAACAGTATTAAAACTCCTAATCCCAGTTGGAAGTAGCCACTGACCAAAGCTGCATTAGCTTTGTGTTGGATTGACTTTCCAACCGCATATAGTGCTATTGCATAAACGATTGCATCAGCAAGCATATCTAACGAATCGGCAGTTAAAGCCGTTGATTCTGATAACCAACCAAAACCAATTTCAAAAATAAACATCGTGGCATTAATAGCCAGAAGCCAATAAAGAACCGTTTTTTGCTGGTTATCTTTTACTTCAACCTCACATCCACAACCGCTCATTTTTATCTCCGCCAAACTTGTATGATTCAACTATAAAACCTATAGTGACTATAGGGTCAAGCTTAAATAAGAATTTTATGAAAATAGGTCAGTTATCGAAAACCTCAGGGTGTTCAGTACAAACAATCCGTTATTATGAGAGAGAAGGATTACTTTCAAATCCAGAGCGCTCAGAAGGTAACTTTAGGTTATATAACCATAGTGCTTTGAAGCAATTGGAATTCGTAAAACATTGCCGCAGTCTCGACATATCGCTAACTGATATTAAACGTCTTATTGAACTTAAAAATAAACCAGAAGAAAGCTGTTCTAGTGTTAATGAATTGATTAAGCAGCAACTAGATTTAGTCAATAAGCGCATGAAAGAGTTAAAGGCCTTAAAAAATGAGTTACAACAAATGGCTAGTACATGTAATTCTGATAATACTATTGAAGGATGTGGGATCATTAAGTCCCTAGATAGCTAAACTATATAATTTTAGATTATCAATTTTCACAAAGGCCCTAATGAAAACCATCGGAAAATTAGCAAAGTCATTAAACTTAAACGTAGAAACTATTCGCTTTTATGAGCGAGAAGGACTTATTACACAACCTATAAAACCAATATCTGGTTATAGACATTATGACGAATCAATAACGGGACAACTTAGGTTCATCACAAAAGCCAAAGCGCTCGGTTTTACGTTAAGGGAAATAAAATCGCTAATGTCTATGGACAACAATTGCTCTCAAGTTGAGTTATTAAGCCGACAAAAGCTAGCAATCATTCGAGACAAAATTAATGATCTTCAGCGTTTAGAAAAAGTAATTTTGGATATGACAGATACCTGTATGCAAAACGAAGATCCAACACATTGCCCCATAATTGATTCATTAAAATGATTGACTCCGTACTTGTGTACGGAGTTTACAGTGTTGGTAATATCAACCAATAGACTTTCAAATGATAAATAAAATATTAGACAAAGTAGGCTCTGGTGGAGTTTGGCTAGCGGCACTTAGTTGCACTGCCTGTTTCCCAGCATTAGGGGCACTTGCATCGGCATTAGGACTAGGCTTTCTCTCTCACTTTGAGGGGATTGCTATAAATACCTTGTTACCTATATTTGCAACTCTGGCGCTACTAGTAAACTTATATAATTGGCACAAAAATAAAAGCCATACCAGAGCTGCCTTCAGCATTCTTGGGCCTGTAGCAGTGCTATTAACGCTTTATCCTCTTTGGCAATATAATTGGAGCACATACCTATTTTACTTTGGTATTTGTTTAATGGTCGTTATGTCGGTTTTCGATATCGTAAAACCAGTGAGGGAGCAAACGTGCAAAATATAGAACTTAACTCGATGATCACATGTCCTGAATGTAGACATAGTAAAATGGAAGAGATGCCAACCAACGCTTGTCAATGGTACTACGAATGTGAGTCGTGCAAGGTCTTATTAAAGCCTCGGAAAGGTGATTGCTGTGTTTATTGTTCATATGGAACGGTAAAGTGTCCACCAATTCAGGAAGGACATAATTGTTGCTCTCATACTGGTGATTAATTAGTTATTTTCTCTCGACTATATTCACTAGTCTCCTGTATTAATCAAAATTTTTTAAAAGCACCACGGTTTATCATTTACTTAGATATGACTTTAATTTAGTATTGTGATGGTATTTTTATTAAGAGAAGTTTATGTTTAAACCACTTTCAAAAGTCTTAGTTGTTGTAGCTATGCTGATTGCCTTTGTTGGGCAAGCATTGGCTTATACTGCTATGTCTTGCGAAATGTCATCAGGTTCTCACGAGTCACACATGAACATGGATCATTCCAAGATGAGTCATCCTGAAGGAATGAATCATGGTGAAATGAATGAAAGCAGCAATGGTCAATCAGAAGATTGTTGTGATGTTGAATGTGTTTGCCCTGCAAATGCTTGTTCATCTACCACAGTTCTAAATTCCAGTGTTGACTCGACAGATATTCAATTATTGAGTGAATCTGTAGCTGCTCTGCAACCTAAACAACCTCATTCTATTTCCACTTCCCTTTATCGTCCACCAATTTTTGCCTAATACAGGATTAGTGCGTCCAAATTTCTCGCACATGTAATTAATTTTTCTGTTAGTCAATATAGCGTCGTAGCGCTATAGATATTTTCCAGCGATGTCTGGGGGCAAAAATGATCAATAAGTATTTAAAAATAGCAGTAGTAATGCTGCTTTCACCTGCGTTTGCAAACGCCAACGAACATAACCATGCACACAATAACGACGTAACACCTTTGGAGTTAATCGTTTATAAAACCCCTACTTGTGGGTGTTGTAAAAAATGGATAACTCATATTGAAGACAAAGGGATCGTTGCGCATTCCAAAGATTTCCGAAACATCGGCAACATCAAAACTAAGTATGGTATCAAACCTAATTACCGTTCATGCCACACGGCAGTGAGTAGAAATGGATTTGCCTTTGAAGGTCATGTCCCCGCTAAATTTATTCAGCAGTTCTTATCAGAAGAACATCCCAATGCGATTGGGCTTTCAGTTCCAGCAATGCCAGTTGGCTCTCCCGGTATGGAAGTCGATGACCGCTTTATGCCATACAACGTGTTAATTCTATTTAAAGATGGAACGAGCAAAGTCTATGCAAAAGTTAAGACATACGAGGAGCAATTCTAATGAAATTGAACTCTTCAAACCTTACTTCACTTTCAACTGCATTAATACTCGGCTTATCTGTATTCTCAGCTCAAGCTGAGAAAGTAGTGTCGCTTGAACAAGCTATCACCTTAGCTCAGCAAAATGATCCTTGGCTTCATGGTAGCCGATTGAAACAAAGTGCAGTTGAAAATAGAAGTATTGCTTCAGGTACTTTGCCTGATCCGAAAGTATCGCTAGGGATAATGAATTTACCAACAGATACTTGGGATTTAGATCAGGAAGGAATGACTCAGCTAAAGGTTGGCGTCTCTCAAATGTTTCCGAGAGGCGACAGTCTAGAGATCAAGAAAGACCAGTTACAAATTGAGTCCACGAAATTTCCACTGTTACGAGAGGATCGTAAAGCTAAGTTGAAAAGCCAAGTGTCACAACTTTGGTTAGATGCTTACTTAGCCCAACAAACTATTAAATTGATTGAAGATGATTGGTCTCTCTTTGAGCAGATGGCGGAAGTGGCTAAAGCTAGCTATTCAAACGTTGTTGGTAAAACTAGACAGCAAGATGTTATTCGTGCTCAGTTGGAAATCGTGCAGTTAGATGACAGATTAACTTCGCAAAAGCAGAAACTAGAAACGACAATCGCTCGTCTCAATGAGTGGCTTCATATTTACGATGCGGATCGTTTGAATGAATCATTCAACTTTGACGCGCAACCATTAGAGTTTAGCGTCTCAAAAGAATTGCCTTCGATTCAATTGAATAATCCAACAGTCCTAAAAGCATCTAATTACTCAAGAAATCTATTGGCTCAGGAGCTTTCGAATCACCCAGCCATACTTGCGATTGATATAAAACGCAAAGCTTCAGAAAAAGGAATTGAGTTAGCCAAACAGCAATATGAGCCGCAATGGGGCGTTAATGCTAGTTATGCCTATCGCGACAATATGCCCTCTGGTGATAGCCGAGCTGATTTATTTTCTGTTGGGGTAACGTTTGATTTACCCTTGTTTACCGAGAACAGACAAGATAAGCAAGTTGCAGCTTCTATTGCAGATTCAGAGACTATTAAAACCGAGAAACTATTACTGACAAAGCAAATGATCAGTGTTTTAGAAAAAGAACTAAGACAGCTTAAACGCTTATCAGATAGACAATCTATCTATCAAGAACAACTCCTTAAACAAACTCATGACCAAGCAGAAGCGTCATTGACAGCCTACACAAATGATGATGGCGATTTTGCCGAAGTTGTTCGAGCAAGAATTGCCGAATTAAATACCAGAATATCAGCTTTAAGAATTGATGTTGACGCACTTAAAACAGTTGCTCGTATCAACTATTTCTTTGCGCATTCTCAATCTAACTCAAATGCTGAACATAAGTCGATGCAAACTTCACACAAAACTAATCAGCACTTATCCAGTCAGCAATTTGGAGAAAAATAATGTCAACGAATACAAAAACAATTATTGCCATCATCATTGGGGCAGCACTTGGTGCTGGAGCATTGAGTTTATATCAAGGTACTGGCTCAAACAGTAATAGTAATGAAGCAACATCAGGAGAAAAAAAGCCTCTGTATTGGGTTGCACCGATGGATTCTAATTACCGCCGGGACAAGCCCGGTAAGTCGCCTATGGGGATGGATCTAATTCCAGTGTATGAGGAAGGATCATCTGGTGATGACTTTGGCCCCGGAGCAGTAAAAATTGCGCCTCATGTAGTGAATAACCTTGGGGTTCGCACTGCACCTGTTGAACTGAAAAATATGCATACTGAAATCTCAACGGTAGGTTATGTTCAATATGATGAAGATAAGCTAATTCATATCCACCCACGGGTTGATGGCTGGATTGATAAACTTTACATCAAAGCAGCAGGTAACCCTGTAGAGAAAGGGCAGCCTCTTTATACACTATATTCTCCTCAGTTAGTTAATGCTCAGGAAGAGCTGTTAATAGCGTTAAAGCGCAACAATAGTTCTTTAATTTCAGCAGCCAAAGATCGCCTAAAAGCGTTACAGCTTTCAGCAGACTTTGTTCAAAAGCTAGAAAAGACACGAAAGGTTCAGCAAACAATTACCTTTTATTCACCACAAGCAGGTGTTGTCGATGGTTTGAAGGTTAGAGAAGGTTTTTATGTAAAGCCGGGAAACACCTTATTAAGCATTGGCCAGCTAGATCAAGTTTGGGTTGAAGCAGAAGTGTTTGAACGTGACGCAGCCTTAATTAAAAAAGGACTTCCTGTATCAATGACACTGGATTATTTACCCGGTGAGGACTGGGCTGGTGTCGTTGATTATGTTTATCCAACATTGAACAGTAAAACACGCACACTCCGAGTGAGATTGAAATTTGATAACACAGACTATCAATTAAAACCAAATATGTTTGCACAAGTCTCTATTCACGCTAATCAAGCTGATAGCACCATCCTCGTGCCTAAAGAAGCCGTTATTAGAACAGGTAAACAGGACAGAGTAGTACTTGCGTTAGGTGATGGGCAATTTAAATCTATTGAAGTGACTATTGGCCGGGTTGATATCGACAGCATCGAAATATTAGACGGCTTAAATGAAGATGACGTTGTGGTGACATCTGCCCAATTCTTGATTGATTCTGAATCAAGTAAAAGCTCTGACTTTAAACGAATGACTCATGATGAAGTGCCTAACTCTGTTTGGATGCAAGGGGATGTTAATAGTGTTATGGCAGGGCACCGCATGGTTAATATTTCACATGGCCCTGCTGAAGCTTGGGATTGGCCTGAAATGGTTATGGATTTTACTGTGGCTGAAAAAGTCGATATTGACTCATTAAAGTCAGGTCAATCTTTGCACTTTGAAGTGAGCAAAACCGAAGACGGTGGATATGAAATTACTGGAATTCATATCATGAGTGAGCCTGAAGTATCATCAGCAACAGTATCTGGTTTGATTAATGCGATTGATATTGATACACGGATTCTAAATATTAGCAGAGGCCCAATAGAGAAATGGGATAGACCTGCTGCGACGATGGATTTTATCGTCGCGGACAATATAGAAATGGTTGATTTCAATGTCGGTGATAATGTCACTTTCACTTTTGAGGTTAGAGATGACTTAGTTATCACTGACATTTCTCTTGAATCAGATGAACAACACGGCAAGGAAAATAAAGCTGCTGTTGATCATTCTAATCATTAAGTGGGAGAAAAATAATGATTGAATCAATTATTAGATGGTCTATCGGCAATCGTTTCTTTGTTTTGTTGATTACCTTAATTATCGCGTTTGGTGGTTTGTATTCATTACAAAAAACACCAGTAGATGCACTCCCCGATCTTTCTGATGTGCAGGTGATAATTAAGACGAGCTATCCGGGACAGGCACCACAAGTAGTGCAGGATCAAGTGACATTTCCTCTTACTACAGCGATGTTATCAGTGCCGGGGGCGCAAACTGTTCGTGGTTACTCATTTTTTGGTGATTCCTACGTCTACATTATTTTTGATGACGATACTGATTTGTATTGGGCTAGAAGCAGAGTACTTGAATACTTAAGCCAAGTAGCATCAAGCCTGCCTGATTCGGCAAAACCTCAATTAGGACCTGATGCAACAGGTGTGGGTTGGGTATACATTTACGCTTTAACAGATAAGTCTGGAAACCATGATCTAAGCCAATTAAGAAGCATTCAAGACTGGTTCTTAAAGTATGAACTACAAACTGTTCCGGGCGTGTCCGAAGTTGCCGCCGTTGGTGGTATGGTTAAGCAGTATCAAGTGCAAGTAGATCCTGATAAATTGAGAGCTTACGATATTCCTCTAAGTTTAATACAAATAGCCTTACAAAAAGGGAACAAAGAAACTGGCGCATCCGTTGTGGAAATGGCTGAAGCTGAATATATGGTTACCGCAACGGGGTATATTCAATCAGTTAGTGATATAGAGAAAATCCCACTTGGTATTAACGAACAAGGCACGCCATTGCGTATTGGTGATGTTGCTACCGTTAATTTAGGGCCTCAAATGCGCCGTGGTATCGCAGAGCTTAATGGTGAAGGCGAAGTTGTTGGTGGTGTTGTCGTTATGCGCTTTGGTGAAAACGCTCAACAAACCATAAACGGGGTAAAAGAAAAACTTGAATCGCTTAAATCTTCTCTACCAGAGGGGGTGGAGATTGTCCCTGTTTATGACAGATCGAAGTTAATAGATCGTGCTGTTGATAATCTTTGGAGCAAGTTGCTAGAGGAGCTTGCAGTCGTTGCTATTGTCTGTGTGGCTTTCCTATTTCATCTTCGCTCATCTATTGTGGCAGTTGTTACTCTGCCATTAGGTATCTTGGTGTCGTTCATTATCATGTATATGCAAGGCATCAATGCCAACATTATGTCTTTAGGCGGTATCGCTATTGCGATTGGTGCGATGACTGATGGTGCAATAGTGATGATTGAAAATATGCACAAGCATATGGAGAAAACACCACTAACAGATGAAAATCGCTGGCAAATTGTTGCTAAGGCTGCGAGTGAAGTAGGCCCTGCACTATTTTTTAGCTTACTGATCATTACAGTCTCATTCTTACCTGTATTTATCTTGGAAGCGCAAGAAGGAAGAATGTTCTCTCCGCTCGCCTATACAAAAACCTATGCAATGGCGGCATCAGCAGGTTTGGCGATCACATTGGTGCCTGTTTTGATGGGCTACTTTATTCGAGGCAAAGTTGTTTCTGAAAAGAAAAACCCGTTAAACCGATTATTGATTGCTATCTACATGCCTGTTTTAAAGCAAGTCATGAAGTTTCCAAAATCGACAATAGTAGCAGCAATATTAGTGACTATCGTTGGCTTTTGGCCTGTCGATAAAATTGGTAGTGAATTCATTCCGCCATTGGATGAAGGCGATCTCATGTATATGCCTACTACCTATCCCGGTATTTCAATTGGTAAAGCAAGGGAGTTATTGCAGCAAACAGACAAGCTTATTCGCACTGTGCCAGAAGTTGAAACTGTATTTGGTAAAGTAGGAAGAGCTGAAACTGCAACCGATCCTGCACCTTTAACCATGATTGAAACCTTTATTCAATTGAAGCCACAAGAGCAGTGGCGAGAGGGTGTGACTACTGAATCGTTAAAAGCTGAGTTTGATAAATTGGTTAAGTTTCCGGGCTTAACGAATGCTTGGGTTATGCCAATCAAGACCCGAATCGACATGTTAGCAACAGGCATAAAAACGCCTGTGGGTATTAAAGTCGCCGGACCAGAGCTTGATGTGATTCAGGAAATCGGCCAACAAATAGAGCAAATTTTACCCGAAGTTACAGGCACAGCATCAGTTTACTCAGAGCGAGTTGCAGGTGGACGATATATCAAGGTTGATATTTCACGCGATAAGGCAAGTCGCTTTGGGTTAAACATCGAAGATGTTCAACAAGTGGTTTCTACAGCTATTGGTGGTATGAACGTTACCCAAACGGTAGAAGGTCAAGAGCGTTACCCTGTTAACTTACGCTATCCGCAAGACTATCGAGACTCTCCTGAGCAGCTATCACGATTACCTGTTGTAACACCAAGTGGTCAACGCATTGCACTAGGTGATGTCGCAGATATTCGAGTTGAGAACGGTCCGCCGGGGATTAAGAGTGAAAATGCTCGTTTAAATGGCTGGACGTTTATCGATATAGACGGTGTTGACGTAGGTACTTATGTTGAAAGTGCAAAAATACACTTGGCTAATAATCTAAAACTACCAGCAGGTTATTCAATTACTTGGGCTGGGCAATACGAATATATGGAAAGAGCGAAAGAAAAGCTCACCTATGTATTGCCTTTAACACTCGCCATTATTGTTATTCTACTTTACTTAAACTTCAGAGCGTTTAGTGAGGTGGCTATCATTATCGTTACCTTGCCGATGGCGATGATTGGTGGCTTATGGTTGATGTATCTGGAAGGGTTTAACTTCTCTGTGGCTGTTGGCGTGGGCTTTATTGCTCTAGCTGGGGTAGCGGTTGAGATTGGTGTGATAATGTTGGTCTATCTCAATCAGGCACTTGCTGAGCTTAAGGAAAAAGCTGAAGAGCGAGCTGAACCTATCTCTGATGATGCATATCAAGATGCATTATTGCACGGTGCAGGCTTACGAGTTCGTCCAGTAATGATGACAGTTGCAACAATCATTATCGGCTTGATGCCCATTTTATATGGTACAGGAACAGGTTCGGAGATTATGAGTCGTATTGCTGCACCTATGGTAGGCGGAATGACAAGTGCTGTGCTACTCACTCTTATTGTGCTCCCAGTAATTTACTCAATCGTTAAAAAGCCAGAATTAAACGCCTTTAACAAGGAGCTTTCTAAGGCGGAGCTAAAAAGTAATGCTTAGCACGGCTAGAAAATATCACAAATGGCTAATGGCATTTGTCGGAATACAATTCCTCTTCTGGTCTATTACAGGCGTGTATATGGTGACTATGGATATTCACTATATACACGGCGAAACCTTGGCTAAGAGTGAGGAAGCCAAAATAGATTTAGCAAGTATGGATTACTCCATTGTAAAGCTAGCTGCGGATTATCCTAAAGCTAGCCAAGTTACACTTACTCAAAGTATGGGCCGTCCTTTGTATTCTTTTATTAATGGAGAAAATGGAAAAGTAGCAATAGATGCTAAAACTGGAGCTGTTCAGGCCCTTGTAGATGAAATCAAGGCTAAAGAAATCGCACAATACCATTATGCGCTGAATCATCAAATCGACAGCGTAAGGTTGATTAAGTCAGCGACAAACTTGCCTGCTGAGTTGTCCCCAAGGCATTTACCTGTTTGGAGAGTGACGTTTGAGCAATTCTCCACACCGACATTTTATATAAGTCAACAAACAGGATCACTTGTTGCCAAGCGTCATGATTACTGGCGATTGTTTGATTGGATGTGGCGGTTCCACATTATGGATTACTATGATGGAGAAAACGTATCTAACTGGTTTTTGTTCTTGGTCGCAACTCTAGGTCTAATGGGAGCAATTACTGGCGCAGTATTGACTTATTACCGAGTGCTTTCCCCAAATAAAAAGGGAGTCATTTGATGCGACTATTTAAGTTAAATACAACGATACACAAGTGGCTTTCTTTATTTGTTGGTTTACAACTGCTTATTTGGTTGGGAACGGGCCTTTACTTCAATTTGATGGATCACAGTAAAGCCAGTGGTAATGAACTTAGAGTTCATTCTCATCATGAAGGTAGCATTACAGGCTTTGACCTATTCCCTATTAAAGACATTACTAGTAATGCTCCGCAGGAAGTAAACCTTATATGGGTTTTACATCAGCCTTACTATCATTTTGTGTTCGATAAGGGGCAGCATAGCTATCAAGAACGCCACTCAAAGCTATTTGATGCTGTAACAGGAAAGCCATTTAATTTGTCTGAAGAACAAGTACTAACTTTGGCAAAAAACTCCTACTCAGGACAGGGTAAGTTAACTACTCCAGTGTTATCTCAACCTCCGTTTTCTGATCACGTAAGGCAGCAAAATCCTATGTGGCAAGTTGCCGTTGAGGATGAGAACAATACAACTATTTATTTAGATAGTATTACAGGTCAAGTACTTCGCCATGCCAATGATGATTTCAGATTGAAAGATCTGATGATGAAGCTTCACTTTATGGACTATGGCAATTCTGGAGGATTTAACCATTGGTTGATCATTGCATTTGCTTTTGCAACGCTATTCCTTTCAATTACTGGTGTTACTTGGCTGATACAACAGTATCGAAGTGGTTTACTGAAGCTAGGTTGGGGCACTAACAGGCAAAAAGTGGCAGTGACGTTTTCCAATGAAAATACTATTACTGACATCTCAGCAGTTGGTCGCTCAACTGTACTAGAAGGGCTAGCTAGTTCACATGTATACCTTCCTTCAGGTTGCGGTGGTGGCGGTACTTGTGGCAAATGCGTGTTCTTAAGTTCAACTAAATTACCTATCACACTATCTGAACAGGAACATTTATCTCAGGAGCAACTTAAGGAAGGTTATCGGCTTGGATGTCAGCATAGGTTCTCTGAAATTAGTTCGATTGAAGTTAATACTGATCGCAATATTGAAAATCATGAGCTAGTTGTGGTTGCGACTAATTTCATTACTCCTTTTATCAAGGAAGTGAAATTTAAGCTGAAATCAGGCAAACAGTTGGCATTTAAAGCTGGTGCATATATGCAATTTGATGTGCCAGCAGGGATGAATAGCTTACGTCCAGATGATATGCGAGAGTGCTATGAAAAATACTGGGATAGCTACTATCATGGAAAATTTTCTCATAACGGTGTAACTCGCCACTACTCATTAGTTAACTTTGACGAGGAGTCTGATGAGTTAATGTTTAATATCCGTTGGCAGACCGCAAAGAATGGTTTTAAAGCAGGAATAGGTTCAAGTTATTTAGGTTCACTCCAAGTAGGTGAAACGATAACTGCAAAAGGCCCTTTTTCTGATTTTTATGCCACTTCAAATAAAAAAGTTAGTCGCGTGTTTATTGGTGCGGGTTCAGGACTTGCACCACTGAGGTCTATTATTTTTGAACAGTTGAAAAAGCATAAAGATAAAAGTGGTTTGACTCTTATCTATGGTGCGCGAACTGAAGATGACTTGCTATACCATAATGAATTGAAGTCACTGAGTGAGAAGCATAAAAACTTCTCTTATATTCCTACTCTTTCTAATCCTTCAGAAGAATGGCAAGGGCACTCAGGCTATGTTCAAAAAGTACTTCTGCCGTATATGAACCAAAAATCAGAACTGCTTTTGGCTGAGTTTTACTTGTGCGGTCCAGAAGCAATGATGAGTGAAGTGGAAAAAATAATTACAGATGCTGGGATTCCAAGTAATAAAATTTTCAAAGATAAATTTAGTCGTTAATCCATTAAATAAATAGAGGTATATATGAAAACATTAATTAAATTTTTAACCGTAATCAGTGTCGTTTTTAGTAGTGCGGTATTTGCGCATGTGCATCTTGAAAAAAGTGTGCCTGCTGATAATGCAATGCTAATGAATCCTCCAGAAGAGTTAACTTTGGTGTTCACCAAAGAGGTACGGGTTGTAAAAGTTTCATTGGCCAATAAACAAGGCGAAGAATTTAAATTTGGATTCGAGCCTTCTAAAGTCGCTACTAGCAAATTTACATGGAAACTACCTAAATTAGCTCCTGCAAACTATGCTGTGGATGTAACCTTCTTAGGTAACGATGGTCATAAAATGAAACATAGCTTCGGCTTTATGGTTCACTAAAATAGGCGGTGTGATTGATATGGAAATGTATATCTGGAATACAGTCATTGTACTGTCAAAAATTGTATTTTACGTCGGCTTTGCCTGTATTGCTGGTTATACATTTTTCAGGCAAATATTTGAGAATAATGAATCTCATACTAATACTGTAATAGCGAATTTAACGTGGACAAGAACTTATATAGTTATGGCTTTGATCGCTAATATTACTTGGTTCTTTGCCAGTACTGGTGCAATGGCAGAAGAGGGAATTCAGGGGGCGATAGACGCTGATATATTGGCTATTATGTGGGACTCCTCTGTCGGCACTGGAGCTTTGCTTCGAGCGCTTGGGCTAGTTACCGCAATAATCGCTTTAGCTTTAAGGTTCAAACTCGCTGTGAACTCGTACTTAAAACAAAGCGCTTTAATGTTGAGTTTATTAATCCTTGCATACTCATTCACGTTACTGGGTCATATTTCTGAGTTAGGCACAATTGAAAAAGGCTTGCTTATTTTGCATGTGCTCGTTATGGCATGGTGGTTTGGGGCGTTATTGCCACTAAAACAGGCTTGCCATCAGCTAAGTTATGCAGAACTTCATTTGCTGATGGAAAGCTTTGGCAAACAAGCAAGTTTTACAGTGAGCCTATTGTTGGTAGCAGGCCTCTGGCTCGTGATTCAATTGGTCGGAAGTCTTGATGCACTAATAAGCTCAAGTTACGGACAAACACTGTTGTTTAAATTGGCCCTTGTAGTGTCTATTTTGGCACTTGCTGCTAAACATAAACTAATACTCGTTCCACAACTTAAAAATAGTCAAGGCAGAGAGGCTTTATCTAAATCTATCTCGATAGAAATGCTAGTAGCTTTTGCCATTTTATCTGTAACGGCTGGGCTTACTAGTGTTGTTGGCCCTGCAAATTAAAACCTAAAAGAGAGAATGAAAATGAAAACAATAAATATATTACTCGTTTTATTAATGACGTTTAGTTTCGCAGCAAACGCTCATGGTGATAAGAACAAAGACAAAGGTTTGTTTAAAGGTATAGATACCCCTGCCGCAAAAGTTGTTTTGGCATTTCATCAAGCACTTGAAACTGGCAATCAAAAACAGGCTAGAGCGCAGTTAGCGGATGATGTCACCATTTTCGAGGGAGGCCGCGTTGAAAGGAGCGCTGATGAATATGCTCATCATCATATGTTGTCGGATATGAAGTATTTAGCAGCGATGAAGAGCGACACACTTGAACATCAAGTGACGATACTTGGAAATACCGCTATCTCTGCGTCGCGTAGTCAAACTACAGGTACTCATAAAGGTGTTGAACGCGATTATCAAGGCATGGAAACGATAGTGCTGGAAAAACAAAATGGTGAATGGAAGATTAAGCACATTCATTGGTCACATTAATTTATTGGTTAAATAACGGAGTACAAAATGAGAATTAAAAGTCCATTACATCAAGTTTCTACGCCACGTAGACGCTTTGTACAAGGTGTAATTGCTGGCGGTGTATTAGCTGCTTTTCCAAGTGTTCTTCATGCAGCTTCATCTTTGATTGCTGGAACTTCAACAGGTACTGCGCCCGAACTAAGTGGAGAAGTAATAGATTTAGTGATAGATGAGTCACCCGTAAACTTCACAGGTGTTGTAAGAATGGCTACAACAATCAATGGCTCAATACCAGCTCCTACCTTGCGCCTCAGAGAAGGTGATGACGTTACTATCAGGGTAACTAATAAATTATCAGTGCCGAGTTCAATTCATTGGCATGGGATCATTCTTCCGTATCAAATGGATGGCGTACCGGGTATTAGCTTTAAAGGTATAATGCCGGGTGAAACCTTTGTTTATAAATTTAAGCTGCAACAAAGCGGCACATATTGGTATCACTCACACAGTGGCTTTCAAGAAATGACAGGTATGTACGGCGCATTAATTATTGAGCCAAGAGAAAAGGATATTATTAGTGCTGACAATGAGCATGTCATCCAATTGTCTGATTGGACTGATGATGACCCAATGGATTTGTTTCGCAAGTTAAAAGTACAGGGCGATGTATTTAACTTTAATCAACCTACTGTTCCAGAGTTTTTTGATGACATTTCAAATAGCAGCGTTTCAAATGCGCTACAACGCCGGGAAATGTGGAATAAAATGAGAATGAACCCTACAGATCTTGCAGACTTATCAGCATCTGCAATGACTTTTTTAATGAATGGTTGTGCGCCTTTGACAAACTGGCGTGGAATGTTTAAAGCTGGCGAAAAGGTTAGGCTTAGATTTATTAACGGTTCTAGCAATACGTTTTTTGATGTAAGAATACCTGAGCTGAAGTTAACAGTTGTACAAGCTGATGGACAAAATGTTGAACCTGTGACAGTAGATGAATTTAGATTTGGTCCCGGTGAAACTTATGATGTACTTGTCGAGCCAAAAAATGATGCATATACGATTTTTGCACAAAGCATGGATCGCTCAGGTTATGCTAAAGGTACTTTATCAATGGCACCTAACGTTGATGCACCAGTACCTTCTTTAGACCCCGTTGAGTGGTTAACGATGACAGATATGATGGGCAATATGACCCATGATAGTGTGCATTCTACAATGGCTGATACGGCAGGTATGTCGGGCATGAATTCTAATAAAATGGATCATAGTGCAATGGGTCATGGAGCGATGGCAATGGATCATAGTAAACATGGAATGACTAAAAACCCATTAGCTGTTGCTAGCACTAAAGTGCGTCATGCAAAAACAGAGTATGGAGCTTCTGTTGATATGCGTGTTGATATGCCTAGAACAAACCTTGATGATCCCGGTATAGGTTTACGTAAAAATGGACGCCGTGTTTTAACACTTGCAGATTTACATTCTCTTGAGGGAATTACAAACCAGCAAGAGCCAGAGGCTGAAATTGAATTACATTTAACTGGAAACATGGAGCGTTATAGCTGGTCATTTGATGGCTTGGAATTTGGAAAAAGCACGCCAGTTCACATGAAGCATAATCAACGTTTAAGAGTTATTTTACAAAACGATACAATGATGACACATCCCATGCACCTGCATGGTATGTGGAGCGATTTGGAGAATGAAAAAGGTGATGTACAGGTTCGTCGCCATACTATCCCTGTACAACCAGCGCAAAGAATTAGTTTTTTAACAACACCTCATGACGTAGGTCGCTGGGCATGGCATTGCCATTTATTATTCCACATGGATGCAGGTATGTTTAGAGAGGTAGTTGTATCATGAAAAAATTAATACTAACCAATACGTTAAGACTATTATTAATAGGTTTGCCCCTTATAAGTGTATCTGTATCTGTATCTGTATCTGCAAAAGATGAGATGACTGAGATGGGTGATTCTAAAATGCAAGCACAAGGTGGAGATGCACCTAAAGATGCTAGAGACCCCCATGCTTATGCAGCAGGTACAACTTTGACTGAAGGCCCTTATGCACTCAGTAGCGACAAACGACTGACTTTGGCAGATGAGCATTCATTTTACGCGCTACTAGGGGATCGTCTTGAATATAATGAGCAAACAAACGCAGGTGTTTTTGACTTTCAGGCATGGTATGGCACTACTTTTGATAGATTAGTCATCAAAACTGAAGGAGATTTTAGCGAAGGTAATTTAGAGGAGAACCAAACAGATTTTCTATGGGGCCACGCAATATCTGCTTATTGGGATACACAAGTCGGTATTCGACTTGATTACAATAACGAAGGTGAAAACCGCAAATGGCTAGCTTTTGGTTTACAAGGTCTAGCCCCCTACTGGTTTGAAATTGATATGACTGCGTATTTAGGAGAGCAAGGTAATAGTGCATTTTCGATCGAAGCTGAGTATGAGCTATTACTTACTCAAAAGTTAATTGTTCAACCACGAGCAGAGTTGACGCTTTACGGTAAGGATGACGTCCAAAATAACCTTGGTAGTGGCTTGTCTAGCAGTGCTATTGGTTTTCGGGTTCGTTATGAGTTTACCCGCCAGTTTGCTCCCTATGTTGGCGTTGAGTGGACAAATAAATTTGGTAATACAGCCGACTTTGCGAAGTTAAATGGGCAAAGTACTCGTGATACTGCTTTTGTTGCAGGTATCAAGTTCTGGCTCTGATATGAAGAAATACTATATTGACTTGATGAGAGCTACCGCAACTATATTGATGGTAGCTTTCGTTTTTTGGGATTTAAACCATTTTAGTTATGTTAGGAAAGGCCTAGCTAATAGTTTTTTTGGAAAGAACTAAGAGCAGTAATAGTAAGCTACTTCTTGTTTTCAATCGGTGCCAGTCTGGTGTATACCTATCAAGGTGGAATATCAGCTAAGAAGTAAAGTTGGCGAATGGTTAAGGTTAAAGAGTCAAGGCAAAAAACATCGCCATTGAAAGACGTACAATAGGCCATTTTATCACTTTTGATGAACGGGAATTGGATGTGCCCGGGATAGAACCGATTGTTGCAAAGTACTGCGCTTAAAGCTGAACAATTGGAAAAATGATCCATTACTCAATACCTAGTTATGAGCGTAGGGTTTTTATTTCTTTTAATGGTGCTCATGCTTGGCTTCAATCTCATGAGTATAAATTAGACACCCCTTTTATACTTGTGAAGTTAAAGCTGTTTAAAAAAGTAAAAAGTAAAAAGTAAAAAGTAAAAAGTAAAAAGTAAAAAGTAAAAAGTTTAGGTTTTAGTTCAAAGGTTGATCAAGATCATAAAATTATTTTTATAAAGTGGCTAATATTGTAGGTGATAAATAAGGAATTAAAATGTTTGGACTTTTCAAGTGGTTTAAAATAGTGGTAATTACTCTGTTGCTTACGCAGCATGGCTTTGCTATTGCTAAACCAATGAATTGTGAAGAACATCAAAATGGATCTTCCGACACGCATATTATACAACCAAGCAAAAATATGCATCATCAATCAATGAATGACAATAGTCACTATCACACTGAAAATTCGCAAGATTCTAAAAACCGTCATGGTGATGAAGACTGTGAAAAATGTAAAGCTGGTGATTGTGTTTGTTGTGAAGGCGGTTTTTGTACAAGCTTTCATTTAAATGCCTATCTTGTGCAAGTGGAAGAAGAAAGTAGCAACAATAGTAACTTAGACTTAATTATTCAACGGATACCCCCGCCAGCCTCTGGCATCCATCTCTTACCTTATCGTCCCCCAATTATTGGCTAATCACGGGATCAGTGCGCCTTTTTTTCGCCAGTCCCATCAAAAATAAAACGATTTACTGATTGGTTTAAATTACCAACCGTTTTGAACAATTAGCACAATATTTTTTGGAGGCATGATGAACATGCTCAAACTATTGCTATTTACAGTACTTAATGCTGTCGATTTTGACCGAGATTTCTCTTTTACCAAAAAATTAGTTTTTAGCTTATTCACTAGAATTAGTACTTGACCTGTGTCTTAGACACAGGTCTAAGCTGAAGATGAGAGTACAAACTTAGCTAAAAAACTGAGGAGTGAATATGAAAGTTGCGGAGCTGGCAAAAAGCCTTGGAACGACTGCTGATACGGTGCGCTATTACACCAGATTAGGATTGTTAAAACCTGCTAAGTCAGTGAACGGCTACAAGTCATACTCGAATAAAGAAGTATCGAGACTTAAATTCATTTTAAGTGCCAGAAACCTTGGTTTTTCCGTTGCAGATATCAAGGAAATTATTAATGAATCTGAAGATGGTAAAAGTGCGTGCCCATTAGTCAGAAGCCTGATCAAAGAGCGGCTTGAAGAAACAGAAAAGCAGTTTCAAGCAATGTTGGCACTTCGAGGAAAAATGTCTTCTGCGCTTTCTCGATGGGAAGAAATGGAAGACAAAGCACCGACTGCAAACATGGTTTGTCATCTCATCGAAAACTTTGAGCAAATTAAAAAAGCATAGGAGGAAAAAGGGTGGCTACTAACACAAATATAAAAACTGAATCAGGCTGTTGCTGTCAGGCAAAAGCTCAATCCTCTTCGTGTAAAAGTAAGGAGAATACGTTGGAGAAAGTATCACATAACCAACAGCTTATCATTGAAGGTGCTGGGTGTGCTAGCTGTGTAGGCAAAATTGAAGGGGCGTTGAAGGCAACTCTTGGAGTCGTCAGTGCGGAAATGAATTTTGCTGATAGGACAGTAACAGTTTATGGGACAGCTAAAACAAAAGAGTTGATCAAAGCTGTTGAGTCAGTGGGGTATAACGCGAAGCCAATTGATGATAGCTCAGCAACAGATGCGCTTGATGAGAAAGAGGCTGCGGATTTTGCATATTACAAAAAGCTAATGCGCGATACGTTTATTGCCCTTTCACTCGGCGTTCCTTTGATGATCTACAGCATTGTAGTTGGAGAAATGACGGTTGAAACAAACCTTGAACGAATTTCTTGGTTGGTTGTAGGCATTTTAACTTTTGGTGTTATGTATTTTTCAGGCAAGCATTTCTATGTAGGAGCATGGAAGAGCTTCAAAAATCATTCAGCCAATATGGACACCCTAATTGCTTTAGGAACAGGCACGGCTTGGTTGTATTCGATGGTTGTCGTGTTTGCACCTGACGCTGTTCCATTGATGGCACGGCATGTTTATTTTGAAGCTACCGCCATGATCATTGGCTTAATTGATTTAGGTTTAGCATTAGAAATCAAAGCCAGAGGTAAAACCTCTGAGGCCATTAAACGTCTTATCGGCTTGCAAGCCAAAACAGCAACCGTGGTTCGTGACAACAAAGAAGTTCAGATAGGTATTGAGCAGGTTTTATTTAACGATATTGTGAAGGTAAAACCGGGTGAAAAAATTCCCGTCGATGGCGTGGTATTGGAAGGACACACCTCTATTGATGAGTCCATGCTGACAGGCGAACCTATGCCTGCTGAAAAAGCTGAAGAAGATGAGGTTGTCGCAGGTACTTTGAACAAATCAGGCATGATTTTATTTAGAGCCACACGCGTTGGTAAAGACACGGCGCTTGCACAGATCATCAATATGGTGAAACGAGCACAAAATTCGAAACCGCCGATTGGCCGTTTGGCCGATGTTATTTCAGCTTTTTTCGTACCTGTCGTGATGATCACCTCTGTGTTAAGTGCGCTAGCATGGCTTAACTTTGGACCTGAGCCAGCCATTGCTTTTGCCATCGTTTCAGCAACTACTGTGCTTATTATTGCCTGCCCGTGTGCTTTAGGCTTGGCAACACCCATGTCTGTCATGGTGGGAGTAGGAAAAGCAGCAGAAGCCGGAGTGCTTATTCGCAACGGTGAGGCACTGCAAACCGCCTCTAAAATCACTGCCATGATTTTAGATAAAACGGGCACTATTACTGAAGGGGCACCTAAGGTAACCGATATTATTTTAGCAAAAGCTACTGACGAAAAAGACGTACTACAGCTTGCAGCAAGTTTAGAAAGCGGCTCAGAGCATCCTTTAGCGCAAGCGATTGTTGAAAGTGCGTTAGATCAGGATATTGAGTTACTAAAAATTGAAGCCTTTAACGCCATTACGGGTTTTGGTGTAGAAGCAAGCTGCAACAACAAAGCCCTGCTTTTCGGAAACGATAAACTAATGAAGTTAAAAGGCATAGACCTCACAGGCTTTGTTGAACAAGCACAGTCTTTAGCCAAAGAAGCCAAAACACCTATGTACTTTGCTGTAGATGGTGAACTTGCAGCAATCATTGCTGTTGCAGATCCTATCAAGTCAGACTCAATCTCTGCTATCAAACGGCTTCAGGCTAATGGTATACGCGTCATCATGTTAACGGGTGATAACAAGGAAACCGCTGCCGCCGTAGCTAAAAAAGTGGGTATTAGTGAGTTTCTTGCTGAAGTGCTGCCAGAAGATAAAGCCAACAAGGTGAAAGAGCTACAAGAAGGCGGCGAAATTGTTGGTATGACAGGAGATGGCATCAACGATGCTCCTGCGCTAGCGTTAGCCGATGTTGGCTTCGCCATAGGCACAGGGACTGATGTAGCTATCGAAAGTGCTGACATTACCCTAATGCGTGGTTCACTTCATGGCCTTGCTGATGCCATAGCGGTAAGCAAAGCTACTTTACGAAATATCAAACAAAACTTGTTTGGCGCGTTTGTCTATAACGTAGCCGGGATTCCTTTTGCTGCGGGGGTTCTATATCCCTTCTTTGGCATTCTGCTTAGCCCTGTAATTGCAGGTGCTGCAATGGCGTTTTCGTCATTGACTGTAGTGTCAAATGCAAATCGACTTCGCTTTTTTAAAGCAAAAGAGCATTAAGGAGAATCACAATGATGGTTATTAACTTATTAGGCTTAATGTTAATCGCGCTGATTGTTTGGTGGTTTTGGCTATATAAACCCAATAAAACAATCGTTCAAGGTAATGAAGTACTCATTGAAGTGAGGGATGGTGTGTATTCCCCATCCTCAATTCAGGTGTCTGCTAGCCAACCTGTCACTCTGAAGTTTATGCGCAAAGATCAATCCCCCTGCGCTGAAACAATGCTTATTCCTTCATTGGATATAAGCGAACAGCTTAAATTAAATGAAATTACTCAAATTACCCTATTGAACTTATCACCGGGAGAGCATGAGTTTCACTGTCAGATGCAAATGTATCGCGGTGTCTTAAAAGTCGTTTAGGAGGGCAATATGAAAAATCAACACCCTAATTTTTGGTCAACACCTACAGGCTGGGCTGCACTGGCACTTATTGCCGCAGTGACCTACTTCTTAGTGCTTGAGCATGGTCAACATATGCTGCAATTTCTTCCCTACTTGATTTTATTGCTATGCCCCTTGATGCACGTATTTATGCATGGCAGTCATGGTAAACATGGTCACGATCATTCACATGCGCCTGATGAAAAAAAGGAAGAGAGCTTTCAAGAACTCACGGATAAAAATGCAGCCTATCGCGATGGCTACATACAAGGGTTAGAAAAGGCACGTAAGGAATCACATAAAAAGGAGAGCAGTGATGAATGAAACATATGATTATGGCTTATGGTCAATGGTGATACTGAACTCAGCAATTTTTATCTTTTTTGCCTTTAGTTTTGTCAAACCAAAAACATCAACTGATTGGAGAAGTCTAAGCGCGTTCTCTGCCTTTATTGTTGCCCTATTTACTGAAATGTATGGCTTTCCTTTAACTATCTATTTTCTGTCGGGGTGGCTGACGGAGACCTATCCAGAAGTAAATTTCTTTGCGCATGAAAATGGGCATTTATTACATACTTTCTTTGGATTTCAAGGTGATGCCCATTGGGACCCATTTCATATAGTGAGTATGGTGTTAATTGTTGCAGGTTTCTTTATGTTGTCTTCAGCATGGAATGTATTGCATCACGCGCAAAAACATCATCAATTGGCTACAACTGGATGGTATGCAAGGTGTCGCCACCCACAGTATGTAGCTTTCATTCTAATCATGTTCGGCTTTTTATTGCAGTGGCCGACAATCCCAACACTTGCGATGTTTCCGATCTTAGTCGTTGTTTACGTCAAGCTAGCGAAACGCGAAGAAGCACAAGCGATTGCTGAGTTTGGTTCGGAGTACCACAGGTATATGGAATCGACACCAAGTTGGATCCCAAATTTTAATAAAAGTGTAGAAGGTAAAAATCATGAAAACGTTAACTAAATCAATTTTATTTATTAGTTCACTACTTATAACCACTAGCTCATTTGCCCAAAACAATGAGCATAAGCATGAAGGTGCGAACAAAGCTGATATGCATCAAGGCATGGCAATACCACATGAGAACATGGGAGAAATGCACAAAAAGATGATGGAAATGAAAAAGGAAGTCCATGCCATTAAAATTGAAAAAGATCCTGAAAAGCAACAGCAGATGATGGTTGAACATCACCGTTCAATGATGAAGATGATGCAATCCATGCACAAAAACATGGAAGAAATGCCAATGCATCAACAAATCAAGATGGCTGAACATCATTTAGAAATGATGGGGAACATGATGCCGCAGATGAACCGTAAAATGGAAGAAATGAAAGATAGCAATCAACAGCATTCACACAAACATTAGGAGAAAAATTATGAGCGATTTAAATCATAGAGTTGGCGTTAAAGAGCAAAATTTAGTTGTTCGAAACCTAAAGCTTAGCAATGTCACAGAAGAAAGCTGTGACGAGTTAGTAAAAGAAATAGATCAGCTTTTTGGTATAGATGAAGTTAGTTACAACATCAAAGAAGGTGAAATACACCTTGCCTATGATGCCGCAAACGTAAGCCTTGATGGGATTGAGGAGGTAATCCGTAAGTATGGCGCAGATGTTCATGATGATTGGTGGACACATACTAAAGAAAGTTACTATAAATTTGTTGATCAGAACATCAAAGATAACTCTGTTCATAAGCCTTGGAGTTGTCATCAAGCACCTTCGGGGGCTGGCCGGAAAAACAAATGAATTCATAAAAAAGTGTATAGATAATTAGTTAGTCAAATGAGGTAACAGTGATGAAAACACCCTATATAAAAGCTCTTTTATTGCTTACATTCGGTTTATATTTAGTGGGTTGTTCCAATACCACTTTTTATCATAAATACATGATGAGAGGTCAGGTAGTAGAAAGTTCTGATAATCGAACTCTAATCTGTATTGGTGCTAAGCATGGCGCAGAGGTTGGGCAAAAATACAGTGTTATTAGATTCCATGAAAGAATAGTATTGAGTGAAGGTGAAGATCCCTACACTATCGAAAAGGTAGGAACGGTACAAATTACTAAAATTGTGAATGATCATTTCGCAACTGTAAAGCTAGTGTCTGGTGACATTGCAGCGAAAGATATGGTGGAACTTGAAAACTAATAAAGTGGTGGCGAAAGCCACCACAAGAGCATAACAATAAAACTTAATGAAAAAACTTTAGTGTTATTTTGTACAACCTTTGAGATTGTTTGCTCAGTTCTGGTTATCTTGATGCCAGTACGACAGAAAAAATGTTACATATGAATTAGAAAGGTGTGGGCTGGCATCCTAGGTCTAATCTTAACAGTTAAGGGGCCGCCGAATAGAGCTATACCTTTACATCAGCAGCATAATCAATGCTCCCGCGATCATAAATAAGTTTTCAGATAGCGATACAAATCCAAGTGGCACACTGCTATCGCCGCCTACACAGGCACACTTTAACTGGCGTTTGTCGATGTAAACGGCTTTGAAAACTGAAATTGCTCCAACTGTGCCGATAAACAATGAAAATGGTGCCACTGCGAGAGGCTGTAGTTGGGCAACCATACCAATACCTGCATATGCTTCAATGAAGGGATAAATATAACCATATCTTATCCATCTCATCGCTAGTAAATCATAAGTAATAAACGAATTTGTGAAACTGTATAGGTCTTTCAGTTTTTGCACCGCTAAGAGCGTCATTGAAAAAGCTATAAATAGCATCAGTGTTCTGATGGAGATAAATGAGCCGGAAGCAAAATGTTGAGATGCGACAGCAAGAAGTGCAGCTATCGAGAAAATGGCTACAACGGGCGTGTAGGTTGTGCCAGTTTGACCTGCTTCATCTTTACCAAAATACTCTCTTAAGTCATCGTATCCTCCGACACGCTTTCCTTCAATAAAGGTTTGTGGCGTAGTTTTGACATCATGCTTAGCTTTGAAGTCATCAGCTTGTTGTCTTGACGTGAGCTTATGATCTTCTACATCATACCCTTGCCTCTCCAGCAAATCTTTCGACCTTAAACCATAGGGGCAGATATGTTCGTCAGTGACCATTCTGTACAGGGTAGCTGTCTTAGTCATCTTAGTCTCCTTTGTTCAGTGTGCCTTCAAACTTTGGGAGCGGTCGTTGCTCAGCCTGAGCTTGTGAGCTGACCTTTCCATTTTCAGAAATATCTTTAATCAGCCATTCCATTTCTTTTATTTCTTTTCGTTGGGCTTTAATAATACCATTTGCCAATTCACGCACGCGTACATCCTCCAAAGTTGAATGCTCACTAGTAAGAATAGCAATGGAGTGATGAGGAATCATCGCTTTCATGTAAGCAGTGTCAGAAATTGTGCTTTGAGAGCGAACAAGATAAAGACATATGGCAAACAGTATTGTCGCCAATAGAAAAATAGCCATGTTGAGCTTCTTGTTACTGTACATGCCAAGCATAAAGGCCAGCATGATCATTGCCATACCTGCTCCCATATACAACGCCATATAGATACGCGTTTCACTAAACCATATATGTGATACTGCGTAAGTGTTGAGGTACATCATGACAAACATAGTAATGGTTGAGGTGATGATCATTGCAGCAAATCTTGAGTATTTCATAAGTAATCCTTACATTGATAGTGTAAATATTTCCCACTGTTAGCCTATTATTCTCTACATGTGGTCATGTTCTCGAAAAAGTGCAAGTAATGAGCCAGTATCATTATTATCTTATTGTGAATATGGTTTACCAACACAGAATTGGATTTGCGCCACTGTTAGGCTATATATTGATAATTGGACTTGTTTTAGTTAGAAATGATGATCGTTAGTTACTCTATATCTAACCCAAGCCTTCGGCTTCAAATTTCTATTAGTGGTTTTACCTGCTATGATGGATTTCATATTGATCGGATTATTGCGATCATCGCAAGTCTGAATTAGGAAAGTATTGGTTAATTCATGCAAACCATAGATAAATCATATTCCGGTTGCTTATCGAGTTATGTGAAGAAACGTTACTGTAGCTATACAAATTGAAAGGGAAATAATTAATAATTTGGATTTAAGTAAATAAGTATTAATGTAACTTTTTGACAACGTAGGTGTGGATCTTAGGAAAACCGAAGAAGAGAAAATGGCACCTTGGCTGGCTGCAATAACTGATACCTTAGAGGTGCTGCATAAAGGAGATGAGAACCCTGTTTCAAGCCGTAATTACATTATGGAAAAAGCCAATGTTCAGTTTAAATCGGTGAACTTTATGCGTGGGCGAAGCATTCAAAATGCGGTGGTGATTTTAGATGAAAGCCAAAACTTAACGGCTTCTCAGCTCAAAACCATTATTACCCGTTGTGGTGAAGGAACTAAACTTATTTGTACCGGAAATTTAGCACAAATAGACAGTAACTATTTAACCGCGGTTACCTCTGGACTTACCTATATTGTGGAGCGATTTAAGCACTTTGAAGGCGGCGCTACTGTTAATCTTAATGGTGTAGTAAGAAGTCGACTAGCGTCATTTGCCGAGGAGAATTTATAACTTGCGCTTAACATCTTGGCTCGATAGTCTACAGTTTGATTTTTGAGCCAATAATTAGGTAACTTGTTGAAATTTTTACCGTTAGAACATTATCATCGCTCTGTTTTTGTGGCGCTAGCACTGCCTTTGTTAGTGGCCTCTTTTTTGTGTTTGCATTTTTATAATATAAAAATGGAACGTGCAATAACAAAAAAGACCACTGATTTTAATGCATTATCTGCGCAGCTTGATCATGATATGCAAGCAATGGGGGACTTGGTTGATGCAATGTTTGTTATGTATAACAAGCAAACTTTTCTTGTAGAAAATTATAATCTTACAGAAAACATTAACCAATATGAGCATTATTATTATCGCCAATTTGAACATTTAAACGGTGAAATTGCAGGTAAAGGTCAGTTTAGTTATTCTGAGTCGGCACTTTTACAATGGCAGCAGGTTATATCGCTTGCACCCTCTTTTAATACCACTTTAGCGCTGCTTTCATCTGTGCATTCTATTGCGTATGTTGATGAACGAGGGTTTGCATACTTAACTCGGCGCGACAATACACGAAATAATATATTTACTCCGCTATTGAATGGCGACTTTAAACCCTTACTGTCATCAAAGAAATTGGCTTCGAGTGCAGTCATCAATTTAGGTAATAAGGCATATTTTGCGATTGGGCGACAGCGTGAACTAAATTCCTCTGATTATATTGTTTTAATTTATGAACTGCAGGCTATCTCTGGTTGGTTAAACAAAATCACCTCTAAGCAAGGTGAGTATGTTTTTATTAATCAAGCAAATCAAATTATTGCCAGTTCACAGCAGTCAATTAACCAAGCGATAAATTTTTCGGCATACTGGCCTCAAATTAATACGCGCTCATCAAAGCTTACGGCCCTGTCTGAACCGCTTTTTTTAATTCAACCCTCAGATCAGACTCCGATTCATTTAGGGTTTCTTGCTGATAAGCAAATGCTTACCAGTAGCCTTGTGCAAGAAGTGGTGTTGGAGTTTATTTCATTAGCATTATTTTTATGCTTGATGTTTTATGTCTTTTTTTGGTTAAGCAAGCGTATATTTATAAGGCCTATGACAGAGCTAATGCGTTACTTAGAACATCATAACGATGACAACACGGGTTATTTAAATTACAAAGTACCATTAAATTGGCAACCTTGGTTTGCTAAGGTGAAAGCTATTTTTGCGAAAAATGAACGTTTAGTTATTTCATTACAAAATGCTAATAAAAAGTTAGATGAGCAGGTGCAGCTCAAATCTGAAAAATTAAAACATAGTGACCAAGCAAAAGAGCGACATTTAGCCCTGCTAAATACAGTACTTAACAGCGTGCCTGACTTTATATATTTTAAAAATACAGACGGCACCTTTTTAGGGTGTAATAAAGCATTTGAGCAGTTTATAGGTAAGAGCCAAAGCGAACTTATTGGTCAAAATATGCATAGCATTAGTCGCAGCTACGAGCAAATCCAGCGGCTGGAGCAGCAAGCATTACAGCATAAAATGCAAATTCAGCAGCGTATAGACGTTGCTAAGCAAACCTATCAGTTAACGATTGCTCCGTTTTATGATGAACAGCGCCAATTGCTAGGCACAATGGGAATTGGTCGCGATATTACTGCACAGCAACATACTTTATATGCATTAAAAGAGTCGGAATCTAAATTTAGAAGTGCCATTGAATTTGCTGCCAATGGGGTGTTTTTACTTTCACTAGAGTACGCTATTTTACAGGTTAATAAAGCCGCGCGAAAACTGTTTACCAAACATCATCAATTAACAGATACCCCGTTTGGTAAACTATTTAGTGACACTCAGTGGCAAGAACTCGACGCCTTGCTGCAGCAACTATTACAAAACAAAAAACAAGTGTTTCATTTAACTTTTGCGCATACTCAATTAAATGCTTGGTTGCAGTTGAGTATGTCATTAATTTGGAATGAAAATGCTCAGCCGCTATATTATGTTATTCATATTCAAGATGTTACTGAGCTTACGAAAGCCAAAGATGATGCAGAGCGAGCCACCTTGGCTAAAAGTCGCTTTATTGCTAATTTGAGCCACGAAATACGTACTCCTCTCAATGCCATACTAGGGCTATTAGACATGTTAGTAGAGCATGGATTAACGCAGCGACAAGTGCAACTGACCAGCCAAGCGACGTATGCAGCCAATAATTTATTACAAATGCTTAATAGTATGCTTGATTTTGCGCGTGTTGAAAGTAATGAAGCAACGCTGCAATTAGCGCCTTTATGCCTAGTTGATTTGATTGATACCTGCGAAAGCTTAATTTTGCCTTTATGCCAAGCAAAGCAGATACAGCTAAAAGTTGATATTGACCCACATATTTCCCCTTTTTTAGTTGGCGACTCCATTCGTTTGCAACAAGTGTTAGGTAACTTATTAACCAATGCTGTTAAATTTACTCCTACAGGCAACGTGACATTAAAAATGCAGTTACAGCCAAGTAGCCGTAATGAGTTACAGCGTATCTGTTTTGGGGTTATAGATACAGGTGAGGGGATTGCTCAAGCCGATCAACGCCGTTTATTTGATGCCTTCACCCAAGGCGATGAGTCATCCACTCGTCAGCATCAAGGAGTAGGTTTAGGGCTGGCAATAGTAAAACACAGTGTGGCATTAATGGGCGGGGAAATTTCACTTGATAGCGATAAAGGACAAGGTTGCTATTTTTACTTTACGCTCGATTTAGCGACCGATACCAACAAAGTTACTCGTGATGAAAATAAGTTATTAGTAATTACTAGCGCTAAAAGTACGTTACTTAATCAAGTAATTAAAGCGCATCCTGTTATTAATAACCAAACGCTTAATAGGGTAATCGCTGAACCAGAATATTTGCTGCAAGCGCACACAATAATCATTGATGCGTGTGAGCTGTCGGCCTTTTTAACACCAAAAATAAAAGCAACACTGCGTACAGCTGCTATTTCGGTTGTTGTTATTACAGATAATCAAGACGAACAGCCACCAATAAATGATTTCCTTATTACCCAGTTCTTACCCTCAAGCGCACTTGCACAGCGATTACTTAATTTGAGCACGCAAAAAATAGTGAAGGCAATTGAAAACAAAGCACAAAAACCGCGTGATACAGTCTCAGGAATATTAGTGTTAGCGATAGACGATAATCCATTGAACCTCGATATTATTAGCAGTATTTTGAGTCAAGCTGGAGTAAATGTTGTTACGATCAATGACCCGCAAAAAGGGATTGAATTGGTAAGTAGCTTACGCCCCGACTTAGTCTTAATGGATATTCAAATGCCCAAAATTGATGGCTATCAAGCGACTGAAATAATACGCCAACAGTTTGACGCTCAGCAATTACCTATTTTTGCATTAACCGCGCATAGTGAACCAGCCGACATTGCGCGCTCACTTAATGGTGGGATGAATAAACATTTAACTAAGCCTGTGGTTGCGCCAGTTTTATTTACAGCAATCGCAAGCCTTGGCATCGCTACGCCATGTTTTTTCGATAAAGCCTTTGCTTTGTCTCAGTTTGACGATGATCACTCTGTACTGCACAGTATGTTAGACAAGTTAGCGACATTAAGTGAATCATATTCAGCTGAGCTTCAAAACAACAACCCTAGTATTGAAATGGTACGCTTAGTGCATAGTTTAAAAGGGATAGCAGGAAATTTAGGTTTTAACCGATTATTATTGTGTGCTCAACATACTGAGCAAGTATTAAAAGCGAACAGCGATCACGCTGCAGCTGCAATTAAAGAATTAATAATACAGTTAGAGCAAGTGCAAATTTATATAAAAAGTTTAGATGTAAGTAATGATAAATAAAGCAAAAATATTAATTGTAGATGACGATGCGCTTAACCGAATCATTTTAGAAAAAACCCTAAGTGACGAGCATGAGGTTTACTTAGTGGCTAGTGGTGAAGAGGCGTTGGCATTTGTTAAGCACACACAATTAGACTTAATTATTTTAGACATCATGATGCCAGGCATGAATGGTTACGACGTGCTGGTGGAGCTTAAAGAAAGCAGCCTAAGCCATACAATCCCCATTATTTTTATCTCAGCGAATAGCTCTCATGAAGACGAAGCAAAAGGCTTAGAGTTAGGCGCAATGGATTACATTGTTAAGCCATTTTGTGCCTCTATTGTTAAAGTGCGTGTACGTAATCAATTACTCATTAAGCAAAAAAACGATTTATTAGAAATGCTTGCGTCTATTGATGGTTTAACAGAAATACCTAACAGACGTTATTTAGATGAAAACTTAGAACGAGAGTGGCGAAGAAGTAAGCGTAATAATTCCTCCATGTGTGTACTGCTTATCGATATTGATCACTTTAAGCGCTATAACGACTACTACGGTCATCGTGCTGGCGATGAGTGTTTAAAAGCAGTGGCGCAAACATTAGTGGCGCAATGTGAACGTGGCAGTGATTTTGTTGCCCGTTATGGTGGTGAAGAGTTTGTTGCAGTATTACCAGAAACCAATCAGCAAGGCGCTATTGCGTTTGCTAATAAATTACGCAAAGCTATTAATGACTTGAATATAGAACACAACGCATCTTTAAATGCTTCACACATTACTATTAGTATTGGAATTGCCTCAAGTGAGAGCAGTCAAGCATACACCGAGAAAGCGTTATTAGAAGAGGCTGACTCAGGTTTATATAATGCTAAAAAGTCAGGGCGCAATCAAATTAGCGCCCAATAGTATTTTCGAGAGCTTAATTTGTTAGCATCAATAACGCTGAGCTACCAATACCCACTAATTTATCATTTTTGAAAACGAGCGGTGTGCATTCATCTTTGGTCATTTTCCCATCTGAATGAATGCTGTGCGTTGCGTAGAACAAGACTTGGTAAACATCATCCTGTTTTTTTAACAATTCAGTGAAGTTAGGTGTTTTTAGTTGGTTTAACACCGACTGATACGAGCTATCCATTGCCAAGCTTGAAATGATTTCACGATTGTTTTTATGTGTTGCTTGCCAACTTGAAGAGCTATTACCTGCCCAGTGACCCTCTGCTTCGCCATCTGATACAGCGATTACACAACCCGTTAAAAAAGGAGCGGTAAGTGCAGCGATTAAAAGTGTTTTTTTCATTTTTTATTACCCTAGATGATTAATTAAAGACAATATAGCAAAGACTAGGCCAGTTTTTAAACTCTTAAAAATCAATGGCTTGTTTTTATTGTGTTTGGTGGGGTGGTGGCTTTTTTAAAATATAAATCTAAAAAGCCACTTTTTAGTAATTTTGACTAAGTTACTTTTATGGCATTAAACCAAGCGGTTACGCGACTCGTGTAGACTAAATGCTGTAATATTTAAACTCACTTCTTTTACTAAACGCACGATAGATTCAGTGCTCGCCCACGCTATATGTGGGGTAAGTAGTAAGTTATCACCCGTATAATTAGCCAGAGGATTGGTCAGCTCAGCGGGCTCTTTGGTAAGTACATCAACGCCCGCACCGGCAATAATATTGGCTTTTAATGCTTCTACTAAGTCAGCTTCATTGATAATCCCACCGCGTGCGGTATTAATAATTAGCGCAGTTGGTTTCATCATTTTTAATTCATTAAGCGTAATTAAGTCGCGCGTTTCATCATTAAGTGGGCAGTGAACGCTAATAATATCCGCTGTTTTTATTGCTGTTTCAAACGGGGTGCGTCCGTTGCGACACGCCGCGCCTTTACGCTCTGCAATAATTACATTGGCGCCAAACGCTTCAGCCACTTTAGATACTGCATTACCTAAAGTGCCACCACCAATAATGGCTAATGTTTTGTCCTGGATGTCATTAAAGTTGTAATCCAGTCGACAAAACATCTCACTTTTTTGCCACGCGCCTTGCTGACAATCTGCTTGATAGCGGTGAGTATTACCTAATAAGTTAGTGATCAACGAAAAGGTATGCTGAACAACAGAAGGGGTCGAATAACCGGCAACATTAGTAACTGCTATGCCTAAGTCTTTCGCGGCATTTAAATCAACATTATTGGTACCCGTTGCACTAACACAAATGAGCTTTAATGATTTTAATTGCATCATAGTGTCACGATTAATCACCACTTTGTTGGTGATTAAAACTTCTGCATTTTGGCTATGCGCTAATACTTGCTCAGGGCTAGTTAGCTGATGCACTGTGAGCTCTCCAAGTGCTGAAATACCATCCAGTGACGTGTTTGCCAGTGTTGCGTTATCAAGAATTGTTATATTCACGGTGTGTCCTAATATGTGTATGTGTTAGAGAGGGAGTAACCTCTGTACGCAGATAAAAAGATCATTATTTAATTGAATGTTATAGATTTATTTAGACTTAGCTTATTGTGTTCACATTAACAGGAGTAAAGTCATATTTAAATGTGGTCTGCCCACTGAGGGTTAACTTGCATGTTATTATGACCAACTGCCTTGCTAAGTTAACTTGAACAAAGTGCTATTAGTAAGGTCTATCCATTTGAATTTATAATTAATAGCTATAGTTTATACACATGAGCGGTTAATCTGGCAATGATGCTCAGTACTAAACTATAACGCTATGAAAACTCAGTAAATCGAACTTTAGTATTGCTAGTTTCGTATTTTTGCTTGAGTTATAATCAAAATCAGACATAACGGGGCGTTTTTGCGCGCCGTTTTTAACTTTGTAGATGCAGTAAATGATAGAACTAGAAGATAAGTACGCAGATATAAGACCTTACAATGACGATGAAGTTGCCGCCTCATTAACGCGATTAATTAACGATAATGCGTTTCTTGATGTGATAGCAAAGTATAATTTGCCACGCTTTATATCCGCAGTTGGGTTTTTAGCACGCGCTATAATAAAGCATCAGTTGCGTAAAAAATGGGGCAAAGTTAAAACAGTTGAAGATGTACAAAATGAAGTTGCACATTACTTAAATAAATTAGTAAGCCGCACCACATCAAACGTTACTTTTTCGGGCTTAGAGGCGTTAGACCCTGATCAAGCCTATCTTTTTGTTTCAAACCACAGAGACATTGTACTCGATCCTGCATTGGTTAATTGGGGCCTTTTTCAGCATAAAATGAAAACCGTGAGAATTGCGATTGGTGATAACTTACTGCAAATCCCATACATTACTGAGCTTATGCGTTTAAATAAAAGTTTTATTGTAAAACGCTCAGCTAAAGCTCCAAAGGAGATGTTAAAAGCGCTGACTCAGTTATCGGCTTATATTTATGACTCACTCAGCAGTGGGCATTCTATTTGGATTGCTCAAAAAGAAGGCCGTGCCAAAGATGGTGTAGATCAAACCGATCCCGCACTATTAAAAATGCTGCAACTAAATGGACGTAAACAAAAGAAAGAATTTGGCGAATACATTAAAGAACTAAAAGTGGTGCCGGTTGCAATATCTTACCAATATGAACCCTGTGCAATAGCTAAGGCAAAAGAGCTTTACCATAAACAGCATCATGGTAAATATGTGAAATCGGCGGGTGAAGATATTGCTAGCATTGTTGAAGGTTTTAGTTCAGCCAAAGGGCATGTGCACTTATCGTTTGGCCAGCCTATTCAGTCAGATTGCGATAGTGCCGATGAATTGGCAAAAACCATTGATAAGCAAATAATTGATTCGTTTTATTTGCACCCAGGCAATTATATTGCCGGTGGTTGTACTGAAGCGGTTATAAATAAAAATGATGCAGCACAATTTGCAGAGCGTTTAGAAAAAGTGCCAGAAGAATTAAGATCTTTGGTACTAGCGATGTACGCCAAACCGTATCATAGAAAAACACAAGTAGATGAACAAAGCTGTGAACATTAATTAACAGCTAAGATAAAAGCAGCAATTAATTGGCTGCTTTTTTTTTGCACAAAAATAGCGCTATACTCAAGCTATGCTTTTTTAGACTGGGGGTTTGATGCAACAAATTGAAATATTTGATATTCCTAGCCCTTGTAAAGGTATTTGCTTGGTTAATAATCGAGGCTACTGCAAAGGATGTTATCGCAGTCGTGATGAGCGATTTTCGTGGAATTCGTTAACCAATGCCCAAAAAAAGAAAGTATTGAGCCTATGCCAACAACGCTATAAACGTTATTTACAGCAAAAAAATAAAGCTGAGCAAACCGCTTCGCCAACACGGCAGCAAGGCTTTGATTTTTAAAATTGTAGTTTGTACTTTGACCTGAGTTTAGCTACCGTGCCATTGTTGTGTAATTTCTTAAGTGTAGTCTCAAGCTGCAAAGCAATACTCGCATGGCTATTATGTAAATAATGATAAAGCGGGTAGGTAGCAACCACTTGTTTTTCATAGCAACCTAAAGCAGGAGGAATAGTTTTATTGGCCATCGCAAAATCAATCAGTAATGCAGCTTCTACTTTTTGCTGGATCAGTAAATTTAATTGAGTGGTATTATTTTTTACTTCAATAACCTCGCCTTGAAAATCAATACTGTCTAAATATCGTTGTTGCACAGGGTAGCTGGCTATAATAGCAACGCTATCCATTGTTTTAGTAGAGCTGGGTTCACAGTGCTTATAAAGCTCAAGATTAAATTTGAATAACGGGTAATTAACTCGAATTAAGTTTTTGTAAGCACTTTCAATACTAATATCACGAGCAAGTTGCCCAGCTAACATGCCATTATTTGCCGCAAATAATGCATTTTGACGATTAAAATCGATAATATTTAATTTAAAGCCTATATCTGCATACGCTAATTGTAATAGCTCAATAGTATAATTTGCTTGCTGGGTGTTCTGTGGGCGATTAAATGTATAGCTGTAACTATGGCCAAATGACGGATTGCTAAAAACTAAACCTATTAATACAAGTAGTCCTTTAGAGTATTTAAACACGTCAGTATTTCCAGTCTATTAGAGGCAAATGAGTAGGTGGGTATAATAACAAATTGGCTGTCTTTTGCCCAGTTTCTAGTCATAATCTAGCAGGGTCTATCTTTAACAATTATTGAGCCCCTTGGATTATTTACGGCAGATTCTTTTTATTCGCTACAGAGTTAGTTTATTATAAGTTTAAACGTATAATCTAAGTTTTATCGGGCCAGTGAAAGGGGTAATATGAGTTATAACCTGTGTGATTTACCACGAGAGAAAAAGTATCAAATTCAGTTAGACTACGAAGCTTCATTTTGGGCATATCAAATTAAGCGTGGCAAGAAAACGCGTGAACAAGTTTATGACACCCTGCATAGTCGTCCTGTTGCGGAGCAAGGTTTTTTAAAGCAAAAGTTTGAGCAATATTTGGCACTTATGCTAAGTTAGAGTTTAGTTGCTATGGTTGTTATAAAACAATTAGAACCAGTTAAAACGCCCTTAATAAATAAGTTTTATACCTTACATAAAGTTCGCGGTCGCGCAAATAAACAAGACCAACTGTGGGTCGCATACGATAACCACACGATGATTGCGGCGTGCCGCTTACAACATAAACCGACTTTTTTATTTTTATCGACTGTTTTTGTGGCCCCTGAATACCGCTCAACTGGTGTTGCAACAAAGCTGTTAAGCACGCTTTTAAATCAGCAAACCGACGTTGTTTACACATTCGCTTACCAACATATTACTGATTTTTATCAGGCACTTGGTTTTAACCAGGTGTTAACATATACTCCTGAGTTATTAACGCTATTTGATGCATACAAGCACCGCAATATTATTGCATTGAAATATCAGCAACCCTAAATCAGCATAGGAAACACATGGGCATCTGTATTAATAGGTTTATCACAGCCATGTTTGTGCTATTTATGCTTATAAGCCTCGCTGCAACAGCGCAAGTAAAAAGGCTATCCCCGAGCGAAGGGTTATCTCAAAGCTACGTTAATACTATGCTTATTGATAATAATGGCTATTTATGGCTCTCTACTGAAGGAGGGTTAAATCGCTACGACGGCTATCAGGTTATTCCAATTAATGGCCCAAATGGTGAGTTAGAAGAGACCATTATTGATCGCATATACCAAGATCCAGAAGGAAAAATTTGGATTGCTTCCTTGTTAGCGGGGCTTTTCAGGTATGACCCGCAAACAAATACCTATCAGCAGTATCTAAAAAAGCCGGTGACAGAAGAGCAAATTCTTCAGCAGTCTGTTTTTACTATGTTGGCCACAGATGATAAATCCTTGTGGATTGGACAAGGGCGAGTGTTTGCAAAACTTGATATAGCCAGTGGCTCTATTACTCCTTTATTTAAGCTGCCTGAGCAATTTGAAAATGCATTTGTACGTACCTTGTTTCATTACAATGGCTATATCTTTATTGGCAGTACAGACGGTGCTTATGTATTTAATATTGCAACGCAACAAGTACGCCCTCTAGAGCATTTAAGCGAAACCGATGTACACATCTATCAAAACAATGTGAAGTCATTTGCACTGGGTGATAGTAATCAGTTATTGGTTGGGGCTGTTAAAGGTTTATACGCTGTTGATATTAGCAATATAGAGGCATTGTTTAATAATAATGAGCAGTCATTTACAAATGAAAAGCTGCTGGCTGATTTAAATGTTTGGGATATAGATAATCAGCAGGGGGTTCTTGATTTAGCAACAGACAAAGGTCTGCTCAGCTTTAATTTGACCACCAAAACGGTGGTTAAAAATAAACGTATTCAACAAAGTAAATACACCCTTGCCGATACCAGCATTATTGATATGGTAAAAGATAAATCAGGCGGTATGTGGCTTGCGACTAAAACTGATGGTGCTTTTTATTTATCGGGAGACAACTATAAGTTTTATAATGTAGAGGGAAATGCTCTGGGAGGGGATGGATTTTCGCATCACTCAGTCTGGGCAATTAAACAATTCCAAGATAAGTTATGGTTAGGTACCCATAATGGTTTAACTGCGGTTGATATAAAAAATAACACCTCAACGGTGTATTTAAAAGATTATAAAGTTGATTTACTAACCACAGAATTTACTATTTTCAAAATTATGCCTTACAAAAATAAACTTTGGTTACAAACAAACCGAGGGCTGTTTATTTTTGACCCCCAAACCCAGCAGCTTACTCAACCTAAAACTGCCAGCCCCAAGAACCAAATATTTTTAAACGACTGGATGCATGGTATTGCCTTGTTAGAAAATGGTGATTTATATTTTGTTCACCCTGATCATGGCATGTTTAAATATAATATTGATAGCCTGATTTTAACCCCATTAAAAGGCGAATTTTCCCAATTTGACCCGTTCTTAGCACATGGCTTTTTACTGCCGTTGCCCTCTCAGCCAAAGTGGCCGCTATTTTTTAGTGGTGGGGTGTTATACCAGTTTAATCCTGATGAGCTCAGTTTAAATACGCTTTATAAAGTACCCAAACATCATGACAATGTTGCAGTGAGAATTCTTTCGTATGTTGAAGACAGGCAAGGGATTCTATGGCTCTCTTTATCTAACTTTGGTTTGATTGGAATTGATGCCAGCAGCTATGAATTAGTGCATACCATTGATTTAGATAAAAATAAATTAGGCACACTATTATACGATATGGTGCTAGATGAAGAGGGAATGATTTGGATGAGTAGTCATAAAGGAATATGGCGACTAAACCCTAACACTATTCATTTTCAGCAGTTTACTACATCAGACGGGGTGCTTTCTGCTGAATTTAATAGTGGTGCTATGGCAAAATTAAATGATGGACGAATTGCCTATGGTAGCCTTAAAGGCTTTACCTATTTTGATCCCAAAGAGAATAAAAATAGCCAAGGTTTGTTAGAACATGTCAACATTACTCGCATTAATTTAATGTCTCGAAATTTGTCGATTAACTTACAACAGCCATTAAAAAATATTATTTTAAATCATGATGATATAGGGCTTGAAATTGCGTTCTCAGCGATGTCATTCAGTTTTCAAGAACGTATTATTTATGAATATCAGCTCGATAAAGGTAAAAAAAGTTATACCCGTAATAATCGCGTGGTGTTTCCTAAATTAAACCCCGGTAGCTACCAGTTAAAAGTCTGGGCAAAGGATCCGTTGACGGGTGAGTATACTCCGCCAGCAACGTTAAATATTAAAGTGAAATACCCGTTATGGCGGGCCCCTTACTTTTTAGCACTTTATGCTATTTTGTTGATCACTGTAGTGACTGCATGGGTGATGAGACGTAACAAAATACAGCGTATTTTATTAGCTGCACACAAAGAAAGCCAAGATAGCGAGGCGCGCTTAAAGCTTGCGCTAGAGGGGAGTGAATCGGGGGTATGGGATTGGCAAGCAAATCAGTTAAATATTTATCAGCCAAGGTTAGTCAACGAATTAGGTTATGCGGAAGACTCAGTCAGTTTAGATGACTACTTAGATAAAGTTCACCCACAAGAGCGTGCTATTTTTAGGTTAGAGTGGTTAGAATTTTTATCAACTGACAAAGGATATTTTAACTGTACTTACCGATTGCGTCATGCCAAAGGTCATTGGCGCTGGTACAAAGACTTTGGCAAAGTGGTTGAATGGAATGAAACAACTCCGCAAAAAGTAGCGGGTACGTATACCAATATGACACGCGAGATGGCATTTGAAGAACACGCTCGACTATTTACTGCCGCGTTTGAGCAGACTCGAGATTGGGTGTTTATTTTAGATAAAAACTTTAATATACGTGCTTCAAATAAGTCGCTACAAGCGGCTTTTGCTTTATCGGCAGAGCCTCGTTCAACTCGCTCACTTAATTTAGGTATGACTCGCAGTAGCTATTTTGATTATTTACGCATTATGCAAAAACTTGAAGTAGGTGAGCATTTCTCATGTGAAGATACTGTGGTATTGGCTAATAAGGAACAGCGCCATGTGTTAGTAAAAATAAGCGCTGTAGCGGATGAAAGCCAAAGATTAAGCAGTTATGTGGTTATTTTAACGGATATTAATGCCCAAAAGTCAGCTGAGAATGAGCTACATTTATTAACTAATTACGATTCATTAACGGGTTTGCCAAACAGAACTCTGTTTAACGACCGAGCTATGCATGCCATAGATCAAGCGCGTCGCCATCACAGTAAAGTCGCTTTAATACACGTAAATATAAAACGCTTTAAATACTTTAATGACTCATTTGGGACAGAAAGCGCTGATGAGATCATTAAGCTGGTGGCAAATCGTTTAAAAATAGCATTGCGTCCCTGTGATAGCGTAGCGCGTTTAAGTGGTGGTGAATTTGTTATTTTAGTTGAAGATATTCAACAAATAGAAGAAGTATTACTTATATGCACCAAGCTTATGGATTGTGTGAGTAAAGACATTGCTATGAATAACCAAAGTGTGAAGGTTCATCTAAGTATTGGGGTGGCGCTTTTCCCTGATGACGCGACGCATTATAAAGCGCTGTTAAAAGCATCAAATGTGGCGCTCTATTATGCTAAAGATGCTTTAGAAGGTGGTTACAAGTTTTACAAACAAGAAATGAATCAAAAAATTGAAAGGGCGCTGCATTTAGAGTCGCAATTGATCAAAGCGTATCATGAGCACGAGTTTTGTAATTACTATCAACCTATAATTAGTACATCTACACAAAGAACGGTAGGCTTTGAGGTGTTATTACGCTGGCCTGAAAATCAGCTAGCTAGTACGCAAGAGTTTGCAAATGTGGCTGAAAATATTGGTTTAATTACCAAAATTATGCTGCAAACATTTAAACGAGCACTTGTACAATTAGTGCGTTGGCGCACAGTTAACCCCGATTTATATTTATCAATTAATCTATCGGCACTTGATTTTGAGTTTGCTGAGCTTATGCCTGAAATTCGCCAGGCATTGAGTAATGCGGCACTACCGCCTGAGGCTATTGTATTTGAAATAACAGAGTCTATTTTAATGAGAGACTCAGAGTATGCGCTTAAAAATATGGATGCACTAAAGCAGCTCGGATGTAAATTATACATGGATGACTTTGGAACAGGTTATGCTTCATTAACGTATTTAAAGCGCTTCCCCATTGATGTATTAAAAATTGATCGTAGTTTTGTGCAAGATATTGGTATTGATTCGGATAATGAAGCGATTATTCAATCCACGCTGACTTTAGCCAGCAGTTTAGGTAAAGAGTGTATTGCTGAAGGGGTTGAAAGCGCACATCAACTGGCCTTCTTAAAAGCTCAAGGTTGCAGCTACTTTCAAGGTTATTTGTTCAGTAAAGCGGTGCCTAAAGAGCAAGTGCTTGAGCTCATTGAACGCGATTGGCAGCCTGTATTTTCACAAGCTTAAAGCGCCTCAGCTTTGTGTATGTGTTATTAAGGGCGCTTACCACAATGGCGACAAAATAAATGTGAGCTGCGTTTATTAAGTTCCGCTTTTATTGCTTTATTAGCTTCTAACTTACTTAACCCGAGTTTGTAGCGAAGATCTTCTAGGTGATGTAATTGCTCGTCGGAGAGTTTACCGTCGGTTATTTGCTCATGGGTGGCATCTTCAAATAACTGACGACGTTTACGAACTTGCTCTGAAAAGCTCGACGCTAATAAACCAGTGGGTATAGCCACCATGCCCATGCTTACTAGAGTGATGACACCACCAAACAGCTTACCAATGGGTGTTATTGGCACAACATCACCATAGCCTACAGTCGTAAGTGTTGCCATTGCCCACCACATTGCGGCCGGAATTGAGCCAAACTTGTCTGGTTGAATGTCATGTTCTAATAAATAAATACCGCATGAAGCTAAAATAAGTACTACTGCCATAATAAAAAATGCAGCCAATAATGAACTTGCTTCATCAATAAATGCCTGTAATAACAGCTGCATAGCCCGTGAATAACGAGTGAGCTTAAATACTCTTAATAAACGTAGTACGCGTAAAAAACGCAAGTCTAAAGCAAAGAAAAGCATTAGCAGGCTTGGCAAAATGGCGATTAAATCGATGATAGCCAGTGGTGATAAAATATAGCGGATCCGCTTTTGTGTATTGGAGCAATCCATAGAGGCGTATTTTACTCTATCTACACAGGTCCAAGCACGTATTAGGTATTCAGCACTAAATATGGCAACCGATACCAGCTCTAACATTAAAAATTCGTTGTAGTACTCAGTGGCAATGCTGTGCACTGATTCGAGTACGATGGCCACCACATTTATCATAATAATAGTGATTAGTAGGGCATCTAAAAAGTGACCGGCCCGTTGGTACTTGCCTGAAGACTCAAATACTTGGTTGATGGTTTGTCTAAGTTTCTGCATAATAATTATTATAATGTGAGTAACATATTGATACTGCCTTCTTCAAAATCACGACTAATTTTAAATCCGAGTTTACGAGCCAGCTCAATCATGCCAGTGTTTTCAGGTAGGGTGATCCCCTCAACGGTTTTTACCCCTTGGCGCTTACAATGAGAAATTGCTGCATTCATTAAAATACGTCCTAATCCAAGCCCTTGGCAATCAGAACGTACTACAATAGCAAACTCTGCTTGTAAGTTATCTGGGTCCATAATCACTCGTGAAACCCCTAAGGTGTGCTGTTGCTCGTCTTGTGTTTGGGTAACAATAAACGCCATTTCGCGGTCGTAATCAATTTGCGTCATTTTCGCGAGTTGATCGTGGTTAAATTGTGGTAACTCACCAAAAAAGCGTTTATACCTATCTTCTTTAGTTAATGACTGGTCAAACGCTTGATGTGCTTGCTCATCTTCAGGTTTGATTGGTCTGAGCGTTGCTAAGGTATTATTTTTTAAAGTGACTTGTTCAACTAGTTCAATAGGGTAAGGACGAATAGATAAACGTTTTCGATGTGCTTGAGCCTGATACTGATTCAAATTCATGGTGGCATCAAGTACTAAAAACTGGCCATTACTAGCTAGAATAGGATTTAGCTCTAACGAGGTGATATCCGGTTGATCTACGACCAATTGAGAAATTCGAGTTAGTAGTGAACACAAGCGATATTTATCTACTTTTTCTGGCAGAACACGATCTTTAAGTACGCCTTTATCATGGGCGGCGGCAATTAAATATTTAGCTAGGTTCATATTCAGTGGTGGCAAAGCGACTGCGGCTTGTGCATATTCAAGCCCTGTACCGGCTTCACCTAATAAAATAACCGGCCCAAAATTAGGCTCTGTTTTTATGGCTATACGCAGCTCGTTAGCTCCCGCTCGAGGTGCCATTTTTTGTAATGAAAAACCATCAATTATGGCATCAGGGTAGGTGTTCTTTATTCTTAACAGCATGGCAAATGCGGTTTGCTCTACCTCTTGCGCATCATTGAGGTTTAGTACGACACCGCCGACTTCAGACTTAGAGGGAATACTTGGACTCATCAATTTCAATGCCACTGGAAAGCCCAGCTCTATTGCTTGCTCTTTGGCTTCGGTTGGAGTGTAGGCAACTTCAGTTTGAATACAGTCAATGCCGTAACTACTTAAAATATGACTTGCTTGATGGGTTGATAAGTAATGTTGTTCATCATTTAAAAACTCTTTTATAGTCGCTTTCGCTGCTGCTTTATTAATAGTGGCATCGTCAGTATTTGATTCTGGCGTTTGAGTTAAATGCTTTTGATTACGACGGTAGCTTACTAAGTGCATAAAGGCGCCTACCGCCCCTTCTGGGGTACGATAGGTAGGGATGGCGTTATTAGCGCAGATGCGTCTTGCAGCAAAAGCAGCATCTTCTCCCATAAAATTAGTAATTACATACGGGCGTGCCATTTTCGGTAATTTATTTAGTGCCTCAACAATAACCTGAGCGTAATTTTCACTTGGGGCCAAAGCTGATGGAGTGTGGATGATCAGTAAGTTTTTAACTTCTTTAGCATTTAGTAATATTTCTAACGCATGCTTATAACGCACTGGCGCAGAATCGCCAAATATATCGACCGGATTAGCTGCGGTGTCTGAATGCGGGATCACTTTATTAAGTGCTTCGCGAGTTTCATCACTGAGCTGAGCAAGTTTTCCTGAGCTTTGAATAAGTTCATCAACGGCCATCACTCCAGGGCCGCCACCATTGGTTAATATGGTAAGTTGCTCTACTTGCAGTAACTTAGGATGCATTGCCAAGGTTTGGGTGGCGGCAAAGAGCTCACGTAAGTCGTTTACTCTTAGCATACCCGCACGTTGAAACATGGCATCATATACCGCATCTGAGCTTTGTTTTCCGCCGGTGTGTATTTCAGCGGCGAGAGCCCCTGCGCTGGTTCTGCCAGTTTTAATAGCAATAACAGGTTTAGAAAATGCGGCTGCTCGAGCGGCAGAAATAAAGCTGCGGATATCATCAATATTATCGATGTACAGTAAGATGGCTTTGGTTTTAGCATCACGACCTAAAAAGTCGAGTATTTCGTCAAACTCAATATCTAAACAATCCCCCATAGATACAAAGTATGAAAAGCCAATTTCTTTATTTTTTGCCCAATCAAGAATAGTTGAGCAAACTGCTGCAGATTGCGATACAAAAGCCAGTTTACCTGGCGTGGCAACAGTATGAGAAAAGCTTGCATTTAAGCCTATATGCGGAATAAGTAACCCTAAGCAATTTGAGCCAAGCAGGGTGACTTTATGCTTAGCTGCGTTCTCTTTGAGTGCCTTTTTTTGAACAGTGGTTAAGCCATCCGCAATAATAATGGCACTATGACAGCCAAGTGTACCTAGCTGCTCAATAATTTTCATTAAGGTGTTTTTATTGGTACAGATAACGGCTAAATCAGGCACTTTAGGTAAGGCTTCAATACTGGGGTAAGCCAATACGCCATGTACCGCTGTATGATTTGGGGTAACGGGCATAATAGGCCCTTTAAAGCCACCTTGCAGTAAGTTACGCATTACCACATTGCCCGCGCGAGTGGCGGTGTTTGATGCCCCAATAACAGCGACAGAGCTTGGGTTAAAAAACTGGTTAATACGTTTTAGACTCATTGCGTTTCCTTGGCTGATTAAGTTTTGCGTTCTGTACTGTCTCAATGTAACCTGTTTATTGTGTTTTTTCGAGCGTGAACATGCTTATTATTGATATTAGGGTCTGTTGACCTTTCAAGGTTAAACTTGCAGCAGTCTGTTTGGTATTTAGGCAAGGCAGAGCCTATGTGGTGTGGTTATTCCCCATAAATAGGCGATAACGCAGCATAAATGCCAAACAGGCGCTGCCCGAAGGGTTCTGCCTAGGGGCGATTTACTCTTTGTTGCTCGGTTTTTACTTAGCCCACTAGGTTACAAACCTCGCGCCGCGATTAAATCGCCCCTAGTTTGAACAAGTTTTAATCCGCAAAGGTCAACAGACCCTAATCAAGGAGAGTGAAGTGAATAAAATATCGAATGTAACCGTTGTTATGGCAGCAGTTTGTTTAAGCGTCGGCTTAATTGCATTGGGCTTTATCATCAAAGGAGCTGCGCTTGATATTAAAGGCATGGAGCGCACTGTTCAGGTAAAAGGTTTAGCAGAGCGTGAAGTGGTCGCTGATACTGTTATTTGGCCGCTGCAGTTTAATGACGCCGATAACAACCTTGAAAAGCTTGTTGAGCGAGTTGAGCAAAAGAACGATGCCGTAATTGCCTTTTTAAAGCTACATGGCTTTGACGATGAAGAAATATCGACAGGCACTCAATCTATTATTGATAAGCAAGCGCGTGAATACGCGAACGACAATCAACAGTTTAGATACGTTATTAGCTCAAATATTATTGTTTATTCTAATGCCCCCGATAAAGTTAAAAATGCACTGAGTAAAGTGAGTCAGTTAGCTAAACAAAATATAGCCATAGTCCAAGATAACTATCAAACTCGTATTGAATATATTTTTACTGGGCTTAACGATATAAAACCTGCCATGGTGCAAGAGGCCACAGAAAAAGCCCGTGAAGTAGCAAATAAATTCGCGAAAGATTCAAACTCCCTTTTAGGTAAAATTAAAACCGCACGGCAAGGGCAGTTTAGTATTAGCGATCGGGATTCAAACACACCGCAAATTAAAAATGTACGCGTGGTTACCAGCGTAGAATATTACTTATCAGACTAGTGCCGCTACTTGTTCAGTAGAGCGCTGTAAATATGCGGCGCTTAACAGCAAGGTAATTTCGCTTGGAGGGGCGTTTTTTAATACCTCAAGCAATTGTAATTTTGCCGTAGGATTTTGTTTTTGTTCTATTTCCATTAATGCCAGTAAGGCTGAAAACTCATGTTTTACCGGTATGTTGGGCTTATGTGCATAAACGATATAGCTGGCCACAGGAGTGAGCCCGTACTGATTGATTTGCGCCAATGCATGCAGTAACTCTTCATTAGATTCAAATAACATTAACGAGCGAACATAGTTAAAAGGCAATTGACTCGGCGCTGCGTGCTTAAACACATTATGCAACACGTTATTGCCGTGCTTATCTGTACTGATAAAGCCTTTATTTAATTTAAGCGCAGGGGTAAAAAAGCTCAATGCATCTAAACTGGTTAGCTGTTCAATAAACAGCGCTGGTGGCGTATTGCTCGCTAAAATTCGCACGGCAATGTTTTGCATAAAATCGTATTTAATACTCATGCGTAACGCACTTTCAAACAGGTAATTAAGCTGCATCACTTTTTGAGCGTCAGTAAGCTTTTTAAAGTCGTTATCAAGCTCATCAAACTGTTGTTGTTTAATACGCGCATTGAGTAGCTGTATGCTTAGATCCATTCTGTTCTCCTTGAATACCTACTTTATCCTAGCTTAATTTTTTGCTTTATAAAACAAAAGGCCGCAATTGCGACCTTTTATATGTTTAAGTAGTTACTTGATAATTAAGCTTGTTTGCTAGCAACCCACTCATCAACAAAGTTTTCTAGTACGTTTAATGGTACAGGGCCATTTTTAAGCACTACGTCGTGGAACTGACGAATATCAAACTTGTCGCCAAGTTGCTCTTTAGCTGCTTCACGTAGTTCTAATATTTTCAGCATACCTACTTTGTAAGCCGTTGCTTGTGATGGCATTACAATATGACGCTCAACCATTTTTACACCGTCAGAAGTGGCGTTAGGAGTGTTGTTAACGTAGTAATCAATACCTTCTTGGCGAGTCCACTTCATTGCGTGAATACCGGTATCAACTACTAGACGACAGGCACGCCATAACTCCATAGCTAAACGACCAAAATCTGAATACGGGTCTTCATAAAGGCCCATTTCTTTTGGTAGTAACTCTGAGTATAAACCCCAACCTTCAATGTAGGCTGTGTAACCACCAAATTTACGGAACTTAGGCACGCCTTCTAATTCTTGTGAAATAGCAATTTGCATGTGATGACCCGGAATACCTTCATGGTAAGCGAGAGCTTCCATTTGGTAAGTTGGCATTGCTTCCATGTCGTATAGGTTGGCGTAGTAAATACCTGGGCGAGAACCATCTGGGGCAGGTTGTTGATAAAACGCTTTACCTGCCGCTTTTTCACGGAAAGCTTCAACACGTTTTACTATCATGTCGGCTTTTGGCTTTACAATAAACAGCTCATCTAAGCGTGTTTTCATGTTATCAATTAAGCCTTTAGCTTCACTTAGATACTGCGCTTTACCCGCTTCAGTATTAGCAAGGTAGAATTGCTTGTCGGTTTTCATAAACTGCATAAAAGCGTTTAAGTCACCCTCAAAACCGACTTTATCTTTGATGGCACGCATTTCATCATGAATACGTGACACTTCGGCAAGGCCAATGGCATGAATTTCTTTTGCTGTAAGGTCTGTCGTGGTAGTGCGTTTAAGCGCGTTATTGTAAAACGCTTCGCCATCAGGGAATTTCCAAGCACCGTCACGGTCATCAGCACGTTTTTCTAGCTGTGCAATGTAGTTAATTAACTTAGAGTAAGCAGGTTTAACTGCTGTTTTTAATGCATCAGTCGCTTTACTAATAAGTGCATCTTTTTCAGCTTGGTCGATTTCTAATGCATTTACTTTACGTTTAAAGTCAGCTAATAGCGTAGAATCTTCACCTTGTTCAAACGGCGCACCTTTAATGATGTTTTTGCTTGAATCAATCACGTGTGGAAATACAAATTTAGGTGCAATAATGTTTTTATCGGCGCGAATTTCTAAGCCGGTAATCAGTTGATCGAATACACCCGGTACCCCATTTAAACGGGCAATGTAATCGTTGGCTTCTTTTACGTTGCTAATTTGATGCTGGTTAATTAAAAAAGCCGGCACCATAGAATGTGTACCAAACATTTGGTTTACTGGGTAGTTATGGTAACGCCATTTAAAATCAGCAATGCTGGCTTCTAAATCTTGTTTTTTTAAATCATAACTTACTTGAGTAGCTGCATCTAATTGCGCACGGTCAATGCTGTTGAGCGTAACCAAATCGGCTTTAGTTTGCGCCAAGTCTTTAAGCGCTTTTTCTTCGCTGTTGTCATCCCATTTATCGTAATCTTTTTTGATGCCCATGTAGGTTTGATAAACTGGGCTGCTCATTACATCACGATTAAAAGTGTCTTCAAAAAAAGCATTCGCTTTATCAATTTCACTTTGTACCGGTTGAGCTTGAACTGCCGGTGCTGGCGTTGATTGTTGTGTTGCTTGTTGGCAACCAGCAAGCAGTGCCACGCTTACCGTGGCAGCAATTAGAGTAAGTTTACGCATTCGTTTCCCTTTTGTTGTTAGAAACCCATTAGGGTATTTTAATTTTTCATGTATTTACTTTACATGCGCATAACGCCAAAAGCGTTATACGAACAATTCTAGCAGGTCATTTAAAAAGCGATGGCCTTTAAGGCTTACTTGCCAATGGCCGTCTTTTTCTATTAATAAACCTGTGTTAATGGCTTTATTCAAAGCCGCTTGTTGGCTTTGTAATGGCTGATTAGTCAGTGCACTGTAGTCTTCAATCGGGCATGGCTCTGTTAAACGAAAGCGATTCATAAAAAATTCAAACGCTAAGTCGTCTTGTTCTACTTGCCAGCTTTTGTACAAGTAGGGCTTAATAATGTCCATGTAGCCCCGTGGATGTTTAACCTTTTCAGTGCGTGTTATCACCCCCGTTTTCGCATCAGTGACCTTACCATGGGCGCCACAGCCAATACCAAGATAATCGCCAAACCGCCAATAATTCAAGTTATGTTGGCATTGAAAGCCCGGTTTTGCATACCCCGATATTTCGTATTGCTGATAGCCTGCTTGTGCTAATAATGCTTGGCCTTGTTCTTGAATATCCCATAAGGTCTCATCTTGCGGCAACGTGGGCGGTTTTGAAGCAAATTGTGTATTAGGCTCAATGGTGAGCTGATACCAAGAAATATGTGGAGGGCTCAGGGCAATAATTTGTTTTAAATCACTTAGTGCGTCATCGAGAGATTGCCCTGGTAAACCATGCATTAAATCAAGGTTAAAGCTATTCAACCCTGCTTCAGTAGCTTGTTGTGCCGCATAACAGGCTTCATCGGCACCATGAATTCGGCCTAAGGCTTTTAACTTATCATTTTGCATGCTTTGCACGCCAATAGAGATACGGTTAATCCCTGCTTTTACATAATCTTTAAAACGGCCAGTTTCGACTGTGCCCGGGTTTGCTTCAAGGGTTATTTCACAGTTATCGCTTAAACCAATTAGGTTATCGATTTCATTGAGTAAACGGGTATATGCTGCGCCGGTTAATAGGCTTGGCGTGCCGCCGCCAATAAAAATACTGTGAATTTTTCGCCCTTGTACTAAGTGTAAATCAGCTTTTAAATCGTCAATTAAGTGCTGTACATATTCAGCTTCAGGGATGTCACCTTTTTGCCCGTGGCTATTAAAGTCGCAGTAAGGGCATTTTTGCACGCACCAAGGCACGTGCACATATAAACTCAGTGGAGGAAGGTTCACAGGCCGCCTTTGTGTTGTAACTCTTGTAGTAATTTATTAAGTGCTTGCCCACGGTGACTTAGTGCATTCTTCTGCTCTTTTGTAAGCTCTGCACTGGTACAATTTTCTGATGGTACAAAAAAGATAGGATCGTAACCAAAGCCACCTTTACCGTGTTGGCTAAGGGTAATTTCGCCCTCCCAGCTAGCACTGCAAATAAGTGGAGTAGGGTCGTCGGCATGACGCATTAGTACCAACACACACCAAAAGCGAGCGCTGCGATTAGGGTTGTTGCCTAAATCAGCCAGTAATTTATCGATATTATCTTGATCGCTTGCGCTATTTCCTGCAAAACGAGCAGAGTAAACACCTGGCGCGCCATTCAGGCCATCCACTTCTAAGCCTGAATCATCTGCAATAGCAGGCAGTCCGGTAATTTTAGCCGCATGACGCGCTTTAATTATCGCGTTTTCTACAAACGTGGTGCCTGTTTCGGCTACGTCACTGACATTAAAGTCGCTTTGCGGTACAACATTAATATTAAGTGAGCTGAGCATGTTAGCCAGCTCATTCACTTTTCCGGGGTTACCGGTTGCAAGTACTAAGGTGTTGGTCATATTTAATCTACGTAAAATTTTTGCTTAAACTTTAATGTTTGAAACTGATTACCTTGTTGGATTTCAATTTCAAAACGTAAAATTTCTTCGTTGGTGTAATCTACTTGTGCTAGGTAATAAATTGAATCGCCTTCAACGACTTCTTTAAAGTTAAGGGTTTGCTTGTTACCTAATAAGTTTTTAGCGGTACCTTGTAATGTCGCTTTTTGAGCGGCTTTATCTGCATTATTTTTTAATATTGAAATATTAACAATACCTTTATAGCCACTACGCTCAAGGTCATAGGCTTTAGCTATTTGCGGTTGAATAAACGTTGATGGAAAGGCTATGTAATGAACTTGCCAAGGGCCTAGTTCTTTGTATTGGGCGCCTTGTTCTTGAGCGCTGTGTGCATTAAATGCTAAAGCGAGACAAGCAATAAAACAAAACTTTATTAAACGTTGCATGGTTAACTCCTGAGTATGTAAAAAAGAGGCGCTAGGCCTCTTTTATATTACGTTGTGCTTAAGCTAAAAGGTCCATTAGCAGCATTTGTAAAAACTGAATGCCGATGATCAGTACCAATACCGATAAGTCTAAGCCTCCTAGTGGAGGTAAGATTTTACGGATCGGCTTTAACATTGGCTCAGTAAGCTGATGGAATACCGCTTCAATTGGGTTATAGCCTTGGCTTACCCAGCTTAAAATAGCGCGGATGATTAACACCCAAAAGACTAAATTTAAACCTTCTTTTAAAACAGTTATTAGCGCCTGTATAAGCACAGGTTGAATAGCCCAAGAGCTATAAATAAGCCACATTAATGTACTTATTTTTGCCGCAGCCACTATAAATGCCAGCAACAAAGAGGCTAAATCAAGCCCGCCTAGCCCTGGAATGATTTTTCGCAGCGGGTTAACTGCAAACGAAGTGGCTTTGACCACAAATTGGCTCATCGGGTTGTAAAAGTCGGCTTTTGCCCACTGTAGCCAAAAACGCAGTAGTACCACCATTAAAAATAGATCAAACAAGGTGCTAATTAAAAATTGCATGGCATTCATAGTATAACCTTCAATAAAAAATGGTTTTAAAGTTCTTGTTCCATTTGCACTGCACGCGCAATACACGCATCCATTGCATCACCCACAGTTTGGGTTAAACCTTGCGCTTTTAAATGCTCAACAGCTGCATGCGTGGTACCGCCTTTTGAGGTTACATTTGCACGCAGTTGCGAAATGCTAATATCTGGTTGGCTAAGTGCCATTTCAGTTGCGCCTAGCGCTGTTTGCTGTACTAAGCGACGCGCGTCTTCATCATTAAAGCCAAGTGCTTTCGCTTTTTCTTCAATCGCTTCCATAAATAAGAAAAAGTAAGCTGGCGATGAGCCTGTCACAGCAATGATATCGTTAATTTGCGATTCTTGCTCTACCCACACAACTATACCTGTACATTCAAAAACTTGTTGTACAAATTCATGTTCGCTTTGCGTTTCGCCAGCGCCATATAAGCCCGATACACCACGGCCAAGTAACGACGGTGTATTTGGCATACAACGCACCATTTTCACATCTTGGCCAAGCATTTCACGTAAGCGTTTAACGGTTAAGCCTGCAGCGACTGAGATAAATAATTTATCACTAAAGTCGATGCCTGAATCTTGAAATGATTGGCACAAGTCGCCCATCATTTGTGGTTTAACAGACAGAACAATGACATCTGCATCGCGCATAGCTTCGTTATTATCACTGGTGGTTTGCACCTTAAAGTCGGATGCTACCTTGGCTAGTTTTTCTTGGTTGCGGTTAGTTGCAATAATATTGTTTGCGTTAAAGCCGTTTTTTACCATGCCACCAATGATGGCGTAGCTCATATTACCTGTGCCTATAAATGCGATTTTTTTATCTGACATATGTCTGTTATCACCTTTTAAGTTCGTGTTCCAAAAATATCTGTGCCGATCCTCACCATGGTTGAACCTGCCGCTATGGCAGTCTCTACATCGTTACTCATCCCCATCGACAACGTATCTATATGAGGATATTGGGTCTGTAGTTTATCAAAGCAAGTTTGTAATTGCTCAAAATATTGAATTTGCGTGTTAGCATCGTCACTTTTTGCAGGAATAGCCATTAGTCCGCGTAATTTTAACTGTGAACACTGACTTATAAATTGCGCTAGTTGGTCAATCTCTTCTATGGTACAGCCTGATTTAGCATCTTCTGCGCTAATATTAACTTGTATCAGTACATTAAGAGCGGGCATTTCCTGTGGGCGCTGAGCGTTTAAGCGTTTTGCTATTTTTAGTCTATCGACGCTTTGTACCCAGTCAAAATTAGCAGCCACCAAAGCGCTTTTATTTGACTGTATAGGGCCAATGAAATGCCAAACAATATCGCTAAATGTGGCTAGTTGCGCTATTTTATCTACAGCTTCTTGAACATAAGATTCACCAAATTGGCGTTGCCCTTGCTCATAAGCTGCCATAATATCAGAGGCGGGTTTGGTTTTAGATACTGCAAGTAACGTAATTTCGTTACTATTACGCTGTGCATTTTGCGCTGCCTCTGCAATTCTAGCGTAGGCGGATGTGAGTCGTTCTGCTATTGTAACCATATATTTATCAGTTAGTTGTGGAGTCATAAATGGATATCACCGAATTATTGGCATTTAGTGTGCAACATAAAGCATCAGATTTGCACTTATCATCAGGGGTGTCACCTATGATACGTGTTGATGGTGATGTGCGACGTATTAATATACCAGCACTTGGAGATAAAGAAGTCAGCAGTCTGGTTTATGACATTATGAACGATAACCAGCGTAAGGACTATGAACAAAATCTCGAAGTGGATTTTTCTTTTGAAGTCCCTAATTTAGCACGTTTTCGTGTAAATGCCTTTAACTCTAATCGTGGTCCTGCTGCCGTGTTTCGTACTATCCCGAGTGATGTATTGACACTTGAAGATTTGGGCGCGCCGGAAATATTCAAACAAATTTCAGATAACCCACGAGGCTTAGTATTAGTTACCGGCCCTACAGGCTCAGGTAAGTCGACTACACTCGCAGCCATGGTGGACTATATAAATCAAAATAAACATCATCATGTACTGACCATTGAAGATCCTATCGAATTTGTGCACGATAATAAACTCAGCTTAATTAACCAGCGTGAAGTTCACCGCGATACACATAGTTTTTCTAATGCCTTGCGAAGTGCATTGCGTGAAGACCCTGATGTTATTTTGGTAGGTGAGCTACGAGATCTAGAAACTATTCGCCTTGCTATGACTGCTGCTGAAACTGGTCACTTAGTGTTTGGCACTTTGCATACCACGTCGGCACCTAAAACCATTGACCGTATTATTGACGTATTTCCTGGTGAAGAAAAAGACATGATCCGCTCTATGCTCTCGGAATCATTGCGTGCGGTTATCTCACAAACACTGATCAAAAAGGTCGGTGGAGGGCGAGTGGCTGCACACGAAATCATGTTGGCAACGCCTGCTATTCGTAACTTAATTCGTGAAGATAAAATTGCTCAAATGTACTCATCGATTCAAACCGGTGCGTCGCAGGGCATGCAAACCATGGATCAATGTTTAACAAACCTTGTTAACAGAGGCATTATCACTCACTCAGCGGCGTATACAAAAGCACAAGATAAGACGCAGTTTAGCGCTTAAGGAATTATTATGACTTTATCTCTAAATCACTTTTTACAAATAATGATCGACAAAAAAGGCTCTGATCTTTTTGTATCAAGCCAGCTGCCTATCAGCGCTAAAATTAATGGCGAGCTTATACCTCTTAATGATGACAAGCTAACCGATGAGCAAGCGCTGGAATTAGTTGAATCAGCGATGAGTGAAAAGCAAAAAGCAGAGTTTCATAACACCAAAGAGTGTAACTTTGCGATTGCAACCAGCGAAGGGCGCTTTCGTATTTCGGCTTTTTGGCAACGCGATAGAGCGGGGATGGTTATTCGCCGGATTGTGACCCAAATACCTGATGTAAAAGAACTTGGATTGCCCTCAGCGCTTACAGATGTGATTATGTCAAAGCGCGGACTGGTATTATTTGTCGGTGGTACTGGAACAGGTAAATCAACGTCTTTGGCGGCGCTTATTGGTTATAGAAATCGCAATCAACGTGGGCATATTTTAACTATAGAAGATCCAATAGAGTTTGTTCATGAACATAAAAAAAGCATTATTACTCAACGTGAAGTGGGCTTAGATACTGAAAGTTTTGAGTCAGCACTAAAAAGCTCTTTACGCCAAGCGCCTGATGTTATTTTGATTGGTGAAATTCGATCGCAAGAAACTATGGAGTATGCGTTAAGCTTTGCAGAAACAGGTCATTTATGTGTTGCCACCTTACATGCTAACAATGCTAACCAAGCTATTGATCGTATTATGCACTTAGTTCCAAAAGAGAAGCACGATAAGCTTAAATATGATTTAGCATTAAACTTACGCGCTATTATTGCCCAGCAGCTTATCCCTACCTCTGATGGTGAGGGACGTGCTGCTGCTATAGAGGTATTATTGAATACGCCAATGGTGAGTGAGCTGATTAAAAACGGGAACATTGGTGGTATTAAAGAAACTATGGCCAAATCAACTGAAATGGGCATGCAGACCTTTGACCAAGCGCTGTTTGAGCTTTACAGACAGCAACGGATTAACTATGCCGATGCACTTCATCATGCAGACTCGCCAAATGATTTACGTTTAATGATAAAACTGCGTAATAACGAGCAGCAAGGGGCAGGCTTTTTGCAAGGTGTAACCATTGATGGCCTTGATGATAAAGGTAATATTACCTAAGGACAATTAACTCGTTGCTGCCTACATGGATATAAGCCAGTAGAATAACGTAGGAGCAGTTATCGAGCCAGCTAGGTTATAAACCTCGCGCCATGATTAAATCGCCCCTTACTTGAACGAGTTTTAATCCACAAAGGTTAATAGACCCAAATCTAAATCCACGCATAAAAAAAGCGCTTTAAGCGCTTTTTTTGTTAAATCAATTTATTCGCCATAACTGGCTTCAAAAAAGCTCTCTAGAATTATCACCGCAGACATATTATCTACGTTGCCTTTACCTAAGTTTTTATAACCACCACGTTCAAACAACCGTGCTTTAGCATCAGCGGTAGTTAAGCGCTCATCTTGAGTATGAACCGCTATACCGTAATGATTATGCAAACGGTTGGCGAACTTTTTGGCTTTAAAGGTAACCTCTTGAGAAGTGCCATCCATATTAAGCGGTAAGCCAACCACCATTAAGTCAGGTTGCCACTCTTTTACCTGTACAGCAATGTCATCCCAATTAGGGATGCCATCTTGAGCTTTCACCGCCTTTAGGCTGGTGGCGCTGCCTGTCAATTCTTGACCAATTGCAATACCAATGCTCTTAGTACCAAAATCAAATCCCATTACGGTGCGCTCACCTTGCGGTTTTACTGTTTTTTTAGTCATGTTTGTCTTTTATGTTATTAGGGTCTGTTAACCTTTCAAGGTTGAATTTGCAGCAGTCTGTTTGGTATTTAGGCAAGGCAGAGCCTTTGTGGTGTGGTTATTCCCCATAAATAGGCGATAACGCAGCATCAATGCCAAACAGGCGCTGCCCGAAGGGTTCTGCCTAGGGGCGATTTACTCTTTGTTGCTCGGTTTTTACTTAGCCCACTAGGTTACAAACTTCGCGCCGCGATTAAACCGCCCCTAGTTTGAACAAATTTTAATCTGCAAAGGTCAACAGACCCTAAGCATGTCCAGCTTCGGGGCTTAATTGGCTAACATCAAAACCAAGCATAGAGACTGCCATTTCCCAGCGCTTTTCCACTGGGGTATCAAAAATTATTTTGGGGTCGGCTTTTATAATCAGCCAGCTATTATCAAGTAGCTCTTGTTCTAACTGGCCTTGCTCCCAACCTGAGTAACCTAAGGTAATTATAAATTGCTCGGGTGCTTGAGCGGTAGTTAATGTGGCTAATACATCTTTTGAGGTAGTGATCATAATATCACTGCTCAATTTTTGGCTTGCCGAGTACCCAGGTTTTGGTGAATGTAGCACAAAGCCACGATCCGTTTTTACCGGCCCGCCAGCATACACTGTCACTTGCGCGGCATGTTGCGACTTATCGTTATCAATATCAATTTTGTCGAGTAGCTCACCTACGGTAACATCAATCGGCTGATTGATAACAAGTCCCATAGCGCCTTCTTCATTGTGTTCACAAATATAAGTGACCGCACGTTTAAAAAAAGGGTCTTGCATTGATGGCATTGCAATTAAAAAGTGATTTTCTAATGACTGCATAATTTTTACCCCTTTAGTTATTGAATCTTGAGTATGGCATAGTCCCATGTTTTAACACTAAAAATTTATTCAACTTTAAGCGATGACTATAGAAGCGTCAGCGCTTAAAGTTTGCTATGGCTTTAGCTAAGTTTTCTCTCTATGGCATCAAATAAAATACCGGTAATAGAAATGTCGTAAGCGGCCTCAATTTCTTTAACACAGGTTGGTGCTGTTACGTTAATTTCAGTTAACTTATCGCCAATGATATCTAAGCCAACAAATATTAAGCCTTTTTCTTTCAATGTAGGGGCAACTGCTTGAGCAATTTTAAGATCTGACTCACTAATTGGGCGTGCTTCACCACGTCCGCCGGCGGCTAAGTTACCGCGCGTTTCGCCGTTTTGTGGAATACGCGCTAAGCAATAAGGAATAACTTCACCATCAACAACCAATACGCGCTTGTCACCTTGAGTGATCTCTTCAATGTAATTTTGCGCCATCGCAAAGCGACTGCCATGCTCAGTTAAGGTTTCGCATATTACGCCAATATTGGCATCATCTGCTTTTACTCTAAAAATAGAAGCACCGCCCATACCATCCAGTGGTTTTAAAATAATATCCTTGTGCTGGGCTAAAAATTCACGGATTTGCTTTTGGCTGCGGGTAACTAATGTATCAGGTGTGTGCTCACTAAACCAAGCTGTAAATAGTTTTTCATTGGCGTCACGCAAGCTCTGTGGCTTATTAATAACTAAAGTACCCGCTTGCTCAGCACGTTCTAAAATATAGGTTGCGTAAATATATTCAGTATCAAAAGGCGGATCTTTACGCATTAAAATAACGTCTAAATCAGCCAGCGCAATGGTGGTTTTTTCTTCAAGTTGGTACCATTTTTCTGCGTTATCAAAAACCTGCGCTTTGGCTGCAGTGGCGTAGGCATTGCCTTGACGCAGCGATAAATCATCCATTTCCATGTAGTAAATTTCGTAGCCACGGGTTTGCGCTTGCATCATCATTGCAAAACCGGTGTCTTTTTTAATATTAAATCCACTAATAGGATCTGAAATAATACCTAACTTAATTGCCATGCGCTGTGCCTTAATTTATGTGTTTTTTACAACTGTAATCTTGATATGTGGGTGCTTTTTGTTATTTCAATTAGCTAAATCGCCAAATTGTAATTGCAGTGCGCTTAAAACGGTTAACGCTGCTGTTTCTGTGCGAAGTACCCGCGGGCCTAAGCGAATATCTACAAATTCTTGTTGCTTTGTTTGTGCTATTTCATCGTCAGTAAATCCGCCTTCCGGCCCTACTAAAAAGCGCACGCCGTCATCGGGAATGGTAATAGTTTTAATACTGTGTTCGGCGCGAGGATGCAAAGTTAATTTAATGGCAGCTGTTTGCTGTTCAAGCCAGGTTTTTAAATCAACAGGTGAGTGTACTTTTGGCACAAAGTTGCGCCCAGATTGCTCTGATGCGGCAATGGCTATTTTTTGCCATTGCTGGTGTTTTTTTTCTAAGCGGTCGCCACTTAGTTTTACGCCGCAGCGCTGGCTAAAAATAGGAGTGATTTCAGTGACCCCTAATTCAACAGACTTTTGAATGGTAAAATCCATTTTGTCACCACGGGATACGCACTGGCCTAAATGAATTTTTAATGGTGATTCAACGTCATGAGGATTAAATTCAAGTGGCATAACAACCACGCTCTTTTTACTCACCTCAATAATTTCACTGAGGAATTCTCCGCCTTCACCATTAAAAATAGAAACCTGTTCGCCCACTTTCATGCGCAACACTCGACCTATGTGCCCTGCAGCATCATCGTCAAGGTTTAAAGGAGTATTAAGGGCAATTGGTGATGATTGATAAATATGAGGCACTCGCATGGCAAATCACTTTTTTACATAGAAGTTATATCCCTCTATGGTAAGTAAGCAAAGGCTTGGGTGCAATTATTTATTTTTCATATTCAGGGACTGCAAGCTCTGTTAGTTCTTGTGCGGTTTGGGCTATATCGGTATCACAGGACAAATGATTTGAATGGCACTCTTCATTTATGGGGTTAATGTCATAGCCATGATTGGTTTGACTAATAATATAGCGTTTTTCATGTAATGAATTATAAATAAAGCGCTGTGTATCATCAGCGAGCAAATAATCTGTTTGATTGAATAATACGCCTTGAACATTATGGTGTTCGTGAAGGTAGCTGGCCAGTTCTGAAATACTGATTTCGTTCTCAATATCGCAATAGCAATAATCTTTAACGAGTTCATCAAACATCATTTTAACCAGCTTTTGCGTGTTCGCACCGGCTATAATGATGTCTTTTTTAGCAGCATCATTAGTATTTATGTAATACTTTACAAATGCTCGACTGAACTCGTTATCTATATCAATTAATAGATAACTTCCTGTTTTAATTGCCATATACCTAAAATCCCTGTTAATTTACCAAACAATTAAATAGGGACGTTAAGCAACGGCTAAATTTAATGAGTTTGGTACTAAATTGAAAACATACTTATTAATAAATAACCAATAGCACAAAATACAGCAAATTCAATACAGGCAATGCCAATATTATCCTGATGATCGACTTCAAGTGCGGTATCTATATTTGGCATTGAAATAATTTTTATAATATACGTTAAACAGTATAGTAACAGCCACATCACACCGCAATGCATTACCAAAGTAAATAAGTTCTCTACCATTTTACCGTTTTGAAACGCCGCACTCGATAAACCAGCATACGCAGCAAGAGCTAAGCCTATTGATTTACCCGCATAGCGAATACCAATGGAGGTGTTTTCTAAACCAAAGTTACTTTGCAATGAGGCCCCTTGGTTGGCTTTAGCAAAGCGGTTTTCGCGTATTTTACTGTCTAGGGCAAACATGCCTTGTAAAACAAAAAAGCTTACCGAGGCTATTAATAAATTACTAAAGCCTTGAGTGTGTGTCCACGTATATAAACCCAATACTAAAATGCAGTTGGCAATCAGCATGCCTGAATCAACCAGCGCCGCACAAACGTTTTGTTTTAATATAGCTGCTTCTTCATTAAAGCGGCGTAATATCCACTTACGGTGGATTAAATGTCCCATTTTTATAAACGAAAATAACAGCACAATTAACAAAATGACTTTCAGTGGATTTGATTGAGCGGTGCTAACACTAATTTCATCGAACAAAAATGCCATTGTGGCGATCACCACTGATATTTCAGAAGCAAAACTAATTCCCATTGCAAAGTTATCATGTTGCGCTAATTCTTCTTTAAGTGCTTGTTTTGCTTTTATTTGAGTCACAATTCTTAAACTGATGATAATAATACAAATAACCACAAAACTAATAGCAATCGCAACTAAACTAGTGTTAGATAATGATAAATATGACATGGTGTTCCTAAATAGATTTACCTTGGTAGGTTTTTAACCATTCTAGTATGGTTATTGGTGAGATAAAAGAGGGTATTGATGAGTAACGACACGCAGCTTCCGATTGAATTACAAAAACTGGGTGAAACGCGTTTTGCAGCGCTGTATCCCGAACAACAAATCCAGCAGCAAATCGTGCGTTTATTAGCGTTAAGTGATTTTGCTTGGCGCAGTTTAAGTTCTCAACCTTCGCTATTATCTTGGTTGCTGTGCGAAGTTGAAATTAACAATAGAGAAATTTCAGATCCCTTTGCAACGCTTAATATAAATGAAGTCGAAGAGCAGCAGTGTCATCAATTACTGCGCCAATATCGCGAAAAGTACTGGCTAAAAGTCGCTTTTTTAGACTTATGTTGTGAAAACTCAATTGCGGATAGTATTAAATACATTAGTGAACTTGCCAATAAACTAATAGACAGTGCTAATCAATGGGCCTACAAAAATGTTGCTAAAACTAATGGTGAACCATTAGATGAAGACAAAAATTCTTTACCATTAATGGTACTAGGCATGGGGAAGTTAGGTGGGCAAGAACTCAATTATTCATCTGATATCGACCTTATTTTTGCATACCCCCGCAACGTTAAAACCCAAGGCGGTCGTCGCTCGCTCGAAGCATCTGTTTTTTATACTAAAGTGGCCCAAAAGCTAATTACAGCCCTGAACCAATGTACTGTGGATGGCCAAGTATTTCGGGTTGATATGCGCCTGCGTCCATTTGGTGAAAGTGGTCCGTTGGTGATGAGCTTTAATGCCATTGAAGATTACTACCAAGAGCAAGGGCGTGATTGGGAGCGCTATGCGATGTTAAAAGGGCGTTTAATTGGCACGCCTAATCGTTATTGGCAGGAGTTTAATACCTTGCTGAGACCTTTTGTTTATCGCCGCTATATTGATTTTTCGGTGATTGAATCGCTTAGAAAAATGAAACTCATGATTGCCCAAGAAGTGCGTCGTAAGCGCTTAACAAATAATATTAAATTAGGTGGTGGCGGCATTCGCGAAGTTGAATTTATTGTTCAAGCATTGCAAATGGTCAGGGGCGGCAGAGAAGCAAATTTACAAACACAATCTCTATTAACTGCATTAGAGCAGCTAACTTTTAGCCAAGTGATTGATGAGCATGAAGCCAGAGGGCTTAAAAATAACTATCTTTATTTACGTATGGTAGAGCAATACCTACAGATTTTTGATGATCAGCAAACACAAACTCTGCCTGATGATGAGCTAAATCAGCAACGGCTGAATGTATTGTTGAAGCAAGGTAATTTTGACTCAGCTATTGAAAAAATAGAACAGGTCATGGCGCAAATTCATAATGAGTTTATTCAGGTAATTGGTGAAGAAACTGAACCACTTGATACTTGTGAAGGCGCGTTTATAAGTACTTGGGATCATGGTGATGTTAGCTTTTTGAATGAACCAAGAGAAGAGTGGCAAACACCATTACATGACTTCAAACAGCGCCTATCTAAAGCCAAAGTGGGCAACCGTGGACGCGATATTCTTGATAAATTAATGCCTGCATTACTAAAACAATTAAACGACTTTAATGCTACTGCCAGTGCGTTTACAACGGTATGTCAAATACTAAATAAAATTATTTCGCGCACCGCTTATTTAGAGCTGTTGTATGAAAACCCTGGAACGTTAAAGCAGTTAGTTTTGCTCTGTTGCCATAGCAAGTGGATTGGAGAGCATATTTCATTGTATCCCATTCTACTCGATGAACTTATCGACCCTGCAGTGCTATACAAACCGACCCTATTAACAGCGTATAAAGATGAAATAAGACAGTATTTTTTACGTATTGAACATGACGATCTTGAACAACAAATGGAGGCATTACGTCAGTTTAAACAAACTCATCAGTTACGGATTGCTGCCGCAGATGCCACTGGCGTTATTGATGTGATGAAAGTAAGCGATCACTTAACTGCACTTGCAGAAGCAATAGTTGATCAGGCTGTTAATATTGCTTGGTATCATTGTGTTAAACGTTTTGGCATGCCACCCAATACCGATGATGAGCATAAAGGCTTTGCCGTTATTGCGTATGGAAAAACTGGCGGTTTTGAGGTGGGTTATGACTCTGATCTCGATTTAGTGTTCGTGCATAACCATGACGGTACCAGCTACACCAGCGGCGACAAAGCAATTGACTCAAGACAGTTTTATTTAAAACTAGCGCAACGATTAATGCATTTATTTAATACCCGTACTGCCTCAGGTATTTTATATGAATTAGATACTCGACTTCGCCCAGAGGGGGCATCAGGGTTATTAGCGATTAACTTAGAGAGTTTTAATCATTATCAACAAACCCAAGCATGGACGTGGGAGCATCAAGCTTTAGTGAGAGCGAGACTGATTTTAGGCCAAACTGAATTAGTAACGCGTTTTGCACAAATTCGCGCCGAGATATTGTGTCAAAAACGTGATGTTGAACTGCTAAAGACCGACGTAATTAAAATGCGCGAAAAAATGCGTGGTCATTTAGCTAAAGGTAACGAACAGCAGTTTGATTTAAAACAAGACGTGGGGGCGATGACCGATATTGAGTTTATTACCCAATATTTAGTATTAAAGTACGCTCATGAGTTTAACCACTTATGCGACAATTCTGACAATGTCAGAATTTTAACGGACGCGGCTAAAATTGGTTGCATTACAGACACACAGAAACAGCAACTTATTAAAGCTTATATAGATTATCGCTCACGCTATCATGTGTTGAGCTTAGATCAGCAGGGTCGTTGTGTAAAACGTGAAGATTTTAGTAAAGATATCAATAATGTAACTGCTGTTTGGAAAGCTATTTTTGAGTTGGACTGATTTATAAGCGCTCAATGACTATTGAGCGCTTATAAAGCCAAGGGTCTGTTGATCTTTGCGGATTGATATTTGTTCAAACTAGGGGCAATTTAGTCGCGGCGCGAGGTTTGTAACCTAGTGGGCTAAGTAAGAACCGAGCAAAGCTTCCGCGTCCTGCTCACGCCCCTTACCTACATCCATGTAGGCAACAAAGAGTTAATTGCCCCTAGGCAGAACCCTTCGGGCAGCGCCTGTTTGGCATTTATTCCACGTTATCGCCTATTTATGGGGAATACCACATTATACCCAAATTGCCTCAATATGCAGAATTCAGCTTTTCACAGGGACTTAATATCAAGGCGTTCCCTTTGCAATAATGGTCGTCCCTTTTAAAAAGGAACAACAAAGGGAGTAAGTTTCTGTGAAACGCCCTGCGGGTTGGTTTAAAAGCTATTTATACTGCGTTATTGATTTTAACAAGGGAATAACCATTATTTTCAATCAATGCCTTGTCAAAATAGCTTTTAATTCCAACTGAAACTCGCAGATTAAGGCAACTTGGGTATAGATAGGCTCTGCCTTGCCTAAATACCAAACAGACTGCTGCAAATTCAACCTTGAAAGGTCAACAGACCCTAGTTAATTACTTAGCTTTAAACAGTGTGTACGTACAAATTCAGACGGTAGCTCGGTAATTACCGCTGCACGTTGTTTAGGGCAAAAGAATGCATATACTTCATTTGAAAAGTCATCATTAATAGAGCGGCTAACGCGGTATAAAGCGGAATTAAAACTGCTATCGATTCGAAAGTGATCTTTAACAACGTAATCCTTATCTAAGTACCATAATAATGTAACCCCTTCGTTATTAGCATATTGGGTAAGAACGGTACGTAAGGTTGAATCAGGTTGAAAGCGACGCGGGCCTACTTCTCCACTCCAATTTAAAGGCATGGGTTCTACTACAAAAGAGCGTTGGTTTAGCGCTCTGTCGAGACTAAGATCGGGTTTTTCGAGTTCAATTACAAATTTGTCATTGTCTTTATCGGTAGTAATCCTATCTCTAATTGATGCATAAAACCGCGATAATCCCTCAGCCGCAGCATTAGTGGTTTGTTGATAATTGAGCGACGATGTACCATTTAGTAAAAAGTAAATGGCTGCACCAATTAACAATAAAGCTAAAAGTATATATCTAATCCAAAACCACATGGCTGTTACTCGTCTTTGTTATTTTAATAACCCATCTTTAATAAAAAGATGGAGCGTCTTTATCTGGGCGTGTTTTAAAACGTCTATGCAACCACATATATTGTTCAGGGGCGGCATTTATTGATTGCTCCATGCGCTGATTAACACGTGTTACATCGGCTTTATCATCGCCGCTTGGGAAATTTTCAAGCTCAGGTACGATTTCTAAGTGATACTTTCCGTTGTTATCCCTGTAAGTAATTAAGCTCATTGTTTCGCAGTTTTTACTACCTGCAAACATTAGTGTACCAGTGGTTGTTGCTGTATCGGGTACTGCGTAAAAAGGCACAAACTCACAGCGGTTACGGCCATAATCCTGATCGGGTAAGTAATAACACAGCTTTTTATTTTTTAATGATTTTAATAATCCTTTTACGTCTTTTTTCCCAACCATGTATTCATTAGAGCGAAGACGTCCATTGGTGGTAAAGTATTCCATAAGCGGATTGTTATGCGGGCGGTAAAAGCCAATACCTTGGCACTTCAAACCCATTACACGACTTGTCATTTCAAGATGAAGTATATGTGGAACAAGTAATAAAACACCTTTTCCTGATTGTTGTACGCGCTCAAAGTGCTCAAGCCCTTTTATTGACCCGAGTACTTTTTTGACCCGCCATTGTGGCCACCACCAAGCCATACCGGTTTCAACCATGGCAATACCGGTATTTTCCATATTTTTAAGTACCAGTTGTTGTTGCTCGGCTTCGCTCATTGTGGGGAAACAGCGTTTAATATTAACCTCAGCAATATGCCTTCTACGCTTCATATATTTATGAACCAAGCGTCCTAGCTGCTTACCCATAGCTAATTGTAGTTTTTGCGGTAACCAAGAAATGAGATATAAAAACAAAACGCCAATCCAGGTTAGCCAGTAACGAGGACCTAAAAAAGAGGTTTTAAAAGGGGATGAGTTAACCACAAAAATTTCTCTAAAAATAAAAGGCTAGGGTCTGTTGACCTTTGCGGATTAATATTTGTTCAAACTAGGGGCAATTTAATCGCGGCGCGAGGTTTGTAACCTAGGGCTAAGTAAAAACCGAGCAACAAAGAGTTAATTGCCCCTAGGCAGAACCCTTCGGGCAGCGCCTGTTTGGCATTAATGCGGCGTTATCGCCTATTAATGGGGAATAACCACACCACATAGGCTCTGCCTTGCCTTAATACCAAACAGGCTGCTGCAAATTTAACCTTGAAAGGTCAACAGACCCTAGTTTAACGCTATGTGTTAAAAAATACAAAAAGCCAGCAAAAAGCTGGCTTTAGTGATTATTTATAATGAAGTCGTCTGCTTAGTTAACAGTATTTAAACCTTGGTTTATACCCACTAAATCTTCACGGCTTAATGTTCCTGTCGCTTGTTTTAAGCGAAGCGTTGATACAACATAACGATAACGCACATCAGCAAGATTACGCTTTGCATTGTACAAGTTTTGCGTACTGATCAGTACATCAACGATTGTACGTGTACCTACTTCAAAACCCGCTTCAGTGGCTTTTAATGCGCTTTCTGCTGAGATAACCGCTTGCTCAAGCGCTTTGAATGTCGCAATGTCAGATACCACTTGATTGTAAGAAGTAATTACAGAGCGAGTTACTGCACGATAATCGGTTTCAAAATCTTGGCTAGCAGCAACGTAAAATGCACGTGCTTGATCTGTTGCAGCAACCGTTGCGCCACCTGAGTAAAGTGGTACGCTAAAGTTTAGTCCAATAGAGCTAGAATCTGAACGAGGTTGATCGTCAAAACTAACGCCATTTGACTCGCTATCTGTCAATGAGTCGCCGTAGCTAGCATTTAACGTTAGTTTTGGATAATGACCTGCTTTTGCGAGTTCAATTTGTTCTTTAGCTATATCAACCGTGATTTTTGATACCTGCAGATTCAAATTTTTGTCTTTAGCTATTTTAACTAAATCAGTTGCAGGCGTACTTGGCTTAACAGTAGAAAACGTTTTGGTGTTTAACATATCAAGTTTTGCGTGATACTTACCAGTGATCTCACGTAGCTGCTCACGGGCTGTTTCTACCGCATTATTAGCAATGATCTCTTGCGCTACTGAGTTATCAAATTGTGCTTGTGCTTCATGTACATCGGTAATAGCTGTTAAACCTACAGCGTAACGCTGTTTAGTTTGTTCAAGTTGGCGCTCAATGGCACGTTTTTCAGCTTGTACAAATTCAAGATTATCAATAGCGCTAAGTACGTTAAAATAACCCTCAGCAACACGAACAATTAGGTTTTGCTTAGCAAAGTCGTATTGACCGCTTGCTTGAAGTGCTTGTTTGTCGGCTATACCTAACGAATTCCATGCGCCTAAATCAAATAACGTTTGGCTTAAGCTAATACCACGAGAAAACTCGTCGCTTTCAGAATTAATTTTATTAATAGAAGATAAATCTTCAGATTGTCTGAAGGAAGTTGAGTCAGACTTTGTATAACCCATAGTCAAACCAATTTGCGGTAATAATGCGCTCATAGCGCGATCGCTTTGGTATGATTGAGCATCAGCTTGGGCTTTTGCTTTTAAAACGGTAGGATCGTTGGCTGTTGCGATTTCAAAAACTTGAAGTAAATCTTCAGCATTGGCTACGGTTGAGCCCAATGCGCATGATAAACTAACCAGTGCTGCAAGGATGTTCTTTTTCATGTGATGTTCGGTCCTTAGACAATTTTTGTACTACAGGCATGTTAACCTGTTTTACTTAATAACTAAAAAAAAAATTAGTAAAACAACGTTTTCAAGTGTAACAGAATATATACCTAACACGCCTCATTCGCTCAATTTAGCGTTTTAATGGGGCTGGCAATCAAGGCGTTGATGTATCTACGCTTTCAAAAAGGAAATAAAAAACATGGCGAATAAAAGTCGTACTCAATTTACCCATGATGATGTGAGATTAAAACCGGTTGAAAACTTGTATAAGGGGTTTTTTAAAATAAACCTTTATCAATTTCAGCATGCCTTGTTTGCTGGTGGAGAGTCTGAGGTTATTCGCCGAGAAATTTTAGAGCGTGGCGATGCGGTCGCGGTATTACCTTATGATCCAGTGACTGAGCAAGTATTGCTCATAGAACAAATTCGAATTGGCGCAATTAAAAGCAAACATACGCCTTGGCTGTTAGAATGTATAGCGGGTATGACCGATGACAGTGAAGATTACGAAGCGGTTGTTAAAAAAGAAGCGTTTGAAGAAGCAGGGCTTAATTTAACAGAACTTGAGTTTATGCTGTCTTACCTTTCAAGCCCCGGCGGTACTACAGAGCGTTTGTTCTTATATTTAGCTCACGCCGATTTAAGCCAAATGAGTACTGGCATTTATGGGTTAGAAACAGAAGGTGAAGATATTAAAACCCATATTATGCACGTAGACGAAGCACAGCAGCGACTTAATAGTGGTGAAATAGATAATGCCGCTACCGTAATTAGCTTGCAATGGTTAGCGCTAAATCGCGATAAGATACGTAAAAAGTGGGCATAGTTTTTAATTTTTAATAGTAATGGCGGTATTTTGACAGCAATTTTAACCACTAATCGGTACATTCAAAGCCTTCCAAAGTATTTAACGCTTTGTGAGCACAATTACGTACGCCTTTTAAAATTACTGCCTCATGATCGAGTGATTGGCAATGTAAGAGAAATTAAATTAGGCCACAGTGAATTTGCAATTCACATAGATGATAGTGCCAAATACACACTCGATGTGTCTATTAAACAGTTAAATGGCATGCTCGTTGGCATTGCTCCGTTGTATTTAACGGTACGTTTGTACAATGATGCGAAGGTGGCTGAAATTGTTCATCATGACTACCACCAACGAATAAAGCCTTCATATGGTTACCCTAACCCAAAAATGCATCAAAAAGATGAAAAGTATCAGTTAAATGCTTTTTTATATGATTGGTTAGTAGCGTGTGTTGAAAAAGGTCAATCAACACTTAATTGGGATGTAAATAATGGCTTGGTTTGATGACACTTATTATTTTGAACAAACTACGCTTCGAATTGCACATCTAACTGATTGCCACCTTTTTAGTAATAAAGATGCTGAATACTTTGGCGTTAATACAGCAGAACATTTTGTTAAAGCATTAGCTGATATAGCAAAGCAGCAGCTGGATGCGTTGATATTTGGTGGAGACCTAACACAAGATCACAGCTTTAATTCGTATTTATTATTTGCAGAACTTATTCATAATAGTGACGTTGATTGCCCTGTATTTTGGGTACCTGGTAACCATGATGAGATTGAACAGCTTAATTTAATTAGTGGTGGACAAATACAACACGCTAAACACATAGTGGCACAAGGAATTGAGCTGATATTAATTAACTCTAAAGGTGATACACCCGCAGGGTGGGTTAGCGCCACACATTTGGATGAAATTATGGCGTGCTTAGTTAATTCAAGCAATCGCCACATTGCATTTTGTCATCACAACCCATTGCCTATTAATGGCTACCTAGATAAACATATGCTAGAAAATGGGCCGCAACTATTAAATTTATTAGTTAATAATGGCCGCGTTGATGCGCTGTTTCATGGGCATGTCCATAATGACTATCAACAGCAGTTTAGAGGGCTCAATGTTTACGCTACCCCAGCCAGCTGCGTGCAATTTAGTAAACACAGTGCGACTTGGCAGCAAGAAAATAAAGGGGCAGCTTATCGCATGCTGTATTTAAATGCTGAGCAACAACAGGTGCATATACACTCGGACGTGGTATGGTTAAACGAGTAATTTATATTCACGGTTTTAATAGCTCTGAAAAATCATATAAAGCTGTGCGCTTTGGTGAGCTTATGGCACACTATGATGTTGATTATTGTGTGCCGCGTTTAAATCATGAGCCTGTAGAGGCTATTATAGCGCTTGAACAACTATTAACACCGAATGCCGTATTATTGGGCAGCTCGCTAGGTGGTTTTTTTGCCACGTATTTATCGCAGCGTTATCAAATTCCTGCGGTGGTAATTAATCCTGCCGTTGCCCCATATACATTATTAGAGCCTATACTTGGGCCTAATTATAATCCGTATCAAGATTATAATTACCAATTACAATCTCGTCATATAGATGCGTTAAAAGCATTAACGGTGACAGAGTTAAAACACCCTGAGCTGTTGTATTTATTACAGCAAACAGGGGATGAAGTGTTAAATTTTCAGCACGCAATAAAGTATTACTCACAATGTAAACAGTTAATTGAATTTGGCGGCGATCATAGCTTTAATGGCTTTGAGAGAGCTTTTTCAAGCATTGTCGATTTTCTTAAAATCAGATATTAGCGTATATAAAGATAAAAACTATGACTCAACAAAATTATAACGCCGAAGCCATTGAAGTACTTAATGGATTAGAGCCGGTAAAACGCCGCCCTGGCATGTATACAGATACCACAAGGCCAAACCATTTAGGCCAAGAGGTTATTGATAACAGTGTTGATGAAGCAATGGCTGGGCACGCAACACGTATTGATGTCATTTTACATGAAGATAATTCGCTTGAGGTGAGTGACGATGGCCGAGGTATGCCAATTGACATTCACCCAGAAGAAGGTATTCCAGGAGTTGAGTTAATATTTACTAAGCTGCATGCCGGCGGTAAGTTTTCAAACAAAAACTATCAATTTTCTGGTGGCTTGCATGGCGTAGGTATCTCGGTTGTTAATGCGCTATCTACCCGCGTGGAAGTAACGGTTCGCCGTGATGCACAGCAATTTAGAATGGCTTTTGAGCATGGCGATAAAGTTGAAGATTTAAATGTGGTTGGTTCAGTGGGTAAACGCAACACCGGTACTACTGTTCGTTTTTGGCCAGACACCAGCTATTTTGACTCTGCTAATTTTTCTTTGACTAAGCTTAATCACTTATTAAAAGCCAAAGCGGTTTTATGCCCAGGTTTGCGTATTAAGTTTGTAAATAAACAAACGAAAGAAACCCAAGAATGGTTTTATGAAACAGGCTTAAAAGATTACTTAATTGAAGCCGTTAAAGGTTACGAAATACTACCTAAAGACCCATTTGTGGGTGAGTTTTCAAGTTCTATTGAAGGCGCTGATTGGGCGGTAGTATGGATGCCTGAAGGTGGTGAGTCGATAGCCGAAAGTTATGTAAACTTAATTCCTACCGCGCAAGGGGGCACCCATGTAAATGGTCTGCGCCAAGGTTTACTTGAAGCAATGCGTGAATTTTGTGAGTTTAGAAATTTATTACCACGTGGCGTAAAGCTTACCCCAGATGATATTTGGGAACGTTGTAGCTATGTGTTGTCGGTTAAAATGCAAGACCCACAATTTGCAGGGCAAACCAAAGAGAAACTCTCATCACGTTCATGTGCTGCGTTTGTATCGGGTGTAGTAAAAGATGCTTTTAGCCTATGGCTAAATGAGCACACTGACACCGCAGAGCTACTTTCTGAATTATGTATTTCTAATGCACAGCGTCGCTTACGTGCGGCTAAAAAAGTAGTCCGTAAACGAGTAACATCAGGCCCAGCATTACCAGGCAAGCTTACCGATTGTAGTGCTGCTGATAATGACCGCACAGAATTGTTTTTAGTAGAGGGTGATTCTGCAGGCGGCTCGGCAAAGCAAGCACGAGATCGTGAGTTCCAAGCAATTATGCCGCTAAGAGGTAAAATTTTAAATACTTGGGAGGTTGAGTCAGGGCAAATTTTGGCCTCTCAAGAGGTGCACGATATTTCAGTTGCGCTAGGTATAGACCCAGACTCAGCCGATATGTCGGGACTACGTTATAATAAAATTTGTATATTAGCGGATGCTGATTCCGATGGACTGCATATTGCCACCTTACTATGTGCCTTATTTGTGCGACATTTTCCACAGTTGGTTAAAACCGGACATGTGTATGTTGCTATGCCACCGTTATTTAGAATTGATATTGGCAAAGATGTTTACTATGCGCTGGATGAAGATGAAAAAACCGGCATTTTAGCGCGCATAGAAGCAGAAAAAAAGCGTGGCAAAGTAAACGTACAACGCTTTAAAGGTTTGGGTGAAATGAACCCGCTACAATTGCGTGAAACAACCATGGATCCAAATACTCGCCGTTTAGTACAGCTTACTCTTGATGAAGAGCAGCAAACAATGGAAATGATGGATATGCTACTCGCTAAAAAGCGCTCATCAGATCGCCGTCAATGGTTAGAAGATCACGGTAACAAGGCACAAGTTTAATAAGCCTTTGGGCTTAAAGCAGGAGAGGCAAATGAATAAGTTATTTAGCACACTGTTGTTACTGGGCTTAATATCATCGCCAGTGATGGCGAAAAGTATACTCGACAAGCTGACCGCTGCACCGGGTTTTGAAATCAGCTTATTTGCTGATGATGTTGAAAATGCACGGCAAATTGCAGTATCAAGCCGAGGTATTGTGTATGCAGGTTCTCGTAAGGCGGGCAATGTGTATGCACTGATTGACCATAACAGCGATGGCGTGGCAGATAAAAAAATAGTGATTGCAGAGGGATTAAATATGCCCTCGGGATTAGCAATTAAAGGCGGTGACTTATATGTCGGTGAAGTGCACCGTATTATTCGTTTTAAAAATATCGATAAACACCTCAAAAACCCTGAGTATGAAGTGTTTTATAGCGATTTACCGTCAGAGCGTCATCATGGTTGGAAATTTTTGCGTTTTGCACCAAACGGCCAGCTGATAATTCCTGTGGGCGTACCGTGTAATATTTGTGAGGAAGATGCTCGCTTTGGCCGTATTTTTTCGTTAAATACCGATACCAAAGAAATAACGACTTTAGCCAAAGGTGTACGTAATACGGTGGGTTTTGACTTTCATCCTAGTACGCAAATGCTATGGTTTAGCGATAACGGCCGCGACATGATGGGGGATGATATTCCTCCCGATGAGCTAAACCGAGTCACTAAGGAAGAAGAGCACTTTGGTTTTCCATACGTGCATGGTGGCGTTATTGTTGATCCTGAGTTTGGTGAAGGCAAAAATATTGCTAGTTACACTCAACCTGCATTGGCATTGGGTGCGCATGTTGCGCCACTAGGTATTCATTTTTATACCGGCAAACAGTTCCCAGATAGCTACAAACAACAGTTGTTTGTTGCTGAGCATGGTTCATGGAATCGCTCTAAAAAGGTCGGTTATAAAGTGGCTGTGGCAACCATAGAAAATGCCAAAGTAACTAAATATACGCCATTGATCACCGGCTTTATGCAAGACGAAACGACATTTGGACGCCCTGTTGCATTTGCACAATTAAATGATGGCAGTCTATTGGTAAGCGATGATTACGCAAACGTAATTTACCGCGTAAGCTATAAGAAAAACTAGGTAAGCTTTAATGAGTGATACAGATACCTTGCTAATGCAAGGAATTGAACAGCAAACAATGGGGCGTTTTACCGAAGACGCCTATTTAAATTATTCAATGTACGTGATCATGGATCGTGCCTTACCGCACGTTGGTGACGGCTTGAAACCCGTTCAGCGTCGTATTATTTATGCGATGAGTGAATTGGGATTATCGGCAAGTGCTAAATACAAAAAATCAGCCCGTACCGTGGGTGATGTATTAGGTAAATACCATCCTCATGGTGATAGTGCCTGTTATGAAGCCATGGTACTTATGGCGCAGCCGTTTTCTTATCGCTACCCGTTAGTTGATGGTCAGGGTAACTGGGGTGCAGCTGACGATCCTAAGTCGTTTGCGGCAATGCGTTATACTGAAGCGCGTTTATCTAAATTCTCTGAAGTATTACTTAAAGAGTTAGGCCAAGGGACCGTTGATTGGACGCCAAACTTCGACGGCACCATGGATGAGCCTTTAGTATTGCCATCGCGCTTACCGCATATATTACTTAATGGTGTCACCGGTATTGCGGTAGGTATGGCAACCGATATACCGCCGCATAATGTGCGTGAAGTAGCCAGTGCCTGTTGTTTATTACTTGATAAACCAAAAACAGAGCTCGAAGAGTTACTGGATTTAGTACATGCGCCAGATTACCCAACTGATGCTGAAATAATTACGCCAAAAGCTGATATTCACAAAATTTATAAAACCGGTCGTGGCTCAATTAAAATGCGCGCTGTGTATTGTGAAGAGCAGGGCGATATAGTTATTACTGCGTTACCGCATCAATGTTCGGGTGCAAAAGTACTTGAGCAAATTGCAGCGCAAATGAACGCTAAAAAGCTGCCGATGGTGGCCGATTTACGTGATGAATCTGATCACGAAAACCCGACCCGTATAGTGATTGTGCCGCGTTCAAACCGAATTAAAGCTGAGCCATTAATGGCGCACTTATTTGCCACCACCGATCTTGAAAAAAATTACCGCGTAAACTTAAATATGCTCGGCTTAGATGGTCGTCCACAGGTTAAAGACTTACGTAGTATTTTGACGGAGTGGCTAACCTTTAGACGCGAAACGGTACGTCGTCGCTTGCAATATCGACTTGATAAAGTACTGGCTCGATTACATATTTTAGAAGGTTTACTGGCTGCCTTTTTAAATATTGATGAAGTTATAGAAATCATCCGCTCTGAAGATAAGCCTAAACCAATATTGATGGAGCGCTTTGATTTAACCGATATTCAAGCAGAAGCCATTTTAGAATTAAAACTTCGCCATTTGGCAAAACTTGAAGAGTTTAAAATTCGTGGTGAGCAAGACGAATTGGCAAAAGAGCGTGACAAATTAGAGCAAACATTAGGCTCAGACCGTCGCATGTCGACCTTATTGAAAAAAGAAATTCAAGAAGCTGCAGAAATGTATGGTGATGATCGCCGCTCGCCTGTGATTGAGCGTGTAGAAGCCAAAGCACTGAGCGAAAAAGATTTAATTCCATCAGAGTCAGTAACCGTGGTGCTATCAGATAAAGGCTGGGCGCGGGTTGGTAAGGGGCATGATTTAGATGTGGAAGGATTAAATTACAGAGCTGGTGATGGTTATAGAGCATCAGCGAGAGGTAAAAGTAATCAACCAGCGGTATTTTTAGATTCAGCAGGGCGTGCATTTGCCACTGATGCCCATAGTCTTCCTTCAGCGCGAAGCCAAGGCGAGCCAATGACAGGGCGCTTTAATCTAACCTCAGGCGCCAGCTTTGAGCACGTAGTAATGGGTGAGGACGCTCAAGTGTTGTTAATGGCCTCCGACGCTGGTTATGGTTTTATTACTGACTTTAAAGATTTAGTGAGCAAAAACAAAAACGGTAAAGCGTTAGTGAGTGTGCCAAAAGGTGGTGTATTACTTTCTCCAATTCGCGTTAACGACGTGGCTACTGACTACTGTATGGCGATTTCTAACGAAGGGCGGATGTTGTTATTCCCACTGCGTGACCTACCTAAGCTGGGTAAGGGTAAGGGCAATAAAATTATTTCTATTCCGGGTGCGAAAGTACAAGCCCGCGAAGAGTTTGTAAAAGTATTAGCTGTTGTACCACAAGGCAGTAGTGTTACGCTGCATGCAGGTAAACGTAAGCTGACCCTTAAACCAAGCGACCTTGAGCACTATCATGGTGAGCGAGGGCGCAGGGGGAATAAGTTACCTCGTGGCTTACAGCGCGTTGATGAAGCTGTGGTAGAGTTAACACCGCAGCAAGTAGATGAACCAAGCTCAGACGCAGAGCCAAGTTAATCCTAAGATCAAATTAGATGAAATTAGAAAACGGCTTACCTAGGTAAGCCGTTTTTTTATGACTGTTTTATTTCAGCGCACGCTTGTGCGCTATTTTCTCGTCTACGCAACAAAATAACGTTATAATAGAGCAATACATGATTGTGGTTATATTGGAGAGGCGCATTTGCTAGCTGTTATACGTATTTTAATAATGCTGTTGTTTATATTGTTAAGTTGTTTTTTTGGTTTGTTATTATCAATATTTAGACCATTTCATCCTAATAATGTGCACGTTATTGCAAGTTGGTTTGGTTCAATGGCTAAAATGCTTGGGGTTAAATTAAAACTAAAATATCATCCCGATGCGCTTAAGGTGGGGCCTGCTGTGTATGTAGCGAATCACCAAAATAGCTATGATTTATTTACTGTTCCAGCCATGGTGCCAAAAAATTGTGTGAGTGTTGGCAAAAAAAGTCTGAAGTGGATCCCATTTTTTGGTCAGCTTTATTGGTTGTCGGGTAATATTTTAATCGACAGAGCAAATCGCTCTAAAGCGGCAGGCACTATTTCTAAAGCAGCGGCTAAAATAAAACAAAAAGGCTTATCGGTGTGGATGTTCCCTGAGGGGACGCGTAGTTATGGTCGTGGTTTACTCCCCTTTAAAACCGGTGCGTTTCATACAGCAATGAGTGCAGAGGTACCTGTTGTGCCAGTATGTATGAACACAACCGATAAAACCATTAAACTAAATCGCTGGGATAATGGTACAATTTACATTGAAATGTTAGCCCCCATAGCACTTGATAACAGTATCAGTGCACGTGAACATGCTAAAAGTGTGCACAGCATTATGGCTGCTAAAATAACAGAATTAGATGCTCAAGTGAGAGAGAAATAATGGAAAACTGGCGTGAAATAAGTGAAGACATCGTAACTTCATTACTTGAAGATGGTTCCGATCCGGAAATTCTTTATGAAGTAGAACACCACTTTGTATGTGAAGATTTTACTAAGTTAGAACAAGCTGCACTTGCTGCGTTTAAACTAGGTTACGATGTAGAAGAGCCAGCAGAACTTGAGCTTGAAGACGGCGAAAAGATTTGGAGTTTTGACATTGTTGTTGAAGCCGAATTAGATGTTGACGTTATAATGGAAGACGTTGATAAGCTTGCACAACTTGCTGTTGAATGCGACGTAGAATACGACGGTTGGGGCACTTACTTTCAAGAGTAAGGGTTACCAATGCAAAAGGCGAACAATTATGTTCGCCTTTTTTGTGCTGTTAGATCTGCGTTGTAATTACAGCCACTTTTTATTTTTAAAGTAAATACCAATCCCACCAGTCAAAACAACCAAAAACACCACAAATGCAGTAAATGCATAGGGGCTGTCTGTGCCAGGAATACCGCCAACATTGACCCCCAATAACCCAGTCAAAAATCCTAGTGGTAAAAATAAAGCAGCCACCACCGACATCACATACATACGCTGATTTAATTGCTCAGACACTTGGTTAGTAATGGTTTGCTGAATAACGAGTGCACGCTCTATTGAGCTATCGAGCTCTTCTAAATAGCGAATAAGTAAATTGGTGGTTTCATTTAGCTTGGCTTTATCATCGTCAAACAGCCACGAGTAATGATTATTAACCATGTTGCTGAGCGCTTCCTTTTGTGGTTTTAAGTACCGTTTTAGCGCGATTGTTTGACGGCGAAGTTGCGACAAGCCCTGGTTATCAAACTTTTTACTAGGCTCATCAATTTCTTCTTCAAACTCATCTAAGCTTTCATCTAGTTCATCTATTACCGTTTGCATACGTGAAGTTAACTTTTGCGCTAAGCTACACACTAGTTCAGAAATACTGCTAGGCCCCTCATTATTATTCAACGAGGTTAAAATATCTTGCACTGACAATAATCGGCGCTTACGGGTAGTGATCACCACATCTTTATTAATAAATAAGCGAATAGACACCATGTCTTCAGGGCTTTGCGCTGGATTTAAATTGATTCCACGTAAAAACAGCATATGGCCATTCATTGTAGGAGTAATACGAGGGCGTGTTTCATCTGCGGTAAGTGATTCAAGTTCGTAGTCGTTTAATTGGCCGCAGTTTTTTAACCAATCAACGGCTTCTTTTTGACTGTAATCCATATGTACCCACAGTTTTCCATCAGTAGGTTGCCATTGATGTAATTGTTTACTGTTTTCTATTGGGCGAGCGCCGCCTTGTTCATCAAGAATAAGCGCATGAAGTAAGCCGTTAATCATAATAATTTCTCATAAATAGTATGTTTTTAATACAGTTTTACTGTAGTGTATTTAACTTAGCTTTACTTTGAAGAGTTAAGCAACAAAAAGTTATTTTTTAGCCTATGGTTAAGTGTACACATTAGAGGGCATTGTTAACCGAGTAAACTTAAAAGATCAATCAAATCGACTTATCGAGTGGATGAATTTATTTTGCTGGTGTTTTATTAGCGGTAGCGTATAAAACACTTTTTTACTAAGGGCGCATTTATGACGACAAAAATAACAGTTGGTTGGCGTGAGTGGTTAAGTTTACCCGAGCTAGGTATCGAGCAAATTAAAGCAAAAATAGATACTGGTGCGCGTACTTCCTGTATTCATGCAATTAATATTGAAGAGTACGAAGTAGATGGCGAAAAGTGGGTTAAATTTACAGCCCAACCATTGCAAGAAGACGAGCAAACGCAAATTACCTGCAATGCCAAAGTTAAAAAAATGAAGTACGTTACCAGCTCTAGTGGCCAAAAAGAATTGCGTTACTTTATTGAAACTACATTGCATGCAGGCGAATTTAGTTGGCCAATAGAAATTACATTAACAAGTCGTGCGTCAATGAAGTTTAGAATGTTGTTAGGGCGCACAGCAATGGAAAATCGTATAGTCGTTGATCCGGCTTTATCACACTTATTATAAGGATTCGTTGAGTAGTAAATACACTTACATGTGCTTACTCAACATAATTTAGTTAAGGTTTTAACTATGAAAATTGGTATTTTATCTCGTAACAAAAAATTATATTCAACGCGTCGTTTAATTGAAGCTGCTGAGGCGCGCGGACATGAAGTGAAAGTTATTGATGCGTTACGCTCTTATATGAACATAAACTCAGAGCAACCTGAAATTCATTATCGTGGTGAAAATCTAAAAGATTTCGATGCTATCGTGCCACGTATTGGTGCATCGGTTACATTTTATGGTTGTGCTGTATTACGCCAATTTGAAATGATGGGAGTGTTCCCTGTTAATGAATCTGTGGCTATTTCTCGCTCTCGCGATAAATTACGTTCTTTGCAATTACTATCACGTAAAGGTGTAGGTATGCCGGTTACAGGCTTTGCCAGCAAGCCGGATGACGTAAAAGATTTATTAGAAATGGTAGGCGGTGCACCGGTTGTTATTAAATTACTGGAAGGTACTCAAGGTATTGGTGTGGTATTGGCTGAAACACGTAAAGCAGCTGAAAGTGTGATTGAAGCATTTATGGGCTTAAAAGCCAATATCATGGTGCAAGAGTATATTAAAGAAGCTGGCGGTGCAGACATTCGTTGTTTTGTACTGGGTGATAAAGTGATTGCAGCAATGAAACGCCAAGCGCAAGAGGGCGAGTTCCGCTCTAATCTTCATCGTGGTGGTAGTGCTACACTGGTGCGTATTACCCCAGAAGAGCGTAAAACAGCGGTTGCAGCGGCAAAAGCAATGGGCTTAAACGTTGCTGGCGTTGACCTACTTCGCTCATCTCGTGGTCCTTTGGTTATGGAAGTAAACTCATCGCCAGGCCTTGAGGGAATTGAAGTGGCAACAGGTAAAGATATCGCGGGTATGGTGATTGATTTCATCGAAAAAACGGCCTCAGTGAAAGGAACAGCAACACGTGGCAAAGGTTAAAATTAACAGTCCTTTTACCTTATTAGGTGAAAGTATTGGCGTGGGTGAGCGAAAATCACTGGCGCTGGAAGCTGCAAAGCTTTATACCCATTCACCGCTTAATATTCCTATTGAAGTGGTCAATGGTGTAATGGAAGGCCCTGTATTGATGGTATGTGCGGCAATACATGGCGATGAGCTAAATGGAGTTGAAGTAGTGCGCCAGCTACTGGCTAAAATCGACCCTAGCCAGCTACGAGGCACATTAATAGCGGTGCCGATTGTGAATGTATTTGGTTTTATTCATAAGTCACGTTACTTGCCTGACCGTCGTGATATGAACCGAAGCTTTCCAGGTTCTGAACGTGGCTCGTTAGCAGGTCGTATGGCGTATATGTTTTTTAACCAAGTTGCTGTGCACTGTACGCATATTATAGATTTACATACGGGGGCGATTCACCGTACTAACTTACCGCAAATACGTGCTAATTTAGCCGATGAAGCTACAGCGCAAATGGCTAAGGCCTTTGGCACACCAGCTGTAATTAACGCATCACTGCGCAATGGTTCACTACGTAGTGAAGCGGCTAATTTGGGCATACCCGTTATTACCTACGAAGCCGGTGAGGCGCTGCGCTTTGACCCAATTGCGATTGCTGCGGGAGTACAGGGGGTTGATTATGTTATGCGCCATTTAAAAATGATGCGCGGTAAACGACCAAAAAAACTACCTGAGCCGATTATTGCTGGTTCAACAAGTTGGGTACGTGCTGAGGTTGACGGCATAGTAAGAGCGCAAGTATCGTTAGGTGAACGTGTCACAAAGGGGCAAATACTGGCGTATATAAGTAGCCCACTTGGCGACTCTGAGCTTGAATTACTCGCTCCACGTAGCGGTATTATTATTGGTCAGCAAACCATGCCTCTAGTAAATGAAGGCGATGCCGTATTCCACATTGCTTATTTTGCACATGCAAATAGCCTGGTAGAGCAGCAGCTAGAAACGTTTATTGATGAGATAAATGACTTAGATGATGAACTGAAAACGGCTGAGCTGAATAATTAACTTCACTGGTAAAAAATTAAAAAAGCCGCTTAAGCGGCTTTTTTAATTGTTATTTAATTACGTGGTTTTGGGCCAATAATACGTTTAATTTTAGGCGCCTTTGTTGGTTTTGGCTCTGTATTGAGAACTAACACTGGGCGGGTAACAAATAAGTTATTTGGATAAATCACCCTATGCCCATCAACGTGTTCTAGTAATACATTCATCAGCCCCATTTCAATAATGCGTCCTTCAATGGCATTGGCACCATCCACGATTCTAACCCAATAGCCTACACGGCAGTCATTTTGAATAAACATCAATAAAAACGCGGTTAAGTTGCTCAATAGAGACCAAGCAGCAAACAGCGCAACGCCTAACATGGCAAATAAGGAAGAACCTAATACTAATAAACCACGCAGCTCTATTCCCCAAAAAACTAATACTAAACACAACATAACAAAGGCGAGTATTATTTTTAATAGTAACTCTGCTCGGTATTTTCTGTGTAAGTCGATTTTACCTCTAATGGCTTTTTCGAGTAATTTTTTAGTTAGCTTTAACAGTAACGGAAAACTCAACAGCGCAATTACAGTTACGATTAACTTATATTGTGTGCTCACAAGCTCTAAAAGAGAGATTAATTCCAAAACGTATTCTCACAATAATGATAGGCGCAAAGTGTAACGTGTTAGCTTTGTGCGCAGTAGTGATTTAAAAAGAATTTTTAACGCTCAGTAGCCACTGTACCGAGTCAACATCGTTATATTTATTTAGTGGCGCGGCAATATCAAGGTGGATCATAGTACCTGCATTGGCGCGGCTTGGCGCAAGGCGTAAACCGAGTCCAACATTTTTAAGTACAGGTGTATTTTCAATTTGATACAGGGTATTCGAGTCATTGTTATACCATGCGCGACCTACATCTAGAAAGGCTGCGCCTCCCACTTTAAACAGTTGTAGTAAGTCATACTCCCAATAGTAGCGCTTTTCTAAGCTGACTAAAAAACTCCGATCGCCATGTTGAAACTCAATAGGGTAACCGCGTAAACCTGTTTCGCCCCCGAGAGTGAGCTGCTTATCGTTGGTGAGGTTTTTTGCGTATTGTAGCCTGGCTTTTACATACCAAGACTGATCAATACTGGTATTTAAATAATATTGAATTTGGCTGGTGGTGATTAAGTTTTCAAGCTGTTTTTGTTCTTTATTCCAATAACCTTGAATATCTGCGTGAAACCGCCATAGCGTATTATCACCACTAAAATGTGCTTTGTTAAAGTTAAACGAGTAAATAGCGCGGCTATCGTCGTTACTAATTGATTCATCAGAATAACCCAGCGTAGCTTTTATATTCCAACCTAAATTTAAATCCTCGGTACGGTAAATACTGTCAAAGTTACGCACTTTTATAAAGTTATCTTCAAACCAGTGGCCGCTTACATAAGGATAACTAAGCTGCCTATTTTCAGCTAGCGGCACAGTGGTTTCATCGATGCTTTTAAATGTTTGTTGCTCATCGATATAACCTAGGCTCAAGCGCTGTGTCCAGTTATGGCTAAGGGCTTTAGAGTGACCAAAAAATACCTGATTTAGATCGGTGGTCTGTTCAAACTCACTAAATTTATCGCCCCTAAGATAGAGTGCCTCTTCTCGCTGGGTAGAGTAACTCAGGGCACCATAACTATAGGGTGTATCAATGGCGTAAAATGGGTAAGTAAGCTCAACTAAGTGACTTTTACCGTCACTGTTATCGGCATACTCTATACGACCTCTGTAACGTGTTGATAGGATATTTGGATCATCGTAAACAAATAAATAGCCATTACGATCACTGTCGGTTTTGCGAGCAAACGATAATCGTTTGCCCCAACCAAATAAGTTAGACTCGCGAAAGCCGATACTTGATTTATTTTCGCCACCACTGCGGCTAAAGCTAAGCTCGGGTAGCAAAGTCCACAAATCGCGAGTCACCACGGTTACATCAATATCGCCATCGCAGTTTTCGTTGGCAACAATTTGTGCGTCATATAAATAGTTTTGTTTACGCAGTAGTCGCTCAGATTCAGCCAAGGTTTTTTGATTAAAAGTATCACCCGCTTTAAACAATAAAATGCTTTTAATAACCTCAGGCTCAGTTTGTATATGTGCACGATTAGCAAAGCGAAACAGTGCGTTGTTTTCAGCTTCGAGTTCGGTATTAAAAACATTAAGTTGTTTAAGATTAATTGAGGCAATTTTAGCGTTACTATTTATCGTAAGCGGTGGAGGTTGAGACTCGATTTGTCGACGCAAATTACTTTCAGAAGTTTTCAATGAATCGTCATTTTGGCAGCTTTGGGCTAGTGGCGTTTCTTGCGCGCAAACGCTGAGCATAAACATACTCAAAATAGAAAGGCTAAAACAACTACGTGCAATCCATTTTCTATTTAGCATTGACCCTCTTTAGCGCTATTTTGCAAAATAAAACACTTACTCTTAGCTTACATCATTGTTATTAATATGTAAGTAAAAGTGCCAATTTAGTTTATTTTTTATAGCAATTATAAGGTATTAGCGATAAATAGACGTGGCCTTAGCTTAAATAAAATGTTAACGCTGCCAATAGGTTGTCGGCATCTTGACCTTCGCCGTTAATCCACACACTTTGACTGTAATGCTCAAAATTTAAATTAAAAGTGTGGTTAGCATAGTTAAAACGCAGTTGGTGACGATCAGCCCCAGCTGCAAATTCACTAATGCTAATTTCATCGCTGTGCAAAAAAAACGTTCCCCATAACTCAAAGTCTTCATCGTGCGGCAACTCTGTTGGTTTAACAATAATGCATTGATGTGTGTGATCGTATTCAAGTTCGGTCATAAGGGGCTTATTGCGTTGCTAGATAATGTCGAATTGCGGTTAAAAACTCACCGCCATATTTGTTTAATTTAGTAAAACCAACCCCCGACACTTTTAAAAATTCACTGTCGTTGGTAGGCATAAGCTGCGCCATTTCGGCCAGCGTTTTATCGTTAAATACTACATAAGGGGGTACGTCATCGGCATCGGCTAATTCTTTACGTAATGCACGTAGGCGAGCAAATAACTTTTTATCGTAATTAAACTGCGCTAATTTATCCTGATAAACGTGCTTAGCTTGTAGGCGTGGTTCAGCCAGTTGTAGCGCATACTCACTCTTTAAAATAGCGCGTGCAGCTTCGGTAAGCCGTAGTGATGCGCCTTGGGTTATATCTTGGCTTAGTAGCCCTTGGTGAATAAGTTGGCGTAAAATACTGAGCCAAAACTCACTGCTTTTATCTTTACCTATGCCATAGGTGCTGAGTTCATGATGGTTGTTATCACGAATGCGGCTGGTATTTGCGCCGCGTAATAACTCTACAATGTAACCTAAGCCAAATCGTTGCTGTGCCCGATACACACACGAAAGAGCTTGTTGGGCCACCAGTGTGCCATCAAAGCTTTTTGGTGGATTTAAGCAAATATCGCAGTTACCGCACGGCTCTCGTTGGTATTCACTAAAGTAGTTTAATAATATTTGACGTCTGCAAGTCTGCGCTTCGGCAAAACTGGCCATGGCATTAAAACGCTGCTCTTCTACACGACGGCGTTGTTCATCGTCAATATCTTCAAAAAAGCGTCTAACCCGACCTATATCAGCGGGGTCAAAATACATAATGGCTTCTGCAGCGAGTCCATCACGTCCAGCGCGACCGGTTTCCTGATAATACGCTTCAATACTTTTTGGAATGTCGTAATGTAATACAAAACGTACGTTAGGCTTGTTAATTCCCATACCAAAGGCAACGGTGGCAACCACAATTTGAATATCGTCGCGGGCAAATCCAGTTTGCACAAATTGACGCTGTTCGTTACTCATTCCCGCATGATAAGCAGCCGCATTAAGGCCTGCATCGGCAAGCTTTTCAGCAATATCATCAACCCGCTTTCGACTGGTGCAATAAATAATGCCACTTTGATTTTTTTGTTCTTTCAAATAGCGCAGTAATTGCACCATAGGTTTAAATTTCTCTTCTATGGTGTAACGAATATTAGGGCGGTCAAAGCTGCCGGTATGAATATAAGGCTGCTGTAGCTTGAGTTGCTCAACAATATCAAAGCGGGTGGCTTTATCAGCGGTGGCAGTGAGTGCCATCATAGGTACATGTGTAAAGCGTTGCTTTAATTCATTTAATCTAAAATAGTGAGGTCTAAAGTCATGTCCCCAATGAGAAACACAGTGTGCTTCATCAATAGCAAACAAACTGACATTTAAATGCGATAAGCGCTCTAAAAATTCCCTTTGTAGTACTTTCTCTGGGGCAACATAAAGTAATTTTATTAGCCCCTGATGCAACTGCTGATAGACTAACTGCTGTTCTTCACGGGCTAAGCTGTTATTTATATAAGCGGCTTTTACGCCTAGAGCTTGTAACTGAGTTACTTGATCTTGCATTAAAGAAATGAGCGGAGAGATAACAATGGTTACCCCCTCTAATACTAGTGCGGGTATTTGGTAACACACCGATTTACCACCACCGGTAGGCAATAATACTAACGAGTCTTGGCCGTTAATCGCAGCATCGATTACTGCACTTTGACCGTCGCGAAATTCGCTGTAACCAAACACTTGTTTGAGTACAGTTTCAGGTTTACGCACCAGCGTATTTGGAGAGGGAGTTAGTGTATTCATCGGCGCTATTTTAGTGGTTTTTTATCAGTATGTCTTTAGCTTTCATTATTTGGTGTAAACATCGGTAATGATAATCGAGGAGGTTACAACAGCTTTAAGTTGTGCTTTACTCATCGTACCACCTTAAAACATAGAGAATAATAATGAATAAAGAAATGTTGATTGAACAAGTTGGGGCATTGTTTGTAAATAATATGCCTTTTAACCAGTTTTTAAAAATAGCGGTGGAGTCACTTAGTACTGAACAAGCTAAAATCTCCTTTCCTTGGCAAGATGTATTAATAGGCAACCCTGCGCAAAAAATTCTCCATGGTGGGGTTATTTCGGCGGTACTTGATAATGTGGGTGGAATGCTTGCTGCCGCCAGCGTTATAGGAAAACTAGACGATGCAGATTTACCCAGTGTACATAAAAAGTTAGCCACACTGGGGACAATAGATTTACGCACCGACTATTTACGTCCAGGCAAAGGCGAGGTATTTATTGCTAGTGCTAAGCTGATTCGCTCAGGAAATAAAGTATGCGTGTGTCGAATGGAGTTGCACAACGAGAAGTCAGTACAAATTGCTTTTGGAACGGGCACGTATTTAGTTGGCTAAAAAGTGAGAGGGGGTTAAACTGACGGCCTTTTAAATCACCAAGTGGTTACTATGTCGATTGATACCGAGCAGCGAAAGGGTGCTATTTTTGCCTGCCTCGCTTTTTTTATGTGGGGCCTCGCACCCATTTATTTTAAGATGATCCAACATGTGTCAGCATTTGAAATTTTAATGCACCGTGTTATTTGGTCAGTGGTGTTTCTTATTGTGGTGGTGAGTGTGCTCAGCTACTGGGATAAAATTAAACGCATTTTAATCCAACCTAAACTTATTTTGATGTTAGTTGTTACCTCGACCTTACTAGGGTTTAACTGGGGATTGTTTATTTGGGCCATCAATAACAATCACATGTTGGATGCCAGCCTAGGTTACTACATTAATCCTCTATTGAATGTGTTGCTTGGTATGGTGTTTTTAAACGAACGATTACGTAAGTTGCAAGGTGTTGCTGTTGCTTTAGCTTTTACAGGCGTGTTGTTACAGCTAATTAGTTTTGGCTCATTCCCCGTGGTAGCGTTTTCATTAGCGACATCTTTCGCACTATATGGCTTATTACGTAAAAAGCTACAAGTTGATGCTCTGCCTGGGATTTTAATTGAGGCATTAATATTGTTACCCGTGGCGCTTACCTATTGGTGGCTAATGGTACCGACTGAAACGTCAAATTTACCAGCGAATGATTGGCTAACTAATGCATTATTGGTGAGCGCGGGCATAGTAACTACGCTGCCACTGCTGTGTTTTACCGGCGCGGCTAAGCGTTTGCAATATACAACGTTAGGGTTTTTTCAGTATATAGGGCCTAGCCTAATGTTTATTTTAGCGGTGGTATTTTATGGTGAGGTGTTTGATGCTGAGCGCGTAATTACCTTTGCGTGTATTTGGAGCGCATTGGCTATTTTTAGTTGGGACTCATACCATCAATCGCGAAAACGCAGAAAAGCGGCCATTGTAGCCTCTGGTGTGGTTTAAAAACTAAACCACTTTATTACGACCCGACTCTTTGGCTTTGTAGAGCTTTAAGTCGGCTTGTTTTAATAGCTCGTCAATCTGATAGGTTTTACTGTTGCTGAAGCCTATCGACAGCGTAAACTTGATGTTTGCTTGACTGAATTCATGACTGTTAAGCTCAATAAAAAGCCTGAAGCTCTCTAGTCGTTTTAGCGCCTCCTGTTCGGTTAGCTCAGTAAAAAATACCGCAAATTCTTCTCCGCCTAAACGGGCAACCAATTGGTTTTCAAAATATTTATTAAAGCATATCGCAAGCCCTTTAAGCACTTCATCTCCGGCATCATGACCATAGGTATCGTTAATCGCTTTAAAATGGTCAATATCAAGCATGGCGAGCTGTGCCGGCATTTTTGCTTTTTTAAACTGCTTTAATGACTTATTAGCCTCTTCAAAAAAGTAACGGCGATTAGGGAGTTTAGTTAAATAGTCGGTATTGGCTTGGCGTTTTATAGTTTCGATATGCTCTAGCATATCGACGTTTTGGCTCAACCGGCAGTAAAATTCTTCACTGTTAAAAGGTTTATATAGATAATCGTTTGCTCCATTTTTTAGAAATAAAGCAGACAAATTAGACGATGTAGCGCCTGAGATACCAATAACAGCTTTTTCGTCATTACTATAAATGCGCCTAATTTCATTACATAGCTCAATACCGCCCATGTTAGGCATTTCTTTATCGGTAATGATCACAGAGATGTCAGGGGTGTTTTCAAGCTCTTTAAGCGCCTCTAGGCCATCGGCTGCTTGAAAGATTTGATATTTATGACGTGTTAATAAATTACAAATATATTGGCGTGTTGAAGCTGAATCATCAACAACCAGTACTTTTACCTGCTTATTTCGAGGTAGGCGATAAAGCTGCTTTTCTAAATATTCGTAAGCTTGTTTATTGCCTTTGATAATGTAATCAATAATAGGGTATTTTTCGACGGTATCGCGAGTTTGATTATCGATATTGCCTGTCATAACTATGGTAGGAATATCTGCTGCAACGGTGCAGGGAACCGCTTCCCCTTGTGGGGCATCAGGTAATATAAAGTCTACCACTGCGCAAAAATAAGCATGTTTACTTATCAGCTCTTTAGTCTCAGCCAGCGACTGAGCAATATCAACCTCGTAGCCCGCTTTTTGCGCGATATGCTTTTGCACTCGCGCAATAGTAGGGGTGTCTTCAATAATAAGTATTCTGTGCGTCACGTAACAGCCTTGTTTAAATTTTGCAAAAGTGTTTGCTTATACAAGTTGTAACTGCTAAAACGCCAAAAAGCAACTATTGTAATGACTTATAGATTGTCAGCCTCAGAATAATAATCTTGGCTGATTGGTGTTGGCCCTGAAATTTTTGAGCGACCAAATAATGTATGAAATTTTGTTTTGCAGGTTGTTAGCTTTAAGTATTTAACCCATGCTCGCTCAATGGGGTTACTTGGCTCTATGATGCCACTTATTGCATTTACAAATTGTTGTTGATATTCGTTTTGCGGCTCAACTGTTTTGTTATACAAACTTTTTAAAACAACACCGTGCTGTTCTAAAATACTTGCCTCTAACAAGGTAAAGTGTCCGCTGCGGCTAAATCCGCGTGGAAAGTTTTGATCATCATAAAACTGACGTTGACTAACAAATGCTTGACGAAGTAGTGAAATATCATTGCTCATAGCTGTACCCTCATACCAATTATTAGCTGGAGTATGGGTCATAATCGCTATTTTTTTAAACAAAAAATTTTTATCGTGAGGATAAAAAATTGGACATAGATTTATTAAAAACATTTGTTGAAGTGGTGCGTACTCGCCATTTTGGTAAAGCGGCAGAAAACCTATACATAACGCAGTCTGCAGTGAGTTTTCGAATTCGTCAATTAGAGCAGGGCTTAGGCGTAAATTTATTTATTCGCCAGCGCAATAATATTCAACTAACGGCTCCGGGTGAGCGCTTGTTGCCGCATGCACAAATGATTATTACTGGAATGCAAAGGGCCAAAGTGGATGTTGCACTTGCAGATAATATGCATAAGCAAATCAGCTTGGCTGGGACTCCTAATATTTGGGATGCGTTTTTACAGTTTGGTATTACAAATATAGTATCGGCTATGCCCGGTGTATCTTTGGTGGCAGAGGTAAAAGCACAACAAGAGAGTACTCGATTACTATTAGAGCGCACCCTTGATCTAGCCATTTTATTTGATCCACCAAAAGTAGACGAACTCGTTGTTGAACGAATTTGTGAACTACCTATTATTCCGGTTAGTGGCTACGATACCGCAACAGGCGATAACTTTTTTGATAATCAATATGTTTATGTTGATTGGGGAACTACGTTTTCTCTTTGGCATGCGCGTCAGTTTACCGGTAAAACGCCGCCTTATTTTAGAACCAGTACCGGACGTATAGCCCTTGATTTAATACTGCAATGTGGCGGCAGTGCGTTTATTCCACAGGTATTAGTTAAAGACCATTTAGAAAAAGGCGAACTTTTTCATGTAAAAGGGGTAGAAAATACGTCAAGAGATGTATTTGTTGCCTATCATAGAGATAACGAACAGAAAGAGTTAATAGAAACTCTGGTTAATTTGCTGTCGCAAATGACACCGAGTTTACTGAAACAAAGTAAGTAGTCGTTAGACGGTATATTTTAGATGTTATTTTGATTTCAGATTTAATGCAGTTTTATTAACTTAAAAAGACAAAAATATGTCCTTTGTAATATTTTTGTCATTTAGCGGTGACACACTGCTGCTGTTTTAAAAATTAGTCTATTGTGTTTATCGAGGAAATAACATGAAATTTGCAAAATCGAGCCTATGCCTAGCCTTACTTAGTGGTTTATCTTTTAATGCGCTTGCAGAAGTAGACATTTACGGTAAAGCGAATGTAACCGTTCAATCATCTGATGATGGAGAAGGGTCGTTTACTGAAATTAAAAGTAATGCATCTCGTTTCGGACTTAAGGGGTCTGAAAAAATTTCAGACGGTTTAGAAGCTGTTTATAAGTTTGAGTTTCAGGTTGATGTGTCGGACGCTGACTCAAAAGGCGATAAAGATAATATTTCAGCGCGTAATCAATATGTAGGTTTTAAAGGTTCATTTGGTCAGGTAGTAATAGGCCGTAACGATACCGCGCTAAAGCAGGCGCAAGGTAAACTTGATTTATTTAATGACCTTGAAGGTGATATTAAAAACACGTTTAAAGGTGAAAACCGTTTAGGTAACTCAGTATCTTACGCTTCAAACTCATATGAAGGCTTTAAAGTGTTAGCTTCATTTATTGCAGAAGACGATAAAGATGCCAAAAATGGTTACTCAGTGGCATTAACTTACGGCGATGCAGGTCTTAAAAAGAGCGCTGTATATGCTGCTGTTGCTGCTGATAGTGAAGTAAATGGTTACGACGTAGTACGTGCAACAGTTCAAGGTAAAATTGAAGACTTTAGACTTGGCGCAATGTACCAAACACAAGAAAAAGTAGACGGTAGCGCTGAGGCTGACGGTTACTTATTGAATGCAGCTTACCTAATGGGTAGCAACACTTTTAAAGTGCAATATCAAACAATGGATTTTGATGACAGCGATGATAAAAGCGCAGTATCGGTAGGTGTTGATCACAAGCTAAACAAAAACCTTAAGGTATTTGGCTTTTACTCAAGTTTTGATATGGACAACAACGTTGACCAAGATTACCTAGGTTTAGGTATGGAATATAAGTTTTAACTAATACTTAGTTAAAACACTCCCTTTTAACCGCACTCAGCTGAGTGCGGTTTTTTTTTGCTTTAAATTATTTACTTATCTGCGCATAATAGCCTAGCATTTGGAATGAGGTGAAACTCCTCAACTATACCCGTAACTGTGAACAGTTTTACTGTAAGTCAGATACAAGTGCCTTAAAACTTCATATAACGAGCGGGTTAACTCATTTTTTTTTGGTACTAGTGGTACTGAGTGTGGGTTTTCTCTGCCTAGGATAATTTTTTGCACACTCAAACCGCTAAAAAAACTGCACTTCTAACCGTTAATAATGTCTCTTGGCGAGTGGGTAACACCTTAATCCTTGAGCATATTAATGTGAGTATTGAGCGTGGCAAGTTTGTTGGCTTAATTGGTCCTAATGGTGCGGGAAAATCGAGTTTACTGCGGTGCTTGTATCGATTTAATCAGCCGTCAGCGGGAGAGGTTAAATTTAATAACACCGATATTTGGCAACTAAAAAGCGAAGACTACGCCAAGCAAGTTGCCGTTGTGCTCCAAGAAACACCGTCGCAATTTAACCTCTCGTTATTCGATGTTGTGGCTCTAGGGCTTACGCCACATAAAACGTTATTCAGTTCGACCACCCAAGCAGATAAACAAAAAATAGCTCAGGCTATTAGCCATGTGGGGCTTGAATCTCATAGTACTCAATTATTTGATTCGCTATCTGGCGGTGAAAAGCAACGTGCTTTTATTGCCCGCGCTATTGTGCAGCAACCGCAACTTCTTATTATGGATGAACCAACTAGTCACCTTGATGTGAAATATCAAATTCAACTGATGGAGCTTGCTAAATCTCTAGGAATTACCGTGTTTGCGTCATTTCATGACTTAAATTTAGCTGCTGCTATGTGTGATGAATTAGTGGTTATTAAAAATGGAAAAGTTGTTGATGCAGGTAAGCCAAATAAAGTGGTCACTGAGCAGATGTTGGATGAGGTGTTTGGCGTTTGTGCACAAGTGAGCACTCACCCTCAAGTAGCTACTTCGGGTGAGGCTATTCCTCATATTACTTATTATTATGGATACCAATAATATGACGGTTTTTTCTAACCATACCGTTGCATTAATCGCTGCGCTACTATGCGCACTATTAAGTTTATTTATTGCACTGAGTTTTGGTGCGGCACCCACGTCGCTCGCAGATGTATATCAAAGCTTAACCTTTTCAAACGAGGCTTCATTTACCAGTCGTATTATTCTTGAATTAAGAATGCCACGTACTTTGCTGGCTTTTTTAGCCGGGAGTGGCTTAGCGATTGCAGGTTTAATACTACAAACAGTCACCCGTAACCCCTTAGCAGATCCTTATTTATTTGGTATTTCGTCCGGTGCTTCATTAGGTGTGGTTATACTAATGTCTTTTGTGGGAGCTGGGGCGGGTATTGCGCTATCTGGGGCGGCATTAACCGGTAGTTTAGTGGCGATGGGATTATTAATTTTAATTGCTGGCAGCCAGCGCAATGCCCAAGTTGAATCGATGTTATTGGCGGGGGTAGCCTTATCATTTTTATTTAGTGCTTTTACTAGTTTGTTACTTTATTGGAGCGATCCACAAGCAGTCGCGGCTATTTTATTTTGGACTTTAGGTAGTTTTGCTAAAGCACAGTGGCAGTCGCTGCTGTTACCTGTCTTAGTCATTATAGTCTGTACAATAATCATGTTGGGTTTTAGGCGCCAGCTTAATGCCATGTTGTTAGGCGATGAAAGTGCGACAACGCTTGGCGTAAGAGTACATCGTTTTAGAATTTTAATGCTTATTTTAAGCTCGTTGATCACGGCCGTGTTAGTTGCCAACTGTGGTGGTATTGGTTTTGTTGGCTTGATGGTGCCACACATAGTGCGCTTTTTTATCTCTCAAGGTAGCCGCGTTGGATTATTAATGACCGGATTAGTTGGGGGAATATTTATGGTGTGGGTCGATGTGCTTGCTCGTTCACTATTAAGCAACCAAGAGCTGCCAATTGGGGTGATCACGGCGGCTATCGGCAGTCTATTCTTTTTAAGTATATTGTATTTTCGTAAGCGTCAGCTGGTGGTTCAATAATGAAAACACTAATGGTACAAGGCACTACCTCAGATGCGGGTAAAAGTACCCTGGTTGCAGCACTTTGCAGAGTGTTTGCTAATCAAGGTGTTAATGTTGCGCCGTTTAAACCGCAAAATATGGCGCTTAATAGTGCCGTAACGCATGATGGCGGTGAAATTGGTAGAGCACAAGCATTACAAGCCGTTGCGGCAAAAGTAGCACCTGAAATAGACTTCAACCCGATATTACTCAAACCCAATAGTGATACTGGCGCGCAAGTTATTATTCATGGTAGGGCTATTAGCAATATGGAAGCCGACTCTTACCATGACTATAAAAAAGTGGCTATGGATGCGGTATTAACCTCGCATAATCGTTTAGCTAAACGCTTTGACTTGTTGTTGGTTGAAGGGGCTGGTAGCCCAGCTGAAATTAACTTACGCGCAAACGATATTGCCAATATGGGCTACGCCGAAAAGGTCGATTGCCCGGTTATTATTATTGCCGATATTGATAAAGGGGGTGTGTTTGCTCACCTAGTAGGGACTTTGGCGCTATTAAGCGAGTCTGAGCAAGCACGGGTAAAAGGCTTTGTGATTAATCGTTTTCGTGGTGACATTAGCCTATTACAAGGCGGGTTAGATTGGCTTGAAGAGTACACAGGTAAACCTGTGTTAGGGGTGTTACCCTACCTACACGATTTAGCACTTGATGCCGAAGATGCTGTTGCCATAGATAATAATGTTACCGAGGCCAGCATTAATATTGCGGTGCTGCTAGTGCCTCATATTAGTAACCATACCGATTTTGATGCACTGCGATTACACCCAAATATAAATATAACCTATGTGCGCCATACTCAAACAATTCCTGATGTTGATTTAATTATTGTGCCTGGCAGTAAAAATGTACTCAGCGATTTGGTATTTTTAAAAAATGAAGGCTGGGATCAGCAAATTAAACGCCATTTACGCTATGGTGGCAAAGTATTGGGTATTTGCGGCGGTATGCAAATGCTAGGTAATACGATTTGTGACCCTCATGCGGTGGAATCATCATTAGGGCAAATAGCTGGGTTAGCGCTTAGTGATTTTGATACCATTTTAGGTGAGCAAAAAGTGCTAAGCCAAGTAAATGCAATACTCAATTTAAACCAGCAGCAGGTTGCTTGTCAGGGTTACGAAATACATGCTGGGATCAGTAAAGGTCAAGCGCTCAACAAACCACTTATTCGCTTTAATAAACACCCAAATGGCTTTGAAACTGATGGTTTTATTAGTGATGATAATGCTATTGCTGGTACTTATTTACATGGCTTATTTGACAACGCAGCCGCTACAGAGCTGCTATTAAAGTGGCTAAAACCAGACAGTGAAATTAGTGGTATCAGCATCAATGAGCATCGCGAGCGCCAGCTAGAACGCCTCGCTGAAATGTGCCAAACACATTTAAACATTGAACAAATTATTAAAATTTACCAAGGACATAACAATGACTGAATCAACAAACGACAAGCACCAACAGCGCCAGCAAAAAGTAAAAGAACAAGTTGATGCTCGAGTAGCAGCGGCACAGCAAGAAAAAGGCATTTTTCAGGTTATTACTGGTAATGGCAAAGGTAAATCAACCTCTGGTTTTGGTGTGGTTGCACGCTGTGTTGGCCATGGTAAAAAGGCCGCGGTATGTCAGTTCATTAAAGGTACATGGGAATGTGGTGAGCGTAATTTACTACAAGGAGCTGGAGTTGAATTTGCTGTTATGAACACAGGTTTTACTTGGGATACGCAAAATAAAGAGGCCGATACTGCGGCAGCACAAGCAACATGGCAAGAGTCAAAGCGGATGCTAAGCGACAGCAGTATCGATGTGGTATTACTCGATGAGCTCACCTATATGGTGACCTATGGCTATATCGACCTTGAGGAAGTGGTTGCTGCAATTAACAACCGACCTGTAATGCAATCGGTAATTATTACTGGCCGTGCTGCGCACCGTACCTTAATTGAGCTGGCCGATACCGTAAGTGAAGTGCGTAATGTAAAGCATGCGTTTGAGTCGGGCGTAAAAGCACTAAAAGGCTTTGATTACTAATGTTAAAACGCATTATTCTTGGGCTGTTATTGTTTGCTGTTTATGTACCTCAAGCCTTAGCCGACAAGCCGCTTCGTATTGTGGCTTTGGCACCACACATAGTCGAAAATTTATATGCCATTGGGGCGGGTGATCTAATAGTGGGCACGCTGGATTACGCAGATTACCCACAAGAGGCGACTAAAATTGAGCGTATCGGCGGCTATAATGGCATTTCTATCGAAAAGTTACTCATGCTCAAGCCTGACATGGTCATTGCGTGGAAAAGCGGTAATCAGGCAGAAGATTTAGCACAAATTAAGCGACTAGGGATTGAATTGCATTTAAGTAATCCACGCTCTATTGAAGGCGTTGCTAAAGAAATACTAAAATTAGGTCAATTAACCGGTCATATTGAGCAAAGTAAAAAAGTAGCTGAGGCATTTACAGTTAAGCTCAACGCAATTAAAGCCGCGCAGCATAATAAAGCCATGCTTACTGGGTTTTATCAGCTGTGGCCAGAGCCTATGATGACGGTATCAAAAAATACCTGGATAAATCAGTTAATCGAAACCTGCCAAGTAACCAATGTATTTGCCGACAGCGACACAGATTACCCACAAATCAGCATTGAAAACGTGATAGTGACTAAGCCACAAGTTATTATTATTCCTGATGAAAAATCAAAACGGGTAATACCTACAGTTAATTGGCAGCAATGGCCTGAAATTCCGGCGGTTAAATATGAGCAATTTATTAGCGTTAACGCGGATTTATTACATCGTTTTTCCCCTAGAATGCTTGATGGGTTAGCACAAATGTGTGACAAAGTTGAGGTATCTAGAGAACTTATTAAGAGTCAATTATGAGCAACTGGTCATCTTTTTTAAATCACGAACTTAGCCAAGCATATATGCAGCAAACCCTTGAATATGTTGCGAATAAACGATCAAACGGTATTGCTGTGTTTCCACCAGAACCGCAGGTGTTTAACGCGTTTGATGCAACTCCACTTAGTGACATTAAAGTGGTTATATTAGGTCAAGACCCTTACCATGGAGAAGGGCAAGCGCATGGCTTGTGTTTTTCTGTATTGCCTGAAGTTAAAAAGCTCCCGCCTTCACTTAAAAATATTTATAAAGAGTTAGTGACGGACATTAATGGTTTTATTACACCGGAGCATGGCTATTTACAAAGCTGGGCAGATCAAGGTGTGTTTTTGCTTAATACCGTACTAACAGTAGAGCAAGGGCAAGCCCATTCCCATAAACATTTAGGTTGGGAGCAATTTACCGATAACGTAATTACTCATATAAATGAGCATTGCCAAGGAGTGGTGTTTATTTTGTGGGGCGCACATGCACAAAAAAAAGGTAAAAGCATTGATCGCCAGCGCCATCATGTATTGTCTGGGCCGCACCCTTCACCGCTTTCAGCGCATCGCGGCTTTTTTGGCTGTCAGCACTTTTCAAAAACCAATGAGCTGTTAATAGCGCAAGGAGCACAGCCCATTAATTGGCAAGTATAGGGTAATTGGTATTAAAAAAGGCTTTCATAAATGAAAGCCTTTTTAGTTGCTGTTGTTGATTAAAACTCTAACTCATCAATAGCAATACTATCAGCAAAATAGTCGAGCTCCTGTAGTTCTTTGCGCAAACGTTGCTTATCTTTTATTGCTTCTATTTCGCGCCATTTTCTTTTTTTATTTTTTTGAGAGGTTTTTTTCGATGTATCAGAACCTTCTAATATTTCTATTATTTCGTTTAGGCTATCCATTGATTATCTCCTATTGACCACTTTTTGAACCTCGGCATTATCTATACCACAGCTATTAATAAAATAGAATATAAATGTGACGAAACTGTTACTAATGGGTGGTGTTTTGATGAAGATCAATACAAAAAGAACGTAAATAGGAACAAGTCGAGTATTTAAAGTAAATCGCAGACATAAAAAAACGTCACTAAAAAGCGACGTTTTTAAATTCGTTAAACAGCTGTTAGTTACATCGCTTTAAAGCGTGCTTCTAATTGCTCTTGCGCATCTGCAAATGAGCGAATACCTTCAGCTAGTTTCTCAGTAGCCATAGCATCTTGGTTATGTAACCAACGGAACTGTACTTCGCTAAGTGGCTCTGGTTTTGGCTCTTTAGCAATATCGCTCTCTAGTAAGTATTCTTGTGCGTCTTTTAAATTACCTAGCTCTTCTAAAAGATTAGGGCTAATTGTTAGCTTATCGCAACCTGTAAGGGCAATAATTTCACCAGTATTACGAAAGCTTGCGCCCATAACAACCGTTTTGTAATCGTGACGTTTGTAAAACTCAAAAATACTACGCACTGATTGTACGCCAGGATCTTGTAGCGGGTCGGTTGGTTTTTCCATACCGTTTGCTACGTGCCAATCTAAAATTCTGCCAACAAATGGCGAAATTAAAAATACGTTTGCATCAGCACAGGCACGGGCTTGAGCATCACTAAATAAAAGCGTTAAGTTACATTTAGTGCCTTCTTTTTCTAACTGTTCTGCGGCTTTAATGCCTTCCCAAGTAGAGGCAACTTTAATTAAAATCTTGTCTTTGCTTACACCTTCTTTCTCGTAAAGGCTTAGTAAAGTATGTGCTTTATTAATTGTTGCTTGGGTATCAAATGATAAACGTGCATCAACCTCAGTAGAAATATAACCCGGAACAATTTCGCTAATTTCTTTACCGAGTAACACTGCAAAATAGTCACAAGCCAGCTCTAGTTGTTTTGCAGGCTGTTGCTCGGTTTCTTTAGCGTATTGCCATGCTTTATCTAGATAAGGTTTGTAAGCTTCAATCTCGCTCGCTTTTAAAAGCAGCGATGGATTGGTAGTCGCATCTTCAGGTTGATGTTTTTTTATGGCTTCTATATCGCCCGTGTCGGCCACGATAGAAGAATGTTGTTTAAGCCTTTGTAGAGCGCTAGTCATTTGCTTTTCCTCATTCCAAGCAAGTTAAAAGAAAATCTAAACTACCTTAATATAGCTATACTGCAACAGTGTGACAATGCTTGATAGGTCTTATGTCCTTATCAATGAAAAAACGGTAACGGTTGAGTTTTAGGTAGGATAATTTTAAACAAAACGTGCTTTTCGTCTCATTTAATGTTGAAATTGACATTAAATAATTTACAAGTCAATAGCTAACTATGATCACTGTTATTTCACCAGCAAAGAATCTTGATTACGACACGCCACCCGCAACAGATAAGTTCACTCAACCTGAATTACTTGAGCACAGCGAAGCGCTCATGAAAGTATGCCGTGAACTAACTCCTGCGCAGATTGGTAGTTTAATGAAAATTAGCGATAAGCTCGCGGGCCTTAATGCAGCACGTTTTAGTGAGTGGGCGCAACCGTTTACTACGAGTAATGCTAAACAAGCGGTGCTTGCCTTTAATGGCGATGTATATGGCGGTTTAGATGCCGACACCCTAACGGCTAAGCAACTTGATTATGCTCAAGAGCATTTACGTATACTCTCGGGTTTATACGGATTATTAAAACCGCTTGATCTAATGCAAGCCTACCGCCTAGAAATGGGTACAAAGCTTGAAAACAGCCGTGGTAAAAACCTATATGAGTTTTGGGGCAGTATTATTGCTAATAAACTTAACGACGTTTTAGTGGCACAAGATGCACAATACTTAGTTAATTTAGCGTCTAACGAATACTTTAAAGCGGTAGATAAAAAAACGCTTAACGCACAAATTATTACGCCACATTTTAAAGACTGTAAAAACGGCCAATATAAAGTGATTAGCTTTTACGCTAAAAAAGCGCGCGGCATGATGGCGCGTTACCTTATCGAAAACCAAGTCACGCAATTAAGTCAGCTTAAAGAGTTTACCGTGGCCGGTTATTACTTTAGCTCAGAAGCAACCACTAAAGAACTTGAACCGGTATTTTTGCGCGAAGAGCAAAGCTAAACACATACCCAAAAAGCTATGCATTGCATGGCTTTTTTTATACTGGCGCTATTTTTGCAAACCTTAGGTTATTAATAGAAACTAAGGTATAAAATAAATGCTTTCAATTCCCTCAATTACAGAAGCCGAAAAACTTATAGAAGAGAAGCTCGGCGGTTGGTTTGATGTTGTTATAAGTCATATCCCTAACTTTATAGTCGCGGTGATTATTGCGATTATATTTTCATTTATTGCCCGCCTTGCAGGCAAAGGAATGAAAAAAGTATTGCGTCGCTCGCTCGATTCTACTCAAATTGCTGACTTAATGGCCTCCATTTTTAAAGTTATTGTTTTGAGTGTAGGAGTCTTTATTGCCCTTGATTTTATGGGCTTAAAAAGTACCGTTACGTCACTGCTTGCGGGTGCAGGTATTGTTGGTCTCGCCATTGGTTTTGCTTTTCAAGATATGACCGAAAACCTAATTGCGGGTATTGCTATGGGTATTCGTAAACCGTTCAAAGCGGGTGATGTTATCGAGACCGATAACGTATTTGGTTCAGTGCATTCAATAAACTTGCGCAACACACTAATAGAGAGCTTTTACGGGCAGTTGATACTGGTTCCTAATAAAATACTATTTAGAAATGTACTGCGTAATTACAGCACTTTAGGGGTCAGAAGAATAGAGGTACCTGTAGGTATTTCTTACGCTGATGATATAGAAAAAGCCAGTGAAGTTATTGTCGAAAAAATTAATCAATTTGACTTTGTGATCCGCAAAAATGAGACCGCGGTGTACGCAGAAGGCTTTGGTGATAGCAGTATAAACTTACTGGTATGGTTTTGGATTAAATACCCTGGTGAGCCCGATTTTATGACGGTGCGTCACAAAGGCGTTGTGGCAGTAAAGCAAGCACTCGATGCTGCTGATATAAGTATTCCGTTTCCTATTCGTACGTTGGATTTTGGTATTAAGGGCGGTGAAAAACTCGATGCCATGATAAGCGATAAAATAAGTCAGCAGTCAACTAGTAAAGAGGCTGATAGCAACACTGATACAAGCCAGGAAAGCAATTAATTTTAAATTTACAAGGGTAAAGCGGTAGGAAAAACTTACTGACTATCAGCGCGTTTTTACAAAGTAAAAACGCGCTTTTTATTATAATTAATTGATGTTCGGAAGTAACTAAAGCCTTGCGTTAACTAAGTTAAAAGCGTCTCAATTAGAAAACTATATCGATAAGGTTTCTCATTTCAAAATAGATTATTTAATTAATCGAATATGTTCTCAAGCTTGATGCAAGCCCTATATAGAAGTGTCTTTGAGTAAAGGATTCAATGGTATAAGTAGCTGCAATGAGCGTCGCGATTGGCGCGTAAACTAAAAGGCTTTTAATCAAGCTATTTATACTGGCTCGGGAGTATGTTCTGCATTAAATTATATCTAGCAGGCCATAAAAAGCGCCGCTTGTGTTGGAGCAACAAGCAGCGCTGAAGAATAAGTTAAGAAGGAGGTGTATTAAATAACACTAATTTTGTTACGAATGACTTTAACCCCATCCATATTTTCTAAAAACTTTTGAGCAAGAGCACGTTCAAAACCGCTATTAGCTTTGCCTTTGAGTTCAACGTCGCCATTTTCAACCTGTACGTTTAAATTTTTTAATTCTAGGTTTGGGTTAGTACGTAATTCATGAGTAATAGATTGCTGTAAAGTAGCTTGTGTGGCCACACTACTCACTATCGCTAAATGCGTTGCTGCACTAACTTTAAAAGCAGAGACTAATAAAAATAAACAACAAAACGAAATAAAACCGATAGTAAATTTAATGCGACTCATAACTATATCCTTAGTGTGTTTTGAAAAATTATCGCCGTTATTTGGCGTTTTAATACTCATATATTGACTAGGGTTACAAGTTTCATTCCAAATTTAACTGTTTGAAATAATTGGGTATTTTATTAAGTGGTTATTCAGCTAAGTAGTTTTTACATATTACTCTGAATTGCTTACTCACTGTTTTTAAGCCACAAAAAAGCCGACAAACGTCGGCTCAATCAAATGTATTAAAGCTAAAGCTATTTTTTCTTTTTAGCTTTGGCTTTTTTCTTTGCTTTCATTTTTACTGGATCTTTACGCTTTTTAACTGGTGGCTTAGCTTCTTTATGTTTTGGCTCTAACCCTTTAAATACACGGCGTTTTAGCTTCTGCTCTATGTAACGTTCTACTTTGTAAAGGATGCCAATATCGTGCGCTTCAATTAGTGAAATCGCTATGCCTTTTTTACCCGCGCGGCCTGTACGGCCAATACGGTGTACGTAAACATCTGCAGTGCGAGGCATATCAAAGTTAATTACGTGGCTTATATCAGCTACATCAATACCACGCGCGGCGACATCGGTCGCGACTAAAATGCGGGTTTTGCCACTGTGGAAATTTTCCATCGCTTTCATGCGTTTATCTTGTGGCATTTCACCACGTAGCCACGCAGCTTTAACGCCGTTATTGGTTAGTTCACCAATAAGGGTTTCAAGGCGCTCACGAGTTTTTACAAACACAATCGCTTTACTAACATCAGGGCCGTTTAAGGTGTTAACTAATAGCTCAAGCTTGTGATGGTAATCGTCAGCCAAATGAACCCATTGGTGTATTTTAGCTTTTTCTTTGCGTGATGATTCGGCTTCAAGCAGAGCCGGGTCGTTTAAAATACGCTCTGCAAATAATTCTACGCTGTCACCTTCAAGAGTAGCTGAGAATAAAAAGCACTGACGACGATTTTTAGCTTCATCACAAATACGCAGCATTTCTTTACGAAAGCCCATGTCGAGCATGCGGTCGGCTTCATCAAGAATGAGCATTTCTACGTTTTCTGCGTGGAAGTTTTCAGTTTCCAAATACTCCATTAAACGCCCAGGTGTGGCGATTAAAATGTCGTTATTATTTTCAAAAATTTCTTTATGTGTACCGTAATTAATACCGCCGGTAACCACCCCAATTTTTAAGTGGGTTTGTTTTGCAAGTAACTCACATTGTTCATGAATTTGATAAGCAAGCTCGCGAGTTGGGGTCATAATTAATACCCGTGCAAAGCCCGGATCACGACGCGGGAAATCCATTAAATATTGAATTGCTGGAATTAAGAATGCCGCCGTTTTACCCGTACCTGTCGGTGCAGACGCTAAAATATCACGCCCTTGCAACGCCTCAGGAATGGCTTGTTGTTGAATGCTAGTAGGGGTTTCAAAACCCATTTTATTAATAGCATTGAGTAGCTTATTATCAAGATCAAATTCAGAAAATTGCATAGAGTGTCAAAAATAGGGGACAATTGCCGTTAATTATACGCACTTAAATCTACTTGGTGAATGAAAAGGTGAAAAAATGTCTGGTTTTGCATTTAAACAATTTAAGGTTGAGCACGACCAGTGCGCCATGAAGGTATCTACCGATGGTATTTTACTCGGGGCATGGGCTGATTTAAGCGATGCTAGTTCGTTATTAGATATTGGCACAGGCACGGGGTTGTTGGCGTTAATGTGTAAACAGCGAGCGCCAGATTTAAAGGTGAGTGCGGTTGAGGTTGATGAAGCCGCCTACCAGCAAGCTGTAAAAAATTGCCAGCAAAGCCCTTGGCCAGACATTAGTATTTATCATCAAGGCATTCAGCATTTTGCGGCTGAGACTAAATTTGATTGCGTTATATCTAATCCGCCTTATTTTAATCACAGTTTAAAAAGTGATAATGCAGCACGCAATGCCGCTCGCCATACCGATGGTTTAAGCTTTGCAGAACTGATTGCTGCGTTTAAACGCTTAACGCATAAACAGGCACACTTTAATTTAATTTTACCCAGCAAAGAGGCACAGTTATTTATAACCTTGGCGCAGCAACAAGGGCTGTATTTAAACGCGCATTGCAAAGTAAAAACTACACCGAGTAAAGTGTTCAGTCGTAGCTTAATGCGCTTTAGCTCAATCAAAACAGAATTACAACAAACAGTGCTTTGCATAAAAGATGAAAACAACACCTACACAGCTGATTATGTCGGGCTTTGCAAAGCATTTTATTTAAAGATGTAAGCTATAAATTGAGCTTAGTTATTTAAAAAGAAAGATAATTTACCCATTATGCATACGTATTCAGTTTTTATTTAATCAATCACCAGACTAGTGTTAACCACTTGTAAATAACGTCGAGTATGTTGTTTAACTCGCTCAACACTTGGAACACACACTATGAAGCTGAATAAAATAATCACCACTGCAGGATTAAGCCTTGGCTTAACTTTACCAAGCTTAGCTATGGCTGCACCTACAACATTTGTGCATCTATTTGAATGGAACTGGCAAGATATAGCCCAAGAATGTGAACAGTTTTTAGGGCCCAAAGGATATGCTGCTGTACAGGTATCTCCGCCTAACGAGCATATTACAGGTAATCAATGGTGGACTCGCTACCAACCTGTGAGCTACCAACTGCAAAGCCGTGGCGGGAACCGGACGCAGTTTATAGATATGGTTAATCGATGTAATTCGGCAGGCGTAGATATATATGTTGATACGCTAATAAACCATATGGCTGCAGGCAATGGTACTGGTACCGCCGGTAATAACTTTGGTAATAAACAATATCCTATTTATAGCCCACAAGATTTTCACCAAAGCTGCTCAATTAACCCTGAAGATTACGGTAATAACCGCTATCGTGTGCAACATTGCGAGCTGGTAGGGCTTGCCGATTTAAATACCGCTTCAACTTATGTGCAAAATACGTTAGCGGCCTATATTAATGACCTGCAAGCTTTAGGTGTTAAAGGCTTTAGGTTTGATGCTGCTAAGCATGTTGCTGCAAGCGATATTCAAAGTCTAATGGCTAAAATAAATGGTTCGCCAGTGGTGTTTCATGAGGTGATAGATCAAGGTACTGAAGCGGTAGATGCTTCAGAGTATTTAAGTACAGGTTTAGTTACTGAGTTTAAATATAGTACCCAACTTGGTAATACGTTTAGAAATGGCTCGCTTGCGTGGCTAAGTAATTTTGGTGAAGGTTGGGGTTTTATGCCAAGTTCGTCAGCTGTGGTATTTGTTGATAACCATGATAACCAACGCGGGCATGGTGGTGCGGGTAATGTAATTACTTTTGAAGATGGCCGTTTATACGATCTAGCTAACGTTTTTATGTTGGCATATCCGTATGGGTATCCAAAAGTCATGTCGAGTTATGACTTTCATGGTGATACCGATGCAGGTGGGCCAAGTGTGCCAGTGCACAACAATGGTAACTTGGAGTGTTTTGCAAGCAAATGGAAGTGTGAGCATCGTTGGTCGTACATTGCTGGTGGTGTTGATTTTAGAAATAACACTGCCGATAACTGGGGTGTAACAAACTGGTGGGATAACACCAATAACCAGATTGCATTTGGGCGAGGTAGCTCAGGCCATATGGCAATTAATAAAGAAGACTCAACCTTAAATTCAACGGTTCAAACAGATATGGCTGCTGGGCAGTACTGTAACGTATTAAAAGGTGAGCTTTCGGGTGATGCTAAAAGCTGTAGTGGTCAGGTTATTACAGTTAATAGTAACGGCACTATTAATCTAAATGTGGCGCCATGGGATGCCATGGCTATTCATAAAAATGCTAAATTACTACAAGGCTCGCTTCCTAATAACGGTGGTGATTGGCAAAGAACCGTTGTTTTTATCAATGCGCAAACACAAAGCGGGCAAGATATGTTTGTTCGTGGTGGAATAGATCACACTTATGCCAATGCAAACCTTGGTAGAAACTGCCAAACAACGAACATTGAATGTGCCATGCCTATTCGTCACAACAATTTAAAAAACAACACCACTTCGCCTTGGAAAGCAAACGATAATTACCTAGATTGGTATGGTATTGAGCAGGGTCAAAGCGGTGAGGCGCAAGGTACCGCGATGGATTGGACTACTAATATATGGCCTAGTGAATATGGCGCGCAAAAAACGGTAGATAATGATGGTTTTGGCGTTACACCACTTAACATATGGGGCGAACACTACTGGATGCTTGATGTTGATATGGATTGCAGTAAAGCTGTTAACGGCTGGTTTGAACTCAAAGCATTTGTAAAAAATGGCCCTGAGTGGGAGGGCGATATAAATCAAGCAAACACCCCATATGCAAGCACTAACCATATGGCCCAGTGCGGCAAAATTAATATGTTTGAATTTAATAGCTCAAGTGTAGAGGTACGTGACTTTTAAATATGCACTTTTAATCATGTACGTTTAAAACGTGATTATTATTTAAAAACCAAGTGTGTTAAAACGCACTTGGTTTTTATTTTTTACATGCACCTAATTAGCTATGTAATTTCATAGTGTGTTTATAAATCAGCTGGTATTATCGTTTTATTCGCTATTTAAAATTAAAGCAACTCAATGAAAAACTTTAATAAACTAACTTTGCTAAGCACTCTCGCTGCAGCTTTATTTATAAGCCATAGTGCGCGTGCAAACATGAGTCCTGTAGGGCTTTGGAAAACCATTAATGAAGACACCAAAGAAGCAAAGTCGTACGTACGCATTACTGAACAAGATGGCGTACTGACTGGCAAAATTGAAACAATACTCAATAAAAATAAGCAAGATGCGCTTTGTAGCGAGTGCAACGGTGATAAAAAGAATCAGCCGATGCTAGGCATGACCATTATTGAAGATGTAACTTATGCCGGAGATGGTAGTTGGGAAGACGGTGAAATACTCGACCCAAATAACGGTAAAACCTACAGTGTGCGCCTAACTCCAAAGCAAAATGGTGAACAGTTAGAAGTGCGTGGTTATGTGGGCTTTTTTTACCGTAACCAATACTGGTTAAAAGTAGAGTAGTTGAGGATTAAAAAGCGCTGCATGGCAGCGCTCCTTGCAAGAGCACGCTGTTACAGGGTTTCAGCGTACTCTGTCATCACTTGTTCTACCCAGGTGGCAATACGCTCGTCGCTTAGCTCGTACTGACTATCTTCGTCTAATGCTAAACCTACAAATTGTTTACCGTCTTCGGTAAGGGCTTTAGACGCTTCAAATTCGTAGTTACTGTCGTTAGGCCAAAAGCCAAGTTGAGTAATGGCTTGGGCATTTATTTCATCATGAAGCATGCCTAACGCATCTTGAAACCACTGACCATACCCTTGCTGATCGCCCATCCCAAATAAGGCAATGGTTTTACCATTTAGGTTTACGTCTTTTATGTCGTCCCACTTTGATTCCCAATCTTCTTGAATTTCGCCAAAGTCCCACGTAGAAATACCAAAAATGATAAAGTCATATTGCTCAGCGTTTTTAAGCGGCTCGTCTTTAATATTATGTAAGCTGACAATGTCGGCGCCAATAATATCGCGTATTTTTTCTGCCGCCATTTCGGTATAGCAGGTAGTAGAACCAAAAAATAAACCAATCTGCATCGTATTTATCACTGTGTAATTGCCTGTTATGATAGGCTCAAGTTTACCGTAAGGTATTTTTAATTGATACCTTCTCCCGTGGTATTACCAACATGAGATCACAACGTGACAACGCTATCTGACGATTTACCTGAACAAAATACTGAGCTAAGCAGCAATAGCGACTTTTTAGAAACCTTTCTTGATAGCCTCTATTTAGAGCAAGGCGTAAGTGAAAACACACTGAGCGCTTATCGCAGTGACTTAGATAAGTTTTGCCAATTTTTAAAAGGCGAAAACTTAATGACGGTAACCAGCCTCGATGTTGAAAGTTACTTGGCACACCGTGTTGATTTAGGGCTAAAGCCACGCAGTACTGCGCGTAGCATTAGTGCATTAAAACGTTTTTATCAGTACTTTGTACGCGAAAAAATAATTAGCGACTCACCTATGGTCAATATTGCTCAGCCTAAAGCGGGGCAATCATTACCAAAAACGCTTTCTGAAGCCGAAGTAGAGGCACTATTAAGTGCCCCCAATATAGAAGAGCCAATGGGGCTGCGCGACAAAGCCATGCTAGAGCTATTGTATGCAACGGGCTTGCGGGTAACTGAGCTGGTAGGGCTGAGAATGGAGCAAATAAATTTGCGCCAAGCTGTGGTGTTTGTAAAAGGTAAAGGAAATAAAGAGCGATTAGTGCCTTTAGGTGAAGAGGCTATGTATTGGCTGGAGCAATTTTTAAAGCTTGGGCGAGCACAAATGATAAAACATGCCACCGATTTTGTCTTTCCCTCTAAACGTGGGGTGGGCATGACACGACAAACTTTTTGGCATCGGATTAAACACTATGCTATTTTGGCATCCGTTGAGTCGCCGTTATCACCTCACACTTTGCGACATGCATTTGCAACGCATTTATTAAATCATGGGGCTGACTTGCGTGTGGTGCAGATGATGCTTGGCCACAGCGACCTATCAACTACCCAAATTTATACGCATGTAGCGAATGAGCGATTAAAATCGGTGCATGCTGAGCACCATCCTCGTGCTTAAGCGAATTTTTTTGTCACTAAGCCGGTCATATAGACACGATAAGATAAGTATTTTTTAGGATAGAGAACCCGTTATGAAAAAATTAATGTTAGCAGGTGCCATGTTGTGCACTAGTTTGAGCGCTTTTGCTAATGGCGTTGCAGTAACACCCGATGCCAATGATCCTATCGTGACAAAATTTGCCGCGCTTGGAGTAACTGTAAAACAAATTAACCCAAGTCCGGTTGCAGGCTTAAAAGAATTGATTACCAATAAAGGGGTGCTATATGCAAGCCCTGACGGTCAGTTTTTAATGCAAGGTACGCTAATCGATTTAAACAACCGTAATAATTTAACCGAGCAAGCACTTAATGGTGTGCGCCAATCAGGGTTAAAAGAATACGAAGATTCAATGATTGTGTATAAAGCGCCAGAAGAAAAACACAGCATTACCGTGTTTACAGATATTAGCTGTGGTTACTGTCGTAAATTACACCGAGAGCTTGATGACTTACTTGAGTCGGGTATTACGGTTAAATACCTCGCATTTCCACGTGGCGGCCTACAGGGGTCAGGTTATGCTGATTTAATGAATGTGTGGTGTGCTAAAGATCAGCAAGAAGCACTTACTGAAGCTAAATCGGGCTCGGATACACAAATTGTAAAAGATTGTAGCGCACCCGTTGCAGAGCATTACCAATTAGGCCAAAGTTTTGGTGTTAGTGGTACACCGGCTATTATTTTAGAAGATGGCACGATGATCCCAGGCTACCAACCAGCAGCCGCATTAAGCGCTGCGCTTGAGGCGAATAAAGCAGGTTAATTAAAAACCTGAGTACCTGTTTAAAAAGGCCTTTATGGCCTTTTTTTGTCTTTTTGTTATGAACATCATAAGTTAAAAAACCAGCATGAAAAAAATGATCATTGCGCGAGAACCCGTTGACGACTCTCATCTACCTAGTCATCTACATCCTGTTATTAAGCAAATTTATGCCACGCGTAACGTCTGCCATGCTGATGAATTAAATAATAGTGCGGCTACTTTACTCGACTTTAAGTTGTTTAAAGATATAGACAAAGCCAGCCAACTGTTAATTGATGCGCTGCATGCACAAAGCAAAATACTTATTGTTGGCGATTTTGACGCCGACGGCGCAACCAGCACCGCCACCTTAATGCAAGGGCTGGCCATGTTTGGCTTTACTCATTTAGATTACTTAGTGCCAGACCGCTTTAGTCTAGGTTATGGTTTAAGCCCAGCATTGGCTGAGCAAATAGTGACTATGCAGCCCGATTTAGTGATCACCGTAGATAACGGTATTTCGTGTATTGCAGGGATTGATATTGTTAAAGCCGCAGGCATTAAAGTGCTGGTTACAGATCACCATTTACAAGGCGAGCAACTGCCGAATGCCGATGCTATTGTTAATCCTAATCGTCATGACTGTGATTTTCCTTCTAAGTCGATAGCTGGTGTTGGTGTGGCGTTTTATTTGCTTATCGCACTGAGAAGTGCGCTGCGTGAACAAGGCTACTTTAGCCAACATCCCATGCCAAATATTGCTGACTTACTCGATATTGTAGCCCTTGGTACGGTGGCCGATGTGGTGGCTCTGGATGCGAATAACCGTACGTTAGTGCATCAAGGCTTGGCACGTATTCGAAGTGGTAAAACCCGCCCAGGTATCACCGCACTGATTGAAGTGGCTAATCGCAATGCAGCTCGTTTGAGTGCCAGCGATTTTGGCTTTTCATTGGCGCCACGTTTAAATGCAGCAGGGCGTTTAGATGATATGAGCCTAGGTATAGCTTGCTTACTTAGCAACGACATAAATCAAGCAAGGCGCATAGCCGGTGAGCTTGACAGCTTAAACTTTGCCAGACGTGAAATTGAGCAAGGCATGCAAGTAGAAGCGCAAGCCGTGCTCGATAGATTGGCATTTAAAGAAGATAGTGTGCCTGATGCTATTTGTTTGTATCAAGACGATTGGCATCAAGGTGTTATTGGCATTTTAGCGGGGCGCTTAAAAGAAAAGTACCACCGCCCAACCGTGATATTTGCGGGTGGCGAAAACGGTGAAATAAAAGGTTCATGTCGCTCTATTGAAGGTTTACATATGCGCGACCTGCTTGAAGGTTTAAACACTGCGCAGCCTGGTTTAATTAATAAATTTGGTGGCCATGCAATGGCGGCAGGTTTAAGTGTTAACGAGCAGCAATTTCCTGAGTTTAAACGTGCATTTGATCGTGCGGTTAGTGAGCAGCTCAGTGAAGAAAGTAAACGCTGCATTGTGTTTACCGATGGTGAGCTACCTAATGACTGCTTTAGCATGGATTTTGCGCAGCTTTTAAAACAATCGGGCCCGTGGGGGCAGCAGTTTCCTGAGCCGGTATTTGAACACACCTTTGAAGTAATCCAACAGCGTATTGTGGGTGAAAAACACTTAAAGCTAGTATTAAAGCATCAGTCTGCACGCTTAGTGGATGCCATTGCCTTTGGGATAGATGTAAAAGCGTGGCCAGATACCGAGGCGCAGTTTGTTAAAGTAGCGTATCAGCTCGATATAAATGAATTTAGAGGTAAATTTAGCTTACAACTTATAGTTAGAGAGCTTGAAAAAGTGGGCTAAAAAATATCTTCAAACCATGCATAAAAGGCTAATAAAACGCGCGGTTTTTTGTTAAAATCGGGCGTTTTTATTATTTAATGATTTTTAATTGCGCTCGGTCTCTTTTTTAAGTGCGCAATAACCTAGCCATTTTGGAGTAATGTACATGTTTGAAGTGAATCCTGTGATTAATCAAATCAAGGAAATTCGCGAACGTACTGAACTGCTTCGGGGGTACCTTTGACTACGCTCTTAAACAAGAACGTTTAGAAGAAGTTAACGCCGAACTTGAAGATTCAGCCGTATGGAATGAGCCTGAGCGCGCACAAGCCCTTGGTCGTGAAAAGTCTGCACTAGAAGCCGTGGTTGAAACAATCGATAACCTTGTTGCTGGTACTGACGATGTTGAAGGTTTAGTAGAGCTTGCTGTTGAAGCTGAAGATCAAGACACTTTTGATGAAGCACAAAGCGAACTAGCTGATTTAAACCAGCAGCTTGAAGGGCTTGAGTTTCGTCGTATGTTTTCAGGCTCTCACGATTCAAACGATGCCTACCTTGATTTACAATCAGGCTCTGGCGGTACTGAAGCACAAGACTGGTGTAATATTTTACTGCGTATGTACTTACGCTGGGGTGAAGCAAAAGGCTTTAAAGTAGAGCTTGTTGAAGCGACCGATGGAGATGTTGCTGGTATTAAAGGCGCAACAGTACGTTTTTCTGGTGAGTATGCATATGGTTGGTTACGCACTGAAACAGGCGTACACCGCCTAGTTCGTAAAAGCCCATTTGATTCAAGTGGTCGCCGCCATACCTCGTTTGCATCTGCGTTTGTTTACCCAGAAGTTGATGACAACATTGAGATTGATATTAATCCGTCTGACTTACGTATAGACGTTTACCGTGCATCAGGCGCGGGTGGTCAGCACGTAAATACCACTGAATCGGCAGTACGTATTACCCACGTACCAACCAATACCGTGGTGCAGTGTCAAAACGAGCGCTCGCAGCATAAAAATAAAGCCCAAGCAATGAAGCAGTTAAAAGCGAAATTATTTGAGCTTGAGCTACAGCAGCAAAATGCTGAAAAGCAAAGCCAAGAAGACAACAAGTCTGATATTGGCTGGGGAAGTCAAATTCGTTCATACGTACTTGATGACTCGCGTATTAAAGATTTACGTACTAGCGTTGAAAACCGTAACACTCAAGCGGTACTCGATGGCGACCTAGATAAATTTATTGAAGCCAGCTTAAAATCTGGTTTATAACCACCAAGCTAAAAAAGAGCTAAAAAATGACTGATCAAATCCAAGACGAAAATAAGTTAATCGCTGAGCGTCGCGGCAAATTAGACGCTATTCGCGAAAATTGCCCAGCCAACGGTCATCCAAACCAATTCCGTCGTGAGCATTACACGGCAGATTTGCAGGCTGAGTTTGGTGATAAGAGTAAAGAAGAGCTAATCGAATTACAGCACGTAGTATCGATAGCAGGTCGTATTCTTGCTAAACGTGGTCCATTTATGTCTATTCAAGACATGAAAGGCCGTGTACAAGCATATGCCTCAAAAGACGTTCAAAAAGATTTAAAAGCAAAATATGGTCAGCTTGATATTGGCGATATTATTGGTGTTAAAGGCGCGCTGAACAAATCAGGTAAAGGCGATTTATACGTAGAAATGACAGAGTACGAACTGCTGACTAAGTCACTTCGTCCACTACCAGAAAAATTCCATGGCTTATCAGATCAAGAAACTAAATACCGTCAACGTTATGTTGATTTAATTACTAACGAAGCAACGCGTGAAACATTCCGCATTCGCTCACAAGTAGTTGAAGGCATTCGTCGCTTTTTAGCTGACCGCGATTTTATGGAAGTAGAAACGCCAATGCTACAGGTTATTCCTGGTGGCGCGACGGCACGTCCGTTTGTAACGCATCATAATGCGCTTGATATCGATATGTACTTGCGTATTGCACCAGAGCTTTACTTAAAGCGTTTAGTGGTAGGTGGTTTTGACCGCGTATTCGAAATTAACCGTAACTTCCGTAACGAAGGGTTATCGACACGCCACAACCCAGAATTCACTATGATTGAGTTCTACCAAGCGTACGCTGACTACATTGATTTAATGAACATCACCGAAGACATGTTACGTACAGTTGCAACTAATGTACTGGGCAGCCCAATTGTGGTTAACACCACTAAAGATGAAAACGGCGACGTTGTTGATTCAGTAGAGTATGATTTTGGTCAACCATTCACGCGTTTAAGCATGGCAGATGCTATCTTAAAATATAACCCTGAGTTTGATGCTGCGGTATTTAACGACCCAGAAAACCACTTTGAAGAATTAAAAGCGTACGCTAAACAAGTACACGTTAAAATTCCTGAAAACTGCGTATGGGGCCCAGGTAAGTTCTTATGTGAAATATTTGAAGAAACGGCTGAGCATATGCTTATCCAACCTACATTTATCACAGGCTACCCGTGGGAAGTATCTCCACTTGCACGTCGTAACGACGAAAATCCATTTGTAACTGATCGTTTTGAATTTTTTGTTGGCGGTCGTGAATTAGCAAATGGTTTCTCAGAGCTTAACGATGCACAAGATCAAGCTGAGCGTTTTACTCGTCAGGTTGAAGAGAAAGACGCTGGTGATGATGAAGCAATGCATTATGACGAAGACTACATTCGCGCACTTGAGTATGGTTTACCACCAACGGCAGGTGAGGGCATTGGTATTGACCGTTTAGTGATGCTATTTACTGACTCATCAACTATCAAAGATGTTATTTTATTCCCGCACATGCGCCCACAAGCTGACTAAGCTTGAAGGAATAAACTATAAAATTATTAACGCCGCTAATTAGCGGCGTTTTTTTTGCCTTATTGTTTGTGAGACATTGCCTAAACTTTATATTAGGGCTTTTAATTAATAAGTACTACACTGATAATAAAATGTAAGTACAAAGGGATATTAACCTTTAATTCAGTTTCATTATCATAAAGTTGCCTCACTGCTTAGCAACATTAAAGCAGTGCTATAACTTTTTGGTATGATTGTTTTTTAAACATTATGTTGTATTTATGTGAATTTTTTAGCTAAAATATGGCCGAAATTTGTACATGGTCATTATTAGTCGTAAAAATAAAAATTTCTAAAGGACTTAGATAAATAATATGAAAGCTAAACGAGTAGAGTCTTTACCCGATGAGAGCACCACAGAGCAACAGCGACAAGCTTACTATCGCGCATGTATTGCTGAGTTTCAAAAATTGGGCTACCAAGAGCAATACCTAGCAGAGCTTACGGATGAACTAGTGCCAGTGATGGGTGTTAACTCAAGCACTCCAAATACCTAACCTGATTAATTTTCAAACTAATTACACTTTAAAACCAGACATGTGTGCAATCTATAGCCATATAGTCACTTTTGTCAGAAAAGTGTTTGACATATTTTCTGAAATCTTTATTATACGCCCCACAAGACGGAGAGGTGTCCGAGTGGCCGAAGGAGCTCCCCTGCTAAGGGAGTATAGAGTTTGTAGCTCTATCGAGGGTTCGAATCCCTCCCTCTCCACCATTTTTTAAATGGCGAAATCTTGTAAACGTAAAGATGGGCGCATAGCTCAGCTGGATAGAGTACCTGGCTACGAACCAGGCGGTCGGAGGTTCGAATCCTCCTGCGCCCACCACTCTTTACACACTCTGCTTAGAGTATAAAAAGCAAATAGTAAAAGTGGGCGCATAGCTCAGCTGGATAGAGTACCTGGCTACGAACCAGGCGGTCGGAGGTTCGAATCCTCCTGCGCCCACCACTTTTACACACTCTGCTTAGAGTATAAACAAGTAAAAAAATGAAAGTGGGCGCATAGCTCAGCTGGATAGAGTACCTGGCTACGAACCAGGCGGTCGGAGGTTCGAATCCTCCTGCGCCCACCACTTTCTATTACTACAAAAGTTAATAGAAAAGAAACCGACGAAAGTCGGTTTTTTTGTGCCTAAAATAAAGTGAAATTGGCAAAGTAGCTAGCTACGAACCAGACTGTCAGAGGTTCACTCTTACAAGATACGTCCTCGCCCAGCACTTTCATAAATAAGCCGACATTAAGTCGGTTTTTTTGTGCCTAAAATAAAGTGAATATGGGAAAGTAGCTAGCTACGAACCAGATGGTCAGAGGTTCACTCTTAAAAGATACGTCCTGCGCTCACCACTTTCATACATAAGCCGACATTAAGTCGGTTTTTTTGTGCCTGAAATTTGAGACAGCTAACAGATATTAGTTAAACCCAATTATGTACACCGCTAAATTTTGCATCCAGTCACTTCTCTAAAAGCGCAGCGCCTCTTAAGCTCTTTGTGAATAACGCCCTTAAAAACCTAAATGCACAAAGAGAAATGAATGAGGAGCAAATGAGAAGTTCAAAATCACAATGAGTATTTAAATGTCTGTAAGCTACGGTCTAGAAATAATACCACCGCCAACTTTTCAATGTAGACAAAGGGCTTGCTTGCTCACGGAGATGTGCCGCTTCTTCTAGCTACGAACCAGGCAGTCACAGGTTAACCCTTACAAGAGATATCCTGCTTCTACCGCTTTTATAAATAAGCCGACACTAAGCCGATTTTTTATGTCTGAAATAGAATCAAAAGGCTAGACTACGGAGAAAATACTCGAGATTTATCTAGTTTTGGCTTCATAAATTAGAGAGCAATTTCGGTTTGTATTATATCTAACTCGCCTTGGCGTATTTGACTAGTATTAAAAATAAGCCGTATGGATACTATAAGACTGTTAAATAAAAGTAACAAAGTTTAACGTTTACACACACATCCAAAAGGTCAAACATGCACACAATAAATAAAACAGCACTATCAATAGCCGTTGCGCTGGCTTGTTCAATGCCATTGAATGCTCAAGAAGCTTCTACGGATAAAAAGCAAGCGTCAGAAAAAGAAACAGTTTCATTAGAAATCATTTCGGTAACAGCAACTAAGCGCAAAACAAGACTAATGGAAACACCTGTCGCCATTACAGCATTAACTGAAGCCGAGCTGAAAAGAAACGGTGTTAATAGCGTTAAGGATATTGCTAACTTAGTTCCTGGCTTAGATATTTCAACTGCAACAGATCAAGCTGCGCCGGTTATTTCTATGCGAGGTGTACGCTCTACCAATATTACTGAGCTTGGCGATCCGGCTGTGGGTGTTCACCTTGATGGTATTTACTCACCACGTATGCAAGGTGCCCTTGCATTGATGTATGACATAGACAGAGTTGAAGCACTAAGGGGCCCACAAGGCACCCTATTTGGTCGTAACTCAACGGTGGGTAGTATCAATGTTATTTCAGCAAAGCCAGAGTTTACCGACTTATATGGCAACGTTAGTATCGAAGCGGGAAACTTTAATAGTAAAAATATTGATGCCGTTTTAAATATTCCTATTAATGATGAATTTGCCGTTAGGTTTTCAGGAAAAGGCTTGAAACGGGATTCTTATTTAGAAGGGTATTACGATCCTAACCAATATGACTCAAGACGTTTAAGCGACGATATTCTTAATGCGCCGGTAATCTCTGAAGATTCTTATCAAGGTGTGGGTCAAACAATTACCCAACGAGAAAACTGGTGGATAGATGGCGCTGGCACAGATCCAGAAGCGCAAAAAGTTCGCGCACTAACACCAGCTGATAAAAGCAATTTTTACAATAATGCAGATGAATATTCATTTAGAGTTAGCACCCTATGGGAGCCTTTAGATGGTAATTTTTCAAACCACACTGTTTTTCAAAAGTATGTAAATGATAGCAACAACAACCTAGATTTAGTTAACTGCGATAAAATTCGCGGCAGAAGTGCTGAACTAGGTGGTGACTGCACCAACTTTTTACCCAGCGATAATACTTATCAGGCGGTTGTAAATGTACCCGGTAAGCTTAATTTAGACATTACGTACTTAAGAAATACTCTTAACTACGACATAAACGATGAATATTCGCTTGTCTGGTTATTGGGCTATGAAGATATGGAACGCTCTTCAGCACAAGATAGTGAAGTAGGTTTAGACCCTTGGGATGGCGCAACTTACTTTTTAGACGGCACTGGCGCAGAATCTTTTTCAACTGAGCTGCAAATACAATCTGATGAATATGGCGACTTTATCTGGATTGCAGGTATAAATTACTTTCATGAAAGAACAAAAACCTTAGGTTATTACGATAATCCTATGGATGACAAAGCATTTTGGGATCAACCCGATCGTTCTACCGATGCCCTCGCATTATTTGGTCAAGGTACATACAACTTAACTGAAAAGTTACACCTAACACTTGGCTATCGATTTAGTGATGAAACAAAAGAAGATAAAGGCGGAAAAACCTATCGCTGTTCTAATGCTGATGGCTGCGCCGTAGGTTGGTTAAATAGAACTGATTTAAATAACCTTCCTGTTGATTACTACGAAGACCCTTCTATTTATGCGTCGTACTTTGAAAACGACAATAAGGGAAGCTGGAAACACCATGATTTTCGTGTCGGTTTAGATTATGACATTTCACCTGAAACCATGGTTTATACCTATCTTGCCAGTGGCTTTAAAGCCGGTGGTATTGGTGATGTTTACGAAGTGGTAAACGACAGAACCGGTGACGTTACTCGTTTTGAAACCAAGTTTAATCCAGAAGAAGTACTTACTTGGGAATTAGGGGCTAAATCGAGCTTTTTTGATAACTCATTAAACTTAAAAGCGGCATTTTTCTATACTGACTACACCGATATGCAATATGCATCTGTAGGCTCTATCGGTAATGTTGAGCGCTTATCTGTAGTCGAAGATGAAGATGGCTCTCCCGTTTTAGACGGTAATGGCGAGCCTGTTCTTGATTTTCAAAACAAACCTGTCATTGCTTATTACACACAAAATGTCCCTGGTTCAACAATAAAAGGGATTGAGCTTGAGTTTGACTGGAAGCCGTATCCAAATGGTCGAATTAGTGGTTACGTAACGTGGACTGATGCAAAAGTTACTGAAGATTGGAATACTAAATGGGACTACGACGCGGAGTATCTGTTTGATATTTCTTATGAAGAATCAAAAGATCCTGAAAACACCCTGTTAGCTACCAATCTTAAGGGGAATAATTTAGCAATGACCCCTGAGTTCACCGCCAATATAAGTTACACACATACACTTAACTTAGGGGAATATGGTTTTGTTCACGCATGGCTAAATGCCAGCTGGAAAGATGAATCGTACTCAACGGTATGGAATGTTGATAAACATTTAGATGACATGGATTTTCAAGTGCCAGATAAAGCAACAAAATATATCGATGATAGCCGCGATGCATTTGCCGTATTTAACGCCTCTATTAAGTATGAGCCGCAAGGACAAAACTGGTTTGCAGAAGTGTTTGTTAATAATGCCTCAGATGAAACTATTCAATACTGGAATAATACTGGCAAAGGGATCCCTAAAGGCAGCTTTGGCATGCCGAGATACTACGGTATGAGAGCGGGTTTTTCATTCTAAATAACCGAGTAAAAAATTATCCTCCTACAGGCTAGAGTACTGTAGGAGGTGCTTGATTAAATAAGGAATTTAATAATGAAAACGAAGCTAATTTCAACCTTGGTTGCTGGCCTTATAGTTATTTCACCCGCCACACACGCTAACTATTTTAAAGACGATTTTTCGTGGGGATTTGACACTCGTATTTGGAGTGCACGTAGTGGCGATAATGGCTCGCCTTTTGGCTGCGAATTTACTCCAGGAATGATTAATCCAAGTCAACACGGAATCACTCTTTCCTTATCAGAAGGTGCGTGTGCTGAGCTGCAAAGTAATCACTTTTATAGTTTTGGTAAGGTACAAGGTAGTGTTAAGTCGGGCAATATCGCCGGTACCGTGTCTTCTATTTTTACTTACACCTCATGGTGGGATTCGCCAGGACGTGCGTGGCAAGAGATAGATATCGAACTATTACCTTCTTTAGGCAATGTCGTTCATACCAATGTTATCTACCAGCCCCAAGGAGGCACATATCAAAGCTGGGAAGAGGATATTGATTTAAGCCAATTCGGGCTTGATTACAGAGAAAACTTATTAACCATTGGCTTCGACTGGTCTAGTTCATCAATTCGTTGGTATCTCTTCGACTCACAAGGAAACGAGAAAACAATTAGAGTGATGTACAAAGACAATGGGGATGGCGTAATAGCTAATAATGAAATTCCCAGCTATGCGTGGCCAATTGATAAAACAAAAATAATGATTAACCAGTGGAATGGTGACAACTCGACTCAAGGAAATTACTTTCCGGGTCAATACTACGGCAGCCCTTCGTGGGCATATTATGATTTTATTGAATATATTCCACACTAAATTAATCAATCCGTATTTATAAAACAGTATTTAATCTCGAAGGTTTTAAATGTCGAAAATAAAACACCCTAAATTATTACTTTGCTTATTGCCTGTTTTTGGCATGTTCAACTGCCAAAATGTATTGAGTGCAGACAATCAGCAAGTTAATTGGCCTTATGTGAACACACAACTTAAGCGTGATCCTGCCGTTGAAAAACAGATTGATAAACTGCTCGAAACAATGACTATAGAGCAAAAAGTTGCGCAAATGATACAGCCAGAAATTGGCTATTTAACTGTCGAGCAAATGAAAAAGTATGGATTTGGCTCTTATCTAAATGGCGGGAATACCGCCCCTTATGGTAACAAACGAGCGGATCAAGCTACTTGGTTAAAATACGCAGATGAAATGTACCTGGCTTCTATGGATTCGACTATAGATGGTATTGCGATCCCGACGGTGTGGGGGACCGATGCCATGCATGGGCATAGCAATGTGTATGGTGCTACGTTATTTCCGCACAATATTGGCTTAGGCGCAGCGCGCGATGGCGATTTAATAAAACGTATAGGGCAAGCAACAGCAAAGGAAGTGTCGGCCACGGGTATTGAGTGGAGTTTTGCACCCACAGTAGCGGTTGTCAGAGATGAACGCTGGGGGAGAACCTATGAAAGCTATTCAGAAGATCCTGACTTAGTTAAATACTATGCGGGTAACATGGTGACTGGTATTCAAGGTGACATAGGCGCTGACTTTTTAAAAGGCAGTAACCGTATTGCCACCGCTAAGCACTTTGTGGGAGATGGAGGAACTGAGCGAGGTATTGACCGCGGTAATACGCTAATTGATGAAAAAGGGTTAAGAGATATTCACAGCCCGGGTTACTTTTCAGCGATTAATGAGGGAGTGCAATCCGTTATGGCATCCTTCAATAGCTGGAATGGTAAACGTGTACATGGCGATAAACATTTATTAACGGATGTACTTAAAAACCAGTTAGGTTTTGATGGCTTTGTTGTAAGCGATTGGAATGCGCATAAGTTTGTAGAAGGCTGCGATTTAGAGCAATGTGCGCAAGCAATTAACGCGGGCGTTGATGTGATCATGGTGCCAGAGCATTTTGAAGCCTTTTATCATAATACTGTTGAGCAAGTGAAAGCGGGTGTTATACCTCAATCACGAATAGATGATGCTGTTAGACGTTTTTTAAGAGCTAAAATTCGCTGGGGTGTGTTTACAAAGGGTAAACCATCCTCGCGTCCTGAGTCACAATACCCGCAATGGTTAGGTGCTCCTGAACATCGAGAGCTGGCAAGAGAAGCGGTAAGAAAGTCATTAGTGTTATTAAAAAACAACAATAACCTGTTGCCAATAAACCCAGCTAGCCATATTTTGGTTGCCGGCAAAGGCGCTAATGCAATCAATATGCAAGCAGGTGGTTGGAGTGTGTCTTGGCAAGGCACTGACAACACCAACAGTGACTTTTTAAATGCGACCTCTATTTTCTCAGGATTACAATCATCCGTTTTAAAAGCAGGTGGTGAAATAAGCTTAAGTGAGTCTGGTGAGTATAAAACCAAGCCAGACGTAGCCATTGTAGTTATTGGTGAAGAACCTTATGCAGAGTGGTTTGGAGATATAGAACGACTAGAGTTTCAGCCTGAAACTAAACAGGCTCTCAAATTACTTCGTAAACTTAAGGCCGATAATATTCCTGTTGTCACCGTCTTTTTGAGTGGCCGCCCGCTTTGGGTAAATAAAGAGCTCAATGCATCTGATGCTTTTGTTGCTGCATGGTTGCCAGGTTCTGAAGGCCAAGGTGTTGCCGATGTATTACTCACTGACCGACAAGGGAATGCTCAGTTTGATTTTGTCGGTAAGCTGAGTTTTTCATGGCCAAAATACGATGAGCAATTTAATTTAAACCGTGGTGATGCCAATTACGATCCCTTGTTTGCGTATGGTTATGGGTTAACTTATCAAGACAGCATCAATATGTCCGCCTTAAGTGAAAAAACCACGCCTAGAAAGAACGTAAAAAGTAATGCCCAGCCTTTGTTTGTAAGAAGCTTAGCTAAAAACCTAACTTGGAAACTAACAGATAGCACAACAGCACACGTTTTAACGACCGGCTCATCGGCAACCAGTGGTGATAAAAAAAGTCTGCTCATGCAGTCTGTGAACTTGTCGTATCAAGAAGATGCAAGACAATTTAGTTGGCCATCTCAATTTGCTAATGCAACGCTGAGTCTAAGCTATTTAAAGCCTGAACTACTTGATAGCAAATTTAATAACGCCTATCTTGAATTAAAACTGCGGTTAGATAAAGCGCCTGAGCAAGACACTAAATTACAGCTTATGTGTAACGAAAGTAATTGTTTAAGAAGCATTAAATTTTCATCGTTAAACAAGGTAATGTCTGATAAACGCTGGCATACTTTGGCAATACCGTTAAATTGTAATGATGGCGATGTATCTGCAGAGATAACAGATGTACTGCGCGTAACTAGTCGTAACTTACGCTTAGCAATTGCAGATGTAACCTTAACGAAGAAGCCAGATAATAATGCTTCAAAATTAAGTTGCGCAAATTAGCCACACTCAATGGCAGTCGACAAAGAACAGATAATCGGCTGCCTTTAAAACTGGATCTACGAATGTGAATGCCAAAAACCCCAGAAGCCACCTTTTCTGGTTATTTCAAAGTTGTGGTTGGATTGTATATGCAATGCTAACTGAGCTGATGATTAAAATACCCAGCGAAGAGCCGTGGTCAATACACATACCGCATTTAATCATTGATGTAACATGTGGTTTTTTGATCACGCTAGCTTTAAGAAGAGCTTACAACTGCTCAAGCAAGCACGCATTCAAAACTAAAGTCGCATCACACTTAATACTGTTGTTAACTGCAACATTAGTTTGGACACAAATAAAGTGGGTCACTTTGCAATGGTTATATGGCAATGGCTGGCTTGCCATGTCGTGGTTTGACTTTGGTACTTGGACGTCAGCATCGTTAACTATGCTTTCAACATGGACTGCTTTTTATTATGCAATTAAAATTTATTTAGATAATTTAGAGCAAACTCAAAAAGCCGCCGAAGCGACGCACCTTGCCAAAGAGTCGCAACTTAAAATGCTACGATACCAGCTTAACCCGCATTTTATGTTTAACAGCATTAATGCCATTTGCACCTTAATCTTAAAAAAAGAAAGTTTGCAGGCTGTTAATATGCTCGAAAAACTATGTGACCTACTGCGCCATAGCTTGTATACCGACCCACTTGAAAAAGTAGCGATTAAAGAAGAAATTGCCATATTAAAAACCTACTTAGATATAGAGCAATGCCGATTTACCGACCGGTTAGAAGTAAATATAAGCGTTGATGAACCATGCAACGATTTATTAATCCCTTCTTTATTAATTCAACCTTTAGTCGAAAATGCCTTAAAACATGGCATGCGAGCAGATCAAAAAATGGTGATCACAATCAATGTTGAAAAAACAAAAACCGCATTGCTCATTAAAGTTGCAGATACTGGCAAAGGGTTTAACGACAATAAAAAATCAAAAAGAGGCATAGGCTTAGCTAATTGTGAGCAACGCTTAAAATTAATCTATGGAAACAGCCACCACATTGAAAAAGGCAATGCCAAAACAGGCGGCGCATGGCTGTGTATTTCTCTTCCTATTAATGGTTTGCAATAATGATTCAATTAAAAACTTTACTGGTTGACGATGAATACAGCGCTATTGAAGGGTTACGTATTCGTTTGGAAGCTTTTGACGAAATAGACGTGATTGGCAGTGCCCAAAGTGTTGATGAAGCAATTAATATACTGAACAAACATGACGTAGATTTAGTTTTTTTAGATATAGAAATGCCAACAAAATCAGGCTTTGAGTTAATTAAACATTTTCAGCCAGAAAGCTGCCCAGCGGTTATTTTTGTTACTGCATTTCACCAACATGCGGTTAAAGCATTTGAAGTGCGCGCACTTGATTACTTACTTAAACCCGTTAAGTTAGACCGCTTAGCTGAAGCGATTGATAGAGTTATTAATACTGCAAAGCTAAATAGTAAAAACGAGCTCATTGAAGTACAGCAGTCATTGGTGAAAAATGACCCCGACGAAATCGCTGCTTCTGCTAATTCTGACTATAAATTTGAAGCCGAAAACTTAGTGATCCAAGATGCTAAAAACCCGATTCAAATAATTCCGTTTAAAGATATTTTATGGATCGACGCCGCTGGCGATTATATGTGTGTTCATACACTGATAGAAACCTATGTAATGCGAGCGCGTTTAAAAGATCTTGAAAAAAACACCTTACCAGAAGACTTCTTACGCATACATAAATCAACCATTGTTAATTTAAGCCACATCAAACAGCTCAACCCATTACGTAACTCTGAATACATGGCAGTGTTAGATAATGAAAAAAACCTAAAGGTGAGTAGAACGTACAGTAAAAATTTAAAAAGCTTAATAAAACAATAACGGTGGTTTTTTAAATAATACCACCGCCAACATTTTTAATGTAAACGTAGAGCTTTGCTTACGTTGCTTTTGACTTATAAATTTTTAATTACTTCTCTAAAAGCGCAGCGGCTCTTAACCTCTTTGTGAATAACGGCTTTAAAAACTTAAATATACAAAGAACTTGCTTATATTAGCAGCGCAGCTTCTCATTCCTAAAACCTAAAACCTAAAACCTAAAACCTAAAACCTAAAACCTAAAACCTAAAACCTAAAACCTAAAACCTAAAACCTAAGCTGCTCTTTAAACTCGGCTGTGTTATTTTGAACGTCTTGTTTAAAAGGATCTTGCTGTATGTTTAAAACCGTATTTTTTACATTCTTATTTATTTTAAGCGCACTTTTTACTGTTGCTACACATGCAAATGAGGCTAAACATGCAATCGCCGTTGGTGCAGAGCAATTTGCTTTGTACTTACCGCAATTAAAAAATAAACGTGTAGGGCTGGTGGTTAATCAAACTTCTGTCGTGGGTCAAACACATCTGGTTGATAGCTTGCTGGCTAAAAACATCAACATCACTAAAATTTTTGCACCTGAGCATGGCTTTCGAGGCGATCATGATGCGGGAGCACATGTTAAAAACGCCGTTGATAGCAAAACCGGTATTCCACTGATTTCTATTTACGGTAAAAACAAAAAACCAAGCGCCAAGGTGCTTAGCGATGTTGATATCATTATTTTTGATATTCAAGATGTGGGCGTACGTTTTTATACTTACATTAGCTCTATGCATTACATGATGGAGGCTGCGGCTGAACAAGGTGTTGAATTTATAGTACTTGATAGGCCAAATCCTAATATTAGCCACATTGACGGGCCAATTTTAGAGCCGCAGTTTAAATCGTTTGTGGGTATGCACCCAATCCCTGTATTACACGGTATGACGGTAGGCGAGCTAGCTAAAATGATCAAAGGCGAGGGCTGGATCAATCAAGCTCATGATTTAAAGCTAAACGTGATCCCTGTTGCAGGCTATACCCGCACAACGCCATACAGTTTGCCGGTAAAGCCAAGCCCTAATTTACCCAACGATCAATCAATAGCGCTTTATCCCTCGTTGTGCTTTTTTGAGGCAACCCCTGTTAGCATAGGTAGAGGAACTGATTTTGCCTTTCAGGTTATTGGTTATTCACCAGTAGCACTTGGGGACTTTAGCTTTACCCCGCGTTCAATAAAAGGCGCAGCGCTTAATCCTAAATTTAAAAACCAGATGGTGAAAGGGATTGATTTACGCCATAGTGATACCGTCGGTTTAAACTTAAATTATTTAATTAATGCTTACCAGCAACTGACTCAGGCTAAACAGCCGTTTTTTGAACGTGCCGACTTTATGGATAAGCTCGCAGGAACTGATAAATTAAGACTTGCCATAGAAGCAGGGCACTCAGCTGAGGAGATTAAACAAAGTTGGCAAGCCGGGCTCGAGCAATTTAAACAGCAAAGAGCGCCTTATTTGCTCTACCAATAAAGGAATGAGTGTGTATTTAAATTTTTCCGTGTTAGCAAAGCATACTTTTTTTAACGCACTGACTATTGCGCTTTGCTTTATTATTACCGGTTGCAGTGGCGCAAGCAGTGCAATTAAATCTCAGCGCCCGTTTATTCCTAATCAAATACAGAGCCTCGCTAATGCGCAAGTTATTGCTACCTTTCCTGAGTCCAACCCCAGTAGCCGAGAATATGTAAATAATCGTGGGACCTTTAAAGCGTATAAAGGGCGCGGGCAATTATTACTACAAAATGAAAGCGCCTTAAGTGCCGATATTTATATTAATAATAAAAAGTTAGCGCTTGATACCCTGCAAAAAAATACTGAGTATGCCTTTAATTTAGGGCAGTACACTCACAATGGAGTTAACACTTTTAAGATTGATAACATTCAACCTGCTGACGGCAGTTTAACGCTGCGATTTGCCTTTGCTACTCTAAATAGCTCAGCGGCTAAAACCATTGATTTTAGTGCGGTAGATAAGCTAATAGAAAAAGATGTAAGTGCGGGCTTTCCTGGTGCGGTACTAGCGATTGTTAAAGCGGGTAAGATATTAAAATTAACCGCTTATGGTGATGCCAAGCAATATCAGCAAAATGACTTAATGTTGTTACGCCCAGAGCCTATGCAAACAAATACACTCTTTGATTTAGCCTCAAACACAAAGATATTTGCCACTAACTTTGCACTAATGAAGCTTGTGAGCGAAGGGCGATTAAATATAAATAACAGAGTGAGTGATTACCTAACAGAATACCAAGGCGATGGACGAGAGCTGCGCCAAGTTAAAGATTTACTCACTCATAAAGCCGGTTATCCGCCAGTGTTCGACTTTCATCGAAAAGATACCCGCTATGGCGAGGCGTTTTTTTCACAAGCCAGCGACACCACCAAACAATTACTGCTCACCAGCGTGCCACTAGCTAGCGAGCCAAGCGCCCAGCATGTTTACTCTGATATTGATTACATGATTTTAGGTGTTTTAATTGAGCGTATTAGCGGCCAACCGCTCGACGAATACCTAGAGCAGCATATTTACGCGCCTTTAAAGCTCAATAACACCTTATTTAACCCGCTTAAAAAAGGCTTTAAACGTCAGCAATTTGCCGCAACGGAGCTAAGTGGAAATACCCGCGATGGCCGTATTCATTTTGATAATATTCGCACCAATGTACTGCAAGGGCAGGTACATGATGAGCGTGCTTTTTATTCACTTGATGGTGTAGCAGGCCATGCAGGACTATTTAGTAATGCCCCCGATTTAGCCGTTTTATGCCAAGTGTTGCTCAACAAGGGCGGTTACGGCGATAAGCAAATTTTTAATTCCAGTAGTTTGGCGCAGTTTTTAACCCCACAAAGTACCGATGAAACCTACGGCTTAGGTTTTCGTCTTGCAGGAAATAATCAAGCGCGGCGCTGGCACTTTGGCCCATATGCCAGCCCACAAGCTTATGGACACACAGGTTGGACTGGCACAGTAACTGTGATTGATCCCGCTTACGATTTAGCTATTGTTTTACTTACCAATGCACGCCATTCACCAATTAAAGGTAGTGAAAAACGTTATCAGTTTGTAGGTAAAAACTTTGAAACAGCTCAATATGGTTCTATTGTTTCATTAATTTATGAGGCGCTGTTAAATCAGTAAACTCAGTGAGTGACTTAATGGTGTAAATCTATTAAGTTAACTGCTTACTATTAACTAACCAAGGCTGTTAAAGCCGCGTTTATTATAAAAATTAAAAAGGTTTGTTTATGCATTGGTATTCTATTTTGCCACCGCTGATTGCCATTATTATTGTGTTTTGGCGCAAAGAAGTCATTATGGCGCTGCTTGTTGCGGTAATTTCATCGGAATTTTTACTCGCATTACAAGGTGAAGGAAATAGCGTATTTACTACGTTTTTAAATAGCATTGAGCGCATAGTTGCTGTGGCCAGTTCTCCCGGTAATACCCGTATACTCATCTTTAGTATTTTAATAGGCGCCTTACTTGCCTATATTCGCGAATCTGGCGGTGTTGCTGCTACTGTTAATTTACTGATGAACAAAGGCGTTGCTAAAAGTAAGCGCCAAGTGGGCTTTTTAACTATGTTTACCGGCGTTGCGGTATTTATAGAGTCAAACTTAAGTGTGCTTACCTCGGGTATTTTATCTCGCGGCCTGTTCGACAAATTTAAAATGAGCCGCGCGCGTTTAGCTTATATAATCGATAGCACCAGCGCCCCTGTGTGTATTTTAATTTTATTAAATGGCTGGGGTGCATTTGTACTGGGCTTGTTAGGTAATTACGAATTAGGCGAGTCGGCAGTATCGGTATTGTGGGGCAGCGTAGGCTATAACTTTTACGCCATAATTACCTTGGTTATTGTTTTTTATACCATTGCGTTCGATAAAGTACACGGGCCAATGAAAGTAGCCGAGCAAAAGTTAGAGCTACAAAAGACTGAACTAAAAGAAGAAGTAACAGGCTCTAAAGCACGCTTTATGCTAGTACCATTGCTTACGCTGATTGTTAGCATGGTCGGTTTTATGTTTTACACTGGTAACGGCGTACTTGCCGAGGGTAGTGGTTCAAAATCGGTATTGTACGCCACGGTACTGGCTATTGTTGTGGCCTATTGTTTAATGATTGGTTCGCGCCAGTTTACCCACCACCAATTAGTCGATACCGGCTTTAAAGGCATGGGCGAATTACTCCCACTGGTAAGTATTGTATTGCTCTCGCTCACCTTGGGTGCAAGCTTAAAAGAGCTAGGTACAGGCGTGTTCGTGGCATCTTTGGTTGGCGATTACTTACCAATATATTTAATAGTGCCAGTGCTGTTTTTAACCGGTGCGGTTATGTCGTTTACTACCGGTACATCGTGGGGTACATTTGCCATACTTATCCCCATTGGCGTACCGCTTATTCAAGCGCTTGGTTTACCGCCATCGCTGGTGGTAGGCGCTATTTTAGGCGGCGGGATATTTGGCGATCACTGTTCCCCTATATCCGACACCAGCGCAGTATCAGCTATTGCCTCGGGCTGTGACTTACTCACCCACGTTAAAACCCAATTACCTTATGCGTTAGTGGGCGGCGGCCTAACGTTTATGGCGTACTTAGTAACGAGCTTAATTGTGTTATAAACACATTTTAAAATAAGTCAGTTTCAAATACTAAAAAGTCTGCTTAATCGCAGGCTTTTTTTTTACACGTAGGTTGGATTGAGTGACACGAAACCTAACGGAACGCCAATTTATTTCACAGCTTTAAAGCATAGGATATACGCTGTTTTGTAGGTGCTTAGCGCGTTGGATCTGAGCCCGAAATCTATGTCTAGCTTTCAGGCCGAAGTCATATTACTTTCTTCAGCTAATATGCTTTCAGATCCGCGTGCTCAATTTATTCTTGGCTGTATTATCAAGATTGTTAGGAGGCAAGCGCTGTTTTTACAAGCAGAAGAAGCGGGAGATAAATTCGCAATGCTATTCGCTATTTATAACTTTGGTTGCCTTGTTGATGCCAAACAGGTCGCCAGTGATTAGTAAGCGTTCAAGAGCAAGCTAATATTAACGACGTATAAGATATGCACAGTAGTGACTTTAAGAGTTATTGCAACGAGCTTGATCACAACGCATTCGGCTATCGTCATATCTGACAATACAAGTCTACTGAGTAGTAGGCTTATTTTTAATACAAGGGCAATCACTACCGAGGGCGCTGAGATACTTTTGTTGTAAAGTCTTTATATTTGTTTGCTTTTTAATCGATAACGTGATTGTTTGTTGCAAGTTGTTAATTGTTAAACGTGAGGTTTATATTCTTGTTAAGAGAAACTTCCTTTGATCACTTGAAGCCTTTGCATGATTAATATGATGTCATTTTGATGTATCTTACTTTGGGTATTACTCTGTATTTGACCAAAATGAATCTCTTAGGTAGGCTAAAGATATAAAACAATTTGAACTGATTAGATGAAAAATAATAAAAATATAAGGCTTATAGATTTTACTACTAAAAATTTGGGGCTTATTTCTACAATTATTTTCTTTATTTACACTATTTTTTGTTATTTCTGGACAGTTACTTACTTTAATAATTGGGGCGTTTTTGCTTTTGATTATTTATCAAATACTGACATTTATAATTTTACTATAGTGTCTAGCGGCCTCCCTTTTTCACTCACACTTATTCTACTGGCTCTATTAATACTTAAAACGACAAAAGATATTTCTCATGTATTAGAAGTAAAAGCTCGTACCAAGGAGATAGTTTATAGCGATAAGTACGATGGGTATGAAAAAGAAAATAATATGCTGTTTATAAACGCTCTAACTATATTGATCTTGATGTTAGTGTCATATGCGACTTACGGCTATCACTTAAAGTCTATTTCATCTAAGATCGAGTTAGCCAAATATAAGATAGTAATTAAAAATCGTGAAGATAATATGTGTGGCCATATTATTAGTAATGTGGGTGATAATATAGCCCTATGGGATTACAGTTCTGATAAAGTTGTGGCTTTAAACAAGAGTGCAGTCGAAAGTTACAGTGAGATGAGGTTGCCTCCACCCCCATTTGATTACAAGTTGATATATCCTGATGGGACTTCAACGCCACGTAAACATGGCTGGACTTCACCACCACCCAGAAATATAAAAATAGAAACTGAAGACACTAAGAAAGCACTTAAAGAGTGGAGATATAGCTTCCTAAAGAAATGCTCCCACTCAGGATAAGAATATATTTTTAGTGAATATTTAATATGTTAACTATACTAAACTGAGTCCATCATAATAAGCTCTGATTGGTAAATTACTTTATTAATCTTCAAATTATTGTTTGAAAAGTTAAATGATTTTTTATACTTGTGGGGCTCTCATCTTTTGCTTAGTGGCAGACAATTTATGAAGTCCCGCACTGCTTAACCCCATCTCCAGCATGCTTCAGCGCAATAATCTGTCCTTTCCTGTTATGTGCCATAGCGAGTATGTCACCCGTATTTATATTACTTTCAACTGCATGTTTTCCTTTTAAATCACTGAGCAGTGACTGCTTAATTTGTACCAGTACCTCGTCATTGCAGCTGGCTATGTACCAGTCGTTGTCGACCTTTACGAGCGTGCCGTATTCTATATGGTGTTGTTGATGGCGGCGTAAGTCGTTTGCTAATTGGGTGTCGAGCGCGCGTTTTTGTTGCGTTATGGTGCTTGCGTAGTTACCTGTTTGATCTATTTCATGCGTTGTTATAAACGAGTAGTCGTGTATGTCTATGGTGTTTAATACGGTTTTAGGGGCAGTATTTATCACGTTGTTACTGTCGAGAACTATAAAAGCCAGTAATCCCAATGCGCAGGTAAGGCTTGTGAGTTGCAGGGCAAAGCCAAGCTTTTTAGGTTGTTTTTGGATTACGCTATGTTTTAACGCCTGTTGCTGAGCGTGCGAAAGTCTGGTGCGCGCTTTTCGTTCGTTATAATGTTGTGTGAGCTTTTCATCAAACTGCTCATCAGGCTTGTTCATTATAATCTCCTAATAATTGTTTTAGGTTTTGTTTGGCGTAGCGTAGCCTTGTTTTTATGGTTTGGGCGTTGCTTTGCGTTATAAGCTCTATGTCGGCAAGGCTAAAGCCTTCTTGTTGTAAGGTGATGGCTTCGCGCTGCACAAAACTAAGTTGCTTGAGCGCAGCATTAAACGCTTCATAACTTATGTGTGTGTCGCCTATGTGTGAGTCACTACTTGTTAATTCACTTTGATTGTTATTTTGCGCAGGTAGTTGGCTGTTTTCGTCAAGCTCGACAAAGTGTTGCTGTTTGCGGTATTCGTCTATTAGGGTGTTGCGTGCGAGTCGAAATAACCAGGCTTTGGGCGTGGTTTGTGCTTGGTAAAGATGGCGCTTTTCAATAACCTTTAGCCATGTTTGTTGGCTTACGTCGTATGCTAAATGTGTATTAGATTGGGTAACTAGGTAGTGATATAAATCGTTGCTGTATAAGGTAATAAGCTGCTCTAAGTGGCGGTTGTCGCCACTTTTTGCATACCGCGCCATGCAGTCTTTGCTTGGCGCTTCAAATAACCATGACTTAATACTCAATAGCATAGGCGCTTATTCCTTTACTGCGAACTGTCTAATTTAAAATCAAGCTGTACGGTTTGACCTGTTTGTAATTGTGCCACACCTTCAATTACTTTTGGACGATATTTCCAGCGTTTAATGGCGCGAAGTGCTTCGCGATCAAATATGCGTTTTGGTTCGGCATTTACTACTGTGGCATCAATCACTTCACCAGTGGGTGAAATATTAAAGCTAAGTTGCACCCAGCCTTCTATACCATCACGTGCTGCGCTAGTTGGGTACTTTGAATTTATGCGCACAATGGGTGAAGCATCTCCCGTAGGGCGGGTAAGTGTTTGCTTCATATCGTTACCAAATCCGTCAATTACTATGGGTGGTGCTGTGCTTATTGCTGTTATTGGCTCATTACTAGGTGTTACACGTGGTGGTGCTTTAGGCGGCACTTTAGGTGTGGGTGGTGGCGGTATTCTTTTAATATGCGTGGTTTGTTTATCTTCTGGTGCTTGAAAAATCTCAACAGTAATATCATCACCCAATTTTATAGGTGCTCTTTGTTCGCCACTAATTAAGTATTGCATAAAGGCAAATGCGATAAAGGTCATCGCAGCACCGCCAAGAACAGCTGTTGATGTTTTGAACATGGGGTTTTTAGGAAATTCAAGTGTGTGCATAAGCCGCTCCAAATTAACTTATTGTGTTGTTTCAGAGCTATAACGGCTGGCAAATAGAAAAGGGGTGAAATCGTTTTAAAATTTTATTAAAAATACAGGGGTAGTATTTAACCTATATAAAAGGTCTCTTGATTTTTTTATTTTGGGTTGGCTAAAAAGAATGTAGTTAATTTAAGGTTTGCCTGTTATTTTCTATTTTATTTACTCTAGGTAGATGAAATTTAGAGCTTTAAGTTGCTTCCCTGCTGTTGTTATATTTTACTTCTCAGTAGTGGCGGTGGCAACATTCAGGCATGCTCATTAAAAAGGATTTTATAAATGAAAAAAGCAATATTCGTTTTTTTATTATTTGTTAGTGCGTGTTCATATTTCGAAAGTGAAACAGAGCAAGCTAATCGTTTATCCAAAACACACCAAGTAGACATTCAAGCTGGTGAACCCCGTTTATTTTTCCCTGAACAATTTGCAGTTAGTGATGGAGAGCCTCCAATTCTTGAAATGGAAATGACTACGCTTGCAGATGCTTCTGAGTCACTCGATGGTATTGAGGCCGCATTAACGACCTATCCTCCAGGGTTTGTTGCTGAAGCAATTGACGCTATTTACCTTTCTGGACCTATGCTTATAGAGGGGGCCGCTGCTGGAGGAACCTATTCAAGTAATTCCATAATTCTAGTTAATCTCTCAGGATGGAATGGCACGAATTTTAATTTCGAAAATTCGTTGAAAGGGGTTCATCATGAATTAAGCTCGTTAGTTTATATACGTTCACCTTTCGTTATATTTGCATGGCAAGCTTTGCTGCCAAAAGACTGGAAACCCGCAGCATCTAATTTTGACGCGCTTACAAAGTATAAATCTGCACCCGATTATAACGCAGGCTTTTTGTCTGATTATGGTAAAACCTCTGTCGGAAACGACTTTAATATTTATGCTGAATTTGCCTTTGCTGAACCTGAAAAACTGCGGGAACTTGCCGCTACCTATCCAATAATAGCTAAAAAGTTGAGTTTGTTTATTACCGCGTATACGCAGTTTTCGGCTAAATATCAGCAAGACTTTGAAGATTATTTTGCGAGAACAGGTTTGAGTGATGTTGCTGTACAGCCTGATAATTTTGAAATGACTATCCATTTAGATTTAAGCGATCTTAAGCCACAGATAAGCCAGTAATGTATTAAGTAGTAAAAATAACAAAAAAGAGGGGAGGCTCCCCTTTTTTGTTATGCATTACTAATGCTTTGAATGGAAACTTAATTTTTCACGTCATCTTCGTGAAGATCTTTAAACAGCTCACCTTGGGGATGCTCAAAAAATTCATCATCATCTTCATCTACTACCAACATTTGATCTTGCGCGGTAGTTTCTTCAATGCGCGGATCCATCGTAGCTGCAAGTGGCGAGTTGGTAACATCGGATGTACCGACCACATAATCACTGGGTTCAGGCTGCTCTACTTTTTGTTTAGAATTAATAAAGGTTAGTAGTAAGTACATAGCCACGGTTAATAGCGAAATTGATGCATACAATGCTTGGTGACCAAAGTAAGTCATCAGCTGTGCGTTAACTGTTGAGCCTATTGCTGCACCGGCGCCAAAAGCGACTAATAATGCAGATGATACGCCTACGCGCTCTTCGTCCTCAACCCGCGAATTAGCTAGCGCCGAACAAAGCGGATATAAAGTAAACGCAAATAAACCAAATATAAAAGTGAGTATATAAGCTGTTAGTTGTGAAGTAGGCAATAAAAACAATGCCAAACTTACAACACCAATAGCTGCTGCATTAGTACGAATTAACACGCTACGGCGAATGCGATCAGAGAGCATCCCCATTGGCCACTGGGCTAGCAAACCAGCTAAAATAGTCACCGACATAAAAATAGCAATTTCTGCGGCGCCAAAGCCAGATAGCTTAGCAAATATAGGCGCTAGGCCATAAAAACTACCATTGATAATGCCTGCAAAGTGCACCGCGGTAAGCGACTGTGGCACTTTTTTAGCGTAATCAAATAGGCTCATTTTTATCGGTTTTAACGGTTTTGGGTGAATTCTACGAGTGATAGAAATTGGAATAATGCCGATAGCCAATGCCATGCACACTAAAAATAGCGGTGCATACCCTAGCTCAGGAAATTGTGCGAGCGCTAGTTGGCCTAAAATCATGCCTAAGTAAGAGGTGATCATATAAAAAGAGAAGACTCGCCCGCGAGATTCTGGCGCAGATTGTTCGTTTAGCCAGCTTTCTAGCACCATGTAATTACACATCATCCCTAAGCCAACAAAAAGCCTAAGGCCTAACCAAATATATAGATTGTCGCTTACTCCGTGTGCGGCCACACAGGCTGTCACTGCAGCGGTACTAGCGGCAAAGGTTCTGATGTGACCCACCGATTTAATTAAATGATAGCCAAGTTTTGAACCCAGTAATAAGCCAAGGTAATAACACGAGGTCATTAGGCCTATCCAAAACGTAGACGTGCCTTGTTTACCTAAATAAAGGGCTAAGTAGGTAGTAAGTAAACCGGTGCCAATAATTAAAAATAAATTAGCAAAGTACAGTGATGGAAATGATTTCATTTAAATGCAAATTATGAGCTAAGACAACTAGATACTAGAGCAAGCATGAAGGTTTTCCAAGCTGTAAAAAATGTGTTCTGTAATAATGATCACGTAGCGCAAGAATATAGAGCGTCCGATAAATTATTTATTAATAAAAATAGTGTTTGATAAGGTAGCGACCAAAAAAATCGGGCGGTTGAGTGCAATGCTAGAATAGCGAGTGTATTGCAGGTATTATGCTTAAAGATAATTTTAAGCATTACTTACTCTTTAGAGAGGAAGTTAGGGCCTGTTGACCTTTTAAGGTTAAATTTGCAGCAGTCTGTTTGGTATTTAGGCAAGGCAGCGCATATGTGGTGTGGTTATTCCCCATAAATAGGCGATAACGCAGCATCAATGCCAAACAGGCGCTGCCCGAAGGGTTCTGCCTAGGGGCGATTTACTCTTTGTTGCTCGGTTTTTACTTAGCCCACTAGGTTACAAACCTCGCGCCGCGATTAAACAGCCCCTAGTTTGAACAAATTTTAATCCGCAAAGGTCAACAGACCCTAATGGCAGCAGTAATATTTTTTTGGAATTAAAAATGACCAGTGATAATCAAGCTATAAATAAGCGTAAAAAGAATAATCCGCTTATCGAAATCGTATTTAATATCATCATACCTTCAGTCATTTTAATGAAATTTTCAGGGCCTGAATATTTAGGCAGCGTGATTGGCTTAATTGTGGCGCTTATATTCCCTATTAGTTACGGTATTTATGATTTTATAAAAGCGGGCTCATTAAATTTTATTTCACTTTTGGGCTTTTTAAGTACTTTGCTTACCGGTGGTATTGCGCTGTTTGAGCTTAATGTTGAGTGGTTAGCAATAAAAGAAGCGGCTATACCAGCAATCATTGGTTTTACCGTGCTGATGTCGGGCTTTTTTGGTAAACCCTTGCTAGCCAAGCTCTTATTAAACTCACTTTTATTTAAGTTAGACACTATTTACGATGCTCTTGATGAGCGCGGCAATACGCAAAACTTTAAACAAAAGATTACTAATGCTAATTACTTATTAGCACTCACCTTTGTGTTTTCATCAACGATGAATTACCTCTTAGCTAAATGGATTGTTACTAGCCCAGCAGGTAGCGTGGAATTTAACGAGCAACTTGGTGAAATGACGCTATTGAGTTATCCAGTGATCGCGATTCCATCTATGATAATGCTGATTGGAATTTTTATATATGTAATTAAGGTGCTGACTAAGCTAACCGGTATGAAGTTTGAAGAAATGGTTAATGCCGAGTAGATATAACGCATAAAAAACCGTTGTTTAGCAACGGTTTTTTTGCTATCAATATTTACTTGTAGTGAGAGTAAAGTTGGTAATTAGTTCTGTGGTACGGAATAAGTTTATAGTTTGGTTGTAAAAAAGTGACTAAGTCGGTGAGTTCAGATACGGTCATGGTATCGTTAAATACCGTCATTTTTGAGCTGCCATCTTCATTTCTGGCGTCGGGTCTATAAGGCCTAGAAAACCGATGTGAGGGGTTGATCACTGACGTGACCAGCTCAGCATAAGAAATTATTTTGGTTTTATTACCTCCTAGCTTAATAGAAATATCGTCATGTTTTGTTACGCTGCTATCTTCAACGCCTGCAAGGGTGTGACATGCCAAGCACTTATATTTTAAAAACACGGCTTTACCTTGTTCTGCATTCCCCTCTGGCAAGCTAAAACCTCGTGGAGAATCAACTCCTTTATCACAGCCTGTGAGTGCAATTAAACACACGATTAGTAGAGTGTATTTCATTAGAGCTCCTGTATTCTCAAATTAATTTTACGCATTACTAACGCAAACTCATTTGCGTCAACAAATGCTTCTTTTAAGAAATAGCCTAATTTGAGTGTAGTCAAAGAGTGGCGAATAGCCTAATTGTTGTGCATATATGCTCAAGGAGAATAACTAAAGAGTTGAATGATAATTAATGATGGAATGAAACATCACAAGCATGAAAAAGCCCAGCAACTTGCTGGGCTTCGTAAACTAAACGTTTACCATAAATATTAACTGTTCAATTGGCCTGTAGATGACTCTATGTGGGCGCGAACAAACCACTGATATTGCTCAAGCTCTGCAAGTTGCGCAATGATCATATCTTCAGATACCGGATCAAGCTCACCGAGTGACTCAATAGCTTTACGGTGATCACCGTTAACGCCGTTATATACTTTATCTAATGCAGCTAGGTGTTCAGTTACTAAACCTTTGCCGATAGCGTAATCTTCCCATGAACGACGATCGACAATTGATTTTGGTGTACCAACAGGCACGCCGCCTAAAGTGGCAATACGTTCTGCTATGGTGTCTGTCATTTCACGTACGGTTTCAACTTGTGGGTCTAGCATTTCATGTACGCCAATAAAGTTTGGACCTACTACATTCCAATGAATATGCTTTAAAGTTAGTTGTAAATCAATTAGCGCTACCATGCGATCTTCTAGAACAGATATTGCTTTACTTGCTGATTCATTTTCTACACCGGGAGCGGTAAATTCAGCGACTTTGTTTGCATTATTACTGTTACTCATTATGCCTCCTACTATTTCAAAATAGTGTTCGCTTAACTCAAGTGAGTGTTTTAATTGCGATAACGAACACGTCTGTTCTAATAGAAGCAATGAGCATGCCGTTAGGTTTTTTATTGTAAGCTATTGAAATATATTGATTTATTTTTTGTTTGATAAAGCTTCAAGGAGTATTTAGCTTAAAGGGGTATGAAAAACATGCACTTTTTTTGTAAATTCTGCAAAAAATACATTTAAAAATGGAGTACTTTAAAGGCTTTTTTTGCCTAAGGTATTTAGGCAAAAAGAAAAGTAGAGTTCAGGGTTTAATCGCTATAGCGTTTTTTAATATTGATGTGCTTTTAATACTTCAAGCGGAATAATGTCGAGCGCTTTTTGGTTTGTCGCTTCAAGTACCGCAGGAGGAGCAACATTCGCAGCAATGGCATGATACCAACGAATCGCACATAAGCACCACTTATCGCCAGCTTTTAAACCAGCAAAATCATACAAAGGATTAGGGCTAATTAAATCGTTGCCTTGCGCCTTGGAAAACTGCAAAAATTCGTCGGTCATAATGGCGCATACACTATGATTGCCAAAGTCTGAATCTGGTACATAGCAAAATCCCTCACGGGTATAGCCACCGTTGCCACAGCAAAGTTGTAAGCGAGTTCCTAGTACATTTAATTGATTAGCCATATGAAAACTTACCTTGTAATAACCATTAAAAGCAGGGGGTTTACCATAGCAGGCTGTTAGTGACTTAGCTATCTATGCTGTTAATTTTATATATCTTTTAAGCGAATAAAAACTGCACTTAGTGAAGCCAAATGCAGTTTTTATTAAATAAGGGATTTACGAGAGCAGTGCTGCAGCTAAACGCACAAAATCAGAAGACGTTAAAATACCTACTAGCTGACCTTGCTCGCTCACAACGGGCATGCAACCGTGGCGATTATCTACAAAAAATTTAACGACATCTGATAGCGGCTGCTCTGGCGTTACACTGATAAAATCACTCACCATAATATCTTCTACTTTTGTGAGTTTTTCTTTGCGTTGTAATGCATTAGCACCAAACGTTGCCATGATCCCCATAACTTTGGCGACCATTATTTTTTGGGTAAGCATACCGACAAATGCGCCGTCTTCGTCAATAACAGGAATATGACGAACGTTTTTTTCTTTCATTAAATTGTGTGCGTCATGCAAAGTGCTTTTTATGTTTACCGAAAATGGGTTAGCTGTCATTAAGTCTGTAACGTTTTGACTCATGTTTATTCCTTTATATTATCTGCAGTGTATCAGCATATATTAGCGTTATTTTTAAGCTTTGCACCTTATTCAGATCAAGGTTTTTACGTATTTTGTAAACTGAGGGAGAAGAGGCAACACTTAATTAAATGCCAAAAAGCATTTAATTAAGTGCTTAAAACTACTGGTAAGTGTTATTCATAGCCACGTGGTGTTTTAGTTTTGATAACTGCGATGTATCCATGCCAACTAGCGTAACTAAGTAGCGGCATAATAATAATGAATCCAGCGGCACCTGCAGCAAAGCCAAGCGCTACCAGTACAAATATACAAATTGACCACACAACCATGGCTGCAAAGTTTTCTTTGACTGCGTGGATTGAAGAAACGACTGCGGTCATTATATCAACACGTCTTTCCATCATAATTTGCGGGGTAAATGCTGAGATTGAAAACACACTGACCAACAAAATTCCGCCGATAATACTGCCTATAGTTAAAAACGCAGAAAGTTCTTCAAAGGTAGGATTTGCGTGGTTTGGATATAATGCATGCACAATTGCAGCTAGGCGCATCCAAATAATCATAATCACCATGAGTAATACCGCAAAACCCCATTCACCTACGGGGTTACGAAACATTGATTTCAATGAATGGCTTAATGTAGGTTTGTGGCCTTTCTCAAGCTCCCAGGCTACATCGTATAGGCCAACGGCGAATACCGGACCGATTAAAGCAAAAGCAACGGTTGCAGGTAAAATAGCTAAGTGGCTGTCGGTAAGTACAACAGAGTAAACAATCGCTACCGGAATAAGCGTGAAGATTAAACCGTAAATTAAACTTAACATGGGCGCGCGCGCCATATCTTTAAACGCTAACGAAAGCCAATGAAAAGCGGCAAATGTATTTACTTTGTTGCACTCTAAACAACGTGCGAATTTAGTGTCTTTATCTATTGTGTTTGTAGTTGGCATAAAGATGCTCCTTTTTTAGTCACCTTTTAGGTTTAGAACATAGATGTTCTATTTACAACTCATAAACGCTTATACGCAAGATTTAGTCGCTTTGTTCATTTGTTAGTCATTTTTGTTGGGTTAGCTATTTTTTTTATTTAAATATATGTTTGAGCATGTACTTAAAAAGTGGGTTCGTATTTCTTTTCCACAGTGGTAATCTAAACCCTGAAGCTAATTTTAAGAGACCGTAATGAAGGAAAATAAACAACAATTTCAAGGAGCTTTACTGGGTAGTAAACGGTTTTTACCTCTGTTTGTGACGCAGTTTTTCTCTGCTTTAAATGACAATGTTTATAAGCAATCAATCCTGCTTATTTTAATTTTTCAGGCTGCTACGGTAGCTGATGGTGCCTTTTATTCTAATCTGGCGGCAGGATTATTTATTTTACCGTTTTTTCTATTTTCAGGCATGGCTGGGCAAATTGCAGAAAAGTTGGAAAAATCAAAACTGATCAGCATCGTAAAGTTTTGCGAAATTCCTATTATGCTGGTGGGCGTAGTATCGATTTTAACCGAGCAGGTTTGGTTAATGTTAGGTACTGTATTTTTAATGGGTTTACAAAGCACTTTTTTTGGACCGCTTAAGTACTCTATTTTACCGCAGCATGTGGCCCCAAATGAGCTAACCAAAGCCAATGGACTGGTGGAGTCTGGCACTTTTGTCGCTATTTTATTGGGCACCGTATTTGGTACCTATTATATAACCCAAGCAGCGGGCCCTATTTATATCAGTATCGCAATAGTGAGCCTTGCGGTTATTGGCTTTTTAAGCAGTCGATTTATTCCTAAAAGTGCAGCCAATAATGCTAACTTAAAAGTATCGATTAACCCTATTACTTCAACCAAAAGTGTTTTTAATGCGCTTAAGGCACAAACCGAGTCGGTGGGTAAGTCAGTATTAGGGATCAGTTGGTTTTGGCTTATTGGTGCGGTGATACTAACGGCGCTCCCTAATTACGTAAAACATGTAATGGGAGGTGATGAGTTGGTGGTGACAGCTGCTTTAGTGGTGTTTTCGTTAAGTATTGCATTAGGATCTTTATTGTGTGAAAAGCTATCGCGCTCACGTATTGAGTTAGGTATTGTGCCTTTTGGTGCACTATTAATTACCTTATTTTTATATTTACTAAGCCAAGAGCCTGGTATTGAATTTTATCACCAAGTGAGTGAGTTGCAGCTTACTCTTGAACAAGTGATTAATACCGGCGATATGCTCTGGCATTTTGTTTGGATGGCAGGAATAGGTATTGCCGCAGGGTTTTATACGGTACCTTTGTATGCACTCATTCAGCAGCGTACTCACCCCGATAGCCGTTCACGAGTAATTGCAGCTAACAATGTGTTAAATGCATTGTTTATGGTTGGCAGCGCCGTTTTAAGTATTGTTACTTTAACGCTATTACACTGGGATATTTCACAATTACTATTGTTATTAGCAGGGCTTAATTTACTAATATCGCTGTACATATACACCAAAGTACCGGAGTTTTTCTTACGTTTTATTATCTACATTTTAGCGATTTGCATGTATCGCGTGCGCACTAAAGGCGAGCTCAATATTCCCGATGAAGGCGCTGCGGTGGTGGTAAGTAATCATGTTAGCTTTGTTGATTGGATGTTTATTTTAGCGGCGTCACCTAGGCCAATTCGGTTTGTTGTATTTGCACCTATTTACTATTCACCGGCACTTAATTGGTTGTTTAAAATGGCCAAAGCTATCCCAATTGATAGTCAAAAATCAAATCCTAAGGCGTTTAATAAAGCTTTTGATAACATTGCGCAAGCACTGGAACGTGGTGAGCTGGTGGGTATTTTTCCTGAAGGCAAGCTCAGCGGTGATGGCGAAGTTGATGTATTTCGCCGCGGAATTGAAAAAATAATTCAGCGCACGCCTGTGCCTGTTATCCCAGTTCATTTAGATGGATTATGGGGCAGTATGTTTAGTCGAAAAACTAAATGGCGACTACCTAGACCCAAATGGTCGTTGGTAAGCGTAGCGATTGGTGAGCCGGTTGCGCCTGAACATGTGAGTGCCGATGACTTGCGTGATCGAGTACTTGCTTTAAAGTAGCTTAGTAATAAAAAAGCGCTGCAATTATTGCAGCGCTGTGGTTGTGTTATTTAATGGTTATTAACGGTCTAAATTCATTACTTTAGTCCATGCTTTAACAAAGTCTTCTACAAACTTTTGTTTTGATGTATCAAAAGCATACACCTCAGCAACTGCACGTAGCTCTGAGTTTGAACCAAAAATCAGATCAACCGAAGTAGCGGTGTACTTTTGCTCACCCGACTGACGGTCAAAGCCTTGATAAATGCCAGCATCTGACGATTTTTTCCATACCGTCGACATATCTAATAAGTTAACGAAGAAATCGTTATTTAGAGTACCAGGCTTGTCAGTAAATACGCCGTAGTCAGTGCCTTTATAGTTTGCATCAAGTGAACGTAAGCCACCGACTAATACAGTCATTTCAGGAACTGTTAGGTCAAGCTGATCCGCTTTATCAATCAGCATTTCAGTTGGTGATTTATAGCTCTTATCTGCATCAAAATAGTTTCTAAAACCATCGGCAGGCAACTCTAATAAGCTAAATGCATTAACGTCAGTTTGTGCTTGTGTAGCATCGCCACGGCCAGCATTAAACGGCACGTCTACTGAGTAGCCTGCATCTTTGGCTGCTTTTTCAATCGCTGCATTACCACCAAGCACAATTAAATCAGCAAGCGATACATGGCTTTTGCTAAATAAGCTGTCGTTAAAGTCAGCTTGAATCGCTTTTAATACTTTAAGTACCTTTGTGGTTTCTGCTGGATTATTTACTGCCCAATCTTTTTGTGGTGCTAGCGCAATACGTGCGCCGTTGGCACCGCCGCGCATATCTGAATCACGGTAACTGGCAGCCGATGCCCATGCTACACGTACTAACTCAGGTACACTTAGGTTCGAGTCTAAAATAGCAGCTTTCAGCTCTTTTACTGCACCAGCATCAATGTTTGATTTAGTCTCTGCTGAAATAGGGTCTTGCCAAATTAAGTCTTCTTTAGGTACTTCTTTACCTAAAAAGTTACGTGGTGGTCCCATATCTCGGTGAGTTAATTTGTACCATGCTTTAGCAAATGCAAGTTGATACTCTTTTGGGTCATTTAAAAAGCGTTCAGCAATTTTGCGATATTCAGGATCAAATTTTAACGCTAAATCGGCAGTGGTCATTACCGGTGGGTTAAATTTACCTTTAACGTGCGCATCAGGTACTGACTTATGTAATGATTCATCTGTTGGGATCCACTGAATAGCGCCAGCAGGACTGCGAGTTTGTTTCCACTCAAAGTTAAGTAGGTTGCTTAAATATAATGATGACCAGCGAGTAGGTGCTTGTGTCCATGCGCCTTCTAAACCACTAGATACGGTATCTTCAGAGTGACCTTTACCACATTTGTTCTTCCAGCCTAAACCTTGCTCTTCAATACCTGCTGCCGCAGGCTCTGCACCCACACAGTCTTTAGGTTTGTGCGCACCATGCATTTTACCAAAGGTGTGACCACCGGCGATAAGTGCTAGGGTTTCTTCATCGTTCATCGCCATGCGAGAAAACGCAACACGAATATTTTTAGCTGAGCCAATAGGATCAGGAACCCCTTTAGGCCCTTCTGGGTTTACATAAATTAAACCCATGTGTGTTGCACCCAATGGGCGTTCTAGTTTGCCGCTGGCATCTTCACGGTCGCTGGCAAGCATTTCTACTTCAGGACCCCAGTAAACCATGTCTGGTTCCCAATCGTCAGTACGACCACCAGCAAAACCATAGGTTTCAAATCCCATGTTTTCTAAGGCAACATTACCGGCTAATACGATTAAATCTGACCATGAAAGGGCTTCACCGTATTTTTGTTTAATTGGCCAAAGTAAACGGCGCGCTTTATCCAAGCTTACGTTATCTGGCCAGCTATTAAGCGGTTCAAAACGTTGTTGACCACCGCCAGCGCCACCACGGCCATCAAGCGTACGATAAGTACCTGCACTGTGCCAAGTCATACGAATAAAAAATGGGCCATAGTTACCAAAATCTGCCGGCCACCAATCTTGAGATTGGGTTAGCAGAGCGTCGATATCACTTTTTACAGTGTCTAAATCTAGGCTGTTAAATGCCTCTGCATAATTAAAGTCACTACCGTAAGGGTTTGAACGTAGATCATGATCGCGAAGAGGAGATAGGTTAAGTTGATCTGGCCACCAAAATTGGTTGGTTCTGGTTGCACCCATTTTTGCCTCACCCATGCCTACAGCACCTTGTGGCTTAGACATTTGTGGTTTTTCTTGACTAAAAGCAGAGCCAGACATAAGTGCCATACTTATAAATCCAACAAGCGCTTTTTTTGTAAATGATCGGTTTTTCATTGTCAGCTTCCTTAAAGTTAACGAATTTCGTTATATACAAAGCGTATTAAAAATAGGGTCTACTCATTTAAAAACAGTAGGCTAAAACTTCATTCAAGTTGTTGTTAAATGAGCCTGAATGCACTAAGCAGTGCGAATAGTATAGTAAGGAGGCTAAAAACCGTGTGTGAAATAAAGCGATTGATACAATCTATAAAAATGATTCATTAAAGTTAAATGATTAAATAAACAAATCACTAAAGAGCTTTGAAAGAGGGGCAGACATAAAAAAGCCCAGCGTAGGCTGGGCTATTAGATTAAAGTGAGTGCTATTGAGTTTTCATTAATTTACTGGTGATCACACCTGAGGTCATAGAGCCCGACACGTTGAGTGCAGTGCGCGCCATGTCTATTAATGGTTCAATAGAAATAAGTAAAGCCACTACCTCTATAGGTAGTCCCATGGTCGGTAATACAACCAACGCTGCGAAGGTAGCACCACCGCCAACACCTGCAATACCAAACGAACTAATAACCACAATACCAATTAGCGGTAAAATAAACTCAAATGTAAGTGGGTCAATCCCCACACTTGGCGCAACCATCATCGCAAGCATAGCAGGGTAAATACCAGCACAACCGTTTTGACCTATAGTGGCACCAAAAGAAGCCGATAAATTAGCGATTGCAGGTGGCACTTTTAACTGGTTAATTTGCACATCAACATTCATAGGAATAGATGCCGCTGAGCTACGTGAGCTAAAAGCAAAGGTAAGCACAGGCCAAATTTTTTCAAAGTAATTTTTTGGATTAACGCCGACTAAGCTAAGCAATAAACCATGCACAACAAACATTAGTAAAATAGCCACGTAAGAAGCCACAATAAAGGCGAGTAAATTTAAAATATCGCTACTGCTTGAGTTTGCCACAACGCTTGCCATTAGGCCCGCAACACCATAAGGCGTTAGTGCAATTACCATGCGAACTAAGCTCATTACTGTTGCTTGTAGGGCGTTTACACCGTTACGAATTGGGCTAGCAAGTTCTGTTTTTTCAAGCATTACTTTACGTGCAGCTATACCAACAAGTACACCAAATATAACCGTGGCAATAATAGAGGTTGAACGTTGATTACTTAAATCCGCAAATGGGTTTTCAGGGATAAAGCTCAGTAGCATTTGCGGCACACTTAGGTCGGCTACATTCGCGGCTTTGCTTTGTAGGGTGTCCATTCTAGCGGCTTCACGAGTACCCGAAACAAGCCCTTCAATGCTCAAGTCAAATCCATACGTTACAGCAATACCAATTAGCGCTGCAATTGCGGTGGTAAACAGTAAAACAGAGATACTAATAAAGGATATTTTCCCTAGTGAGCCTTGGTTCTCAAGCTTAACCACAGCGGCAATCATAAAGACCAATACTAGTGGCATAATGATCATTTTTAGCAAACCGACATAGCCTTTACCTACTATGCTTACCCAGCTGAGTATTTCTTTAATGGTTTCTGGGGAGTGGGCAAACAAAAACTGTAGGGCTAAACCAAAGGCGCTACCAAGCACTAAACCAAATAAAACGGTACGAGATAAAGAGCTGCTTTTTTGCGAAACAAGATAAATAGCAAACAGCAAACCGACAAATAATGCCAACATTAATAATACAGCAAGCGACATGGTACCCTCTTTTATAGCTGTGAATTAGCGCGGCACTTTAACGTTTTGTAAGACGTTAACAAAATACACTTTCGCTATGGGATAGAATTAAAAGGAATATAGTAATAATATTAAAGTATAACGAATGAGCACATTATTGAAAAAATCAGCTCATATGATTGTATTTTCTTCAAATTATGGGATTTACTATAGATCGTAAGCCTTGTTTAAAGCGTAAGTCTCATACGAATTAATTGGTCAACGTGTTCACTTTAGATTTATTTAAAAATAGGGAGTAAAGGTATGTTAAAGGCAATAATGACGCTGGTGATAGTTTTAGTGGTTAGCGGATGTTCAACCCAGTATCCAAATCAAGCGCTGCTTGGTAAGCAATTTCCCACTGTTACAGGAGAAAGCTTAGAGCAACAGTCATTCACTATTCCTGATGACTTTAACAACCCACATACGTTGCTATTAATTGGTTATAAACAAGATAGCCAGTTTGATATTGATCGTTGGCTTATTGGTTTAGATATGACTGCAGTTGATGTTACGGCCTATGAGTTGCCAACTATTCAGGGCATGGTTCCTCGTATGTTTAGTACCTTAATTGATAGCGGCATGCGTAAGGGGATCCCAAAAGAGTTGTGGGGTGGGGTGATCACAATTTACAAAGATGGCGATAAAGTTCAGGCATTTACTGGCAACGAAAACCCTAATAACAGTCGTGTAATACTGCTTGATGAGAGTGGCAAAATTATTTACTTTTACGACCGTGGTTTTTCTGTATCGGCATTAAATAATTTAAAAGCGGTTTTGGAAAAGCAATAAGTTGTAGTTAAATTTAGTTGCCTTTGGGCACGCTATTATTAAGTTAGCGTGCCACGTTAAAAGGATTACTCGCTAACGTTATTTCTGCCTTTCTTTTTAGCTCTATAAAGGGCTAAATCGGCATTTTTTAATGCCTCATCAAAGCTTTGTTTTGCCACTCTTTGCGCTACACCTATAGAAACCGTCACGTTTACCGTTTTGTTGTCACTTGGCTGCTTACCTTTGCGAGATTTTTTATCGGTGCGTTTTGGGTTTCTGATCACCATGTCGTAGGTGGCAATATTTTCGCGCAGTGTTTCTAGTTCAGGGATTGACTGCTCGGTTGTTTTACGCGGGAACACCACCGTAAATTCTTCTCCACCATAACGGTAAATTTTGCCACCCCCTTTAATGCCAGTCATTTTAGCCGCCACTAGCTTTAAAACTTGGTCGCCAATATCGTGGCCATAGGTATCGTTGAATTTTTTAAAGTGATCAATGTCGAGCATAGCAACGGTGTATTTTCGCCCTAATGATAAAGCAAGCTGATTAAGTGCTCGCCGCGTTGGTAAGCTGGTTAAATCGTCTCTATAGGCTAAATAATAAGAGTCTGTACTTACTGCCAATAAATACAAAGAAGCCATAAGCACGGCTATTACAGACCAAGGAAAATCAATAATGTGTTGCTGATTAAGGCACCAGACAATAAAAGTAATTAATAAGGCGGTTTGAGTCAGGTTATGGGCTCTTAAGCTTTGCCAAATAAGCAAGCCGCCAATTATTGAAAGCGGTAAAACAATGGGTAAATAAGGAAGCAGCTGAGTATAAAAAGAAGATTGTATTGTTAGTTCTTGCAAGTGTTGGCTCAGTGCTAACCAAGCAAATGCAGTACCGCCACAGACAATAACGAGTAAACTGCGAGTTACTGTGTGTATTGATAAGAGCGCTCTATCTTTTATAACTGCCAATAGCATTAATAAACTTGTAGCGCATAATAAGGTCCAGTCAGGTTGCGCTTTGAGCCAGTCAGACCAAGGTAAAGCGTAGTCTAATGAAGATAAATAAAGCACCCAAAATGCGCAAAGTAATGCAACTCGACTTCGATTAAACTGAGTAGCAAATACAGCAGTAATAATCAGTAATGGATAAACAAGGTTATTAATAAGAGAGAGCTTACTTTGCCATTGAGCTTGAAACTGAACTAATAATAAAAATAAGCCACATAGACCTAAAAGGCTCAAAGAAGTTGATTTAACTCCTGCTAATTTTAACAACCTATGCTCCAAAGACCGATGTCTAAAAAATAAAGGCTTATTGTATTCATATTGAGAAATATTACTACTTTAATGCTTGTTAATTATTTAAAAACAATACTTTAAAACTAATTTAAATGACTTTTATCGACATTTTTTAACCAAATGTATGATATTTTCGATAAGGTAAAAACAGTGATAAGACTTATTTGGGAGATTTAGATAGAGTGGATTATCGCGCTTTTAGCAATTTTAGAGGCCATCCATGGCCATTTTGCTAATCGTTTTTGTAGCGAGGATAATCACTGTAGCCTTGCTCAGTGCCACCATACATAGTAGTAGCATCGGCTTCATTTAATGGCCAATTATGTTTAATACGCGCTGGTAAATCAGGATTGGCAATAAAAGGGCGACCAAAAGCAAATAAATCTCCATAACCTTTAGCTAGCATTGCCACAGATTTATCAACTGTGTATTTACCTGCGTAAATAATACGTCCAGAAAATTCTGCGCGTGCCGCTTGGTAAAATTGCTCTGGCAAATCTGGGGCATTGTCCCAATCGGCTTCAGCAATTGAAAGATAAGCAATACCCGCTTGCTCAAGTACTTTAATGGCTTCTATATAAGTATGTTGAGGGTCTGATTCTACTAATCCTAAATAAACACGGGTTTCATCAGTACTGCTAAATAGCGGCGCAAATCTAACCCCTAAACGCTCAGCGCCAACTACATCACTAACGGCAGCAACAATCTCTTTTAAAAAGCGTAAGCGATTAGTCAGTGAACCACCGTATTCATCTTCACGTTGGTTACTATGCTCAGAAATAAATTGGTTTACTAAGTAGCCATTAGCACAATGCAGTTCCACACCATCAAACCCAGCCTCTAGCGCATTACGGGCAGCTTGTGCATACATGCCAACAAGCTCTTTGACTTCATTTGTTGTTAAAGCTTGCGGTTCACTTGGATCGGCTAAAGCGCCTTGAGCTGGCCCTGTTTCTATAAACACTTTCACACTATCAGCTGCTATTGCTGAGGGAGCAACAGGTTTGGCTTCATTTGGTTGTAGGCTAGTATGCGATACACGGCCTACATGCCAAAGCTGGGCAAAAATAACTCCCCCTTCTGCATGCACGGCATTAGTCACTTTTCTCCAGCCATCGATTTGTTCTGCAGAGTGAATACCGGGTGTCCAAGCGTATCCTTGTCCTCTGGGTTCAATTTGAGTGCCCTCGGTAACCATAAAGCCAGCACTTGCACGTTGTGCGTAGTAAGTTGCCATTACTTCGTTGGGGATATTGCCAGGTACTGTACTGCGTGAGCGGGTAAGTGGCGGCATAACAATACGATTTTTCAGGGTATATGGCCCTAAACTAATGGATGAAAATAAACTGTCGATATTTTTACTCGGTTGACTCATTTTAATACCTTTTAAATTAACTATGCTGCTGAGCGCTTATAACAATGCTGGTGAGCATAGGGATTTAAAGCTACAATTTGAAACAACACTTTTTTGTTTTATATACAATTATGAATGGTATAGGTCGGCTGGATATAAAGCAGTTGCGAGTTTTAAGCGCTTTACTCAAATTAAAAAATGTATCTCATGTTGCGCAAAAAATGGGGCTAACTCAGCAAGCCATTAGTGAGCAGCTGCGAAAATTACGCGACTTATTTGATGATAGGCTGTTTATTCGTCAAGGCAATACGATGCTGCCAACGCCAAAAGCGCTGGCGCTTGAACTATCAATTAATCAAATTCTGAGTCAACTAGATGCGTTATTAGTGCCGCCACAGTTTTCCCCGCAGAGTTATCAAGGTGTTTTTACTATAAGTGCTACGGACTATGCGATTGCTGCACTTTTACCTCAGTTATTAGCAATTACTCGCCGTGAAGCGCCAGGTTTAAAGTTGATTATTCGAGACTTCGCATCCGATAACGTTAACCAGCTTATCAGCGCAGGGGAGCTTGATTTACTGATTAGCTTTGTTGAATTTATTCCTGATAATTTAGTCTACGATACACTATTTGAAGAACAGCATATTTGCATTGCGGGCGCACATGCGGCCACATCTTCACAGCCTTTGAGCTTATCTGAGGTTGCGAGTCGGCCGCAGTTGGTGGTGTCGGCATCTAGAGCAAACTTACGTGGATCGCACGATCGCTGGTTTGCAGATAAAGGCTACAAACGAAATATTGTCATGTCAGTACCTGGGTTTTCATCTGTGCCTGATTTACTCAATACCACCGATTTAATTGCGTTTTACCCATCAAGGTTATTGCCAAATAGTAAGGTAAAGCAATTGGAGATTGAATTATTACCGCCGCCGTTTAAGGTGATTGCAGCATGGCATCCTCGCTCAAATAACAGCGATATTCATCAGTGGCTTATTGCACAATTAAAGCGTATTTAGACTGACTCTGCGTGAGCTAGATTTATTATCTCAAGCAGCTATTTTGAGCGCTAACTGCGTTGAATTTACTTGCAATAGACTAGCTATTGACGCGTAATTTCGCCTTGTTTTCACTGAAAATCTCTGGCTAGAGAAAATAAACATAAATATCATTTTGATTCAATATGTTAGTAAATCTCTTAACCAGAGTTCAGGTTAATTAGTTGGCGAATATCGCTTCCTGTTGGTGCTTCATGGGCACGTAACGAAAAGGCGGGTAAAACCGCTAATATATGATCAAATATATCTGACTGAATATTTTCATATTCACCCCAATTAGTGGTATTAGTGAATGCATAAATCTCAATAGGTAAACCTTGGGTTGTTGGCGCTAATTGCCTTACCATTAAGGTCATACCTTGATGAATATGTGGGTGCTGTTTTAATAGCGCGACCAAATAGTGACGAAATGTACCCACATTAGTTAGCCTGCGGCCATTTAAAGTGCAGCTCATATCTACTTTTTTAGTGATGTTTTGCTCCTCAATAACCAATAGCGTACTTTCAAGGTACTCACTTAGTAAATCGGCTTTTTTAAGGGCAACAACTGCGGCTTCGTCTAAAAAGTGCACACTACTCATTTCAAGGTGAATGCTGCGTTTTATCCGGCGTCCACCAGAGTCTGACATACCGCGCCAATTTTTAAATGAGTCGGAGATCAAGGCATAAGTAGGAATGGTGGTAATGGTTTTATCCCAATTTCTTACTTTAACCGTGGTTAACGCAATATCAATAACATCACCGTCGGCACCGTACTTAGGCATTTCTAACCAGTCACCTACCGCCAGCATATTATTGGCAGAGAGCTGAATACCTGCTACTAATCCTAAAATAGCGTCTTTAAATACCAGTAATAACACCGCAGACAGAGCGCCTAAGCCGCTTAGTAAAATTAACGGTGATTTATTCATTAACAATGAAACGGCTAAAATGGCAGTTAATACACTGGCAATAAGCTTAATTGTTTGCAAAAAGCCGCGCAGCGGAAAGTGAGCGCTTAAGGGGCGCTTATCGGAAATTGCTTGAAATATATCCAGTAAAGAAAATAGCGAAAGTAAGGCAAATAAAATGATCCATTGATCGGTGATCATTTGAATCAAATACAAAAACGTGGTGCCTTCGGGTACCCACAGTTGCGCCTGAATAACAACGACCGCTCCTTGTAAAACAAATGAGATATTACGAGCGAGCTTTTTTGCTGAATATAAAGGACTTTTGCTATCGGGTTGCGCAGCTTGTTCGCTAAAACGGTTTTTAACTAAACGCTGAGAAACCAGTCTTAAAATGAGGTGTAATATTAATGCAAATAGCGCAATCCAAGCCAATACAATCAGGTCGTACCATAAAAATGGACTTCCCGGAAAATAATCGCCAAACCATTGCAGTAAAAAATCTCGCAGCTGTGCGCGTGTTCCTGTCATTAATACTCCATAAGGACGCTATTATTAATTACTTATTATTAGTTAAGCAGCTGCAATGTAAAAAGTCTATTTAAGACTTTTTACATTATGTAGTTACAGTTTACCATGCTCGAGTTGCTGGCTGAGTTCTTCAAAAATACTTGGATCATCTATGGTTGATGGAATTTGCAGTTCTTCACCATCAATTAACTGCCGCAGGTTTTTACGTAAAATTTTGCCAGAACGGGTTTTTGGTAATCGCTCTACACACATAATATTTTTAAGGCACGCAATAGCACCAATTTGATTACGCACGGTTTGCACCAATTGCTGTTCTACCTCTTTATGTGAGCCATGAAAATCATTTTTTAGCACCACCATCGCCATTGGGTTTTGCCCTTTTAACGCATCACTAATACCAAATACTGCACATTCAGCCACAGCTGGGTGCGCGGCAACAATTTCTTCCATTTCACCGGTGGATAGACGGTGCCCTGCGACATTAATTACATCATCGGTGCGACCCATAATAAAGAGGTAGCCATCGCCATCAATATAACCGCCATCACCAGATAAATAGTAGCCCTCATATTCAGCCAAATAACCAGCCTTAAAACGAGCCGTATTTTTCCAAATTGTCGGTAAGCATCCCGGTGGTAAAGGTCGCTTTATAACAACCGCGCCTTGTTCATTCGGAGCACATTCATCCCCATTCATATCTAAAATTCTTACATCAAATCCAGGTGTTGCAACTGTTGAGCTTCCTGCTTTTGTTGGCAGGTGTTCAATGCCAACAGGGTTACACGCAATTGCCCAGCCCGTTTCTGTTTGCCACCAATGATCAAGCACCGGTAAACCTGTTTTTTCTTTGAGCCAATCGTAGGTAGGTGGGTCTAAACGCTCTCCGGCTAAAAATAATCGTTTCAGACTAGAGGTATCGTATTGTTTAAAGCCATCGGCATTGGGATCCTCTTTTTTAATCGCGCGAAACGCAGTGGGGGCACTAAATAGGGCATTCACTTTGTATTCTTCTACTACGCGCCAAAAAGCACTGGCATCGGGGGTTCTAACCGGTTTTCCTTCAAATAAAATAGTTGCGCATCGATACATAAGTGGCGCATACACAATATACGAATGACCCACTACCCAGCCAATATCAGAGGCGGCCCAAAATACGTCACCGGGTTTCATGCCGTATACGGTTTCCATGCTGTAATGCATAGCAACCGCATGGCCGCCATTTTCACGCACCACACCTTTAGGTGTCCCTGTTGTGCCAGAGGTGTATAAAATATAAAGTGGATGATCGCCACTGACCGCAACGGGATCAACCGGTGTGGCTGTTTGCATTGCAACAGCCCAGTCAATATCACGTTCGGGCATAAGCGGTGCGGTGGCTTGCTCACGCAGATAAATAATACAGTGTTCAACTTTATAGCTAGCAGCTTCAACCGCGTTATCGAGTAATTCTTTGTACTCAATTACAGTATTAACTTCTACACCACAGGAGGCACTGAGTACCAATTTGGGCTTGGCGTCATCAATCCGTACCGCTAATTCATGCGCTGCAAAACCGCCAAATACAACAGAATGAATAGCGCCAATTCGGGCACATGCCAACATACCAATTACGGCTTCGGGGATCATGGGCATATAAATCACTACGCGGTCGCCTTTAGTCACTCCTAAAGACTGCATTACCCCTGCAAATTTAGCGACCTCTTGCTGCAGTTGTAAATAGCTATAACTGCGTTTGCTATTGGTAACCGGTGAGTCATAAATTAACGCTGTTTCATTACCATGCCCAGCGATGACATGCTGATCTACGGCTAAAAAACAGCTGTTAAGTTGGCCGTCTGCATACCAGTGGTGTAGTCCTTCTTGATCTTGTGTGTATGCTGTTTCTGGAGCCTTGTACCAAGGTAGTCGCTTACTTTGTGATAACCAAAACGCTGCCGGGTCTTGTTTAAACTCGTTGTAATGTTGTTTGTATTCACCTGACATAAAGGCCCCTAAGGAAAATATAATCTAACGTAATTTAAAACTAAGCGCTTTTTATCAGCAGTGATATTCGACTATGGTCGGTTAAATAGTAAGCGATGTTTTTGTTTTTTGGCCAACGTGATGATTGTATAGAACTAAAAAGTTCCAACTAATGTAAAATGTTTCAGTAATTAATGAGAGTAAATGGATATAAGAATGAATCAAATGGTCAGAGTAGGCGTTGCAGTAATAGTAATGCATGATAATAAAATTTTACTCGGTGAACGGATAGGCGCACATGGCGCAAATACGTGGGCAACCCCTGGAGGGCATTTAGAATTTGGTGAAACTGTTGAGCAATGCGCTGCGCGTGAAGTAGTAGAAGAGACTGGGCTCAATGTCACTAATATTCGTAAACTCGATTTTACCAACGATATTTTTAGCGCAGAGAACAAACATTATATTACCTTATATGTGCAAGCAGACTATGAAGGCGGAGAGGTTATAAATAAAGAGCCTCACAAATGTTTACAGTGGCGTTGGTGCGATATTAATGACTTGCCCGCACCTTTGTTTATCTCATTAAAAAATTATCTAGCACAGAATACCTTGCCCGCTGAGTATTAAAGGTTTTTTGGCATAGGGAGTTGCCATTTATTTAAAATTTGCTGATATTCACCACTTTCCTTGATGGCATTTAACCTATCGCTAATAATTTTTGCTGTGTGTGAGTCAAGCTGATTACTGGCTGCAAAGTGCAAAGAAGAGGGTAACTCATCTAAGTGGATGCGTTTTGAAATTAAATTAGGGTCGAGCCCGGTGCGCTTTAACTCGTTTTCAAGTGTGAGTGTATTGGTTACAACAAAGTCGATACGATCTTTATATAGCATTTTCCAGAGCTGTTGATAATAACTGACTAATACTAGGTTTTCATTTTCAGTAAAGCCTTTAGTTTCTAAATAAGCTTGTGCAGAGTAGCCGCGAATAGTGGCTACTTTGTACTCTTTAGCAAAATTTAAATGAATCACTTCATCTTTGTGGTTACTTAAACTAACTAGGTATGCGTCCGCAAAGTAGACTTTACCTAGCCACTTATATTGATGATGTCTGTTTGGTGTTTTTAGCAGTGACATTATTATGGCATTAGGATTGGCTCGTTGCTGTTGGAATATTCTAGCCATTGGCATTATTTCAAACTTTGCTGTTAAATCAGTGCCATTTAAAACTGCTTTAGCTATATCGACCAGCGCGCCCTGTGCTTCACCTTGAGGGTTTTTAAAATGATAAGGCGGTAAATCTTCAGCGATAAAGGTAACAGGGGTGGCGTTGCAGAACGCACTATAAAAAAACAATACAAAAACAGTTAACACCATACGCAAAAGCATAAATAATTGTCTTTAAAGCAATACTATAACGCTAGTGTAAAGAAAAACATTAATAAGGTACATGATAAATGTATATTTTAAGTAAGCAGATTGTTTACTTGTTGTTTTTTATAAATTGGCGAGGCGAGCAATGATGCCAGCGTTTAAAGGCACGATTAAAAGAACTTTGATCGTTAAATCCCAGCATAAATGCGATTTTATTTAACGAATAGTGATGAATATAAGTTAATAAGCGTCGTTTTTGCTCTGCTTCAAGCAGCGCGGCAAACGTGGTTTGCTCTTTTTTTAGATAGCGCTGTAGTGTGCGTGGCGTCATATTTAAGGCCGCAGTTGTCCTGAGCAAAGAGCAATCTTGTAAGTCGTGTTTTGCCATTAAAATATGATTAATTTTTTCTGATAATAACTGCTGACTTTTAAACTGGGATAGCTGTTGCTCTGACATTTGCTTAAGCATTGCGTTGATTTGGCTATTATCGGTTTTAAAGGGCAGGGTTAAGTAATTACTTGGAAACTCGATTTGATTAAAGCTAGCGCCAGCTTTTACTGGGCAATTAAACCAATTAGTTAATCTGTGTTGTTCGGTGTTTGAAAAGTGTGCTGAAAAATACACACAGCTAGGTGAAAGCTCAGGATTAAGTAGTTGGCGTACCACGCTGACCCAAGCGGTCATATTTCGTAAAACAGCCTGTGAACTACATTGTGGATCGGCTACCCAAGTTATTTTACACCGTGTTTTTTGTTGCTCAAACTTGGCGCGACCAATATTAGCCACTAGGCTGTCGTAATTAAGTAGTGCAGTAATAGCGCTGGCTAAATTAGTACTCGATTCAATTAAATACCCCAATACACCAAAATCAGCGGTGCGTATTTGTTTTCCTAATTCAAAGCCAAATAAGGGATCGTTTAACGCCTGTTGTGCATAGCCAAGCAGCGCATTATAGCTTTTTAAGCTGATACGTGGCGCCATTTGTTGTGACTTTTTATTGGTATACTCGTTAAAATCAATAGCGCTTAAAGCCACTTGGCTAGCTAAGCCTTGGGCTTCAAGATAATCCAAACAGCTACAAAAATAATGATCGGCTAAGGTTTTCATTTGTCACCTAAAGCTAAAAAATAGTCGTCTAATCGCAAGTTTGCCACGGCATATTTTTATATGCTAGTGATCGATAAAAATAATAGGGTGAAGGTCATGGTAGAAATAAAGGTTAAGCGAGCTGTGGCAGCAACGCCGGAGCAAATACGCAGCGTATTATTAGCGCATGCTGATTTAGGACGATTTTTTAATGCTCACTTTACACTACTTGCACCACAAGAGCCGGGTGAAATAAGTGGCGGAAAAGGCACGATTAGAGAAATAAAAATGCAAGGCACTACCTTTAAAGAGCAAATAATAGCTGCAGATAACAGTCATATTAGTTACCGTATTATAGGTAGCAAGCCCGTTGCGCAGCATCGTGGTGATATTTACTTAAATACCATTAATGAAGAGCCATCGCTCACTGAGGTTAATTACCATATTAGTTGCATTGCACCTTTTTGGTTACCCGATTTTGTACTGGCTTTTTTTATAAAAAAAGATATTAGCCAAGCACTTAAAAAAATAGCCCGTTATTTTCAGGAGCGTGTTGTATGAGCATTGAAATTATTTTACTCGCACTGAGCCCTATTTTTTTGCTGTTTGTTGCTATCGAGTTTATTAAATTTAGGCGTCACTACGATATAAAAGACAGCTTTGCCAATGCGTTACTGGCTTTATTACACCAAGGTGCTGATGCTATTGCGTTAATTGTACTAATGCCGTTTTTTTACTGGCTGTATCAGTTCCGGTTATTTGATATTGAATTGACGGTACTAACTGTATTAGGTGCCTTTGTACTGCAAGATTTTTTATATTATTGGTTTCATCGTGCATCACACCATATACATTGGTTATGGGCAGCGCATGTCGTACATCATAGCTCTACAAAAATGAATTTTACTACTGCCTTTAGACAAAGTTTAATGTATCCGCTTGCGGGCATGTGGCTGTTTTGGATGCCAATGATATTACTTGGTTTTGAACCTGTGATTGTTTTTGCCGTAGTTGCCCTTAATTTAGCGTATCAATTTTTTGTTCACACCCAAGTGGTAAAAAAGCTGGGTTGGTTTGAAAGCGTATTTAATACCCCATCACATCATCGGGTACATCATGCTATTAACAGTGGCTACTTAGATAAAAACTTTGCAGGGGTACTAATTGTTTGGGATAAGTTATTTGGCACTTATGTAGAAGAGGATGAAAGCAAGCCTTGTAAATACGGAATTATTGGCCAACTACACAGTAATAACCCGATTAAAATTACCTTTCATCAGTGGCAGCATCTCTTTAAAAGTACCTACAGAGCAAAGGGATTAAAAGCAAAGTTAAAAGTAGTCTTTGGTTACCCAACAAGCTCCCAAGGTATTAATAAGTAAGCCTATTTTTTATAAAAAAGCCAGGAGTAAATAGCATCACTCCTGGCTTATCTCACAGTAAAACTTAGTTTATTTGGCCGTTGTGATCACTGTATCAATTAAGTGAACAACGCCATTACTGGTATAAATATCAGTGGTTGTTACATTGCTACCCGCTACTTGTAGTGATGTAGCTGGTAAGCTTACTTGCCACCAAATATCGTTCACAGCTTGGCCATTATTTTGACCTGCTGCCGTATCACCGGAGAAGGTATATAAAGGGCGGCCAAGGTAGGCGACTTGCATGCTGTCATCTGAGCGAGCAATTAACGATAAACCGGGTACATTTTCAATTGATGCTGCAGTACCAAGAACCGGTGGCCACGTTGTTGCACAAGCTGCTTCACACGTGCTCATTGCCTCGCCTAAATCATTGTCGAACACATAAACTGTTTTGCCTGGCATAGCATCAGCCATACCCGTTACTAAACGACTATCAGTTGAATCATAAGCAATGCTATCTGTTGCTGTGTTTGCTGTGCTGGTAAAGTCTACAACGTTTACGCTTAGCATGTTATCAGCAAGCGTGGTCACCGTTTTACCATTGGCTGCAAATGCATTAGTACTGCCCACTTGAGCGCCTAAAACATGTTGAGTTAGCACACCTGTCAATGCAGTCGTGTCAGCCAATAAAGCCTCTAAATCAGCGGTAGGGATTTTGCTAAATGCAGCATTTGTCGGTGCAAATACCGTAAATGATTGAGTGGTGTCGTTAAAGGTATCTACTAGTGATGCTGCTTGTAGTGCAGTGACTAAAGTAGATAGTGCAGGTGTTTCAGTAGCCACTGTAGCAATTGTTTTAGTCGGGGTACCAACTTCAGCCGGTGGCATAATTACTTTATTTAATACATGAATCACGCCGTTACTAGCGATTACATTTGCCTCTGAAATTGCTGAGTCATTGATAAATAGTGAGCTATTTACATGAGATATAGCAGCCATGTCGCCATTGGCCATTTCTATCTTGTTGCTGTTGCTATTGGCAATGGTTACTGCGTCATCTGATAAAACTGTCGCGTCAGAAAAAACATGGTACAGCAAAATATCACGAAGCGTATCTGTATCAGCTAGTAGCGCATTAATTGTATCCTGTCCGAGCGCAGCAAATGCAGCGTCTGTAGGTGCAAATACACTAAAAGTATTATCTGGATCGGCAACTAGTGTATCTAACCCTGTTGCCGTTAAAGCCGCGAGAAGGGTCGTAAAATTACCATCAGCGCTCGCTATATCAGCAATTGTATTGGTACTTTGAGGTAAAGTAACATCAGAAATGATAACTGAATCGATCACATGAATGACACCGTTATTGGTCATAATATCTTTAACTACAATGTTTGCTCCGCCAAACGATAGCATGTTTGTTTGTGCGTTTATCGCCACTGGAAGGGTATTGCCAAGTAGCGTTTCTGCTGATTGGCCGTTGAGAGACATTGCAGTTACAGAATCTACTGACCCTACAAGCACATGCTGCTTCAAAATATTTGCTAAAACGGTGGGATTAGCAAGTAAGCTGTTTAAAAAGTTGCTACCTATTGACTCGAAAGCAGCATCCGTAGGGGCAAATACGGTAAATTCTGATGATTCGTCCGCTAGTGCTGAAGTAAGGGATGCAGCGTCAAGAGCCGCAAGTAACGTACTAAAGTTACCAGCTTGCTGAGCTGTTTCAATAATATTATTGGTTGGTGCTGTTTCTGACACTGTTTTTGGTGTAAGCACTGCATCAATAACATGAATAATTCCGTTGTCGGTCACAATGTCGGTCATTGTAACTGTGCTGGTATTTACTAATAAATTCTCACCATTTAAAGATAAAGCGATGCTTTGTCCATTGACTGTCTCAACAGTGGTACCCGCTAAACCAATAGCTGTTTGCGCATCTACTCTGCCAGAGACTACATGGTAAGTTAAAATTGAGCTTAGGGTGTCTGTATCGGCTAATAAGTTATTAATGGTTTCTTCACCTAATAACGAAAATGCATCATCGGTAGGGGCAAATACAGTATAACTGGTAGTTAAATCATCAAGGGTTTCATCTAGACCGGTTGCTTCTAGTGCTGCAACAAGAGTGGTGAACTCTCCAGAGTCCTGTGCGGCGTCAAAGACTGAGACGGCAGGTTGTGGGTCTACAGTTACTGGGGCGTTGTTATCGTCATCGCTACTACAGCCTTGAATAAGTAACAAGGGAAGTATGATAGCACCGAGCTTAAATACTTTATTCATAATTGTTCCTTTAATCGAATGTTACAGTGTTACAGCTTTGTGAACAGTACGAAGCCATTTACAGTGTTGATCAAAAAAACATGCGTTATTTTTATACAATTTAATAGGTGTAAGATTTTATTGAATTTTTATTCAAGAAAGCGTTTAAATTTTAGTTTTTTTACTGCGCGGTGCACCAAGTAAAATAAATACGTGGCAAATACATACGGATAAAAATGCACTAATCCCCAAAGCACCACCAAAACCATCAAGAATAGGCACTAAATAAGCAAAAAACAGTGAAAATATAATTGCTGAACTGGCAAGCGTATACACACCAAAGCGGTGAGGAGCACTCATGCCAATAAATGTGCCGCCAAAAAAGACGATGCTATATAGCTCAGCGTTGAAACTAAATTGTGCAAATATTAAATAAGCAATAATGGATAGGGCTGCAGAGGCTCGGATCCCATCAAAGCGATTATGCTTAGCCAAGTAAAAGGTTAAAAACGCCCCTAACAAAGCAAGCAGCGGATAAATAAGCGTCATATTATTAACTCCTTGGCTAAAACAAATAAGGCGACACTAGCAAATGCAATGCTACCTAATCGTCCACCAAACCCTGCAAATATGTTAATCGTGAGTGTGTACAAAACAGCCCCAATGGCAGAAATAGCCGCAATTTCCCAGTATTCAGTTATTAAACTAGTGGAGCACATACCGGCAAAACTGCCTGCATAAATAGCTGAATAGGGATGGTTTTTGTAATCGGCAGGGAATGGAATAAATGAACCGATAAGCCCCGTTAAACCGGCAGATACAACAATAGGCAATGCGAATGTGGTATGCATTACAAAACACGATAGGCAGCCGATAAAAAAGGTAATGAATTTTAAAAGTATGAATTTAGTCATGGCGCGCACATCATAATGTATCAGTTTTAGCTTTAATAGTTAAAAACTGTGATTTAAGACTAAAATCGATACACCATTGTTAAAAGATGAATTATTGTTGAAAATTATCGATATGCAATGAATGACTAAAAATAACAGTGTTGATGTTCTATAAATTGCAAATTATGTATAATGCAGCATATTTCATATATTAAAAGTTATAACCTAAGGTAATTTATGTCTAACTGTTTACATCTGGCTATCCCCGCTGGCGATCTTGAAAAAGCGAAAACGTTTTACTGTGACGTACTCGGCTGTAAAACCGGCAATAGTGAAGCAGGACGATGGGTAGACATTGATTTTTGGGGCAACGAGTTAACTCTGCATCAAAGCGTTGAGCGTTTACCTACGGTACGTCACGACGTTGATATGGGCGCAGTGGCTGTACCACACTTCGGTATTCATTTATCAGAAAGTGAGTTTCAAGGACTTAAGCAACGCATTGCTGATGCCGGCCTTGAATATTTAGATAAACCTTACCGTCGTTTTGTTGGTGATGAGTTTGAACAAGAAACGTTTTTTATTGAAGATCCCAACGGTAACGTGCTCGAAATGAAAACCATGGTTAATCCTGAGGTACTGTTTAAAAAGGATTAAGCTAGCTATTATAGCTGAGCTAGTCTTACTGACTAGCTCATGTTTTTTGCCTTTAAATTGCGGTTCCTACCATTTTTTCAGCCTGCTTTGCCTTTCTTTGCAATTTCTGTTTATACATCGCTTCATCACCCGCTTTTAAAACTGTGTCTAAGTTATCAGGTGGCTGAGTATAGCTAGTTTGCCCAACACTGGCGTAAATGGAAATGGTATGGCCCTGATGCTCTATAGTTAACTGGTTTAATTGTTGTTCTAGGGTGTTAACTCGCTGGTTAATTTTTTCGTTGCTATTAAACAATGCCATGGCCACAAATTCATCGCCTCCTAAGCGGCCAACAGCATCTTCACTGCGCATGTGTTGACCAAGTGACTCTGCAACTTTGCACAGTACTTTGTCGCCTACATCATGGCCATAGGTATCATTAATTGCTTTAAAACGGTCTAGATCTATGTATAAAAAACACAAAACGCCTCCACGTTGCTTATGCTCTGCCAATAAGTCGTTTGCTTTTAAGCTCCACCCACGACGATTGTATATATGGCACAAGTGATCAAAGTTAGCGTGTCGTTCAGCCTGTTTTTTTGCATAACTCAATCTTTGAATTCGTCTACCGACGGCAATAGCTAGTAATAAAGATTCAATTGTAAACGCAATAACAAACCCATAGCGTTGAATGAACGGACTATAATCGGTTAGTAGTACTCTAAAAGTCATACTAATAAACACACTTGCCAGTGCTATAAATACCAAGTTTGCTTCATTGACACCGTACTTTGTTTGTATCGCGCTGAGGATAAAAATAGTCATGACAATAAATAATGATAAATAGCCGGTTACTGCAGAGGTAATATTGGTTATGAGTGGCAGATCGAGCGCTATTTTTTGTAAGCACAAAGTCAGTACGCATAAGGCGGTAACTTTTAATGTATTGCTTAACTTTGGAAAGTATCTAGGTAGCTCTAATAGTGCACTCATAAACCATGTGGCACTGACTATAGTTAAACCAATACTTAACGTGTAAAGATGACTTACGTACACAGAGTAGTACTGCTGTGTAAATAAATAAGGCTGTCCTTCTTGAAAGAATATAAAACTAGCGATACAAAAAATATAAATGCCATACAGTTTAAAAAGAGGGTCTTTTATGCCGTGTCCTATAATTAATGCATAAAAAATAAGTGTGGCGCAAAGACCATAAAAAATGCCAAAAATAAGGTTATAGCGTTGTATTTTTTCGACAAACGGTTGTGTATCTGACCACTTAAAGCGTGGGGTATAAGCTGCTGAGGTAGTAACTGTAAGCTGTGCAGTAAAAACGCCTGGGTCCATTAAAATTGCCATCTGATTGGTTTTTAAAGGTGTTTTATATACTGAATTTTGCTGCCACGAAAAGTCTGTAAGTGCAGGGCGAGTAAAAGAAAATACCCCACCTTGGTTTAAGTTACAGCTTAATTCGAGATGATTGATACCGTTTTTAAGCTTAATATTTGAGACAACTTCTTTGGATAAAGACACCGATGTGGTTGTTGCTCTTTCATTGAGCTGGCAATGCTCTTGCGCATAAGTAACGCTACTAAACAGCATAGTACAAGCGCATATAAAAATGCTAAATCTAATCATAAGTGCGCTTAACATGCTCAAAAACCTCTTGTTTTTATCGTAAAATTCATTGCTACTAAAAGGGTGAATACTCTAAACCATACTAACAAAGCAGGTAGGCTTTACTAGGAATAAAGTATTTAAATAATGATTTAGTACAAAAATGGGTTACTTTTAATCACACATGTATTTCACTGGGGGTTTTATTGAAGTGGCGTTTAAACTCACGGCTAAATTGTGAAGCACTAGTATAGCCTACTTTAAATGCGGCCTCGTTAGCTTTACTGCCAGAGATGGTTATTAATTCTTTTGCTTTTGCTAAGCGTACTTTTTTTAAATACTGCAAAGGGGATTCAAACGTAACTTGTTTAAACGCACGATGAAAAGATGACACACTCATATTAACTTCTTCAGCTAAGTGCTCTACGGTAATAGGGTTTGCGTAATCGCTGTGTAATGTTGATAAAGTACGCGCTATGCGCGCGTAATGGCCATCATGCATTGCAAGCCCAATTAAGGTATGCCCTTGAGGGCCACATAGTACTCTATATACTAATTCTTTAACTATATCGCGACCAAATATCTCAGCCTCAAGCGGATTGTTTAATGCTGTTAACAGTCGATGAGTGACTTGCTCCATGGCCATATCTAAAGCGGCACTTTGGACGGCACCGCTTTGTGTCAACGGTGTTGAAATAGGATTATGTTGCATCATTTGGTTAACCAGTTTGTGCAGCATGGCTGGGTTTATATCAATTGCTATACCCATTACTGGTAAATCGTTATCAGTAAACGCTTCACATTCTAGTGGTACGGGCACTCCCAGTACTAAATAATCGCCTGCACCATATTGTATTTGATGCTCAGGGAAGTGAATAATTTTATGTCCTTGGCCAACAATAATAATACCTGAATTATAAATAAGCGGCTGACGCGCTGAGCTTTTGGTGGCGCGATGAAAGTACACCCCTTGAATAATTGTTTCCATGGTACCTTCAAAGCTGAGCAACTTATTATGCTCTGCGTATTGTTGTAACAAAGTGGCGATGGTCGTCATAAGGGCGGCTTAAATTAATGGTATTTGGCGTAAAATAACAACGCTGATAGTTTTAGGCAAGCTTTTGGCAGTTATTAGACTTTTTATATATGTACTATGCCATTATTATGCATCCATCAACACTTTATTTATTTAAGAATTGATAAGGTGCTTAGTAATTAACCGTCCCCTTTAGGAGCAAAATAATGAAATTTAGCTACGTAAATCCCACTTTAATTCAATTTGGTCAGCAACAAATTGCCGCACTTACTGATTTGATCGCAAAAGATCAAAAAGTATTAGTTGTGTACGGTGGCGGTTCTATTAAAAAGAACGGCGTATACGACCAAGTTGCAGCAGCACTTGAAGGTTTTGATTGGGTAGAGTTTTCGGGCGTAGGTGCCAACCCAACAATTGAAGTGCTAGACCAAGCAGTAAAAATTTGTAAAGAACAAGGTATCGACTTCGTTTTAGGTGTAGGCGGCGGCTCTGTAATTGACGGCGTTAAATACATTGCAGCATCAGCTGTATATGATGGCGAAGGTTGGGATATTCCTACTGGTAAGCATACAATTACCAGTGCATTACCAATTGGTGCCGTATTAACGCTACCAGCTACAGGTTCTGAATCTAACCAAAACTCGGTGGTAAGCAAAGAAGCAACGAAGCAAAAACTACCGTTTGCATCTCCAGAAGTATTACCAAAATTTGCCATTATGGACCCTGATGTAATGAAAACATTACCGCAGCGCCAGCTTGTTAATGGTTTAGTAGATGCATGGGTACATACGTGTGAGCAGTACCTAACATTCCCAGAAGGTGCACTTGTTCAAGAAGGTTACGCAGAGGCACTGTTAAAAGCGCTTAAAACATTGGGTGATAACTTTGAAAGCCAAGACGATGCATGGCGTGCAAACCTTATGTGGGCTGCAAACCAAGCACTTAACGGCTTAATTGGTTCTGGCGTATCACAAGATTGGGCAACTCACATGATTGGCCATGAGCTTACAGCTGCTTACGGCGTTGATCATGCACGTTCACTGGCTATTGTTCAGCCTTCTTTACTGCGAAATCAATTTGCAGTTAAAAAAGCAAAACTAGAACAAATGGGTAAAAACGTATTTGGTCTTGCACAAACAGACGATTTAGCAGAGCAAACAATTCAAGCGATTGAAGCGTTTTACCACAGTCTTAATGTAGCCACTGAGCTTACTGAGCATGGTGATGACAAAGCGGCTGCCATTGATAATATTATTGGCAAGCTTGAAGCGCATGGCATGGTTGCCCTTGGTGAAAACCAAGCTATTACGTTAAAAGAAAGCCGTGAAATTTTAGAGCAAGCGGTTGCTTAATAACGGTTAATATTGACCGCTAACATTGGTTAGCGGCTTTTTGCAGCAAAATAAGATTGAATGAAATAAAATTTTATTTTGCTGCATTACTTTTTTTGATGTTTTCAGGTACAGTATTGAAGAAAATAATATTTAGATGAGTAATGAGCTTATCTAATCGTGTGTTTCAATAGGGAATTCGTTTAGCTGTGCGTTCAAATCGTTTTTTAATTGTAATGTTACTTGTGCTTGTGCATAGCTTTATAAGCTGTGACGGCGCCGCGTACCATTTACAAGAAGACGTTGACCACGTAAATAGCTCATTATCGCAACTAGGTTCATCTGCTGATGATAGCGATAATGCCCCAACAACAGAAATACATGCTCACCAGCATTGCCACAGTGGTTATAGCCACAGCTCAAATCACTCAATAACTCCCGAGAAAAGTAAACCAACTTTAGCGACATGCTATCACGGCTTACATTATCCACCAGACGTACCGCCACCGAATTTATTTAGCTAGTTTTTAATTTAATTTCAATTGATTGTTGTGCTTTTAGCTGCCTACGCGTAAGCGTTTAATGGGCTGTTATAGGCATTTTTAGATTGCTGAGCATTTTACACTGTCGCTATTTTTTGCGTAGGTTGTAAATGGTTTGCAAGTGAACTCTGTTGATTAAAAACGGATAAGCTATATGAATAAAAAACCAATTATGCTGGTGGCGATGCTGTGCGCGCTGCCTGCTTTTAGTGCGTTTGCAAATGTTAAAACGTTAACCCTAAAACACGCGTTGATAAATACCGAGCAACAAAATCCGTTATTAAAACGCTACCCTTATCATCAAAAAATACTTAGCGCGCTTAAATCTCAAGCGGCACTTTCGCCTAATCCTGTCTTAAATGTAGAGGCTGAAAACCTGCTAGGAACAAACGAGGCGCGTGGTGTGCAAGGTGCTGAAATAACCTTGGCATTTAGCCAGCTTATAGAGCTTGGAGATAAACGCCAAAGCCGCATAAATTACGCTACGGCAAACATTAAAGCCCAAGCAATACAGTATCAAAATACTCGCTTAGCCTTATTAGCAACCACTGGTGAGCGCTATTACGAGGCGCTTAAATTTCAAACTTTACTTTCTCTAAATGGCGAGCGGCATCAGGTTGTAAGCCAAGCACTTAAAGCAATAAAGCAGCGAGCTGATGCCGGCGCTGTATCGCAAGCAGATGTAACCCGTATGCGTTATGCACTAAGCCAAGTTGAGCTTGATAAAGCGAAGCTAAATAGCGAATTTGAGCGAGCACGTTTATCGCTCAATGAACTGTGGAGTGAGCAACATGGCTACACGGATTTAGCAGGAAATATGACTACCCTAATACAGCTTAAATCTGAGCAAGCGTTACTCAATGCGGTTAACCAAGCCCCTGATTTTGCTATGTTACAGCAGCAATACTTACAGCAAGCGGCTAACTTAACGCTGCAAAAAGCCAATGGGGAAAGTGACATTAATGTAGGTGCAGGCGTGAGCTACAACCAGCAAAACAATACCAGTTCGTTGCTGTTTTCGTTTTCAATGCCGTTGCAATTGAGTAACTCAAATAGCGGTAATATTGAAGCGGCTAATAGTCAGTTGGCATTGTTACGTGAGCAGCAAGGACAGTTACGGGTTCAATTACGTCAGCAAGTTCGTACTTTGTACGCCTATTACCAAGGTAAGACGTTACAGGCACAGTTGTTATCTGGGCAAGTTATTCCCCAAGCCCAAACACTCATTGAGCAAAGCTTAAAAAGCTATCAACGCGGACAAATTTCGGTGTTGCAATTACTTGATGCTCAACAAGCCCTTTTTGACTCTAAACGCGCGTTGATTAACACATATGCAGCGTTATATCAGACCCACCTCGCACTTGAGCGTTTAACTGGCCAATCTTTAACTGAGACTTTTCAATCATGAACAACACTTTTATCGCATTATTAGTATTTCTCTCGTTTGTAGCTAGCTTAACAAGCACACATGTATTTGCCTCAGCAGAGCATGGGCAAACAGAGCAAACCCAAAAACAAGGTCCACACGGCGGCTTTTTATTAACCAACGAAAAGCTCACTCTTGAGTTAAAGCTGCAAGAATTGGCAGGTAAAGTTGAGCTGCGCGTATATGGTTATGAGCAAAAACAGCCGGTAGATATAAACGATTTAAGTATAGAAATAAACTTAAAACGCTTAGTAGAAGCGCCGCAAAAAATACAATTTACCCGTGAGAATGGCTACCTTGTTAGCATGCAACCTATAAATGAGCCACATTCGTTTGAGCTTTTGATTACTGCTAATTATAAAGGTGAACGCGTCAGCTTTGAGTACTCTCAGCACGAAGGCCAAACTGTGCTTAGCGAGCGAGCAATTAAAGGCGCGGGCATTAAAACGGAAATAGCACAAAGCGGCGAGGTTGATATTTCCGACACGCTGTTCGGTGTTATTACACCGACACAGCATGGCACAGTAGAAATTATGGCGCCATATACCGGATTGATCAGCGATATTTTTGTCAGTATTGGTCAAACCGTTCAAAAAGGCGATGTATTAGCCAGCGTCACCAATCGCGAAACTTTGCAAAACTACAGTATTAAAAGTCCTATTAGCGGTGTGGTAACCGAGCAATATTTAAAGCGTGGCGAACTGGCAAGTACTCGTGCGCTAATGCAAGTCGTGAACCTTGATAAAGTATGGGTTGAGCTCTCAGCCTTTCCTGAAAACATCGAAAATCTAGCCATTGGTCAAAGCGCTATCGTTTACGATTTACATCATCATTTAAATGCCCAAGGTAAGGTGTTTTTTATAGCACCTATGATGACTGGCGGGCACATTGCACGTGCCCGTATTGAGCTTAATAACCCAGATGGTCATTGGCGTCCAGGTATGCATGTTAATAGTGATGTCAGTATCGATAAAGTTAATGCCCGCGTGCGTGTAAAGCCTGAGGCTATTCAAGAGTTTAACGGTATGGCGAGTGTGTTTGTGCGTAAAAATAGTGTATTTGAAGTACGCCCTGTTACTTTAGGCGCAAAAAGTAGCGATTGGGTTGAAGTCATCGCGGGTTTAAGCCCAGGAAGCGAGTACGTCACAACCAATAGCTATGTGATCAAAGCCGATATTTTAAAAAGCGGCGCAAGTCACGCTCACTAGGAGGTACCATGATTAACTGGATTGTTTCTTTTGCGGTTAAACGCCGGATGATGGTACTGGCACTGATATTTTTATTTGCTGGGTTTGGTGTGTATAACATCCAAAACTTAGCGGTAGATGCTGTACCCGATATTACCAATGTACAGGTGCAAATTAATTCTAAAGCGCCTGGTTTTACGCCGCTTGAAGTAGAGCAGCGTATTACTTACTTAGTCGAAACGGCGATGGCAGGTATTCCTAAGCTTGACTATACCCGTTCGCTTTCTCGCTATGGGCTTTCTCAAGTAACCATTATTTTTGATGAAGGCACCGATATTTATTGGGCGCGTCAACAAATTGGAGAGCGTATTCAAAGTATTCGCGCTGATTTACCTAATAATGTTGAGCCAAATCTTGGACCTATTGCCAGTGGTTTAGGTGAAATATTTACCTATAGCGTTCATGCAAAACCCGATGCGTTAAAAAGTGATGGTATGCCTTACAGCGCCGAAGATTTACGTACTTTACAAGACTGGGTTATTCGTCCGCAGCTTTTAAAAGTAAAAGGCGTAACCGAAATAAACAGCCAAGGTGGCTTTGAGCGCCAGTACCAAGTTGCACCCATACCAGAAAAGCTTATTGCTTATAAGCTGACAATCAAGGATGTTATTAGTGCACTTGAGCTTAATAACAGCAACCGCGGCGCCGGTTATATAGAGCGCTTTGACGGCCAATATTTAGTGCGCTCCCCTGGGCAACTAAAAACATTAGCAGATATAGCAAACACCGTTATCGCCAAGCGTGATGATGCTCCCGTGCGAATTAAAGACGTGGCAAATGTATACTTAGGAAAAGAGCTCAGAACTGGCGCGGCTACCTATAATGGCGAGGAAACCGTATTAGGCACGGCGATGATGCTAATTGGTGAAAATAGCCGTGTGGTTGCTAAAGCCATGGCTGATAAGCTTATACAAGTACAAAAAAGTTTACCTGCAGGGGTTATCGTTGAGCCTGTTTATGACCGCACCAATCTGGTTGATAAAACCATCGCCACAGTACAAAAAAACCTGTTTGAAGGGGCTGTATTGGTCATCGTCATTTTATTGTTATTGCTTGGGAATATCACTGGTGCGCTTATTACTGCCATGGTTATTCCGCTGAGTATGCTATTTGCTATTACAGGCATGGTGAGCAATCGAGTCTCGGGTAACTTAATGAGCTTAGGTGCAATCGATTTTGGATTAATTGTTGATGGCGCGGTGATTGTGGTTGAAAACTGCCTTCGTCAATTAGGGATGGCTCAACATAAACATGGCCGCTTACTTACACTCAGTGAGCGTTTAGAGGTTGTAACTTCAGCCACCAAAGAAGTGTTTAGCCCCGCAGTATTTGGTATTTTAATTATTATGTTGGTGTATTTACCGCTATTTGCGCTCAGTGGTGTTGAGGGCAAAATGTTTCAGCCTATGGCGTTTACCGTGGTTGCCGCGTTAATAGGTGCACTTATTTTTGCTGTCACCTTTGTGCCAGCGGCTATTGCCGTATTTGTGCGTGGTAAAGTAGATGAAAGCGAAAACGCAGTAATGCGTGGCGTTAAAAAAATCTACAAGCCACTGCTTAACTTATCGCTTAAATTACCGTGGCTGATGGTGAGTATTGCCACTGTTTTGGTATTAGTGCTTGGCTTTAAAGTTAAAAATATGGGCGCCGAATTCTTACCGCAGCTAGATGAAGGTGACATTGCAATGCATGCGTTGCGTATTACTGGCACCGGTATTGAACAATCGGTGCAAATGCAAAAGCAGTTGGAGCAGGCTTTATTAGAGCAGCCTGAAATTGCGAACGTATTTTCAAAGATTGGCACAGCAGATGTCGCCAGCGATCCTATGCCACCTAACGTTGCCGACACTTTTTTAATGTTAAAGCCGCGTGAGCAATGGCCAGATCCGTCACTAAGTAAAGACGCGTTAGTGCAGCAAATTCGTCATCGTGTGAATGAGGTACCGGGTAATAACTATGAATTTACTCAGCCTATAGAAATGCGCTTTAACGAGTTAATTGCCGGTGTGCGTGCCGATGTAGCACTGCGTATTTACGGTGACGATTTAGCCATACTTAAGCAGTTTGGCGAAAAAGCCACCGGTTTAATGCGAAATATTACCGGTGCTACCGATGTTCGTTTAGAGCAAATGGAGGGCTTGCCTACACTCTCTGTTACCCCAATGCGAGACCATATGGCGCTATTAGGATTAACCGTAAACGACATTCAACAAACCCTTGCCGCTGCTGTTGGTGGGGTGCAAACAGGGCTAATTTATGAGGGTGATAAGCGCTTTTCGTTATTGGTGCGCTTAGATAAGCGTTGGTCTGAAGATGTCTCTGCACTCGCGCGTTTACCTATTGCGTTACCTCAAAGTAGTAACCCTGAACTTGCATTTGTACCGCTTGGAGAAGTGGCTACAATCAGTATTGAAAAAGGCCCTAATCAAATAAATCGCGAAAGCGGCAAGCGCAATGTGGTAGTAACAGCTAATGTAACAGGACGCGATTTAGCCAGCTTTGTAAGAGATGCCCAAGCGACTATGAATGCACAACTTAACCTACCCAGCGGTTATTGGCTTGAATACGGCGGTACGTTTGAGCAATTACAATCGGCGAGTAAGCGTTTGTCGTTGGTAGTGCCTGTTACTTTATTGCTTATTTTTGGCTTACTTTATAGTGCTTTTGGATCGCTGCGTGATTCACTCATTATATTCAGTGGCGTACCACTGGCACTAACTGGTGGGGTATTGGCATTATTGCTACGAGATATGCCGCTTTCTATTTCAGCGGGTGTGGGGTTTATTGCGCTAAGTGGTGTTGCGGTATTAAACGGTGTAGTGATGTTGTCGTTTATTAAGCAGTTACGAAATGAGGGATTAAGCTTATACCATGCAATACATAGCGGGGCATTGCAGCGATTACGCCCAGTGCTAATGACCGCGCTTGTGGCAAGTTTAGGCTTTATACCTATGGCGCTAAATACCGGTACCGGCGCTGAAATACAACGGCCTTTGGCAACCGTGGTGGTAGGTGGAATTATGTCATCCACTTTGCTCACGTTGCTAATTTTACCAGCACTTTATAAATTAGTGCATGCAAAATTTAAAAAGCAGTAAACAGCCTAAATTAGGTAATAACGTAAAAAGCAGCTGAATTGTCAGCTGCTTTTTTGTTAAGTAAGGAGTTGCTTAGTTATATTGAAATAGGTTATCCCAGCGCTCATCTAATATGGCTTTTGCGTGCTCTAGATTTATCGCGTTATATAGGGTGTTTGTGCAAGTTACTAAATGCATGCGTTTAAGCTTTTCAAGCGCGTCGCTAATTTCAAAATCTAGCTCGCATTGGTACTTGCTTTTAAACCACGTCTCTATCTGCCCATCAAGTGCGTGAGCACTTAAGCCATTTTTAGATTTTAGTAAAAACGTGTAGGCCAGTAGGGCTTCTTTAATGTCTTCTTCTTCGGCGGCGTCTATAAGGGTATGAAAAACACCGGCGTTGTTATCTAGGTTTTTAAAGTACAGATTATCGCTCAGCGCTTTCATAAATTTAATTTTACGGTTTTTAAATTTACTCCACTCTTTAAATACAAAACTGCCAAATACACCAATACCAATGGCTAAAGTAATAAAGTGCTGCTGAGTCATGGTAACGGCTTTATCACTAAACCCTCCCCAAAATGTAAACAAAGCAAACAGTAAAAGTAATGAGGCGCCCAGTTTGGTAACTAATACTACCGCACCGCCAATAAGTGCCGATGAGCCAATAATCACTTTATCAATAGGGCGCATGCGTACTTCGCTATTAGGAAATAGCATTTCTAAGTCAGCTTTTGGCACATTTTGAAATAGTTTTACTATGGTTGAGCTGGGCTCAAATCCCATAGGTAGTTTATTTTTTGATTCAAAATAGGCTTTGTCTTTAAAACGGATAAATACTGCTACGCGATCGTAGTTGGTAAAATGCAGTGGCTTTTTACGTAACCCCCAAAAACTGGTTATGGTTTCGGTGAGTTGCGACTCGCCTCTGCGATAAAAAACCACTTCTTCAAAATCCTCAAACTCTACCTCAAGGCGAACTTTAAAAAGCGATTCTTCGTTTAATGCATCTTGTAGGTCTTGATGGGTGATCACTTCAAAATTAGCCGCATTTAATACGTTGGCGAAATCTTTAGCAAAATCGCGTTGGCATTGAGCTTTTTGCTCATCAGTCACGCTGTTTATTAAACGAGTATCGCTATTTGGATCAAAAGGCGCGTAATTGTTTTTTAATGACTCAAGTGTGCCATGGTACTGAAAGTGAATTAAACTGGCTAAAAGTTCACAAAGCTGCTTAAAAGAAGTTTGTTGGTCTTTGGTAAGCTCTTTGGCGCACATTGTAATGATGTCGTGTTTTCTAAAAGGAATGTAGCGAGCAGTTTGCATATTGTGAAAATTTTAAAAGTATAATGGTATATAAAGATAATAAAGCAGTCTTTTACTGATTACTATGTTGACTGTATTTCTTCAGGTAGCATTAACCTAATTATGAGATGATTTAATCACTTACCTAATTGCTAACAGGACGTTTATGGCTATACAAAAAAAGCTCAAGCAAAAAACACGTCAGTTTATTGAGTCTAAAAATATGCTGGGTGGGATTACTATCGCCTCATTTTTAGAATCCACCATAGTTCCCATTCCACTCGAGGCAGTGCTGGTACCACTTATGCAAGCACGACGGGAAAAGCTTTGGCAAATTGCCCTAATGGCAACACTAGGCTGTATTGTAGGTGCGTTATTTGGCTATGCTTTAGGCTATTACTTATTTGATATCATTGGCGATTGGGTTATCAATACATTCTCAAGCCCTGAGCAGTTTGAAAACGTAAAACAAAAAATGCAGGCACAAGGATTTTGGTTTGTGTTAAGCCTAGGTATCGTTCCTATTCCGTTTCAAATTGCGATGCTGGCCGCTGGCGCAACTAAGTATTCGCTGGCGCTGTTTTTATTAGCAAGCGCTATTGCTCGCTCTATACGTTATTTTGGTTTGGCAATAGTGGTGTATTATGCGGGCAATCAAGCTGAACGTATTATCAGCAAGCACAAAACTAAGACTATGATTGGATTAACTATTTTAATTGCTATTGGCTGGATAATTAGTACGCAAATATAAATAAAGCAGTTTAAGTTTATGGTATAGTTTTTAGTAACAATAATAAATTTAAATACAGCCCATGATGAATCCGGAAAAAGTGAGCCTCAAGCTCAGCCGCTTTGTAAAAATTACCAGATTAAACAAGCTGTTAATTTTAGCTATGCTGGCATTTATTATTGGCTTTTCAATCTTTTCGTTAATGCGCTTTCCTTTATTGGATTTCAAGCAAAATCTTTATGGCTTTACCACTGACTTTATTAACTTAGTGGTTATTTTTACAATTTTCTTTATGGTGCAATGCTCACAATTAGCTAAAAAAGCCTATTTGTATGTCAGTATCGGTTTAATGTTATGGATTGTAGCATCTACTGCCGATGTGCTTGATGAAGTAATACATCAGCCTCTTTGGATAAGTAATTACGTAGAGGATTTATGTCGCACATTGGGTATGTTAATTACCGTTTATGGTTTATTTAAAACCATGCACTTTATGCAGCGAATGCACACTCGGTTGGCGCAAGAATTTATCATAGATGATTTAACTAAAGTGTATAACCGACGCTGTTTTTATCAGCATGTGAAGGAGGTTGTTAATAATCCTTACACTGTTTTAATCATAGATCTTGATCATTTCAAACGTATTAATGACGATTTTGGCCATGATGTGGGCGATCAGGTGCTTAAACAGTTCGCAGATAAAGTGAACCATCTTTTTAAGAATGAAAATATTTTTGCTCGCATAGGTGGTGAGGAATTCGCCGCTTACCTGCCTAGTTATGAGCTTGATGAAGTGCTTAACTTTGCGCAGACTATTCTAGAAACTGCTCGCACTATTACAGTACAAAATCAGCGTTCTTTAACGGTTAGTATCGGTATTGCGCATCGTAGCAGCGATCAGAGCTTTGAAAATGTAATGAAACGTGCAGATCAGGCATTATACCGAGCTAAAAAAGCAGGCCGTGATCGCCTTGAGGTTGCTTAAACATAGTAATTTTATAAAATAGATTTCGCTTGTGCTATTTTTGGGGACTTCTGTTACAAGATAAAAAAGGGACTTTATGGATGAGTTAATCGGATTAGCAATTATTATATCTATTGCGATTGTTGCAGGGGCTATTTGTGGATTAGTAGCCTTAGTGCAATTGAACACCCTTAAACAAGAGGTTGCAGTATTAAAACTAAAACTATTACAGTTTGAGTCAAATCAAAATGTAGCAAAAAATGAAAAATCCTCCGCTGACCCTCAAGTAGATAACGCAATACCTCTAAACCGCTCAGATATTCCTGCTGCTGTTAATAAACCAGTAAGCATTAAACCTCCACCACCTCGTAAAACGATAACTAAAAAACCATCGAGTATTGAACTGCTTTTTAAACAATTACGTGCTGGCTTTGAACAAAACTGGATGACCTGGATTGGTGCTATTGCTTTGGCTTTAGGTGGCGTGTTTTTAGCAAAATACAGTTTAGAGGCGGGGTTACTTTCACCAGCAATGAGGCTCAGCGCTGGTGGATTATTTGGTATTGGCTTAATCGCAGCAGCGTATTATTTACATTATAAACGCATCGTTTTTGAGGGCTTTAATAATTATATTCCTGCAGCCCTTGCAAGTGGCGGCTTTATAACTTGTTTTGCCTTAATGTTTTTGGCTTATAACAGCTTTAGCATGCTAAGTGCTGAGTGGGCATTTATTGGCTTAGCAGTTATTGCTGTGTGTGCTAGTGCAATGGCAATAAAGTTAGGCCCTTTACTTGCTGTAATAGGCATTATAGGCGCTTACAGTGTCCCTGTTTGGGTAAATACGGGCAGTGGGCAGTTATTTTCTTTGCTTATTTATGTTGCCCTTGTGAGTGTTGCCGCAGCAGTTGTGGCACATAAAGTAAAGCGTATTTGGCTGTGGTATTTACTATGGGTAGGGCATATTGGCTGGTACTTGGTTGGACTCACTCTATTTAACTACGACACAGTGTGGTTAATAGGCGCTTTTGCGTTGTTAAGTATTTTAGGATTAATCGCTATTGCACGCTTAGGCTTGGGCTTTAACACCCTTGAAGTACGCCCGCACAGCTTTAAACGGTTAGTTAATTTATTTCCAGACCACGGTTTGTTACTGGCCTTTATTGCTCCTTTAATGATTGCCATGCTGTTGAGTGTGTTTAATTTACAATGGCAAATCGTGGCGTTATTAAGCATCGCTTTGTTACTATTTTTAGTGCTAAAAAATAGCCGTTGGGATGCGTGGCAAGGGGTCTCTTTATTGGTTGCGCTGTTATTAGTGGTCAGTGCTAAACAAACTTACACCTTTGATGACGCGTTATTTATTTTTAAAAATGAGTACGGGTTAGGCCTATTACTTGCTCTTGGGTTAAGTGGCTATGGACTCTATTTTGGTAATAAATACCCAAAACGATTAACTTTTCATCTGCTTGCTTCATTAAGCGTGTTTGTCTTGGTGGGCACTTTGTATGCGATGATCCCAAATACGGCTTTAGCAACCGCTTACCCTCTTTGGGCGGTATTGCTATGTTTAATGAGTGCCGTGTTAATTAAATTTACGCAAAATAATACAACCTTATGGCAGCGCTTTAGTTATTGGGTGGGGGCAAACGCCAATATCACCTTAGCAATTACAATGTTACTGAGTGATAGCGGCCTTACCATTGCACTGGCTGTTCAAGTATTACTGCTGAGCTTACTGATAAAAAAATACAATGTGGCTATGCCACACTGGCCAATAAAAGCCCTTGTGGCGGCATTACTTTTACGCCTTACCTTATCGCCGTGGACGCCTAGTTATGATGAGCTAAGCATATTTGGTTTGCATTGGAGCTTAGTTGTTTACCCGCTGTGTATTGGGTTATTTTTTGCAGCGGCTAAATGTTTTAATACTTCAAAACTAAAAATATGGCTTGAAGGAGCAGCACTGCATAGTTTAGCGTTATTTGTGACAACCGAAACCAGTTATCAACTGGTAGGGCACTACCCTCAGCTGTTTTCTTTAAGTTTTTATGAGCAAGTTTTGCTCAGTTGTAACTTGCTTGCTTTAGGCTGCGTTTATTTATATCGCGCGCAAAGTGCAGGGCAGCTGGGTAAGTTATACCGCACTGCAGCTTTGATTTTATCAGCGTTAGCTGGCCTGTTGTTAATTCAAACAACGTTAGATAATAATCCGTTATTAATGCGTCTTTATGTTGGTGAAACACCAATCTTTAACTGGGTGCTTTTAATCTGGTTGGTCCCGAGTCTGCTGGTGTTATGGTTAGCGAGTTTAGTTAAATCGTTAAATGCTAAATTGAGTCAAATTACACTCGGTGTGTCTGGTTTATTAGCGGTATTAGCTATCAACACCTTGATCCGTCAATATTGGCAAGGCGGCTTCATCTACCTTGATAAAGCAACCAGCGACGCCGAGCTATATAGCTATTCGGTTATTTGGTTATTACTCGGCGCGCTGGTAGTGATAGCCGGGCATTTAAAACAGCAACGGTTACTGCAAAATGTTGGTTTAGGTATTCTTGGCGCTGTAATTGTTAAGGTGTTTTTAATAGATATGGCAAATTTAACGGGACTTCTAAAAGCATTGTCCTTCATTGGTTTAGGGCTGTCGCTGGTAGGGCTTAGTTGGTTATTCCAAAAACTCAGAGAGCGCATTCATAGTTAAGTTCAAGCCCAGTACTTACTGGGCTTAAGCTCTTATTAATCGTTAAGTGCTGTGGTTCAGCAGTGCTTTAAGCTTACCAGGTTTTACTGGTTTACTCAGATAATGAATATTTTCGGCTTTGGTGGTTTGTTTTAGCTCAGTGTCACGCACTGCGGTAATTAAAATAGCCGGAATATCGCTTTGCCAAATTTCGCGTAGCGCTTTAATTAAAGTAATGCCATCCCAATCATTACCTAACTGATAGTCCATTAAAATAACATCAGGTGCGCCCTGTTCTTTTGCATAAGTTAACACCGCGTCCACTTTATCGAATAGGGTGTAATTTGCCTGCCAGCGCTTTAATAGGCTAGCCATGGCTGCAAGGTTTTCAGGGTCGTCGTCAACGGCAATAATATTTATCGCGGCGCGGTTGTCGACTATATTTTGACTGGATTGTTTTTGCTGTACTAATTGCGCATCACCATAAGGCACTTCAATGCTAAATCGGCTGCCTTTATTAGGTAATGAAACCACATCAATCGGCAGGCTCAATAAATCAGCCATACGTTTAACCACCCCTAAACCTAAGCCAACGCCTTTATTGTCGCTAGCTTCAATTCGATAAAAGTCGTTAAATATTTTTGCTTGTTCAATGTCGCTAATACCAGGGCCGGTATCCCATACTTCAATCCGTAAACTGTGCTTTCTGTTTCTACAGGCAATTAATACACGGCCATTTTCGGTGTATTTAATCGCATTTGACAGTAAGTTTTGTAGTATTCGGCGTAAGTAAGTAATGTCGCTGTGTACTATTTGCTTATTTGAACGTACTTTAAATGAGAGTCCTTTATCGCTCGATAAAATCGCATATTCGCTTTTAAGGGGATCTAAAATATCATCAATGTAAAAGTGACGAGGATTTGGGGTCATTGCCCCTTGCTCTAGCTTGGCAATTTCTAATAAAGCCGACATTAAATGCACGGTGGAATCGAGGCTATCACCTAGCTTATTAAAGTTATTTTTATTGGTGCTATCTAATTGAGTTTCATCAATGGCGGCGAGATATAATCGTGCCGCATTGAGCGGTTGTAAAATATCATGGCTGGCCAGTGCTAAAAAGCGAGTTTTACTATCATTCGCTTGCTCAGCTTCACGTTTAGCTAAAGTAAGTGCTTGCTCTGTTTGTACGCGACTATCGATTTGTGCTTGCAGGCTACTATTAATGGTTTGCACTTCTTGGGTGCGCGCTTCAATGCGGTTTTCTAAGTCCATATTAATTTCTTCGAGCGCATTTTGCGTACTAATATGATTAGTAATATCAGAAAAACTCGTTACAAACCCCCCATCAGGTAGTGGGTTGCCTATCATTTCGTAAACTTGGCCATTTCGACGATGACGAATAAAGTGATGTGAGCTGCCATTTTTTAAATGCTGAACCCGCTTATCAACATGGCGCTCGATTTCACCGGGGCCGCATTCACCGCGCTCTGCGTTATACCGTATTATTTCTTCAATGGGCTGGCCAACTTGTAAAAAACCCTCAGGGTAGTTAAACATTTCGCTATAGCGCTTATTCCAAGCAACGAGGTTAAGATCTTTATCTACCACAGATAGTCCGTGGCTTAAGTTTTCTAGTGAGGTAAATAGTAAGTTCTGATTAAACTGCAGTGCTTGTGTGGTTTCATCAAAAAAGTTTACCACTTCTTCAAACGCCATTCGTTTGCCAGATGATACTGTATGAATAAGTGCTTGCGCAGAGGAAGCACCTAATACTCCAGTCAGTGCGCGTTCGCAGTAGGCAATAAAGTCAGCGCGAGGGTGTGCATTGTTGTCGTTTAAATCATGATGGAGTGCGTAATGCGATAAAATTTGCTGGCTACGCTGAATGCCTAAAAAGGTTTGCAGTAAAATTTTAAAGTCGTATACCGTGGCTTTTACGTTTTTATTTAAGCGACGAGATAAAATGGCCTGATCTTTGGGATTAACAAATGCCGCCGCTTGAATTTTATCGATTAAGCGCTCTTCAGCTCCCAAGGAAAAGCTAATGTAACAGCCAATATTAGCAAACAATGCGATTAAGGTGCCTCTAGTTATAAGCGTTTGTTGCAGTTCACTGTCTAGTGGGTTAGGGGCTTCTAAAATAGGCAACATCAAAAATAGCACCCAACAAATGACCCCTGCGAGTAGCCCAGCATAAACACCATAAGCATGACCTTTTCGCCAATATAAACCACCCACAATAGCAGGCAATAATTGTGACACTAATGAGAAAGCCACTAACCCCATACTGGCTAGCGCACTGCCACTACCAAACCATTGCTGATAGAAGTAGGCTAAAATAAGCACCCCAGCAATGGTAAAGCGCCGTACTAATAAAATGCGGGATTTGTAGCTAGTGGTGATTAAATTACGTTTAAATTTACGGCGCAACATTAAGGGGAGCACCACGTCGTTGGAGATCATGGTGCTTAGTGTAAGTGTTGCAACAACAATCATGGCTGTGGCAGCAGAAAGCCCACCTATAAACACAAAGGTGGTTAAAAAAGCGTTATCGTGCAGCATAGGCAGTGCCAGTACAAAGCTGTCTGGGGATAAACTGCGGCCTATTTCTGGGTGAATAGCAGCGGTGGCAATAGGTAAAATCATTGCTGCGGTTAATAACAAGTACAATGGAAAAGCCCAGCGAGCAGTAAATAAATGGCGTTTATCTTGGTTATCAACCACGGTGACATGAAACTGCCTTGGCAAACAAATTATAGCGGCCGCCGCCATTAGTGACTGACCTATAAAGTTAAAGCTAAAAAAGTCGAACTGCGCCCAATGCAGCCAAATTGACTCGGCAACTTGGCTAGAACCCTCTGTGGGTAAATTAAATAAGCTATATATTGCAAGCCCTGCAACAGCCGCCAGAGCAAACAACTTTATTAGCGACTCAAACGCCACAGCGAGCATTAAGCCCGATCGGTACTCGGTTACATCAACTTTGCGCGTGCCAAAAAATATAGCAAATAGCGCCATCATTAAAGTGGCCGATAACGCCAAAATATCCCCAGATATCTGATTACTATTTTGCAAAAGTAAAAAGCTAGAACTAAGCGCTTTTAATTGTAATGCAATGTAAGGAATAGTGGCTAATAAGGCAATAATGGTCACCATAATTGCAGTGGTTTGGCGTTTGCCGTAACGCGCTGAAATAAAGTCGGCAATAGTGGTGATATTTTGTTTTTTACTCACCAATACCAGTTTACGTAAAAAGCCTTGGCCGAAAAAAAACAGTAAGGCGGGTCCTAATAAAATAGGCAAAAAGCTCCAACTACTAGTTGCAGCGGTGCCTACCGAGCCATAGTAAGTCCACGAAGTACAATAAATTCCCAATGCAAATGAATACACAAATGGGTGATGACTAATACGCTTGGCAAGTGGGGTGGTCTTATCACCCCAATTTGCCAGCCAAAACAGCACGCCTATGTAGCCAAAGGCAACAATGAGTAGTACAGCTGTCATGTTTATTTAACCTCGTAGAGTGTTTTTATAATTTGTCATAACTATACCCAAACTATTTCAAGATGCGAGCGCCAGTTGGAGTTTGAAGTAGTTTGCTTATTAACAATACCTAGCTGCAAATAAAGTAGGGGGTATACATTTTGTTTATGTTATCTATAAATAAAATAAAACTATGATATTTAAGGGTTAATTTGTTTTTGTCTATTTAGTTAGACTAATGTCTTATTCCCACGGTTTGTTTTAATTTGGCTAAAAGCTTGAGCAATAAAAATCTATTAAGCTACTGAAATTTAAGTGGTTCATGAGTTGTTTATTAATTGATCATGCGCAGTTTACGGAAACGTTAATATGTTGTTACGACTATTGTCGCAATTCAATATTTGAATTGCATTGCTAAATTGGTTAACGAATATAAAAAACCACCCATCACAATCGTGATGTTTAAAGGGGAAAATAAAAATGGCTTTTAAAAATGAAGAACAAGCAAAAGCTTATTGGGCAGAAAACATTTCATTACTGTTTAAATTATTAGCAGTATGGTTTGTGGTCTCTTTTGGCTTTGGCATATTATTGGTTGATGTACTTAATGAAGTACGTTTTTTTGGGTTTAAACTTGGCTTCTGGTTCGCCCAGCAAGGCGCGATTTATACCTTTGTGGCTTTGATTTTTGTGTACGTTTTCAAAATGAATACGTTAGATAAAAAATATGGCGTAGACGAATAGGAGCTAGTCAATGGATGTTCAAATACTCACATTTATAATTGTCGGTTTAAGCTTTGCGCTTTATATCGGTATTGCAATTTGGGCTCGAGCTGGGTCCACAAATGAATTCTACGTTGCTGGTGGTGGTGTACCTCCACTAGCCAATGGTATGGCAACTGCTGCGGATTGGATGAGTGCTGCGTCGTTCATTTCAATGGCGGGTATTATCTCGTTTGCGGGTTACGACGGAAGTGTTTACTTAATGGGGTGGACCGGTGGTTATGTACTACTGGCTATGTGTTTAGCGCCTTACTTACGTAAATTCGGCAAGTTTACCGTGCCAGACTTTATCGGTGACCGTTACTACTCACGTACTGCGCGTTTAGTGGCTATTTTATGTGCCATCTTTATTTGTTTTACTTACATTGCGGGTCAAATGCGTGGTGTTGGTGTAGTGTTCTCTCGCTTCTTAGAAGTTGAAATTGAAACCGGTGTTTATATCGGTATGATCATTGTTTTCTTCTATGCCGTACTTGGTGGCATGAAAGGTATTACTTACACGCAAGTTGCGCAGTATTGTGTACTGGTATTTGCTTATTTAGTACCGGCTATTTTTATCTCTATGATGGCAACAGGTCACTTTTTTCCACAAACAGGCTTTGGTGCCACGCTAAGTGATGGCTCAGGTATGTATGTACTTGATAAGCTCGATGGTTTAAGTACCGAGCTTGGATTTGGCCAATACACTGAAGGCTCAAAGAGCATGATTGATGTATTTGCAATTACAGGTGCTCTTATGGTGGGTACTGCTGGTTTACCACACGTAATTGTTCGCTTTTTCACAGTACCTCGCGTTAAAGACACACGTATTTCAGCAGCATGGACACTGGTGTTTATTGCTATTGTTTACACAACAGCACCTGCAGTAGCTTCGTTTGCCCGTGTAAACATGATTGATACAATTAATGGTAAAGACGGAAGTGGTACAGCGTATGCAGAGGCACCAGCTTGGATCAAAAACTGGGAACGCACAGGCCTAATCACCTTTAATGATAAAAATGGTGACGGCAAAATGTTCTACACATCAGGTAAAATCACTGACCCTAATAGCGCAAACGAAGTAAATGTTGACCGCGATATTATGGTACTAGCGAATCCTGAAATAGCCGACTTACCAGCCTGGGTTATTGCACTCGTTGCAGCAGGTGGTATTGCCGCGGCACTGTCTACTACAGCGGGCTTACTATTGGTTATTTCAACCTCAGTATCGCACGATTTACTTAAACGGACACTCAAACCGGATATAACCGACAAGCAAGAATTACTTGCAGCGAGGTTGGCAGCAATGATTGCTATTGTAATATCCGCCTACTTTGGGATTAACCCGCCAGGATTTGTGGCCTCGGTTGTTGCCTTTGCCTTCGGCTTAGCGGCGGCGAGCTTCTTCCCTGCAATTATTATGGGTATTTTCTCTAAATCAATGAATAAACATGGTGCAATTGCAGGCATGGTAACGGGTATCACCTTTACTGCTGCATACATCATCTACTTCAAGTTTGTGAGTCCAGAGCTTAATAGCCCTGAAAATTGGTTCTTAGGTATTTCACCTGAAGGGATTGGTTTAGTAGGCATGATCATTAACTTTGCAGTAGCTGCAGGTGTTATGAAAATGACTCAACCGACACCAGTTGAAATTCAAGAAATGGTTGAAGGTATTCGTAATCCTAAAGGGTCTAGTGAAGCGCATGCTCACTAATCCATATATCTAATGATATAACCCATCAAAGCCCGACTTAAGTCGGGCTTTTTATTTGTTTAAATAATGACTACATTAAATAATCGCTATATTAAATAACCATATTTCAGGTTAAGTCGCTTTTTATTGAGGATGATTTATGAGTAGTGAGCAACAGGAAGTCGCGCAGTTTATTAACAAGCAAGCACCATTTTCAATGTTACAGGACAGCGCCTGCAGTTATTTTGTTAACCATCTCGATAGTATTTATTTGACCCGAGAAAACCAAACGCAATGGCTTAACAGTGAACAGCCTAAATTATTTTTAATTCGTTCCGGGTTATACGATTTAGTGGATGCTCAAGGCGATACGGTAACGCGTTTAACTCAAGGTGATTACTTTGGTTACCCCTCGTTACTGACGGGAGATTCAATACAAAACAGTTTAGAAGTACAAAAAGAGGGCATTGTCTATATGCTCGACCAAACGGATTTTGATTACTTACGTCGAGAATATAAAGCATTCGAGCAATACTTTGTTCGTGCTCATGCTAATCGATTGCTGTCATCACATTATAAAAGTAACAACGACAGCTGGTCTGAGCGTAAAATATCAGAGATCATGACTCGCAAAGCGATTACGCTGCCCCCCGATGCCAGCATCCGTCATAGTGCTAAACAAATGCAAGAGCATGGGATTTCATCAATGATGATCACCGAAAATTCGCATCTTATTGGTGTGGTTACAGATCGTGATTTACGTAACCGAGTGCTTGCTGATGAAGTTGACCCTGCGCAAGCTATCGATAGTATTATGACCAATAAGCCTAAGTTTATATTTGAAAATAACCGCGTATTTTCAGCGCTGCACTTAATGCTTAAGCATAATATTCATCATTTACCTGTGCTTGATGAAAACCATAAACCGCTAGGAATGATCACCAGTACAGACTTACTACGCCAACAAAAAAGCGACCCAGTGCAGCTAATTGGTCGTATTTACAAGGCCCATAATGTGGCTGATTTAAAACGTTACGCGAAAGAAATTCCTGAGTTATTAAAAGGGTTTTCAAATAATATTGATGATATTTCGCTGATCGGAAAGTTACTCAGTGGTTTAACCGATGCGTTGACCTCGCGGCTAATTTTTTTATTTCAACAACACCATGGCGCCGCGCCAACCAGTTTTAGTTTTATTTGTTTTGGCTCTCAAGCGCGCGAAGAGCAAACACTGCATTCAGATCAAGATAATGGCTTGTTATTACCTGATGGTCTAAACGATGAACAGCACGCATATTTTAAACAGATGGGCGAATTTGTTTGTGAAAACTTAGTTGAGTGCGGCATTCGTCGTTGTCCTGGTAACATAATGGCTAGCAGTGATGCATGTCGAATGAGTGTTAGTGATTGGCGGGCGAAGTTTTTAAAGTGGATCACCAGTCCCACACCCCAGGCAATGCTCAACTGTAAAATCTTTTTTGATCTGCGTTTTATTGAAGGCTCAACCACACTCTATAGCCAGTTTTGTGAAGAGTTGACCCATATTTCTCGCAACGATCTTTTTTATGCGGCAATGGCCAGCGATGTTAATGCTAATAGTGCGCCGATTGGTTTATTCAATAACTTTAAAACCGAAAAAACAGAGCAACACTATAAGTACATCGATCTTAAAAAGCGCGGGGTGGTGATCATTAACGATCTAGCGCGACTTTATGCATTAAAAGTAGGCATTCGCCGTGCTAACACCCAAGAGAGGTTGGATGCTTTATTAAAGTATTCACTATTAAGCAAAGAAGATATTTATAATTTAAAAGATTGTTGGCGATTTTTAACTCAGCTTCGGCTGCGCACGCAAATAAACGAAGAAGGGTTACCTAGTAATTGTATTAACCCAGACAAACTCAATTCGTTAGAGCGTCATCAGCTTAAAGAAGCGTTTTACCTAGTAAAACAAGCGCAGCAAGGCGCGGCGTTTAAATTTGCGCGTGGGAGTTTGTAACAATAATGGTTAAGCAGCTTATTACGCGGTACTTAAAGCGTCGCCATTTGCTTGCGCAAAGTGCTTTAAAGCAACGTTATTTAGTGATTGATTTGGAATTAACAGGGCTTGATCCTAAACAACATGAAATTGTCTCGGTTGCTTGGGTACTGATTGATAATCAATGTATCAAGAATAGTCAATCGCAGCATATCGTTAATAAAGAGGTTAAAAGTCTAGAGCAAAGCCCTGTTTTTCACGGCATTAGTACTGACTCGGTGGCACAAGGGCAAAGTCTACAGAGTATTTTAATGTCTTTAAGTGCTCACTTTAGTGACTGCATTTTAGTATTTCATAATGCCATGCTCGACTGGGGCTTTTTAAAGTTAGCAATAAAAAATGCAGGGATCATCCAGCTGCCTAAGCTGATCATCGATACCTTACAAATAGAAAAAAAGCGCTTACTGCAACACGCAAGCGATATCAAATTAGATGATTTAACCTTAAATGAATGCCGTAATCGCTACGATTTACCAAGCTATCATTGCCATCATGCGCTTACCGATGCACAAGCCACTGCTGAGCTGTTATTAGCCCAATGCCATCAAATAGGCGCCGGCAAAGAACTTAAAGTAGGCGATCTAATGTAGGTTGGTTAGAGCGAAACCTAACAATAAAGTATGCACTAAGCTTAATTGCATGCAGTTTACTTTTATTCTTGTTTGCATAATTATTGGAACGCGTATTTGATTAAAAATTCAAGGAACGAATATGAAACTTATCACCGCTATTTTTATTACCTTATGCCCTCTTATTACTTTTGCTAATTCAAGCGTGCCAACTAATCGTCATATTTCTGTACATGGCATAGCTGAGGTATTAGTTGAGCCAGATATGGCTCAAATTATATTTGAAGTAAAAAGCATTGAAGATACATTACTTGAAGCTAAGCGTGACCTTGATGGCCGGATCAGCGTGTTACTTGAAGAATTAGATAAATATGATTTTGGCCAAGGCGATGTTCATATATCGGGTTTAAAAAGCAAGGTATACACTAAGGTTGGTACAGAATCAGGGATTGCTTTAAGCGATAATTATTTAGCTCTGAAAACAGTTAAAGTCACATTGAAAGATATTAAAAAAGTCGATGAATTTATTGATTTTGCTCAACGCTTACAAATAGACAATATCAAAAAAATTAATGGTTTATCCTCCAAGGCCATGCAGTTAGAGGCAGAGGCAACACAACTAGCAATTGATAACGCAAAAGCGAAGGGAAATAAGCTCGCTCAGTCTTTTGGTGCTGAACTTGGCAACGTTTATAGTATTAGTGCAAATTCTAGTAGCTCAGATTACGACGCGAGCGGTGTTAAGCACATTGTTTTATCTAGCCACAGAAATAGCATGGCTGCTAGAAATAACGAGAACCCATTTACGCAGCAGCAATATTTAGGTGCAAGAATAAGCGTTAAAGCATCAATAAACGTGGTGTTTGATTTAAAACTAAAATAGCAAATATCGCAAAGCCGAGTTAAAAGTAAAAGCGCATTGCGTGTTGATTATGGCGTTAATTTAAAGTTTCTAATGCTTGGCTCTTATAATCACAGGCAAGGTCGATTACAATACCGCCATCTAAAAGGCGACGCTGCCTTTCTCTGTACGTAACTAGAGTGGATTTTATATTTCATGGCAATCAAACTTGCAATTAATGGTTTTGGTCGTATTGGTCGAAATATTGTCCGTGCACTATACGAATCAGGCTTAAGCGACGAGATCAAAATTGTTGCAATTAACGAACTAGCCGACCCTGAAGCTATTGCCCATTTATTAAAATACGACACCTCTCATGGTCGTTTCACTTTTCCAGTTAAACTAGGTGAAGACACTATCAGCGTTGCTGATGACACCATTGCATTATTTTGTGAAGAAAATCCAGTTGAATTACCGTGGCAAACGCTAGATGTTGACGTGGTACTTGAATGTACTGGCGTGTACCACTCACGTGAGCATGCACAGTCACATATTGCCGCAGGTGCTAAAAAAGTGTTGTTTTCCCATCCTGCTGATAATGATGTAGATGCCACCATTGTGTATGGCATAAACGACGATGAGCTGAAAAACGAGCATACTATTGTCTCTAATGGTTCGTGTACCACCAACTGCGTTGTTCCTGTTATTAAAGTACTCGATGATGCCTTTGGTATTGAGTCTGGCGCTATTACAACTATTCATGCGTCAATGAACGATCAGCAAGTGATTGATGCGTATCACCATGATTTACGCCGAACTCGTGCCGCCAGCCAATCTATTATTCCGGTAGACACAAAATTAGCCCGTGGTATCGACCGTATTTTACCTAAATTTAAAGGCCGCTTTGAGGCTATTGCCGTTCGTGTACCGACTATTAATGTGACCGCCATGGATTTAAGTGTCACGGTAAATACCGATGTAGATTTAAGTGCGGTTAATAGTGCGCTTAAAGCACAAGCTAAAGATAGGCTTGAGGGTATTTTAAGTTACACTGAAGAGCCGCTGGTATCGGTTGATTTTAACCACGATCCCCATTCTTGTATTATAGATGGCACACAGACACGTGTTAGTCATAAACGGCTGATAAAATTACTAGTTTGGTGTGATAATGAGTGGGGGTTTGCGAATCGCATGCTTGATACCGCTCGTGCTATGATGGCATTTAAGTAATATTTAAAACGTATTTATTGGTTTAGTATCGTTAACTAAGGAGATGTTCATGTCGGTCATAAAAATGGCAGATTTAGATTTAAACGGCAAGCGTGTATTAATTCGTGAAGATTTAAATGTACCCGTTAAAGCAGGTAAAGTGACGTCAGACGCACGTATTCGTGCTGCACTACCTACTATCAAACTTGCGCTAGAAAAAGGTGCAAAAGTGATGGTTATGTCACACCTAGGCCGTCCTACGGAAGGGCAATACGAAGACGAATTTTCATTAGCACCCGTTGTTGATTACTTAAATGATGCACTTGAGCAAACTGTTCGCCTAGAAAAAGATTACTTAAACGGCGTTGATGTTGCAGATAATGAAGTGGTTGTTTTTGAAAACGTACGTTTTAACAAAGGCGAGAAAAAAGACGACGAAGCCTTATCAAAGCAACTCGCTGCATTATGTGATGTTTACGTAATGGATGCCTTTGGTACTGCGCATCGCGCACAAGCGTCAACCCATGGTGTGGGTCTGTTTGCTGATGTAGCGTGTGCCGGTCCATTATTATCGGCTGAACTAGACGCCCTAGGTAAAGCACTTGATAACCCAGCCCGTCCGTTAGTGGCGATTGTGGGTGGCTCTAAAGTATCCACTAAGTTAACGGTACTTGATTCGTTATCTAAAATTGTTGATCAGCTTGTTACCGGTGGCGGTATTGCCAATACCTTTATTGCAGCTGCTGGCCATCCTGTAGGTAAGTCACTTTATGAGGCTGATTTAATGGATGAAGCAAATCGTTTATGCGCTGCAGCGAAAGCCAACGATGGCGAAATACCGGTACCCACAGATGTTGTTGTAGGTAATGAGTTTTCAGAGTCAGCTGTAGCAACACTTAAAGATGTAAGTGAAGTCACCAGCGACGATATGATTTTTGATATTGGCCCTGATACTGCTAATCAACTTGCAAAAATTATTGCTAATGCGGGCACGGTTGTATGGAATGGCCCAGTGGGTGTGTTTGAGTTTGATCAATTTGGTAATGGTACACGTGCCATTGCAAAAGCGATTGCTGATTCGAAAGCATTTTCTATTGCAGGTGGTGGTGACACCCTAGCGGCAATTGATAAGTACGGCATTAGTGATAAAGTATCGTATATTTCTACAGGTGGTGGTGCGTTCTTAGAGTTTTTAGAAGGCAAAAAATTACCTGCAGTTGCAATGCTAGAATCACGCGCTAAATAATACCTTTGGGTATTAGCTAGCCGTAAAGCAGATGTGCTTATCCCACATCTGCTACAATTAACGAGTAAATACCTCTCACTTTTATTTAGTCGTTAATAATATGAATTTTAGGCCATTTGCCTTTTAATTCATGGCGCAGTGATTGCGCCAAACTAACAAATCCGTTCAAACTAGGTAGTAAAATAACTACCGATAAATTGGAGAATACCCAATGGCTTTAATCAGTATGCGACAACTTCTTGATCATGGTGCAGAGCATGGTTACGGTGTACCCGCGTTTAATGTAAATAACCAAGAGCAAATGCGTGCAATTATGGAAGCGGCTGATAAAACAAACAGCCCTGTTATTGTGCAAGGTTCTGCGGGCGCACGTGCGTATGCCGGTGCACCTTTTATTCGTCATATGATTTTAGCGGCAGTTGAAGAATGGCCACATATTCCAGTGGTTATGCATCAGGATCACGGTACATCACCGGGTGTATGTCAGCGTTCAATTCAGCTAGGATTTTCATCAGTAATGATGGATGGCTCATTAATGAGCGATGGTAAAACACCTTCAAGCTACGATTACAACGTTGATGTAACACGTAAAACAGTTGAAATGGCGCATGCGTGTGGCGTATCTGTAGAGGGTGAGCTAGGTGTATTAGGTTCACTTGAAACTGGTGAAGCGGGTGAAGAAGATGGTGTTGGCGCTGAGGGTAAACTTACCACTGAGCAAATGCTAACAAATCCAGAAGAAGCGGCAGACTTTGTAAATAAAACCCATGTTGATGCGCTGGCTATTGCCTGTGGTACATCACACGGTGCCTACAAATTTACGCGTCCACCAACCGACGACATTTTAGCAATTGATCGTATTAAAGAAATTCATGCGCGTATACCAAACACGCATTTAGTAATGCATGGTTCGTCTTCAGTACCACAAGAGTGGTTAGAGGTGATCAACCAATACGGTGGTGAGATCCCAGAAACTTACGGCGTGCCAGTAGAGCAAATTGTTGAAGGTATTAAATACGGTGTGCGTAAGGTAAACATTGATACTGACTTACGTTTAGCGTCTACCGGTGCAATCCGTCGTCATTTAGCAATGAACCCGTCTAACTTCGACCCACGTAAGTTCTTAGCCGCTGCAACGCAAGCGATGACTGATATTTGTATTGCCCGTTACGAAGCGTTTGGTACTGCAGGTCAAGCAAGTAAAATTAAGCCAATTTCGTTAGATGAAATGCACCTTAAATACTTAAGCGGTGAGCTAAACCCAAAAATAAAATAATGAGCCAATAATAGCGATACTCTCGCGCTCATTATAAAAGCCAGTTGCCTATGCACTGGCTTTTTTGATCTGTGGGGGATCAGTATTTTACCTAGTTATTAATTTGGGATCACTCGATTACTAACTTGTCATATCTGGGATCATTACTTTACTAACTAAAGCGCTAAAATGGGCATGTTTTAGTCATTTAGGCATCGTAAAGCGCAATGGTAGAATGAAAATTATACAAAAAATCATTGGTTTAGCTTTAGTAGTGGGTAAAATAGTGATCCGCAAAGGGATCGGCTTGATAAAACTCTGATCCTGATATTTAAGATCTTAATAAAGCTGATCTAAATAGTGTCGTGGCGCAGTCAGCTTTTATGATCAGACTAAAAATATAGTTGTTAAAACTCGTCGCTTAGTAATTTGATGATCTCATAAATAATATAAAAACTACGCGCAATTATTAAGCTATTAACACCTCAAACCGCTTTTTTATTACTGCTCAAGATGATAAAAATATGACAAATTCTATTTTTTGTCACTATTTTGTGTTTTTTTTACACTCATTTTAATTTAGACGTTACACTTTAATAAAAATGTCATACTTAGTCATAATAATGAAACCTACTCAATAGCCTAAGAGATAAATTGGAATGTCACGTAAAGTATTAGTCGTTGATGACGAAGCACCTATCAGGGAAATGTTGGTTTTTGTTTTAGAACAAAATGGGTTTCAAGCCATTGAGGCAGAAGATTATGATTCTGCAATATCTGCAATGGTTGAACCTTATCCAGATATGGTGTTACTCGATTGGATGCTACCTGGCGGTAGTGGAATTCAAATCGCTAAAAAATTCAAGCAAAATGAACACACACGCCAAATTCCTATCATTATGCTGACAGCCCGCGGCGAAGAAGAAGATAAAATACGCGGTTTAGAAGTCGGTGCTGATGATTACGTTACAAAACCGTTCTCACCTAAAGAGTTAATGGCGCGTATTAAAGCGGTTATTCGTCGTGTTGCTCCTACCTCACTTGAAGAGGCGATTGAAGTACATGGCTTACGTTTAGATCCTATTTCGCATCGTGTGACCTCAGGTGGCAGTGAGCTAGATATGGGGCCAACGGAATTTAGACTGTTACACTTTTTTATGACCCACCCTGAGCGTGTATATAGCCGAGAGCAATTACTTGATCATGTATGGGGTACTAACGTTTATGTTGAAGATAGAACTGTAGATGTTCATATCCGTCGCCTGCGTAAGGCAATTGCTACGCTTGGGCATGACCGCTTAGTACAAACAGTTCGCGGTGCTGGTTATCGCTTTTCGAGTAAATTATAAGTTTACTTCGTAAGTCACAATCTATTAACCTAGCACAGTCAAATCATCTGCTAGCGTTTATAAGGTAAAGAGCGTGTATGTATCGAGTTATTAACAAGCAGGCGTTAACTAAACGGCTGTTTGTCTATTTTATACCTTTGCTTTTAATTGGGGTGCTCATTGGTGCCCCATTTTTGATGTTGTTTTTGGGCGCTTTTTCGCTACTTATGTGGCATTACCATCAGCTTTATCGCTTAAGTGACTGGCTGCATGATCAACGCAGTTTTAACCCGCCTGAAGGGGAAGGGTCGTGGGAGCAAGTATTTGAAGGTATTTACCAGCTGCAACACCGCAATCGTAAAAAACGTAATGAGCTGGCAGAGCTAATACGGCGTTTTCGTGACGGCGCTGAGGCCGTACCCGATGCCGTTGTTGTGCTACAAAACGACTTATCAATTGTGTGGTGTAATCAACTTGCACTCAAAGTGTTAGGGTTACAGTGGCCGGTTGATCATGGTCAGCGTTTAGATAACTTAATTCGCGATCCTAAATTTGCTAAATATATGCGTCGTAAAGAGTTTAGTGATGCTCTGGAGCTTGAAAGTGGCCACAGTGTTGAGCAAGTTCTTGAATTTAGGGTTATGCCCTATGCCAATACACAGTTGTTGGTAGTGGTACGCGATGTTACTCGCTTAAAGCAACTTGAGCAGATGCGTAAAGACTTTGTAGCAAACGTCTCTCATGAGCTCAGAACCCCTTTAACTGTTGTTACCGGCTACCTTGAAATGCTCGATAGTGATTCACTTCCCCCGCCTGCAATGTGGAATAAAGCACAAACTACTATGCTAGAGCAATGTAAGCGTATGGATAGCTTGGTGAATCAGCTGTTGTCGTTATCGCGCATCGAAGGGGGAAAGCAACACAGTAATGACAAAGCGGTGAATGTGCCACGATTATTAAACTTAATTGAAACAGAAGCGCAATCTATCAATCAAGACAAAGGCCATCAACTTATTTTTAAGATTGATGCATCGCTTGATATTACCGGTGCTGAGGATGAACTTAGAAGTGCCTTTTCAAATTTAGTATTTAATGCCATTCATTATACTAAACCAGGCGGTAAAATTGAGGTACTTTGGCAGCGCAACAATGAACAAGCATGTTTTAGTGTGACCGATAATGGTGATGGTATTGCACCTGAGCATATTAACCGGTTAACTGAGCGTTTTTATCGAGTAGATAAAGCCAGAAGCCGCACCACAGGTGGCTCAGGCTTAGGCTTAGCTATTACCAAGCATGTGCTTACTCGCCATGGTAGTCAATTAAAAATTCACAGCGAGCTGGGTAAAGGTTCTTGTTTTTCTTTCGCGTTTTCAAGCGATAGACTTATCTTTATTTCGCCATTAATAGCAAGCAATATAGGTAGTCATAAAAGTGTCATTTAAGAGTCACACCATTGTCATGTACTCACTTTAGAGTGAACCGCAGTTAGGAAATGGGACGAACAAATTGGAGAACCCCAAAATGAAATTTAAAAACTTAGTTGCCGCAATGGGTGTGGCTGTTACAACATTTGTATCTGCACAAGCGGTTGCATTAGAAGACGGTATTCCTGAGTATCAAAAAATTAGCGGTGTATCAGGTAACTTTTCATCAGTAGGGTCTGACACATTAGCCAACATGATGACCTTTTGGGCTGAAGAATATAAGCGTATTTACCCAAATGTAAATATTCAAATTCAAGCGGCAGGTTCGTCTACTGCGCCACCAGCACTAACTGAAGGTACGGCTAACTTAGGTCCAATGAGCCGTGCAATGAAGTCAAAAGAGATTGAAGCATTTGAAAAGCGTCATGGCTACAAACCAACACAAGTGCGAGTAGCAATTGATGCGTTGGCAGTATTTGTACACAAAGATAACCCAATCGAAGGACTACGCATTGACCAAATCGATGCTATTTTCTCATCAACTCGTAAATGTGGTGCATCAGAGCAAGTAAATCGCTGGAGTGATGTTGGTCTAGAAGGTGATTGGGCTGCAAAAGACGTGCAATTATACGGACGTAACTCAGTATCAGGTACTTACGGTTACTTTAAAAAGAAAGCGCTATGTAAAGGTGATTTCCGTAATAACGTGAACGAGCAACCGGGTTCGGCTTCTGTTGTACAGTCAATTTCAGCGTCATTAAATGCGATTGGTTACTCTGGCATTGGTTATAAAACATCGGGTGTGCGTACTGTTCCGTTATCTAAAAAAGGCACTAACTTTGTTGATGCCACGCTTGAAAACGTAGCACAAGGTAAATACCCACTGTCACGTTTCTTATATGTTTATGTAAATAAACACCCAAATAAGCCACTTGGCCCAGTTGAAGCTGAGTTTTTAAAGATGGTACTTTCTCAAGACGGTCAAAAAATTGTAGAAAAAGATGGTTATGTGCCACTTTCTGCAAAGTTAGTTGAATTAGAGCTTAAAAAGTTAGGTTTGAAATAAGCAGCTAGCAACCAAAGTAAATAATAAAAAACCGCTCAATGAGCGGTTTTTTGTTTTACTTAAAATTATTTAGTTCGTTGCTTTACCTAAGTTTTCAGCTTGCACTTTGCATTGATTGTAAGCCTCAATACATTTTGATGAGCAAACCTGCGATTTAAGACTATCGGTGGTTGTTTGCTGCTCACAGCTGGTTTCACATTGATAACTTTGTTGAGCACATTGATTAAGTGCTGGATTACCCGCTTGGCTCTGACAGCCAGCAATAACTGCAAACGAAAAAGCCACGAGGCTAGTTTTAAAAAAAGTTTTCATGCTTATCCTTAAAATGAGGCCACACCAGTATTAAACTTCAACCTGAATATTGTCGATTAATCTAACACTACCTAAAAAGGCGGCAGCTAAAATTACAAATCGTGTATCTTCGAGTGTAGCAGCTTTTAATGTATCTCGTTGAGCTATCGAAAAATAATCTGGTTTTAGGCCTGCGTTTTCTAATGCGTTCTTTGCTTCACTTTCCAATGTAGCAAAGTCTTTATTACCGCTTTTTATTTGCTGCGCACAATGCTTTAAGGTATTAAATAAAGCAGGAGCGGTTTGTTTTTCATCACTTGATAAGTACCCATTACGCGAGCTCATGGCAAGGCCGCTAACTTCACGCATGGTAGGTACACCAATAATTTCTACTGGTATTGATAAGTCAGTAGCCATGGTTTTAACAACTTGTAGCTGCTGAAAATCTTTTTCACCAAAACAAGCATAATCAGGCTGTACTAAATTAAATAGCTTAGTAACAACAGTCGCTACGCCTTTAAAGTGGCCTGGGCGTGAACCACCACAATATCCCATTGAAATACCAGGCACATCAACAAAGCTTTGCGCGCCTAAACCATTAGGGTAAATAGTCTCAACACTGGGGATAAACAAAATGTCTGTTTCAAGATCAGCTAACCCTTGCTTATCAGTATCTAGAGTACGCGGATAACTGTCTAAATCTTCGTTAACACCAAATTGCATTGGGTTAACAAAAATGCTCACGACCACTTTATCGGCCAGTGTTTTAGCTTTTTCTACCAGTGAAAAATGACCACGGTGTAAGTTGCCCATAGTAGGAACAAATGCCACGCTTAAACCGGCTTGGCGCCAGGTTCTAATTTGACTGCGTAATGATTTTATTTCAGTGATTGACTGCATTATTTAAACTCGTGTTCAGCGCTTGGGAATACGCCGCTTTTGACATCGTTACAATACTTTATAACTGCAGCAGGCATATTGCCTGTTTCGAGTAAAAAGTTTTTTGAAAATTTAGGAATATAACCTGCAGAAATGCCCACCAAGTCGTGCATAACCAAAATTTGACCATCGGTTACATTACCCGCACCAATCCCGATTGTAGGGATGCTCAATGACTCTGTAACGCGTTTTGCTAAGGCACTTGGAATACATTCAAGCACCAGTAGTTGAGCACCTGCGGCTTCTAATGCTTTTGCATCGGCAATAATTTTTTGCGCTTGCGCTTCTTCACGGCCCTGGATTTTAAAACCACCGAATACATGCACAGATTGCGGTGTAAGACCCAAATGGCCACACACTGGAATACCTTGTTGGGTTAGTGATTTAATGCTGTCATGTAGCCATTCACCGCCTTCAAGTTTGACCATATTAGCACCCGCGCGCATCAGTTCTGCAGCATTTTTACACGCATCATTTGGGTTTGCGTAGGTCATAAACGGTAAATCAGCAATAACAAATAAATCACGGCTTCCTGCGCGCACACAGCGAGTATGGTAGGCAATTTCTTGGTTTGTAACCGCTAAGGTATCATCGCCACCTTGTAATACCATACCCAAAGAATCACCAACTAAAACAACATCAACGCCGTTATCATGAAATAACTTAGCAAAACTAGCATCGTAAGCTGTTAACGCAGTGATTTTATTACTTTCAGCCTTCATTTTATTCAAAGTTGAAACGGTTATTTTAGACATAATATTCTCGCAGACAATGGCCTTAATTAATTACCGTGGTAATTGTTGTAAGTCGTTAAGCGGTAGGGTATTTGCTATCTGTTGGATAGATGCGCCGCTAGGTAAAATCAGTTCTGGTGCAATTTCTTGCAGTGGGTAAACAACAAATTCTCGCTCAGTTAATCCGTAATGAGGCACGGTTAAACGTTCGGTATTTAAAATGTGTTCACCAAATAATAAAATATCAATATCCAATGTGCGTGCGCCCCAGCGCTCAGCCTTTCTGACTCGCCCATGTTCCAGCTCAATGGCTTGGGTTAAATCAAGTAGTTGCTCTGGCTCAAGTAAAGTGTTGATACAGGCGACAGCATTCACATAATCAGGTTGATCTTGTGGTCCCATAGGCTTGCTCGCATAATAATGCGAGCAGGCTATAAGTTCGCTGTTTGGCAAGCTTTTAAGTGCAATAACAGCGTTATCAAGTTGTTTTTTAGGGCTGTTAAGGTTTGCACCTAACCCCAAATAGACACGTAACATTATTTACTCAGCTGGCTTTTTAGTAGTACGACGACGAGGTCGCTTGCGTGGCTTTGGGCCACCTTGATGACCAAGCTCTCGTACCATTTCTTTTTGGCCATTAATATCTTGACCTAAGTACTGTGTCCACCACTGTGCCAGCTCTGTATGCTCAGTTTCACCAGCATCAACACGCAATAGTAAAAAATCATAAGCGGCTTTAAAGCGCGGCTGCTGTGTTAAACGATAGGCACGCTGGCCAGCACGTTTATCTAAGCGTTGTTGAATATGCCAAATATCACGAGCACCTAACGTAAAGCGTTTTGGTACGGCAATATGTTGGGCATTCTCACTAAGTACTTTATTAATTGCTTGAGCAAATGCATCGTATTCTGATAGTTGCTCTTGGCGTCTAATTTTTTCAGTACGCTCAATCAGCGGGAACCACAGTAATGCTGCAAATACGAATGCAGGAGTGACTTTTTTATCTGCATTAATACGGATATCAGTGTTGGCAAACATTTGCTTTATGAAGGTTTCTTCAAGTCCGCCAGGGTTTTTATTTAAAATACGGTCTAGCTCAGGAAATAACGACTTAAATAAACCGTACTGACGCAGCATTATAAAGTTTTGCTGTGCTTTGCCGTTTAAAAATAGCTTGAGTATTTCTTCAAATAAACGCGCTGGCGGAATATTATCAAGCAAGCTCGCTAATTCGGTAATCGGCTTTTCGCTTGCTGGCGCTATTTGCATATCTAACTTGGTGGCAAAGCGCACTGCGCGAAGCATACGTACCGGATCTTCACGGTAGCGTGTTTCAGGATCGCCAATTAATTCTATTTGTTTTGCTTTGATAGCGGCTAAGCCATTTGCGTAATCGTAAACACAAAAATCATTAATCGAGTAGTATAAAGCGTTGATTGAAAAATCACGGCGTTCTGCATCTTCTTCAATGCTACCAAATACGTTATCGCGAAGAAGTTGCCCATGTTCACTTGACTGGCTAATTTGATTTTTATCTTCTTGTGCTTCGTGATGGCCGCGCATTGTGGCCACTTCAATAATCTCACGGCCAAAAACAATGTGCGCCAAACGAAAGCGGCGACCAATTAAGCGACAGTTACGAAACAGTTTTTTTACTTGCTCAGGGGTAGCATTGGTTACAACATCAAAATCTTTAGGTTGTTGGCCTAACAATACATCGCGAATGCAACCACCAACTAAGTAAGCATCATAGCCACCATCTTTTAGGCGGTAGAGTACTTTGATTGCATTTGGGCTAAATTGTTTACGAGAAATACCATGCTCACCTCTAGGGATCACTAACGGCTCACTGCTGATTGCGACATTTTCGTTATTGGCACTTGGGCCGATAATTTGTCGACAAAATTGAAAAAGCTTGGAAATAATAGTCTGTCTCCTAGAGAAGCGGTTGATTTGCTCGCCATTGCAATCAAAATCACAGCAAGTATTCGCTTAAAGCGTTATTTTTACTGTTTAATGTAATTAGCATATATTTAGGCGGCTATCATATACCAGCAAGGTAAAAAAATTAAGTTGCAGCACTGAAATTAAGCCATTTTTAACGATTTTATTTGAATTAATCACACGTAATACGTAAAGGGAGGTTAAATCTGTATTTCACGCTTAGCAGGAACAAGGCTTAAGTTAAAATGCGCCACGCCCCAAGCGAGTAATTGTTCTGTGTTTAAATCCATTAGTTGCTCATGTATTGGCAAGCCTAAAAATTCGAATACAGCTATTAAAGTGGGCTTTGGATTTTGTTTGCAAATTGCAGGGGCGTAATTTTGCTTAGACAGTTTAAACCCTGGTTTTGCTACAGCCAAAGGCAAATGAGCAAACTCTGGAATAGGGCAATTTAGCTGTTTAAATAAGCTAATTTGACGCGCAGTCGGTTCAATTAAATCAGCGCCTCGCACAATACGATTAATCCCCTGCTCAATGTCATCAATAACCACCACCAGTTGATAGGCAAATAAACCATCGCTGCGTTTTATTATGTAATCTTCATGAGCGAGAGCTGGGTCCACGTCAATATGCCCTTGAATAAGGTCTTTATAATCAACGGTTGCATAGCATTGAGTTAAACGTAGGGCATGACCTTGTTCACTTAGTTGGCTGTGTTTACATTGCCCTTGATAAATGCCGCCGAGGGCTTTTATTTGCTTACGAGAGCACTGGCAGGCATAAACAAGCTGTTGTTGTGACAGAGCGTGAACGGCATCTTGATAAATAGTAAGACGCTGTGTTTGGTACACAACGTTTTCATCCCAATTGAGGTTATAGGCGTCTAAGGTATTTAGGATATCGGTGGCGGCGCCTTTTACAACGCGAGTGGTGTCTATATCTTCAATGCGAACTAACCACTTTCCTTGGTTCGCTTTTGCATCTAGGTAGCTACCTACAGCCGCCACAAGTGAGCCAAAATGTAACGGTCCGGAAGGGGACGGTGCAAATCGGCCGCGATAGTTAGATACTTGCGCAGTAACGGCTGTAGAAGACATGGCTATACTTAATTAGCCGCGTCCAGATTGCTTTTCTTTGATTTCAGCAAGTGTTTTACAGTCTACACATAAATCAGCAGTAGGGCGCGCTTCTAAGCGACGAATGCCAATTTCAATGCCACAAGACTCACAAAAGCCAAATTCGTCTTCTTTAATTAATATAATTGTTTTTTCAATTTTTTTAATTAACTTACGTTCGCGGTCACGAGTACGAAGCTCTAATGAGAACTCTTCCTCTTGTGCTGCGCGGTCAACGGGATCAGGAAAGTTTGCTGCTTCGTCTTGCATGTGTGATTTGGTACGATCAACTTCGTTACGCAAATCATTACGCCAAGTTTCTAAAATTGTTTTAAAATGAGCACGTTGTGCATCATTCATGTACTCTTCACCCGGTTTTTCTTGGTATGGTTCTAAACCGGCTTGAGCCAATAAACCATGTCTTTTTTGGTCTGGCATAACTCTCTCCTAAATCCTTAATTTAATGCCTCAGCATTAGCCGGCGGTATAAATAACAGAAACTCATACCCTAGGCAAATTTATTTTTAAATAATCGAATTAGCTTAACCCTGTTTGGTGATATAAAAGTAGTAAAAGTACTACTTATACTTTCTTATCACAGTATTGGTTTATAAACTGGCGTAGTTATATGGGCAATAATAATAAAAACAACTTATTTTTACTTTTTGGTTAAGTATTTTTTGGGCGTGGCGAAATATCAACGCTTAAATGCGCGCTTTTCACTCAACAAATGCTACTTTCTCAACCAAAGTTACTTCACTGGCAGAAATATGGGCTTTATAAGCTAATATTTCTACGCCTTGCTCAATCGCTTCGCTTAGTAATTGTGCATAGGTTGAATCTATATGCGTCGCCGCACTCACTTGTGTGATCCCTTGATGTAGCACCGAAAATAGTAATACCGCACGATGCCCTTGTTTTACCATTTCGATTAATTCACGAATATGCTTTTGCCCACGAACTGTTTGCGCATCTGGGAAGTAACCTTGGCCGCTTTGTGGATGCTCTTCACTCAGCAGCGTGACTGATTTAACTTCAACATAGCAATTGGCTTTACTGCTGTGGGTAAGTAAAAAGTCGATGCGGCTGTTTTCACTGCCATACTTCACTTCACTTTGGACTTGTTGATAGCCTGTCAGCTCTTTAATCACTTCAGCGTTAATCGCTTCTTCTACTACTTTATTAGCAACGGCTGTATTTACACAAATAAGCTGTGATAAGTTATTTTGCGTCAGCTCTAATGACTGTGGGTACTTTCGTTTGGTGTTACTGCTGGTGGAATAAAAGGCATTAAAACCAGAGTCTGCACAGCCCGTCATTTTCCCCGTATTAGCACAGTGAGCGGTAAAAGTGCTGCCATCACTGAGCTCTAAATCAGCTAAAAAGCGTTTGTAACGTTTTAATAACGTAGCAGATTGTAATGGCGGGGTGTATTTCATTAATGACTTCCTTATATAACCAGAGTTCAGGTTAAGTAAAATAAGACTTTGCGGCCTATTTGAGGTTATTTACCGCAAGCTGTTGGGAACTTAGGCGCGCTATAGTAAACTCAACCGTACATTTAAGTGCAAGGATATTCTAACATGAGTGAAAAATTTGTTGTTCAATTAAGCGAGCAATCGGCACCAGGACACTGGGGCGAAAGTGCGTCACTATCTTTTAACGAACACGGCGCAACGGTTCATTTATCTGAGCAAGAAACATTAAAAAACGTGCAAAAAGCGGGTCGTACTATTGCAAGCCAAGGCATTAAAAGTGTTGTGCTTGAAGGCGATGTTTGGTGTACAGAGAGCCAATGGGCATTTTACCAAGGCTTTGTATCACCAAAAGTACTGCACGGTGTTGAGTTTGTTGATAATGCACAATCTGATTTAAAAGAACTTGCTGATTTAAAAGCATCAGCAACGTGGGCACGTGAAATGGTTAACGGCACCGCCGATGACATTTACCCAGAGAGCCTGGCAGAAAAAGCGGCTGAATTTATTCAATCACTGGCACCAGAGCATGTTAGCTACCAAATAATAAAAGGCGATGCGCTATTAGAGCAGCAATGGATTGGTATTCATGCTGTAGGTCGTGGTAGTGAACGCCCACCTGTATTACTTGAGCTTGATTACAACCCAACTGGCGATGATAACGCACCAGTAAGCGCAGCACTTGTAGGCAAAGGTATTACATTTGACTCAGGCGGTTACTCAATTAAATCTAGCGAAGGCATGTTAGGCATGAAGTGCGACATGGGCGGAGCTGCAACGGTAACTGCAGGTTTAGCGCTGGCCATTAATCGTGGTGTAGAAAAGCGCATTAAGCTGTTTTTATGTTGTGCAGAGAACTTAATTTCCGGTCATGCATACAAACTAGGTGACATTCTTACCTACAAAAATGGCACAACCGTTGAAATTGTAAACACAGATGCTGAAGGCCGTTTAGTATTAGCTGATGGCCTAATGGCGGCAGGTGAGACGGGTGCACCACTTATTATTGACGCAGCAACATTAACGGGCGCAGCCCTTGTTGCCGTTGGTCAAGAATACAACGCGTTATTTGCCCTTGATAAAGAGCTAGTGCGTGAAGTAGAAGACTTTGCATCACAAGAAATGGAAGCCGCATGGCCATTACCGCTTGAAAAGTGGCATCAACAAAACTGCCCATCACCGTATGCCGATACAGCAAACAGCCGTGCACAAAAAGGCGGTGGCTATGGTGGTGCTTCAAATGCAGCAGGTTTCTTATCTCGCTTTGTGCCAAACGATGGTAAAGGTTGGGTACATATTGATTTAGCGGCAGCATTTAATATGGGTGGTGGTACTAGCCAGTGGGCTTCAGGTGCAACTACACAAGGTATGCGTACAGTAGCGCGCACCTTGCTTGAAAAAGCATAATCAACTCAGACTAAGCAATTAGTTAAAAAATAGGTGCCTAAGGGTGCCTATTTTTTTATCCGCCATACAAGCAATTTTGTTTTATTTACGGTAAAATCCTTCGCCAATACGTGTTTGGGCATCTATTTCATTTAAACCTCGCTCAAATATTATACATACCACTGGGATCCTTACTATGTCAGAAAAGTGCTATATCACGGCTCAACAATTACTTGAAGATTCATTCCGCGTAGCGGCACAAGTGTATAAAGATGGCTTTCGTCCAGATTTTATTATTGGTATATGGCGCGGTGGTGCTCCAATCGGGATTGCAGTTCAAGAATATTATGACTACAAAGGCATAGAAACCGATCATATTGCGGTGCGTACGTCGTCTTATTACGGTATTGGTAAGCAATCAAAAGAAATAAAAGTACATGGTTTACACTACATAGTTGAAAACGCGAATGCGGGTGATTCATTACTGATTGTGGATGATGTATTTGACTCAGGTCGAAGCATCGTGGCGCTAAAAGAGAAGCTCTCTGAGCTAATGCGTTTAAACTTACCGAGTGATATTCGTATTGCTTGTCCATACTACAAGCCAAAAAACTCAAAAGTAGATACAGTGCCAGATTACTACATTCATGAATCTGAAGAATGGTTAGTATTCCCGCATGAATTATCAGGGTTAACGCCGGATGAAATTATTGAAGGTAAATCTGATTTAGCTAAAATCCACGATATTTTACTTGAAAAATAAACGTGACTTTGCTCAATAAAAAAGGCCTTAATGGCCTTTTTTATTGTCTTTAAAGTTGTGCAAAGCTATCTACATATTCACTGAGTTTAGGAATATCGACAGCTTGCAGCCCTTGGGTGCTTCGTTGCACTAGATTTTTCTCTACCAACTCACTCACTACCCGTCGGTATGCACGTTCAGTGGTTGCAAAGCGCTCAGCTTCTGCATTTACAGTAGGATAGGCGCGCAATAAAGTAGGGTTGTTATTTTCTGCACGTAATAAGCAGTCTTTAGCAATGTTGTAGCTTAAGGGAAGCAACAGTTTATCTAAGTTAATCTTTTGATTTTCTTGGAACTTAGCAGCAATTGTTTGCGCCGTGTATAGGCTCAATTCTGGTTTATCGAGCAATAATGAACGCCAATGCTTTAGCTCAATAAGATTGTACGTAACATCACTGAAGCAGGTTACCGTATAAATACACGGGTTATTATTCAGTGCTTCAATTTCACCAATTAAAGTGTTGTTGCAGTCGAGTTGACCAAGCAGCAGGCGTCGACCATTCCCCACATCGTAACTAAACGATACAGTACCACTTCGCACCAATACCAACTTAGTGAGTGGTTGGTCTTGCTGTATTAATATTTCTTTTTTTGATTGCTGATAACTACTGCCGGCAAATGTCAGCAGCTGTTCAACAAGGTAACTGGAAAAATGGTATTGAAACATCAATCATGCTCTTCGGACAATTGTCCTATTTATTACACCTTAATGACGATAGCATTAAGATTAAGAATTTACGCTAACTTACCCACGCCGTTATTTATTTAATGGCGTTAAATGGCCTTCATTCTACCGTGTAATGATTAAAAAATTGTGGGTAAAACCAGCATATTTTAAGGTTTTATTGGTAAGTTAGCTTTTTTATTTAAACTGCTACGTAGCAGTTTTTAATAATGTACTAAAATTTAGCTGGTAATATTAACCTAAAGCCTAGGAGAGAACAATTGAGTTGGGAATATTTAGGTTATTTAGCATCTGCATTATTAGTTATATCCTTGACCATGACCGATGTGACCAAACTACGTTGGTTTAATTTACTTGGCTGTATTGCGTTTACTTTTTACGGTGCAGCAATCGGTTCTGTGCCGGTGGCATTTGCTAACGGCTTGTTAGCTCTGGTCAATATTTATCACATTATTAAGTTATATCGTCAGTCTAAGGCTGATACAAAAAAGGGTTAACTTTTAAGTTAACCCTTTTTTGTTTTTACTCAGACTTTGCTGAATCTTTTTGGTAGCGTAATTTACCGGCAATCCACGTTTGCAGCACCTGAGTTTTGTAAAGCTGCTCAATAGGCACTTTAAAGTAGTCTTGATCAATCAGTATAAAATCAGCCCATTTACCTTGCTCCAAACTACCTACTTTAAATTCTTGATGCGCTGCATACGCGCCGCCAAGGGTAAAGGCACGCAATGCATCTTCCCTGCTCAAAACTTCACTGGCGCGCCAACCGTTTTCAGGCAGTTGATTATGATCCATGCGCGTTATCGCAGAATATAAACCATCAAACGGGTTCGCCAGTTCGACAGGGTAATCAGATCCCGCCGCAATCGTTGAACCTTGGTCTAAAAATGTTTGCCAAGCATAAGCGCCTTGTAGTTGCTTGTCGGTTAAACGCTGCTCAGCCATATGCATGTCTGATGTGGCATGCACAGGTTGCATAGATGGAATTATTTTCAGGGTTTTAAAGCGCGGGATATCCTCTGGCGAGACTATTTGTGCATGCTCCATACGATTGCGCAGTAGTATGCCACCGGTTTGTTTAAATACATTTTGATAAGCATCTAGCACAATTTTATTTGCTCTATCGCCAATTGCATGCGTGTTAGCGCTAAAACCATTTTTAAAAGTCAGGGTAAATAGTTCCTCTAGCTTTTGTTGGGTTTCAAGCATAAGGCCAAAATGGTTGGCTCTATCAGCGTACTCTTCAATAAGCGCAGCACCACGTGACCCTAATGCGCCATCAGCATAAATTTTTACACTGCGGATAGATAAAAAGTCCTGCGCATCTTGATAACGACCAGCTTTAAGCATAGCGCTTAAGTCGGGGCTTGCTGCACTTAACATCGCTACAATTCTAAGCGGTAATGTGCCTAACTCGGCGCGTTGTTTGTAAACTTGCCATGTGGTTTTATCAATACCTGCATCATGAGTTGAGGTAATGCCTAGGCTCAGTAAGTGTTTACCTGCGGCATCTAATGCATTACTGACCGATTGTGCAGACGTTGCAGGCATATGTTGAGTAACCAAGTTTTCTGCTTTATCAATAAAAATGCCGGTGGGCTTACCAAACTCATCTTTTATAATTTCTCCGCCAGCTGGGGCTGATGTGTCAACGTTAATATTGGCAAGTTCTAATGCTTTTGAGTTAACCCAAATGGCATGACCATCTACTCGCGATAAAATAACAGGGCGATCGTTAACTGCTTTGTCTAAGTCAGCGGCCGAAGGAAAGCGAGTATTTGACCATAGTTCTTGATTCCAGCCTCGACCAATGATCCAACCTTCTTTATCTTTGGCAAATTCCTTGAGTTTAGCGGTTACTTCATCTACCGACTTTGCACCGCGCACATCAAGTTGCGACAAATTATTACCTAGCCCGATGACATGTCCATGCGCATCAATGAGCCCTGGGAGTAGAGTTTTTCCTTTCGCGTCAATTAGGGTTGCGCCAGGAAAGCTATTTTTTAAGCTGTCTGGACCTGTTTTAACTACTTTGCCATCTTTTATAACTAAGGTTGTAAATGTGTTTACTTCGCCATGGCGCATTTTTCCTTTATACAAAGGTGAGTAGCCATTAGCATTATAAATGACTTGAGTTTGTGCTATTGCCACGCTAGTGACGGCACAAAGGCTTGCTAGTAATATCGGTTTTATTAGTTTTATCAGTTGCATAAGACGCACATTGTTATTATTTGAACTATCACAGTAGCAAACTCAAATTTAGAATACCAATAGCATAATTTATTAAGCGTCGTATAAGTCAGCTTTTAGCTAAAGCAAGCAACAAGTTAAGGGGGAAATAGGATGTGTTAACAATGGGAGTTAAACCTTCTCAAGCTTGATATTGTTAACCAAGCTTTGTTTGAGGAGGCAATTTATTTACTGGCGTACAAACTGTATTCGCTTAATGATAATTGTGTGTCTTTGTCACGGTCATAACTGCCAAAGCGTGACCATAAAGCAGGATCGCTGGCAGCTTCAGAGCGAGTTAAAAAGCCATCTTGGTTGCGGTCAAGTTTTTCAAATTTTTCGGCAATATAACTGCTTGTTGCAAAACTCATACAGCTAAAAACAGTCAGTGTTAGTAAAATAATATTTTGAAAATGCTTCATATAAATGCTCAGAGCAGGTTAGTGGTTAAGTAGTTTTTAAACTCAGCTAAAGAAATTCTGTTGTCTTGATTTTCATCCCAATTTGAAAATGAGTTTAATAGCTGAGGCTGAGCAGCAAGCTCGCTGTGGGTTAAATATCCATCATTATTTGTATCTAAATGCTCAAAGCGTTGCTTTACATCAAGTGCCAATGCACTTTGGCTGATAAAAAGTAAAGCACCAATAAAGGGAAGCAGTATTCTCATAGTTGGCGTTCCAAGGTGTATTTAAATTGCTGCAGTATTGAAAGAAAGCACTTGCCATAATTTAACTCCCAACATTAAATCCGTTTACACACTCCCTCAGGGATTATGGCAAATGCTTTTAATTCTATACTACAAAACGAAACTTGAATCTAAGCTTAAAGTTTAAAGTTATCGAACTCTTTTTTAGAAATCATCTCGTTATTGTCTTTGTCTAAATCAGTAAATTGCTTGAGTAGCTGTTTATCCTGTTTAGCCTCTGTAAGCGATATTTGGCCATCCATATTTTTATCTAAATGCATAAAACGTACATTTAACGACGATGCCAATGCCGTCGCGCTAATAGCCAAAAATAGTAGTGAAAAAGCACCAATTAATTGTTTCATAAATATACTCCTTTATTTTACAAACTGTTTAAATTCATCGAACGATAATTGTCCGTCTTCATTTTTATCTATTTGTGCAAAATTCTCATGCAGTAATGCATCTTCACCAGCTTCCGCTTCACTTAATGTGCCGTTGCTGTCCTTATCTAGGCTGTAAAATGCTGTGTTCACATCAAGAGCAAATGAATGGATACTTGTGAAACATAACGCTATTAATACAGTCGATTTTAAATAACCTTTAGTCATTCCTTGGCCTTTAAAAATTAATATTTATAAGCGTAATACAATTATGGTGCCAGTTTTTATTTTTATTAAAAATCATAGGTTTAACTTTTTAGCGTGTTTTTAATAGGTAATATTTACCGACGCTTGTGTGTTTTATGCAACATTTTCTCAGTTAGGGTTTTTTACTATTTTTAAATCAAGTGCTTAACTTGTCGCAATTGTGCGACATTGCAACGGTTTTACTCTCAAAAATGTATTTGGTTCAGCGAGTGTATAAGTTGAACGCTTAATAATAGAGCGCTTAAAAGTAGTGAAGGATTAGTGTATGCCTGTAATCATGGCTGAAAAATATAAAGCATTGGTAAATTGGCGTCCTAATTTGATTGGCCAGTTTGTAATGAGCATGCTGCTGTCACTCTTGCCTTTGTCTATTGTGGTTATTGTATTTTTAAATGTATTAAATAAACAATTAGCGGTCACGCAGCAAATTGTCAGTAATAACTACCAAGTAACCAAGTCGTTTAATGCTCTTAAACAAGAGCTCAACAGTTTAGAAAGGGCAACAAGGCAAAATTGGGTTTTAAAAAGCGATTCACTCGATAAACTTATCGTGGATAAATGGCAGTCATCGCTGGACAATATAAATGAGCTTAAACAGCTTTCTAGCAGCCAGCAAAGTACTCAACAATGGCAAAGGTTAACAGATACGCTAAAAGCAGCGCATACCAAACTGGTGGTTGAAGCTCGTGAGCAAGCAGAGTTGTTTGTGCCAATTAGTGAAATACTGGCAGATCTAACAATGTGGCTTCGCGAAACCAATGAAGCCAAAATCACTCAAAACCAAATTAAACTGACAAATTTACAAGCCTCCTTTATAAACTGGTTAGTGGCACTTACGCCTTTAACCTTACTTGTTGGGGGTGGGTTTTTATGGCGGATAAGTGGCCGTTTAAAAGGTTTAACCTCCGTTATTGATAAATTAGGCCAAGGAGATTGGCAGCAAAAAATATCGGTGCAGGGATCTGCTGAACTTATTGAACTAGGTAACAAATTGCAGTGGGTGCAAGCGCAATTGCATATGCTAGAGCAGCAAAAAGATACGTTTTTACGCCATGTTACTCACGAGCTAAAAACACCCTTGGCCTCTATGGTGGAGGGCACTGAATTATTAGCCGATGAAATTGTTGGGCCGATTAATAATGAGCAAAAAGCAGTGCTTGGGTTAATCAGTCAATCTATGGTGCGATTACGCACTATGATAGACAGTTTGTTAAGCTATAACGCGATTCGAACCAGTAAAGATAATGTGAGTGAAGTGGAATTTAACCAGCTCATTAAAAAGGTAAGTAATCATTTTGAACATAGGTTAAACGCACGAGAGCAGTCGCTTATTTGGCACAATAGCTTACCGACAGTTGCACTTAATTTACCGAGAGAATTAATTGAAATGATTTTAATTCAGTTAATCTCTAATGGTTTAAAGTTTTCAAAGCCAAACCAAGCTGTGTCGATTAGTTTAAGTTTAGAAAGTAATAACTTAATTATACAGGTTGCTGATGAGGGCTGTGGTATTAAAGAGCATGAAAAAGAACATGTTTTTGGCGCTTTTTATCAAGGTAAACACAGTAAAGAGATTAGTCTTCAAGGCAGTGGTTTAGGCCTTACCATAGTAAAAGAGTCGGTTGAACAGTTACAGGGTAAGTTAACTATTGAGCATAATGAGCCGCAAGGCTGTCGATTTAACATTGTCATCCCCTATAAAAATAAAGGAGTTAAATAATATGTCTGCGCGTTTAATGGCTATTTTATGGCTAACCAGCAGTCTCGTTTTTTTATCTGGGTGTGAATTAACAAACACTCAAACACCAGCTAAACCTGAGCTAATAGCTCAAACTCAGCCCGATAATAAAAGCAACCAGCCCAATCCAAAGCCGCGGCCAAAACTAGATCTTATGTATCCGCCCGCAGCGCAAGTTATTGCATGGCATGCCCATCAATGTGGTGGCTTTAAATTAACGCCTGACAATAAAACTTACTTAGGGGAGCAAGCACTTAAGGCATTTTTTAATACCGCATGCGTCAACCTTAGTCGCGACCCTGATACTGTTATGAGTCAATTGCTTAAGCTAGATCAAGCTTACTATTGGCCAGATGATATAAAACACTATTTATGGCTGCAAAAGCAGCAGGTATTAATGCAAATAAATGCCAAAAAACAACAGCAAGCATTAAACGCTGAAATGCAAAAAACCTTATCGTCATTAGCTGCAATCGAACAGCAACTTTTATTACGTGAAGAAACCAAGGAGCAGTAACTATGTCAGTCACACTTCCATCAAGCGCTAAAGTGTTACTCGTTGATGACGATGCCAGCTTACTGCAGTTACTGGCAATTCGAATTCAATCAAAAGGTTATGAAGTAACAACCTGTGATAGTGGCATGAATGCATTACAAATACTTAAAAGCCAAGTATTTGATGCGGTGATCACCGATTTAAGAATGGATGAAATGGATGGAATGGCACTGCACCGACAATTGCAAAGCCGCTACCCAGCACTACCTGTAATTATGATGACGGCTCATGGTTCAATTCCTGATGCGGTAGAGGCGACTAAGCAAGGTATTTTTGCCTTTATTACTAAGCCAGTTGATAAAGATGAGCTATTCGATAGCTTAGCTAAAGCCATAGAAATACATGGGGTGAATAATGATGATATTACTCCGCAAAGCAATATTGTTACTCGCAGTGGCGCTATGCTGCATTTGCTAGAGCAAGTTAAATTACTAGGTCCTACTCAGGTAAATGTACTTATTTCTGGTGCTAGTGGTACGGGCAAGGAGCTGCTTGCACAGGCAATTCATCAGCACAGCCATGTTAGTGATGGCCCATTTGTGGCTATTAACTGTGGTGCAGTCCCTGGTGAGTTATTAGAATCGGAGTTATTTGGTCACAAAAAAGGCGCATTTACAGGGGCGGTAAAAGATCACCAAGGCCTGTTTCAGCAAGCGCAAGGGGGGACCTTATTTTTAGATGAAATTGGTGATATGCCGCTAAATTTACAAGTTAAGTTATTACGCGTGCTGCAAGAAAAAACCATTCGCCCAGTCGGTTTTCAAGAAGAGATCCCCATTAATGTGCGAATTGTTTCAGCGACCCATAAAAACCTGCCTGAAGCTATTAGCAATCAAGAGTTTAGAGAAGATTTATATTATCGTCTAAACGTAGTAAATCTCAAACTTCCTCCGCTGCGAGAACGCCGTGAAGATATTAGCTTATTAGCTAACTTTTTTAGCGCTAATATTGCAAAACGTATGGAGCAAAAAGAAAAACGTTTTGCAAACGATGCCATGCATGCATTGGTAAGGTATGATTGGCCTGGTAATATTCGTCAATTACAAAATGTGGTGGAGCAGGTGGTTGCCTTAACACCAAGTGACGTTATATCTGAACATTTAGTGCTTAGTGCGTTAAATAGCAATGAAAATAACGTTGAGCCACTTTCGCTTAACGACGCTAAAAAAGAGTTTGAGCGAGATTACGTTATCAATACGTTGAAAATGGCAGGGGGTAATGTGGCCGAAGGTGCCAAGCTTGCCAAGCGTAATCGTTCTGATTTTTATAAGCTGATTAAAAAGCATGAAATTGACGTAGATAGCTTAATGTAATTTTAAAAAAGGAAGTGAGCATGCAGTTATTTATGGTGTATTTAGGTGGGCGTATTCAAGGTTGCCACATAGAAATGCATGACGTACGTTTTGTGGTAGGTCAAGACATTGAGCAAACTTATAGCAAGCTTAAAAGTCAGTGGGTAGGCGACAAAAATAGCGTACACATGGATAGCTACATGGCGGTTAATCACATTGATGGTTATAAAGTCGAGGTAGTTGATAGTTATGTAGAGCAAAATAAGCAGCTTTATTTTGTTAACTTAGGTGCTTACAGAAGCGACTCATTAGCAGAGCAACACGACTTTGCTTTGTATGTTGCCAGCAGTAGTGAAGAAGCAAAACAGCGCGCTAAAAACGATTTACTCGCAGGGCTTAGCCATCTACATAAAGATGATTTACATGACGTTGATGATTGCTTTGCTATAGATTTACTCGATAGCCAGCTGAATATTAAACTAACCCCAAGTGGTCAAGCACAAACAATTAAACCTGACTGGTTTGGTTATCATGTATTATAATAAATGAGGATTTATTAAGTTTATTAGGATGTTGTGTGAAAAAGTATGCGTTTATACTTTTGCTAGTTGGCTTAAGTGGCTGTAAATCACTGTCAGGTTTACCGCCCGTTGTTGATTTAAATAAACTGGTAAAGCAAGTAAAAAACGATCCTACCGACGTGGTTGCAATTCACAAGCAAGCACAAAAAACACACCGTTCTATTAAGGCACAGGTTGGTAGCGTAAAACAGCTTTTAGCCGCATTAGAAAGCGTTGTTGGGCGCAAGTGGGGTAAACAAAACACTCAGCAACCTAGTGCCAAAAAATACGTAAAATACAGTAATGATTACCAAGCTCGTGCCATTATTGATTTTGAGCAAGGCACTGTAAAAGTAGAAACCATCGCGTTAAAAAATACAATAAGCTTGTTACAGCAGGCCATTGTGATGACCTTACTGACTTCTAGCGATCCCGATAAAACCGATATTTTTACCAGCGAAGCGCCCATTTTAGAAGGCGAGCCGTTTTTATACCAACAAGTGCTCGATCAAGATAAGTTACCCATAAAATATAGCTGGCGTGCTAATCGATTTGCGCGTTATTTAGTAAATAATAACTTAAAAAAGCAACGTCAATATGGGCACGTTATTTCGTCGGTTAGTTTTGATTTAGTCGAGCAAAATGCCCATTTAAGAAAACAAAAATACAGTGACTATGTGCTTGCGGCTGCAAAAAAATATCAAATATCGGCAGCACTTATTTATGCCATTATTGAAACCGAAAGTAGCTTTAATCCACATGCGGTGAGTTCATCCAATGCCTATGGATTAATGCAAGTGATCCCGGCTACCGCAGGGCGCGATGTATACCAAAAAATAAAAAAAGTATCCGGGCAACCAACCAAAGCAGTATTGTTTAATCCAAAACATAACATTGATATTGGCAGCGCCTATTTAAGTATTTTAAAAAATAACTACTTAAACAAAATTAGTACCGACAAAAGTAAGCACTTTGCCATGATCTCGTCTTATAACGGTGGGGCGGGTAATGTACTGCGCATATTTAATAAAAATAGAAGTGTGGCGTTTTCACAAATAAATCAGCTTACTGCAAGCCAGTTTTATAATATTCTCACCACTAAGCACTCACGTGCGGAATCAAGACGCTATTTATACAAAGTCACTAAAGCAGAAAAAAACTATCAGTAACTTATTTACTCATCATTTTCTTGTTGTTCACTTTTGGCTGCCATTTTAAAGGCTACTATTACTAAGCCAAACATAGCAAATGGGATTGCAGCTAACAAATACTCAACCAAATGGCTGTCTTGAAAATTAGCCTGCAGCAAGAAATGCCCTGCAACACACATAATAATAACCACCAAAAGGATGGGCAGTAACATAAGTTCTTTTTTTGCTGAGTGGTTTTTCATTCGCTGTTAGGTATTAAAAAATAATGCGCTATTGTAATGAGCTTAATAAAGCTTGGCAAACAACACAGATTTTTTAATGACTATTAGGTATGATTAACATCAAAGAAAAGCTTAAAAGTAGTGGTTGGGAATAAAGTGCAACAGAGTTTAAAGCAAGTTTACCTAGTGGGTGGAGCAGTGCGAGATAAACTGCTAAACATACAATCAAAAGATAATGACTATGTTGTTATTGGTGAAACGCCAGAGACAATGGAAGCGCTCGGATTTTTACCCATTGGCAGCGATTTTCCAGTTTACTTACACCCAAACACTAAAGACGAATATGCACTAGGGCGCACTGAGCGTAAAAGTGGTAAAGGTTATACCGGCTTTGTGGTGGATGCCAGCCCAAACGTAACTCTTGAAGAAGATTTAGCACGCCGAGATTTAACCATTAACTCTATGGCACTAGACGAAAACGGCACTATTATTGACCCTTTTAATGGTCAAGATGATTTAAAAAATAAAATACTGCGTCACACCACACACGCATTTGTAGAAGACCCTGTTCGGGTATTGCGTATTGCTCGCTTTTTAGCGCGTTATGGTAGTGACTGGTCTATTCATCCAAGTACTACTGCATTAATGCATGAGCTTAAAAATAAAGGCGAGTTGGAACATCTAGTACCAGAGCGAGTCTGGCTTGAAACAGAAAAAGCGCTTGGCGAAAAACACCCTGAACTTTATTTTCAAGCATTAGATGAATTAGGTATTTTTCCTGAAATAGAGCAGATGAAAAACACCCCGCAGCCTGCAAATCATCATCCCGAGGGCGATGTGTTTGTCCATACTATGCTAGTGCTTAGACGAGCAGCCGATTTAGGCTTTAACCTAGAAACGCGTTTTGCCGCTTTAACTCATGATTTTGGTAAAGCACTAAGCTATAAAAAACGCGGTAATTTACGCGGCCATGAACGTGAAGGGGTTGCTGTAGTTGAGGCCTTTTGTGAACGTTTAAAAGTGCCTAATCGCTTTCGTGATATAGGCGTGCTTACCAGTGATAACCATACACTTTGCCACACGCTTGAACAGTTAAGACCGCAAACTATTCATAAATTAATCGTCACTAATTTAAATGCGCTAGTGCATCCAGAGCGTTTTATTGCTTTTACTCAAGCGTGCCAGTGTGATGCACAAGGAAGAGGCGAAACGCTGGTGGATAAGCCCTATCCACAAGCCGCTAAATTACGTGCTATTCACAATGAACTACAAAAAATGGATAAAAAACAGATAGTGCAAGACGCGCTTAAAAGCGGCAAAAAGGGCCCCGAAATAGGCGAAACGGTCAAACAGGCAGAAATAGACTGCATTAAAGCGTTTTTAAACACTAACACTCCCAAGGTCACTTAAACTGATTGTAATATTGCATTAAGTCATTTTTAAACGTCCTTGCTATAACTAGGGTCTGTTGACCTTTCAAGGTTGAATTTGCAGCAGTCTGTTTGGTATTTAGGCAAGGCAGCGCCTATGTGGTGTGGTTATTCCCCATAAATAGGCGGTAACGTAGCATCAATGCCAAACAGGCGCTGCCCTTCGGGTTCTGCCTAGGGGCGATTTACTCTTTGTTGCCTACATGGATGTAGGTAAGGGGCGTGAGCAGGACGCGGAAGCTTTGCTCGGTTTTTACTTAGCCCACTAGGTTACAAACCTCGCGCCGCGATTAAATCGCCCCTAGTTTGAACAAATTTTAATCCGCAAAGGTCAACAGACCCTAGGACGTTTCAGCCTTTTTTGCTCGTCACTTTTACCAAATAGCGATACAATAGAGTTTGCTTATCATTCTTAATAGTGACAGCTGCATATCCATAATTGTATTTATCTTAAAAGGACTTAATTTAATGACACCAGAACAAATTAACGCAAAATTAGCGATAAGCGAAGCTGAAAAAAAACGAGTTTTTGAAGATGAGTTTGAAAAACACTCACCTAAACCTTTTGATATTTTTAAGGGATTATTTGGCAGTTTTGCTTATATCGCATTTGTTTCATTGATGTTCCCAGACGTATTAGCTCAGCCTAGTTTTTATCTGTTGTTACTACTTATCTTAACTATAAAAGTTGAGGCGCAAGCAAAGGTGCAGCAAGCGCATAAGCGTATGGATACTTTGTATCGCTTGTTAAAAAAAGAGGCATAGCTTCTAGGGAACCTTTAGTTATTAAGTGGTAAGCTCACAGTAAATACCACCCCATTACCTTGCTCATTATTGTGCGCCGTTACTGTGCCTTTGTGGTAATCACACACCAGTCTGACAATATAAAGCCCTAAGCCTAAATGCGGTTGTTGCTGCATTTGTTGGCTGCGCACCGATACCATGGAATCAAAAATATGTTCAGTAAGTCCCTCAGGCAATAAGGTACCTGTATTACTTACCGTTAAGGTTGCTTTGTTTTCATTTTGCTTAAGGCTGACTTCAATTGCTGTGTTAGCTTCACTAAATTCCAAGGCATTATTAATTAGCTTATCGAGCAGTTGCGCTATAAATTCAGGGGCACCTTGCATCAATAGTGTGCTTTGGCAAATGTTGAGTGTAAATAACTGGTTAGGATAAGTAAGTTGGTAGCCCTGCATACAGCCACTAATTACTTTTTGTAAATCAAACTGCTCTGGCTCATTGCTTTGAATGCTTTGCTCAAGGCGGGTTGCCTCGCTCATGGTGGTAATTATTTTTCCTAAGCGCTCAACCCCTTCGCTGGCACGTTCAAGGTATTTTTGACTCAGTTCACTTTGCTGCAAGCTTTGTAAGTTTTCAAGAGATGAACGGACAACCGCAACCGGTGTGCGCAGCTCGTGAGATAAGCGCGACGACATATTTTCTAAATAATCGGTATAGCCACCAAGTCGGCTCACTATATTTGAAAAGCTACGCGACAGATCGCCAATTTCGTCATTGGCATCGCTGTAATTTATATGGCCTGTTACTCGTCCTTGCGCATCAATGGCTTGCTCTGCTGTATCTCGTAGTCGCCTAATACGGCTCGATATACGCGAAGCAAAAAAGAACAAAGTGACTGTGCCAATTAACATGACCGCTAAAATCACATTAAATAGTTTTTCCAGCGATTTATTACGCAGTGTACGCACGCCATTGGTGGTTTCTTCAGCTATAACTGCCCCAATCACCTTATCCTCAATCCAAATAGGATACGCAGCCGATAATATCACCGCTTTGTTATCGGGAGTGAGCCGCCACGACGAGGCCGGTTTGCCTTTAAGTGCTTTGGCTAAATGAGCGCCTTGCATTGAAGCTACATCGTGTAAGGTATCTATAAATTCATCTTCAGGACGGGTTAAAATTTTATAATACAAAGGATGTAAATAGGCCTGTTCAAAGCGCTGCCACGCAGTTTTTGGCGCTTGATTTTTTAGCCCATCAGCCCATACACCATCGGCATTTTGAATGCTGCCCGATTGCGCTAATACACGGTGATGATTATCGACCACCCAAATGCGACTGCCGCTGTGGCCCATGCCTTTTAATATACGGTTTATTTCAGGGGAGGGCACCAGTACCGAACCTAAATCATTCGGGTTATTTAAGTTCGATGTAGACATAATACTAGGGGTTTGGTTTGGTTGTTTACTATCAACATCGGCAATGGCAAATCCCAGTTTATTGCCAAGCATACTCAAAGGAAAGCGCAGCTCAAGGTTATAACCTGTTTCAGTTTTTTTAAAGAAACCCTGAATTTTAGTAAAAGGCATTTTACTGTTGGCATCAAATGCGTTGACCCAGCCATCTTGGCGCGGAGCAATAATATAAGTATTAAATTGCCCATCAGGGTTTTTTAGGCCAATTTTTACATAGTCATTATTGGTAATGCTGAGGCTGTTTTTGGCACGGTATACTAAAGCATCGTCAGTGACTTTAAATACTGCATATAAGTAATTATCAAACTTACCTACCATGTGGCTAAATGATAAGTTGCTTAGCTGATGGTTATCATCGGCTGTTTGTAAGTAGCGTTTGTCATAAAGCCAAAATAGCGATTGGTAAGGGTCCCAGTCGCTGAGTTTGCCATCGAGTTGAATTGGACTCTTTAAATTATAAGCATAGAGATCGCGGCCTTTTACAACTTGATCTAAAAAGTTGGTTTGTTCGTCAAATAAAGCGGGTCGTTCGTGCAGGGCAGTTGCCAGTGCACGTGTAGTGCCTACGAGCGTTTTTTCTTGGCCTTGGCGTAAAAACTTTTCCATTTCCCATACGTATTCGTAGCCTAACCATGGCAACAAAAACAAAAAGCATGAAAGTAGAATAAATTTACTGCGTAGGCCAAATCTCAGCATGTGGGTTGCTCCCACCTGTAACCCATGCCATACACGGTATCAATGCAGTCAAACTGGCTATCGAGTGCTATAAACTTTTTACGAATGCGTTTTACATGAGAGGTAATGGTACTGTCGTCTACATAAATTTTAGCATCGCTCATTAACTCATTACGGCTTTTAACGTGGCCAGGTCGTTGGGCGAGTGAATGCAGCATCCAAAACTCAGTTACGGTTAAATCAACCAACTGTTGTTGCCAAAGCACCTGCATGCGTTGCGTGTCGAGTGTTAGTTGACCGCGAATTATTAATGCGTTGGCATCGGCGGGTTGCTCTAATGCTTCCATGCGGCGAAATAGCGCACCAATACGCGCGGCTAAATGCGCTAAGCTAATATCTTTGGTTAAGTAGTCATCGGCGCCCATGCGCAGGCCGCATACGGTGTCTATTTCGCTGTCGCGAGCGGTTAAAAAAATAATTGGTAAGGTTTTAGAAAGTGAACGCAGTGTTTGGCAGAGTAAAAAGCCGCCATCAATTTCATGGCCTAAGCCAATATCAACAATGGCTAAATCGGGGAGTGCTTCTTTAAAAGCTACTTCTGCTTGAGGGCGGTTTTCATAACCACTTACCTGATAGCCTTGAGCGCTCAGCATTTCTATGTAGTTTTCGCGAATGGCAGTTTCATCTTCAACGATAGCTATTTTTTTCATTTTTATTAATTACTCATATTGACTTAGACGCACTATAACGAAGTTTTTGTGCTAAGTAAGGTTAAAAAGGCAATTGCCATTTTTTTGCCACAATTGCTCAGCAGTTTGCCATTTTTACTCCCCTTTATTGCCACTTCACGGTGTTTTAATACAGCTATTGAAATTATCAACACAACGCAAGTGCCAACCAATAGCTTGCCAACCATTATTAATAGTAAGGAATAGACCATGAAGAAAACATTAATCGCACTCACACTTGTTAGCACTTTTTGTACGCCAGTATTTGCTGCGGATACCCCATCAAAAGAAGCAAAAAAAGAAACACTTGTTGGCCTGAGCACCGGTGCCATTATTGGTGGCGTTGTTGGTGGGCCAATTGGCGCGTTTGTAGGCGCATTTGCTGGTGGTTTGATTGGCGATGCCAAGGTGGCTGAGCAAACCATTGCTGAGCAGCAGCAAGCTTTAACTGTAATGGCAGAGAAAACCAACGACTACCAACACGTACTTAATCATAACAGTCACCTAGAGGCGCAACTTGAACTACTGGCGCAGCAAAATGAGCAATTAACTCAATCGCAGCTTAATAATTTATTGGCAATGACGGTGCAATTTAAAACTGGCTCTAGCGATATTGCTCCTCATTTTGCCAAGCAGCTTGATCAATTGGTAGCGTTATTAAAAAGCCAACCGCAACTCGCACTCGATTTAAGTGGCTTTGCCGATCAGCGCGGTGCAGAGCAAGCGAACTTATTACTTTCAAAAGCCAGAGTAAACGCCGTACAAAGTTACTTAATTAAACAGGGAGTAAGCCATACACGTTTGAGCACACAAGCGTTTGGCGAGCAGCAAAGCATAGCAAATAGTAACACCCTTGAAGATAACTTTTTTGACAGACGCGTTACCCTGACTACCCGTGCGCTTAATCAAACGACTGATCAAACAGCAAGCAATTAATCGCAAGGCGTTCGATGGAGTGATTTATGTTGAGTAAACCCACCAAAGTGCTTACCAAGGTAAGCCTTTTTATTTTTATTATTATCGTGCTTTTAGCCAGCTTTAAAAGCCATGCGCAGTCTCCAAAACTATCCTTGTTTGATAGCCAAGGAGTGGCGGTTAACCCTGGGGTTATTTTAAAAAGCGATGCAAAAATGACTCTAACAGGGCTAATTAATCATGTTGTAGTAACGCAGCACTACATAAATGAAAACCCTTTTGCCGTAAATGCACGTTATGTATTTCCTTTACCCGATGAAAGCGCCGTGCAAGCAATGACCATGCGCATTGGCGAGCGAGTTATTAAAGGTAAAATAGCAAAAAAACGCCAAGCTGAAAAACAGTACCAAGCTGCCAAAAAAGCAGGCAAACAAGCTTCATTGCTGCGACAGCAGCGTGCAAATATGTTTATTACAAATGTGGCAAATGTAGGGCCAGGAGAAGAAATAGTTATAACGCTTGAGTATCAAGAGATTATTGATTACCAACACGGAACCTTTGCGATTCATTTTCCAACCACAATTACGCCACGCTATCATGCAATAACAGGGGAAGTTAACGATGAGCAAGATAAGCACGCGGTAAAAAACACTAATGCACCTTCGTTCACTCCACAGGGTTGGTTAAGCCCTGTTTATACAAAACAAACCAATGAGGCGGCAAATGCCAGCGATTTAAGCTTAACAATTAACATGGATATAGGCTTAGAATTGGTTGATATAAATGCTAAGTACCATCAAGTTAATATTGAAAACCCTGCATTTGGGCAATACAGCATTGTGCTAAAACCACAGCAAGCCATAAATAGAGACTTTGTACTTGAGTTTAAGCCACTTCAAATAGCGCAAGCGCAAGCTGCACTTTTTACTCAGCAAGCACAAAATGGTGAGCAGTATGCGTTAGCAATGTTAATGCCGCCAAGCGATAGTTTTACTCAATCTCAGCGTTTACCGCGTGAAATGGTGTTTGTAGTTGATACCTCGGGATCTATGCATGGGCAGTCTATTGAACAAGCTAAAAAAGCGCTGTTTTACGCATTATCATTATTAGATAGTGATGATAGCTTCAATATTGTCAGTTTTAATAATGAGGTTGCAGTCATGAGTGAGACCCCATTAATTGCCAGTGACTTCAATTTACGTCGCGCAGAGCGTTTAATTTATAACTTACAAGCCGATGGTGGAACTGAAATAAAAGGCGCACTTGATGCGGTACTTGATGGTACGCAGTTTGAAGGGTTTGTACGCCAAGTGGTATTTTTAACCGATGGTAGCGTAAGTAACGAAGATCAATTATTTAAACATATTGCGCATACCTTAGGTGATAGCCGTTTATTTACCGTGGGCATAGGTAGTGCGCCTAACCGTTATTTTATGCGTCGTGCCGCTGATATAGGCAAGGGAACTTACACCTTTATAAGCAGTGCTCATGATGTGCAGCCGAAAATGCAGCAGTTGTTTGATAAACTTGCTCACCCGGCGATGACTAATTTAGCGTTAACAAATACAAATGGAGACAGCTTAGATTTTTGGCCCTCACCTTTGCCTGACCTATATTTTGCTGAGCCTATTATGGTGGCTATTAAATTAGACTCTTCCGATGCAATTACTTTTACGGGGCAAGCGGCGCATGGGGAGTTTAAGGTTAAGCTTAATCCGCAAGCAAGTTCAAAAGCCACAGGAATTGATAAGCTTTGGGCACGTCAAAAAATAAAGTCGTTATTGTTATACAACCAACAAAGTGTTGTAAAACAGCAAGTGCAGCAGCTCGCGCTTGAGCATCAATTACTTAGCCCATTTACTGCGTTTATTGCCATAGAAGAGACGGCCATAAAAGAAGTTGCTAAACAAAGCACACAAGTGGCTAATACTATGCCACAAGGAATGAGTATGCGCTTGCCGCAAACAGATGGGCAAAGCAAAATACATATTGTGTTTGGAGCATTACTACTTCTAGGTGGTCTTTTGTTAGTAAGGCGCTGTAAATGAAAAAGTGGCTAAGCATAGGTTTACTTGCCTTAGGTTTGAGCTTGTTTGGCCATGGTGTATACATGCAGGCAAAGGCATGGCTTGCACAAGTGTTAATAGAGCAAGCTTGGCAAAGAGCCCTTAAATCGCCCAATAAAAAAATTAAGCCGTGGTTTTATGCTGATAGCTACCCGGTGGCACAAATAATTTGGCCAAAGCATAATAAGCGACTAACCGTGCTTGATGGTGCAAGTGGTAGAAACTTAGCGTTTGCGCCGAGCCATTTTTTACCAGCTGGGGAGTTAGGTGGGGCTGATTTTGGTAACTCGCAAGGAGCACTTATTGCTGGCCACAACGATACCCACTTTGCGTTTTTAAAAAACGCTAAAGTGGGGGAGCAATTTTCTCTAAAACTTAAAAATGGCCAAGTGCAGCATTATTCAGTAACACATGTTGAGGTAATTAATCAGTACAACACCGATTTTTTGCAGCAATCAGGGCTGTATTTATTAACCTGTTACCCTTTTGATTCGCTGGCCTCGGGTACCGATTTAAGGTGGTTAGTGTCGGCAGAAATATCCTCACCCGAAGTTGAGTTAGGAATATCAACCACTAGTTCTTGATGGCGTTGACTAATCATTACGCCTATAAACACTACAAATATGCTGATCCACTGGCCAAGAGTCAGTACTTCGTTGAGGATAATGGCTGACAAAATTAAAGTGAAAATAGGGATTAAATTAGAGTAAGCCGCGGCGGTTAACACCGACACTTTACTAATCGCGTAGTTGTACATGCCGTACCCACCCAAAGTAACACAAGAGCCTAAGTACAAAATGCTCATTAGTGCGGTTAAATCGTGTTGATTTTCACTGGGTAGGTCAATAAATAATAAAAACGGAGCAAAAAACAAACTACCACTCACGCCTTGCAGAGCAATTAATGTGAGCGGGGAGTAGCGGTTAGCTAAATGTTTTATACACACGGTATAAAATGCCGCGCACACCATGGCCATTAATTCTAAAAAATTTCCCAGTAATGGGTTTGGGGCTTGGCTTGAACTCGGTGAGAGCAAGGTCAGTAAAATACTGCCGCCAATACACAGCGTAAAACCCACCACAATAGCTTTACTAATATGCTCTTTGAGCATGAAAAATGCTAAAAATGCCACAATAATGGGTAAACAAGAAACAATCACCCCCGCTTGAGACGCTGAGGTATATTCCATTGCGTGGCCTTCAAATAAAAAGTACAAGCAAGGCTCTGCCAGCGACATGCCTAATAAGTACTTCCAATCGCCTTTTAAATATTCAAAGCGAATTACGTAACGCCATAAACATAACGAAATCAGTAAAGTGGTGAGCATACGTAAAAATATCACCAAGGCAGGGTCATAAATCGCAATCGCGTATTTAAGTGCAATAAAGGAGCTACCCCACAAAAAGGTGGCAATAATTAAACATAAACTGGCAGGCATAAGGCGTAATTTAAACGGTTGAATATAGTGCGATCCTAGCATGCAGAGGGGGTGCTTGAATATTTTTTACTTGTTCAAAAATACCGAACTGGTATAAATAAATTCATCATTTATTGCGCTAAGTAAAAAACATGCAAAGGGATCAGGTCGTAGTTGTAAAGCTAGGTACAAGCGTACTCACTGGCGGTACCGATAAGTTAGACAAAGCACATATGGTGGAACTTGTTCGCCAATGCTGTGAGCTAAAAAAGCAAGGTCATCATGTTATTTTAGTATCAAGCGGTGCGGTTGCTGCCGGTCGCGAACAGCTATTAAAACCCTGTGGGCGCACATTAATAGACAAACAAATGTTGGCCGCCATTGGACAGGGGCAACTCATTCATATTTGGCAAAGCTTATTTGCGTTGTATGGCATTAACGTGGGGCAAATGCTACTAACGCGCGCGGATGTTGACGACAGAGAGCGCTATTTAAATGCACGCGATACCCTCAATGCCTTATTAAATTATGATGTTGTGCCGATCATTAATGAAAACGACGCGGTTGCTACTAGCGAAATAAAAGTAGGTGACAACGATAACTTGTCGGCATTGGTGGCTATTTTAGCCAATGCCGATAAATTGCTGCTACTGACCGACCAACAAGGGTTATTTACCAGCGATCCGCGCACCGACATTAACGCCACCTTGATTGACGAAGTTACTCATATTAATGATGAGTTACGCCAACTTGCGGGTGGCAGCGGTACAAACCTAGGCACAGGGGGTATGGCAACCAAACTACAGGCAGCAGATATTGCCAGAAGAGCTGGGGTTGAGGTGATTATTGCCAAAGGCGCTGATGAAAACGTGATTTTAAAATGCATGAGCGAACAACTGCCAGGCACCCGTTTTTTAAAACTTACCGCGCCTAAAGATGGCCGAAAAAAATGGTTATTGGCAGGGCCTAAAAGTAGTGGCCAAATTTTGATTGATGCCGGTGCGGTGCATGCATTGCAATCTAAGGGGGCTAGTTTACTTGCTAAAGGCATTACGCGTGCAATAGGTGAATTTGAACGTGGAGATTTAATTAACTTAATTGATGTAAACGAGCAAATTATTGCACGCGGGTTAACGCGCTTTAGTCATCTTGAAATCGATAAAATAAAAGGCGCACACTCTAATCAAATCAGCCATTTACTTGATTACGACAGCGGCGTGGAAGTGCTACACAGAGATGATATGGTGGTGTTGTAATTAAGCACTTTTTTAACGATATAGCGCAACGTATAATCCGCTTATAGTGTTGCGCTTTTTTGTGTTAAAATCTTGCACCTTAAATTTGTTGTAAAGAGTATTGAAGATGAAATTAGTTCGCTGGGTTTTAGGTTGTATCATCTTATTTTTTAATTTTGTTTTTACGCCACGTAGCAAAAAACGTGATCCGCAAGAGCAAACTAAGCTTGATCAGCAAACCGCACAATTTAAGCTCTATCAATTCAAAGCATGCCCTTTTTGTGTAAAAGTGCGCCGTTCAATTAAGCGTGAAGGCTTAAAAATTGAAACACGCGATGCAAAAAATGATGAGCAATACCGCCAAGAGCTATTAGAGCAAGGCGGAAAAGTTAAAGTACCTTGTTTACGTATTGAGCAAGATGGCCAAGTAAAATGGCTTTATGAATCAAACGATATTATTGCTTACTTAAACAAAGTAGCCGCTTAAAATATTTATTGGTATTTCATACCATCTCACTTATTAAAAGAGACATTACCATGACAATTCGTACCCGTGTTGCTCCGTCGCCAACTGGTGACCCGCATCTTGGCACCGCTTACATTGCCTTATTTAACTACTGTTTTGCTAAACAGCAAGGCGGTGAATTTGTACTTCGTATTGAAGATACTGACCAAGTTCGCAGCACACCTGAATCTGAACAAGCAATCATGGATAGCTTACGCTGGTTAGGCCTTGAGTGGGATCATGGTCCTGATGTAGGTGGTGAGTTTGGTCCATACCGTCAATCTGAGCGCAGTGATTTATATAAAAAATACGCCCATCAGTTAGTTGAAGACGGCAAAGCATTTTATTGTTTTGCAACCAGCGAAGAGCTGGACCAAATGCGTGAAGAGCAAATGGCCGAAGGTCTGCGTCCTAAATACGATGGTCGTGGCTTAAACCATACAGAAGACGAAATTAAAGCAAACCTAGCTGCTGGTAAACCGTACGTTATACGTATGAAAATCCCAAGCGAAGGTACCTTTAAGTTTAACGATTACCTACGCGACGAAATTGAGATCCCGTGGGAAAACGTAGACATGCAAGTGCTATTAAAAGCGGATGGTTTTCCAACGTACTTTTTAGCTAACGTGGTGGATGATCACCATATGCAAATTAGCCACATTTTCCGTGGTGAAGAGTGGATAAATTCAGCGCCTAAGCTATTAAAACTGTATGAAGATTTTGGTTGGGAAGCACCGGTACTAGGTCACTTACCATTATTGCGTAATCCAGATAAATCAAAACTGTCTAAGCGTAAAAACCCAACGTCTATTAATTACTACAAAGAAATGGGTTACTTACCAGAAGCGGTGCTAAACTACTTAGGCCGTATGGGTTGGTCAATGCCTGATGAGCGTGAAAAGTTCACCCTTAACGAAATGATTGAACATTTTGACATGAAGCGTGTATCGCTTGGTGGCCCAGTATTCGACGTAGACAAGTTAAGCTGGTTAAACGGTATGTGGATCCGCGAAAACTTAACTGATGCAGAGCTAATGCAGCGTTTTGTTGACTGGAAATTTAATGGCGACATGCTGGCTAAAGTATTACCAGAAGCTAAAACGCGTATAAATACACTCTCTGACATGGTTGATTTAGCAGGACACTTTGTAGGCGGTATCCCGACTTACGACCCAGCGCTATTAACAGCCGGTAAAGCTGATGAAGATGTTATTCGCCAAGCATTACAATTTTTTGTATGGCAGTTAGAAGGCTTACGTAGCTTTGAAAAGCCAGCTATTTTTGCAATTGCAAAAGAAGTAGCCACCTTCCACGAGCTTAAAATTAAAGATTTCTTAGAGCCTATATTTGTGGCTATTACCGGCAAAACATCATCAACTTCGGTATTAGATGCAATGGAAATTTTAGGGTCTGACCTATCGCGTGCACGTTTACGTGTTGCGCTTGCTCATTTAGGTATTTCTAAAAAGCAGGCTAAAAAGATAGAACGCGCATACCGCGATTACCCAAGTGCGTAATCGCTTATACAGATTCAAAAGCCGCTTAATTTAAGCGGCTTTTTTGTGCCTGTAGTTTTAAGATGGAGTTGCCAGCATAGGGTAAGTAAATAAGAAAAAGTGAAACACGTTAACGAGCCAATGACATAAAATGGCCCATTCTAATCGGCTTGTTTTATAGTAAATATAGCCATAACCAAAACCTGCTACGGCCGCCACAAGCATATAATGAGTTCCAGCTGAAAAGTGTGCCAGTGAAAATACACAAGTACTGATCACCGGTGCGAGCAGTGCAAACCTGCTCGGGGTTATTAGTTTTGAAAGCTTAGTTTGTATCACTCCCCTAAATAATGCCTCTTCTGCAACGCAGGTAAAAAGTAGGTTGATAGCTATAAATAACAACCAAAATTCAGGTACTTTTGGTGCAAATTCAACAAGGTTTAACATTAAAGCAGTTATAAGCGCCGCTAAAATAGTGATAGTTATAATTAAAACGGGGTAGCCGATAGTCACTGGCTTTGCCGTTTTATTTTTTGCAAAAAAATAAGCGCTCAGCATTAAACCCGCTAATGCTTTATCAAAATTAGCATACAGGGTAAATGCAATTGCGTTACTGGTGACTTGTTCATTAACAACAATTGGCAGGTTATTAAAACCCGCAAACCAATGTAAGGCTAACCCGAGTGAGGCTATTATAAATAAAGACGTTAGAACATTACGTTTTAACGCTGAGGTTGCCAATAACGTAAAGTGAAACAATCCCACATAAACAGCTATAACAGCAACCGCGTTTAAATTTATATACTCTTGATAATAGGCAGTAATAACACTTAGCAGCAATAAGTATTGCCATAATGGTTGGCGAAATACAGTGAGTTTACACTGTGGAAAAACACATAAAATAGCGGCAGCTAAAAAGTAAAAAGTCATTGGCAAATACAGCTTGTTGTTTGATAGGGGAAATGAGAGAAAACGAATTACATAGCGTTATAGTCTCAATTAGATAATTTTGAGCTATTAATAATTATAGGCTTGTCCTGTACAAATAACGGCTAAATCACAATTGTAGCGGGATACTGATTGGCACTGCTCTAGTGTAAATGCATTGCCACCTAAATAAAGCACATCGTTTTTAAGGGATTCTATAGCTTGTGATTTCAAGCGGTTATAGCTAATTGAGGATGTTCGCGTATCATCTGATACATCGCAGCTTTCGCCTTTTATTCCACCAAGGGGGCTTGCACCTCTATCGAGAGCGTCTTGTACACTGTAAAACTGCTCTAGGCCACGTTTTTTAGTGTGGCTTGAAACGTGTTCTGATAAAACGTCGTCGTCGATATTGGTTGTGTAAGTAACGTTATTACAGCCAGTTAAAAATGAAATCGCGCATATTAATAAAGAAAAATACTTCATTAGTTAATCCCTTAAACTCGTATTTGCCAAATTTACTTAGTAAATTAGCGAGTTGCAAATTATCATTTTTCGCCTTTATTAAACAGATTCGACCTCTCAAGATTTTTTTTCTGGTAGTATAGCTAGGTTATAAGCAGTTTAAGCAGTGAACACACTATGTTAAGTCCTTACTATCAGCAGCATGCTGATTATGTTTCAATTTCTCGTGAGCAAGGTTGTCGCTTTGCTAAATGTGTAGCCGACGACTACAACCCGCTTCATGATAAAGACGCTAAAAAGTTTTGCGCACCAGGAGACTTACTTTTTTCTCTAGTGTTAGACCGCTATGGCATTAGTGAGCGAATGGAGTTTACCTTTGCCGGTATGGTTGATGAAAATACCAAGCTAAATTTTCCAGAACAACCTGGAGAAGAGTTTGATGTAAACCATGGCGAAAAAGTAATTTTAAAGGTTAAACGCGATGGTAAAACCAGTAAATGCCCAACACTTACAAACAGTTTAATAAAAAATTATGTTGAGTTCTCAGGTGCTGCGTTCCCGCATGTAATTATTCCTTTAATGGGCAAGCAAGAGGTAATGATAAACCCTGCGCGTCCTATGATTATTTATGAATCAATGATCATTAACCTTAATAACATTGATATTAAATCACCGACCCTAGAGTTTGCAGAGCCAAGTTTTGAATACGCTGGTAAACGCGGCAAAATAACCTTGCGCTTTAATTTATTAGAAAACGGCGAAAAGGTGGGTTTTGGTGAAAAACACATGGTGGTATCGGGTATTCGTGAATACTGTCAAAGCACCGTAGATGATTTAATTGCATTTTATAATGAGCGTAAAGCCACTTTAAAACCGGCTTAAATACTTCATTTTACAAAGGGCGCTATTTAGCGCCTTTTTTATTACTTAAGCTCAGGTATAATAGCGTTCTTTGTTATTTTAAAGCCAAGCTTATGTCTGCCACATCGTTCTCATCACTAGCCCTAGACCCGTTACTATTAACGGCAATAGAGCAAAATAATTACACTACGCCTACCGCCATTCAGCACAAAACGATACCGCCAATTTTAGCGGGCAAAGACGTTATGGGCAGCGCTCAAACTGGCACCGGTAAAACAGCCGCCTTTGTATTACCACTACTACATAAGCTTTTAAATACCACTAAAAAAGACGAACCAGGCATTGCCCGTGTGGTTATTTTAACGCCCACTAGGGAGCTTGCTCAGCAAGTATTCGCAAGCTTTGAAAAATACGCACAAAGTACAGATATAAAAGGTGCACTTGCTTATGGTGGCGCAAGTATTGGCCCGCAAATCAAAGCACTTAAAACAGCGCAGGTAATAGTGGCAACGCCAGGGCGCTTACTTGATCATATAGTGAAGGGCAGTGTGGTGCTTTCAAGCGTGGACTCTTTGGTGTTTGATGAAGCAGACCGTATGCTTGATATGGGTTTTATTGACGAAATTAAACGAATACTGCGTCATATCCCAGGCGATCGTCAAACCTTACTGTTTTCCGCCACCTTTGATGACAGTGTATTTGAGCTGAGTAAAAAATTGCTCAAAGACCCTGAGCTTATTGAAGTTGATAAGCGCAACTCTGCTGCTGTAGAGGTTGAACAAGTTATTTACGCAGTAGATGAAGACAGAAAGCGCGAACTGGTATCGCACATGATTGGCATGAAAAACTGGCGCCAAGTGCTTATATTCACCCGCACTAAACAAATGGCCGATAAGCTTGCTAAAGAAATGTGTAAAGATGGTTTAAAAACCGAATCTATTCATGGTGATAAATCACAAGGTGCTCGCGATCGCGCTCTTCATAACTTCAAAGAAGGCAGTACGCGTGTATTAGTAGCCACCGATGTAGCGGCGCGCGGTTTAGACATACCGGCACTTAAATACGTAATTAACTTTGAATTGCCATACATAGCTGAAGATTATGTGCATCGTATTGGCCGTACAGGACGAGCTGGCGAGCAAGGCCTTGCAATGTCATTAGTAAGTTTAGATGAGCAATGGCTGCTTGAAGAAATTGAAGTACTGCTTGATACGCGTTTAGCCCCACAATGGCTTGAAGGCTACGAGCCCGATTTAAATAAGCCACCTAAAGATAACCGCAAAAATACCAACAAAGCGCGTAAAGATCGCGATAAAAAACGTATTACAGGCCAAAGAGCGCCAAACAGAAGACGTAAGTAAAAATTAGAGTGTTCTTAAAGCACAATTAAGTTACTAAATATCTTTAATTTTGAGTCAATGTAATTAATACAGTGATTAATACTACCTTTAAGCATTTTATTTTTGCCTATACTTAGGTAAATAATAGCGGGGGTATAAAATGTTTGAGACTGATAAGTGGGCATTTACTGGCCTTGATGGTCAGATATCACTAGATAAGTGGCAAAAAATAATTGATTTAATTGCTGAGTTATTTTCAGCTCCCTCCGGATATATAGTACAGGCAACAAGCATAGGTTACCGAGTAGTTATCAGAAAAAACGAGGGTGGGTCAACCTTTGAGACCAACCCTACTATTCCTCCTGAAAGTGATATGTTTTGTAGGCATGTGGTCGAAAGTGACAACCTCTTATATGTTAATGATGCTGCTAGTACTGAAATGTGGAGCGCCATGCCTGAGGTAGTTGAAAATGGCGTTAACTCCTACTTAGGTTTACCCATTCACTGGCCGCAAGGAGATGTATTTGGGACGCTTTGCTTAAAAGACAACAAAGAAACAAACTATACGAATGAATATTTTGAGCTCATTAATCAGTTACGAGACTTAATAGAAGACGATTTAGCGCTTGTATATAATTTTGAAAAAATGCGCGAAATTGCAATGCTAGACCCGCTCACTAATATTTATAATCGTCGAGCATTAAGTTTACTTGCTCAGCAAAAACTAAACCTTTCTCATCGTTTAGGTTTTGATGTGTGTTGCTTATTTATCGATATTAACGATTTTAAAAAATTAAACGATAACTCTGGCCACGAAGCGGGCGATAAAGCCCTTATTACATTAGCCACAACGTTAAAAAAACACCTAAGAGATGCCGACATCGTGGGGCGCTTAGGAGGCGATGAGTTTGTTGCTGTCATGCAAATAAATGATAAGAGTAAACTAGACCACATTATAAATACAATTTCGATTGAGTTTGCTAATGCACTAGCATTAGAAGGAATTTACGAGTTATCACTAAGTGTTGGTTATAGTTTTTCTGAGCAAAAAAAACAGCCATTTGAAACACTTTTAAATGATGCAGATCAATCAATGTATAAAAATAAGCAAAAATATAAGTTAAATAAAAAAATCGGTTATTAAATCGTTAATTGCTATTAACTTGTTATGCCAATATGCACAGCAAACTAATTAATATATACGCATGCTAATACGTGAATTTTTTCAGTTTGAAACTATACTTTGTTTATAGCTAATGAGTAGGTAGTTGTATGAAAGGTATTATTTTTACTGAATTTCTAGAAATGGTCGAGATCACATTTTCACCAGCAGTTGCTGATCAAATCATTGAGCAAAACGAACTGGATTCCAATGGGGCTTATACCAGTGTTGGTAACTATAATAAGCAAGAGCTTTTAAAGTTAGTGACCTCACTGAGCAGTATTGTTGATATTCCGGTTGATGTACTCGTTAAAGAATACGGTAAATACTTACTAAAGCGCTTCTTAGTCTACTATCCACAGTTTTTTGAAGAGCTCACTACAACATTTGATTTTTTAGATACCATAGATCAGCACGTGCATGTAGAAGTTAAAAAACTATATACCGACGTTGAGTTGCCCACCTTTAAAACCAACCACTTAAGTAATACCCAAATGCAGATGATTTATCATTCAAGTAACCCATTTGCCATGCTCGCTGAGGGATTAATAGAAGGCGCAGCCGAACATTTTAAGGAAAATATAAGTATAAGCAGCGATATCAATGACGATTATCAAGTTGCTACGTTTAACTTAACATTGGTAGGTTAGATATGGACATTGCTCTTTTACAGCGCAGGTTAGAGCGAGAGCGTTTGGCGCGAAAAGAAGCTGAAAAGCTATTAGAAGCCAAATCATTACAACTTTACGAAGCCAATGAAGTGCTCAAAGGAGCGGCTGAAAACTTAGAGCAAGAGGTTGCTAATAGAACCCATGCCCTCAAACTTGCGAAACAAGATGCAGAAGCTGCAAATAATGCTAAATCAGACTTTTTGGCAAATATGAGTCATGAGATTCGTACCCCGATGAATGCAATAATTGGCATGGCTTATCTTGCTTTAGATACCGGGCTTTCTGATAAGCAACGCGACTATGTTGAAAAAATTCACTATTCGGCAGAGTCTTTATTAGGGATCATTAATGATATTTTAGACTTTTCAAAGGTCGAAGCGGGTAAAATAGAGCTAGAACAAAAAGAATTCAATTTTAATATCTTTCTAGAAAATCTTGTCAATATTATTAGCACGCTAGCATCACAAAGAAAAATTGAAGTGCTGTTTGATATTGACCCCTTACTGCCTGACTTTTTTATTGGTGATGCATTAAGGCTTAATCAAGTGCTGTTAAATTTGCTTAATAATGCACTGAAGTTCTCAACCCGCGGCAAAGTTGTATTAGCTGTAAAGTTAGCGCAAAAGGTAGACAATTTTTGCAGTGTCACTTTTTCTGTTTTAGATAATGGCATTGGAATGAGCCAAGCACAAGTAGATTCACTATTTAAACCTTTTACTCAGGCTGACGTGTCTACAACGCGAAAGTTTGGTGGGACTGGGCTTGGCTTGGTAATAAGTAAAACGTTGGTAGAACTAATGCAGGGAAATGTTTTAGTAAACAGTAAACTCAATAAAGGAAGTTGTTTTAGCTTTACTATTCCACTTAGCTATTCGACTAAAAAAAGTGAGTTTGAAATATCACATGTTAGGGCTAAGCAGGCCCTTGTTATCGAAAGTTCAGACAGTACGTTAGCATCATTACAAACGCTGCTTATTGGATTTGAAGTTAAAGTTGATATTGCAAATAATATCAACCAAGTGCTAGACCGGTTAAGCGCCTTACATGATTACGACTTTATTTTTATAGATTGGCGTACTTTAAATTTAAATAATGACAGGGCTGCGCAGTCTCTTCGAAGTGAACTCAAATTAAATGCGAAAAAGCTAATCGTAGTAGCACCTTGTGAAAATAAAGCACTCAACGAAAGCCTACTAGGATTTGCTGATAACACTTATAAAGTGCTGATCAAACCAATTATTAAAAGCACATTATACAATGTACTTTTACAAATTATGCATATAAAAACACTTAATAAGCCAGAATCACAAGAGAGCTCAGATACACAAAATGCATTACAAAAGCTTCAAGGTATTAATATTTTATTGGTTGAAGACAACCCGCTCAATCAGCAAGTAGCAACACAAATACTTCGCAAAAAAGGCTTAATCGTTGATGTTGCCAATGATGGTATTGAGGCATTAGAAGCGCTAAAAAATAAAACCTATGATGGGGTGTTAATGGATTGCCAGATGCCCCGAATGGATGGTTACACAGCAGCCAAAGAAATAAAAAAACAAGCAAAGTTTAAAAATTTACCCATTATTGCAATGACTGCTAATACAAGAGAAACCGATTTGTTAAAGGCGAAAGATTGCGGTATGAATGGCTATATTTCAAAGCCTATTAAAGTTGAAAGTATGTTTGAAGTAATAGCAAAATGGGTGTGTATTTAATCTTTTGTTTTCAATTATTTTATTAACTAACTTGGAAATATAAAAAAGGCAAGCCAGCAGCTTGCCAAGTACGGTATAAATCAGTTTAACTTTAAGCTATTAGTTTCTCCGCAAGGTTGAGTTCCATTGTTGCTTTTAATAAACGGTATAAGTTAATTGATGCGTCTATTTCTTCTTTACGGTTGGTTAAGCTTTCAATATTTAAACCCAGTGGTACACCTAAGTGGGCACAGCTTTTTAAAATTGAGTCGAGGTTTTCGCGACAAATACGCACCGATTCGCTTAATGTATTTTCCGAATCAAGCATGCGCCATTTAGTTGCCTCTGGCACTGAGATACCTAGCCACTGCATAAACTCCAATGTTTTTTCACCACCACAAGGCGTAAAGGTCAATATAATCCGATTAGGTGTCAGGCCTTGTGCTTTGCATGTGCGCGCATAACTGGTTATTAAATCTATGGTTGCTTGTGCGTTGTACACGGCTTGAGAGATAAAAAACTGGCACCCTTGTGCTGTTTTTTCTATTAAGCGTTGGTGCTCGTTGCGCTTATTGGCATGGCGCTCAGCAATGGTTACACCACCTAAAAAGAAATCTTCTGACTGCTCTGCCAGAGTTTTGTAGGCATTCGGTAAGCTTAGCTTTATATCACCCGCTGATGATGGGCTGCCCACTAACACTACGTTTTTTAAATCGTAGTCATTTTTAGTTTCATCTAACCACGCTTTAAACTCACTCACACCGCGCTGAGCTACACTTTTATAAGTAATTACATCAAGATCAGATAAGCCTCGTAAGAGTTGACTGTACTCGCGCGGATCAACTGTTTGCTTAAATGCAAATGGACGCGCTTGCTCTGTACGGCTGCTTTCATCTTGAATGTCATAAATAATTACGCCGTCATATTCAATTTCGTGTAAACGGCCTAATAACTTTTCGGCAATGACTGTTAATTGCGCTTTATCAGTCCCAATTTTTGGCGGTGTTGTGCCAATTAGGTAAACACCTTGGTTGGTGTCCTGTATTTTTTCTTGAAGTGATAAAGCCATAATCCCCATTCCAGCTTAATTTGTGATGATGGATTTAATATAGCAGCCATTTAGACGTCTAGATAGATTTATTTATTGAAAGTTTCTCAATTAACGTGAATTATTTTCATAGTTAAACCAAGTTACCAGCAATAACTGACACAGTTGTTTACATAATTAATAGGCTTAGGGCTCTTATATTTAATTACTTTACGGCATACTTAGTTTGGTAAATGTTTTAAAAATTGCTCAATTTAAAAAGGGATAACAATGAAATTTAAATTATTGGCAACTAGCCTAGCGGTATCGCTGGCCTTAACCGGTTGTGCTATGCAGCAAAGTCAAAACACGCAAACAGCAGCTCAACAAGAACAAGTTAATAAAGCAGATGAGCGTGTTTTTTCACAAGATTACCTAATAGAAGAGCTAGATAACGGCCTACGTGTGATGGTAGTTAAAACCGATTACCCAGATGTAGTATCGCTACAAATACCTGTATCTGTTGGCTCGCGTAATGAAGTGGAAGCGGGTAAAACTGGTTTTGCTCACTTTTTTGAACACATGATGTTTAAAGGCTCTGAAAAGTTTCCGCAAGATGTGTATTCAGATATTTTAAAAAATTCAGGGGTTGATAACCGCGCCTACACAACTAACGATTACACTAACTACCACTTAAATTTTTCAAAACAACACCTTGATAAAGTGCTCGAGATTGAAGCTGATATTTTTCAAAACTTAAGCTACACCGAAGAACAATTTAGAACGGAAGCGCTAACGGTTAAAGGCGAGTACTTAAAAAATAACGCCAGTCCAATTCGTAAATTATTAAGTGCGGTACGCCAAGAAGCGTTCGATAAGCATACCTATAAACACACTACTATGGGCTTTTTTGAAGACATTGAAGCTATGCCAGATCAAATGGCCTACGGTAAAGAGTTTTTTGATAAGTTTTATAAGCCTGAATATGTATCGCTTGTGATTGTTGGTGATGTTGATCCAAAAGAGACCATGGCGATGGTTAAAAAGCACTGGGGTAACTGGCAAAAAGGCGACTATGTTGCTGATATTCCTAAAGAGCCAACTCAGCAAGCGCCAAAATATGTGCATGAGCAAAACGAAGGATTACCTGGCCATTGGTTACTTGTGTCGTATAAAGGGGCTGCATGGGAGCCTCAGAAAAAAGACAGAGCCGCATTAGATTTACTGTCGCAGCTTTATTTTTCGAGCAATTCAGATATTTACCAAGAGCTGGTAGTAGAAAAGCAAATAGCGAGTCAAATGTTTACCTATAACCCTGAAACTAAAGATCCAGGGTTACTGCATGTATTTGTAAAAGTTGAAAATGCCGATGATTTAGCCACAGTACGTGATGCCATTAATCGTACGTATGCTAAAGCGCGTACCGAGTTGGTTGATAGCCAAAAACTCAGCGATTTAAAGTCTAACCTTAAATACAGTTTTATAAATGGTTTAGATTCATCGCAAGCAATTGCCTCTACACTTGCCAGCTATATGCATTTTGAGCGCGATCCTGAGGTGATTAATCAGCTGTATAAATCGGCAGACAATATCACTAGCGAAGATATTAGAGCCGTTGCAAATAAGTATTTTGTTGATAATGCCCGCACCACAATTACTATGTCGGCACTTGATAAAGCCCCTGGTTTTGAGCAAGAAAGCGACTTAAATGCCTTGGTAGCTAAGTATCAGCAAGCACCGAGTAAGCCTATCTTTAAGGTGCTTGATAAAACCAATAGCTCGCCGTTAATCGATATTAACTTATTATTTAATACCGGTGCCGCTGCCGATCCGCAGGGTAAAAAAGGCGTAGCGGCTTTAACTGCCGCAATGCTGGCGCAAGGTGGCTCAACCTCAATGAGTTACAAAGATATTAAAAAGGCAATGTATCCGCTGGCGGGTAGTTTTGGTTATCAAATAGATAAAGAAATGCTGTCGTTCCAAGGGCGTATTCATAAAGATAATGCTGCTCAGTGGTATGCTTTAGTGAGTGAGCAGCTGTTAAGCCCTGGCTTTAGAGAAGATGACTTTAAGCGCCTGAAAAAAGAAATGATCGATGGCATTAAATCAGGCTTAAAAGCTTCTAACGACGAAGAGTTGGGTAAAGAAGTGCTCTACAGCGTGCTTTATAAAGGCCACCCTTATGAAAGCTATAACTACGGTGACTTATCTGATTTAGAAGTGCTGACTCTTGATGATGTTAAAGCGTTTTATAATGCTGAACTTACACAAGCTAAACTTACTGTGGGTTTAATTGGTGCCGTACCTGAAAAACTTAAAGCACAAATGTTAGCTGACTTGGCGACACTTCCAAAAGGCGAACAAAGCCGCTTAACAATCCCTGATGCGCCAGAGCTTAAAGGTCATCATGCAACAATTGTTGAAAAGTCAGCGCAATCAACAGCTGTATCGTTTGGCTTTCCTATTGATACCATTCGTAGCAGCGAAGACTGGACTGCATTGTGGCTAGTGCGTTCGTACTTTGGTGAGCATCGTAGTTCTAACAGTTACTTGTACGAACGTATTCGTCAAACGCGTGGCATGAACTATGGCGATTACGCCTATATTGAATACTTCCCTAGGGGTATGTTTCAAACTAAACCTGATGCAAACTTAGGCCGCTCGGAGCAAATATTCCAGGTGTGGCTGCGTCCACTGCGCTCAAACAACGATGCGCATTTTGCTACCCGTACCGCATTATTTGAGCTAGATAAATTAATTAAAAATGGCATGACTGAGGCTGATTTTGAAGCCACACGTAACTTTTTAATTAACTTTGTGCCGCAAATGGTTGCTAGTCAAAATCGTCAGTTAGGTTATGCGCTAGATAGCGAGTTTTATAACACCGATAGTTTTGTAAACTACGTTACAAGCAAACTGAAAACATTGACTGTTGACGATGTAAATCGAGTGATTAAAGACAACCTACAAACCGAGAATATTCACTATGTGTTTGTTACCGGTGATGGTGAAGATATGCAAAAACGTTTAGCAACTATGCAAACCTCGCCTATGGTGTACAACACAGATAAGCCTGCCGAGTTAGTAGCTGAAGATAAAGTGATTGCTGATTACAAACTGGCAATACCAGCGAAAAATATTGAAGTAGTGAAGGTGGATAAAGTATTTCAATAATTTAAGTTTTTAAGAATTAAAAAATGCCCCGGTGCCTTAAGCATTGGGGCATTTTTATATTTTAGGTTGTAAATACTGGGGTCTGTTGACCTTTGGGGATTAAAATTTGTTCAAACTAGGGGCGGTTTAATCGCGGCGCGAGGTTTATAACCTAGTGGGCTCGATAACTGCTCCTGCGTTATTCTACTGGCTTACATCCATGTAAGAATAAGTAAAAACCGAGCAAAGCTTCCGCGTCCTGCTCACGCCCCTTACCTACATCCATGTAGACAACAAAGAGTAAATCGCCCCTAGGCAGAACCCTTCGGGTAGCGCCTTCATCTACTTATGAGGAATAACCACACTGCATAGGCTCTGCCTTGCTTAAATACCAAACAGGCTGCTGCAAATTTAATCTTGAAAGGTCAACAGACCCTGGTTATATCTAATAACTAGAACAAATAACAAAGTGATTAACACCTAGGCGGCTAAATCCGTTAGAATTAGCGGTAGGCTCTTTGTACTAATCTTAAGGCATTATTATGCGTCATGAAATTTGGCAACAGCTTCGCAGTGAAGCAAATGAAGTAGTAACCCGTGAACCTCTTTTAGCGAGCCATGTGTATTCGTGTATTTTAAATCACGAATGCTTAGGGTCTGCATTGAGTTTTATTGTTGCTAATAAACTAGCTGACGCTGTGGTTTCTGCCTTTACAATCCGTGAGCTGTTTGACCAAGCTTTTGTAAAGTGTGACCGGATGCTGACGTATGTTGCTCATGATATTAAAGCGGTAAAAGACCGTGACCCTGCGGCCGAAACCTACCTTACTGTGATTTTAAATTTAAAAGGGTTTCACGCAATACAAGCACACCGTTTAGCAAACTGCTTATGGCAACAAAACCGTAAAGAGCTGGCTCGCTTTATTCAAAGCCGTACTTCAGAGGTGTTTGGGGTTGATATTCACCCTGCCTGTAAAGTCGGGCAAGGCATCATGTTTGACCATGCCACCGGTATAGTGATAGGCGAAACTGCCGTGATTGAAGATAATGTATCGATATTACAATCGGTTACATTAGGTGGTACGGGTAACGAGCAAGGCGATCGCCATCCTAAAATTAGAGCGGGCGTACTTATTGGTGCGGGTGCTAAAGTATTGGGTAATATTGAAGTGGGTGAGGGCGCACGTATTGGCGCAGGCTCTGTGGTACTAAGCCCTGTCCCGCCTCACACAACTGCTGTTGGCGTACCTGCAAAAATTATTGGTCGTCCCGATTGTGAGTGTCCGGCAGAAAGTATGAACCAAAACTTTTTAGAATACCCCGAGCCAGAAAACGAATCGCACACCAGTGCCATGCTTTAATTTTTGAGTACCTAGAAATGATATATAAAAGTAACCTTGTGGCCATGCTACTCTGTTTTTCTTCAGGTGTGGCGTTAGCAAGTGGTTACTTTTTGTTTTTTAAAGATTCCACTCGTGTTTTCTCAGCGCCTAAACAAGCTGTAATCTCTTCGCCTAACACTCAAGTCAATAATCAAGCAACTACTTTGCAAGACCTAGTGCAGGTTAATAAAGCCCAAGTGACTGATCAACAAACTCAGCTGGCACAACATGTGGTTGAGCTTAATCAGCGGCTTGAAAAAAAATCAATCCAGCTTAAGCAGTCTCAACAACAGTTAAAGTTAAATCAATTAGAAAGTGTAGAGCTTGATGATGAGCTCGCAATACAGTTTGAACAAGAGGCTGATAATCTCGAATGGAGTTACGAGCTTGAAGTCGCGTTAAATGACTTTTTAATTATTAATGAGTTTGCAGATAGCGCTAAGCTTACAGCGCTTAAGTGTAAGCAAACAATTTGCAAGTTTGAGCTTACCATAAACCAAAATGCCGTTAATTATGGGGCTAAATTATGGCGCGAGCTTAACGATAAGCTTCACCTTGAACCTTGGTGGCAGCAATTTACACTCAGTGCATCTCAATCTAACGATGCCCGTATTGAGTTTACTGTTAGTACGCAAGGCTAGCGCTTAGCAATATGGCTAAGCTTCTACTTTTGAAATAAATTGGCCATCTACTAACTCAGTGATCAACACATCACCCATTTTTACATCTTCCACTGATTTAACCACTTTATTTTGCGCTGTTTTAGTAATGCTGTAACCGCGCGCTAATACATTAAGGGGGCTGACCGAATCAAGCCGACTTGCTTGTAAGGCAAGCGAATTATTTGCCTGTTGTAGCTGATGCTGTATCGCTTGGTGTAACCTTGCATGAAGCTGTGCTAACTGATGGTTTGCATTTGCTAGCTTTTTATCTGGTGATTGGCGCATTAGGCGTGGAGTTAAATTAGCTAACACGCGTTCTTGCTGGTATAAACGCTGACGCATTGCCTGTTGCAGTGCAATACTCAGCTCATCTAAGCGTTGTGATTTTTGGTTTAGCTGATTGCGCGGGTGGCATAAATTTAAGCGGTGCTGCAACTGTATGGCTAGTGCGCGTTTATCGGCAATGTCGTGTTTAAATGCATTCGCTAAACGGCTAATTAACTGATTAACCCTATTATCTAGCTCTTGTGTATTGGGGCTTACGAGCTCTGCGGCTGCAGAAGGAGTTGCTGCACGTACATCAGCAACGTAATCGCTAATCGTGGTGTCTATTTCATGGCCAACAGCGCTCACAATGGGTAGTGCGCTTTGATAAATAGCGCGAGCAAGTTGTTCATGGTTAAAGCACCATAAATCCTCTAATGAACCACCGCCGCGCCCGAGTATAATAACGTCGACCTCATTACGTAAATTTGCCAGCTCTATTTGCTTTATTAAATGGCCATGCGCTTCTTTGCCTTGCACCATCGCAGGATAAATAACGACTTCTAATTGCGGCGCACGACGTTTTAGTACTGTTAAAATATCTTTAATTGCGGCGCCTGTAGGTGAGGTGATCACCCCTATGCGATTTATGTTTTGGGGTAGGGGTTTTTTATAAGCGGAGCTAAATAAGCCCTCTGCAGCCAAACGCATTTTTAGCGCGTCAAACTCTTGCTTAAGTTGCCCTTCGCCGGCAGGCTCCATATGTTCAACAATAAGCTGGTAGTCACCACGGGGTTCGTACAAAGATACACGTGCTTTAACGGTTACTTGTGCGCCGTTAATTGGTCGGTAACTTTGGTTGCGATTATTGCCTCGCCACATGGCGGCTTTAATTTGCGCTTTATCGTCTTTTAACGAAAAATACCAATGCCCAGAAGCAGGCGCAATAAAGTTAGAAATTTCACCTGTGAGTATTAAAGACGCAAAACCTTGTTCAAGTAAGGCACGTATTTCACGATTAAGGCGAGATACGGTATAAACCGTTTGCGAGGGCTTAGAAAACATAAAAACTACCAAAAAACATTTATAAATCTAGCTTATCATAAATAAATACAAAATATTATTTACTAGTGCCTACAACGCTGTTAAAATTTGGCCGCAATTCCTTATCTTAGATCCACATGTGAGAAGTTGCCAAAATGCTTAGAATCGCTAAAGAAGCTCTTACCTTTGATGACGTACTTTTAGTACCTGGTCATTCTACTGTTTTGCCACACACGGCAAATATTTCAACTCGCTTAACGCGTGGTATCAAACTTAACTTGCCGCTCATTTCAGCATCTATGGATACTGTTACAGAAGCTCGTTTAGCTATTGCCCTCGCGCAGGAAGGTGGTCTTGGTTTTATTCATAAAAACATGACCATTGCAGAACAAGCGAAAAATGTTCGTAAAGTTAAAACCTATGAAGCAGGTATTGTTTCATACCCTGTTACAGTAACCGCCGATCTGACTATTGCAGATGCCGTTGAGCTGTCTCAGGAAAAGGGATTCTCAGGTTTTCCGGTCACCGATAGCGAAAATAACCTTGTAGGTATCGTAACTAGTCGTGATATGCGCTTTGAAACTAAGCTTGAACAGCCGGTTTCAACAGTGATGACGAAAAAAGAAAATCTAGTAACGGTTAAAGAGGGAACTGCTCGCGAAGATATCTTAAGCTTAATGCACGAACACCGCATTGAGAAGATTCTTGTGGTTGATGATGCGTTTAAACTTAAAGGCATGATCACCGTAAAAGATTACCAAAAAGCACAAGACAAACCAGATGCATGTAAAGACGAGCAAGGCCGTTTACGTGTAGGTGCTGCGGTAGGCGTTGGCGCAGGCACTGATGAGCGAATTGCTGCATTAGTTGAAGCCGGTGTTGATGTACTACTAATCGATACTTCTCATGGTCACTCTCAAGGTGTTATTGACCGTGTTGCAGCGACTCGTCAAGCTTACCCAGACTTACAAATTGTTGCGGGTAACGTGGCAACTGCCGAAGGTGCTATTGCCCTTGCAGATGCCGGTGTTGATGCTGTTAAAGTAGGTATCGGCCCAGGTTCTATTTGTACTACACGTATTGTTACTGGTTGTGGTGTACCACAAATAACAGCCATTTCAGATGCGGTCGAAGGCCTTAAAGGTCGCGATATTCCAGTGATTGCCGATGGCGGTATTCGTTTTTCTGGTGATATTGTAAAAGCACTCGTTGCGGGTGCATCGTGTGTAATGGTTGGCTCTATGCTCGCGGGTACTGAAGAAGCACCAGGTGAAGTTGAACTTTATCAAGGTCGCTACTACAAGTCTTACCGTGGTATGGGTAGCCTAGGTGCGATGGATCAAAAAGAAGGGTCATCAGATCGCTACTTCCAAAAATCAAACCAAGCTGACAAGTTAGTACCTGAAGGCATTGAAGGTCGTGTTGCTTATAAAGGGCCAATTGCGACAATTATTCACCAACAAGTGGGTGGTCTTCGCAGTGCAATGGGCTTAACCGGTTGTGCCACAATCGAAGAGTTAAACACTAAACCACAGTTTGTACGTGTTACTTCTGCTGGTATGGGTGAGTCGCATGTTCATGATGTGCAAATCACTAAAGAAGCACCGAACTACCGTTTAGGCTAATCAGCCTTAACAACTTGAAATAAGTGGGCTAACCTTTGTTAGCCCTAATATAGTCACACAGCTTAAGCTGGTGGCGTTTAGCACCTGACTTTACGAGATACTTCATGAGCAAAGACATTCACGATTCACGAATCCTCATTTTAGATTTTGGTTCACAATACACGCAGTTAATTGCCCGTCGCGTACGCGAAATTGGTGTTTACTGTGAGCTTTGGGCTTGGGATGTAACCGAAGAGCAAATTCGCGAGTTTAACCCACAAGGTATTATCCTTTCAGGTGGCCCAGAATCAACTACGCTTGAAAACAGCCCGCGTGCTCCTGAGTATGTATTTAATGCAGGCGTACCCGTACTTGGTATTTGTTACGGTATGCAAACTATGGCAACGCAGCTTGGCGGCCGTGTACATAGCTCAGATAAAAAAGAATTTGGTTACGCACAAGTTGAAAAAGTGGGTAACTGTGCATTATTTGATGCAATTGAAGATCATATTACTGATGGCGGCAATGGCGTACTTGACGTGTGGATGAGCCACGGCGATAAAGTAATGGAAATTCCAGATACTTTTAAAACTACTGCTAAAACATCTACTTGTCCACATGCGGCAATGTCTAACGAAGAAAAACGTTTTTACGGCGTACAATTTCACCCAGAAGTAACACACACACATCAAGGTCAACGCTTATTAGAACGTTTTGCTATTGATATTTGTGGTTGTGAAAAATTATGGACGCCAGCAAAAATAATTGATGATGCTATTGAGCGTATCAAAGAAACCGTTGGCGACGACGAAGTTATTTTAGGCTTATCAGGCGGTGTAGATTCATCGGTTGTGGCGATGCTTATTCACCGCGCTATTGGTGAGCGACTAACCTGTGTATTTGTAGATAACGGGCTACTTCGTTTAAACGAAGGCCAACAAGTCATGGACATGTTTGGCAATAAGTTTGGTTTAAACATTGTAAAAGTAGATGCCGAAGATCAATTCTTAAATGACTTAGCAGGTAAATCAGACCCAGAAGATAAGCGTAAAGCCATTGGCCATACGTTTATTAACGTATTTGATGAGCAAGCTAAAAAGCTTAAAAACGCAAAATGGTTAGGCCAAGGTACAATTTACCCTGACGTAATCGAATCAGCGGCCTCAGCGACTGGTAAAGCGCACGTAATTAAATCGCACCATAATGTGGGCGGCTTACCAGATGATATGCAAATGGGCTTAGTAGAGCCATTACGTGAGTTATTTAAGGACGAAGTACGTAAAATTGGTTTAGAGCTAGGTTTACCGTACGACATGCTTTACCGTCACCCATTCCCAGGGCCAGGTTTAGGTGTGCGTGTACTTGGCGAAATCAAAAAAGAGTACTGTGATTTATTACGCCGTGCTGATGCTATTTTCATTGAAGAGCTTCACAAAGCAGAGCTTTACCATAAAGTAAGTCAAGCGTTTACTGTATTCTTACCGGTTAAGTCGGTAGGGGTTATGGGTGATGCACGTAAGTACGATTGGGTTGTTTCACTTCGTTGTGTAGAAACCATCGACTTTATGACTGCGCGTTGGTCACATTTACCGTATGAGTTCTTAGGTGTTGTTTCAAACCGCATCATTAATGAAATCGACGGTATTTCTCGTGTTGTTTACGATATTTCAGGTAAACCACCTGCCACTATCGAGTGGGAATAATCCTCCCATTGCTATAATTAAGTAATAACTAACGGCGAATTAGCATGCTAATTCGCCGTTTTGTTTATTTAAAAAGCAAACAAACCGAAAAGTTGAATTTTTACTTTACCTTTGTCAAAAGGTCTTTATAATTCATCGTCATTGCAGGGGCGTAGTTCCAATTGGTAGAACAGCGGTCTCCAAAACCGACGGTTGGGAGTTCGAATCTCTCCGCCCCTGCCATTTCTTCTTTACATCGTTTTGATTACTTCCTATATTATTCATCTTACTAATTCCATCGAGTCGTTATGCATTCACGTTACGCATCTGTTTTTGGTATAGAAAAGCTTGAACTTAATCAACACTTTCGCCCAGCTCAGTCAGAGCAGTCAGCTAATTCATCGTTAATACTCAGTGATACATTAAAAGATGATATTGAGCGTGCATTTGCGCCTGTAACAATTAACAAGATTGTTAAGTCATCAACCATAGAGTTTAGTGAACAACAATTAAGCTTACCTGATTCCACCCTGTCCAGTGCACAAAAACGTGCGTTATGGGCATTAATGAGTGAACACCTTGATACACTTTAAGTCAGTTACCGATGAGAATATCAATGAGCTAATGGCCATTGAAACCACTTGCCACACACATCCTTGGACATTAAAAACAATGCAGTCGTGTTTGCAGGGCCGCTATTTTAATTTAGCCGCGTTCGACGACGAGCAAATGATAGGTTTTTACATTGGTGAAAAAGCAGGGCCCGATTTTACCTTAATGGATATTTGTGTTGCTCCGAGCTTTCAGGGGCAAGGGTTTGCTCAGCAGTTATTAACGCAGTTTATAGCTTATGGTGAGCAACACAGCGCTGAAAACTTATTTTTAGAAGTCCGCGAATCTAATACGCGGGCTATTGCTTTGTATGAACGTGCGGGCTTTATTGAAATGTCAGTACGTAAAAATTATTACCCCAGTGATGCACCCAACAAAAACGGCTTTGAAGACGCGATTTTAATGGGCATGGCACTGGGTCTAAATTTTTAACGATTACTTATTAGCGATGGCTTGCTCTATTGCAGCAATAAGTTCTGCTACGCACTTTTCTCTTTGTGGCATATCATTACCTTTTAAACTGTGTTCAACCGCTGAAGCGCTTTGGTAAATTTCATCAAAGTTAAAACAACCAGCGCTGCCCTTAATACTGTGGGCAAGGGCGCGTAATGTCTCGCAATCTTGGCTGTTATATAGGGTTTTTATCTGGTGCAAATAATCTGGCAAACTTGCTAAATAGTTTGCGTTTATTTGCTGAAACTTTTCGCTCTTCAATAAGCTATCCCACTTATTTTGGTTATCACGCTCAAGGTGTAAATAGCTAACTAATACATTTTCTAGTGCGTCTTTATCAATAGGTTTTCCCAGCGCTTCATCACAGCCTGCTTCAAGGTAAGTATCAATATCATGATTCATCACATTCGCGGTTAGGGCGATAATTGGGCCATCGTAGGCTGCATCTCTAAGCATTTTAGTCGCTTCTAACCCACCCATAACCGGCATTTGCATATCCATGATTATAAGCTGGTAGTCGTTTACTAATGCCATTTCTACAGCTTGTGCACCATTGTTGGCTATATCGGGCTCTAAACCCCATGTTTGTAATAGCAATTTAATCAATAACTGATTATCGGGGTTATCTTCTGCGACCAAAATTTGTGCATCAAAGCTGTTGCTCGCAAAAGATAGCTGCGGATCCTTTTCTGGTGTTAGTTGAGAGTGTTCGGTTAATAATAAATTGCCGCCAAGGCTATTATTCAAATGGCAATCTATATCGATAGTAAAGCAACTACCCACGCCCACCTCACTGGTTACACTTACATCCCCACCTAACAATTGAGCCAAATTTTTTGATATACACAGCCCCAATCCCGTACCACCAAACCGACGTGTCGTTGTGGCATCGGCTTGCTCAAATGGCGTAAACAATCGATTAATTTGGTTTGACGACATACCAATGCCGGTATCTTCTATAACAAAGGTAAGCGTTTTTGGTGCTTGGTATTTAGCGGTTATAGTAACCTGACCTTGCTCAGTAAATTTAACCGCATTACTGGCAATATTAATGAGTATTTGCTTTAAGCGAGTAATATCACTATTAATAGTATGCGGTAGCGGAAGTGTATAATTAATTGTAAATGATAGCTGTTTCTCTTGTGCTAAAGGTTTAATGATTGATTCAACATCATGAATAAGCTGTACAACATTTAGCGGCGTTTTTTCAACCGCGAGTTTTTCGGCTTCAATTTTTGAAAGATCGAGAATATTATTAATAAGCTCTAACAAATGTTTTGAATTACGTAGAATAGTACCTAAATGGTGTTTGTCATTGGTTGCTTTTTCGCTGTGCAGTAGTTGCTCTGTAAATCCCATAATAGCTGTAAGCGGGGTGCGAATTTCATGACTCATATTGGCTAAAAAGCGGCTTTTAAGCTGGTTTGCTTGTTCTGCTTGGGCTATGGCGGTTTCAAGCTTGCTGTTCATCGATTCAAGCGCCTTAGTCCGGCTTTCTACTTTGTCTTCTAAGTGATGCTTATATTCTTCAAGTTGCTGTTGATAATGCTTAATTTGGTTAATCATGTGATTAAAGTCGTTAAACAGTATCCCTACTTCATCCGTAGTATAAGCAGGTAGTGTAACAGAGAGATCGCCATCACCAACGCGATGACTTGCTTCACCTAATAATTCTATTGGGTTAAGCAGTAAATTACGCACCACAATAAAAATTAAGATTGGGAGGGTGATCACAGAAATAATTACAATTAGCCCGGTGATCACACTAATTGCTTTACCCGATTGATATAACACCGCTTTAGGAATAGTCGACACATAATAGTAGCCGCCACTCATTTGGGCGGCAAAAATTAGTCGCTCTATTTTATCAACACTTGAAAGCTCAATAGTTGATAAGCTACCTATATCAGCTAGATCGTTAATTTTATTTAATTCATATTTAGTAACATAGTGGCCGCGCATTTTATAATCGGAGCTAAATAAAATTTTACCATCGCTGGCCAGTAATAAATTTAAGGTGTTGTTATAAGGCGCTTCTAAAATACTGGTGTTTAAAATAGAGGGGTCTACTTTAAGAATAATAAAGCCTAGCTGTTGTGGGCGTTTTAAATAATAGTCGACGCTATATATGCGCTGTACAAAGTATAAATTGGTGGTGCCATCTTCTTTTTGCACCATAAACTGCTGCTGACTTAAATTACTTTGTTTTACTTGATCAAAAAATGGGTAGGATTTGGGCGCTACGGTTAAATTACTGGAGTAATAGGCGTCACTTTTACCGGTTTTTGAGATTAAGTTAATACTAATAATGTCAGGGTAGGCTTCACTGTAACTGGCAAATACGTCCATTAACGCGCCAAGGCGATAGGTATAGCTGGCGTCTTCAAATAAATCTTTAGCTAAAAAGTCACTTAGTACCGGTGAAGCAGAGAGTAACTTAGCCGTTGCATGAAAAGAATCGATATAGTTGAATACTTTTTGCTGCTGTTGTTCTACAAAGCGACTCATGATCAAGTCGGCTTGTTTTTGCGTGGAGTTGGTTACATTAGTGAGCGTAAAGCCCCCTAAAAATAACAACGGCAGTATAACCAGTGGAGTTATATACCATAATAATCGAATACTTAGCTTACTGGTTTTCATTACCCAACATCAAATCTTCCATGTAATTGACCAATAATATGATTTACAGCATTATTACTCAAGCTTGGTGTTAAGTTAGTGGGCAATTTATATCGATATTGTTAATAATAATTGGAAACACCAATATTAATCGCTTCATTAAAAAAGATCCGTTAATAACTAACCATTGATTGTTTATAGCGCCAAGATCAGCGAAAATAGTCTTCAATTACGATTAACTTAACGGATAGCATCACAAGAACTAATTTGGGTTCTTGTTGGGGTATGTTGAGCTTTAGAGGTTAGCTTGTTTTTAGCCTTAAAAGCTCAGCATACTAAAATATAAATACATCCGTATATCAACTAAAAGAACCTTTTTAATGGCAGACCAAAATCTCCTTAGCGAAATTAATAAACGCCGTACCTTTGCGATCATCTCGCATCCGGATGCGGGTAAAACCACTATCACTGAAAAAGTATTGTTATTCGGACAAGCAATTCAAAAAGCTGGAACGGTTAAAGGCCGTGGTTCTAATCAGCATGCTAAGTCGGATTGGATGGAAATGGAAAAAGAGCGTGGTATTTCTGTTACTACCTCTGTAATGCAATTTCCATATAACAATGCGTTAGTTAATTTACTTGATACCCCAGGACACGAAGACTTCTCTGAAGATACATACCGAACTTTAACCGCGGTAGATTCGTGTTTAATGGTCATTGATGCTGCTAAAGGTGTAGAAGAACGTACCCGTAAGCTAATGGAAGTAACACGCCTGCGTACCACGCCTATTGTTACCTTTATGAATAAATGTGACCGTGATATTCGCGACCCAATGGAACTACTCGATGAAGTAGAAACAGAGCTAAATATTGCCTGTGCACCTGTTACTTGGCCCATTGGTTGTGGTAAAGAGTTTAAAGGTGTTTACCATATCCATAACGAAGAGACCATTTTATATAAAACGGGTCAAGGTCACACTATTCAAGAAGTACGCAGCATTAAAGGGCTCGATAACCCTGAGCTTGACCAAGCCATTGGTGATGAACTTGCAGCGCAATTACGTGACGAGTTAGAGTTGGTTATTGGTGCATCACACGAATTTGATTTAGATCTATTCTTAGCGGGTGAGTTATCGCCTGTGTATTTTGGTACCGCACTTGGTAACTTTGGTGTAGATCATGTTTTAGATGGGTTAACTCAATGGGCGCCAACCCCATTACCACGTGAGACTGAAGATCGCCAAGTTGTAGCCACAGAAGAAAACTTCACTGGGTTTGTATTTAAAATTCAGGCTAACATGGATCCAAAGCACCGCGACCGTATTGCCTTTATGCGTATTGTATCGGGTAAATATAGCCAAGGCATGAAAATGAATCATGTGCGTATCGGTAAACAAGTTAGTATTTCTGATGCGGTAACCTTTATGGCGGGCGATCGTGAGCGTGCGGCTGATGCTTACGCTGGTGATATCATTGGATTACACAACCACGGTACGATTCAAATTGGTGATACTTTTACCCAAGGTGAAAAAATTAAGTTTAGCGGTATTCCAAACTTCGCCCCTGAACTGTTCCGCCGAATTCGCCTGCGCGATCCATTAAAACAAAAACAGTTATTAAAAGGGTTGGTACAGCTTTCAGAAGAGGGCGCAGTACAAGTATTCAGACCATTAATTAATAATGACTTAATTGTAGGTGCGGTAGGTGTGTTGCAGTTTGATGTGGTTGTAGCGCGTTTAAAAGCTGAGTACAACGTTGATGCAATTTACGAAAGCGTTAATGTAAATACAGCCCGCTGGGTTAGCTGTGATGATGTTAAAAAGTTTGAAGAGTTTAAGCGTAAGTGCGAAAGCAACTTAGCACTCGATGGTGGCGATAATTTAACTTACATCGCGCCGAGTCGTGTAAACCTTAATTTGTCGACTGAGCGTTACCCTGAAGTGACATTTAACCACACGCGTGAAAACTAGAACTGACCAACTAGAATTAACACAAAGCCTGCTTTGGCGGGCTTATAAAGGTAAATAATATAATGAATATTCGTACTATTTTAGTAGAAAAAGCCATTGCCGCTATGACCGCCGCAGGCCTACCAGAAGATACTAACCCAGCGGTTACGCAAAGCACACGCCCACAGTTTGGTGATTACCAAATTAACGGCGCGATGGGCGCGGCTAAAAAAATGAAAAGTAACCCACGTGAATTGGCGCAAAAAATTATTGATCAGTTAGATGTAAGCGACATTGCCGAAAAAACTGAAATTGCTGGCCCTGGTTTTATTAATATTCACTTAAAGCCTGAGTTTTTAGCACAAAGCGTACAAGCCGCTAATAACCACGCAAAACTTGCAGTAAACGAGCACCCCAAACCACAAAAAGTAGTGGTTGATTACTCATCGCCTAACCTTGCAAAAGAAATGCACGTAGGTCACTTACGCTCAACTATTATTGGTGATGCGGTAGTACGCGCACTTGAATTTAGAGGCGATACCGTTGTACGTCAAAATCACATGGGTGATTGGGGCACACAGTTTGGCATGTTGATTGCGCATTTAGAAGATCAAATTAACCAAGGTGTTGATTTAGACACTGTTGCGCTTGCTGACTTAGAAACCTTTTACCGCGATGCTAAAAAGCGTTTTGATGACGAAGAAGGCTTTGCCGATAAAGCACGTAACTACGTAGTTAAACTGCAAAGTGGCGACGCTCACTGTGAAAAACTGTGGAAACTATTTATTGCCACTTCAGTGAAGCACTCTGAAGAAGTATACAAGCGTTTAAATGTAACCCTTACGCCTGCCGATATTATGGCTGAAAGTGCTTATAACAGTGAACTTAACGATATTATTAGCCTATTAAAAGATAAAAATATTGCAGTAGAGTCGCAAGGCGCACAAGTGGTATTTTTAGATGAGCTGGCAAATAAAGACGGTGAGCCTTCAGCGTTTATCGTGCAAAAATCAGGTGGCGGCTTCTTATATGCAACCACAGATTTAGCCGCGTGTGATTACCGTTCAAACAAGTTAGGCGCTGAGCGTATTTTGATATTTGTTGATGCGCGCCAGAGCCTTCACTTTAATCAAGTGGAGCTTACTGCGCGTAAAGCTGGTTTATTACGCGATGAAACCAGTTACGAATTTTGCCCATTTGGCACCATGATGGGCGCTGATGGCAAACCATTTAAAACTCGTACAGGCGGCACGGTAAAATTAGCTGATTTACTTGAAGAGTCAATTACTCGTGCAGCAGCCAAACTCGCTGAGCGTGAATCAGATTTATCTGACGAAGATCGTAGTGAAATTGCTCGTAAAGTGGGTATTGGCGCGGTTAAATACGCAGATCTTTCTAAGCACCGTACCAGCGATTACATTTTCAACTGGGACAGCATGCTAAGTTTTGAGGGCGCAACAGCCCCTTACTTACAATATGCGTATACGCGTGTTCGCAGTATTTTCCGTAAGTCAGGCGTTGATGCTGCAAGCTTAAAAGCCGATGTAAGTATTATTGAGCCGCAAGAGAAAACCCTCGCGCTTAAATTATTGCAGTTAGAAGAAGTCCTTGATCTGATGATCAATGAAGCCACACCGCACGTATTGTGTGGTTACTTATACGAACTAGCTAGTCTATACATGACATTCTATGAAGCTTGCCCAGTACTTAAAGAGGGCGTAGAGCCAAGTGTTCGTGATAGCCGTTTAGTGTTGTGTAATTTAGTGGCAGATACGCTGAAAACAGGATTAGATCTACTAGGTATCGAAGTCATGGAGCAAATGTAATCACCGTCGTATTTTAATCTAATACTGCGTTGTCCACTCGACTGACCCTAATCACATACAACTACGTATGCTCATAGGGATAAGTCGAGTGTCCGCCTTATCTTAGACTAAACTACTTAGGTGAGCGTCTGCTGCGTGTAGTTCGCTTTAGCTGCGTTGGTAAAACTATTTAGCCTAAGTCACATACAAACCGTCTGCTCCTTGGTATAAATAGTTTTACCGCCTTGCTAGCACTCCTACACTTGTAGATGATTTTAGGTGTTAGGTGTTAGGTGTTAGGTTTATATTGACTCTGTTCAGAATGTTCACCAATTTTGTAGCTGATAGCTGATAGCTGATAGCTGATAGCTGATAGCTGATAGCTGATAGCTGATAGCTGATAGCTGATAGCTGATAGCTGATAGCTGATAGCTTTTAAAGAAGGATTTGATATGAAACTCGAAGATATTCGTCGTGAATACCTGCAAGATGCGCTTAGTGAAGACAACTTGCTTGAAGATCCGTTTAAGCAGTTTGAAACGTGGCTTGAGCATGCTGTTGGCAGTAATTTGCCTGATCCTACAGCAATGGTGGTCGCTACGGTCGATGAAACCGGTCAGCCTTCACAGCGTATTGTGTTGCTAAAGCATTTAGATGATAACGGTTTTGTGTTTTTTACTAATACCGGTTCACGTAAAGCGCAAGAACTAAAAGGCAATAACAAAATTTCCTTGCACTTTCCATGGCACCCTATGGAGCGCCAAGTAATTGTGTATGGTGAAGCGCAGCCATTACCTACATCGGCTGTTGCTAAATACTTTTTATCTCGACCTAAAGAAAGTCAATTAGCCGCATGGGCGTCGCAACAAAGCCGTCCAATTTCGTCGCGTAAAGTGCTAATGGAAACCTTTACCAACATGAAAAATAAGTTCGCTAAAGGTGAAATTCCGCTCCCTGACTTTTGGGGCGGGTATTGTGTTGTGCCGCAAAAAATCGAGTTTTGGCAAGGCGGAGCGCATCGTTTACATGATCGCTTTATGTATCTGCGTCAAGCCGACAATAGCTGGCAAATAACCCGCTTAAACCCTTAGTTGGCTACTGGTTTTGCAATTTATAGACTCACACTGTCATCTCGATTTTAGTGAGTTTGATACAAATCGGGAATCGCTTATTAATGCCTGTGTAGCAAAGGGCATTAATCAATTTATTGTGCCAGGCATTAGCTTGGCGCAGTCTCAAAAACTACTCGAGTTTAAAGCAACCTACCCACAAATTAGAATAGCTGCAGGGCTACATCCTTATTTTTTAGAGCAACATCAGCAATCGCACTTAGAATCACTGTATAACTTTGCTAAAACAAACAAAACTCAGCTTGTGGCTATTGGGGAATGCGGGCTAGATCGCAGTATCGAAAACCTTGAAAAACAAACCTTTCTGTTTGAGCAACAAATAGCGCTTGCTAATGAGCTAGAGTTACCGCTGATTGTGCATCACAGACAAAGCCATGATTTAATTGCGCAATCGTTTAAGCGTTGTAAACCTAAGAATGGCGGTGTGATCCATGCTTTTTCAGGCTCAATACAACAAGCACAGTATTATATAAAAATGGGCTTTAAGCTTGGAGTGGGTGGGGTTATCACCTATGAGCGGGCTGCTAAAACTCGTGCGGTTGTAGCAAAGCTTGAGTCACAGCATTTAGTGCTGGAAACTGACTCACCTTCAATGCCGCTAAATGGTTATCAGGGGGAGATAAATACCCCATTGCATATTCCTAAGGTGTTTGATGCGCTCTATGCTTTAAAGCCAAATAGCGATAAATATCGATTAGCTGAGCAGCTTTATGATTCGTGCTCTGACGTTTTTTGTATATAACGATTTACTTGCCAGCGTTTTAACCCTCGGCCTAATTGCCAAGTAAAAATACAAGCAATCACTAGCATAAGTAATACTTGGCGGCCTAAATCGTGAAAATGGTTATGGCTTGAAGATACCGCAGCACGCGTTAAATAGGTAATAGATACAAAGCCAATAGGGCGATTGTCGTCAGAAATAACTTGTTCAACAAACGGTGTTTTTAACTTACTAATGCCAGGCGATGAGTCTGGTAGTAAGCCATATACATGATGTGACTGCCAATTATCGCTGCTTGCAAGCACTACACCTTGTTTATCATAAATGGTGGCTGAAAGAACAAACTCATCTTTACTGATATTGTTGCACAAGGTGGTGAGCTGCGATTTGTTTTTCTCTATCAGCGGGTTTTTGGCATTCAGTGCCATAAACTGAGTGAGTGACTTGGCTGCACTATCAGCACTATCATATAGTAGTTGATGGCTTTGAAAGCTACTGTTTATTCCTACCCAGCTTAATAATACAAAGCAGCCAGCGGCCAATAATAAACGAATTAGACGCTTTTTTTGCGAGGCTGTAAGTGGATTTTTAAGATGGTTATTTTTCATAGTCACCGTTTATGCTGCTGACAGCATTTTGATTTGATGTTACAACTACACTATAACCCTAAATCCCCCCTGATGGCGAATTTTGTATCTCATATCCTTATTATCAATGAGCTAAATGTCAGGAAATATAAACGGAGATCCCATGTCGAACGCGAACATGGCACAGCAAAGCGCTGAGCTATTATCATCATCACTTATTCTTAATAAATGGTTTAGCTACCAACAAGGTGTTTTTACACCACTAAATACAACACCAAACAGAAACCACGGGTTATTTAGTATTGCCTTTGGCGGTGATTTTAATATTCAGCATATTAATAGCATTATTGAGTTCTTTGCGGCTCACCAGCAAAAAGTAACGGCTATTTGTCAATATCAGCCTGATTTAGGATTATCTCCGGCATTATGTTTTTATATAGAAAATGCAGAGCGTGTAATAAATCCACTCGAACTTCAAACTTTTGCAAATACTTTGGCGTGTCAGTTAGTGCAAGTAACCAGCCCCCCTGATTTACAAAAACCTGGGTTATTAGTAATGGATATGGATTCAACAGCCATTACTATTGAGTGTATTGATGAAATTGCACGCTTGGCTAATGTATATGACGAGGTTGCCAGCGTGACCGCGCAGGCAATGGCAGGTAAGCTTGATTTTAGTGAAAGCTTATATCAGCGTGTTGCTAAGCTTGAAGGCATTGAAAAGAGTTTAATTGATGAGCTTAAAAGTACACTGCCTTTAATGCCCGGTATTAAAGCGTTATGCCAAATTTTAAAACACCATGATTGGTATTTAGCGATTGCATCGGGCGGTTTTGTGCCGTTTGCTGAGCGAGTTCAGGAGCTGATTAATTTAGATGAAGTGCATGCCAATATGCTTGAATTTAAAGACGATAAACTAACAGGTAAAGTGTTAGGTGGGATTGTTGATGCTGAGCAAAAAGCGGTTGTTTTAAACTCGCTACAACAAAAGCTGGGGCTTGAAAAATGCCAAACGGTTGCCATTGGCGATGGCGCAAACGATTTAAAAATGATGGCTCAAGCTGGCTTAGGGGTTGCTGTACATGGTAAACCAAAAGTAGTTGAGCAAGCCCAAGCAGCTATTTGCCAAGGCTCGTTATTGCAACTGTTATATATGCTGGCGGTTCCGCTAAACCCATCACAGGTTTAACGTAAACGATTTAACCAGATGAGCTTTCGTCTAGACATTTGCTCAACCTGTTGTTGGTTGAGCGCTAAATGCTCAAGCGCTTCATCACTGACATCAATAATATCGCCAACACCTGATACAGACCACAAAGCATCCTCTAAGTCTTTGGCCTTGTGAATTGCGTATTGGCTGACGTATTTTAGCTCGTTTGCTAGGTAGTCAGTATCGAGTCGACCAGTGCGTGAAATATATAAACGCATTATAAAAATCAGCTCAGATTTAAGCCCTTTTCTTACTTGCTGTTTAAACTCGCTGCAGTCAGTACCTAAAACACATTGGCTGGTAATAGCATCCGCTATATTATCTTTTTTAGGATCAAAGTTAATTATTAAACTAAACTCTAATGGCGGATCTTGGCGGGTACGCTCTTTAATATTAGGGGTGATCACATCAATAATATGCGCTTTAGTAATAATATCCGATAAGTCTGTTTTAGCATTTAATAAGGAAAAATTTTGCAGAATAATATGCAGTGGGCTTGGATATAAACCAAATCCCATGGCGCCAATTTCAAAATGCGCCATTGATTTATGTAAATAAATCGGAAACTGGCAAAGCGTTTTGGTTACCATATTTCTAAGTGCTGTAGAAAGCCCGGGTACTTTAGGTGATTCTTCTGCTACTTTTAATTTTTGTTTATTGCTACTTATTAAAAGAGTAAAAAAATCGACCCCAGTATGAGATGAGCCTTTATCTACATACGCTTTCAAATTAATGGTAGTCAGCGATTTACTCACAGCCATTACTTCATATTGAATAAGATTTAATGAATAGTTTTTAGTAATTTTTTGCAAATCAGGAAATGATAGCGAAACAATATCGCCTTTTTTAAAGTTCACTTCTTGATTGCACTCTAGCTGTAAGCCAAATATTGAAAAATCACGGGTATGCCCGTGTAATACCGCATCACGAGTATTAATCACAACATTAGTTTTGTATAAATAGCGTTTATTAGAGCGAAGATTTACATACTCTAGAGGCACAGTATTAAGTTCCGGTGGCGATGCGTGCTTACTGTGGCCAAAATATTTCAATTTATTGGCTAAGGCTTTATCAAATTCATATTGTTGATAATGTTGTCGTTCATGCTCATTACCAACTTGGGTAAGTAGCATTAAATACTTAACGTCTTTTATTGCGCCTTCAACACGTGGTGAAGGTGGTTTATTTAGTTTTTCAATATCTTTGCCTAAAGAGTTAGGTAAAGATAAAGGAATATAAGCATCTTCAGTATGACTCGGCATTAGTTGTAATTTAAAGCAGCGCCAACTGTCTCTTCGGCTACCAAAACCAAAAAATAACGCTTTTAATTTTGCTTGTTGCTCAAGCTCTGAGCGAGTGGCTGAGTAATAATAAATTTTTCCTGCAGAGACATGGGTAAAGGTATACAAATACTCTTCTTTTACTGCAATCGGTTTTAGCGCCAAGGTACGAATACGCTTATGATTTAACACATTGTAAAGGCATGATTTTTTGCGTTCATCAGTAAAATAACGCTGAATAAATAAACTGTTTTCAGTAGTTAAGCTCAGGCTAGGATAATAAACGCCGTTTTGCTGGCTAATAAAAACATATAAAGAATTAACCCTAGGTATATAATATTGTTCATACCCTTTAGAAATAACTGCATCGAGGGTGTTATCTAAATTCACTTTATAACGGCGTTTATTGCCATGAATAAAGCTTTCTAAAAAACGATCAAACGCGCTGTTATTTTCTTCAAATGTACGCTTCAAGCGGATATGATTAAATTCTTCTGAGGTGTTTTCTATTGCAACGACTTCATATTTAACGCCACTTTTGAGGCCAAGCTGAAAATCTTGCTCTAAGCCTACTAGGTGCATATTTATAAGCTGACCTTTTTTTAAGCGATAGCGCGACGCTAACTTAATTTTACAGCCACTGATTGAAATATCAGAGGTACTTGCATCGATTTTTGCTTGTCCGTCATACTCAATAGTAATTTTAATTGAGTAATTCATCCGCTCTTCACTGCGATTTTCATAAGCTGCAAATTTAATTACATCGGTAGACAATTCGCGCGATGATTCAATTTCTTTAGGTGGGGTAGTCGTTGATTTTTGTTGTAATACGCGATAATTATTTTCGGTATTCATTACCGCTTCGTATACTGCAAGAGTGTAATCTTTATGTTGTTTTATAGCCGCTTCAAATACTTCAATAGCGGTGTCATCCATAAAGTGCTGCTTGCCTTTGTATTCATAAGGTTTTACTTGACCAGTGACTAAACTACGCAGATCAATAAAACGGTCTATCGGCTGAGATAAACGCGACATTTCCATTTTTATTAAAAACTGCTCGGGTTTAGTTAACTCGGCGGTTTTTGTCTTGAAAATGAGATCAAATTTAGGATTTCCTAAATACTGTTTTAATTCATCTACAAGCGCTTCATGCTTGAGCAATACGTCATCAGCCATTTATAAATCGTCACCGTCTAATTTAAAAAGTAGGTATACTGTTACAATTATTTATTAGAATATTTAATAAATCGAATCTCGCAAAACCGCCAAATGCGGCCATAATACTATGCGTAACTATACTTTGTGTTTAACCTGAACTCCGGATAATAAATCCATCTCAAGCAGCTATTTTCAGCGCTAACTGCGTTGAATTTACTTGCAATAGGCGAGCTATTGACGCGTAATTTCGCCTTGTTTTCACTAAAAATCTCTAGCTAGAGAAAAATAAGCACAAATATCTATTTTGACTCAATATGTTAGTAAATATCTTAACCAGAGTTCAGGTTATTTATTGTTATTCTCTAATAGCCAATTAATTGGCAAGGGTTAATTAGTTTTTTAAAGCAAGAAACATGCCCTAAAGTAGGTTAAGTGAAACTACATTAGCATACTGTGAGTGTGATACTAAATGCGCTGATCCACAAGACGTTGTTGCTAAGGTAGAGCCAGCAATGGCAAAATAAGCGCTTAACACTGTGTATTTCAAAATAAAGAATAGTAGGTAAGGTTTTAAATGGCTAAAGCGGCAAAAGTAGAGTTTGTTTGTACAGAATGTGGCATGAACTATCAACGTTGGCAAGGCCAGTGTCGCTGTGGCGCATGGAACACTTTAGCAGAGTTTAAACCCTCTGCAGGGCAAAACAAAAAGGTAGCTGCTCGTGCCAGTGTAGGTGGTTATGCCGGTGGCATTGGCGGTGGTTCTAAAAAAATTAATGATGTAGCAACCGCTGAGGCTGAAAAGCAGCTTACTGAAATTGGCGAACTTGACCGTGTACTAAGCGGTGGTGTAACCACCGGCTCGGTTAATATTATTTCTGGCGATCCGGGGGCGGGTAAAACAACGCTGCTATCTGATTTAGTGGCAAGAATGTCTCAGCGTATGCCATCACTTTACTGTACTGCGGAGGAGTCTCTATCGCAGTTTAAAAACAGGGTTAATCGGTTAAAACTAAATTACAACGAAGATGAACTCTATTTACTGTCAGAAACCAGTGTTGAAACCATTATTGAAGAGCTTGATAAAAACAAAATTAAATTTGCCGTTATTGACTCCATTCAAGCGGTTGTTACCGATACCGCAAATGGTAGCCCTGGTTCGCCTTCTCAGGTGAAAAGTGCTGCTCAGGCATTAACACAGTACTGTAAGCAAAACGACGTGACTATGTTTATTATTGCTCACGTAAATAAGAATAATGAAATAGCCGGCCCGCAAACTTTAGTACATATAGTTGATGCGCTTTTACATATTGATACCAACGATGGTCAAGTGCGCACCCTACGGGCTAATAAAAATCGCTTTGGTGATATAGATACTGTCGGTATTTTTAAAATGTGTGAACGCGGAATGCTCAGTGTTGATAACCCCAGTGAAATTTTCTTATCGGGTTCAACCACCGAGTCACCAGGGTCGACGATTACCTGTATTCGTAAGGGAAATCGTAATTTACTACTTGAAATTCAGTGTTTAACCACAGAAACCGAGGCAGAGTTTCCACAGCGAGTATGTGTTGGTTTGAATATGAATCGGATTAAAATGCTTACCGGTATTTTACGTAAGCACACTAAAACCAAAATATTCCACGATACGTTTTTTAATATTGTCGGAGGTTTAAAAATTGATGAATCAGAAACCTGTATTGACTTAGCGCTTGTTACTGCACTTTTGAGTAGTTTAAACGAATTCGTTGTTCCACGAACCACTTGTATTATGGGAGAGTTAAGTTTAAATGGTGATGTACGCCCAATCGACAGTGGTGTGCCCCGTGTTAAAGAAGCGGCGCAACATGGGTTTACTGAAATATTTATCCCATTTCGTAATTACCATAAATCCATGGAAGGGCTAGGTGCTAAAATAACGCCAGTTAAAACAGTGCACGAGCTACTTAGCTTAATAAATTAACGCTTACAGCGACTGCCGAGCAATGTTACTCTTTAGAGTAATACCGCTTATATACAGAATAAGGAAATAACATGAAGAAATTAGTGATTACAGCCGCGATTATTGCTGCAGGTGTGGGTGGCGTAAGCTATGCAAACTATGTAGCAACCCAAGAGGTACGCGCTGAGGTTGATAAGCAGTTGGCTTTGGTTAGCGAGCAAACAGGTGCAAGCTTTAACTATGCAGAGCTATCGGCGAGTGTTATTTCAAATAGTGTTGCTATTAGCAATATAGAAGTGACTAGCCCTGAGGGTAAAAATATTGCCACAGTTGAGCATGTGGAAGTAATAGGTTACGAAACCGATAAAATATCGCCACATACTGCTTTTACACTAAAGAATTTCCAATTTGATGAAGGTTTTGTCGCTACACTGCCAGCAGATACAAATACACAACTTGCCTCGGCCAGTTATGATTTACACTCATCATTAGATTACGATGAACAATCTGGAAACAGCGATATAGTTGTTAAACTACACGCCAACGATATTGCCAGCATTGATATGAATATGGGACTGGCTAATTCTAAAGCGCTTATGGATGCTTCACTAGAAATAAGCAAAGCTCAGCAAACAGCAGGTGATACCCCGCTTACTTATGAGCAAGAGTTACAACAGCAAACACTTATTATGCAAGCAATGAGCAAGTTAGAGCCACGTACTTTGAGTGTAATGCTCGATAATCAAGGTGAGTTAAGTACCTTGCTAGAAAGTGAGCTAGCCAAACAAGGTATGACACTAGAGCAAATGCAAATGATGCTGGCTCAACAGTTACAACAAGCGCCGGTAACCGAAGAAATAGCACAAGCATTAACTGACTTTGCTAAAGGCCTAAATTCGCTTAGTGTCTCGGCTAAACTACCGGAAGGTAAAACCATGATGGAAGTAAATCAGCAGCTAATGATATTAGCAGGGCAACCTGAAGAGCTGGTTAAGTTTATAAACTTAGAAGTTAAAGGCAAATAAGCACTAGTTATTAACCAGACTTTACATGTTAAATAATGAAAGCGTGAGTTTAGCTCGCGCTTTTTTGTGTCTTTATTAATTAAATATTATATATATTTGTAAAGTAACCTACTATTTTAAATGAAAGGTGATTGCTTGGATTCTGCTAAGGGACATGGGCTTGACGCTGCAGCTTTGCCTGCTTATTTTCTTCGCCTACTAAGTTACCAACTCGTAGCGTGATAAAGTCTCCCCTCGGTGAAACAAGTTTTAATTCTGAAATACAACAGCCCCTGGTAATTGGAGTTTTCTGTTTGAGTAAAAAAATAAAGTATTTGTGCATAATGTGGCTTGTTATTGTGTTTTCGATCCCATCTGTATTAGCTGCAGGTCCTGCTGTGCGTTTTGAGCGCTTATCAATAGAAAATGGGTTACCACAAAGTAGTGCAAAAGCGATTTTACAAGATCAGCAAGGGTTTTTATGGATCGGAACTGAGGAAGGCCTTGCGCGTTACGATGGTTATGAGTTTAAGGTCTTTAAAAAACAGAAAGATGATTTGTATTCGTTATCAAATAACTATATTAAGGTAATTACTCAAGGTAAAGACGGTGAATTATGGATAGGCACACGAGGAGGTGGTATTAACCGTTTTGATCCTACTACTGAGCGGTTTATCCGTTATATGCATGATCCAAACGATGCAAATAGTTTAAGCGATAACTCAGTGCACGCTATTACCCAAGACTCGCAAGGCAATATATGGATTGGAACAGATAAAGGTGGCCTGAATCGGTTTAACCCCAGTACCAAAAAGTTTACTCATTATCGCCATCAAGCTGATACTAAAAATAGTATTAGCGATGACGCGATTAGTGTTATAACTTCGGATGATAACGGCTCACTTTGGATAGGGACATGGAATGGGGGCCTTAACCATTTCAGTCCAAAAACAGGATTGTTTAGCCATTATAGTCATCAGCCTAATCAAATAAATAGTCTTAGCAATAATACTATTAGTGCCATTCATATAGATGATTTAGATAACTTGTGGATAGGAACACGTGGTAGCGGTTTAAGTTATTTTAATTTAGTAGAAAAAAAGTTTACCCATTATAAATATCAATCAAATAACGACAACAGTTTAAGTGATAACAATGTCGATGCAATTACGCCCGATAAACAAGGTAATCTATGGCTAGCTACGCTAGGTGGTGGGCTTAATTATTTTAATATTACCAAGAAACAATTTACTCATTATCGTTATGATGCAACAAATCCTAATAGTTTAAGCAACGATATTGTTAGAGCAATTATTTACGATCAGCATGATAACTTGTGGGTAGGAATGGACGGCGGAGGTCTCAATCGTTCAAATTCAATTGCTAGGCAGTTTACCCATTACAACCATCAAAGAACAGACCCTTACAGCCTTAGCCATAATATGATCAGAGCAATTACCCAAGACCGTGAGGGGTCATTATGGATAGGTACATGGGGAGGTGGGCTTAATAAATTTAATTCAGCTTCTGAGAAGTTTACTCATTATCGACATGATGACACCAGCAGCAACAGTTTAAACGACGATCGTATTTACGCAATAACCCAAGATAAGCAAGGCTATTTGTGGCTTGGGGCCGATCAAGGAGGGTTAAGTCGTTTTGATCCTTCAACAGAGAAATTTAAGCACTTCCGCCATGATCCAAGTAATATAAATAGTGTTCGTGGAGAAGCTATTAGTGTAATAACAGAAGATCGCGATGGATATTTATGGTTAGGCTCATGGCAAGGATTGAGTCGTTTTAATCCTCTTACTGAGCAGTTTGTTCACTACAATCATGATCCAAATAATAGTAATAGTTTAAATGATGATACCATCCGAGTGATCACCGAGGATCGTCGTGGTCACCTTTGGTTAGGTACATGGAAAGGAGTTAATCATTTTAATCCTGATACACAAACGTTTACTCACTTCACTCATCAAGATACTAACCCTCGAAGCTTAAGTCATAATACCGTCTACGCAATCAAAGAAGACCATTTAGGTAATATTTGGGTAGGGACAGCCAGTGGTTTAAATTTACTTGATAAGGCAACGGGAAGTTTCACTCATTATTTTGAAGAAGATGGCTTAGCAAATAATGTCATTTACCGAATTGAAGAAGATAATACTGGTATTTGGCTGAGCACTAACCAAGGACTCTCGCACTTAAATACTAAAACAAAACGCTTTAAAAATTATAACGTTAGCGACGGCTTGCAGAGCAATGAATTTAATGCAGATGCCTCATTTAAAAGTAAAACGGGCGAGTTGTTTTTTGGTGGTATTAACGGGTTTAATCGTTTTTATCCAAATGATATTAAAATTGATAGTCGACCTCCAAAGGTGGTTTTTACTGATATGTTGCTGTCGAATAAGTCGGTACCAGTAGGTGAAGTTAAACGTAAAACGGCTACCCAAACAGAGATTGTGAATAACATTAGATCTGGATATAGCCTCGAAAAAGCAATTCACAGTACTTCTGAAATAACGTTAACTCATAAGCAAAACTTAGTTACTTTTGAGTTTAGTGGTCTGTATTTTTCTAATTCGAAAAAAAACCAATATGCATTTCAAATGGCTGGTTTAGATAACGAGTGGATAAAAACGGATTATAAAAACCGTCGTGCAACTTATACTAATTTACCTACTGGGGAGTATATTTTACGTGTTAAAGCGAGTAATCCTTATGGGGTTTGGAATGAAACTGCTACAGCATTAAAAATCAAAGTGCTACCGCCACCCTGGTTGTCGTGGTGGGCTTACACCGGTTATGTAGTCTTAGTTGTGTTGGCTATTTGGTTATTTGTGCGCGCGCAATATAAAAAAGTGCACTTTATTAAAAAAGTAAACGAGCAACTAGAGCTTAAAGTGGCAGAGCGTACTTTAGGGTTACAACAAGCGAATGCAGAGTTAGTAAAGTTAAGTGTTATCGACGAATTAACCGGACTCTACAATAGACGATTTTTAGCCAATAACTTACTTGCTGATATAGAGCTGGTCAATCGTAAATACTTTGAACACAGCGAGCAAAAAACACTAGCAACTATTAAAGATGCCGATCTAATTTTTTTCCTTATTGATATTGATCACTTTAAGCGAGTTAACGATGTTTATGGCCATACTGCCGGAGATGCCGTATTAATGCAGATAAAGGACGTTTTAAAGCAGATATTTAGAGAGTTAGATTATTGTGTTAGATGGGGCGGAGAGGAGTTTTTAGTCGTTGCACGTTTTTCAGAACGTAATAATGCCGCTGAATTAGCCGAAAGACTTAGAGCGGCTATAGAAAAACATGCTTTTAAAATTAGTGATGGCGAAACGATTAATAAAACCTGCTCTATTGGGTTTGCAAGCTACCCATTTCTACCCAATAGGCCTCAAGCATTGAGTTGGGAGCGGGTCGTTGACATTGCTGATCATTGTTTATATGCCGCTAAGAACTCCAATCGAAATGCATGGATAGGGTTGGATAATATAAGTTGCGAGGCGGACGGTTTATTTGCCCAGATTACAGAGAACACAACTGCATTAATTGAGGCTAATCATCTGCAAGTAAAAAGCTCATTAAGCAAAAATATACAAATAAAGTGGCAATAAATAAAAAGCCGTACTTGATTATTCAAGTACGGCTTTTATTATTTTAGCTGATTATTTAGTGAAGAATACGGGCTCTAATTGTGCCTTCAACAGCACTGAGTTCTTTTAGTGCTACTTCAGATTGAACGGTATCTACGTCAATAACCACGTAACCAATCGCTTCATCCGTTTGTAAGTACTGTGCGGCAATATTAATACCGTGCTGAGCAAACGCTTGGTTAATTTGCGTTAGCACGCCAGGGCGGTTGTGATGCACGTGTAACAAGCGGCTACGGTTAGCAAGTTCAGGCAATGATACTTCAGGGAAGTTAACTGCAGTAATGGTTGAGCCATTATCTGAGTACTTAGCGAGTTTACCTGCTACTTCAATACCAATGTTTTCCTGTGCTTCTTGAGTAGAACCCCCAATGTGCGGCGTTAAAATAACGTTGTCGAATTCACGTAGTGGCGAAATAAACTCTTCATCGTTTGATTTAGGCTCAACTGGGAATACATCAATGGCTGCACCGCTAAGTTTCTTCTCTGTTAGTGCTTCAGCTAGGGCGTCAATGTCAACCACAGTACCGCGAGAAGCATTAATTAAAATAGACCCTTGCTTCATCACTGCAAGCTCTGCTGTACCAATTAGGTTTTTAGTTTGCGGTGTCTCTGGAACATGTAAGCTAATAATATCAGCGCGTTGCAACAGCTGCGTTAAGTTATGTACTTGTGTAGCATTACCTAAAGATAGTTTGTCTTCAATATCGTAATACTCCACGTTCATACCAATATTTTCAGCCATAATACCCAGCTGAGTACCAATGTGACCGTAACCAATAATACCTAAGGTTTTGCCGCGTGCTTCAAACGAGCCATTAGCTGTTTTTAACCAGCCGCCACGATGGGCAGCGGCATTACGCTGTGGAATACCACGTAATAACAGCAATATTTCACCAAGTACAAGCTCAGCCACAGAGCGAGTATTTGAAAACGGTGCGTTAAATACCGCAATACCGCGCTCACGCGCTGCGTTTAAATCTACTTGGTTTGTACCAATACAAAAACAACCTACAGCAACTAGCTTTTCAGCTGCGTTTAATACAGATTCGTTAATATGAGTACGAGAACGAAGCCCTACAAAGTGCACATCTTTAATGCGCTCTATAAGTTCGTCCTCTGGCAACGATGTTTTAACGTAGTCGATATTGCTATAACCGTTACGTTTTAGCGTTTCAACAGCGCTTTGGTGAACACCTTCAAGCAAGAGAATTTTAATTTTGTCTTTTGCTAACGATACCTTACTCATAACCATATCCTATTTAATTTGTGGCCCATTTTTAGTGCCGATAATTACTTTATCAGCACCGCGCTCTGCAAATAGGCCGTTGGTGACTACGCCAACAATTTGATTTATTTGTGTTTCAAGCTGTTTAGCATGGGTAATTTTTAAATTATGTACGTCTAAAATAACGTTACCGTTATCGGTTACAACACCCTGGCGATACACAGGATCACCACCTAGTTTTAATAACTCTCGGGCAACGTAGCTACGTGCCATCGGAATAACTTCAACCGGAAGAGGGAAGTCTCCTAAGGTATCGACTAGTTTTGTATCATCAACAATACATACAAACTGTTTTGCTACAGCTGCCACTATTTTTTCGCGGGTAAGCGCCGCACCGCCGCCTTTGATCATTTCATTTAAGGCGTTAATTTCATCTGCGCCATCAACGTATACATCAAGTGCTGCTACATCGTTAAGCTCAAACACTTCTATGCCAAGCTCTTTTAAGCGCGCTGTAGATGCTTCTGAACTTGATACTGCACCAACGATGGTGTCTTTAACTGTGCCTAGGGCATCAATAAAGTGATTAACGGTTGAGCCTGTACCTACACCTACTATGGTGTTTTCTTTTACAAACTCGAGTGCAGCCCACGCAGCTGCTTTTTTTAATTCATCTTGTGTCATTGTTGTCTGCTCATTGGTGTCAAAATAGGCTGTTAGTTTACAAGGTTAGTTGTTACCAACAGTAGGTTTTATCGGGTGTTATGATCGTTTTTAGTGGTACATCCCACGATTCAATCGGTAACTCATCGACTTGTTGGCACGCATGTGCGAGGCCAATAAGTTGCGGTTGTTGCCAGTGTTGTTCGTATAAACGTGCCAATGTTCTATCGTAAAACCCACCTCCCATTCCAAGGCGATTACCAAATTTATCAAATGCCACTAATGGCATTAGAACGTAATCAAGCTCAGGTAAGGGGCATATTTGAGAGCAGTTCAACTTAGGCTCCAAGATACCATAGCGATTTGCTCTCATGGGTGAGTTTTTTTCATAGCGTTGAAATAGTAAATTAGCCCCATTAAATGGATGAATTACGGGCAAGTAAATAGCCTGGTCAGTGTTCCATAATTCATTAATTAACAATGAGGTATCTAATTCTCCATCATTACTTAAATAAAGCGCGATATGACTTTTTTTGGCCGAATTTATACTTTTTAAGTGTTGAATAAAATTCACTTTAAGCGATTCGGCGGCTAATTCTTGCTGTTTTTTTGATAGGTTATTACGTGCTTTACGAATATCGTGTCTTATTTGTGCGCGATTATTACTCATTAAATAACTTAACCGTAATTAAAAAGAGAATAAATTAGGAAATAATAAGTACATAGCAAGTACAATAAGCAATATTACGGCTGTAGAAATCAGCGAATATAAAACAAGGTTGCCGCGTTTTTTGGGCTCAGTAGAGAGGGGCTCATCAAGCATTAAATCGTCATCTTCCCATACTTCATTATTTTCATCAGGTAATGATAATTCAACTTCAGGGAGGCGTTGCTCAATATCTTCTAGTTTTTCTTCAAGTCGAATTAGGCTACTGGTAATGTAATCTAGGGCGTCAAATAAGCGCTGATCTCGCTGGCTGTCGTAAGCTGTTTGAGGTGCCGTTTGTGTAGCCGCAGCTTGCTGAAGTTTGCTTTTAATCCCCAGCGTTGAAAGTAACTTAGCTTGCTTGAGTGCTTTATCTTTGGGGCAAGGGGCAAATAACGGTTTGCCATCAAAAAAAGCAGCCACTTTTTCTGGCGAGGTTTTCAGCTTTTCTGTCAGTGCAGTGGTCACTGCTTGGCTGTCTGCGCCTTCTGCAAGTCCTACAAATATAACACGAAAATTGTCGGCCATTTTTTATCCCTAATACGCTTTATTGTATAAGCAGAGTATATACCTAAAATGTTAAACAGTTCGAGACTGTTTTACGACTAACTTAGTACACATAGCAAAACGGCCCTAAAAAGGGCCGTTTAAATATTAGCTAAGTGGCTTATAGACCAGCTGCTGCGCGAAGTGCGTCTGCTTTATCTGTGCGTTCCCATGGGAATTCGTCACGACCAAAGTGGCCGTAAGCCGCTGTTGGAAGATAAATAGGGCGCTCAAGATCAAGCATTTGAATTAGACCGTAAGGGCGTAAGTCAAAGTGTTCACGAATAAGTTCAATTAAACGCGCTTCTTCTAATTTACCTGTGCCAAATGTTTCAACACTGATAGAAGTAGGCTCTGCAACACCAATAGCGTAAGACACTTGAAGTTCACACTTATCAGCAAGGCCTGCAGCAACAATGTTTTTAGCAACGTAACGTGCAGCATAAGCCGCTGAGCGGTCAACTTTTGATGGATCTTTACCAGAGAAAGCACCACCACCGTGACGAGCCATGCCACCGTATGTATCTACAATGATTTTACGACCAGTTAAACCACAGTCACCCATTGGGCCACCAATAACAAAACGACCCGTTGGGTTAATGAAAAATTTAGTTGCGCTAGTAATAAGCTCAGCAGGAAGTACTGGCTTAATAATTGTTTCCATTACCGCTTCTACTAAGTCATTTTGCGATACATCTTCGCTGTGCTGAGTAGAAAGTACAACGGCATCAATACCTACTGGCTTGCCATTTTCGTATGCAAATGTAACTTGTGATTTTGCATCTGGACGTAACCAGTTAAGCTCGCCGCTTTTACGAACTTCAGCTTGACGCTGCACTAAACGGTGAGAATAAGTAATTGGAGCAGGCATTAATACTTCAGTTTCGTTACATGCGTAACCAAACATTAAGCCTTGGTCGCCAGCGCCTTGCTCTTCAGGGCTTGTACGGTCAACACCTTGGTTAATGTCTGGAGACTGTTTACCAATAGTGTTTAAAATTGCACACGAATCGGCATCAAAGCCCATATCTGAGTGTGTGTAACCAATTTCACGTACTGTTTTACGTGTAATTTCTTCGATATCAACCCATGCGCTAGTAGTGATTTCACCACCAACCATAACCATACCGGTTTTAACGTAAGTTTCACACGCTACACGGGCATGAGAGTCTTGCTCTAGGATAGCATCAAGTACCGCATCAGAAATTTGATCGGCGATTTTATCCGGATGACCTTCAGAAACAGATTCAGAAGTAAATAAATGTTTTGCCATTGTAATTATGCTCACAAATATTGCGCTTCACAAACGTCGGTATTAGCGCTAAAAAATTAAGGCGCGTATTTTATCTAAAACAAGTGAACTTGCATAGTTTTTTTACGCCTAGACGTCTAAATAAAATATATAATAGTAAAAGGTTCTTAAAAAATATTCATAATGTCCTATTTTTATGGGTTTTTAATTGCACACAGCCCCTACAATAAGTAAGAATGGAGGTATATAAATACCCGCGCAAATACATATAAAGGTAGGAGAATTCATGCCATCTCGCAAAGAACTTGCAAATGCTATTCGCGTCTTGTCAATGGACGCAGTACAAAAGGCCAAATCTGGTCACCCTGGAGCCCCTATGGGCATGGCTGATATCGCAGAAGTATTATGGCGCGATTATCTAAAACATAACCCAACAAATCCAGAGTGGGCTGACCGAGATCGATTTATACTCTCAAATGGTCACGGTTCAATGCTAATTTATTCTCTATTGCATTTAAGTGGTTATGATTTACCACTGGACGAAATTAAAAACTTCCGCCAAATGCACTCTAAAACACCAGGCCACCCAGAATATGGATACGCGCCAGGAATTGAGACCACTACGGGTCCATTAGGTCAAGGGATCACAAATGCCGTAGGTATGGCAATTGCTGAAAAAGCATTAGCCGCTCAATTTAACCGTGAAGGCCATGACATTGTTGATCACCACACTTACGCATTTATGGGTGATGGTTGTTTAATGGAAGGTATTTCTCATGAAGCCTGTTCGCTTGCTGGCACATTAGGACTAGGCAAGTTAGTGGCATTTTGGGATGACAACGGCATTTCAATCGACGGTGAAGTTGAAGGCTGGTTTAGCGATGACACACCAGCACGTTTTAAAGCATACGGCTGGCATGTAATTAGCGACGTTGATGGCCACGACAGCGATGCTGTAAGTGCTGCAATTAGCGAAGCCAAAAGCGTGACCGACAAACCAACGCTAATTTGTTGTAAAACAGTAATTGGATATGGCTCACCTAATAAATCAGGTAGCCACGACTGTCATGGTGCGCCATTAGGTGATGACGAAATTAAAGCATCTCGCGATTTTTTAGGTTGGACGGGTGATGCATTTGAAATCCCTGCTGACATTTACGCACAGTGGGATAACAAAGAAAAAGGCCAACAGCTTGAAGCAAGCTGGGATGAAAAATTTGCTGCCTACGAGCAAGCGTTTCCAGAGCTCGCTGCTGAATACAAACGCCGTACAAATTCAGATTTACCCGCTGATTGGGCTGAAAAGTCACAAGCGTATATTGAGCAGTTACAAGCAAACCCAGCAAATCCAGCATCACGTAAAGCATCACAAAATGCATTAAACGCATTTGGTCCGTTACTACCTGAGTTTATGGGTGGCTCTGCCGATTTAGCAGGTTCAAACTTAACAATTTGGGATGGCTCTAAAGGCTTAACGGCAGACGATGCAAGTGGTAACTACGTTTACTACGGTGTGCGTGAGTTTGGTATGTCGGCAATTATGAATGGTATTGCACTTCATAAAGGCTTTATCCCTTACGGTGCAACGTTCTTAATGTTTATGGAATACGCACGCAACGCGGTTCGTATGGCTGCATTAATGAAGCAACCAAGCATTTTTGTATACACGCACGATTCAATTGGTTTAGGTGAAGATGGTCCAACTCACCAACCAGTAGAGCAAATTGCCAGCATGCGTTTAACGCCTAACCTTTACAACTGGCGCCCATGTGACCAAGTTGAGTCGGCAATTGCATGGCAACAAGCTATTGAACGTAAAGACGGTCCTACATCATTAATCTTTACTCGCCAAGGCTTAGAGCAACAAGCACGAGATGCACAGCAATTAAGCGACGTTAAAAAGGGTGGTTACATCCTAAGTTGTGACGGCAACCCAGAGCTTATTTTGATTGCAACCGGTTCTGAAGTACAACTAGCGCAAGACTCTGCGAAAGAGCTACGTGCGCAGGGTAAAAAAGTACGTGTTGTATCTATGCCGTGTACTGATGCGTTTGAAGATCAATCGCCTGAGTACAAAGAAAGCGTATTGCCAGCAAGCGTTTCACGTCGCGTAGCGATTGAAGCGGGTATTGCTGATTACTGGTACAAGTACGTAGGTCTAAATGGCGCCGTAGTCGGTATGACCACCTTTGGCGAGTCGGCACCAGCTAACGAGCTATTTGAATTCTTCGGCTTTACCGTAGAAAACATCGTTAACAAAGCAAATGCATTGTTTTAAGCGACTGCTTTAACATTTAAAAGCCCGCGCTGTGTAAAACAGAGCGGGCTTTTTTATGAGTTGTACTTTTATCACTGCCTCTAAAGCGCAGTGTTTCTAGCCCTCTTTGTGCATAAATCATTAAAAATTTATTTGAACACAGAGAAGTAAATGAGAAGAAAATGAGGCAATACAAAACCTAAATTACAAAGTCAATTCTGCTGTTTGATCACTTCTCTAAAGCGTAGCGTCTCATAGTCCTCTTTGTGCACAAATCATTAAAAGACCTGTTCGAAAAGTTTAGCCCGTTGCTCAAAGCCTATTTCCCATAAAGTCTTTCATTTTTAACCTTTTGGCTGCTAAATGAGTAATTTTCACAGCACTTAACTTGCAAGGTTTTTGTGTATCAGGCACTGTGGAGGTAGCAAAATTATAAATTAATAACAGGAGTTAACATGCCAAAGTTCGATAACGTTAGTGTGGTTAAAAAAGCCAATGTATATTTTGATGGCAAAGTATCAAGCCGAACTGTGCTTTTAGGAAATGGTGAAGCGAAAACCTTGGGTTTTATGCAACCCGGTGAATTTGAGTTTAATACCAACCAAAAAGAGTGCATGGAGTTGTTAGCAGGGCAGTGGGATGTGTTATTACCAGGTGAAAGCGAGTGGAAAACATTTAATGCGGGCGAGTCATTTAATGTTGATGCTAATGTCAGCTTCCATGTAAAAGTAAGTGATTTTGCTGATTATTGCTGTTCATACACAGATTAATTACATGAATGGTTAAATTATCAGCACCTCTGAAAGGCCGCTATCACGCGGCTTTTTGCATACTTAATGCTAAATGAATGATCTAAATCAGGTGGTGTAATAAATAATTGCTAAATTTAGCTGTTTTCTCTTGTGTTAATTCGTTTAGCCCCCAATACTAACTATGAGGTAACATAAAAAAGGATACCCTATGAAAATTAATCTTTCTGGTCACCATGTTGACGTTACTGATTCTATTAAAGAACACATTAACGAAAAGTTTTCTAAAATTGAGAGTCATTTTCCATCATTGATAGCGCTCGACATTATTCTTTCAAAAGAGCATCACAAGTTCCAAGCAGAAATTAGTACAAATTATGAAGGTGCGCGAATATCAGTTAAAGGGGAAAACGAGGTTATGTACCCAGCCATTTCTAGCGCAGCTAAAAAACTCGATGCTGCACTAAAGCATCGTAAAGGGCAAATAAAAGCAAACTTACATGAAAAGCCTGTAAGTACCACACCTGAAATAGCACACGAAATCATCCAAGAGATGGATTTAAATTAATAACTAACAATGCGTTATTTTTAAAAAGAGCCTAAGGGCTCTTTTTTATTGTCTGTAAATTAGGTAAGTTATGCATTCACACAGTTTATTAATGATTAAAATTAATAATAAAAGCACATAACACACCAAATTTGAGAAGTTAATGCAGTACACACAAAGCACATGGAAGTCTCGGTTAGGGGCGCTCGGCCCAGGTATTTTAATGGCCACCGCTGCCATTGGTGGCTCACACTTAGTTGCATCGACTCAAGCTGGCGCATTATTTGGCTGGCAGCTATTTTGGCTTATTGTGGTGGTTAACGTTTTAAAGTACCCGTTTTTTCGTTTTGGTATGGAGTACACACTCGCTACTAAAAATAGTTTAGTCGAAGGGTATAAAAGCCAAGGGCCTGGCTATTTTTACAGTTTTATTGCCCTCAATATTATTGCCGCTGTGGTAAATACCGCGGGCGTATTGTTGCTTACTGCGAGCTTATTACACTACGCATTACCTATTAGTATTCCTGTTACCTTATTGTGCTGGTTAATATTGGCTGCGTGTTTAATTATATTATTACTAGGGCACTTTAAAGCGCTCGATAACGTTGCAAAAGCTATTATGGGGCTACTTACTATAGCAACCATAACCGCATTAGTTATTGCTATAAATAACGGCCCTGTAGCGCCTGTAAACTATGTTGGCCCCTCACCATATGAACTTGCCATGTTAGGCTTTATGGTTGCCTTAATGGGCTGGATGCCAGCGCCTATTGAAATTTCGGCTCTGAGCTCGTTGTGGCTTAAAGAAAAACAAGCTCAGCAAAGTGTGACTAAAAGCCAAGGCTTATTCGACTTTAATGTAGGTTATTGGTTAACCGCCGGGCTTGCGCTGGTATTTTTTAGTTTAGGTGCGTTAGTGCAATATGGGCAAAGCAGTAATATAGAGCTTGGCGGTGTAGCTTTTGCTAAACAGCTGATTGATATGTATGCACTTACTATTGGCGAGTGGGCAAGGCCTTTGGTATCTGCCATCGCGTTTTTGTGTATGTTTGGCACCACACTCACCGTGCTTGACGGTTACGCCCGCACACTTAACGAATCGCATAAACTTCTTGGTTTTAAGCAATCAAAACACAGCTTAAATACGTGGCTTATATTACAAGCATTGGCCGGTATGGCGGTGATCTTATTTTTTAAATCAGCTCTTGGGCCCATGCTTACCTTTGCCATGACGCTTGCGTTTGTAACCACACCGGTTTTTGCATGGCTTAACTTCAGCCTAGTTCGCTCAGAGCCTGCGATTAAACACAGTCTACTTTTGCGTGGCTTAACCTGGTTAGGCTTGGTGTACTTGGTTGGTTTTGCTATGGCGTTTGTGGTTTGGAAGTTGATGTAATTTTATATTCGAGGTTCGAGGTGAAAGGTACAAACCAAACAACCTCTGCATAAATATCGGCTAGTTTGGACCACGATAGCCTACGGTGGGCGAGAATTGGCCTGTCAAAAGTAATAGCTAGGTGAAAAAGATGATCATACTTGAAAGCCAAGTATTTAAAACAATCCCTAAGTCTCCAGAACAGAGCTGTATTTTTTTAAATAATACGCAAACAGATAAAGTTGTTGATGGTACTTATTTGGAGCTTTGTATTAAAGCAGGTTGTAAATACCTTGTCTTTATGACGGATGACATTCCTTACGAGGATATGCTTCATATCCATCTCTTGAATGAGCGCCTTGATATTATTGATTCAGCTACGATTGGTAGCATGTATTCAACGGGATCTTTTCGAAATTATAATATTCAAAACTCGAACACGTTAACTTTTCATTTTATTGGCGATATTGAATGGAAAATACAAATACTAGATAGTAAGGAGTTCTTATTTCCTCTTATTTCTTCACTTAAAGGAGTTTCGAGAAAGAATATTTTTTATCAATATTTTAAAATTTATAGCAATCCTTCGTTATAAGCCTTGTAACTTTAAATTGTCCTAGGGAATCATTATTTTATGTTTAATCTACAAGGAAGAAACTATGATATTTAATATGCTCATTACAGACAACTTCGCATCATTTTATGATGAGGATAAAGAAGTACATATTTTTATTGATAGTTTTGATAATCAAAGGTTTGAGATGCGAATAGGGGACTTAGAACACTCGAAATCAGTCGGTAGCGTTTTAGCTTCTAGTAATGATGAGTTAAATATAAAGTTATTAGCGCTTTATATTAAATATTAATACACGGAAAAATGAGTTGTAAATGGAAATAAGAACAGGCGAGCTTTCAAACCCACACGTCATAAAACTATTACAAACGCATCATAACGATATGCTAAAGCACTCACCTGTTGAGAGCGTACATGCACTTGATGTGAGTAAACTGACTCACCCCAACATAACATTTTATAGCTTATGGATTGATAATAATTTAGCGGGTGTAGGTGCATTAAAAGCGCTCAATGCTACTCATGGCGAAATTAAATCAATGCGTACATCAAGTAACTATTTGCGCCAAGGCATAGCGGCTAAGTTACTTACGCATATTATTGAGCAGGCAACACTGCGAGGTCACAAAAAGCTAAGTTTAGAAACTGGAACAGCAGAGGCATTTTTGCCCGCACAAAAGCTCTACGCCCAATTTGGTTTTAAAGAGTGTGAACCGTTTGGTGATTATGAGCTAGATCCGTATAGCCTGTTTATGAGTAAATCGGTTTAAACTAAAATGACCGAGAAGTAACGTTTTGTAGTTATATGATTTAAATATTATCCGCATGGCTGTTCAGAGCGAGAAGCAGACGGTCGGGTAAACTCGTTTTTGGACAAAATGAGCTATGGTTGGAGTTCGCTTTGGATCGTAAAACACATTGATTGTATGGGTACAGCGGATTTACGATCCTTAAATTATGCTACTGGAAAGAATCCATACCGACCAATTTCCTTGTTCTTAGAAAAGTGGTAGTAAGTCATCTTTCGTTTCAAATCCTCATCTGGCTCTTGGTTCTCAAACACGATTATTTGCTTATCTTTAAACGAATCACAAAGATCAATGTAGAAAGCAAAAATCATATCTTTTTGTAGTTGAACCTCATCATCATTCTCATCATTGTCACCCGCTCGATAAGTGGTCAAAGGAGAATCCAGAATTACAAAATTTGGATGGCGTTCAAACTTAGACAAGTATTCCATTAAGCCTAGTGAAAAAGCTGCATACGAAATTGCTCGGTATCCTTTACCAAAATGGGACCTTGGCTTGCCACTAATTACCAAATCCCTAGTTTTCATATCAAAAGTAACGTTTTCATGTCCGGGAAATGACCAACGCTGTAAGATTGCACTAATGTTCTTACACAAGGCTGTTAACTCGGCACTAAAATCAGGAAGTACGTATTTTGCAGTTCTGTCTTCAAGCTGGACACGCAATTCACCTATTTCTTTCAATAAGCTTTCACGAGAATCCACTATGGCTCTTTGTTTCAAAAATTCATTCTTTTTACTATTTAATAGCCGAATAGCTACGTTATAGTCCTTAAATTTCGAAGATATATTCCCTTCGATAATTTCTGATAGCTCTTTAACTGCTGCTTCTTTTTGATCTATCTCTTTTGCAAGCATTTGATACTCATGCTTTAAATCCTCGATTGAATCAGTTAACCCTTTAACTTGAAATTTATTTTTATTAATTTCCGCCTTAGTGCTTTGCACTAATTGCTTTAGCTCTTTTACATCTTTTTCTTGTTCAAACTCTTGTCCGCAAGTAGGGCAATTGGCCATCTCGTATAGCTCAACAAAAGAAGCTGCTTCACTTCCTGCCTCTAACCTTTCCAAGTCCGAGTTATATTTCTCAATTAAAAGGCTAAACCTCCCCTGTAGTAGAAGGTTTTCTTTTTCTGCTTCACGTAATTTACTAAGATCACCCCTGAACTTGTTTCTATTAGAATCAAGTTCACTATTGGCTGCAACCAGAGCGGTTAGTTCGTTTTGAGCCTTAGATAACGATTCCTCTAACTCATTCAGTTCTGAGTCTAACTTTTCTGTTATGGACTTTACTTCTTCATGGTTAGTAAATTTCTTGGCAACATATTCCTCCAAAGCTTTGACACGCGATTCTACAGCTCCTTCTGTATCTTTTTGTTGTTTCAACTCTTTAACTTCTGAATCATCTACACCAGTGAGTAAAGTTTTAAGTAGTGATGTTTCTTGAGTATACTCTCGCTGGCCTTCACCCAGAGGTGAAGATTCGGTAATTATCCGTCCTTCATCGACCAAAAATAATTTACTCAGTACGCGCAATGTCAAAGAAGAGGTTTTTAAACTCTGTACACCTTTTACTAATACTTTGTCGTTTAAGCCCAATTTTCCGAGTATATGTGCCGATAGGTTATTTTTTCCTTTGTGGCTTGGGTTTAAAACAATTGTTTCTGACTCTGTACCATCTGGCTCAACTTCAATTAGAGTAACTTTAGGCTTGGCAGTCGATACCTCCCTCCGAAGAATAAAGCTTTCATTTTCGTCAACTTGAATTTCTGCTTCAATGGTATTGTAGCCTTTAGCTTCGTCAATGTTTTTAGGAGGCTCTTCACCACCAAAAATATACTGAAAACACTTGATGACATATGACTTACCAGTATCAGATGCACCAGCAACAACATTGAGTCCTTTATCAAAGCAAAGTTCAGCCTTCGGTTTGCCTTTTCCTGTTACGGATATTCTTTTAATAATCATGCCGAACTCGATACTCCTTTTCTTAACTCCATTATTGGTATCTGGATAATCCAATTGTAATGCTCAGACAACCAACTTAATCGTTCCCAAATTTTGATGAAATAACTTGAATTTAAGCAGCTAACAAAGCTACTTGTATTTTCATTCGCACAAAAAGATTTTCCATTTTCATCATAGTGAACATCAATTAGCCCTTTTTTAATAAAAAACAAAAGCGACTTAGGTAGCAACTCTCTTCGTTGTGCAATTTCTGCCAAATGATTTGGGACAGCGGGATGAAGGTTTGATGGCCCATTAAATTCGCTTGAATACAATAGCGCGTAATCTAATAAGACCAATTCATCTATGTCGAATTTCTTCCCTTCCATACTCGAAAGTATCAGTGCGGCTCTAGTTGCCAATTCAACATCACTATTAAATATCTGAGGGACTTTAAGTTTTACTTGTTCCATTTTAAAGATCCTTTATTCACCAATTGGTGGCAAGCGCCTTTCTTGTCACGAATACTCATGTATAGATTTAATGGATGCGATGAAAATGAAACTTGTGTTACGTGATTCGAGATAGCCAAATATTTATCCCAGCCATTGTTGTGAACCATCAGGACGAGGCTAGAAATTGCTTCATAACAGTCTTCAAGCAAATTTTCGTATGTATCAGGAGGCATTGAGTCTCTGGAAAATTTTTCTAAGCTTTCTGCTGAATAGAAGTTTTTACGCGCACTTTTTAGTTCCATCAAAAACTCAGGAAAGGCTTCTAAATTATCAACAGAACTAACCTGAGATTCTATAGACTCAATTGCCTTTAATAACTCTTCAATATATTTCAATTCATTACTTTGAATATCATTTGGAGGTGTTGCAGGGGCTGGTCGATCAAACTCTAATGCTCCAAATCTTCTTATGTAATAAGGAGTATGATTTTTATGTAATTCGATAAGCCTCAACTGTGGGATTTGATCAAATATTGTAAAATCAACGTCATGCTCAACAAATTTAAGAAAATCACCTTCTAGGCTTACACTCTTTGTCGTGGTGATTTTGTCTTTACACTTTTTATCCCAACCAGAAATGAGTTCTGCTTTCAGCTTTTTAGAATCTTTAAGGGCATTAAGGCTAATGCCATTTAAGCCACTTTTAGCAACAAAGTAATATTTTGCAGGCATAGAAAAATGCCCTTGATGTGAGTGGTGACAAAGCTTACCTATTTCTAAAAGAATATCTGTCAAATTCAATGATGAGCTGTAATATTTACACTGAAAATTTTCCCAACTTCCATCTGGAGTGTAAGCAATAACATCACGCCCCATATCACTAGCTCCTCCAACCCGATTGACTCGCAAATACTGTGTTTTCCAATAAGTTGCTAGTTCGCAAGTAAAATCTTCCCAATCGTCTTCGTCCATATGCAGTAATCGCTTTAATGGCGATATAACTTCACCAGTTAAAGCGGATACTGCCGACAATGGAGCATTTGCAATTTTTGGGGAGGGGATCTCGTTTTCTAGTTCCATCTATGTATAAATCATCCAAATTTATTTTTCTGCTTATTATCTTCCTATATTTTACTTAAAAAATATACCGTTATAGTAAGCAGAACGACTAAAGCTCATATTACCGTATTTCGTAGCGAATGGGGTCACGTAGCGAACGCAGAGAATGGGGTCAAATCTTGACTTCACATATTAAGAATCTTCAATGTCTGCCCATGGCACAAAACCGTCCTTAGGTGCCCCATTGTAAGTTAACATGAATGCTCTAATCACGGCTTTGAGCTAGGAACGGCCGTTGGTAGAGAGCAAAGTTACGCAGCTTTTATGCAAAGTGCCTGATTTTGTCCTATAACATTATTATTCGCCGTTTCGGGGCAAAGTTACAAACTGGAATTTAACGCTGTGTAATGTGCTTGTTTACAGTCGTAATTAATAGTGGAATTATGAAGGTATGTAATATTAACCGCTTTGGTGTGTTATAAACTACCACAGTTGGACAGAATAAGTTGTTATGTTCTTTGTTGTACATATATCGTGCTATTCAATTGTTAATTAGTATAATAGAGTCTCGTTTTATGGGGAGGTTGTATGGCTGAAAACAATAATGTGGTTGCTTTTCCAGTTCATAAGTTGAGTAAATTGAAAAGTGAAGTTGATAATACACATAATTCTTCTTCTCCTATAGGGAGTAGCGTTAGTATTAGCCAACATTTGAGATCAACTATTGATGATCAATTAAAGCAGCAAATGCGTGAACAAATGAGGAAGAAACATGGGATCGAACAACAATAGCAAAGATAGTAATTTACAGAGTCAACAAGCTAACCTTCTTGACCAGACTTACAAGCTAGGTTGGATGGATGGGTATGCTGATGGTTATGACGATGGGGTTGAAGATACTGAAACAGCTCTCAATGATGCAGAGAATAAACTTGAGCTGTTGCAAGAAGTACTTGAGAAAAAAGATCAAGTCATAGATGAGTTAGCTTCTAATGCTGGTAAGTCTCTTCAAGCTGTAAAAAAACGTTAGTCATTCAATTCCTTTCTATCTGGAACATAACAAGTAACTCAATGCGGATTCGGTTTACGGTCACGCGTTTTGTAAATACACGCAAAACAGCGTGCCAGTAAACCTCACCGGTTAGTTGGGCGTTAGGCAAGACAGATAATCAAATTATAAATTGAAATTGGAGAATAAATTGACTTACTGGCACATGCAAATGCACCCTGATGATAAATCCTTTGCTGATGAACACGTGCACTCGATTCTTGAGCACAAAAAAATAATTGGCTTAGGTGAGTGGACGAAAGGTCAAGCAGTGATCAAGAAATTTCAAACTGAAATGATGGTCAATGATGTGGTAGCTATTAAAAATGGAGCAAAATTGATTGCATTAGTACAAGTCATTGGTGGAGCGTACCACGTAGATAACGATTCTAGCGATATAGGGTGGATTGAGCATAGAAGACCAATTCGACTACTGGACTGGGAGTTAGAGGAAAAAGAATTACCACAGCCACGCGGTACACTTGAAAAATGTGTCAGCACAGAGGCACCAACCACACAAGTAATATGCGGCTGGCACTCTAGGGTAGTAGAATCATTTAAAAAAAGAAAGCTAGCTACATCTGTTTAGCTAAATTGTTGCTTAGCTAAGATCGAAAAATGCCTAACAAGTGACTATGGTTACGATCGTCCGCATATGGCACTGAGCTGCCATAGATATTAACTATCAACTCAGCTCCTTTATCGCTCTACTTATCCCATCTAAACTCAGCGCATACATGCGGTTGTTCATTAGCTGCTTTATAAAATCAATTGATTGATAGTACGGCCAGTGTTCAACCGGTTGTGGGTTGAGCCACGCGACTTTATCAAAGTGATTAGTGATTCGGTTTAACCAGGCACTGCCGGGTTCTTCATTCCAATGTTCTACTGAACCGCCAGGGTAGGCAATTTCATATGGGCCCATAGTGGCATCGCCAACAAATATTACTTTGTAGTCGCTGGTAAACTTGTTGATCAGCGTCATGGTGTCAATAACGTTTGAGTGGCGGCGTTGGTTATCTTGCCATACGTGTTCGTATAAACAGTTATGGAAGTAGTAAAACTCTAAATGTTTAAACTCACTGTGGGCGGCGCTAAATAACTCTTCACAGGTATGAATGTAGTCATCCATTGAACCGCCAATATCAAACAGCATTAATACTTTTACGGCGTTGTGGCGCTCGGGGGCCATTTTTACATCGAGCATGCCGCCTTGTTTGGCGGTCGCGCGAATAGTCTCGTTTAAATCAAGGGTGTCGCTTGCGCCAGTACGAGCAAATTTGCGTAGTTTTTTAAGTGCCAGCTTTATGGTACGTGAACCAATTTCGCGGTCAGAATCGAGATTACGGTATTCGCGCTTATCCCACACTTTTACAGCTTGGCGATTGCGGTTGCCGTCTTGACCAATACGCACACCCTCAGGGTTATAACCATATGCACCAAAAGGCGAGGTGCCACCGGTACCTACCCACTTATTGCCGCCAGCATGGCGTTTTTGCTGTTCTTCTAAACGCTCTTTTAGGGTTTTCATTAGCTCGTCGAGCCCGCCCATGGCTTTTAGTTGGGCTTTTTCTTCATCACTTAGGTGCTTTTCAAACTCTTTACGCAACCAATCTTCAGGTAAATTGTGTTGCTGTTTTAAGCTCTCGAGCAGGTCTAAGTCGGCAATACCGCTAAAGTAATCGCTAAAGGCTTTATCGAACCGATCAAAATGGGTTTCGTCTTTTACCATAATAGTGCGCGCTAAATGATAAAACGCGTCTACATCAGCAAATATAACGCCTTGTTTTAAAGCGTTAATTAAATCGAGTAGTTCGCGTAGGCTCACAGGCAAGCGGTATTTGCGTAATTTGAAGAAAAACTGTACTAACATATAAGGGCCTGTTTATCTTTCGAGGTTAAATTTGCAGCAGTGTGTTTGGTATTTAGGTAAGGCAGAGCCTATGTAGTGTGGTTATTCCCCATAAATAGGCGATAACACAGCATAAGTACCAAACACGCGCTGCCTGAAGGTTCGTTCTAGGGACGATTAACTCTTTGTTGCTCGGCTTTTACTTAGCCCACTAGGTTACAAACCTCGCGCCACGATTAAATCGCCCCTAGTTAGAACAAATTTTAATCCTGAAAGGTCAACAGGCCCTAGCGACGGCTCATAAACGCAAGTTTTTCGATTAGGCTTATGTCTTGCTCGTTTTTAAGCAGCGCACCAAACATCGGCATTAAACCGCCTTTTTGCGCTTTATCGTGCAGGGTTTTGGCGTCTATATCTTCAGCCATTAATAGTTTTAACCAATCCAGTAATTCGCTGGTAGATGGCTTCTTTTTAAGGCCGTTGGCTTCACGTAAGTTAAAAAATACTTCTAGCGCTTGGCGAACTAAATCTTGTTTAACATGCGGGTAGTGCACATCAATAATTTGCTGCATTTCGTCGCTATTTGGAAAATCAATATAATGGAAAAAGCAGCGGCGTAAAAACGCATCAGGCAGCTCTTTTTCATTGTTTGATGTGATGATCACAATAGGGCGCTCTTTGGCCACGATACGCTCACCGGTTTCGTATACATGAAATTCCATTTTATCGAGTTCGAGTAGTAAATCGTTTGGAAACTCAATATCGGCTTTGTCTATTTCGTCAATAAGCAGTACTGGGCGTTTGCCGTTTAATTCAGCGTACATAAAGGCTTGCCACAGCTTACCTTTAACTATGTAGTTGCTAATATTGTGAACGCGCTCATCACCTAGCTGGCTGTCGCGCAAACGCGATACTGCATCGTACTCGTACAAACCTTGCTGCGCTTTAGTGGTTGATTTTATATGCCACTGAATAAGCTCAGTATCTAAACTTTTCGCTAATTCCTCAGCCAGCATGGTTTTACCTGTGCCAGGCTCGCCTTTAATTAAAAGCGGTTTTTGCAGCATAATAGCGGCGTTTACGGCCTGTTTTAATGCTGAGCTTGCGATGTAATTATCAGTAGAATTAAATTGCACGGGTTATCCTTTATCTGGTCTGAGCAGTAATTATTATGCGTTATAATGCCATAGTTAATCGGCTTCACCAAGGTAGGCAAAACGGGCGATAGTTTTACCGTCTTTTTCTACAGTTTCGGTAAACATACTTAGTGGGCGTGCCCATATGCCGTATTCACCGTATAAGGCTTGGTAAATAACCAATTGCTCGTTGGTTTCGCTGTGAGTCGCCACATGCATAACTTTATATTGTGGGCCTTTGTAGTGTTGATATAAACCCAGTTTTAGTGCTGTAGTCATAGTCTGTTATCTTGTATAATTTGCCTTCGCTTTTTATTATGCCAAAGAATACAGCAATACTATGAATTATATTTCTCTTGATGATTACAAAAAAGCCTGGGTATTTCGCCACAAAGATATTCCGGTTTCAGATATTGATGCAGCCAATATTAAACCAATGACCAGCGAGCGTGCCGCCGTACTGTGGACAACCATGGTGAGTCGTGAACATGATCATCCTGACTTTTTTGATAAAACCGATTGGTGCGCGCAAGAGCAAAACTTTAGCCAAGAAATTAATTGGGAAGATGCGTGGGAAAGCGAAGAACCCCAATTTCCAGAAGCTATTTTGAACCACTTAGATTGGCAGGCTAATACCACAGTGTATTTTTGCATGGCACGCGACAATATTATCGAAACGACATTTGATGTGTTTAAACGTAACTGGCAAAACTTTATGTTTTTATCTGATGGCAGCTTATTAATAGGTAAAAAGCGCAGTACTATGGTGCAATTTTTAGAATCAGGTATTGCAAAATTAGGTGAAAAGCCAAGCGCTTAAATTACTACAAGTGCTTAAAAACTGTGCATTACTGTGTTATAAAACAGTATTAAAATGTTTTTTTGAGTACAGCGATTGGTTGCTAAAAATAAGCAGTTTAACACAAGCCAGCAAGTTGAAATGTGGCAAACTGATGCAGAAAAAGTGCTTTACGCACAATTATGCAATGCTTTTTATCAGCGTGAAGTTCAGCGCTTAGTGGCTGAACCTAATGGTGACCGTTTACGCAGGCAATTAAAAAGTCTGCCTTATTATATTGAACGTGCCGCAACACGTGTAGCTAATGCACCATTGCCTTTTACGCTTGATGCGCAAAATGGAGGCTGGCTTGAAAAGCAAAAACCAACACCGCCAGAGGCTAATCCTGCAGCGAATGAACTTTTTTATCAAGCGCATGCCAAAGTAGGGCTAATAATTCCGGTATTATTACAAAGTCACGGTCAAATTCGGGTTAGAATAGACAGCATTGATCAAGTAGCTGATACGCAACTGCATTGTAATGAACTTGGCTGGTTTGATTTTTTAGGCCAAGGACTTGAGCAGCAAAGTGCGCAACTGCTTAAACCTAGTAAAACGAGCCTTGCAGCGGCGTGTTGTGGCCACCAGTGGCAGTTTTCAAAGCGTAGCACGCCACGGGTTTTGTCACTACGGGAAATGTTACTAGCTGCCAATATTAATTGGCGCAATGTTAAGCGGCCGCTAGCATAAGTAGATAATTAAAAATTAAAATAAGGAGTGTTTAATGCGATTTTTTCAATTTGGCTTGTTGTGCTTAGCACTTTTTATCCAGTATCGCCTTTGGTTTGGTCATAACGGGGTGCAAGACTACACCCGTTTAAAAAATGCGGTAGCATCGCATCAACAAACAAACGAAAAACTAATAAAGCGTAATAAAGTATTAAAAGCGGATATAGAAGATTTAAAGCTCGGCCACGAAGGCATTGAAGAGCGTGCCCGCAACGAATTAGGAATGATTAAACCGGACGAAACCTTTATTCGTGTTTTACCGGCTCAACACCATGACAAATAAACAAACTATTGCTGCTATTGTTCCTGCCGCAGGTGTTGGCAGTCGAATGCAACACACAACACCAAAGCAATATATTTCCTTAGCAGGGAAAACCATTCTAGAGCATACGCTCGCTAAGTTATCGCAGTTACCGCAGTTAAACTCTATAGTGGTGGCTCTGAGCGAAACCGACCCCTACTTTGACGACCTTACGCTAGCTGATCCTCGCATTGTGCGTGCTATTGGCGGTAAAGAGCGCGCAGATTCAGTGTTAAACAGTTTATTGTTTTTAGCTGCCAACCCACCTGCTTGGGTTTTGGTGCACGACGCTGCAAGACCTTTAGTCGATATTGCTGATATAGAGCGCTTAATCGCACAGTGCATGCAGGCTGATGAAGGCGGCATTTTAGCCAGCAAAGTAAAAGACACTATAAAACGAGGGCAAAGCCATGCGCAGCAAACTGTGCCTCGTGATGATTTATGGCAAGCGCTTACCCCGCAACTGTTTAAATACAACGAGCTTAAAACGGCATTGCAAAGTGCGCTTAACGGCGGCGTTACTATTACTGATGAAGCCAGTGCAATGGAGTGGGCAAATAAGCCGGTAAAGCTGGTAGCAGGGCGTAGTGATAATATTAAAATTACCACCCCAGAAGATTTAGATTTAGCAGGCTTTGTACTGCAAAAACAAAATAATGAGAGTGCAACATGATACGAATAGGCCATGGTTTTGACGTGCATAAATTTGGAGGCCAAGGGCCTTTAACTATCTGCGGCGAAAAAATTGATTATCCACAAGGCTTTTTAGCACACTCAGATGGTGATGTAGCTATTCATGCCTTATGTGACGCTATTTTAGGATCATTAGCGCTGGGCGATATTGGTAAGCATTTTCCGGATACGGCCAGTGAATATGAAAATATTGATAGCCGTATTTTACTTCGCCATGTAGTGAACTTAGCCAAGCAACAGGGCTATGTATTGGGCAATGCGGATGTCACCATTGTGGCACAAGCACCAAAAATGCTGCCGCACATTCAAGCGATGCGTGGCAACCTTGCCAGTGATTTAAATGCCGAGCTTTCACAGGTAAATGTAAAAGCTACCACTACCGAAAAACTCGGTTTTGAGGGGCGTAAAGAAGGCATTTCAAGCCATGCTGTGGTCATTATGAGCAAACAAAACGCATGAGCGAATTAAATTATTTATATGGTGCGCCGCTTTCCAAAGCCGACTTTAAAACCACCGCAGAAGACTTTATGGTTGATGAGGATCTCGGTATAGAATTTACCGGCAGTGGTGAACACGTGTGTTTGCAAGTGGTTAAAAAGGGTGAAAACACCCAATATGTTGCCAAGCTGATTGCACAAAAAGCGGGTGTATCGCCACGTGATGTAAGCTATGCCGGTATGAAAGATCGCCATGGAGTATGCTCGCAGTGGTTTAGCGTAAAAGTACCGATTAAAAAGCATATTGATTTTACTGAGCTGAACAGTGAAAGCGTGTTTGTGGTATCGCAGCAGCGCCATGAGCGAAAATTGCGCACTGGTTGCCATAAAGGAAATAGATTTACTATTACCTTGCGCAATGTAACCGAGCCGCTTGATATTTTATGCCGTATAAACGCGGTACGCGCAGGTGTGCCTAATTATTTTGGTGAACAGCGCTTTGGTCGTGATGGGCACAACCTAGTGATGGCCGAAAAAATGTTTGCCGGTGAGCGTATTCGCGATAAAAAGCTGCGAGGCATTATTATTTCTGCTGCGCGTTCACATGTGTTTAATCAAATTGTTAGTTTACGCGTGGCTGAGCATGGGCTTGCTAAAACCATGCACCGCGAAGTATTTATGCTCAGTGGCAGTAATGCATTTTTTGAAGATGCGATAAGTGATGAAAATATTGCACGGCTTGCCTCTGGCGACATTATGATGTCGGCGCCCATGGTGGGCAAAAGTGAAAAAGGCATAACCGAACAAGAAAAAACATGGTTGGCACCGTATCAAGCATGGTGTGATGGCTTAGGGGATTTAGGGCTTAAAAACGAGCGTAGAATGCTGCGTTTAATACCCCAAGAGCTAAGCATAGAAACACTTGATGAACGCACATTAAAACTCAGCTTTGGTTTACCCAAAGGCTGTTTTGCAACGGCTTTACTGCGCGAACTGGTCGATTATACTGATGCCAGCCCTCGCGAGCGAAAAGAAAAGGATACCGCAGATGAAGATTCTATTAAGTAATGATGATGGTGTTAATGCCAAAGGTATTGCTGTTTTATATCAAGCATTAACACAAATTGCTGAGGTAACGCTGGTTGCTCCAGATAGAAATTGTAGTGGTGCTAGTAATTCACTAACGCTAATGAATCCGCTGCGTGCCACAACGCTCGACAACGGTTTTATGTCGGTAAACGGTACACCCACTGATTGTGTGCATTTAGGTGTTAATCAATTAGTGGATGAAAAACCCGATTTGGTTGTTGCTGGTATTAATCATGGCGGTAATTTAGGCGATGATACGCTTTACTCTGGTACAGTTGCTGCGGCGACTGAAGGCCGTCATTTAGGCTTACCAGCAATTGCGGTATCTTTGTGCTCTCATCATGGTGAGCATTTTGAAACAGCGGCAGCCGTTACTGTAAATATTATTAAAGGGCTTGCTTCACATCCGTTGCCCAAAGATCAGATCATTAATATTAATGTTCCCGATATTCCGCTCTCTGAGCTCAAAGGCGTTCAGGTAACTCGTTTAGGGGCTCGTCACAAAGCAGAAACCATGACTAAGCAAACCGATCCATGGGGACGCGATATTTTTTGGTATGGATCGCTAGGGCTTGAAAGCGACGCAGGTGAAGGCACTGACTTTTATGCGGTTAATAATGGCTATGCATCAGTGACCCCGTTAAGCGTTGATATGACCGCCAAAGACAGTATTAAAGCCGTGGGAGAGTGGTTAGCCGAGTTGGAGATTAACCGTGCTGGCTAATTATACTCGCAGTGCACAAGCACTTTCAGACCTTTTACAGCGAGATGGCGTAGAAGATAAAGAGGTTTTAAAAGCGATTGCGCAAATTCCTCGGCATATTTTTATTGATGATGTACTCAAACACAAAGCGTATCAAAATACCGCGCTACCTATAGGACAAGGGCAAACTATTTCTCAGCCTTATATTGTTGCGCGCATGACCGAGCTAATGCGATTAGCCGGTGTGCAACATAAGGTGTTAGAAATAGGCACCGGATCGGGCTATCAAACTGCGGTTTTAGCTAAAACCTTTGATAAGGTATATTCGGTAGAGCGTATTAAAGCTTTGCAATGGCAAGCTAAACGCCGATTACACCAGCTCGATTTGTACAATGTCACCATGAAACATGGCGATGGTTGGCAAGGCTGGCAGTCACAAGCGCCATTTGATGGCATTATCGTGACTGCTGCGGCAACCACCATTCCCCCCGAGTTACTCGCACAACTTGCTGATGGAGGCGTATTACTCGCCCCTATTGGTGAGGAAGAACAAAAATTAACCATGGTTATTCGCCAAGGCGATAACTTTACAGAGCATGTAATTGCGCCAGTAAGATTTGTACCTTTAGTCCCTGGTGATATTGAATAGGAATTCATTTTGAAGTTGTTTACCAAGTTATACGATATGGCGTTAGTGTGGGCTAAACACCGCCATGCAGAACGTTATTTAGCAGGGATGAGCTTTGCCGAGTCGGTTTTCTTCCCAGTTCCACCTGATGTAATGTTAGCGCCTATGTCGCTAGCGCAACCAAGTAAGGCATGGCGATTTGCAAGCTTTGCCACGGTTGCTTCTATGCTTGGCGGCGTACTGGGTTATTTACTTGGATTTTGGTTGTTTGAACCGGTTGTAGAGCCCTTTATTGCGCAAATGCAATGGCAAGATAAATTTAATACGGCGCTTGCATGGTTTAAAGATTATGGCGTTTGGGTGGTATTTATAGCGGGGTTTTCTCCTATTCCTTATAAGGTATTTACCATTGGCGCTGGCGTATTACAAATGGCGTTTTTACCCTTTATTATTGCCTCGGCTATTGGGCGTGGCGCGCGTTTCTTTTTAGTATCTGCTTTAATGAAGTGGGGTGGAGTTAAAATGGAACAAAAATTACGTCAATATATTGAAGTACTTGGCTGGGCAGTGGTTGCTTTAATCGCTGTTGCGTACGTATTATTGCGATAATCGCCATAATGCAACGATGTTAAAACAGAGGGCAAAACACATTGAATAAACAAATACGCTGTTATGTTGCTTTATTTATTAGTGTTTTGCTTTGTGCATGCTCGTCTCGCCATGTTCCTGCTCCTGTAAGTAGTTTAAATAATAATATTAATGACTATCCCTCACGGATTAATATTAACGGTGGCAAGTACACGGTACAAAAAGGCGATACACTTTATTCGATTGCTTTTAGTGCTGGAAAAGATTTCAGAGAACTTGCAAAAAATAATTCAATTCCATCACCTTACACTATTGTTCCTGGTCAGGTTGTATCCCTTTTAGAACCAAGTAGGTCAAGGGTTGCACAAAAAACTTACCAAAATAAGCCCGCTAAAAAGTCATCTAATTTACAAAAAAGTAACAGAAAATTAAAGAAAGAGCTTGATAAGCCGAAAAAACGTAGGTATGTTCAAAAACAAGCTAACCAAAAAATTAGTCAGTCTCAAGGTTCTTCAGCTAAAAAGTTGAATTGGTTTTGGCCTGCTAAAGGTAAAATAACAAAACGCTTTTCTAACAAGGAAAATGGTTACAAAGGCCTACAGATTGCTAATAAAAAGGGTACTGCTGTACTCGCCGCTGCTAAAGGAACGGTAGTTTACGCGGGTAGTGCGCTAAGAGGTTACGGTAATTTAATCATATTGAAACATAATGATGATTACCTAAGTGCTTATGCACATAACTCAACGTTACTTGTGAAAGAAAAGCAAATAGTGAAGGCGGGACAAAAAATAGCAGAAATTGGTAATTCAGAGTCTTCAGTAACGGCACTTCGTTTTGAAATTCGTTATCGAGGAAAAGCTGTTAACCCTGCTAAGTACCTACCCTGAACTGAAGGTGTTGATTGACTGTTCTGGAGAAGGCTCATGGCTAATACAGCAAAAGCTTGTAAAACGACTACAGACCTAAATCATAAAGTTATTGATAGCTTGCTCAGGAGAAGTCTTATGGCTGATGTAGCAAAAGCTGAGAAAACCCCCACTGATGATAAGTTTGACGACTCTAAAATAGAGGAGACAACGAAGTTACTTGATGAAGTGGAAGATGAAGATGTATTTGTAAAAGAAGAAGTCACTAAAAACCTCGATGCCACCCAGTTATACTTAGGCGAGATTGGTTTTTCCCCTCTATTAAGTGCAGAAGAAGAAGTGTTTTTTGCACGAAAATCGCTTAAAGGCTGCGAAGCCTCCCGAAAACGTATGATTGAAAGTAACTTACGCTTAGTTGTAAAAATTGCGCGTAGGTACAACAATCGTGGACTTGCTCTACTTGATTTAATTGAAGAAGGTAACTTAGGGCTGATCCGAGCAGTTGAAAAGTTTGATCCTGAACGGGGTTTTCGATTTTCTACTTATGCCACATGGTGGATACGACAAACCATTGAACGGGCAATAATGAATCAAACCCGTACTATTCGTTTGCCTATTCATGTTGTTAAAGAGCTTAACGTTTATTTACGTACAGCACGTGAGCTAACTCAAAAGCTTGATCATGAGCCAACCGCAGAAGAAATTGCAGAAAGCTTAGACAGACCGGTCGAAGATGTAACAAAAATGCTTCGCCTAAATGAAAAAATAGCGTCTGTAGATATGCCTATTGGTGGCGAGAATGACAGTGCATTGTTAGATGTAATTGCCGACGAAAAAAATGTAGGTCCTGAAGGTGAAGTGCAAAACAATGATATGAATACGCATATTATTGACTGGTTAGGTGAATTGAACCCTAAGCAGCGCGAAGTACTGGCACGTCGGTTTGGTTTACTCGGTTATGAGCCTTCAACGCTTGAAGATGTGGGCCGTGAAATTGGGTTGACCCGCGAGCGAGTTCGCCAAATACAGGTTGAGGCGCTACGTCGGTTAAAAGATATCTTGCAGCAAGAAGGATTAAGTACCGAAAGCTTGTTTGAGCAGTTTGCTTAATCTAAACACACAGTAAAATTAAATACAGCCCGACTTTTTAGTCGGGCTGTTTGCGTTTAAAGCAGTGCTTTTAATTTATAAAGCAGTTCATGCGCCTGACGCGGTGATAGGTTATCGGGATCTATTGCGGTCATTTGTTGCTCAAGTTCACTAGGCTGAATTATTTGCGGTTCACTATCAAACGGTAAAACCTGTTGCTCTGTGGTGACTGTTGTGACACTTTGATGATTTTCAAGCAAGGTTAGCTTTTGTTTAGCTTGGGCAATAACCGCTTTAGGCACACCAGCTAGGGCTGCCACTTGCAAACCAAAACTTTTACTTGCGGCACCATCTAATACCGTGTGCATAAAGGCAATGGTATCGTTGTGTTCAATGGCATCTAGGTGCACATTAACCAGCCCAGGCGTTTGTTCTGCAAGCTCAGTGAGTTCAAAGTAATGGGTTGCGAACAGAGTTTTAGCCGCGATTTTTGAAGCAAGATGATCAGCTGTTGCGTATGCCAGTGATAAACCATCGTAAGTACTGGTTCCTCGGCCTATTTCATCCATTAATACCAATGATTGTGCGGTGGCATTATTTAAAATTGCCGCAGTTTCTGTCATTTCAACCATAAAGGTAGAGCGCCCAGATGCTAAGTCGTCACTGGCGCCAATGCGAGTAAATATTCTATCAATATTACCAATCTTTGCGCTATCGGCAGGAACGTAACAGCCAATATGCGCCATGAGTACTATTAGTGCTGTTTGGCGCATGTAGGTAGATTTACCGCCCATGTTAGGGCCAGTAATTATCAGCATTTTACGCTGGCTATTGAGTTCTACAGGGTTGGCAATAAACGGGTCTTTCATTACTTGCTCAACCACAGGGTGGCGGCCTTGTTTGATGCTGATATTATCGTTATCGCAAAGCTCAGGCTTGGCATAATTAAGTGTTTGGGCACGCTCTGCTAAATTGTTAAGTACATCTAAATCGGCAATTACCGATGCCATTATTTGTAGCTGCTCAATATGCGGCGCTATAAATTCAAATAACTGTTCGTATAGCTGCTTTTCTAGGGCCAGCGCTTTTGATTGGCTGCCGAGAACCTTGTCTTCATGCTCTTTAAGTTCTGGAATTATATAACGTTCATTATTTTTTAACGTTTGACGACGAATATAATCTGCAGGCACTAAGTGCGAGTTAGCGCGGCTCACCTCAATAAAAAAGCCATGCACTCGGTTATAGCCAATTTTAAGTGTACTAATACCTGTGCGTTCACGTTCGCGTTGCTCTAGCTGTTCAAGCACATCGGTGGCACCTTGACTTAAATTACGCCACTCATCAAGTTCGCTGTTATACCCTGGAGCAATAACGCCGCCATCACGAATTAACACCGGTGGGTTATCAATCACTGCACGTTCAAGTAATGCTTGAAGCTCGGGGAGCTCTTTAGAGTGGGCAATAATATGAGAAATACGCGCATCTGTGGCATCGCTTAATAAGTTATGTAGCGGTGCTAATGCTTGAAGCGCACTACGAAGCCGTGTTAAATCACGTGGCCGAGCAGTGTGTAATGCCAAGCGAGCAATTACACGTTCTATATCACCAATATCTCTGAGAGCGTCATGCAGCTCACTGCATAATTGCACATCTAAAATAGCACTAATGGCATTTAGACGAGAATTTAACTCGTCTTTATTACGAATAGGAGTATGAATACGGCGCTTAAGTAATCGTGAGCCCATAGCTGTGGCTGTTTTATCAAGCACTTGGGCAAGGGTATTTTCAAAGCCACCTGATAAATTAACGGTAAGTTCAAGGTTTTTACGGGTGGGCGCATCTAAAATTACCGCGTGTTCATTATGCTCAAGGGTAATTGCACGAATGTGCGGTAATGCAATACGTTGGGTATCTTTTACGTACTGCATTAAACAGCCTGCCGCTACCAAGGCGCTATGTGCTTTATCGACCCCAAAACCGACTAAATCTTTGGTGCCAAACTGCTCGCACAGTAAGTGTTGCGCGGTATCAAGGTCAAACTCCCAATCAGGGCGACGACGCGCTCCCTTAATATGTTCAATTAAATGAGTGTTTTCAAAGTGTTCACTATATAGTAATTCAGCAGGCGCTAAGCGTTGTAGGGTTGAGCTAAATGCTTCATCGGTACTAACTTCAACAACATTGAAGCGCCCAGAGTTGATATCAAGATACGCAACACCGTATTGACCTTTTTTATTTTGCCAAACACTGGTTAGTAAGTTGTCTTGGCGCTCTTGTAGTAAGGCTTCGTCAGAAATAGTACCTGGGGTTACAATACGCACTACTTTGCGTTCAACAGGGCCTTTGCTGGTGGCAGGGTCACCCACTTGTTCACAAATAGCCACCGACTCGCCCATTTGTACTAAGCGGGCTAAGTAGTTTTCTACCGCATGATAAGGCACGCCCGCCATAGGAATAGGATCGCCCCCTGCTTTGCCACGGTGTGTTTGTGAAATATCAAGCAACTGCGCGGCGCGTTTTGCGTCATCAAAAAAGAGTTCGTAAAAATCCCCCATCCGATAAAACAATAAAATATCGCGATGCTCTGATTTTATTTTTAGATACTGCTGCATCATAGGGGTTTGTTGTTTTATAGTGTGCGGTGCATAAAGATCAAACGACATGTATTTACCCAAAGGCTGAATATGGAATTACATCAAGAGATTAAGACACTTGCTGCGCAATTAGGCGCTATTTTAACGGATAAACGCTTATGGATCACTACCGCTGAATCATGTACCGGTGGTGGAGTGAGTTATTCGCTTACCGATACCCCAGGAAGCTCTGCATATATTGATCGTGCATTTGTTACTTATAGCAATAACGCAAAGCATGAATTACTCAATGTAAAGCATGATACCCTCGAGCAATTTGGCGCAGTGAGCGAACAAGCAGTTATTGAGATGGCAGCAGGTGCCTGTAAGGCAGCCAGTGCTGACATTGCCATTGCTATTTCAGGGATTGCAGGGCCCGGTGGCGCTACTGAGGACAAACCGGTAGGGCTTGTGTGGTTTGGGCTACAAATTAACGGTAAACACTGGACGTTTGAACAAGTATTTAATGGTGATAGGGCGCAAGTTAGGCTGCAAGCCATTGTATTTTCTTTAAAAACTATAATAGAGAAGATAAAATAATAAAATTAGCTTGATACTGTGATTTCATACAGTATACTTGTGTGCATTAGCTGGATTTGGAGAAGAAAATGAACGATAACAAACAAAAAGCGTTGGACGCAGCTTTATCACAAATTGAACGTCAATTTGGTAAAGGTTCAATCATGAAATTGGGTGACAATAAGGCGTTAAACATTGACGCTGTATCAACAGGCTCGCTAGGTATTGATATTGCTTTAGGCATAGGCGGCTTGCCAATGGGGCGTATTGTTGAAGTATATGGCCCAGAGTCATCAGGTAAAACAACGCTAACATTACAAGTTATCGCACAAGCTCAAAAAGAAGGTAAAACGTGTGCCTTTGTTGATGCTGAGCATGCTCTTGATCCAGTTTACGCACAAAAGTTAGGCGTTAATATTGATGAGTTACTGGTATCTCAACCAGATACGGGTGAACAAGCACTGGAAATTTGTGACATGTTAGTGCGCTCAAGCGCGGTTGATGTAGTTATTGTCGATTCTGTTGCTGCATTAACACCTAAAGCTGAGATTGAAGGCGACATGGGTGATTCACACATGGGTCTACAAGCACGTTTAATGTCACAAGCACTACGTAAGCTTACAGGTAACATTAAGCGCTCAAACACGCTATGTATTTTCATTAACCAAATCCGTATGAAAATTGGTGTAATGTTTGGTAATCCTGAAACAACAACTGGTGGTAACGCCCTGAAATTTTACGCCTCTGTACGTATTGATATTCGTCGTATTGGCTCGGTAAAAGAAGGTGATGAAGTTGTTGGTAACGAAACGCGTGTTAAAGTTGTGAAGAACAAAGTAGCACCGCCGTTCAAACAAGCTGAATTTATCATTATGTATGGTGAAGGTATTTCTAAGCAGGGCGAGCTAATTGATTTAGGTGTTAAGCATAAAATTGTTGAAAAAGCAGGTGCTTGGTACAGTTACAATGGCAACAAAGTTGGCCAAGGTAAGTCTAATTCAATTAAGTTCCTTAAAGAAAACCCTGAAATTGCAGATGAAATTGAAGGTAAGTTACGTGAAATGCTATTGCTAAAAGCAACAGTTGAGCCAGAAGATGGCGAAGACGTATTAGGTGATGAAGGCGACCTTTAAGCCATTTAGTTTTAAAGCTTGATTTGACCCGAGCTTAAAAAAAGCGCTAACCATTTAGGTTAGCGCTTTTTTATTGTTTGCTATAAAGTGACTTAAAGCCTAATTGTTAGCTTTATAGCTGCCAGTTAACTGACAATGAGTAGTTACGTGGTGCCCCGTAATAACCTTGTGCCCAATAGAGGCTGTTTATGTACTTTTCATCAGTGCTGTTATTAACATTAAAGGTAACACCGACGTTTTGAGTAATTTCGTAGGTGGCCATTAAATCTAATATGCCATAAGCCCCTTGTTTTGTAGTAACCAATGCGTTACCAGCTGGGTCTTTTACTTGCACGCGGCTAGTAGCATCTTGCCAGCGGTAATTAGCACCTAAGGTTAAACCATTAATAAATGGTACTTGATAAGTAGCTGCCATTTTTAATTGGTTTTCGGGGGTGTAATCTTTTACAAGCTCATCACCATCAATGCTTAAATTACTAAAGCTGATGCTAGCACTTAAATCATCTGTTAATCGACCGCTTAGCTCAATTTCGAAACCATCACTGTTGATACCATCTGCAGCATAATAACGCGTATCGCTAGGAAGAGAGTCTGGAAGCGCAATAGCAAGTCCATCTTGCTTAGCATCAAAGTAGGCCAGTGTTACAAATACTTGCTCATCTAAAAGTTGAGCTTTTAGGCCAACCTCAGTACTTTTTCCAATAACCGGAGCCAGTTGTTCAGCGTTAATGTCTAACTCTTTTTGTGGCACAAACGTTTCGGTGTAGCTTGCGTAAGCTGATAACGACTCGGTAAAGTCGTACACAGTGCCAATGTAAGGAATTACCTCTGAGTCATCGCGGGTTTGCACTACACTATAAGCAGTACCTTTCGTTTCCCAATCGGTATAGCGTACGCCTGCCAAAATGCTTAATGGCTCTGCTAGTTTAATACGAGTTGAAACATAGGCCGATCTTTGTGTATTTTGTACATCACTGCCGTTAGGGGCATCAGCAAGCGTTGCCTCTGGTGCAATCCCATCCCAAGTCGCTAAATCAGGCATCGCAGGGAAACCATTTCCTGTGCTGTAGTCATAAAGCGATTGGTCATTAAAGTCCATGTTTGCTTGACTAATACCAAATGATAAGTCGTGCTCTAATGAAAACAACTCAAACTTACCGCTGGCATATAAATCAAACAAATCTTGCGTGTCTTTGTAATCATAACGACTCGCATAGCCGGTTAAACCTAAACCAGTTTCTTTATCTGGGGTACCATATACATAAAACAACTCAGAATTTTGTTCATTTTTTATATGGGCATAACGGGCTTTAGCAACCCAAGTCGCTGATAAGTTTTGCTCAAGTGTTACATAGATACGTTCAGCGCTATTATCCCAATACGACCAATCTGCAGCTGTACTAGTCGATTCATCATAATCAGTTGGTGAACCATCAGTGTAATAAAGGGGTAATGCGCCCCACAATGGGCTGTCAGCATCTTTTTGTTGGTTTACGTAGTTAATGCTCAGTAACGTATCGTCAGCTAGCTTTCCTTCATAGGCAAGGTAGGCAATAGTTTTATCGGTTTCGTAACGATCTAAATATGACTCTTTATCTTGCTTGGAAAATACAGCGCGAACAGCGTGTTCATCGTTAATCGGTGCAGAAACATCTATATCTACACGCTTGTTATTCCACGAACCATAAGAAGCAGAAGCATGAGCTTGTGTTGTGTAGGTTGGTTTTTTTAGCACCATGTTTACAGTAGCCGATGGGTTACCCGCACCGGTCATCATGCCATTGGCACCACGTACAATTTCAACACGGTCGTAAATTGCAGTATCAAGTGTCCCTTGAATTGAACCAGAGGTTTGCGGAGTGCCTAAGCCATCAATTAAAAAGTTAGTTATCTCAAAACCACGGGCTTTAAAGTATGTACGATCGGTTTCTATTTGCTCTACTGTTACGCCTGGTGTGCTTTCTAGTACCGCATTAATATCATCAAGTGAAAAATCATCCATCAACGCGCGTGAAACAACGGAAATTGATTGCGGGGTTTCTTTAATTGTTAAACCTAGCTTAGTTGCAGACTGCGCTTCTTCGGTAATATAGTTTTTATGGTGTTGCCCATAAACGGCAATTTTTTCTAAAGGCAGGTTGTCTTGCGTGTCATTTGCAACAGCATGACCAGATAAAACTAGTGAAGTAAGTAGACTCAGTTTAAATGCAGAGTTTTTTTGTTTGTGCAGCATCTTGTTTCCCATAAGATTAAATTTGGCTGGTAATTTAATCTAAATGAGAGTGATTTGCAATTGCGTTATTGTAATATTTTACACGTCATCAATGTTATTTTAAAAAAGTGTACAGGTGTATTTACTATGGAAACAAAAAAGCGGCCGAAGCCGCTCAGGAAGTATTTTAATTGGTTAGGAAATTAAAACGCATATTTAACAGAAAACTGTAAGCGATCCATATCGCCGTCTACGCCACTTTCAAGCTCACGTTCTGCATGTTTAAATTCAGCACCAAAGGTTAGACGTTTAACCGGTGAGTATAAAATATTTGCACTGTAGCTTTGGCTTGATTCTGTAGGATCGCCATACATTGCTAGTAGGTTTTCATCGTTATCAGCAGATAAGAACGAATATAGGAAAGTAGAGCGCCACTGACTGTTCCACTTATGTTGATACGCAATAAAACCAGATGTTGAATCAATCGCATCTAAATCATCACCATTAAGAACCGCCCCACGTGCTACGTTTAGACCCACATAACGACCTAACCCTTTACCTTGGGTAAGCATAAATTTTAGATTGTCTTGGCCAAGCTTCACCATACCCGATGCACTAACACCAAATGAGGTTTCATCGGCATCAACACCACCTACTTTGTAGGTCAGTTGACGAGCAAGGGCTGCTACTACAAAGTTACCCCAATCCGCTTTGTGAGTATAGCGTGCGGTAAAGTCAGGTAATGATGCATCATCAGTCACTGCCATGCCACCACCGGCTGTAGTTATTGTGCTTTCAGGGTTCTCTAAAGAGAAAGACCATGCACCGGTAGTGTATTTAATTTGAGATTGGCGAACGAACACTGTGCCTTCTGCTGGGCCAACAAAATCAAGCGCTTCTGGTAATGCACCAACGTTTTGAAAGTTTGACCATGTTTGACCAAATAACCAACCATCGTATGAAATAAATGCATGGCGAATACGCGGAGAATATGAATTAGACACACGCTCGTTGCCACCTGGGGCAGAAGCTAAAAAATCTAGCTCTATTTTAGTTTTAACCGTTTTACCGTTATCTAGTAATGTAGCAGTTCCAAAATTGAAACGTGACTCACGAGCGTGCATATCAAATACTGCGTCTGAACTATCATCGCTACCAACGGTTAATGTACTTGGTACATAAAAGTCACGGCCAACACTACTGCCAGCAGGAGCGCCTGCTGAGTAGTCACTCCACATTGCGTCGAGTTTAATGTATCCACCATAGGTGAACTCTGTATCACCTATTTTTGCAGCTGTTGCAGCATATGCTGTGCTAGAAAGTGCACATAGTACAGCAGTCGCTGCCAGTGTTTTAATTGGAGTTAATTTCATTGTTGTGTCCTTTTATAGGCTACTTGTTGTATGTTTTATTATGATATGTATTAATGTGTGTTACTTATATAGTACTAACAGATTGAATTTATTGCCTTTAATTTAATTTGTTAGTAAATACGAGTTATTAATAAACAATCAAAGTTTTTATATATTTAAGCTACTGTTGTATATGTGCACAATTTACTCAATCAACTATTAGTCTATTAGACTAAGGTTTAATAATTATTGAGGGCCCACATACTTTTATTTAATAGTATGTTTTTTATGTAAATAGGGTATAGCCATGAGGATTATAGATAAGATATTGGGGTCTGTTGACCTTTGCGGATTAAAATTTGTTCAAACTAGGGGCGATTAAATCATGGCGCGAGGTTTGTAACCTAGTGGGCTCGATAACTGCTCCTGCGTTATTCTACTGGCTTACATCCATGTAAGAATAAGTAAAAACCGAGCAAAGCTTCCGCGTCCTGCTTACGCCCCTTACCTACATCCATGTAGGCAACAAAGAGTAAATCGCCCCTAGGCAGAACCCATCGGGCAGCGCCTGTTTGGCATTGATGCTGCGTTATCGCCTATTTATGGGGAATAACCACACCACATAGGCTCTGCCTTGCCTAAATACCAAACAGACTGTTGCAAATTTAACCTTGAAAGGTCAACAGACCCTAGTTATTTGAACCCAGATACAACTAATGTCTAATATTTAATAGTGCACTGCTGAGTAATCCTTGATGAAAAGCCTAAGGCAAGTAATATAAATTGGAGACTAATATGTCACAAAGTATCTATCCAGTTCCTGCACATATAAAAAACGCAGCGCTCGTCGATAATGAAAAATATAATACGATGTATAAACAGTCTATTGAAGACCCTGAAGGGTTTTGGGCTGAGCACGGTAAGCGTCTTGACTGGTTTACTCCATATTCAAAAGTAAAAAACACTTCATTTGATAAAGGCCATATCAATATTAAATGGTATGAAGATGGCTATCTTAATGCCTCTTATAACTGTATTGATCGTCACTTAAAAACAAAAGCAGATAAAGTAGCGTTAATTTGGGAAGGTGATGATCCTACACAAAGCGAAAATATTACCTATCAACAGCTACATGATGAAGTGGCAAAATTTGCTAATGGTTTAAAAAAATTAGGTGTTAAAAAAGGTGACCGTGTAGCCATTTACATGCCAATGAGCCCACAAGCTATATACGCAATGCAAGCTTGTGCCCGCATAGGTGCTATTCATTCAGTTATATTTGGTGGCTTTTCACCATCTGCTATTGCAGATCGTATTAATGATTCGGGTGCCAAAGTGGTGATCACGTCAGATGAAGGCCGACGTGCAGGTAATTGTGTGCCGCTAAAAGCTAATGTAGATGAAGCCGTATTACAAGATTCAGTCACCACTGTTGAGCATGTAGTGGTACATAAACTAACTTCAGGCGATGTTGATTGGCACGACCATGATATTTGGTGGCATGACTTAGTTGCAGATCAAATGCCAGAGTGCGAACCTGAACACATGAATGCTGAAGACCCGCTGTTTATTTTATATACCTCAGGTTCTACAGGTCAGCCTAAAGGTGTGGTACACACCACTGGTGGCTATTTAGTGTATTCATCTATGACCCACGAATACATTTTTGATTTAAAAGACGATGATATTTTTTGGTGTAGTGCTGATGTAGGCTGGATCACAGGTCACAGTTATATTGCTTACGGGCCGCTCGTTAATGGGTGTACGCAAGTGGTATTTGAAGGTGTACCGACTTACCCAACAGCTGGTCGTATGGGTGAAGTGGTTGATAAACATAACGTGACAATTTTATACACAGCACCTACTGCCATTCGCGCATTGATGGCTAAAGGCGAAGAGCCGATTGCAAGTTCACATCGTGACAGCTTACGTATTTTAGGTTCTGTGGGTGAGCCAATCAATCCAGAAGCGTGGACCTGGTACTATGAAAAAATTGGTAAGTCGAATTGTCCTATTGTAGATACGTGGTGGCAAACCGAAACTGGTGGCATCATGATTGCGCCATTACCAGGTGCAACCGATATGAAACCAGGCTCTGCAACCCGTCCATTCTTTGGCATTGCCCCGGCGTTATTTGATGCTGAAGGTAATACATTAGAAGGTGCGGTTGACGGTAACCTTGTCATTCTAGATAGCTGGCCTTCACAAGCACGAACCGTGTATGGCGACCATGAGCGCTTTGAACAAACCTACTTTAGCGCTTACCCTGGTGTGTACTTTACTGGCGACGGTTGCCGTCGCGATGAAGACGGTGATTATTGGATCACAGGACGCGTTGATGATGTACTCAATGTGTCTGGGCATCGTTTAGGTACTGCTGAAATTGAAAGTGCCTTAGTTGCTCATGAAGCTGTAGCTGAAGCGGCAGTAGTAGGTTACCCACATGACATTAAAGGCCAAGGTATCTACGTTTACATAACTCCCAATGAAGGGGTTACGGTGAGTGATGAGCTAACTAAAGAGATCCGAAATTGGGTTCGTAAAGAGCTAAGCCCAATAGCATCACCAGATATGATTCAGTGGTCGCCAGGTCTACCAAAAACACGTTCTGGTAAAATTATGCGTCGTATTTTACGTAAAATCGCGGCAAATGAGCATCAACAGCTGGGCGATACTTCAACACTTGCGGATCCGTCTGTGGTTGATGAGTTAGTAGAAAATCGATTAAATCGTTAATTTCGCGTTAAAAGCTTGATTAGAAGTTGATTCTAAACGTAGTATATCGGCTGTTGTCTATTGGATAGCGGCCGAATTTTTGGGAGTGAACAATGAGTCAGTTTTTAATAGCGGACGATCATCCGTTATTTCGTGAAGCACTAAAAGGCGCTTTGAGTGCAAAGTTTGCGGGTTTAGAAGTATTTGAATCAGCAGATTTTGACAGCACACTGCAGGTGTTAAGCGAACAAGAAGACCTTGATATATTACTACTAGATTTACACATGCCAGGTAACGGTGACTTATACGGCTTGATCCGTATACGTGAAGATTACCCAAGCTTACCTATTGCGGTGGTTTCGGGTAGTGAAGATGTAAATATTGTTTCGAAAGTTATGGGTTATGGCGCTATGGGGTTTATTCCTAAATCATCTTCATCTGATGATATTGCCAACGCAATTAACCAAATACTCGAAGGCGATACTTGGCTGCCAACTGAACTAAAAAGTAAAGTGGCTGAAATCGAAGGCGCAGATAGAGAAATTGCGGCACAAGTGGCATCACTTACTCCACAGCAATATCGCGTATTACAATACTTGCACGAAGGTCTACTGAATAAACAAATAGCCTACGAACTCCACATTTCAGAAGCCACAGTCAAAGCACACATCACTGCCATATTTAGAAAACTTGGTGTTTATAACCGCACCCAAGCTGTTTTAATTGCTGCAAAACTACAACTAGAACCGATAGAGCAAGCCCAAGCAGACTAAATTAGAGGCGAGAGCCTCTTTTTTGCAACCCCATCACAACAAACCCCTCAATTATTACCATGACATAACAAGTCATTCATCTTTATTACATGACCTGCTCAAAAAATAATGCTAGGTTACGGGCATTTTGTAATTAAGAGAGCATGGTATGTCAGACTCAATAGACTCACCACACACATCCCAAGATGAAAATCAGGTCGCAAAGGGCGGCTGGTTTAATCGATTTTTAGCCACGGTAGAATTTTTAGGGAACATGCTTCCCCATCCAATTACCTTATTCGCGATGTTTTGTATTGCCATTATTTTATTTAGTGGCGTTGCCGATTGGTTTGGACTCAGTGCTATCGATCCTCGCCCTGAGGGTTCTGCCGGGCGCGATCCCGATGGTGTAATTGAAGTGGTTAGCCTACTCAGTGCTGAGGGCTTACAGCGTATTGTAACGGGCTTGGTGACCAACTTTACCAGCTTTGCGCCACTGGGTACGGTGCTAGTAGCGCTATTAGGTGTGAGTGTTGCAGAGCATTCAGGACTATTGTCTGCAGCAATGCGTGGCATGGTTATGGGGGCATCTAAACGTTTAGTAACCTTCATGGTGGTTTTCGCTGCTATTTTATCAAACACAGCATCTGAGCTGGGTTATGTAGTATTGATCCCCCTAGCGGCAATGATATTTCATAGTTTAGGTCGTCATCCACTTGCAGGTCTTGCTGCCGCGTTTGCTGGTGTATCGGGTGGCTATAGCGCTAATTTATTACTGGGTACTATCGATCCGTTATTAGCGGGTATTACGACGCCTGCAGCACAAATGATTGACCCAACTTACCAAGTAGGCGCTGAAGCAAACTGGTATTTTATGATGATTTCGGTGTTGCTAATTGCTGTTTTAGGTACGCTTGTTACTGAGAAAATTGTTGAGCCACGTTTAGGTAAATATAACCCAGATGAAGCCAGCGAAGATTTAGCTCAAAATAATATTGCCGGTTTAACTGACAAAGAAAAATCAGGTTTAAAATGGGCTGGAGTTTCATTACTTGTTGTTTCGTTGTTACTCGCTTGGACTATTGTTCCAGCAGACGGTATTTTACGTAACCCTGAAACAGGTCTAGTTGCTCACTCTCCGTTTTTAAAAGGGATTGTTGTTTTTATTTTTGTCACCTTTGGTATTCCGGGTTTTGTGTATGGTCGCGTGGTTGGCACCATGAAAAATGATAAAGACGTGATCAATGCCATGAGCAAGAGTATGAGCTCTATGGGCATGTACATTGTATTGGTGTTTTTTGCTGCACAGTTTGTGGCATTTTTTAAATGGACTAACTTAGGCACCATTTTAGCGATTAACGGTGCCGCGTTACTACAAGCTCTTAGCTTAACTGGGCCGGAAGTATTTGTACTGTTTATTTTGATGTGTGCTTTAGTTAACTTAACTTTAGGCTCATCGTCAGCGCAGTGGGCAGTAACAGCACCTATCTTTGTTCCTATGCTAATGCTTATAGGTTATGCACCCGAGACAATTCAAGCGGCTTATCGTATTGGTGATTCAGTAACTAACTTAATTACCCCGATGATGAGTTACTTTGGTTTAATTCTCGCGGTTGCCACTAAATACAAAAAAGACATGGGAATAGGTACTTTGGTAGCCACTATGTTGCCATACAGCTTAATCTTCTTTGTTGGCTGGGTGGTACTGTTTTACTTATGGGTATTTGTTTTAGGTATGCCAGTAGGTCCTGGGGCACCAACGTATTACACACCCTAATTAAGTAAGGTTTAATATTTACTTATAAAAAATGCCAGCTTAGTCGCTGGCATTTTTAATTTTAATATAAAACTAATTATGAAAACACCACGGTTTTATTGCCATTAATAAGCAGCTTATGTTCTGATGCCAGTTGCAGTGCTTTACAAAACACCGTTTTCTCAACATCTTTACCCATTTTAGCCATCATCTCAGCTGTATTCGCATGGGTCACACTCGACACGTCTTGTAAAATAATAGGGCCTTCGTCTAGCTCATTATTAACAAAGTGAGCTGTGGCACCAATAATTTTCACACCACGTTCAAACGCCTGATGATACGGCTTTGCACCAATAAAAGCAGGTAAAAATGAGTGATGAATATTAATGATTTTACCCTCAAAACGACCCACAAATTCAGGGCTCAAAATACGCATGTATTTAGCTAGGCCAATAATGTCAGGGTTATAGCTGGCAATTAAGTCACCGACTTTTTCGTCGTGCTCACTGCGCGTAAGTCCTTCATGAGAAACCACATGAAAAGGAACATCAAACCCTTTCACTAGAGGCTCTAGAGTAGGGTAGTTGGCGATAACGGCGAGTATCTCAATGTTTAAGGCTTGTTCAAATTGCTTAAGTAACATGCCGCCCAAACAATGAGCTTCTTTTGTGGCTAATAGTACCACTTTGGTTTTTTCTTCACCGTGCAGTGCCACTTTTGCGCCAGCTGGTAATACGCCGCGCAGTTGTGACAAAAACTCAGCATGTGGTTCGCCAGTAAGCTCTGTGCGCATAAAAAAGCGCTGTGCATCTTTATCAACAAATTCATTATTACGAATAATATTTAAATTATGCTCATTACACAGTCCGGTAATTTTGGCGATTAAGCCTATATCGTCTGCGCATTGGGTGGTTAGTATATAACTCATTTTCCTCATTCTTACCCAGTGGTTAGTTGTTTCATTATTTGCGTTTTAACTCAGAAAGCAAGACCTTTGTTTGATACCCAACGTTTAATTTATATTAAAGCTAAAATAGCGTTATTCAGGTTAATTTAGCTTTAAGTAAATTTAATAAAATGTGTACTAGTAGGGTTTGTAATAATGAGATAAATCAGTTGTTTATTACTAGCTGTATACCATTGTCTAATTATAAAGTGGCTTTTAATGTGTTTTACTAACATACGAGTATATTAAATTGCGAAACAACGCTATTTGTGCTTAATTTGTATACAATTGTGGCGTTGTTGTCAGTAATATAAACAATGGAAACGTAGTTGTTAAGCTAATGAAAAGTAAAAGCTTAATGGCTGATAATGTTAATTGGAGAAATAATGGGTAATTTAAGCTTAAAAAACAAATTGCTACTGTTGGCTGTTTTACCATTGATTGTATTACTAATCAGTTTTATGGCAGGTTCTTATTATTTAGAGATGCAAAATCAACAGCAAAACTTTAATGAGTTTAAAACTAAATTAATTGTTGATAAACAAACTTTGCTAAGAACAGAAATAGAAATCGGCTCTAAAGTAGTGCAATACCAATTAGCACAAGGAAATGAGCAAGACGCTAAAGATGCGTTGAGAGATTTAACCTTTGGTGAAGATGGTTACTACTTTATTTATGATACCAATGGTATTAGTGTTTTTCATGCCTTATTGGGTGATGCAATAGAAGGTCAAAATAAAATAGGCATGACCGACCCAAACGGTAAAAAAATAGTGGTTGGCTTACTTGAGCAAGCGCAAAAAGGCGGTGGCTCGTTCACCTATCATTTTCAAAAGCCCAACACCACCGGCTTAGTCGAAAAAATTGGTTATGCAGCCATGATCCCAGGTACTAATTGGATGATAGGTACTGGCACATATATGGATGATATTGAAGCCGAACTGGTAAAGTATCAAGCAACCATGGAGCGCCATTTAAGCGAAAAAATGACCACTTTGGTTTTAATATCACTTCTGCTTCTTGGTTTAGCTGCAGCAGGTGCGTTGTACGCTTCTAACAATATGCTAAAACCAATTAAACGTATGGTGCAAAGCTTAGATGATATTGCCAAAGGGGAGGGAGATTTAACCCGACGCCTAGAAATAGATACCCATGATGAAATTGGTCAGTTAGGTGAATCTTTCAATGTATTTGTGAGCAAGCTACACAGCATTATTGCCGGTGTGGTTGATGTAACAAGTGACGTTAAAACAGCCTCTTCAGATATTAATACACAAACATTACTCATAGAAGACAAACTATTAAAGCATAACCATGAAACCGATTTAGTGGCAACTGCGATTACTGAAATGTCGGCAACATCGCATGAAGTTGCGCAAAATACCACACAAGTTGCAGTGTCAACGCAGGCAGCAACAAAAGAAGTGGCCAACGCGCAAGATTGTGTGGATGTTTCACTGAGCGAAGTATCAAGTTTAATGGGCGAAATTAATCAAGCCGCAGAGCAGGTTAATTCGTTAAGTGAGCAATCTAAAAAAATTAACAGCGTATTGAGTGTAATTGGTGGTATTGCTGAACAAACAAACTTATTAGCATTAAATGCGGCAATTGAAGCGGCACGCGCAGGTGAGCAAGGTCGTGGTTTTGCGGTGGTAGCTGATGAAGTTAGAAGCTTAGCGAGTAGAACCCAAGACAGCACATTAGAAATTAACGAAATGCTAAGCGAGTTACATAATTTAGTGACGGCAGCAGTTGATGCTATGCATGCGAGTCAACAAAGCTGTAATCGTTCAGTTGAGTCTTCACGGGCTATATCAGAAAGCTTAGGTGCTGTAACCACGTCCGTGACCACCATTAATGATATGAGTACGCAAATTGCTACAGCAGCAACAGAGCAAAGCAGTGTAACAGAAGAAATTAACCGCAATGTGTATGCGATTCAAGAAATAGTTAACGAGTTAACACAGTCGAGTAAAACGACTTCGTCAGTAAGTAAGCACCTAGCTGGGCGAGGTGAAAACTTGGGTGACTTAGTAGGACAATTTAAAATATAGCGCGATTTAAAATACTAACTACACTAAGCCGTAACATTATTTGTTACGGCTTTTTTATTGGTTAGCGTTGAGTGGGTGATAGCAGCTATAAATATCTAACGACACAGAGATTTTTTAATATTTTTGGTCGTGTCTAATGTACACTATTAGCTATTCTTATTAATAAGTGCTTACTTATTACAGTAAATTTATAGTGAAAGACTATTTTAGGGTTTTAAAATGATAGAGTATCCGGTTGATCAGTTACCACAACTCATAAACGACTTATTGCAGTGTGATACCACAGAGCGTAAAAATAAATTACTGATAGATGCTCAACAAACCTTATCAACCGAACACTTATCTTTATTATTTGAAGCTATTCCTAAAGAGCAGCGCCTTGAAATTTGGCACTTATTAGATGAAGACACACAACACGAAATTTTCGTTAACTTAAGTGAAGATAGCTGTTTATGGTTACTGCAAACCCTAGATGACAGTGACGGTTTTAAATTATTAGACGAAGTTAACGTTGAAGAGCTGCTTGAATTAGAAGAAGTGATCCCGCAGCGCTTTACTGATTATGCAAAAAAACAGCTTGATGAAGCGCAAACTAAACAATACGAACTGGCGCAACAATATACACCTGAGCAACTAGGTCACTGGATTGGCTTTGACTTTTTAAAGGTGTCAGACAAGCTCACTGCGGGTGGCGCTAAAAAGCTGTTACATAAAGGGTTACCGCAGTACAGCGAAGTGATTTATTTAGTGAGCCGCAAAGGCAGCTTAATTGGTGAAGTAGCAGTTAACGACCTAATAAAAGCGCATGATAATCAAAGCTTAGTCACCTTAACTAATCATGATTTTACCTCATTGCATGCAGACCACGATTTATATGAAGCCGCCGAGGTGGTTATTCACAGCGAGCAAATGGCCATGCCCGTAGTTAATGCCGAAAACAAACTAATAGGGCGTTTAACCATTGCATCAGCTTACGAGTTACGTCAAGAAATTGCTGACGAAGCCACAGCAAAAGCCGGTGGTTTACGTGAAGACGAAGACCTATTTGCCAGTGTTCGCAAAAGTGCTAAAAACCGTGGTATTTGGTTAGGCATCAACTTAGCAACCGCATTTTTAGCCTCATGGTTTATAGGCTTATTTGGCGCCACTATAGAACAAGTGGTGGCACTTGCGGTATTAATGCCTGTAGTGGCGTCAATGGGTGGAATTGCCGGTAGTCAAACCTTAACAGTTATAGTGCGCGGTCTTGCGCTTGGTCAGGTTACCGACTCAAACCGTAACGCTCTACTTAAAAAAGAACTGCGTGTAGGGGCGGTAAATGGCTTGGTGTGGGCTTTAGTAATTGGTTTGCTAACGTATCTATGGTTTAACGATATTATGCTTAGTATAACCATTACCGTGGCAATACTGCTTAATTTAGTGGCTGCGTCGTTGGCGGGCGTAGTGATCCCGTCTATTTTAGATAAAATGAAAATTGACCCTGCATTATCAGGCTCAGTGATTTTAACCACAGTGACTGATATTGTCGGCTTTGTGACCTTTTTAGGGTTAGGTAGTTTGTTATTACTCTAATTTTTAAGCTAAACGCCACCCCCATGAAGTGGCGTTTAATATATATAGCGTCATGAAAAGGCCTTTAATTTAAACTTTAAACAATCGTACTTATTTTATTTCTACCTTCTGTTTTTGCTCGGTATAAAGCCGTGTCTGCGGCATACAATAGCGCCTCGTAGGTGCGGTACTGGTTATTATTTTCACTGGCAATTCCTTGGCTTACCGTAATTTTAACCTCTGGTGGCAAACCTATGTCGGTAAAGCTCATTTGTGCAATTTGTTGTTGTATATGATTGGCCACAACCGTGGCGGTTTTTATATCGCAACGGGGTAAAATAATGGCAAACTCTTCACCGCCATACCTAGCAGCTAAACACTCTCTAGATGGAATGCACTGCAATAGCATTTTTGCTATTTTCTGTAAGCATTTATCGCCTTTAATATGCCCATAGGTATCGTTGAATTTTTTAAAGTGGTCAACATCAATTAATATACTGGTTAAAGGTTGTTGGCTTTGAATACTCTCTTGCCAGTATTTTTTTAACGACTCATCTAAAGCTAATCGGTTAGCAAGCCCAGTTAAATGATCGGTTGAGGCCTGTATTTTTAAACGGTTATACATGGCTTTATGAGTACTAAGATCGTGAAGTATGCACACGTACAACTTTTGCGCCGATGCGAGACTTTTTGGCATGCTTGATATTGATAAGTCAGCTTCAATCATATCGCCATTGGCTTTGTTTATAGTAACTTCATTTGGGCCAATGCTAAGAGGGGTGTCCTTAATACCAATCCAATTTAATAAGGTCTGTTTATATTTATCAAGGTCTGCACCGTGTAAAAACGACAGTAAATTTTCGCCTATCAGAGATTGCTGAGAGTAACCTAATAGCTGTGCTGCCTTTGGATTTGCAAACTCAAAACCACCCTGTTCATTCAGTACAAAAATACCTTCGGCGGTGCCATTAAATAACTCAATTAATGCATCAAATTGAGTATGCGAAAAAGGGGGTAATAAAGCGCTATCGAAGGGCAATGCTTTATCGTTATTAGTTGCTGCAGTCTCTTTATTGTTAATTTGTTTCGACACGTTTTAGCCTTAGCATGGTACAGACGTTTTTGATGCCTACAAATTTACTTAAAAAAGTACAATTAAACCTTTCGGTAACCTTCTGTTTTTAACTGTTTGATATTTAATGGTAAAAAATTATGATTGCACAGGTTTTAACTAACCTGTGCAAGGTGGAAATCAATGATTAAACGTTGTTAATTAAAGTTCTTTTTCATTTTTAACTTGAGGATCGGCGCTTAAGCCTAGCTCACGCAAGTCAAAGCTTGCTTGTTTTATTGTCGGTTCTTGCGTTAATTGCTGCACTAGCTGCTGAATATTATTAGTGGCTGTGGTTACAACAACAATATCGCCTACGCGGTGTTTTAGCTGTAAGTTATAACGGCTTGCCAGTTGGCTAAAGTTGGCTTGCGTTGTTAATTGCAGTAACACTTCGCCGGTCAGCTTTAGGCCATTACCGCTTTGGCTATCAGTTATGCTATCCCCAAGTTGTAAGCTATTTGCGTTATTGGTTTGGCTCGTTAAGCTGGCTATAATTGCAGCGCCTGGCTTTACAGCTGTGTTTTTAGTTTGTGCTTGCGCTAATGAAAGAGTACTTACAATAAAAGTGAGTACTAACATAACAATCGTTGTTTTCATAAAAATTCCTTTATTAGTGGCCGTAAAAACGCAAAGACCAAGATAGCAGCGTGCCATCTACATTATTATTCGTGTCGTTCATGCTCAGTAAGCCTGCCTGCTCATTGTAAAGTAGGGTTTGGCTAGTGCCATTGTCGGTATCAATTAAGCGAATTTGCCATTGCCCTGACGCCGATTCACCATAAAAATGCTGGCTCAACAATAGGGCATTTTGTACGGGGGTACCGGTGGCATTTATTAACCCTGTGCGCGGGCTTAATAGCACACTGCGAGTTCCAGATGGTGAAATAAGCTCAATGGCTAGGTCACGCATACGAGTATGATCAATCGATAGCTTTAACTGTACAGCTTCAATGGTTAGATTATCAGTGATGGCTAGCGTATCTTGCACACCATTTACGTTAGCATCGGGTATTGTTAGCTCTGTGTTAGCGGTATGCCAATCAGATACCTGTAATGTGGGTAATAACGCAGTAGTTTGTTGAGCCATTGCAACAGCAGCGTCAACATCAATTGCGCCTAAGCCATAAAAGGGATGAACGTTGTATCCTGCCGCATTTTGTTGCCAACCAGGAATGGCGTTGTAGCTGACTGCATCACCATTTGCATCTGTAAAATTAATATCAACACCGGCATTGCTGCCATCGAGTTTACGTGCTGTTGTGGCGAGAATATGCTTAATGGTTCTGGCATCAAGTTGCGGGTTAGCCGACATAACAAGCGCTATTGCACCCGATGTATTGGCAGCTGCTGCAGAAGTGCCATACATGGCAGCGGTGGCATCGCAGTGGCTATCTAACCCGGTGTTTTGCAGGGGGATGTCTATTGTGCTGTTAATGGTATTAAAACCGGCAGCGCAGCCACTCATATCTGTGGTAACAATACCTGCTTGGCTTTGAGCGTTTTCACCACCGGGTGCGGTTAAAAATACATTAGCGCCAACAGAAGAATACGATGCTAATTTACCGTTTGCGTTGTAGGCCGACACCAGCATATTCCAAAAACTGGCGTTATCGGTACTTAAATTAGCGTTATGAAATGGCAAGCCCGCGTTATTAAATGGTTGTTGCTGCTCATACGGAAATACTTGAAATGGCGTATCGCCAAAAAAAGTAGTGTATTGGTAAAACGCGTTACCCGCTGACTTTACAAATAATGCACCTAAGCCGTTGTTACTGTTTAAGCTTACTTGCTGCATTACGCGCTCTTTTAATTGCAGGCTAAGAGTATGCTCTTCTGCATCAACGTTTTTAAATAATGCCGGCTTACTGCTGTAGCTTTGATTGTAAACGCGAGAGTTTGCAGAGCCCGTTAATGGCATACCATGCGATTGTAGCCAGCTACTCATTGTTTGCGCATCAAGATAATTAAACCCAACAAGGTCTGCATTAGGTGCAACACCACGACCGCCAATATTATTATTTTCTTGTGCGGCGATAATGCCAGCCACTGCCGTACCATGACCGGTGTTATCGGTTGGGGTTGCAGTGCCGGTTAACAAATTAAGTGAGCCTGTAGTGACATTATTAACTAAATCAGGGTGACTTAGTTCTATGCCGCTGTCTATTACGGTAACGGTAACGCCATCCCCTTTAATACCTTGCATATCGGTATTGAGTAAATTTAAATCTTCGCCCGTAACCGTGTTTGTAGTAAGGCCATTGTGGCCGCTGTTATTTAAATGCCATTGGTAAGGTGTAAGAGGGTCGCTATTGGTTAAGTGATCCGCAGCGAGGCTGCTAAATGCACCAAGTAGGCAGCAACTTAGCAGGGTTTTTTTAATATACATAAATAATACAATCCTTATTTTTATGTTTTTGATATATAAATCAAATTGTTATTAGATTGTTTCGTATATTAAATTATTAAGCAATTGAAAGTTGAGGTTTTTATTATAGATTAGTAATAAAGGATGGTTATTAATAATGCTGCTTGGTATGTGTTAGCGTTAAAGTGTTTGGCTTATAAAAAAATTGCACAGGAGTAAATCAGTCCGTGCAATTTAAAAATTAATAATTAATCGTTGTTAATTAGTTTTTGTCTCTATTTATAACTTGTGGGTCGACACTTTCATAGGCTTTGCCATTGCACTCAACGTTAAATACTAAACAGGCAGTACCTGGGTTTTCATCGGTATCGATAATGGTAATTGTGCGGCCGCTATCACTTACCTTAAAGCTAAAATCTTGAGCGCAAGGTGTTTCTTTATCGACATCAGTAATAGTAGCGCCGGTGAATAAAAAACCTTTAGCAAGCGTGGCTTCATCTAAACTATAAACGCCCGCCGTTTCGGTTCTGACAACTCCGCCGCCTGTCACTTCCTTGCCATCTATAAAGTATGTAAAGTTAGCTTTGTCGTCATTGCCTAGTACAATCTTAACTGTAAATTGAATTTGTTCTTGAGTGTTATTCATATTATTTCCTTTGTGTTTATGGTTATAGTTGAAAGTTGTTAATGCCTAATTTTACTAGGCGTGCTTTTATCTGGGGGATTTCGTTGGCACGGTTTAAGCAAGTGTATGTTCGAACTAGCGGGTGCGTTACATGAATACTTTGGTTTACTTTTACTGTTTGAGTAATAGCTTTAAGCGCATTTAAGCAAAATTGTTCTTGCTGAACAGTATTCTCAGCTAATTTTGCTTTAAATAGATTTATATTAGTTAACTTTAAATTATCACCACTCTTCGCTTTATTACTTATGTACTGTTGATAGTTTACATCGTCCTCAAGTGCTTTTAATAGCTCATGGGCTTTTTGTGGTAACTGCCTATCAATAAAGTATTGTATGAGATTTAATTGCGTATTAATTGTAGGTTTTCTTGTAAAGCTTTGATTTTTCTGAAATATATTGATTTCAAAAACATGTCTATCAACATTTTTTTCTGTTGAAAGTATTAACTGGTGGGCTAAAAACTCATAATAAGCTAGTTGAAACTCTTTATTTTTTGGGTCTTGTAATCGGGCATTACTAATTGCCTTTGTGGCTTGTTGTGCTTTTTTATAAGCTAATAGCTTATTAGGTAAATAACTTAAAAGGTAACTTTGTTGCACTAGTATATTTGCTGACATATAAAGAAGGCTTGCGTCATCGGGATAGTAAACAATCATTTTTTCTACTACGGCAACGGCACTTTCTAGCATATCGACTGCTGCATTAAAGTTACCTAGTCTTTCTTCTGTTTTTGCCAGCCAACTGATGGTATCGGCTTTATCGCGCAGTAAGTTTTTGTTATTGGGTTTTAGCTCAAGGGCTTTATTTTTAAGGACGAGCGATTTTGTAAAGCGCTGTTTCGCGGCAGTGTAGTTAAATTGTTTTAAATATAAAGATCCCAGCGAATTATGCGAATAGGATAATTCCATAATCGAGTTGAAATCATTCGGTGCTAATGAATACATGGTTTCACTGTAAGAGTGGTACTTTTTAAATAATGGCTCAGTAGCAGCGTAATCACTTTTATCATAATGAAGCTGACCGAGCCAAAAGGCATTAGCACCGGCAAGCGTGAGTAGCTCTAAGTTGTTTGGCTGAATTTTTAATAAGGCCTCAAGGCGAATGCGGGCGTTTTCAAAGGCGGTAAAGGCCTCAATGGTTTTACCGCGAGAATAGGCCACTTCCCCCATGGCTTCCAGGGTTTGTGCGTACTGAAAGCGACTTTTAAATTCTCCTTGCTGACTGCTAAAGTTAAATAGCGAGCTTGGCTCCTCGACTTGATTGGTAAAATACTCAAGTGCTTTATTACTGATGCCATCGAGTAGGTCCATACGCTTAACGCTGCGTAATTTATCGGCAAAATCACCGACCATAAACCCTAGTAAGCTTTCGGCCTCTTGGCGTTTTTGCTGTGCAAGTTGCTGCGCTTGAAAGCTCGTAACACTCATAAATAGGGCAACACAGGTAAGTAAGCAAAGCAGAGCAACCGTGCCGCGTTTTATGGTTGTTTTTGCTTTACTGTGTTTAAGAGAGCTGGTTATAAGCGCGCGTTCGTCATCGTCTAGTTTAAATATGTTGTCGTTTAATAAGGTAACGGCCTCTTGCAGCGGTTTACCCGGCGCTAACAGGTAGGCGTTACTTTTGTGCTCATTAAGCCATTGTTGCGTGTGGTGGTGTAAGCGGCTTTTTATAGCAAGGGCATCTTTATGGTCATTAATCCACTGTTTGGCACGTGGCCATTGGCGTAATAATGCCTCATGGGCAAGGCTAAAGTAGGCTTCTTGGTTTTGTAAATGCGATACAAATAAGCGGCTATCGACCATGGCTTGAACCAGCTCTTTTTGGCTGGTGTTGGTTAATGCTTGCAAGCGGGCTGCGCGGCTAGTAATGGTTTTACCATCTGGGTTTAGCGTTACTAATTGCGATAACACGCTTTTTAGTTGCTGTTGTTGCGCTTGAGAAAGCCCTATAAATATCTCTTCGGCTTTTTTACCAATGGCACCCTCAATACCGCCGATTTTTTCATACACACTGTGCAATAACTCATTATTATCACTGCGCTGTAAATACAGCTCTTGCAGTGTGTATTGCAGCATGGGCAGTGCATCTGGATTATTGGCGGTATCGGCGCAAAGTATTTCATCCAGCGGGGTTTTAGTGTTTGGGTCTTGTGAAAACGTTAAATTAGCGGTTAACGCTGGCAAGCGAATAATTTGTTGTAGTTCATGGCGATTTGGCGGGGTTAAATCGTAATGCGCGCCATGAGCTTTGCCCGCCATAAGACTTGGTTGCTCAACCACTAAAGGGTAAAAATCGTTACGACAGGCACTAAATACAATCACCGCTTTAGAGGTCGCTAAACGCTCAATAACAGATAAAAAATGACCTCGGGTGTCGTTACTAAATAGCGGCGAGGAAAGTAGTACTTCTAAGCGGTCTATAAACAAAAACAATTGCGGCGTTTTTGCTGCTGTTTGAATATTTTCAATTGTATTTTTTAAGCAACTAATAACATTATCTATATCATGTTCTAGCTGCTGCGCCAGCGTTTGTGCGCTTAACCCTGTAAATACTGGAATGTCGTTAATATCCCAATCTAGCATGGCTGAGGCGAGATCTAAATACAGCCTATTTTCAGCTACATCAGCAAAGTCGAGTTGGGTGTACGACATTACTCTAATGCCGTTATAGCCTCGCTCGTCGAGTAGTTTTGGCAATATACCTGCATTAACTAATGATGATTTACCCGTGCCACTAGGGCCAAGAATTAAACAAAATGCGCGCTGCAATGTTACTTGGTTTGATACGCTCTCTAATAACCTGCTGATGGCATGATTACGACCAAAAAATAAGTGGGTATCGGTTGGGTTATATGCACTCAAACCTAAAAAAGGAGAGCCGCCTTGCCATGTGTTAACTTGGCTGGGGAGGTCATCAGCTAATGGAAACTCAACCGTTGCAATAACTCTATAACCACGTTTACGTATGGTTTCTATGTATTGCGGCGCGCTTGCCTTATCACCCAGAGCTTTTCGTAACTGAGTGATAGTTTTATGCAGAGGGTTGTCGCCGGTTTCTGTGTTTGCCCAGCAGTGAGTTAATAACGCGTCGCTACTCACAATCTCTGCTTGGTTTTGACACAAATACAGCAACACATCCATGGCTTTGGGTTCTAGCTGTTTTTGTTCCTCAGCGCGTTGAATGGTGTTACTGGCTGGGGTGATTTGCCATTCACCTAAATAAAAGGGCGGTTGATGCATAATTGGCTCATTTTTATAGTTATAAGTGCATTTAGCTTTTTGCTTTAGTTACATTAGTAGTGCTAGTTATTTTTATTAAGTGTAACAATGCGCTGTGGAAACGGAATTTCTATATTGGCATTGTTAATTGCTTTATACACGCTGGCGTTAATAGCGAGCTTAGTTTCAATAATTTTAGTGGTAGGAACCCAGTATCGATAGCTAATAGTTACGCCGCTATCTGCAAAGCGTTCTATGCCAACTTGTGCATTGGGTTGTTTAGCAACCAGTTCGTGATTAGCTAATGCGTTTTCAATTAGGTTAATCGCGGTATCACTACAGGCGCTGTAGGCTATGTCTATTTCACCTTTTACTAAGGAGTAGCTAAATGAGTTATGTAGGATTTCGCCAACGATATGCTTATTGGGAATGGTTATTTCTACTTTTTCTTCATTAATTAATACGGTGTGACCCAGCTCAATGAGTTTTACTTGGCCGCTAACGCCTTTTATTTCTATGGTATCGCCCACCACAAATGGCCGCGTGGCAATAATTGCAAGCCCGGCGCCATAATTAGAAAGCATGCCTTGTAATGCTAAACCAGCACCTAAAGAAGCGGCACCTATTGCAGCAACAAACGGGGTAACACTAATGCCAATTTTACCAAGCGCAATTATGATCACCATAATGATCAGTAATACTTTAACGACATTACTAACAAAGTTAGTTAAGGTGATATCGACGTTATGTCGCGTCATCAAATTGGCAACACCTGCAGCGAGCTTTTTCGCTACCCATAGGCCAACCAATAGAATAAAAATAGCGCCGACAATTTGCATACTGTAGGTAACTAAATATTCAGTAAGTAGGGCGTAGTACTTTTCAAATTGCTGAATTTCAGAACTGATCATGTCGACTCTATTTTAGCGATAGTGTTTTATCTGCTTATCATAACAAAGTGTTAACTAAAATTGGATACATTATTGGCACAATTACAGCAGTTAATAACGCACTCAATGCCATAGCCACCGATGAAAACGCCCCTATTTTTGGATGCTCGGCAATTGCAGCCGCGGTGCCTATAGCATGGCACGCGGTACCGATTGCGATTCCTTGTGCCTCAAAGTTAAATATTTTAATTAGTTTTAATAATAAAATGCCAAATAAAGCGCCGAGTAAACCAATAAAAATTACCATGGCAGCGGCTAGCGAGCTGATCCCGCCAAGTGAATCGGTGACAAGTAATGCAATAGGTGTAGTAACGCTAAGTGCCGCAACTGATGCGCTCAGTTGCGAGGGGGCAGCAAATAAAACGCTTAATACAAAAGCTACCAGTGTGGCGTTAATAATACCAATACTGCAGGCAACTAAAATAAGTAAAAAGTTTTTACGTACGTGCATAAATTGTTGATATAGCGGCAAGGCCAAAGCGACTATGGCCGGCTCCAATAACCACGTTAACAACCGACTATGCGATGCAAATTGTGAATAGGGTAATTTAAGGTTAACGAGTAGTAAGGCAATAATGCCGATGCTTAAAAAAACGGGGTTGGTTAATGACTTTAAAATACTCTGATTGATTTTAAGATTAACAGCCCTTAGTGCAATAAAAAGGATAATAATAAATGGAATGGTTAACCAGCCAAGGCTAAAAATGGTGCTACTGAAATCAGTCATTATTAGTTCTGCCTTTAAAATAACTTACTAGGCTTGCCACTAAAATTAAACTACTCAAGGGGACTAATAAAATAACGGCGGTTAAGAAAGGCCAATGGGTTTTTATAAGTGCTAAGTGTTCAATAAAACCAACGCCTGCAGGAATAAAGAAAATAGGCATTACATTTAAAATAGGTGTGGCACACGGGGTAAGATGCTGCTCTTTAACAATACCTGATAAAAGCAGTACCAGTAAAATAACCATTGCTAACAGTGGCGCAGGAAAACTGGCATCAATAAAGTGCATAATAAGTTTGCCCGCTGCCAAGCAAAGCAAAATGATAGCGCTACTTAAAAAGTATTTCATGGCGACGACTCAATAAAATAGAGGATTATCACTTTAACAAATAACGCTGTTTTGTGCATTGTGCCTTAGTATTACCAGCGTTTGGCGTTTGCAAACTCAATATCAGTTTTACCTTTTGCTTTAGCGATGGCTTTTTTAGTATTAGGGTTGATTAATAAGCGAATTTGACTCCATGTTTCTTTGGCGAGTATTTTTCGAGCAGAGGCTTTATAGCTTTGTTGAGTTACACGTTTTATTGCTGCTAATGTGTCAGGTGAACGTGCTTGTAATGTATCAAGCATTTCTTTAGTTGCTTTATCGGTATCGTCGGTTGTTTTTGTTACTAAACCGAGTTCAAAAGCATGTTGAGCACTAATGGGGTCAGCATGACTTGCTAGCCAAAGTGCTTGGTCGCGTTTTACTAAGCCTGCAAGCATAACATTAGCGCCCATGTCGGGGCATAATCCCCAGCGCGCTTCCATAATGGCGAGTTTTGCATCGTGATGAACAATTCGGTAATCAGCTCCAAGTGCTATTTGCAGCCCACCACCAAGACAGTTTCCGTTAATTTTAGCAATTACAGGCACACTCAACGACTGCCAGCCCAGTACGACTTTTTGCGCTAGGTTTTGATTACCAGGAAGCCATTTGAATAGGAGCTTTATGATATTGAATGGCGAGGCCATAACCGCGTTAATATCGAGCCCAGCACAAAAGTGTTCGCCCTCTCCGGTTAATACAACCGCACGAATACTGGCGTCTTTTTTTATATTTTTAATCACTTTGTTAAGCTCAACAAACATAGCAAAGCTTAAGGCATTTTGTTTTTCTACGCGATGTAATGTGACGGTAGCGATACCCTGTTTTTTTTCTAATTTTATCATTGTTCACTCCTCTGACCTGTTGTTTGAGCTTATGTTTTTATTGATGTTAAGTAAAGTGGGTGAAGGTGAATAAAAACGAACTGAATTTTTTAATACACGTGGGGCTAGCTATCTTTGATGGCTATTTAATCTTCGAAGGTCAACAGACCCGTGTGCTAACCAATTTAATAATATCTATAAGTATTAGGAATAAATAAAAAAGTCAGTAATTAACGTGTTTTTTTTATCAAAACCCTAGCAACTTTTGATATTATGATTGCCACTTAAAAGCTCAGAGGTTAACCATTCATGTCAGGTCCACGTTTATTTACGGTAGAAGAAGCAACTCATCAAGCTTATGATATTTTTTTAGAGCTGGCTCCCAATAATTTAAGCGACAAAGATGTTGAAGAATTTAACCTACACCGTGAAGAACTAGGCTTTATTGAAGAAGATGAGCCCGATGAACAGTGGCAAGACTTTGTTGCCCTAGAAATTGAACCTGAGCATTTTATTCAAGTATTAGTGGGCCTTGAGTTTGATAACGAAGACGTACTATTTGCGAAAATTCTAATTAGCCGTGATAAAGACGCGCCTTTTTGTCATATTTTGTGGAAAGAAAGTGAATAACCACCTCTCTGCTTTTTTGTTATTGCCATTTGCAAGAGAACGTATTTTGCGATGCTTCTTTGTATTACTGCTTTTATTATTTAGCTGCTTTAGCTGGGCCGTTGATCCCTTTGAAGATTTTCATCAATATGGGGAACTCTCAGATGAAGAAATTCATGAGTTACACAAAGGCGAAGTACTGTATGGTGATACCGAATTTGGTTTTATTTTAAGTAAAGGTAACACTAATTCCACCAGTTTTAAGCTTAAAGGGAATCTTTATCAAGATTTTGAAAACTGGCGAAATCAATTCAAAATAGACTCCTTGTACAAACGTGATGAAAACGAAGAAACGGGCGAGTCGGATGTGACTGCTAATCGGGTTTTTGTTTCTGCACAAGGTAACTATAAAGTAGGGGTTAAAAACTCGTCGTTCTTTATTTACGGGGATTATGAGGAAGATCAATTTAGCGGTCTTGATTTTAAAAGTACGATAGCAACCGGTTATGGTGCACGTGTTTATCAAGGGGTTAAAAATAAAGTAGATATCGATATTGGCCCAGGTTTATATCGCTCAGTTGCTGATGATGAGTCAACAGCACTTGACGACGATAAAGACAAAATGGGTTATTTACTTCGTATTGCAATGCAGTGGGAGAGGTTGGTATCTAAGCGTACCCGATTTAATCAAGATATCAGTATAGAACAGTCTTTGTCTGGGCTTAACTCTCGGTTAAAGTCAGAAACGGCATTAATTAGCCAAGTGGTTGGCGCGGTATCGCTTAAGTTTGCTTATATGTATCGTTATAATTCTAAGCCTGAAGAAGATAAGCTTAAATACGATTCAGAGCTCAGTGCAACCTTAGTGTACAGTTTTTAATTTTTTAACTTTTTAATAGAGAGTGTTATGTATCAGCATAAGCAGTATGCGGTATTTATATTTGTAGTATTAGCGTGGATCAGCGGTTTTGTTGCGCTTGCATGGAACTTAATTGGTGCCGATGCCCCGTTAATCGTATTTGCTGGTATTTTAGTGCTGGTGGGCTTTTTGTTCCACGGTTTAACCATTAAAGTTGATGAAACCCATATTAGCTGGGCATTTGGCCCTGGTGTTGCTGGCCAAAAGTTAGCATTAGAAGACATAGTTGATGTAAAAGCAGTACAAAACTCATACCGCCATGGTATTGGTATTCGCATTACACACGATGGGTGGATTTATACGGTATCAGGTTTTAGTGCTGTGCAATTAACGCTTAAAGATGGCACCCAGTATCGCTTAGGCACGAATGACCAAGCAGGATTAGTTGCTGCGCTTAAAGATAAAATAACCCCTGTTGAAATGCCAGCAGCAGAGCCTCAAGCCAAATTACGGACACAGAATAATATGCTATAAAAAAAGCGCCTAAGGCGCTTTTTTTATAAACTTATAGCAATTTTACTCAGCGGGTTTTAGTGCTCGTGACCACAACCGCCTTCGCCATGTACGTGGCCATGCTCAAGCTCTTCGGCTGTTGCATCGCGTACTTCTAAAATTTCTACATCAAAGTTAAGTGTAATACCGGCAAGTGGGTTATTACCATCAACAATCACTTCTTCGTCTTGAATATCGATGATCATTACTGATTGGTCGCCGTCATCGGTGGTTGCACGAAATTGCATGCCCACTTCAATTTCCATACCTTCAAACATTGATTTTGGTACGGCTTGCATTAAGTGATCATGACGCTCACCGTAACCTTCTTCAGGCTCCACTTTTACGCTTAGTGTATCGCCAGCTTGCTTGCCTTGCAGCGCGTTTTCAAGCCCTGAGATCAGGTAGCCTGTACCAACGATAAAAATTAATGGCTCACCGCCAAATGAGTTATCAATGGTATTGCCGTCATTATCCAAAACAGAGTAATGCATTTTTACCACTTTATTTGCTGCAACGATCATAGTCATTCCTATTATTCATCTTCAAGAGAGTAAGGTAGAGGCAGAATGTTTAGCTCTACCGAAGGGGTGTGTTTTGCACGAAGAGTCTGATCGATATCAGTATCGTTTGGCAACACGACCAAACCAGTTAAAGTCTGTGTTTGTTCATTATAGCTTTGCGCAATAAGTTTACCTGCGCGGCGCCAGTTTTCACCTAATTGGGTTTCAATATCAGGCTCATCAAGTCGTCCTTCGCTTTGCCCAGAGACGATATACATGGCACGTTTGTTTTTGCCCAGATACTTCATACGTGCAACGGTTTCTTGGCCTGTGTAGCAACCCTTTTTAAAACTAATGCCGTTAATGGCTTGCAGGTTAACCATTTGCGGTACGTATTCATCAATCGCATCAACACTTAATTGCGGTTCACCAGCAAGTATGGATGCTTGCTGCCATAGCGCATCGTCATCGAGGGTCGACACATCGTCAGGTAGGCAAAATTGGCTATCAACCATTAGTAAAATGCGGTTTGATCCAAGCTTAAGAGCTTTACCGTGAGCGAAGTCACAAGCCGTGGCGTCATCGCTAAAGTGAATGTCGAGTTGTGTGAGTAAGCCTGTTAGGTCATCACCAAGTAAACCAATTAATCGCTCTGAGGCTTTATTAATTTCAACTTTTGCAAATACAGCATATTTTTTTAATTCAGCAAGAGAGCGTTCTACTTCTGCACTTGAGCCTGTTAAAAAGTAACTTTGTTGATAAGAAAATAGCTTAAATACACCCCATAACTTACCTTTTGCACTACAGTGACCTGCCCACAAAAAGTTATCGTTGTTAAGTTTATTTAGATCTTGAGTGATTTGTCCGTGTAGGTACGATAATTTATCTGCGCCTGAGAGGCTAATAACCTGATGTGATAAAGGACATGCATAAACCTGAGACATAAACACCTTCTTTGCAATAACAAATGAGGCCACATAATAACGTAGTTAAAGCGTATGGTACAGCGACTAACAGACGATGTTTTTATAACTTAGTGCTGTTAAATTAACGCGTATTTGGTAAACTCGAGTTAATTAAATATGAGGTTTAAAATGGTTGAAATACATAGTAAAGCACGTATCCGTTGGGCTTGTCGCCGTGGCATGTTAGAGCTAGATGTTTTGTTTATGCCGTTTGTTGAAGAAGCTTATGATTCGTTAGATGCTAAACAGCAAGCGATTTTTCAGCGTCTATTAACGCAAGAAGACCCAGATTTATTCGCTTGGTTTATGGGCCATGAAGAATGTAAAGACGCAGAGCTAAACAGCATGGTTCAGCTAATTTTAGACCGAGTTCGTGTATAGATTTACCGTTACAGATAATAAAACAGACCACAAACCGATTGTGGTCTTTTTTTGTGTGCTGACTTTAGTGTTGTGCCTATTTATGAACTCGGTGGTGGCAACTCTTTTTTGTATTGCACTTAATACACTTGCTGGCATTATTGTTTGGCGAAAAATCGTGGCTGCTCAACCACAGCAAGGCATTATACTTTTAGAGCAGGATCAATTTCGTTTTGAAGGATCAGGCAGGCAAATTCAAGGGCTCATTAGTAACCAAAGCCGGTTACTTGGTCAGAGTGTGTGGCTGTATATTAATGGCTTTAGTAAAAACTATTGGCTGATTATCTCAGCCAATAGTGTTGATAAGCAAAGCTATGCGCGCTTGAAACGGGCAACGCTTGAAGCAATTAATTACGTAGAGGAGTCAAAATAGTGGGCGTTGGGTTCTCATTTTGCTCTGGATAATCAATAGTAAAGTGTAGTCCACGACTTTCTTTACGTTCCATAGCACTTCTAATTATAAGCTCGGCAACTTGTACTAAGTTACGTAACTCAAGTAAGTTATTGCTTACTCTAAAGTTTGCGTAATAATCGTGTATTTCCTGTTGTAGCAGTTCAACACGATGCAGCGCACGTTCAAGGCGTTTAGTTGAACGTACAATCCCAACATAATCCCACATAAATAATCGTAGCTCATGCCAGTTATGAGTGATGACAATTTCTTCATCTGAGTTAGATACACGGCTTTCATCCCAACTAGGTAAATCAGCCAGCGCGGGTGCAGTCTCTATTTTACTCAAAATGTCTTTTGCTGCTGCATGGGCAAATACAATGCACTCTAATAATGAGTTACTTGCCATGCGGTTAGCACCATGCAGGCCGGTATAAGCCACTTCACCCACAGCGTATAAATTTGCTAAATCCGTTTTGCCATTAAAGTCGGTCATTACGCCACCACAGGTATAATGCGCAGCAGGAACAACCGGAATTGCCTCTTTGGTTATATCAAGCCCTACGCTCAAGCATTTAGCGTAAATAGTAGGGAAGTGTTCAATAATAAAATCTTTGTCTTTATGGCTAATATCTAAATATAAGCAATTTGCGCCAAGGCGTTTCATTTCAAAGTCGATAGCGCGCGCTACAATATCGCGCGGAGCGAGTTCTTCTCGTTCATCAAACTCTTTCATAAAGCGAGTGCCATCAGGGCGTTTTAAATAGGCCCCTTCACCACGCATTGCTTCGGTAATTAAAAAGTTTTGTAATTCCGGGTGGTAAAGACTGGTTGGATGAAATTGATTAAATTCCATATTAGCAACGCGACACCCTGCACGCCATGCCATTGCTATGCCATCACCGCTAGAAACATCAGGGTTAGAGGTGTAAAGGTACACTTTACTTGCGCCACCCGTTGCTAGGGCAACAAATTTTGCGCCAATGGTTTCTACTTTTTTGGCCTTTTTATTCCACACATGCATACCGTGAACATGTGACCCCGTTTTACCGATATTTTTATCAGTAATTAAATCAATCGCATTGTAATGCTCTAACAAGGTGATATTGCTGTGCGCTTGAACTTGGCTAATCAGCGTTGTTTGGACTGCTTTGCCAGTGGCATCGGCAGCATGCAAAATGCGTCGATGGCTATGACCCCCTTCACGGGTTAAATGAAAGCGCTCTTTACCTTTACTATCAAATTCCATATCAAAAGGCACGCCTTGGTCAATCAACCATTGTAGGCAGTCATGCGCATTACTGGCAGTGTAATGAACAGCTTCTCTGTCACACAAACCGCCGCCGGCATCTAAGGTATCTTCAACGTGAGACTCTATACTGTCATTTTTTTTATCAAAAACAGCGGCAATTCCGCCTTGGGCATAAAGAGTAGAACCTTCGGTTAATTCACCTTTACTGATCACGGTAACGTTACAGTAATTAGCCAAAGATAAAGCAAGTGATAAGCCTGCTGCGCCGCTACCAATAATAGCGACATCGGTAATGTGATGTTTATTTTGGTTCATCTGTGAGGTACTTTGCGGTTACAATGCTCAGATAGAGCAATATTTATTTTTAATACTTATAGTTGTACCATATTTGTTGAACTACTACTAAGTGGTTTTAGCGTATAAACGCGTAATTTGTAGCTATTTTATAAAAAAACAATATGAGTCAGAACTTTTTATTCATCTAGGGGTCAGAGTAGGTGTGAACAATGGCGACACTATGAATAATAAGCAAGAATCAATCAGAGGAGTACCGGCTCGAATGAGCGAGCAGGAATTAGATTTAGCGTTAGTGAAAAGGGTCCAGCAGGGAGATAAAAACGCCTTTAACCTATTAGTTAAGAAGTATCAGAACAAAATAGCCGGTTTGATCTCTCGTTATGTATCAAATCAAGGTGACATTGCTGATGTAGCACAAGAAGCGTTTATTAAAGCGTATCGTGCCCTTCCAAACTTTCGTGGTGATAGTGCTTTTTATACTTGGCTTTACCGTATCGCCGTTAATTGTGCTAAAAATTATTTAGTGGCTCAAGGGCGTAAACCGCCAGCAAATGATATAGATGCTGACGATGCCGAGTTTTATGAAGGTGCAGATTCAATGCGTTCTAACGCGTCACCTGAAAATTTACTATTAAGCGAAGAAGTCCGCGCTGTTATTTTTAATACGATTGATAGTTTGCCTGAAGATCTTAAAACCGCGATTACTCTTAGAGAAATTGAGGGTATGAGCTATGAAGAAATAGCCGTGGTTATGGATTGCCCAGTCGGGACGGTACGTTCGCGTATTTTTCGTGCCCGTGAAGCAATTGATAATAAATTAAACCCATTGATAGGCGAGTCTTAGTATGACAAAAGCACACGTTAACCGCTTAGATAACGAATCGTTATCAGCATTACTTGACGGTGAACAAACATTAAAGGATGCAACTATTGCATCGGATGATGTAGCTACGTTTGGCCGTTACGCGTTAATTGGTGATGCAATGCGAGCTAAAGAAAATAACAATAATATGGACTTTGATATTAGCGAACGCATTTCGTTAGCACTTGAGAGCGAGCCCGTTTATGCAGACTTTAGTCAGTCTGACAATGTGGCTACCGCTTCTAATACCGAAACAGATAATAAAGTAGTGGCGTTTAATTGGCGTAAACCGGTTGCTCAATTAGCAATTGCTGCGAGCGTAGCAATGTTTACTATCGTTGGCGTGAACACCTTACCGCAAGGTGAAGATGCTGTGCAAAACGAAATTCCTTTATTGCAAACCACGCCGTTAACCGGCATGGCGTCGCCTGTAAGCTACTCATCAGCACCTGCACTTGATAACGCAGAGCAAGGTTTACGAGAGCTTCAGCAGCAACGCATTGGCGCATTAGTACTTGAACATCAACGTCAAGCGCGAGTGGCTCATTCGTTAAAAACAGCTAAAACAGATGAAACATCCCCAGAGGAAAAAAACTAATTAGATGAAAGTAATTACTTTTATTATGTCATTGGTGCTGAGTTTTAATACTTTTGCCAATGACACAAACCCTGCTAAAGATTTACTGCTTGAAATGGCCAGTGCAGTTCACACTCGTAATTTCGACGCCTCTTTTGTTGTTGTTAAGGGTAAAAGTATGGAGCCCTACCGCTGGGTGCATGCTAAACAAGGTGATATAGAGCTAGAGCATTTAAGTTTGCTTAATGGTGCAGGCCTTGAAATGATCCGCATTGACGATCAAGTTACCTACTTTGAGCCACAATCAGAACCTTACTCGTTAACAACTGACTCGATTGCAGGCCCCATCCCAGAAGTCTTATTTAAAGATATTAACCGCTTAAGTGCGCATTATGATTTTGTGCTTGGTGGTAAAGGCCGTATTGCGGGGCGTCCTGCTCAGCTGGTTCGAATTGAATCTAAAAACGATGACAAATATAACTATTGGATTTGGATTGATACTGAGTCGTCTTTATTGTTGAAAGCCGCCTATGTGAATCACCAAGGCGAAGCGCTAGAGCAATTACAACTTACCCATATTAGCGTAACTGAGCAACCGGCAAGCTTATTATTAGAAGTACTTAATCGTAATTTTCCAACACCATTACCCGCTAATTCAATTGATGAACAAAGCAAAGCAAATGCTATGAATTGGACTATTGGATGGCTACCTGAAGGGTTTGAATTACTCAAGTCCGATAGACATAAGCTCGACTTAAACAATGAATTAACAGATTACTATTTATTCTCTGATGGATTTGTTGAGGTCTCAGTATTTATACAACGGCCACTACCAGGTAAGCGTTTAAGCGGAGCTCTGACCTCAGGAGCCACCACTATTTATGTGCACAACGGCGGAAATTTTGATGTGTCTGTGGTGGGGAATATACCAACCATGAGCGCCAAAGCGATTGCTGAGTCTGTTTCACGGGCGTTATAAATGATAGAACAAACGTTAACCGTCGTGGCCCTTAGTGGCCACGTTGCGCATTTAGAAGCCCAACAAAAACAGGCATGTGAAGGCTGTAATGGACGTTGTGGCTCTCAAGTGTTTAGTAAGTTATTTGGTACTGCCAAAAAAACCTTGCCCTACAAATTTGAAACGCAATTAGAGGTGGGGCAAAAAGTGACCTTGTCACTGGATGACAGCCATGTTGTAAAACATGCCTTTGCCGTTTACATGCTGCCCTTATTTTTAAGTTTAATATTCGCCTTATTGGCTAGTGAATTAATACAATTAGCCGAAGGCTGGCAAATTTTAGCTGCGATATTAGGTGGCATCACCGGCTTCTTAATTGCTAAAACATGGGTGAAATCACTTAGACATGAGATTAAAGTGATAAAAATTCATCCAATTAGCCTTCCTTTAACTCAAATAGATGGTGATTGACGCCAATTAAATGTAAAATTGCGTTTTTATGCCACAGTAACTTGAAAATGCACAGCAAGTATTTTCAAGTTATTTAGGCATGCGACCTTAGTCCTTTAAAATAGAAGTTTAGAATCCAGTTTATGAAGCATATCCGTAATTTTTCGATCATCGCCCACATTGACCATGGTAAATCGACCCTTTCTGACCGTTTGATCCAAGTTTGTGGTGGTTTAACCGACCGTGAAATGCAGAAGCAGGTTCTAGATTCAATGGATATTGAACGTGAGCGTGGCATTACCATCAAGGCGCAAAGTGTAACGTTAAACTACAAAGCAAACGATGGTGAAACCTACCAGCTCAACTTTATCGACACTCCTGGGCACGTTGACTTTACTTATGAAGTATCACGCTCACTAGCTGCCTGTGAAGGCGCATTATTGGTTGTTGATGCTGGCCAAGGTGTTGAAGCACAAACATTGGCTAACTGTTATACCGCCATTGAAATGGACTTAGAAGTTATACCGGTTCTAAATAAAATTGATTTACCGCAAGCCGACCCATTACGTGTAGCCGAAGAAATCGAAGATATCATTGGTATTGATGCCCTTGATGCCGTGCAATGTAGTGCTAAAACAGGTGTAGGTATTGCCGAAGTACTTGAAATGATCGTTAAAGATGTACCGCCACCCGTTGGTGATAAAGACGAGCCATTACAAGCGCTAATTATTGATTCTTGGTTTGACCCGTACCAAGGCGTTGTATCGCTAGTGCGTATCAAACATGGCGAACTTCGCGCGGGCGACAAAATTAAAATCATGTCAAACGAGAACGTACATACCGCAGATCATGTGGGGATTTTTACGCCTAAACAAACTAACACCGGTATTTTACGTACAGGTGAAGTAGGGTTTGTTATTGCAGGTATTAAAGAAATACACGGTGCACCGGTGGGCGATACCATTACTCATCAAAAAAATGCGGCACCATTGCGCTTACCTGGTTTTCAAAAAATTAAGCCACAAGTTTATGCGGGCATGTTCCCAATTGCGTCGGATGATTACGAGTCATTCCGCGATGCACTTAACAAACTAAGCTTAAACGATGCGTCGTTATTCTTTGAACCAGAAAACTCAACCGCGTTAGGGTTTGGTTTCCGTTGTGGCTTCTTAGGTATGCTGCACATGGAAATTATTCAAGAGCGCTTAGAGCGTGAATACGACATTGATTTAATCACCACAGCACCAACGGTTATTTATGAGGTAGTGACTAAAGAGGGCACTACACAAATAGATAACCCGTCGGACCTACCAGCGGTAAACGATATTTTAGAAATACGTGAGCCAGTAGTAGAGGCTAATATTTTAGTACCGCAAGAGTACTTAGGTAGCGTAATCACTTTATGTGTTGATAAGCGCGGTATGCAAACTAAAATGAGCTACCATGGTAAGCAAGTTGCAGTAACGTACGAACTGCCAATGGCTGAAGTGGTAATGGATTTCTTTGATAAGTTAAAATCAACCAGTCGTGGCTTTGCGTCGCTTGATTATAACTTTAAGCACTTCCAAACCTCAGACATGGTTCGTGTAGATATACTCATCAATAGCGAGCGTGTTGATGCTCTTGCTATTATTGTACACCGCGATAGCGCGCAGTCTCGTGGTCGTCAGCTTGCTGATGCGCTAAAAGAGCTTATACCACGTCAAATGTTTGATATTGCGATTCAAGCAGCAATTGGTCAGCATGTAATCGCGCGCACAACCGTGAAGCAGCTTCGTAAAAACGTAATCGCGAAGTGTTACGGTGGTGACGTGAGTCGTAAGAAAAAATTACTTCAAAAACAAAAAGATGGTAAAAAGCGAATGAAGCAACTTGGTAACGTTGAAGTGCCTCAAGAAGCGTTCTTAGCCATTTTAAAAGTTGGTAAATAAAAAATAAAGGGATAATAAATGGCTGGCTACTTTTCAGTTTTATTGGTGTTATTAACCTTAGGCTCAGGCCTAATATGGTTAATAGATCACTTAATGTTTGCCCCTAAAAGGCAAGAACGTTTGGCACTTGCACAGACTTCTGCCGGTGGCCAACTTGATGAAGAAACCGCAGCATTGATTGCGCCTGAGCCAGTCATTACTGAAACAGCAAAGTCGATTTTTCCGATGATTGCTGCTATCACTATTTTTAGATCGTTTATTTTTGAGCCGTTTCAGATCCCATCGGGTTCGATGATGCCAACCTTATTAGTAGGCGATTTTATTTTAGTGCAAAAGTATTCTTATGGAATTAAAGACCCAGTATGGCGTAGCCAGTTAGTGGATGTGAGCGAACCAGAGCGTGGCGATATTGTTGTTTTTAAATACCCATTAGATGAAAGAGTTGATTATATTAAACGCGCTATAGGCTTACCTGGCGATAAAATTGTTTATCGCGATAAGCGTTTATATATTCAACCAAAATGTGAAGAAGGCGAAGTTCAAAAAGGCGCGCTTCTTTGCAACGAATTCAATAAAATTGATTTTAAATTAATTAATGATGATGAATTTATGCAAGGCCCAATGGCTTTAGCGCGTTTAAATGAAGATTTAACGACCTCTAGCCATGATATTTTAATCAACCCAAAATCGCCTGAACGTAAAGGGCGTTACTACCAGCAATTGGGCACTCCTGCAGATGAATGGGTGGTGCCTGCTGATCATTACTTTATGATGGGTGACAATCGCGATAACAGCCAAGATAGTCGCTTTTGGGGCTTTGTACCAAAAGAAAACTTGGTGGGTAAAGCTGTCTTTATATGGATGAGTTTTGAATTTGATAATGGCCCAGATGACATTTTACCAGGATGGGTTCCAACTGGTGTTCGTTTTGAACGCCTAGGTAATATTCAGTAACAATGAAAAAAAATGTAACAGAGTTATACAAAAGAATTGGCTACACATTTGCTGATCAAGGCCTACTTGAGCAAGCAATGACGCACCGCAGCCACAAAGGTCAACACAACGAGCGACTCGAATTTTTGGGCGACTCGATTTTGAGCTTTGTAATTGCCAATGCCTTGTACGCTAAATTTCCTAAAGCACGTGAAGGCGATTTAAGCCGCATGCGTTCGACTTTAGTTCGCGGCCAGACGTTAGCTGAATTTGGCCTTGAGTTTGAGCTAGGTGATTACCTGCGTTTAGGCCCTGGCGAGCTAAAAAGTGGCGGGTTTAGACGCGAGTCGACCCTAGCAGATGCAGTGGAAGCTATAATTGGCGCTGTATTTTTAGATTCAGACATTGATCGTTGCGGCGAGCTTATTTTAGCGTGGTATGAATCACGTTTAGATGCTATTTCACCAGGGCTTAACCAAAAAGATCCTAAGACCCTGCTGCAAGAGTATTTGCAAGCTCGTAAGCTATCATTACCTGGCTATACTGTAGTAGACACTAAAGGTCAGGCACACAACCAAACATTCACGGTTGAATGTATCGTTGATGGAATGGATAGCATTATTTCTGTTGGCAGCTCAAGGCGTAAAGCCGAACAAAAAGCGGCCGAAAAAGCATTGAAGATACTTAAAAATGAATCTTGATACCTTAATACAGCCTCATGAAGGCGAAATAGACACATTTTGTGGCATGGTTGCGATTGTTGGCCGTCCTAATGTGGGTAAATCAACCTTGCTTAATGAGATTATTGAGCAAAAAGTCAGTATTACCTCACGTAAGCCACAAACCACGCGCCATCGTATTATGGGTATTCATACCGAGGGTAAACACCAAGCGGTGTACGTAGATACCCCAGGTCTGCATGTTGAAGAAAAGCGCGCCATTAACCGTTTAATGAACCGCGCAGCGTCGAGCTCAATTGGCGATGTTGAACTGATTATTTTTGTTGTTGAAGGCACCCATTGGAATGCCGATGACGAGATGGTACTAAACAAAGTGAGCCAAAGTGGCAAGCCGGTATTGTTAGTTATTAACAAAATTGACCAAGTGAAAGATCGCGATCTTGTACTGCCACACATGAAATTCTTAGGCGATAAGTTTGACTTTATAGGCATTATGCCTGTCTCTGCGACTCAGGGTAAAAACATTAACCTGATCAAAGAAGAAGTGACTAAACGTTTACCGCCGTGCGAATTTTATTTTCCGGATGACTACGTTACCGACCGCTCAATGCGCTTTATGGCTGCTGAAGTGATCCGTGAAAAGCTTATGCGCTTTATGGGTGAGGAACTACCTTATTCAGTGACTGTGGAAATAGAGCAGTTTAAATGGCAAGAAAACGGCGTTTGGCACATCAATGGCCTTATTTTGGTTGAGCGTGAAACGCAAAAACGTATGGTTATCGGTAACAAAGGCGAAAAGCTAAAAGTGATCGGCCGTGAAGCGCGTAAAGACCTAGAAGAAATGCTTGAAAATAAAGTATTTTTAGAACTATGGGTTAAAGTAAAATCGGGCTGGGCTGACGATGAACGTGCCTTAAGAAGCTTAGGCTACGGTGAAGATTAATAAGTATCGAATAGCCTAATATGGACAGCGACTTTTACAAAGCCTATTTATTACATCGACGTCCCTACAGTGACTCGCAAGTAATGTTAGATATGCTGGTAGAAGGCGTTGGCCAGCTTAGAATGCTCGCACGAGTTAGTGGCCGCCAGGCCACTAAACACAAAGCCCAATTGCAACCATTTCAATCCTTACTCGTCCATTACAACGGCAAATACGATTTAAAATATATTAATAAATTTGAGCTCTACGGCAACCCGTTATTTCTAACTGGTGATAAGCTTTATTGTGGCTTTTATTTAAATGAGCTAACTAATCGCATTGTGCCGATTAATGAGCCCATTGATCAAGTTTTTCAACTTTATAAAACACACCTAGAAAACCTTAATAGCGGTACTGACATGCAAGCGGTACTGCGCTCTTATGAATTTCAATTGTTAGAGCTGCTAGGATATGGAGTCGATTTTAGTTTTGACGCTGACGGTGAGCCAATTGACGAGGCACAAACGTATAGTTACTTCGCAGAAGTAGGGTTTTTAGTGCAACATGACACGCGTTCTGGATTTACCGGTTCACAACTTAATGCCATAGCAAATCATGACTTTAGCCAAGCGGATGTGTTATATATGGCAAAGCAATTAAGTCGTTATTTATTAAAGCCATTATTGGGCAATAAGCCATTAAAAAGTCGTGAGTTATTTATTAGCTCTCAATAAACAAATTTCACAGGTACAAACATGAAAGATATTCTTCTAGGCGTGAATGTAGATCATATTGCAACGCTTCGCCAAGCTCGAGGTACTTCTTACCCAGATCCAGCCCATGCAGCCAGTGTTGCAGAGCATGCCGGTGCTGATGGTATTACGATTCATTTACGCGAAGACCGCAGACACATTCAAGACCGCGATGTGTATGTGATGGCTAAAACCATTCAAACACGCATGAACCTTGAAACCGCAGTAACCGATGAAATGATTGCGATTGCACTTGAGGTTAAACCTGAATATGTATGCTTAGTACCTGAAAAACGTGAAGAGCTTACTACCGAAGGCGGCTTAGATGTAGCGGGTAATATTGATAAAATAGCCGCAGCGACTAAAACTCTAACGCAAGCCGGTATTAAAGTGTCATTGTTTATAGATGCCGATAAAGCGCAGTTAGACGCGGCAAAAGCCTGTGGTGCGCCTTATGTTGAAATTCATACCGGAGCCTATGCCGATGCCACCAACGATGAAGATACAGCAAAAGAGCTTGAACACATCCGCCAAGGCGTTAAGTATGCAGCGAGTATTGGCTTAATTGTTAATGCCGGCCATGGTTTGCACTACCACAACGTGAAGCCAATTGCAGCGATGCCAGAGATTTACGAGCTTAATATTGGTCACGCTATTATTGCCCGTGCAGCGATTGATGGTTTAGATAAAGCGGTGCGTGATATGAAACGCTTAATGCTTGAAGCCCGCGCTTAGAATTGTAAATAACAATAGACAAGACGAGCTACAGCTCGTCTTTTTTATTGTTGTTATCAATGTTGGCATCAACAAGTAAGTTTTCCAGCTCGTCTTGAAGTTCAAACAGTTCGGGCTCTATATTATCAAGTACGCACTCATTTTTTAGTGACGTTTCGATCGTTTCCGCCAATGTTTTTAATTTTGGTACACCAGTATAGCAACACGCTCCATGAAATTTATGGATCACGCTGAGTACTTGAGGGCAGTCATTGCTGACTATTGCTTGATTTAATAAGTTTAGGGTTTCGGGCACGCTTAATAACAGCATGTTGAGCATTTCATTGGCTAATTCAGGTTTACCGCCAGCACGTTGCAGCGCCAACGCCCAATCAAGCCGAGTGCTATTAAAAGGCGCTGTGCTATGTTCAAATGTGTTTTTTGACTTATCACGGCTTACAGGTAATTGCGGGCTATGATCGCAAATAACTTGATTGAGCATATCTTCGTCAATTGGCTTGGTTAAATAGCCTTCAAAACCATCTTTTAATAATTGTTCTTTTTCACTATTGAGTGCATGCGCAGTTACGGCAATAATAGGTGTATCTTCATTTAAAGATGACTCTTTAATGAGTTTACAGGCTGTAATGCCATCCATTATCGGCATTTGAATATCCATAAAAATTACATCATATTTATGACTTTTACTTAGGCTATAAGCTTGTGAACCATTATGGGCAGTATCAATCAATTCCACCTGTTCGTTTAGTAGGGTGTATATTAATTTTAAATTAGCGTCGTTATCATCTACCACTAATACTTTTAATGGCAGTAGAGTTTGTTCATGCTGATCTATGTTATGCGCCGGGTGATCAAGTCGATAGGGTGCGGCTAATAACTCACATAATTTACGATGGTTGAGCGGTTTACTTAAACAGGCATCTGCACCGCTGCCTATAAAAGCTTCACGCATATTGTGCGATACAGTATTGAGCATTAAATATAAATAATCGGTTGATTCTCTAACCGCTTTTACATAGCTTTTTAAGCGCTGCATATCGTCAACCGATGCCATGTGACCAATCAGGCATATATCAAAATTAATCTCTGATTTCTCGATACACTCTAAAAATTCACTTTCGCTATGACATCGAGTGACGCTAATTTTCCACTCTTGTAATAATGAAACAACGGCATGATGAGTATGCTTATGTGGCTCTAGGTAAAGCACACGTTTACCAATTAATGATTGGGTAGGCAAATCGTTGATAAATACATGATTTGGTAATCTAAATACGCCATTAAAAGTAAAGCATGTGCCACTACCTGGAGCTGAATTTAAAGTAATACGGCCATTCATTGCTTCAACAATATGTTTAGTAATAATAAGCCCTAAGCCAGTGCCACCAAATTTACGGGTAATACTAGAGTCGGCTTGGCCAAAGGCGGTAAATAACGCGTCTTGTTTATCGGCAGGAATACCCACCCCGGTGTCAGCAACCGACACTAAAATGGAAGTTTGCTCCTCATCTAATAAACGATGGCTAATATCGACTTTAATAGCGCCTTTTTCAGTAAATTTTATCGCATTACTTAACAAGTTAATAAGCACTTGTTTAAATCGAGTGGGGTCGCCGGTTAAGTGATCGGGCACCTGAGGATTTATATAAATAGAAAGCTCAAGTTGTTTGTCGTGAGCGCTAGGTGCCAGTAATGTCATCACTTCGTTTACGCTATCGCGTAATTGAAATTGAATTGACTCTAGCTCCATAGCACCCGCTTCTAATTTGGAGAAGTCCAATATATCGCTAATAATGGTCAGTAAGCTGTTTGCTGAAAGCTCAATGGTATCAAGGTAATCTTTTTGGTTTTTATTTAGCGGTGTTTTATAAAGCTGGCGAGTAAAGCCAATAACCCCATTAAGTGGTGTGCGTAATTCATGACTCATTTTTGCTAAAAAGTCAGACTTAACGCGGTTAGCATCTTGGGCTTCTTTTTTAGCCATAGTGAGCTGTATATTTTGTGTTTCGTATTGCTCAAGCGTTTCGCGGTAATCACTAGTTGCTTGATCAATATTTTTTTGCATTTCGTCTTTTTGCATCACCATAGAGTGGGATATGGTATTGAGTCCTTCACGCAATAGTTCAAACTCACCATTCATGGGCTCAGTTAAGCCTGTTTGTCTTTTACCTTCAATTAACCTGTCGGTAGCAAGTACTAACTTATTTAGCGGTGTCATAAACATACGGCTAAGTTTTAGTGCTAAAATAGCAGCTAATACTAAGGCGAGAATAATAATAATACCGCTGACTAATAATGCGCGTTGCTGGCCAATAACAGCTTTGTCGCGATTAAGTTGGATCACCACGGTACCTAATGTGGTCTGAAACTCAGAAGTATTCCAGTCGCTATTGGGTGTTGTATGGTTAATTATAGGGGTAAAAAAAGTCACTAACTCTTCAGTTTGCTGAACATGTGTGGCTTTAAAACTGTCAATTTGCGTTTGCTCAATTAAGGTATCGAACGAGCGATGATAATTACTGGTTATAATAAGTTGGTTGTTATCATTAAAAATAGCAATTGATTTGACCGCTGGTGAGTGTTTGTTATGTGTATAACGAATAACACGGTTAAGTAGTTTTTTATTTTTTTCCAGTAAAGGTTGTTCAAGAGCAATCGCTAAAGGCTCAGAAATTGTTGTGCCTTGTTGATATAAAATTTCATCAAGCTCAATGTAACGATTTATTGTAAAATAACCACCTAGTAATAGCCCAATGATCACTGTGGGGATCAGGGTGAGTGTTAAAACAGAATCGCGCAAGCCTAGTTTGGTCATAATCTGAGCATTATTATCATTTTTATTAAATGTGAGTATATACATACTCATAGCTATTCTCAAAGTAGAGACGTAATTCATCAACCTTTAAGGTAATGCCTCATGGCACAAATATTTAAAGCAAAGAAAAAACCACTACAACAGCAATCGCTTGAACTCGATATTACAGCAATGGATCACCATGGCCGTGGTATTGCTAAGTACAATAATAAAGTGTGTTTTGTTAGTGGAGCATTACCTGGGGAGCGAGTAAAAGCTAAGTTAGTTGATGATAAAGCACGTTACAGCCAAGCTGATACGCTTAAAATAATTAAAGCCAGTGAATATCGCACAGTTCCTATTTGCGAGCATTACAGCCAGTGTGGAGGTTGCCAGCTACAGCATTTAGATGCCACACAGCAGGTAATTGAAAAGCAAGCAGCGGTGAATCAATTATTTGCCAAGTTTGCAAAATTAACCGATTTAAACTGGCAAGCTCCGCTGCTAAGCCAAGCAACTCATTATCGACGCAGTGCTCGGATTGCTGTTATGTTCGACAAGGCTGCAAAAAAAATGCGGGTAGGCTACAGAGCAAATGCTTCTAAAAGTATTGTTAGTATTAATCAGTGCCCAGTTTTAAGTGATGTATTTGCCGATGTATTTAATGTATTTGATAAAATCATTAATCAAAACAAGACGCTGCATAGTATTAGTCATTTACAGTTATGTGCCGCTGATGAACAATATTTTATTGTTATCCGCCATACCAAAGCGATTTCACCCCATGATAAGGCGTTTGTTGAGCAAAGTGTAATAGCTCATAATTGGCAATTAGTGTGGCAAAGTGACAGTGATACTATTGATCATTCACATTTTGCTATGCCATTTTATAAACTTGAGCAGTTAAATATAACGTTTGAATTTGGGCTCAGTAACTTTATTCAGGTTAACGCGAGTGTAAATCAAGCGATGCTGCTTCAAGCTGCAAACTGGTTAGCACTTCAAGGTGATGAAAATGTTCTGGATTTATTTTGTGGTATTGGTAACTTCTCTTTAGTGCTAGCCAAACAAGCTAAAACAGTAACAGGAATTGAGGGCGTAACTTCGGCGGTTGCATTAGCAACACAAAATGCGCACACTAACTCTATTACTAATACCCAGTTTCATTGTTTTGATTTAACCACGAGCATTAAAAAAGCGCCGTGGTTTAATAAAGAATTAGATGTTTTAGTGCTTGACCCTTCACGCACTGGTGCGATGGCAGTTTTAGAGCAGCTTCCATTAACGCAGTTTAAAGCGATTTTATACGTTTCTTGCGACCCTGTTACTTTAGCCCGTGACAGCGCTATTATTTCGCAAGCCGGTTTTGAGCTGAATAAAATAGGGCTAATGAATATGTTTCCTCACACGGGGCATATCGAAACTATGGCGTTATTTCAACGGAGGTAAAGCGCATTATGGTAGCGACACGTCAATCTCATCAACATGACAAAGCGGGTGACTTTTTTTCGCGCGTAGAATCTCTTGATTTGTCTCAGGAAAAAATTAGCTTACTCAACAAAGCGCAGCAGCTTTGCCAAACGTGCGATAACAGCGAGCGACAAAATACCGCTATAGAAATGGTAGAGATTTTAGTTGAGCTAAATTTAGATGCTGACTCTTTAGCCACTGCTTATTTAACCCCTTATTATTTAAATGATGTAGTGAGCATTGATGCGGTAGAAGAGCATTTAGGCAACCATGTTGCAGTACTGCTTACAGGTGTGTCACAAATGGCGACCATAAGTACCTTAGCTCATCAAGGCAACGGCACTGTGCAAGTCGATAATATTCGCCGGATGCTGCTTGCTATGGTGGAAGATGTGCGCGCTGTGGTGATTAAATTAGCCGAACAGGTTTGCCATTTACGCAACGTCAAAGATGCCGCAGAAGAAGAGCGAGTAGTTGCCGCCAAAGAGACCGCTGATATATTTGCACCACTTGCGAATCGTCTTGGTATTGGTCAATTAAAATGGGAGCTTGAGGATTTAGCTTTTCGTTATTTGCACCCCGATATTTATAAAAATATTGCTAAGCAACTCGATGATAAGCGCCTTGCCCGTGAAGCGTATATGGTTGATATGGTTGAACAGGTCAAACAACGCCTCCATGAAGCGGGTATCAAAGCTGAGGTGTACGGCAGGCCAAAACATATCTACAGCATTTACAAAAAAATGGCGAAAAAGAACTACGAGTTTGATCAGCTATTTGATATACGCGCCATGCGAATTGTGGTTGAACGATTACAAGATTGCTACGGCGCCCTAGGCATAGTGCACACTAATTGGCGTCATTTAAATAAAGAGTTTGACGATTACGTTGCGACTCCAAAACAAAATGGCTATCAATCTATTCATACGGTTGTGTTTGGTCCTGAGGGTAAAACCGTTGAAATTCAAATACGAACGCACGACATGCATCAAGATGCAGAGCTGGGTGTCGCCGCGCATTGGATGTACAAAGAAGGCGCATTACCAGGGCGTGGTTCAGGCTATGAGCAAAAAATTAGCTGGTTGCGTAAGTTACTGCAATGGCAAGAAGAAGTGGTCGATGGCAGCGACTTAGCACAAGAGCTTAAAAACCAAGTGGTTGAAGACCGCGTCTATGTGTTTACCCCTCGAGGCGATATTTTTGACTTACCACTGGGAGCAACACCTCTTGATTTTGCTTACTACATTCACTCCAATGTAGGGCATCGATGTATTGGTGCAAAAATATTTGGCAAAATAGTGCCATTTACTCATCAGTTAAGCACTGGTGACCAAGTTGAAATACTAACCCAAAAGCAGCCAAACCCAAGCCGTGATTGGTTAAATCCATCGTTAGGTTACATTAAATCGTCTCGCGCTAGAGCCAAAATTCACCATTGGTTTAAACAGCTCGACCGCGATAAAAATTTAAGTGCGGGTAAAGAGATTCTTGATAGTGAGTTACAAAAATTAGAGCTAACTTATAAAGATTTAGACCCCGCTATAAAGCGTTTTAATTTTAGAGAACTTGATGACTTAATGGTCGCTATTGGCGCAGGCGATATTCGTCTTAACCAAATGCTTAACTTTATTACTGACAGAACAGAGCATGAGCCGGTAATTCGTTTCAAATCGCCTAGTAAAGTGACTGGTGATAAAAACGGTATTGTAGTGGATGGGGTCGGCAGTTTAATGAGCCATGTTGCTCGTTGTTGTCGCCCAGTACCTGGTGATGAAATCATTGGTTATATTACTCAAGGACGCGGTATTGCGGTGCACCGAGAGGATTGTGATTCGTTTAGTAATTTAAAAAACAAGCACCCTGAGCGTGTTATTTCAGTGAGTTGGTCAGATGATATTAGTAGCTCTTACGCCTTAACTATTCGTATTGAAGCCAGTGATCGTTCTGGCTTAATTCGTGACATCAGCTCAGCACTTGCCAATGAAAAAGTTAATGTGCTCAATATGAACGTAAACACGGTTGATAGCACTCAAACTGCTATTTTTGTGATGCAAATTGAAGTGCATGACTTACAGGGCACTAATAAAGTGCTGTCTAAGCTACATCAGATCGAAGGGGTACACAGTGCAAAACGAGGGCAGTAATCAGGCTAACAATGAGGCTTTAAGCCAACTGCTGGAAATAATGCAAACACTGAGAAACCCTGAGGGCGGATGCCCTTGGGATCTCAAGCAAACGTTTGCGTCAATCGTACCTCACACTCTTGAAGAAGCCTATGAAGTGGCTGATTGTATTGAGCGCGACGATTTAAGTGAACTGAAAGGTGAACTAGGTGATCTGTTATTTCAAATCGTGTTTTATGCGCAACTAGCGCAAGAGCAGCAATTATTTGATTTTAACGATGTGGTAAACACGTTAAATGAGAAGCTAGTGCGCCGTCATCCGCATGTATTTTCATCGCAAGACACACCCACAACTGATGCCGAATTAGCTGCGCAATGGCAAGCAATAAAGGCACAAGAGCGTGCTACTAGACCCCAAGATAAAAGCTCAACACTTTGGCAAGATATACCAAACAGTTTACCTAGCTTAACAAAAGCTAAAAAAATTCAACAACGTGTAGCCGCTTTAGGCTTTGATTGGCCTACTTATCATGGCGCTATAGATAAAGTGAGTGAAGAGGTTGAGGAAGTCAAAGAAGCCTTAGCTCATAACCCGTACTCAGCGCATACAGCAGAAGAGCTAGGTGATTTGTTGTTTGCTACCGTGAATGTGGCACGTCATGTTAAACGTGACCCAGAGCAATTGCTTCGCAGTGCCAACGATAAGTTTTCTGCACGATTTGAAAAGGTGCAAAATTACTTAATTTCCCAGGGTAAATGTATTGAGTCAGCGTCTTTAGAGGAAATGGATGCGGCATGGGATGCAATAAAAAAATTAAATAAATAAGGACATAAAAAATGTCTGTTTTTTGTGCACAGATTTGCTATTTATAGCTGGATTGCTTAGCTATGTTTTGGTACAATTTCGCCCCGTCTTGTTTATATTCCAAAATCACTTGTTTGGGTATTATATTCCTTTTAATTCCTGATATTCTAGGGTTCGCATGAGTACAAAATTTATCTTCGTTACTGGCGGAGTTGTTTCTTCGTTGGGTAAAGGTATTGCAGCAGCATCATTGGCCGCTATTTTAGAAGCCCGTGGCTTAGATGTTACCATTCTAAAGCTGGATCCTTACATCAACGTTGACCCAGGCACAATGAGCCCAATTCAACACGGTGAAGTATACGTTACCGAAGACGGCGCAGAAACGGACCTTGACTTAGGTCACTACGAACGTTTTATTCGCACCAAAATGACCAGCCGTAATAACTTTACGCAAGGGCGCGTATATGAAGATGTACTACGTCGTGAAAGACGTGGTGAATATCTTGGCGCAACTATTCAGGTTATTCCTCATATTACCAATGACATTAAGCAACGTGTTTATGATGGCGCAGAAGGCCATGATATAGCAATCGTTGAAATTGGTGGTACGGTAGGCGATATTGAATCACAACCATTTATCGAAGCAATTCGTCAAATGGGTACAGAAATTGGTCGTGAACGCGCACTTTTCATTCACTTAACCTTAGTGCCATTCTTAGGCCCTGCCGGTGAAGTGAAAACAAAACCAACTCAGCACTCAGTTAAAGAGTTACGCTCGGTAGGTATTCAACCAGATATTCTTATTTGTCGCTCAGACCGTAAATTGCCAAATAATGAGCGTGCAAAAATTGCATTGTTCACAAACGTTGAAGAAAAAGCCGTTATTTCACTGCCTGATGTAGACAGTATTTATAAAATCCCTGCGTTATTAAAATCGCAAGAGTTAGATAACTTTGTATGTCGTCGTTTTCATTTAGACGCGCCTGAAGCTGATTTAGCTGAGTGGGAACAAGTATTGTATCAAGAGTCTAACCCAACGGGTGAAGTGACAATTGGTATGGTAGGTAAATACATTGAATTACCAGATGCATACAAATCAGTAAACGAAGCATTAAAGCATGCGGGACTGAAGAATCGTTTAACTATTAATATCCAATACGTTGATTCACAAGACTTAGAAACCAAAGGAACGGATGTTCTTTCTCGCTTAGATGCTATTTTAGTGCCAGGTGGTTTTGGTGGTCGTGGTGTTGAAGGTAAGATTTTAGCGGCAAAATATGCTCGTGAAAACAAAGTGCCTTACTTAGGTATTTGTTTAGGTATGCAGGTTGCGCTTATTGAATACGCACGAAATGTTGCCGGTTTAGTTGATGCAAATTCAACTGAATTTAACGCAAACTCAGAGTCGCCAGTGGTTGGTTTAATTACCGAGTGGTTAGATGCTGAAGGTAATGTTGAACTACGTGACGAAAAGTCTGATTTAGGTGGCACCATGCGTTTAGGCGCACAAAAATGTCATTTAACACCAGGCTCTAAGGTACATGGCGTGTATGGCAGCGACGAGATTGTTGAACGTCATCGTCACCGTTATGAAGTTAACAACAACTTTGTAGCACAGCTTGAGCAAGCTGGTTTGAGCTTTACAGGTTTATCTGAAGATAAAAAACTAGTAGAGATTATTGAGAATAAAGATCACCCTTGGTTTATTGCAGCGCAATTCCACCCGGAATTCACTTCAACACCACGTGATGGTCACCCGCTATTTGAAGGGTTTGTAGCTGCGGCTCATACCTATCAAAAAGCGTCTTCGTAATATAAAAAGGCTGTGCATGATGCGCGGCCTTTTTTGTTTCTAAGGCTAGCCAAACTCAGGTTAGCCGCACTCACCATTTTGGGAATATAGAGGAATCAAGATGTCAGAAATCGTAAAAGTAATCGGTCGTGAAATTATGGACTCGCGTGGTAACCCAACTGTTGAAGCTGAGGTATATTTAGCTGATGGTTCATGGGGCCGTGCTGCTGCACCTTCAGGTGCATCTACAGGAACTCGCGAAGCATTAGAATTACGTGATGGTGATAAAGCGCGTTACTTAGGTAAGGGCGTATTAAAAGCGGTTGGCTTCATTAATAACGAAATTGCAGAAGCACTAAAAGGTCAAAATGCACTTGCTCAAAGTGATGTAGACCAAGTAATGCTTGATTTAGATGGTACTGAAAACAAAGAAAAACTAGGTGCTAATGCTATTTTAGCGGTTTCACTTGCCAACGCTAAAGCGGCGGCACAATCTAAAAAAGTAGAGCTTTACGAGCACATTGCGGACATAAATGGCACGCCAGGTGTTTACTCTATGCCATTACCAATGATGAACATCATCAACGGCGGTGAGCATGCTGATAACTCAGTAGATATTCAAGAATTTATGGTTCAGCCAGTGGGTGCAACTAACTTCCGTGAAGCATTGCGTATGGGTGCTGAAGTATTTCATAGCCTAGCTAAAGTACTTAAAGCGGATGGCCATTCAACAGCTGTAGGTGACGAAGGTGGTTTTGCACCAAACCTTGCATCAAACGAAGCTGCACTTGCAGCTATTAAAGTGGCTGTTGCAAATGCCGGTTATGAGCTTGGTAAAGATATTACCCTTGCACTTGATTGTGCGGCCTCTGAGTTTTATAACAAAGAAGCAAATATCTATGACCTTAAAGGTGAAGGTAAGCAATTTACATCTGAAGAGTTTAACCACTTCTTAAAAGATTTAACTGAGCAATACCCAATTGTATCAATTGAAGATGGTTTAGATGAGTCTGATTGGGATGGCTTTGCACACCAAACCAAACTAATGGGCGATAAAGTTCAATTAGTGGGTGATGATTTATTCGTAACCAATACTAAGATTTTAAAACGCGGTATTGATAACGGTATTGCCAATTCAATCTTAATTAAATTTAACCAAATTGGTTCACTAACAGAGACGTTAGCAGCAATCAAAATGGCAAAAGATGCAGGTTTTACAGTGGTTATTTCTCACCGCTCTGGTGAAACTGAAGATGCAACTATTGCTGATTTAGCGGTAGGTACTGCTGCAGGTCAAATTAAAACGGGTTCATTAAGCCGTTCAGATCGTGTTGCTAAGTACAACCAATTGCTACGTATTGAAGAGCAATTAGGCGCTAAAGCACCGTACAATGGTTTAAAAGAAGTTAAAGGTCAGTAATTCTTTAATTTATTTAAGATTATAAAAACCCTCGCTTATGCGAGGGTTTTTTTGTAAAAAATAGCAAAAAAGAGATAAAGGAACGGGCTACGAGCTAAGGACGTTAAGCTAGTAGTGCAAATGTCTAGGTTGAACAAGTAAGAAAGTAGACTCGCCGAACGTTAGTTACTTTTCATCAATTAAAGCTGAAATTGCTGCTTTAAAATCTCGCCGGTAAAACTGGTTTTTAAGTAAAAACCACGCGGCAAGGTTTTAATTATTTTCCCATTTGGGCCTATGGCATCGGTAACAATATGGCTATTCGCTGCTTTTGGGCGTATTTGCATTACATCCCCTAAATGACCTGAAATTTCATCAACTCTACCAAGGGCTATAAGCTCCATTTGTTCTTCCCAGTCTCGCTGCAATTGTGCATCTTGCGCGGGGGAAGGTTGCCATAAAAAGCCACTGCCAATGGTTCTATCAAACGGTGCTATATCGCGCTCGCCTAAAATAGGTAGCCATAAAACATGATTCAACTTTTTTCGAACATTACTTGAGTGCCAGGTCGTACCGGTTACATTTATTAACGGGGTTACCGACACAAAGGTGGTTTCTAATGGTTTGCCTTTATATGAAATGGGCAGTGTTTTAAGCTCTATGCCTAAATCTTCAAAGTCGGGGAGCGGTTTTGAACCAGCGGTTGCGCCTAATACATACTCAATCAGTTGACCTGTCCAGCCTTTTTCACGCAATAAATCATCTGGCGTTTTAAAATGGTACTGCTGTGCTAGTTGTCCAAGTGTGAGCCCTGCAATATTATTGACACGTTGCATTAGTTGATTAATTGAATGAGGTTTTAAAGGTTGCATACTGTTAATTTAGTTGAATAAATACCAAAGCCATGATAGCAAATTAGCTTGATAGTGGATATCTTTAGCGGTTGGTTGATTTTTATACGCGCTGTGGTTGGTGCAATTTTATGCACTGCTTTAAAACGCTAAAATTAACTAAGTAACTGAACTACATTGTTTTTTTTGTTTTTGGTGTTCAGTTTTAATTAAGGTCTATAATTGTTGTAAGGATAAATACAGATGTATAAACATGTTTATCCACAGATTCTGTGGAGAACATCACTTTTTTGATCTTGTATTGTGGATTTGTTTGCTAAATGAGCGTGTTTTACAAAAGTTATGCACAAGCTGTGAGTAACCAGCACAAACAGTGTGGTTTTTATGTATTTACGTATGGCTGTGTTGTTTGTTATTCACATGCAATGGATTTCGCCATTAATTTGCCTTAAGCGAAGGTGTTAACGAGGCTTGCACGTAATAGTATTTGCCGTATTGCAGCTAATGTGGAACAATCATAAAAAATCGACTTACAAATGAGGCACTAAGGTGATTGATGCCGAAGGTTTTCGTGCCAATGTCGGAATTGTAATTTGCAATAATCAGGGGCAAGTGTTTTGGGCCAGACGCTATGGTCAACATTCTTGGCAATTTCCCCAAGGTGGTGTTGATGATGGTGAAACACCAGAACAAACTATGTACCGTGAATTACACGAAGAAGTAGGTTTGCGACCAGAAGATGTAGAAATAGTTGCAAGCTCAAAACATTGGTTACGCTATAAATTACCCAAACGATTAATCCGCCGGGATTCAAGTCCGGTGTGTATTGGGCAAAAACAAAAATGGTTTTTACTAAAACTGCGCTGTAAAGATGAAGATGTTAACTTACTGAAAACTCATCATCCGGAATTTGATGATTGGCGATGGGTAAGTTATTGGTATCCGGTTAGACAGGTTGTGTCGTTTAAACGGGACGTTTATCGACGTGTTATGAAAGAGTTTGCTCCTTTTGCTATGCCTTTTAATAAGCGAGAGCAACAAAAAGATCACTGGCGGAATAAAAGGTAGTTTTTCATAAAAAGGAGCAGTGTATGCTGGCAACACTCAGAACGATAGCTGAGTCTGTTTCGCAACAAGCGAATTTAGACGACGCGTTAGTGTGCTTTGTAAAAATGGTAAAAGATGCCATGAATACCCAGTGCTGCTCCATTTATTTTGCCGATTATAGCCAAGATAACTTTGTACTGATGGCCTCATCAGGGTTAAACCCTGATGCGGTAGGCAAGTTTAGAATTGGCTTTACCGAAGGTTTAGTAGGGCTTGTTGCCCAGCGTGAAGAAGCAATTAATATTGCCTTTGCCAAGTCGCATCCTCGCTTTAAGCTCTCCCCAGAAGTTAATGAAGAAGGCTATAACGCCTTTTTGTCCGTGCCTGTTGTTCATCAAAAAAAAGTGTTAGGTGTTATTGTTGTTCAACAGAAAATGGCGCGGGTATTTTCTCAAGATGAGGAGTCGTTTTTAATTACGCTTTCTGCGCAGTTAGCTTCGCAATTAGCCCACGCCGAAATAAAAGAAGTATTACGCCAAGATGAGTCATCCCATCAAACATCAGTATTAAAAGGGGTTTCTAGCGCGCCAGGTATAAGTATTGGTAAAGCTTTTGTTGTTATTCCTAAACTTAATTTTAAGTCTATAGAACTTACTAAGAATAACGATGTTATTGAACAGCGTCGTTTATTTACACAAGCGGTTGCTGCAACGCGCAAAGAATTTAGCACCTTATCGATGACATTGAGCGACAGCATACCGCAAGAGGCGTTGGCTGTATTTGATGTGTATCAGCAATTATTAGATGCTAAAAGTTTAGGTCATAATGTAGAGGCTCAATTACAAGAAGGGTGGTGTGCTAAAAGTGCATTAAAAATTGTGATTGAACGTTTAGTTGCGCAGTTTAACGAAATGCAAGACCCTTATATTAAAGAGCGTGCGGTTGATGTTAAAGACATTGGTTTACGGGTGCTGCATCATTTAGTGAATACCGAGCATGCAATAAAAGACTACCCTGAAAACACCATTTTAATAGCGCATACATTAACACCAGCTATGTTAGCTGAGGTACCCAATGAGCGTTTGGCTGGGGTTGTGAGCATTAATGGTTCAGCCAACAGCCATGCCTCTATTTTAACCCGCGCTATGGGCGTGCCGGCGATTTGGGGTATCGAAGATTTACCGCTATTGCAGTTTGATAGCAAAGAAATGATTTTAGATGCTTTTGCTGGGCGTTTATATATTTCGCCTTCGCAAATGCTTATTGATGAGTATACAGAATTACAACATCAAGATAACTTACTCAATAATCGTTTTTTAGAAGAACAAGCATTGCCTTCAATCACGTTAGACGGTGAGCATATTAGTTTGTTACTTAATGCAGGGCTTGAGCTTAATACTCAACAAAATAGCGCCCATATTTGTGATGGTGTTGGTCTTTACAGAACCGAAGCATGGTTTATGCAAAAGGGACAGTTTCCTTCGCAGCAAGAACAAGAAAACTGGTATCGAGAAGTACTTAGTAGCTATTACCCTAACCCCGTTGTTATGCGAACGTTAGATATTGGTGGCGACAAAGTTTTAGATTATTTTAATATCACTGAAGAAAACCCATTTTTAGGATGGCGTGGTATTAGAATTAGCCTTGACCATCCCGAGCTTTTTTTAGATCAGCTCAAAGCGATGTTAAAAGCCAATATTGGCTTAGGTAATTTAAAAATAATGCTGCCGATGATCAGTGGTACTGATGAGGTTGAAGAGTCACTGGCACTATTTAAACAAGCTTATTATGAGTTAAGTGAAGCATTTCCTGAGCAACTTATAGAAAAGCCTGATATTGGCATCATGCTTGAGGTACCTTCAAGTGTATTTATGCTGCCAGAGTGGTCTAAAAAAGTCGATTTTTGCTCAGTAGGTAGTAACGACTTAACTCAGTATTTATTAGCCGTAGATAGGGCAAATGCCCGTGTAGCCGATTTATTTAACCCTTATCACCCCGCGGTATTGCGTGTATTAAATAATATTGCCAGCGAGTGTGAGCATTATGAATTGCCCTTTAGTCTATGTGGTGAGCTCGGCGGCGACCCCGAGGGCGCAATATTACTGATTGCTATGGGGTATAGACGTTTAAGCATGAACTTATCGTCGCTAAACAAAGTGAAGTGGGTGCTAAGACGCTTAAATGTAAGCGACATGGAACAGTTACTGAGCGATTGTTTGGCACAGCCTAACGCTAAACAAGTACTACGGTTAACCCGTAATTTTATGATAGAGCATCAGCTAGGTGATTTATTTTATACACCTAAATGATAGAGCTGTAATTGTTTATATAATCAATTAAAATATACATATAATTAAATGTATTAGAGATAACTATGTATGAACTAGGACTTCTAGTTGCAAGTTGTGCGCTGTTAGGTTGCATTGTTGGTTTTTTAGCAGGGCTACTAGGCATAGGCGGTGGTTTAATTATTGTGCCAGTGCTAAGTAGTTTGTTACTTAGTTTTGACGTGGCCGCTGCCGATCATGTGTTAGTTATCGCTATTGCAACATCGTTAGCCTCTATTTTATTTACTTCCACTTCTTCAGCGTTAGCTCATCATAAAAATGATAATGTGCCTTGGGAAATTGCTCCTTGGGTTATGTCGGGCGTGGCCGTTGGCGCATTGATTAGTGGCTTTGCTGCCAGCTTTATCCCTGAGAAAATGTTAAGAACGGTGTTTGCGGTCAGTGTGGTTTTTATTGCGATGAGAATGGTACTTTCTGCTCGAAATAAAGTGAACGCAGAACACCCTTTACCTGCAGGCCCCGTACTGGGAAGTATTAGTGCGGTAATGGGCTCACTGTCTGGATTAATTGGCATTGGTGGCGGTGCATTACTTGTGCCTATGTTGCATTATTTTTCGGTTGATATTAAAAAGGCAATTGGTTGCGCTGCTGCATGTGGTATTGTAATTGCCTTTTTTGGCTCTATCGGTTACATCAGCGCTGGTTGGTATGTAACGGACTTAACGCATGGTTTTATGGGGTTTGTATATTTACCCGCTTTATTTGGGATTGTTATTACCTCATGGTTTATAGCGCCTATAGGGGCTAAGGCAACACATTACTTACCTGTGAATACAATTAAGAAAGTTTTCGCGATGTTACTGGTTTTCATCGCTATTAAAATGGTTTTTAGCTAAAGGTTTATTTTTATGGCACTGGAGTTTCCTCAAATTGATCCAATAATATTTTCTGTTGGACCACTTAGCGTTCGTTGGTATGGGTTAATGTACTTAATTGGTTTTGCGTTTGCGATGTGGTTTGCTAATCGTCAAGCGAAGAAACCAGGGTCGGGTTGGACTAAAGACGAAGTCAGTGATTTACTCTTTTACGGCATGCTGGGCGTTATATTAGGTGGGCGTGTTGGATATGTCCTGTTTTATCAATTTAGTTACTTCATTGAAAACCCCTTGTATTTATTTAGAATCGATCAAGGTGGCATGTCGTTTCATGGCGGTACACTGGGGGTGATCACTGCGATTGCTATTTTTGCTTACAAGCGTAAAAAGTCGTTATTGCAAGTTGGTGATTTTGTAGCACCTTTAGTGCCTGTTGGTTTACTTGCTGGGCGTATAGGTAACTTTATTAACGGCGAATTATGGGGTCGTACTACCGATGTTCCTTGGGCAATGGTATTTCCAACTGGAGGCCCGCTTGCACGCCACCCATCACAACTTTATGAAGCTTTTTTTGAAGGGCTGGTATTGTTTGTCATATTATTGTGGTTTATAAAGCGTCCTCGTCCTGCGGGAAGTGTGTCGGGTTTGTTTTTACTAGGTTACGGCGTATTTAGGTTTGGTATTGAGTATTTTCGCCAACCAGATGCACAACTGGGGTTATTTGCCGACTTCATTTCAATGGGGCAAATCCTATCGTTACCTATGATCATTGGCGGGTTAGGCTTACTTATTTGGGCCTATAAACAACCACAATCGCAAACAGCGGCAAAAGTTTAAAAGAAGAAGTTAGATGAAACAATATTTAGAATTATGTCAGCGTATTGTTGACCAAGGACAGTGGGTTGAAAATAAACGCACCGGTACACGTTGTTTAACGGTTATAAACGCTGATTTAGAATACGATGTGGCGAATAATCAGTTTCCTATGATCACTACTCGAAAGAGCTATTATAAAGCGGCTATTGCTGAGTTGTTAGGGTATTTAAGAGGGTATGACAGTGCTGAGCAGTTTCGTAATATAGGCTGTAAAACATGGGATGCTAATGCCAATGAAAATAATGCTTGGCTCAATAACCCTAACCGTAAAGGTGAGGACGATATGGGGCGCGTTTACGGCGTTCAAGGTCGTGGCTGGCAACGCCCTGATGGTTCAACACTGGATCAACTAGCAAAGGTCATCAATAATTTAAAAAATGGCATAGATGATCGCGGCGAAATTATTACATTTTATAACCCCGGTGAGTTTGAACTTGGTTGCTTGCGCCCATGCATGCATACACATACCTTTTCGTTATTAGGTGATACTCTATATTTAACCTCATATCAACGCAGTTGTGATGTTCCACTAGGACTTAATTTTAACCAAATTCAATGTTTTGTATTACTTGCATTAGTTGCACAAATTACCGGCCATAAAGCGGGTAAGGCATACCATAAAATCACCAATGCCCATATTTATGAAAATCAGCTCGATTTAATGCGAGATGTGCAATTAAAGCGTGAGCCATTTGCTTCTCCCCAATTAAAAATCAACCCAGAGATTAAGTCACTCGAAGACATTGAAACATGGGTAACACGTGATGACTTTGAGGTGGTTGGCTATCAATGCCATGAAGTGATTCAGTACCCATTTTCAGTTTAAAAAATAAGGAGAGCATAATGAAAGCAGTGATCCCTGTAGCGGGCCTTGGAACACGAATGTTGCCGGCCACTAAAGCAATTCCAAAAGAAATGCTACCAGTTGTAGATCGTCCACTTATTCAATACGTTGTTAGCGAAGCCGTTGCCGCTGGCATTAAAGAGATAGTGTTAGTAACGCATTCGAGTAAAAACTCAATTGAAAACCATTTCGATACTAGCTTTGAGCTTGAGGCAACGTTAGAGAAACGTGTAAAGCGGCAATTACTTGCCGAAATACAGTCTATTTGCCCTAAGGACGTGACGATTATTCATGTGCGTCAAGGTGAGGCGAAAGGGTTAGGTCACGCTATTAACTGTGCAGCCCCTATTATAGGGGATGAACCTTTTGTAGTTATTTTACCCGACGTCATTATCGATGAAGTGGAAAGTGATTTAACAAAAGATAATTTAGCGGAAATGATCACTCGTTTTGAGCAAAGTAAACACAGCCAAATTATGGTTGAGCCAGTACCTAAAGATCAAGTAGATAAATTTGGTGTTGTTGATTTAGGTGATGTTGAGTTAAACCAAGGTGAGAGCTCACCCATTAAGAGCATGGTAGAAAAACCACCTGTTGACGAGGCACCTTCAAACCTTGCTGTGGTTGGTCGTTACGTGTTGAGTAAAAATATTTGGCCATTATTAGCTAAAACACCACAAGGTGCAGGTGATGAGATTCAGCTGACTGATGCAATTGCGATGCTTATGCAAGATGAAAAAGTAGACGCTTATGCTATTAAAGGCCGAAGCCATGACTGTGGTAGTAAAGTTGGTTATTTGAAGGCGACAATAGAATTTGCTTTGCGCCGTGATGAATTTGCTGATGAGCTTAAAACCTTTATTAAAACATTAATTTAAATAAACTTATCATTATTCAAAGCGCCTACATGGCGCTTTTTTTGATTGTAAAATCGCTTTTACAGACATTTAATTATAACTATTTTTGCAGTTATACAGACAGATCTGGGTTTGTAATGTAACCTTTATGTTAACTCAAGTTGCTTTGTAGTTAACGTGCTTTATTAGGCCAATTGTAAATTGGCTCAACTTAGCGGTCGAAACTGTTGAAAGAGAAACAATCAATGTGTGAATACAGCGTAAAGTATCACCGATATTTAGTTATAGCTTTACTTATGTTAATAGGGAGTGGCTGTACGATATCGCCTGATAAAACCTTATTAAATGAAAGGGTTAGAGATTCGCCAGAATATGTAACTATCACCGCAGTTGAACTTGCACAGCTAAAAGATGCCGCTTTGCAATGGCAACAAGCACGTTCTGGTATAGAGAGACTATTAAAATTAGAACGTGAGCTTACATATTTAGTTGATAATTTAGATATTATTAACAGTAAAGCAATAGCGAAATCTAACCAAGCTGTTAGCAATCGCTATGCTCGCTCATCAATTAATGCTAATACCTCGCCAGACCTCAGGCATGGTAATAACTACGCAAGCACCTCAGATAACGTTGAACGACCGAGACAAAGATATAGTAACCGTTATGTAAAACCGACTGGTAGGGACGCTCTAAAAAATCAGCGATATAGCAGCCGCTATGCTAGTGTTCCTACAAAAATAATTACAGCTCCTTCAAAAAGCTACAGTAAACGAACTGTTCGCTCGCCAGTGAAAGCGATTAGTTCTAGGGTGAACAAAAAGATTGCCTCTAAAATATCGATGGCAACAAAAGTGGCAATGGTAGATAAAAACAAAAAAGTATTTGCCTTACAGGTAGCGTCCCTTGATTCAGAAGAAAGTGTTGCTAAAGAGTGGAAGCACATTAACAAAAAAGCAGCGCCTTTGTTTAAGGATAAAATCACGACAAACATTGAAAAAGCAAAAGTTAATAACAAAACCTATTATCGATTAAAATTAGGTGAGTATTTTAACTTTAAAAGTGCTGAGGATGATTGTGAGGTATTTAAATTCTATAAAGTTGATTGCTTTGTGAGTAACTACACTGACAAACCAATTAGATTATAAATTATTTATTTGGCGCTTTTATTGCATAATAGCTAGAGCTCGTTTTTTGTAATAGGTGCTTTAAAGTGAAACTTCGTTTAATAATATTACTAATACCATTTGCATTAGCTGGTTGTAGCAACCAGCTAATGCCCGTCGACTCACAAAGCGACAAGCTTGTGCGTGAAAAAGATATAAAACCTTACTTAGAGCAATGGGATAACAACAAAGAGCAGATAGCGCGTTTAAGCACCATGGAAGAGGACTTATCATTACTGATTCAAGCTCTTTCTGCACAAACAGATATTGATACCGTACCTGAGCCATTGAAAGAGAAGGTAAAACGTGTTGAATATGGCTCTAAGCAATCTTTACAACTCTCCTCAGAAACTGTCTTAGCCGATAACACTATCAGTATAAACAAAGCAATTTACGGTGTACAAATTGGACGTTATTTAGTTTCTAACGGAGCCAAAAGGCAAGTACAGCGACTAAAAGAGCAATACCCTCAGTTAAACAGTATTTTACAATACCGCATTAATGAGCAACAAAAGGAATCAACAACGTTTTATAGTGTTGTAGCAGGCCCGCTGAAAAATCAACAGCAAGCGGCGCAGTTGTGTTTGTTTTTTTACAAAATAGGTAATAAGTGTACCTTAGCGACATTTTCAGAGGATGTTTAAGGTTTTTTTACGCTTATTTTTTCATCCTGTTATTATAAATCAAAATAAAGTAAATATTTTCTAACTTTTTAGTGATTTTGGCCGATACTTAACATAACCTGACTAACAGGTTTATACTTTATGTCTAAGGGAAAACTATGAACAAAATATTTACTAAAGCAGCGTTAGCTGCATCAATGACTGTTCTTTCTTTCGGTGCGGCTGCAGAAACTGCTTCTTTTCAAGCGGGTGTTACAGTTCAAAACGCATTCACCTTTACGAATGATGCACCACTAGATTTTGGTACAATCAGGGCTTCAGGTGATTTAACTGGGACGGAGACTGCAACATTAGTATTAGCCGCAAACCCTGCTACTGCTCCTACAACGGCTTCTACAGATGCAACCGCAGCTGAAATTGCAATTTTAGTAGCAGGTACACCAGCCTCATTCTCAATTTCAGGTGTGTCTCCTTTTGGTACATTGACCATTACAAATCCGACTGAAACTGCGATTGCGCCTGATACAGCACCTGCGGGCACTGCTGCATTTACTTTGGGCACTCCAACGTATTATGTGTTAACCGGTGCGACGCCTAATAGCGCAGCTACAACGACCATTCAGGTTGATTCAAATGGTGAAGCAACTTTTAATTTTGGTGCAACATTAACCACAACAGGGGTTGCTGCAACTAGTGATTATATCGATGGATCATACAGTGGCACGTTTACATTAGAATTAAATTACTAATGGGCAAAGCCTGCTTTATTGTATAAAGCAGGCTACTTTATGAAATTATTTTTACTCATACTAGCAGCTTTCTTAACTACGGATTTATACGCACAAGTTACACCGCTTGAGCAATTGAATTTTGGTAAAATTGTTATCAGTGATAATCAAAGTGTTAGCTCTATGACCTTGTTGCCCAGTAACACAAATACCTTAACCAATAAGATATATTTACTTGAAAAAGGCCATGCAGCCGAATTGTTGCTTGAAGGATACCCTGCACGTATCCAGGTAAATGTGAGTGACTTTGTAAGTGATCAGCCCCTAAATAACATTTTTGGTGGCGCGCCACTGATTTTAAATCAACTCATTTATAATACGACCATTACAACCGATACCACAGGAACTGCTTTATTGAGAGTAGGGGGGCAATTAAGTACCTCGGGTGACGGAAATACTTATAAAGATGGTATCTTTGATACTACAATTGAAGTGACGCTAAATTATTAGACAACTAGAGATGTTGATTAAATGACAATAATAAAAACTTTTTTTATCTTAGTAAGCTTTATCTTAACTAGCTTCCATTCTTATGCAAACTTACTTATTTCCCCAACAAGAGTTAATTTTGATGAGCGTCAGCGTGTTGCTAAAGTCATTGTTGTTAATAACTCTAATGAAGCAAAAACTTATAGGTTGGAGTGGCAAGACAAAGTTGCACTAGCTGGCGGAGGGTATGCTAATTTAGCGGCTGATCAAGAAAGTTCATCTTCACTTAAAAATATGGTTAGGATTAGCCCATCGCAAGTTAGATTAGCGCCAGGAGAAAGGCAGATTGTTAAGCTTGCTATTCGAAAGCCAAAAGGTTTACTAGAACAGGAATACCGATCTCACCTAGCATTTAAAGCACTCCCTAATGAAACTCAAATCCAGCAACAGAGACTTGGTATTAATTTGAAATTACTATTAAGTTACACTATCCCTGTTATTTTGCGTAAAGGCGCTGAAATACCTAATGTTAATATTAGCAATTTACAGCTTATACACAGCCCAGAAAAAAAAGCGCTTGAGATTGAAATTAAGCGAGAAGGGGGCTTTAGCTCTTTTGGCAAGTTAGAAGTTTTCTTTAAGCAAAAAGGAATGGATACAGAGAAAAAGATCGCCATGTTAAACGATTTTAGTATTTACCCTGAGCTAAAAACAACAACGGCGACGATACCAATTTTTGTAGATCAAAACATCCCGAAAGATGGCGAAATTCGCGTAATTTATACAGGGCTTAAAGAATATCGCGATACTATTTTTAGTGAAAAGTTTGCGCCAATTAATAATGCAATTATCGGTAATTTGAAATAGGCGATGTATTACTTTAAGCGTTTAAAGTGGTTGTTGATCATTTTTTTATCAATTGACCCCTTATTAGCAGCAGAGCCTGACACTCAGGCCATTCTTGCTAGCATAAAAAAAATAGATAAAAAATGGCAGCAATACAACACTGATCAAGCTGTAAATGAAAGAACAGAGCCTGAGCTTAATGTGCAGCAAGGTGAGGGCATCCCCGAAGGGGAGTTATTATTTTTTTCATCGTTCGTGAAAAAAAATTACCTAGGTGAAATGCTCGGGGTGAAAAGTAAAACCGGTGTATTAATAGATTTATTAAGTTTTTCAGAAAGCCTGGATTTTGCTATAGATATAAATAGCGATGACCTTATTGCTCAAGGCTGGTTTATTCGTGAAGATAATCAGTTTTATCTAGACCTAAATACAAATACAGTACAAATTAACGGCGCTAGATATTCATTTAACAGCCAACAAGCTTATGCTGATAACGGCGATATGTTTGTTGATAGTAACTTGCTAGCGCAGTGGTTTTCGTTAGATATTGATATTGAATATTCAGCACTTGAGCTAAATGTAAGCTCCCCTACCAAATTGCCTATAGAATTAAAACGCGAAAGAGAGCAGCGAGAAACTGTAACTAATAGAGAGTCACGTCAAGCAATATTACCTTGGAAGGCCAGTCCATACAGTGCAATTTCATCTCCTCTTGCTGATGTGCAGCTTAGTGCAACCAAGAGTAATAGGGATTCAGCGATAGGGTACTCTGTATTAGGGTCAAATGACTTAGCCTATTTTAATGCTCAGTATTTTTTTGCAGGGCGAAAACAAGATTTACTATCAGATTCAAGATTATCATTTAGCCGTCAAAGTAAAGATGCACGGTTATTAGGTCCTTTAAATGCGACAACTGTTCAATTTGGAGATGTATTAGCAACTCAAGTCGGTAAACAATTTAATAGTAGTTACGCCAGAGGAGTAAAAGTTGATAACAAACCACTTTTTAAACAGGTTAATAGTAATCAAATTAATTTAACGGGTGCTATTCAACCAGGGTGGGATGTTGAGTTATACCGTAATGATGTACTGCTAGCGCAGCAGTTTAGTTTAGCTGATGGGCGTTATTTATTTGAAGATATTGATTTATTGTTTGGCGCTAATAATTTTGAGCTGATTTTTTATGGCCCACAAGGGCAAGTAGAGCGAAAAACAGAGCAATACTTTATAGATGGTAATAGTTTGTCAGCAGATGAATCGTTTTATGAGTTGTCAATTACTGAGCAAGGTGAGCAGTTATTCAATCAGTCACTTTATTCGACACAAGGTAAAGGTTGGCAGCTAGCAGGCCGTTATGAAACGGGGTTAACTGATTATTTATCGGTTTATGCTGGTACATCAATATTAAATAGTAATTCGGGTGATAATGTTAACAATTATGCTTTTGGTTCGAACCTAAGTATATTTGATAAAGTATTACTTAATCTAGATTATGAAAAAAATAATAACGATGAAGACAAGCTAGAGGTAGCTGCTAGAGGTGAGTTAATTGGTCAATCGGTACGTTTAAGCCTGTCTCAAAACAATGAAAAGATAGTTGGTGATTCGCAGACAGCGAAAGTTGAAAGTTATCAACTATATGCGGCAGGAAAGTTGTTTGATAAATCGTTTGGAAGCTTGAGCTATCAAAATACGCTCGCATATAACAGCAGAGAATTTAGCGACTCATATCTAAGTGTTGATAATACCTTATCGTATAATTTAGGTGGGACCGTTGTTAGTAACAACTTAATTTGGCGAAAATTTGATTCTTTAGATGATGCAACAACACTTGGCAGCATGCGTCTTCAACATCGATTTGGTAAAACATACACTCGTTTTAGTGTTGACTATAGCGCAGACTCCGGTTCGACTATACTGGGTTACCAAGCAGAATTAAGCCGTAGTTTATCTCAGAATTTACAATCTGAATTCACACTAAGAAACTCCCGTATAAATGATTTAGTTTCTATGGAACTGGGTCTAAATTGGCAAAGCGATAGTTTTAGCTTAAATAGCACAATGAGTTACGACGATGATGATAATTGGCGGCTAGGTTTATTTAGTCGCTTTAGTATTGGTTTTGATGCGAACACTGACGAGTACTTTTTAAGTAAAAGAAGCCTCGCAAACTCTGGCACTTTAATGGTTAGAGTCTTTCTTGATTCAAATAATAACAATATTCAAGATGATGGAGAAAAGGGAATTGAGGGCGTTAAGGTAAAAGGAGTTCAAAACTATCGCCGAGCTGTAACCAACGAAAATGGTTTAGCAATACTTAAAGGTATGCCAGCAAATAGAACCACCGACATAGTGATAGAGCCAGGTAGTATTAGTGAGCCTTTTTTAGTTGCCGCCAATGATGGCTTTTCTATTACACCGCGTGCCGGCTTTGTTGAATATATGGAAGTGCCGCTTAATAACAGTAGTGAATTAGAGGGAACTGTTTACAAACAAGATGAGCAAGGCAGCACTGAAGTACAGCCTTTTGCCACCGTAAAATTACTCGACAAACAAGGCAAGCAAGTGGCACAAACGCAGGCTGCTTATGATGGTTATTATTTGTTTACCGATTTACGCCCTGGCGAATATAAAGCGGTTATAGATGATGAATTTAAGCAACGTAAGTCTTTAAAAGATACGCAACAGGTGGTGGTTAAGTTACCAGCGCAAGGTGAAGTAGTAATGGGCGTTGACTTTGAGCTTAAAGAAAAAACACAAACTCCAGCGTATATTGCTAATGCGGGTGGGTTTTCATCATTACCAATTATGAAAGCGTATTATCAATTAATTAAACGTCATTTAAATGAGCAATCAAAGCGTGATGCTTTTTATATTAAAGACGAAAAACAAAAACGGTATATTTTAGCCGTCGCTTATGCCGAGTCTGCGCAAGGGGAGCTTGAACAAGTATGTGCAGAATTAAAAGTAAAAGGCTTGAACTGCCAAGTCCAAGCGCAACTTATTAGCCACTAATAACAATAAGGTTTAACCATGCAATATGCTAATTTATATAAACGCTACTCAATACTAATTGCCTGTATTGCTGCTCTTTTTATATCAGGATGCAGTACCACCAAAACTGCAGAATCTCCTCAGCCAATGCAAGCGAGTGCCAATCTTTCTGAGGCAGAGTTGGCGCAGCTAAAAGCATCGTCTCAGCAGTGGCAAGCAGCCAAAGCAGGTGTTGAACGTTTATTAGTGATTGAACAAGACTTAAAGTTATTAATAAGCCAATTAAATGCAGTGGCAAAACAAGGCTCTGCATCAACAAATACGCCTGCAGTATCAACAGCTAAAGCTTCGGCTGAAACGGTAGCACCCACAAAAGTTGCACAAAAAGCTAAAGTAGCAGCGAATACAGCTGATGAAAAACAAGCCGTTAAAGCCTTATTTGCCTTGCAAGTTGCAGCCGTTACCGACAAAGAGCGACTTAGCCAAAGTTTAAATCAAATAAAAGCCAGTGCATCTTCGTTATTTCAGGGCGAATTTGTGGCTAATGTAGAAACTATTAACGTGAGTGGCATGACTTATTACCGTTTAAAGCTTGGGGCTTATCAAAATCAAGCGAATGCCGCTGCCGATTGCGATAAACTTAAACAGCGCCAAATCAATTGCATTGTGAGCCATTACACCCAACAGCCATTAAAATAAATATGCATCTAGGGTATTAGGCATAATAATTGCTTTGTAACTATTATGTTTTTAGAGGATGGCAACTATGCGCCTTTTGTTACCCTTACTATTATTAAATTTAGCGGGCTGTAGCTTAACACCCCAGCCAAAGCCGAGTATAAGCACTGATGCGCCTAAAGCGGTCATGGCACCTTATACGCTTAACCAGTACGTAAATAGCTTGAGCGCCCAGCTTAGCCATATCAAAGAGCCTTTTAAAAGCACCGCTTCAATCGCGGTCAGCAGCTTTTATTTAGCCAATGCTTTGGATTCACAAATTGCTCAAGGGCAGGGTTCAGGGCTTAGTCAGCAAGTTCAAGAAAGCTTAATAACCCAATTTACTCAGTTAGGGTACAACACGGTTGAATATCGGCTTGAAAACCAGCTTAACTTATCAGCGAGCGCTGATTCAGTGTTAAGCCGCAGCACGAGTAACTTAAAGCAGCGTCAGATTATTGACTTTGTGATCACTGGTACTTTAACCCGTCAAGAACATGCTTATATTGTTAATGCTCGCATGGTAAATATGCAAACTAATCAGATTGTATCTGCCGCAAGTACTGAAATTCCCATCAATGTGATGTGGAGTAATGAAAAAATACAGCAGCGCGGTGACTATATTTACCGCAGTGAATATTAATTAGGAGCACACATGAAACGCCTACTATTAACTTTATGTTTGCCACTGGGCTTTGGTTGTTCACAAATGACAAACCATAGTGACACGCAAATTACCGACGATGCGCCTATGTTTTTTGAGCAACGCCCTGTAGCTGCACCAACAAATACAGATTCGCTTTATCAAAATAAAGCCGCAGTGATGAATAAAAACAAACAAGTAAATACGCCAACCCGTAAAAATATTAATCACTATGTGCGTGGCATCATGCAAGATATGGCTGAAAACTTACAGTACGTAAATACTAAAACGCCATTGGCAGTATCAAGCTTTGTTTTTTTAGACCGTGACTACAACAATGCTGACTTAGTAGGTAACCAAATAGCAGAGAGCTTTATGCACGAACTGCATAATTTTGGTGTGCCGGTCATTGATTTTAAAACCACAGATTATATGCGTGTAACCCCTGGTGGCGATTTTGTTTTTAGCCGCGACTACTTAGAGCTTAACCAAGAACAAAACTTTAGTTACGTATTAGCAGGCACGCTAGTAAATCACCAAGGCGGCATATTAGTAAATGCACGAATTGTTGGTTTAGCGAGTAAAGCGGTTGTAGGCTCTGCACAGGGCTTTATTCCGCAATCAGTTATTGATGCGCTAAATAGCAGTAACAGTGCTGATGGCATTATGCTTAAACAAGCGAGTAAGTGAGGTTTACCATGGTTAACTTAGTTAAGCGCTCTGCTTTAATTGGTATAAGTGCATTATCACTATTACTTTCAGGCTGTAATTTAATGGGCGAGTCGACCGCGACCGAGCCCGCCAAATCTGAGCCAGAGCAAACAGTGGTAAGCAATCTTGATTTTAACCAGATCATGGCGCAAATGCAGCAAAATGACGAGCAAGAACAATACGCCGATACAACGCAGTTTAACCCAAACAAGCACCATAAAAGCTTAGTTAACTACGTAGAGCAAATGGCACTTGATTTAACCGACACCATGCAAGTAGCCCCGCAAGATGCAGCGATTGCAGTCACGTCGTTCGTTGATTTAGACGCAAGTTTAACTACAGCAAGCCAGTTAGGTAATCAGTTATCAGAAACCTTTATACACCAGCTACAAAAGTTTGGTTATAGCGCGGTTGATTTTAAAACAGCCAATTTAATTACCGTTAATGAACAAGGCGACTTTGCATTCACCCGAAACACTCGCAAGCTTGCAGGTACGAATATAGCCAGCCATGTTTTATCGGGTACATTAATTTACCGTGCAGATGGGGTTGTTATTAACGCTCGCGTAATAAATATTGAAAATAAGCGCCTTGCCGCCAGCAGTCGAACATTTATACCGCTTTACGTATTAAATAAAGAAGATATATATTTATCAAGCAATTAACTTACTTTGATACTTGATATAAAAAACCAGATACCGTTATAATTTCCAAACACTTAGTACTTAGCACCCAACGTGGCCTCTTAGTTAAATGGATATAACGGCCCCCTCCTAAGGGGCAGTTGCAGGTTCGATTCCTGCAGGGGCTACCAATAAAATCAATGGGTTATGTTCTTTCTTTGTTTCTATATCAACTATATGTAGTATATTTGTAGCAATGTCAGCTTTGTGCCGTTCGGATAAAAAGTGAATTTGAAAGCTTGTTGGGTGGCGCCTTCGGCTTAACCAACCTACATTTTGACGTAGGTCGGATAAGTGGCGGAGCCACGCTATCCGACAAAAATGATGAATTTACCAGAAAAACCCCAACTTACCACGTTAGCGATATAAATAACTGCTTTATACTGTAAGTTAAACCACTCTATACCGACTATCGGTTAAGTGCCATGAGCAGACAGTGGCAACGCCGTTTTAAGCGGCAAATTACAGTTGGCTAAAATAAGTGAGGGACGAACAAAAAGCCAACTGTAATTTGTCCGACTTGAAAACCTTTGTTATGTGAATTCTCGATTGAAGCGCCGAACTTTTGTACGCATATTTTTCATAGGTGATGATGTATTAAACTGAATCATACGCCCTAGAGTCCATTGCTTATACCAAGCAACACCATACAATTCATGGTTACTTAAATTTGAAATAAGTAAAAGTATATCGTCAACTGTAGACTCTAACTCAACAAGTAGGTCATCGTATTTCCAATCACGATATTCCTGGTGGAAGCAATCGGCAAGTAATCCCAATTGATTCCACTTATAACCAGTTTCAGGAAAATCAACATACTGATTTTGAGACTTTAAGTGATGCCATTTTAGGACAAGTTTGCCCCATCCAATCAAGTAAGCAACCGTGTCACTTACACTAATGGATGTACCTTTGATATTTCCCTCTACACCATTTATACGAGTGTTACTTTCTGGAATGGAACGATAATCAACCATTAGCTTAGGAAATATTGTGTTTATGACTAGCGCCAATTCATCTTTATTTTTTGGTACAGAAGACAATATCGACCTCCATTCACATAACAATTTAATAGTGCGCTCATCGCGCATATTTCTGCCGACGTCACGCTCATTTTTCTGCATAATATAGTTTTAACAAATAAGCTAAGGTATTACTATCACTAAGTTTTCTAAAACTTTAAAAAAGTTAAATAGAACAATATGCGCGCGTCGCTCATTTTCGTGAATATATGCGCAAAGCGCAGTGTGATCACCCAATTGACTATTATATTATCCAATACCAATGACAGGTTATTGCTCAAAGAAGCCCTTCATTAAATTTTTCATAATAAAAAAGCGAGCTATCAATTAGCCCGCTTTATAAAATAATTTGCCGAACCCCGAACCCCGTGGCTATAACTCAGCCATCACTGGTAATCGTAGCAATCAGCTCGCTCAGCACTTGCTCAGCTTTGTTTGTTTCTACTTGGCAAGTACCAGCATTTAAATGACCGCCGCCACCGTATTTAAGGCACAACTCGCCAACATTAGTATTGGAGCTGCGATTGGTGATTGATTTACCAATGGCGTACACCACGTTTTGCTTTTTAAGCCCCCACATTTTATGAATTGAGATATTACACTCGGGGAACATGGCGTAAATAACGAAGCGGTTAGTAGCGTAAATGGTTTCTTCTTCGGTTAAATTGAGTACCACTAAGTTGTCGTGTACTGATGAGCAGCGCTCTATTTGCTCTTTAGCTTGTGCGTTGTGCTCGTGGTATAACGCAACACGCTCGGCAACATCTTCCATTGCTAGTATTTGTCCTATGCTGTGATCTTTACAGGCGTCAATTAACTTCATCATTAACTGGTAATTAGAAATTTTGAATTCACGAAAACGGCCAAGTCCTGTGCGCGCATCCATAATAAAGTTCATCAGTACCCAGTCTGTTGGGTTTAAAATTTCGTCTTTTGTAAATTGTGCCGAATCCCCTTTATCAACCGCTTCCATCATGTCAGTTGAAATATTAGGGAATTTCTCTGCGCCACCATAATAGTCATAAACAACGCGTGCTGCAGAGGGCGCATCTGGGTCAATAATATGGTTTTTTATATCGCTTTCGTTACGAACGGTTTCACTTAAGTGATGATCAAATGCAATATGACAACCGGCAACATAGGGGAGGTTAGTGGTAATGTCGTTGCTGGTAATGGCTATTTTGCCATCTTGCATGTCTTTTGGGTGCACAAATAAAATATCGTCGATTAAATCTAAATCTTTAAGTAATACGGCACACACTAGGCCGTCAAAATCGCTTCGAGTGACAAGTCTATATTTATTATTGCTCATTTTCGGTCCATTTTTGTTTATTTATTAATCTGAGTGTAGCAGTTTAAACTCCATTTTATATACCTGTTTTTAACATAAAAAAAGCCAAAACAAGAGTTTTGGCTTTGAGTAGCAAGTGTGTATTAGTGGTATGTTATGCGCCTGGGCCACATTCCATACAATGGTTAAGAATGTCTGGGCCAAATTTTAATTTAGCGTTTAAATCACGCAGTGCAGTGCGAAGGCCTTCTTCAATAACAGGGTGATAAAAAGGCATATCTAGCATTTGCGGTACAGTCATTTTGTTTTGTACAGCCCATGCTAATAAGTGAGCAATGTGCTCTGCTTGTGGGCCTATAAATTCAGCACCTAAAAATAAGCCGGTACCGTGCTCGGCATATACACGCATGTGGCCTTTGTTTTTTAGCATAACGCGGCTACGGCCTTGGTTTTCAAAGCTGACTTCGCCTATTTCAAAGCAGTCACAGCTTCCTAATCGTTCGCTAATTTCTTTAAAGCTTTCACCAACCATAGCTATCTGTGGGTCACTAAATACGGCGGCAATTTTAGCGCGGCGTAAACCCGCACGTACATGAGGGTAGCGGCCTGCGTTTTGCCCTGCGATTGTTCCTTGATCGGATGCTTCGTGAAGCAGTGGGATCATGTTACTGGCATCGCCGGCAATAAATATGTTTGAGTCGCCACATTGCATAGTGTGGGCATCAGCAAGTGGTACGCCACGCTCATCAAGCTCTATGCCGGTGTTTTCTAACCCTAGTTTATCGGTGTTAGGTACTCGCCCGGTTGCAGCCAGAACATAGTCAAACTGCTCGGTGTGTTTAACACCTTGTTTGTCGGTATAGGTTAGCTCTGCTTTATTACCTACTTGTTTCATATCTGAAACGTTTGAGTTGGTATCAACATAAAATTCTTCTGCGAATACGGTGTTAGCGTAATCTTTAACTACTGGGTCGGTTAATGGGCCTATGGCACCACCTACACCAAAGAGTTTTACCTTTACCCCTAATCTGTGCAACGCTTGGCCAATTTCAAGGCCTATAACGCCAGGGCCAAATACGGCTACTGATTCTGGTAAATCATCCCAGTCGAATACATCGTCATTAATAATCAGTCGGTCGCCAAAGTTATTAAATACGCCAGGGTAAGATGGGCGTGAACCTGTTGCTATTACAAAGCGTTTTGCAGTGATAATGGTGTGCTCATCTATTTGCACGCGGTTGGCGTCTAAAAACTGTGCATAGCCACGAATTTTATCTTCGCTGGGTATTTCATCTACGGCTTCTACTACGAATCCTGCAAAGCGATCGCGCTCACTTTTAACTCGTGCCATAACGGCTTTACCGTCAATAACCGGTTTTGAGCTGTGAACTCCAAAGGCAGGTGCCATTTCTATTGAGTGCGCGGCTTCTGCTGCAGCAATCAATAACTTACTTGGCATGCAACCAACACGTGCGCAGGTTGTACCGTATGGGCCTGATTCAATCATAAGTACGTTTTGAGTAAATTGTTTAGCATTACGATAGGCACTTAAACCAGCGGTACCTGCACCTATAACAACAACGTCGGTTTGCAATTCTTTCATAGTATTTTTCCTTTAATAAACAGGGGCGTTGCAGCCCCTGTTTTATTTACTTAATTAAGCAAAGTATTTTTCTAAATCGTCTGAGCCACCAATGTGCTTACCGCCAATAAATACTTGTGGTACGGTTTCACGGCCCGATACTGCTTTAAGGCTGGTAAGTGATGCGCCAGCACCCATTACGATTTCTTCAAAAGCAAAGCCTTTAGCTGTAAGTAGCTCTTTTGCTTTTTTACAGAAAGGACAACCAGGCTTAGTAAATAGAGTAACCGCCTCTGGTTTTACTTGAGTTGGGTTGATGTAATCAAGCATAGTGTCAGCGTCTGATACTTCAAACGGGTCGCCTGGTAAATCTGGCTCGATGAACATTTTCTCTACTACGCCATCTTTAACCAGCATAGAGTATCTCCAGCTGCGCTTACCAAAACCTAAATCGTTTTTATCAACTAACATACCCATGCCGTCAGTAAATTCACCGTTACCATCTGGTAGTAAAGTAATGTTTTGCGCTTCTTGATGTTCAGCCCATGCGTTCATTACAAAGGTATCGTTTACTGATACACAAACAATGTCGTCAACGCCATTTTGTTTAAGTACACCAGCTAACTCGTTGTAGCGTGGTAGGTGAGTTGATGAACACGTTGGTGTAAATGCACCAGGTAGTGAAAACACAACGACTGTTTTGCCTTTAAAAATGTCGTCTGATGTTACTGATTTCCACTCGTCGTTCTGACGCGTTGCAAATGTAACGTTAGGGATTGTTTGACCTTCAATATTGTTTAACATGTTTTTAGTTCCTCTTGATTTGTTGATAGCCATTATGGCGAACAATTAAATATAGTTCCAATCGTTTGTTTGTATTAAACTGATAGGCATAAACTATCAGGTTGTATGTGAATATGAACTTAAAAGATTTAGAATATGTAAAAGCCGTTGCGCATTTTAAACATTTTCGCAAAGCGGCTGATGCCTGCTTTGTAAGCCAGCCCACCTTGAGTGGGCAAATTAAAAAGCTAGAACAAGAATTAGGGGTTATCTTATTTGACCGTTCAACTAAGCACGTTACCTTAACAACCCAAGGTGAACGTTTGTTGACACAAATCACTCTTATATTAGAACAAACTCAAATATTAAAAGAACTGGCTGCTACTTCTAACCAACCGTTACAGGGCAAGCTGAGTATTGGTATTATTCCTACTATTGCCCCGTATTTACTACCTACACTGCTTACATCAATGAAAGCGGCATTTACTCAAAGTCAGTTTTCGTTTATTGAAATGCAAACTTCTACCATTTTAGCTGCGCTAGACAGTGGCGAGGTGGATTTTGCAATTTTAGCGGATGTACCTGAGCTAAAAAATTACCATACTATTAATGTATATAAAGAAGACTTTTTAGTTGCGGTATCTGCTGATAACGCTTTAGCTGTAAATAAAAAGGTAGCACTGCAAGATCTTCAAGGTAGTAACCTATTAATGTTAAGTGATGGCCATTGCTTTAAAGATCAAGCCCAGCAGTTTTGTTTTTCGGCAGGAGTGGATGTTTCTAGCCAGTACCAAGGCAACAGCTTAGAAACCTTATTAGCGCTGGTGGCGATGGACGATGGGGTTACGTTTGTGCCAAAACTTGCTGCGATACCCCGAGAGGGAATTCATTATTTGCCTATTTTTCCTAATCAGCAACGTAATATTGTATTGGCCTGTCGAAAGCACTACCCGCATTTATCTGGAGTTGAGCAGTTAGCAGATTGGTTAAGCGCTCACGATAATTTAAAAGTTAAGCTAGCCCAAGTACTTTAGGGCGTTGCAACTTCCACAATATCGTTAATTTGTACGCCCGGTAAAGGCTGATCATTAATACTAACGGCAATGGCGCTGTGCTGATATAGCTGCTCTACACGAATACGGTTCAAAGTGATTATAGTATGCGGCATGGTGTTGCCTTGCGCATCGGTTAAATAATTATGATGAGCAATACTCAGCTGTTGGCCTTTTTCTAAGCCATGTGCCTTTCCTAAGTTAATGACGAGTTTATTATTTTCCATGTGCAAAATTTTGCCTTGGGTGGGTAGGCACGCCATGGCTGCTTGCAAATCGTAACTTAGGGTTTGGTTTATCTCACTAATACTTTGACCAAAAGGTGACTGCCAAAAACGATTACTGTTTACATCAATAATAGCTGTTTTTTCAAATGGCCAGATAGCTTGGCTTTGATAGCTATTTTGCCACAAGGGCTCGTAAGTGGTGCCATTAAATAAGCTAAACTCTATTTGGTAGTGGCGCTGATAGCTTTCATCTTGCCAAAATGCATAGTCGCTATTGAGTTTATCGCTGGTGGATAAACTGGTAATTTGGCTCAGTAGCACATACTGTGCGTTACTGCGCGATGAAATTTCTTCTAACTGGCTGTTAGAGTAGTCATGTTGTTGATTAAAGTAGGTATCGACTTTTATCGCTTTATTGAAATAGGCAACCGGTATAGCACTCATTTTTGATTTTTGCAGTGCCGTGTAGATGTTTTTGCTTACGGCTTTATTAATGTCAAATATTTGACCCATTCTAGCGTGTTCGCGATTAGTTAATTGACTTTGCGTCACAGCTATAAATTTATTGAAGTTGCTTTGCGGGCATTGCTCGGTTTGTGCAAAAATATCTAGGCGTAAGGTAATCGCAAATTCATCATTGCTGCGGTTTTCGCTAACGAGCTCTATTTTTTGAATTTCGCCTTGGCTACTTATTTTTAGCTGATCTTGGGTTAAAACACCATCAACAAGTGTTTGCACCGAGCTCACCCGCGCACCAGAGAATACAAGGGCTTGGGTAATCGCATCTTTTATTGCAGCGGCCTTTGCACCGGGAATGTCGCTATTTTGAATAACCGCATGGCCGGTAGACTCATACCACTGAGCGTGAGTAAAAGGTGAAAACGTTAATACAGCAGTGGTGCTTAATCCTGCCAATACTGCTTTTAAAAACGACTTCATACTCTTACTCCAATTAAACGTTAGCGTTAATGAGTCTCAGCAAGTAATGTACCACTATTATTTGTTGTTACAGAATATAGGTATCACTGGCATTAAACGTGCATAACTGAGTTTAATTAGTTTTTAAAGGCCCTGTATGATGCGAGTAATGCCATTAATGATCACATTAGGCTGCTTAACGTTAAGCGGTTGTAGCAATATATTTGATAAGCACGTTGAATATAAATATGTTGAGCCAAATAATTACCCTGTATTAAAAGCAATAGGGTACGCGCCCATTAGTTTGCAGTCGGGAAGTAATGACACTCAAAAACAGCTTATGGCAATTAAAGCCTCCAAGCTAGAAGCATACCGCGAACTAACGGAACAAGTGTACGGGCAAAAAATTACCGCAGGCACAACCGTCGCAGGCTCTGTTGCCCAAGATGATTATTTACAGAGTAAAGTGCAAGGTATTATAAAAGGCGCGCAAATTATAAAAACCTATGCCGTTAATGATATGTATATTACTGAGCTTGAGCTTAATATGAAGCGCGTACACGACTTGTACATCGGTGAGATAAAACCACGGGAAGTGAAAAAAGTTACTTATTACTAAGCGACAAATTATTATCCATAAAAAAACGCCTAAACGAATTATCGTTTAGGCGTTTTTTTATGGGTGTTTTTTTAGGCTTTTAGGTTACGCACAATGCTGTTATCGGTATTTACGACGCTACCAGCTTGGTCGTAGGTCATTGATGAAGGTGCACCAATTAAAATACTTTTCAGCTGCTTTACACTTAACTGTGCCTGATGAGCTGCATGAGCATTAACTTCATTTTGTTTTTGACATTGCTCAAGCTTAGTTCTGGTCAGCTTTATTAAGTCAGCATTTTCATCTGTTTGCTGATCATTACTGGCAATCAGTTTACTGAGTTCTTTATCTAGGGTGCTTATGCTGGTTAAAAAAGACATTTTCTGTTGGGCAATTTCTTTCAAACCTTCGCCTCTACGTGAGGCAATAGCATTAAGCTCTTGAGTAAGAAGCTCACTCAAGGTTGTTAAACAATTTATTTGTTCGTTTAGTTTAATCGTAATTAAACTATTGTGATCAGCCATAAACATTAAACTCGAAGTCTGCTAAATTTTTGGCAAGTTTCTCACTGTCTATTTGATACTTGCCTTCGGTAATGGCTTTTTTAAGTTCAGCAACTTTGTTACTGTCAAAACCAGAAGACTGCTCTGCTTTTTCTTGTAAAGATTTTAATTGCTTAGCTTGCGGTGTTAGGCTCACCGAATCGCTTGCCGCTTTAGGCGAAGGCGTTTGCGCAGCCTGCGTGTTTGCATTATCTCTTTTTAAATCAACTTTTTGCTGTTGAGTGTTTGTTAAAACACCAGGCTGTTGATTTGATTTGTTAACTTGACCGACCATGATAAAAACCCATTTATTACCCAACTGATGCCTATATATCGGCATTTACTAAAGATACTTTAGCATAAATTACATTAAATATTTACCTGCACAGACTCTACACCATCTACCCGTGCATTTAAAACTTTACCTGTTTTTTTGTTTTCTACTCGTACTTGTTCACCTAAGGTTCCATCCTCTAATGCAACACCCGTTGTTTTTACTCTTAACCCTTTAATATTGGCAAAAATGTTGACAGAGTCGCCTTTGCAAACCATACAAATTTGATTGAGTAGTACTGGCATACCTTCACGAATATTACGTTTACTGCGGCTACCAATAAGTTGTGCAGGATCATCAAGATACTGAACGCGTATAAAGTGCGCAGGGCGCATATCAATACTTAAATGGGATGGAGTAATCACTTCACCTCGTGCTAAATTAGTCGTTGCAACTACAACGGGTGCTGATTCAGTGATTCTGACATGTACGTATTGTGCCCAGTTGTCACTATCGTTACATTTTATTTGAATGGTGACTTGACGATTAAAAGGGGGCTCACTTGGCGTTACTAGCTCTGGCTCAGAGTTACAATGGCGATCAGGTATGCGGCTATCTAACGGTAATGCGCTAAACTGTATTTTGTTATCATTTGTAGTCACTGCTTTTAGTGCAACATAAGATACAGCCATTTCTTGAAGTGATTCTTTACTAAATACTTGAGCCTTTAGTGGCAAAGTGAAGCAGAGGCTAGCAAGAAAATAAAAAACACTGTATCTTCTGATTTTTTTTAACAAACTCATAATGTTTCGACTATGCTTATGGTTGCAAACAGGGTATAAATATTTTGCGTCAGAATTTAGACGCCCCCGTTGTGTTATGACGCTTTATTAATTGAAAGCAATTATCGTTCCTTATATTTGTTTTCTTAGGAGATTTAAATGGCCGGTATTTTAGACTCAGTAAACCAACGTACTCAGTTGGTTGGGCAAAACCGCTTAGAATTATTGTTATTTAAGCTTAACGGGCGTCAGCGCTTCGGCATAAATGTGTTTAAAGTAAGAGAGGTATTACAATGCCCGCCTCTTACTAGTATGCCAAAGGCTAATGCTTATATTCGAGGTGTTGCACATATCCGTGGCCAAACTATTTCGGTGATTGACTTATCTATGGCTGTAGGTGGCCGTCCTATAAAAAATATAGAAGAAGGTTTTATTATCATTGCTGAATATAACCGTTCAGTTCAAGGATTCTTAGTTGGTGGCGTTGAGCGGATTGTTAACATGAACTGGGAAAAAATACTGCCTCCGCCATCAGGTGCGGGGCGTTATTCTTATTTAACAGCCGTGACTGAAATTGAAAATGAGTTAGTTGAGATTCTCGATGTTGAGCAAATTTTAAACGAGATTTGTCCAGTAAATACAGAGGTTAGCGCAGATGTTGCGGCTCAGGCTCAAGGTAGTATGCAAAAAGATTTGGGTGAGCGTATAGTATTTATAGCCGATGATTCGGCCGTGGCACGAAATCAGGTTAAACGAGCGTTAGAGCCTTTAGGCGTAACTACTGAACTTGCTAAAAATGGTAAAGAAGCTTTAATAAGACTAAAAGAAATTGCAGAGCTTGATTGTGTTAACGATATTACAGAGCGAGTAGGGTTACTTATTTCAGATGTAGAAATGCCCGAAATGGATGGTTATACGCTCACTGCAGAAATTAAGGCAGATCCCAAACTTGCACCATTGCATGTGATTTTACATACTTCATTAAGTGGTGTTTTCAATCAAGCAATGATTGAAAAAGTAGGGGCTGACGATTTTATAGCGAAATTTAATCCAGACGAGCTTGCTACAGCCGTTAATAAGTGGGTTCATTGTGATTAATAAACATAGGTGTTATTGATTTGACTAATAAAGATTTGCAGCAAACAGAATACGATCAATTTCGCTTATTTTTAGAACAACAGTGCGGTATTGTTTTAGGTGAAAATAAGCAGTATTTGGTTAAAAGTCGCTTGGCACCATTAATGTCTCGGTTTAATGTTGAATCGTTATCTGAACTGGTTAGCAAAACACTTGGCGTACATGAGCGTCAATTGCGCGCTGCTGTTGTTGATGCCATGACAACCAACGAAACATTGTGGTTTAGAGATCAATACCCATTTGAGTTGCTCAAAACCAGATTATTCCCTGAATTTAAAGCGCTAAATAGACCATTAAAAATATGGTCTGCTGCGAGCTCTTCAGGGCAAGAACCTTATTCAATTGCTATGTCGGTAGCTGAGTTTCAATCAAGTAGTCCTGGTGTTTTAAAAATGGGTGCACAAATAGTGGGTACTGATATATCAAATACCATGCTGGATATGTGTAAAAACGCTGAATATGATGCATTGGCACTGGCTCGCGGGCTATCTGCTGATCGTCGTAAGAAATTTTTTAAAGACAGCGGCAATGGTATGGCACAAGTGGTTGACTCATTGAAAAAGCAAGTGAGCTTTAGGCATTTAAATTTGCTCGACTCGTACGCCTTGATGGGTAAGTTCGATATTATATTTTGCCGTAATGTTTTAATATATTTTTCACCTGAGGTGAAAGCCAAAATAATTGCACAATTTTCTCAAGCACTTAACCCTAAGGGGTATTTATTTTTAGGTGCGTCGGAATCTATGTCTGGTTTGAGTACCGAATTTGATATGGTACGTTGTAACCCCGGCATTATTTACCAAAAGAAATAACGAATATTAAGATATACCCCCTCCTAAAAACGGCGCTGTAGCGCCGTTTTTTGTTTTTATCATCACTACTTTCATTGCTGGCTTACTTATTGCTTTATTGATACTAAGTCAATTTTTTGGAGATAGTTATGGCTATCAGTTTTGATAAAGCATTAGGCGTGCATCCGCATGCGATGTTGATCCGTTCGCAAAGAGCAGAAATGCTCGCTACTAATATCGCAAATGCTGATACGCCCGGCTATAAAGCAAAAGATATCGACTTTGCCTCAGCATTAAAAACGGCAAAGTCTAACCAACTAAGCGGCAATACGATGGTAAGAACCAACGAAAAACACATTGCCGGTGGTACCCGTTTTGTAGGTGGAGATGAATTATTTCGTACGCCAAATCAAACAGATACAGGTGATGGTAACTCTGTTGATATACAAGTGGAACGGAACTTGTATACACAGAATGCTATGGAGTATCAGGCCAGTGTCCAGTTTCTTAATGGTAATTTTAAAGGCCTGAAAAAAGCCCTCGGTAGTCAAGGAGCCTAATTATGAGTTTATATAATGTGTTTGATATTGCAGGTTCGGGTATGAGCGCGCAAAACGTGCGATTAAATACCACCGCAAGTAATATCTCTAATGCCAATACAATTAGCTCTTCACAAAATGAAACGTACCGAGCGCGACAACCTGTATTTGCTGCGGAGCTAACAAAAGCGTCAGCGTCAGCAAGCAACCCACAGGGCTCTGCCGTTGGTGTGAAAGTGTTAGGAGTGGTTGAGAGTGATAAACCACTACAAATTGAATATAACCCAAACCACCCGAGTGCGGATGAAAATGGTTACATTTATAAACCCAACGTGAATGTTGTTGAGGAGATGGCAAATATGATTTCTGCATCTCGCTCTTATCAGACAAATGTTCAAGTTGCTGATGCAGCTAAGCAAATGTTAAGTAAAACACTGCTGTTAGGTCAGCGGTAACTGAGGGTAGCTCATGAGTAACGATATTAGTACTTCTTCATCCTACATGGACTCTTTACGTTGGCAAGATAAGCAAGTGCCACAAAAAGAAGACAGTGATGCGTTAACCCAAGAAGATTTTTTTTCGTTGTTAACACAGCAGTTGTCATATCAAGATCCCAGCAAACCTGCTGATAACGATCAGATGATTGCACAAATGACAAACTTTACCATGGCTGAAGGAATATCAAATTTGAACTCTAACTTTGATTCCTTAGCTGCGTCGATGACATCAAATTCGGCATTGCAAGCATCAACACTGGTTGGCAAACAAGCTTTGTTGGAGTCGGATACACTGGAGCTTAATGAGTCGGGTGAATCAAGAGGTTCTGTTGTAGCTGAAAAGCCAGTCGATAGTTTAATGATCCGCATTGAAGATGCATCCGGGCAGTTGGTTAAAACTATAGATTTAGGCACTCAGCCTGCAGGAGCCATCCGTTTTGCATGGGATGGTAAAAATGAAGCGGGTGAACGGCTACCACCAGGTGAATACAACATCAAAGCAGAGGGTAGTACAAATGGGGAATTTTCAAGCCTCCCATTAGCTACATTCAAAAATATTGAAAGTGTTAATATTAACGGCTCAAGCGGCATTATTATTAATACTAAAGAAGGTGCGGTTAGGCTGACTGATGTCGCAGAAATCGCGTAATAGATTTTATGTATTTTTTTAGCCATCAGGCTAAATATTTTTAGGTTAGAGGTTAATTATGAGCTTCAATATTGCATTAACAGGCCTTGCTGCCGCACAAAAAGATTTGGATGTTACCGCCAATAACATTGCCAACGTAAACACCACTGGTTTTAAAGAGTCTCGCGCCGAGTTTGCTGATGTATACGCATCATCAGTATTTAGCGCCGGTAAAACGAAAAACGGTGATGGTGTGCAAACCACTATGGTTGCTCAGCAGTTTCATCAAGGGTCGCTGCAGTTTACTAATAACTCACTGGATTTAGCGATCACAGGTGAGGGTTACTTTGCAACTACTCAAAGTCTAGATTCACAAGACCAAACTTTTACACGTGCTGGAGCATTTAAGCTTAATAAAGACAATTTCGTTGTTGATGCCAAAGGTAATTTTTTACAGAGCTTCCCTGTTGATGAGGTTACCGGAGATACAACCTCAGTAAGTCTTAGTACTTCATCTGCACTACAAATACCAGACTCTTCTGGTTCACCACGCTCTACGAGTAACGTATATACTTCTTTCAACCTTGACTCACGTAAAGATGTTGTGGCAGTACCGTTTGATGCAACAGACAGCAGCACATATACTGCATCTACATCGACTACAACTTATGACTCTTTAGGTGAGCCACACGTTCTACAATTCTTTTTTGTAAAAACAGCGCCTAATGAATGGCAAGTGCATGGTACATTGGATAAAAAACCGTTTGATGCTACCGGTGCTCCCACAGCAACACCAAGCCCTTTAAGTACCTTTGGGTTTGATGCTAGTGGTTTGCCTGCAACTACCGATGGCGCTCCAAATGTCGGTCCAACCTTTACTGATGTTAATTTAACCGGGGCCAATTTAAGTGGCCTATTAAGTAATGGTGCTCAGTTTAGTGATATAGCAATTAACTGGCGCGACGAAGCGAATACATCAAATAAAGTTCCAAGCCAGTTTGCGAGTCGCTTTGAAGTAAAAGCACTAGAGCAAGATGGTGCGACAGTAGGTCGCTTAGCGGGTATTGACATTGGTACTGATGGGAAAGTAGTTGCATCGTACAGTAATGGTGACTCAACCTATTTGGGTCAAGTAGCCATGGTTAGGTTTGCAAACTCACAAGGTTTACAACAGGTGGGTGATACTTCATGGAAAAAAAGTTTAACCTCAGGTGAGCCGATTGCAGGTGAACCGGGAACAGGAACTTTAGGCAAAGTCAATTCTTCAGCGCTCGAGCAATCAAATACAAACTTAACCACAGAGCTGGTTGATTTGATTAGTGCGCAGCGTAACTTCCAAGCAAACTCTCGTGCGCTTGAAGTGAATTCAACGCTACAACAAAATATCTTACAGATCCGATAATCATATTTTGATTTATAAAGGCTGCTTAATGCAGCCTTTTTTATTCCTCTCTTAAAATCTTATTCATGCTTTAATTTAATTTGGCACTTATATTGCATTTACCCATATATAGATTTCTTAATGAGTCGATGTTATGGATAAAATGGTCTACATAGCCGCATCTGGCGCTAAACAAAGCATGCAAGGGCTTGCTCTTAAAGCCAATAATTTGGCAAATGCAAACACCACTGGGTTTAAATCTGATTTTGCGCAAGCGCGCTCAATGCAGGCTTTCGGTGAAGGTTTGCCGACTCGTGTTTTTGCTATGCAAGAGCGCCCAGGATCTAACATGACATCGGGCGGTGTTGTCGAAACAGGTCGCAGCCTTGATATTGCTATGAGTGATAATGCATGGCTGAGTGTTCAGGATGCCTCTGGTAATGAAGCCTATACAAAAGTGGGTTCGTTAAATATAACGGCTGAAGGTATGTTAACTACCAGCGACGGTCGTCAAGTTATTGGCGAAGGTGGGCCAGTCATATTACCTGTACCGATTGAAAAAATTGAATTTAGCAAAGATGGCACTATTCAAGTTCGCCCTCAAGGTGCACCGGCTAACTTTTTAGAAGAAGTCGATCGGCTAAAAGTGGTTGATGCAAACAACGCCACGCTCGAGAAGGGTAATGATGGCTTATTTAGAGCTAAACCAGGCGAAATAGTTGAAACATCAGCCAATGTACAAGTATTAGGTGGCACATTAGAAAAGTCGAATGTAAATCCTGTGCATGAAATGGTCGATATGATCAGTCACCAACGCCAATTTGAATTACAAGTAAAACTGATGAAAACAGCTGAAGAGATTGACGAACGTCAAGAGCAGCTGATGCGCATCGTTTAACTTTAACGTGAGGACATTATTATGAATCCAGCATTATGGATAAGTAAAACAGGGCTTGACGCTCAACAAACTGATATATCGGTTATATCAAATAACTTAGCGAACGCCAGTACAGTAGGTTACAAAAAAAGCCGCGCTATTTTTGAAGACTTGCTTTACCAAAATATTAATCAACCAGGCGGTCGATCATCGCAAGACACCGAAATGCCCTCAGGCTTAATGCTCGGTGCGGGTACTAAAGTAGTAGCTAACCAAAAAAACTTTTCGCAAGGTAATATGCTCACTACTGAAAATTCTTTAGATTGGATGATTTCAGGTCCTGGGTTTTTTGAAGTATTGCAACCAGATGGCAATATTGCATATTCGCGAAACGGCCAATTTACTACTGACGGTGACGGGCGTGTTGTAACCTCGGGTGCTGGTTATGTTGTTCAGCCTGAAATGAATGTACCTGACGATGCACAGTCGATCACCGTATCTCAAGATGGTGAAGTGTCAGTTCGCGTTAAAGGTCAGGCCGAAAACGTGGTTATTGGTCAGATCACGATTAGTGATTTTATTAATCCGTCGGGCCTTGAGCCTATAGGGCAAAACCTTTATACCGAAACTGCAGTAAGTGGTGCACCTGTTCAAGGTAACCCGGGGGTTGAGGGCTTAGGTACAATTATTCAAGGTTCACTTGAAACATCAAATGTAAATGTGACCGAAGAGTTGGTTAATTTGATTGAAACTCAGCGAGTTTACGAAATGAACTCAAAGGTAATTTCAGCGGTTGATGAAATGATGAGCTACATCAATCAACAATTATAGTCTTGGGGGATTGTATGCGTAATATCATGTTATTTGCAGTAGGGACTTTACTGTTAAGCGGTTGTGTATCTACACAAAATAATGAAGTAGTGCAGGACGATCCCTACTATGCACCTATGTATCCAGAGCCTAATATGGAGTCAGTGGTAGCAACTGGCTCTTTATTCAGTACACAATTATCGAATGACTTATATGCCGATAAGAAAGCACTTAGAACAGGCGATATCATTACGGTTAAATTGCAAGAGTCAACCCAAGCCACAAAAGCGGCTAAAACAGAAACAGATAAACAAACAGATGCTAGCCTCGATCCTGTTATTGGTTTAGGTGGTTTACCGGTTAATATTGGTGGCGATAGTATTCAATTTGGGGTTGGTAGTGATGCGTCGTTTAAAGGTGACTCAAGATCAAATCAATCAAACAGCCTAGTTGGCGATATTTCGGTTAACGTGATGCGAGTATTACCAAATGGTAATTTGGTGATTCGCGGTGAAAAATGGCTAACGTTAAACACCGGTGAAGAATTTATTCGCTTAGAAGGGTTAGTGCGTCCACAAGATGTCAATGCCGATAATACCGTTGAGTCTAATCGAATTGCGAATGCGCGTATTCAGTACTCAGGTAAGGGCCAAACACAAGAGGCACAAAGCCCGGGTTGGTTAACGCGTTTCTTTAGTAGCTCATTGTTTCCCTTTTAGAGGACATTCGACATGAATGGTTTTAAAGTTTTTTGTTTTATGGTGCTACTAGGCTGGCAATTTACTGCCAGTGCTGAGCGAATTAAAGATGTGTCTATGGTCGAAGGGGTGCGCTCAAACCAATTAGTGGGCTATGGCTTAGTTGTTGGTTTACCAGGCACCGGTGAGCAAAGCCGTTTTACCGAGCAAAGCTTTAAAGGCATGCTTAATAGTTTTGGTATTACGTTACCTTCTAGTTTAAAGCCAAAAATTAAAAATGTTGCAGCGGTTGCTGTTCATGCTGAACTCCCCCCATTTAGAAAGCCAGGGCAAACCATAGATATAACCGTATCATCGATTGGCAGTGCAGGCAGCTTGCGCGGTGGCACATTACTACAAACATTCTTAAAAGGGGTTGATGGTAATGTTTACGCCATCGCTCAAGGCAGTTTAATTGTAGGTGGCTTAGGCGCTGAAGGCCTTGATGGTAGTCGCGTTGTGATTAATACGCCAACGGTAGGACGTGTACCAAATGGTGCAACCGTTGAACGTGCTGTTAAAAGCCCATTTATGCAAAACGACTATATTACCTTTAATTTAAACCGTCCTGACTTTACTACTGCTAAACGTTTAGAGAAAACCATTAATGATTTAATTGGTCCAAATAGCGCTCAAGCACTCGATGCAGCTTCTATTCGCGTTATTGCACCTCGTGATGCCTCGCAACGTGTATCGTATTTATCAACTCTTGAAAACTTAGAGTTTAAGCCAGCAGATACTTCAGCAAAAATAATTGTTAACTCGCGTACCGGCACCATTGTTATAGGTAAAAATGTAAAATTACAACCTGCGGCAATTACCCACGGTGGTTTAACAGTAACGATTGCTGAGCAACAAAATGTGGCGCAGCCAAATCCTTTAGCAGAGGGTGAAACCGTGGTTACTCAGCAAAGTATTATTGATGTTGATCAGGATGACTCACGCGCTTTTGTATTTAACCCTGGTGTGAGTCTTGATGACTTAGTTCGTGCAATTAATGAGGTAGGCGCTGCCCCTGGTGATTTAATGGCTATTCTTGAAGCGCTCAAAGAAGCCGGTGCAATTAATGGTCAGCTTGTTGTAATTTAACCTTTAAAAAACACCGTTTAATATTTTATTGCGGTGTTTTTTACTTTTTTTTCCTGCTTACTCCCACCTTTGAAAATCTCGCTGGCTCAATTATTGCATTATCTAGATATTATTAATTATTGTGTCAAAAAGCTGATGGAAACAAATCATCTAGATAAGCAAAACTTTTTTGATTTAGGCAACTTAGACTCTCTACGTCGAGATGCTTTAAACAGCGGTGACGCATCAACCGATGCATCTAAAGCGGCGTTAAAAAAAGCGGCGGCACAATTTGAAGCTATATTCACCCAAATGCTGCTTAAAAGTATGCGTAAAGCCAATGAGGCTTTTGAAGATAAAGAAAGCCCGTTTAATGCTAGTGGCGTTAAGTTTTTTGAAGAAATGCACGACCAACAAATGGCTACAGAGCTTTCATCAAATGGCTCTTTGGGTCTTGCTGATTTAATTGTGCAACAATTATCGCCAGATGGAAAAAACTTTATGCCAGGCTCTGTTCTTCGCACCACGTCAGATTTCTTTAGTGACCAACGTGCGGGTAGTACTTTACCTCATCAAGAAAACCAAAAGGGCACTGAAAAAGTGTCACTCGTTGATTCAACTGAAAAAAGCGAACAAAACACAGCGTCTAGCACATTTGAAAATGCTGAGGAATTTGTAAGCACAGTGTGGGAACACGCAAAAACAGCGGCTAAAAAAATTGGTTTAAATCCGGCGGTTATGGTCGCACAAGCGGCATTAGAAACTGGCTGGGGTAAACATATTATTAGTAAAGGTGATGGTAATAGCTCAAACAATTTATTCAATATTAAGTCAGATAAAAGTTGGCAGGGTGAAAAGGCCAGTAAGGTCACTTTAGAGTTTGAGCAAGGTGCTGCAGTTAAAAAGCAAGCAAGCTTTAGAGCGTATGACTCGATAAAAGATAGCGTGAATGATTTTGTGGATTTTTTAACACAGAACCCGCGCTATCAAGATGCATTAAACAATACGGCAAAGCCGCATAAATTTTTAGACTCTTTACAGCAAGCTGGTTATGCAACCGACCCTAATTATGCAGACAAAATAAAAAGAGTGCTGAACAGTAACGAATTGAAGAATATCGCCACAAGCGTGATCCGCCAGGGAGTAGAGTAACATGTCGTTTAATTTATTAAACATTGCTAATTCAGGAATAAGAGCAAACTCTGAGTTATTGCAAACGACAAGTAAAAACATCGCAAATGTTAATACCGAAGGGTATGTACGTGAGCGCACCGAGTTTACCACCATGATTGATAATCAGGTAGGCCGTGGCCAAACGTACCGGTTATTGAATGAGTTTGCGCAAAAGCAATTAAATCGAGATACTTCAAATAAAAGTTTTTTTGATCAATTTGTTAGTGAAGCGAGTCGGGTTGATCAAATTTTTTCAGAAAAATCAAACAGCTTATCAACTAGTATCAACTCAATGTTTAATAACGTGCAAGAAGCCCTTAATCAACCGTCATCAACGGTTGCTCGTTCATTGGTGATGAGTGATGCACAAAACCTGATTGACCAAATGGATCGGCTTGCAGGCATCGTTTCAGAGCAAAAAGCGGTGGTTAATGAGCAATTAGAGATTTTTTCAGAAGAGGCGAATACGTTAATCGAAAGTATTAGTTCGTTGAACCAAGAAATTGCAGGTGTTCATGGTACCAAGAACGAAGCCGATGCGAGCTCAGCCTACAATGAGCGTGATAAAGCAATTCGCGATTTATCTGAACTGATTGATATAGAGACTCTGGACGGCCCCAACGGTGAAAAACAAGTGTTTATGGGCACAGGTGAAGCCGTTGTTATGCAAAATGGGTCATTTAACTTGTTTTCGATTAGTGGCGATCCTGATGCTAACTTTAAAGAGCTACGCTTAGATGTAAATGGCGGTAAGGCTGTGCCACTCGATATAGACCCTACTAAACTCAAAGGTAAAATTGGCGGTTTATTAGCATTTAGAGACGATATTTTGGTGCCGGCACAAAATCAAATTGGCCAGATGGGTATTGCGCTTGCTGATTCGTTTAATCAGCAAAACCGTCTAGGTATGGATGCAAACGGTGAGCTCGGAGGGGATATTTTTGATATCCCAACGGTCAGTGCTTTTGTTTATCAAGCAAACACCGGAACAGCTAATATGTCAGCAACCGTTGAGGCAGGTAAAGGCAGTGATCTGCCAGCCAGTGATTTTGTGATCACCTATACGGGTAACCCTAACGAAGTAAGTATTCAGCCAATTGATAATAAAGGTGAACCTTTAGGTACAGCCTCTTTAGCAATTATCCCACCCAGTGGCATTATCGATTCAGCTGCTATTACCAGCGGAGAGGCGTTTGGCTTAGAGCTTAATATAACGGGAGCCGGTAATGCCGGTGACCAATTTCAGGTAAAACTTAATAGTGGCGCGGCTGGCAATATATCGTTGACAACAGGTCGAGGTGAGGACATTGCATTGGCCTCCCCAATTAGAACATCAGACGGCCTTGATAATACAGGTACAGGGACTATTTCACCGGGTAATGTTACCGATGTAACCACTGGCAGCTTTAGTAATCCTTTGGGTTTAGCAAATGGCCCTATTAGCATTGTTAAAACAGCCAATGCTAACGAATATCAACTTACTGATGGTAATGGCACAACTACGTTTACAGTTACACCGCCTGCTAACAATATACTCGCTCAAGCCGGTGCACCATACGATGGTTATGGTTTTGACTTTAATATTGAAGGCGTACCAGCAATGGGCGATACCTTTAATTTAGAATTTAATGAAGGCGGTTTTGATGATAACCGCAACGGCCAAAAACTTGCTGACTTACAGAATACCGATTTAGTACGTCAAAATGTAGTAGCGAGCGCATCAGCTGATAATCACAAAACATTGAATCAGGCCTATGCTGGATTAGTCACCGATGTTGGTGTGGTAACCAGTCAAGCAAAAACCAATGGTGCTGCATTTGATGCTTTAGCACAACAATCAGAAGCCTGGTACGAATCGTTGTCGGGCGTAAACTTAGATGAAGAGGCGGCTAATTTGCTGCGCTTCCAGCAATCCTATGCTGCTTCTGCACAAGTATTAACTGCAGCGAGAGCTATTTTTGACACCTTATTGAGTGCGGCGAGGTAATTATGCGTTTATCAAATAATTTAATGTATCAAAATAACATTAATAAAATACTTGAGAATCAACAAAATGTAGCTGGTGCGCAGGAGCGCGTTAATACAGGTCAAAAATATTTGAGTACCTCTGAAAACCCTGCTGCTATTTCGCAAGGTATGTTGTACACCAATAAAATAGAAACTAATGAGCAGCTGACGAAGAATATTAATCAGCTAAAAGGGCGTTTAGAAACCGAAGAAAGTTTATTGCAAGGTATGAACGACACTATTTTAGAAGCGCAAATGTTAACTATACGAGCGGGCAATGGTTCGTTAGATAAAGGTGATTTGGCTTCAGTTGCCAGTGAACTAAAAGAATTGCAAAAATCACTGCTTAATTTAATGAATAGTCAATCTGAAGGAGGGAAATACCTTTTCTCTGGCTATCAAGACGATATTCAAACTTATACATTTAATAGCACCAATGGCAAATACGAATATCAAGGCGATCAAGGCCAACACGAAGTGACGATCGCAAAAGGCGTTGAGATCAAATCAAGCGATAATGGCTTCAATGTATTTGAACGAGTTGATGCGCGACTCGATGTAGTTTCAAACGATGGAACGCCAACAGGCGGCATTACCGCTGGAACTGTTTATGTTGAAAACCAAGGCGAGTTTGACCGTTTTCATAAAGATAATTATAACTCAGACCCAGATCCGCTTATTTCTCCAACGATCAATACCTATAATGTTAATGTGATCCCTGGGGCGACCCCTTCAGCGCCAGATCAATATGAAATATTACGTGATGGTAATCCTCTTGTACCACCCGTTACGGGTGAAGTAACCGATGAACCGATTGAATTTGCAGGTATGGAAATTCAACTTGAGGGGGCAGCACCAGGACAGCTTGATTTTACTCTTGAAAAACCAGGCAAAGAAAATGTACTTAATACGCTAGAAGATTTGATCATTAGCCTAAATGACGAACAACTTGATGAAACGCAAATTAACCAAGCATTATCTGATGGTTTAATTCAGCTTAAAAATGCTAGTGAGCAAATTGTGTTTACTCAGGCTGGTTTAGGTGGGCGTATGAATGTAGTTGAGCGTGTTACCGACTCAAACAGTGCTCTAGATATTAATAATCAAGAAAACAGATCTAGCCTAATTGAGATTGATGCCGCTGAAGCTATCAGCGATCTCACTAAACATGAGTCTGGTTTACAGGCTTCACAAGCGACTTTTGGTCGCTTGGCTAAACTTTCATTATTTGATTATTTATAAATACCATCCAAGGCAGGTTATTACTATACGAGAAAAGTAGGTAATAACTTGCCTTAACGAAGCGGCAAAAAACTGTCACCCCCTTTTTTCTCCTGTCAAAAAAATGCTAACTTCTGATTTTAAGTATCAATAAACGCTATTTATTTATTAAAAAACAGTTGCTTAACTATTTTTTATTAGTTGGCACAACTAATGCATTCAACTGGTTATAGAAAGTGTGGTTTTTGCTTAAATATTTTGAACCACATTCTGATTGAAACTAGGAGATGGTAAAATGGCTTTAAGCGTAAATACAAATGTTGCATCACTTAATGGGCAACGCAATCTATCTAAATCTAGCATGGCACTTGAAACTTCAATGCAGAGACTATCATCTGGTTTGCGTATTAATAGCGCAAAAGACGATGCTGCAGGTTTACAAATTGCCAACCGACTAACGTCTCAGGTTAATGGCCTAACGGTTGCTCAGCGTAATGCCAATGATGGTATTTCTATGGCGCAAACTGCTGAAGGTGCGATGCAAGAGTCAGCAAACATTTTACAACGTATGCGTGACTTATCACTGCAATCAGCCAATGGGTCAAACAGTGCAGTTGACCGTGCATCACTGCAAAAAGAAGTAGCAGCCCTGCAACAAGAGCTTACTCGAATTGCAGACACTACCAAATTTGGTGGAACCAGCTTACTTGACGGTACATTTGGTACAAAACAATTCCAAGTAGGTGCAAATGCGAATGAAACCATTAATGTAAGCTTACGTAATGTAGCAGCAGACTCAATTGGTGCGCATGAAATTAAAGGACCTGGCAACGCCGCAGATGCAAATACTAAGCTTGGCGATGTACAAACTGTTAACTTAGCAACAAATCATGGTACAAGTGCGGACACGGTTAATATTAACGGTACAGATATTGTTATTGCTGGTGGTTCTGGTGCGGCTGTTATTGCAGATACTATCAACAAGTCAGGTGCCGGTGTGGTTGCAGAGGCTAAAATTGATACCACTTTTGCTGGGATCACATCGGACAGTAAAGGTGTGATTGAAATTAAGAAAAATGGCTTAGTTGAGAAGTCATTTGACTTAGGCAATTATGGTGGTGAGATGGAGCGATTAACAAATGACATGCAACAAGCAGGTTATGATGCCATTTACGACCCTGCAACTGAAGAGATTGCTTTTAAAGCCACAGATGTTGATGGTATTGATATCACAGGCACTGATCAAAGTGGCTTTACTATAGGTGGAACTGCAGTAACCAGCACAGCGAACTCATTTAGTGTGTCCGCAGAGCTAAATTTATCATCAGCGAATAAAATAGGTATTTCAGGGACCACTGCGAATGAATTATTTGGTACAGGGGCTGCTGCAATACAATCATCAGGCGGTACTAGTTCATTAACAAGTATTGAGAGTGTTGATATTTCAGGCGCGACTTCAGATGGTGCGCAAGACGCGATTAAAGCAATTGATGCAGCATTAGCGCAAATTGATGCTCAACGAGCTGACTTAGGTGCGGTGCAAAACCGCTTTGGTTTTACTATTGCCAACCTTGCTAACGTATCTGAAAACGTATCGGCTTCGCGTAGTCGTATTCAAGATACCGATTATGCGCTTGAAACTGCAACGTTGACTAAAAATCAAATCATGCAACAGGCAGGTACTACTATCTTGTCGCAAGCAAACCAGTTACCACAGGCTGCATTAAGCTTGTTAGGTGGTTAATAATAATTAAAATTAAAAAAGCCAAGTATTTATACTTGGCTTTTTTGTTTGTATTTCAATCAACTAAAAGTTTTTACTGTTTTTTTAAAAAAAAAGCTAAAGGTAATTTTATAACAGCCGTTAACTTAATTAGAACGGAGCTTGAACAGATTTTTATTGTGATGGCTCTTGGTTAAAATCAATTAGTTACATTACGAAAGTAATCAGGAGTTATAACATGGCTTTATCAGTAAATACTAACGTTGCATCAATAAATGCACAAAGAAACTTATCAAAATCTAGCGATGCGTTAGGCACATCAATGCAACGTCTTTCATCTGGTATGAAAATTAACAGCGCGAAAGATGATGCGGCTGGTCTACAAATTGCTAACCGTCTATCTTCACAAATTAATGGTTTAGGTGTTGCTCAGCGAAACGCTAATGACGGCATCTCAATGTCGCAAACCGCTGAGGGTGCGATGACAGAGTCATCAAATATTCTACAACGTATGCGTGACTTAGCACTACAATCAGCGAATGGTTCAAATGATGCTGATGCACGTGCGGCCCTTCAAAAAGAGGTAGGCGCATTACAACAAGAATTAACGCGTATTGCAGAAACTACTAAATTCGGTGGCACTAGCTTATTAGATGGTTCATTTGGTACTAAGCAGTTCCAAGTGGGTTCAAACGCTAATGAAACAATCAACGTAAGCCTTCGTGACGTATCTGCTGATGCTATCGGTGCGAATGAAATCAAAGGTGCGGCAACATCGACAGTTTCTGCGCTTGGGGATGTTCAAACGGTTAACCTAGCCGGTAATATTGTAACTTCAGCAGATACATTAAGTATCAATGGCACAGATGTATCTGTTGGTGCTAACCAAGGTGCGGCAACAATTGCTGATACAATAAATTCATCTGGTTCTGGTGTAAATGCCGAAGCTAAACTTGAAACTACAATTGGTGCTATCAAAGCTGGAAGTTCATCAGTAATTGAGATTAAAAAGGGTGCCACTGCAGTTGATTCATATGACCTAGGTGACTTTGGTGGTGATATGGCGCGTCTTGCTAATGAGATGCAAGCTGATGGTTATGATGCTGTTTTTGATGAAGCTAAAGATGAAATTACGTTTAAAGCGACAAATATCGATGGTATTGATGTTACTGGCGCTGGCGATACAAGTGCTTTCACTATCGGTGGTCAAGCTGTTGCTAGCACCGCAGGTTCGCTCAGCGTTTCAGCAGAGCTTAACTTAAGCTCTGCAGATAAAATTGGTATATCTGGTACGAGCGCAAATGAACTGTTTGGTAAAGGTGCTGCAGGTGCTGATATTGCATCTACAGGTGGTACAAGTGAGTTAACTTCAGTTGAGTCTGTGGATATCTCTGGTGCGACTTCAGCTGGTGCGCAAGATGCGATTAAAGCAATCGATGCTGCTCTTGCTCAGATTGATGCGCAACGTGCAGACTTAGGTGCGGTACAAAACCGCTTTGGCTTTACTATAGCGAACCTTTCAAACGTATCAGAAAACGTATCAGCTTCTAAAAGCCGTATACAAGATACCGATTACGCTGCAGAAACAGCTAAGCTAACGAAAAACCAGATTATGCAACAGGCTGGTACAACAATCTTAGCTCAGTCTAACCAGTTACCACAGGCAGCACTTAGCTTATTAGGTTAATTTAACAATAAGCTCTATACTTTAACTACTAAGGAAGGGGCAACCCTTCCTTTCTTGTATAGGTATAAAGCTTTATATCGCTTTATAATAGGAGCGAATTATGGAAACGCAAAGTTTAAATCTAAATATCAACTCAGCTCAAAAAGGTGAGGTTACCTCAAGTTATCAAGCCCCATCTCAAGTTAAGCAAAATGTTGATGAACAGAAGAGTACAACTACTCCTACTGCTGCAAGTAGAAACGAAGCCTCTGAAACTGAGTTATCACCTGAAAAGCTAGAAAAGGTGGTACAGCAATTGCAGGACTTTATGGGCGAAATGAACCGCAGTCTTCAGTTTAAAGTAGATGAAGACTCTGGCCGTAATGTAATCAAGGTTATCGATAAAGAGAGTGGTGACTTGGTTAAGCAATATCCGTCAGAAGAAGTATTAGGTATAGTGGCTAAATTAGCAGAAGCCACGGGTGTATTGGTTGATTTTAAAGTTTAGTTTTTCAGTAATTTAAGAGGGTAACAATTATGGTTATTTCATTTACAGGTATAGGTTCAGGACTTCAAGTAAACGAAATTGTAAGTGCTTTAGTCAATGCTGAAAAATCCCCTTATCAAGCTCGAGTAACAAAACAGCAAGCTAATTTCACCACTGATATATCTGCTGTAGGCACGCTAAAAGCGTCTTTAGAGGAGCTAAATGGCTCATTGGAGTCACTATCCTCTGTTGAGGAGTTTCAAAAGAGAACAATTAGTGGCAGTGATGATTTTGTTACTTTAAGTTCTGAAAAAGATGCACAAACCAATAATTACTCAATTAAAGTTAATAGTTTGGCCGAAAACCATAAGCTAACATCAGATGCTATAGCTGGCGATGAAGCGGTGGGTGAGGGTAAGCTAACGATCAGCTCTGGTTCTAACAGTTTTGATATTACTGTGTCAGATACAGCAAAGCTTGCCGATATTCGTGATGCGATTAATGATTCAGTTGATAATGACTCGGTAAACGCCACCATTATCACTGATGACACCGGTCAGCGATTGGTATTGTCGAGTAAAGAAACCGGCGCGGAAAATGCTATAAAAATAGTAGTCGATGATGCTGGTGACGGTGGCAATACGGATCTTTTAGGTTTATCTCGTTTGGCGTATGATAGTGATACGACTTCAACAACGTATGCCGAAAATTTAAATGAGGTAACTGCAGCAACCGATGCTTCTATCACTATAGATGGTACGCTTGTGGCTTCAAGCAGTACTAATGAATTTAAAGATGTTATTGAAGGCGTCACCATTAATGCAAAAAAAATGCATGGCACTGATGATGATTTAAGTAAAGCTGTTATAACTGAAAATAATAAAAACATTACAACAGGTTTGAACTCATTTGTAGACAAATTTAATGCCTTTATTGATTTATCGAAACAGCTGGGACGCTCAAGTGCTGAAGAGGGCGTAGGGGCGCTTGCCGGAGACTCCTTATTAAGAGGGTCTGTTAATCAGGTGCGTTCATTGTTAACTTCAGAATTTAGTACGGGAAATGGTAACACTGATTTTTTAGCTAATTTTGGTATTAGAACGGAGCGCTCTGGTAAATTAAGTATTGATTCTGACGCATTAAAAGCTGCGATAGAAAAGGATCCTCAAGCCTTACAAACCTTTTTTGTCGGTGAAAAAGATAAAGGCGGTTTTGTTGCACAGCTTGATACTGTTATTAAGGGTTATACGGCTTCTGATGGTATTATTAGTTCACGTATAGAAGGTCGTGAATCACAGCTTTCTAAACTAGAAACTGATGTAGAAAAATTTAATATTCGTATGGCCAAATATGAAGAACGATTATATAGCCAATACAATGCAATGGATTTATTAGTGGCCAATTTAAATTCAACAGGCAGCTATTTACAACAACAATTAGCTAACCTATCAGGGGTGGTTAAGAAATCAAGTTAAGCGGAGTGAACTTTGGACGCTAATCAGCAAGAATTAACAAAAATGATGTTGCAAGCAACCCTGCTTGCAAATTTAGCTCTACTTCAAGAGCAAATGCCGGCTATTTATGAAACATTTAAAGATTACACGCCAAGCGATACTGGTGTTGCAATCGATGAAATGGGCAATGCTAACTTGTTTAACAATAATGAGTTCGTTTATCAAGATGAGCCTAGAGAATTCGCTAAACAGCAAGTTATTCAGTTTCTAGAAAACCCGCTTTACTTCAAATATCAAATAAATCACCAAGATGACACAAATATTGTTTTTGAACATGCTGCGCTATTAAAATCAATTTACAACGTACGTACCGCTGAAACAGATAATAAAATAAATAACCCTGCTGAAGAAAAGCGCCTCGACTTTGTTTGTTTTTTAGGTGGGGGGTTAGGCTATCAGATAGAAGAGTTACTCAAGAAAAAAGATGTACTTAATGTGTTTTTATTTGAGCCGAGTAAAGATACCTTCTATGCACTTTTACATTGTATCGAATTAAAGCCGCTTTTTGATAAATGCACTGCCAATGGTGGGCAATTTTCAATACGTGTTTCTGGTGGTGAAGATGGAGTGATTAACGAAATTTCTAAGTTTTTGTTTAATCAGGGTCATTTTAACCTCAGTCAAATTCTTTTCTTAAAGCATTATAATAGCCCACTGATTGAGAAAACAATTGAGCGTATTAAAAGTATCGGACATCGTTGGTCTGCAGGCTGGGGTTTTTTTGAAGATGAAATAATAGGTGTATCTCATACTCTGGCTAATTTAAATGAAAAGTTTCCAGTATTGAAAAAGCCTGAGTTAGTAAATAACACTCTGCAAGAAGATTCTGTATTTATTGTTGCCAATGGCCCATCTCTTGATGATGCAATTGAATTTTTAAAAGCCAATCAAGATGACATAATTATTATTTCTTGTGGTACAGCATTAAGAGCCTTACTTAGTAATAATATTAAACCTGATATTCACATAGAAATGGAGCGAGGCGCAGGGCTGCTAGAATGGGTGGAGTCAATAGATCGCGTCTCTGGACTAAAGATAAAATTAAATGAGATAAATATTGTTGCACTTAATACGGTATACGATAGTATTTTAAAGCGCTTTAAAAGTGCGCATTTGTTATCAAAATTAAATGATGCAGGCGGTCGTCTTATTCGTGCTTTGGATACAAAAAAGCAATTTACCTACCCTGACTACAGTAACCCAACAGTATCGAATACAGCACTTGCTACAGCTATTGAGTTGGGGTTTAAGAAAGTATATTTAGTTGGTACTGACTTAGGCTTTGTATCTAAAGAGCATCATCATTCAAAACATAGTATCTATTTTGATAATGACTTTAAGCATAAAAAAGTGGTTGAGCAAGGTATTGAGGGAGCATTTGTTGTTAAAGGTAATTTTACCGAAGAGGTCTTTACGATTCCTATATTTGACTCATCAAAGGGTAACTTAGAGTTATTACTCCAAAAAAACCTCAATGTTAAAGTATTTAATACGGCCAATGGTGCATTTATAAAGTATTCTGAGCCTAAACGTATTGAAGATATTACTGATATGAAGCTAATTAGTAATAAGCAAGATAAAATAACAGAGCTACTTAATAGGGCTACTTCTTTAGAGCAATTATCTGCTGGAAACGTTAACTTTAAAATGGAAGCCATAAAAGCTAGAACAAAAGATGTTCTTGAGCAGCTGTTATCAATTACTTCTCAACATTTTGAAACACGTGAGCAGCTTGCTGATGCGTTTAATTTACAAAATAAAATATTACTTACATTACGTAATAGCACCGCAGACGATAATGTAGTTTATTGGCTGATTCAGGGAACTTTTAGATATTTTCAAGCTTACATTATGACAAGTAGCTATTATTACAATGATTTAGAAATGCGTACAGGATTTATAAATGCATGTATTGATGCGTTTCATGAGCATGTAAAAGGTATTTATTTAGAGTTTATTGAAAACTATAATAAACCGGCCAAAGCTTAGCTTTGGCCTTTTTTGGTAAATAACTTACTTATATTAGGGTTTAATATTAAACAAAGAGAGTTGGATTAGATCACTTGGTTTTCCATTCAATATATAATGATTTTTAAGTACACACTCTTTGCTATAGCCAGCCTTTTTAAAGGCTTTAAAACTTCCAATATTGTCGGTGTAAACCCAGGCGACTAGTTTTCTAATCAATAACGTTTCGAAAGCATATTGGTTAATTAGCTTGATAGCTTGATTTGCATAGCCTTTCCCCCAACTTTCTTTTTCGCCAATAAACAGACTCACTTGAGCAATATTATGAATCCTATTTATATTTCCAACTTTAATATTCCCAATGTGTTTATTATTGTTGGTTCTAATCGTAAATAATTGTTCAAGCGGGTTATTTAAATTAGCTGAAATATAATCCTTAACTGAGTTAAGATCCTGTTTACTAAAACGAGTTTCTAAGTACTGATTTACTAGAGGATCATTAAGCCAAGCAACATAATTTTCATTTACATCGTCTAAAGATATACTTTGCAAAAAAATATCTTTCACCTCATTACTTGTTACTTTAACTAGATTTTTCATCAATTAGCTCCCATTTAGCAGCTGTTCCTCTTGTTATATTTACAGAAGTTTTCTTACCAATCAGCGTATCGTAATACTTACAGGGGAGACCGTAGCCTGGACGTATTCTTTTTATGTGTTTTTTTGTTATAACTGTACCTGCTGGTACGTCTTCAATAAAATAAATAGAGCGTCTAAATTTTAGGTTTTCGCTTTCGGCTGATTTTACTTCATACCCTGGATTACCTATCGATTTGTACACTTCTTTGCTTTGACTAACAATTGATTTAAGCTGCTCAGGCTCAATTGAAAATTCTGAATCAGGCCCTTTTTTAGATCTATCTAAAATAAAATGCTTTTCAATAAAGCATGCTCCTAAAGCCACTGATGCAATTGCTGCCGTTGTGCCTAAGGTATGATCAGATAAGCCTGTAATAACGTTAAAGCGTGTTGCAATATCCGAGATTGTAGCTAAATTAGCTTGCTCGAATGGCGCAGGGTAAGCACTTATGCAATGCAATACAATTAGTTCATCACAACCATTATCTCTTGCTGTGCTAATCGCTTCCTCTATCTCTGAGATATTAGCCATACCAGTAGACATAATGATAGGTTTACCTGTTTCAGCAACTCGCTTGATGAGAGGTAGATCGGTTAATTCGAAAGAGGCCACTTTATAAGCTGGGGTGTTTAATGCTTCTAGCAGCTCAACGGCTGTTTCATCAAACGGTGTTGAAAATAAAGTGATACCGACTTCTTTGGCCTTTTCAAACAGTGCATTGTGCCACTCAAAAGGAGTATGGGCCCACTCATATAATTTATATAAATTATAACCATCCCATAATCCGCCTTTAATCTGAAACTCGTCCTTATTACAGTCGATAGTCATTGTATCGGGCGTATATGATTGAATTTTTATTGCATCGGCTCCACATTTAGCGGCTTCTTCAATTGTTTTTAGGGCTTCTTTAAGATCGCCGTTATGGTTAGCTGAAAGCTCAGCAACAATGTAAGGTTCATAGTCTAAACCTATTCTTCGACCATCTATTTCTACAAATTTATTTTTCATGATTACTCAAGTAAAGTTAATTTTATATTGGCAGTTAAAGCGTCGTTGCTTTTTTTGGCATTTGTAAACTCAAGCTTATACTTTCCATGTTTTATGTATGCTTTTGGATAACTATCGGCATCTAACATGCGAATATGATCAAAGATATCATCCAGCTCTAAGTTCGTATCAATAACACTTTGGCTTGGATTGCGTCTTGAAAATGCTGTTACAGGGCCTTCTTGAGGTGTTACTTCAGGATTTTCGTTAACAATAAACTCAATCATATCAAAAGTTAAAGCTGAACAGCGTAAAAATATTTGTTGCGCTGTGCCCTCCAAAGATAGAGCCCTTTTTAGATAAATAGGGCCTGTATCTATACTTTCTTCCATTTTTAGGGCACTTAACTTTGTGGTGGTATGGCCAAGAGAAATTAAATTCTGCATTGGGCTTCCGCCCCGTCCATAAGGCAAATCAGTCATATGAAAGCAAACGCAATTAAAGTTGTTAATTATTTCTTCGGGAACAATCCAGCTCCAATGAGGAAAAAATATATATTTAGGGTTTAGATGTTTTAAGTGATTATAAGTGAGCTCTTTTTTGTCAGTAATTAAATGCCAATTTCCATTATAAGCTGGCGTGCATTTTTTATATTGGACAATATTCCAGTCTTTAATTGTAGCTACAATGTAATTGTTCATATTCAATCGCTTATCGGTTTTAGAGACGCTATCTCATAGTCAAATTAATAGTTATTCAGCTTCAGGTAAATTGCTACTCTATGACTTTTAGCACTTCGTTGGTGACTCTTACAGTGCCTTTGCCATCACAAATATTAATACAATTTTTATGAACATCATTACTTAATTTTAACCTATTTTGCCAAAATTCAATTTCTTTAATTAACTTGTCTTCAATCTCTGCAATTGAAATAAAGCGGATCACTTCAGCTAATTGAAGCGCGTTAGCGATCTCTCGCTGATTGTCTGCTTGTACAATAACAACAGCAGGAAGGCCTAAAGCGCATCTTTCCCATGATGTTGTTCCAGCTGCACCAATCGCTATTATTGCCGTTGACATAATTTCCGCAATATTACTCGGCGATATATGTAAAAAGACTTTTTTATGACATTGTGCAAAGTTAAACACTGATTTCACGTTTTTTGCTGTTTTATTTAGGATTACATTAATTCTTTCAAAGTATTTTAATTTGATTACTCGCGCTAATACTTGAAGAGTCAAATTGTCAGGATCTGTTCCTCCAAACATTATGAGTAAGGTGCGCTCTTTTTTTACAATTGATGCTTTTTGAAAATCTAAAAACTCAGGCCTTAATAAAGCAAAGCTTGAGCCAAGTAGGAGTTTTGTATGGTTATTTATCAGATGCGAGTATTTAACTGTTGGGCATTGGTAGGTTTGATCTAATAACAAGTCACAATTGTGTATTCGGTTCGCTAGATCGTCAATAACCATAATTTTTTTGGTTATGCTTTTTACTTTATTATGCCAATGGTTATCAATAGCATAATGATCTATTACGATTAAATCGTAATTTTTCCCCGCTGTTAATTTTAGAAACTCTTCACAGTCATCATCTATGCTAGTACCCAGCCATGAGCTGTAGTTTTTTAAGTCGATGGTATTTTTTGGAGGAGCCATTCTAACAAGCTCAAACCCAGATTGGATTATATTTTCATTACTATTACCGGCGGCATCGCGACAGAAAAAAGTGATATTAACATTGGCAGCCTTTCTAATTGCTGTCGCTAGTGTGAGGCAGCGCATCACATGGCCTGAACCAATATTTAAAGAAGCATCAACTCTAAAAGCGATGTTGAGTAATCGAGTCGGAGTTTCGGTATTACTTTTATTTATATTAATGCTCACCATCTAGAGCCTCTTTACGGATGTAAATGAAACATTTTTTATTTTCTATTGTTGTTTCTTTTTCACGTTTAAAGTTACAGGCTTCGAATAATTTAATAGATGCTATATTTTCAATTAAAATAATCGCAATAAATGTACTATTTTTATTTTTTTCTATTAGTTTTAGCGCTTGTTTTAACATTTTTCGACCGTAACCATAGCCTCTACTGCAAGGAGATAAATGCGTGTCTATTTCATATGTATTAAGATCTGTTTGATTAAATCTGACTTGTCCGATTGGTTTGTCGTCAATAGATGCAATATAAATTTTACTATTAAGAGACGCTAGTTGCTTATTAAACCAATTTAAGTGATTTTGTAAGGTAATTGGGGCGTCTTTTAATGCGCAGCTGCGAATAACAGGATCATTAGCCCACTGGTATAAAGTAGTACAATCACTTTGCTCGGCTTCCCTTAATGTTATCATTTTATTTTCTATCCTAAATTAGGTATTAAAACCGCAACTTTATAACGAGCGTAATAGGCCTAATCTATAAAGCGTTCAATATAAAATGCTTCAGCAAGTGGAGTGCCTATACACATGCCTCTAAATTTAGCGAGTGCTTGAATATTCTCAAGACTTCGAGTGTGTGGTGCTTCTCTCATTTCATCTTTATAAGCTGTAAGAGCTTTTATTTTTTTACTAAATACATGCTCGATATTGACAAAATAGTTCGGTTTGAATGCCTCGTAACGATGACTTGCCCATTCAGTGCTTGATAGTGTTTCGAAGCAAAATATTTGCTTTACTGATTGCATGGGTTGCGGCCTGCAAGCTGTTAAAACAGCTTCATAAGTTTTTCGATGATCAACATTTAAATCGCTATGATAATGGGTATACACGCGTGCAATTATATTTTTAGATAAAAATAGTTCGATGGCTTGCGCTATTTTTAAAAGTGGTATGGTATCGAATTCATTATCAGGAAAATCTAATGATGTTAGATTATTAGGTGAAACGCCTAAATGTTGGGCGGCATTTAAAAAGGCTGCTTGCCGGGTTTGAATCTCTGCTTCAGTATATTCTAGGCGCGAACTAACCCCATTAGAAAGTGTTAAAATATATACTTCATCACACTTTTCAATATGGTTCGCGATTGTGGCACCACAGCCGAGTGTCTCATCATCAGGATGGGCGACAATTACTGCTACTTTCATACTTACTATCCTCGATAAATTTAACTAAGAGAAGAGTTGTCTTACATTAGTTGTCATTTATCTAACTTTAAAAACTGGCTCTAAAAGATGTCCTTTAAAAACATCATATAAATTTTGTGTTTCTATTGTATTTTTTAAAATAAAAATAACTTCATCGTATGCATTAAGTAATTTTTCTATATCATCATGTGTATGGGCATAGCTAAGGTTATGACTACCACCAATTAAAATACCTCTAGAGCACATCTCTTGAATAAATAAAGATTTTAGCTCTAATGAGGAGTATTTTTGAGTGTCTTTAATAATAATAAAAGACCATGACGGATGACCTGCAGTGCTCAGCCAATCTTTTACTTTGTGTTTTTCTATTAATTTATTAAGCTCACAAATTAATTTTTCACCTAAAGTGTGAATATGTGTCAGTACTCTTTCTTGCTGCATTTTTTTTAATGTTGTTTTTGTAGCAATTAAAGACATGGTTTCGCCCGCAAAGGTACCGGAGAAGAAAATATCTTCCATCAATGACATTATTTTTTGTTTACCTACGACAGCTGAGATAGGGAATCCGTTTGCCATGCCTTTGCCAAAGGTTGCTAGGTCGGGTGTAATATTAAATAAGCCTTGAGCACCATGTAGATCGAACCGAAAACCGGTAATTGTTTCGTCAAAAATTAGTACAGAGCCATGTTTTTTACAAAGTGCTTGTACTCCTTGAAGAAATCCCGTTTCTGGAAAGGAGACATTCATTGGCTCCATAATTACAGCTGCAAGCTGTTCAGGGTATTCAGTAAAGAGCCTTTCTAATGAGCTAAGATCATTGTATGTAAACGCATGGGTAAGCGCTCTAACACATTCAGGGACACCTAAATTTCTGGTTGTTGAGCCAATATACCAATCTTGCCAACCATGATAACCACAGACAGCAACATGCTCTCTTTTTGTATAAGCTCTTGCTAGTCGAATAGCAGCAGATGTTGCATCACTGCCATTTTTACCAAAACGCACCATTTCAGCGCAAGGTATTAGCTTTGTGAGTTCTTCGGCGACTTCCATTTCTAATCTATGAGGAAGGGAGAAAGTGATCCCTGAGCTAAGCTGGTCTATAACAGCTTGATTTACATCAGCATCACAGTAGCCTAAAGAAACAGAAAGTAAGCCATTCACAAAGTCAATATACTCATTATTATCTGCATCCCACACTTTAGAACCGAAACCTCGTTCAATAAATAAAGGTGCTGCATTCTGTGGGAACGCAATTCTACTCTTACTAAAAGTTTGGGAACCTAGAGGAATGGTTTTTTCAGCTCTATGTAGCCACTCCGCTGAATTAGTGTAATTATTCATAGCCTTCTTCTTTATCTTTTTTTAATGATTTAACCATTCCCTCATTTCGAGCAATTTGGGGGTTTAATAAGTTCAGCTCTGGTTTATGTGATAACAATTCCAGTATATCTTGATAATTAAAATTAGGCTTTTTTACATATAAATTTTCATATATTGATGAAATCAACTCAAAGTCTTTGGGTTCGTCAACAGTCCATCTATAGGCAGACAGGTCTTGCTCACTTTGGATATTCTGTAACTTATACTTATCAGGGTGACTTGTTATATAAGGTGTTACGTGTTCTAACTCAGAAGGCTTTTCTGCATATTTATAAGCGTTGTGTAAGGCCTTCTTACTAATAACTTCAATATCGAGACCATCAGGGTATGTGGCTACTAAGCAGTTTGAAGTATAATCATTGTTGTTTTTTAAATGACTATTAATGACATAGTCCATGAGCTCAGGGTCAATCACTGGGCAGTCAGCTGTTATTCTAACGATAGCATCACAAGGGTAATTGAGTTCAGCATGAAAGTACCGGCTGAGAACATTGCTTAAACTTCCTCTAAAGCATAATAAATTATTCTCATTGCATAACTGTTCAATAATGTCGTCACTTTCATCAGTACTTGTGACAATAACTAGGTTGTCTACCAACTTGGCTCGTTGTACACGCTTAGCTTGTTGAATAAACATAGGTAAACCTTGGAGATTCTTTAAAACTTTATTAGGTAAGCGTGTTGATCCTGTCCTAGCTTGCATGAAAGCATTTATCATATTTTTAATCCTAGCGCTTAATTAACCAAGCCATTGCGATGGATTGATTAATGCTAAATTACTTGAAGCTAAAGAGGCTAAAACGTCATCCGAGGGGAGTGTAAGCTTTTTTGCGACGCAGTAGCTGTCTATTAATTGTGTTAACTGTTCTTGTGAGCAACACCCTATAATTGCATTTTCGATATGAGGGGCTTTTTGCGCAATAATTGCTAATGCGAAAGTTAGCCGATTGCAGCCTAATTCATTAATAACACAATTATACTGAGAAAACTCATTATTAAACTGTGAAAAATAAGCGTTATTTTGAATCATTGGCTCTAATAAAAGCCCTTGTAAAAATATCGAGCGAGCGTGAAGCTTTATATTTTTTTCTATTAGCTTATCGATGATTTCAGGTTGTATAAAACGTTGATCTAACCAATTTACAGGAGCTTGAACCAGATCTAAATTAAACCTTTCACTAAGTAATTCAAGCTCTTTAGGGTTATAAACAGAAACACCTATTCGCTTAACTATGCCTTTGGCTTTTAACTGCTCTAGCTGCGAAAAATAGTCTTCCCCTGAACTGCTTAAAAGCAACTCACAATTATGAAATAACACTGCATCAATTGACTCACAGTTCAGATTTTTTAAGCTTTTTTCTACCTGCGCGTGAATATTTTCACCTGATACTTTAGTAACAATAGATAAAGCTTGGCTTAAACCCGATTGACCAATATTACTCTCGCTACTACCATAAGCCGATGCCGTATCAACAACTGTTATACCAGCGTCTAGTGCGAGGCTGAGTATTCGTTTAACCTCATCAGTTTTAACCTGTCCGACAGTATTACTAATGCCATAATCTAAACCAAATTGGGCGGTTCCTAAAGCGATTTTCATAGTTGTTCGGCTAGTGTTTCTATTATGAAATTTTGTTCTGAATTAGTTAATTCAGGATGCAAAGGTATAGTGAGAGCGCAACTGTAATATTTTATTGCATTTGGAAAGTCATTTGCCTTAAAGCCAAGCTCTTTATAATAAGGTTGTATATGAATTGGAATATAATGCAAATGACTCGTTATGCCTCGCTCTCTTAAACTACAGATAAGAGACTCATGTTTTACAACTGCGTCACCAGACAAGGTTAAAATATATAAATGGTAACTAGAGTAGCTTTGTTGTGATTGAGTTAAATGATTAATAGGCAAGTCTTTTAATTTGCTAGAATAGACTTTAGCCAGCTGGTTGCGCTTTGTAACAAATTCATCGAGCTTTGAAAGCTGGCTAAGGCCTAATGCCGCTTGCAACTCAGTCATTCTATAATTAAAGCCGAGTTCAATTTGCTGATAGTACCAAGGGCCATGACTTGGTTCGGTCATTTCACTCGGGTTGGCTGTAATTCCATGGCTACGTAAACGCTCCATTCTTTTAGCAAGTTGTTTATTGTTTGTTACCGCCATGCCTCCTTCAGCTGAGGTGATTATCTTGACTGGATGAAAGCTAAATACGCAAATATCTGAAAACTCACAACTGCCCACTGGGCTGCCTAAATATTTTGCACCAATAGCATGTGAAGCATCTTCAATAACCTTAAAGCCATATTCAACTGCAAGTTGATATATAGCCTGCATATCACATGATTGACCTGCCAGGTGAACTGGGATGACGACCTTGGGTAAACGATTATTTTCTTTAGCAATAATAAGTTTTTTTTCTAACTCATTAGTGCACATATTCCCTGTTGCTACATCAATATCCACAAAATCTATTTGAGCACCACAGTAAAGTGCACAATTTGCAGAAGCAACGAACGAAATAGGGGAGGTCCATACAATATCGTCTTTCCCTACATTTAACGCTAAACATGCAATGTGCAATGCCGATGTGGCACTGTTTGTTGCACATGCATAGGTGCTGCCACAATATTTCGCAATGGCTTGCTCAAAAGCGGGGACTTTAGGGCCTTGCGTTAACCAGTCGGATTTTAAGACATCAACTACTGCGTCAATGTCTTGTTGAGAAATAGCTTGTTTGCCGTAAGGGATCATGGAGTAATAACTTTTAAACTAATGCTTCAATGTTGAAGGCTTCAATTTCTTCAATCGTCATGTAATGAGGGTTGTTTAAAGAGTTATATTCAAAGCCTTGCTGAACTTTTTTTCCCTTTTCATCAAGCGCATTTACTGTAAAGTCATTACTACGACTGCTAAATTTAATGCCTGGTGCAATAACAAAGTGATCGTTATATTCATAGGTTTCAAAACACAGATCGGCAGGGCACATAACCTCATGAAGTTTCTCGCCTGGGCGAATACCAATAATTTTAATAGGTAATTCAGGAGCCATTGCTTTTGCTAGGTCCGTAATGCGAATTGATGGAATCTTAGGTACGAAAATTTCACCACCCAACATGCGCGCGAAATTTGTTAAAACAAAATCAACGCCTTGTTGAAGGCTTATCCAAAAACGGGTCATTTCATCATGAGTGATAGGAATATGATCACGACCTTCATTAATAAACTTTTGGAAAATAGGCACAACTGAACCTCGCGAACATACTACATTACCGTAGCGCACCACTGAAAAAGTGGTTTTATGGCCGCCAGCAATATTGTTTGCCGCTACAAATAATTTATCTGAGGCCAATTTAGTAGCACCGTATAGATTAATAGGATTGGCTGCTTTATCCGTAGAGAGAGCTATGACTTTTTCAACGTTATTATCAAGTGCTGCATTAATGACGTTTTCTGCGCCATTTATGTTGGTTTTTATACATTCCATTGGGTTGTATTCAGCGGCAGGTACCTGCTTAAGGGCTGCAGCATGGATAACGTAATCAACGCCACGCATTGCGCGATTTAGTCGTTCTTTATCTCGAACATCGCCAATAAAGTAGCGCATACAAGGCTGATCAAAATCTTGCTGCATTTCAAACTGCTTTAGCTCGTCACGAGAAAAGATAATAATTTTTTTGGGGCTGTACCGTTCTAATAATGTTTTTACATACTTTTTACCGAACGATCCTGTTCCACCTGTTATTAAAACTACTTTTCCATCAAACATGTGATTTTCTCCACAGCTAACCAGCCTCATATTGCCAAATCTATTTTAAAAGTTAGATTTATACTTATTTACAGCTTTTTTATTTTTTTGATTACCAACTATTTTAACCGCTAATAGTTGCTTTTGATTATCTATTTTAACAGATAGCTGTTCTATTAGGTTAATTAAAAACTCAAGTTCAGTAGCTGAATAATGAGTTTTTTCTCTAGAAAGTGAGCTACTTATGTGAATATCAAGTTTATTATGAATATTCAGCGCTTGCTCAATATCCCAATCTTCTGAGTCAGCAATCAAACTTACTAGATCATTGCAATATGCTCTAGTCTCACTATCTTTTACTTGTGAGTTTGTAACCCGCTTTAAAGACATTATAGTTGTGGTTCTCTTTGTTCAAATGGAATTGCTTCCCAACCTGATTTTATTTCCTTGATCAAGGTAATTACTTCATCAATTTTTTCTATATCGTTCTCGAGGTTTGCGGTTAGTAAGCATCGCTGACAATAATCATATAAAGAGTCTAAGTTAGTTGATACTTCATTATTATGTTCAAAATTTAATACTTGCTGCAACGCACCAAGTAGCACAATACAATCAGAGATTGCGTTGCCTTTTTTTTCTAACTCTTTACGTTCAATAAACCCTTTAGCAGCAGAGAGTTTGCCAACAATATTCACAAACACGAGTTTGACTTGATCATAAGGCGTCATTTCTTTAACGCTGCTAACTGTAATTTGACGGTATTTATTGATTGATGCGTGCGCCATAGGTAATTCCTTAAATTTTAATTACATGTGTAGAACCTTAAGCAAGTTTAGTTCCAACATAAGTTTGACTATTACTTATCGGCCAAAACAGTCACACCTTTAAGTAATAATAGCAGTTTTTATGAGTTTCTTCTGTGTGAAATCGTATCATTACTAGTGGCAAAAATGTGTTAGGTAATTCATCCTAAGTGGGTAGTTCGTTATAAATAATAGTTAAAGAGTTATTAGTTATAAAGTATTGGCTTTTCTGGCGGTGTGTCTGTTTTTTGGCGTTAATGTCAAAAAATCGCCGCTATTACTTGCATCCAAATCCAACTGGCTTACAATTTGATTAATAAAACAAATTAGTGAAATAAATGGCTCGCTAAAAAATGATCTTAATTTTAGATAATAATAATAATCGCTCTATTGGATTATATGCATCCCTTACTTTTATTGGTGAGGCGGTACAGTTGCAAACAGAAGCTGACTTTGAGCAGGCATGTAGTCACTATCAAAACAAAGAATGTATTGTGGTGTTAGGGGCGCTGCAATCTTTAGATCATGAAAGTTTAATTAAACGCTATCCAACATTTCCTTTTTTACTGATTGGTGAAACGCTCAAACCGCTACTAAGTCTCGCCAATGTTGTTGGACTAATTTGTGAGCCATTTACTCATGAAGTTACCACTCAGTTACTACATGATTGTCAGCAATATCAGCGTATGCTGCCTCATGAGCATCAACATAATAAAGAAAAAAGCACCTTTGATGGCCTTGTAGGTGAAACCAAAGCCGTAAAAGATTTACGCTTTTTAATTACTCAAGTTGCTAAAACCGATGCCAACGTACTTATTTTAGGTGAGTCGGGCACGGGTAAAGAAGTGGTTGCTCGTAATGTGCATCTGCTTTCTAAGCGTAACAAAGGCCCATTTGTACCAGTAAACTGTGGGGCAATTCCTGCAGAGCTACTAGAAAGTGAACTATTTGGCCATGAAAAAGGTGCATTTACCGGGGCTATTTCAGCACGTAAAGGCCGGTTTGAATTGGCGCAAGGTGGCACGCTATTTTTAGATGAAATAGGGGATATGCCGCTGCAAATGCAGGTCAAGTTACTGCGAGTACTACAAGAGCGTAGCTATGAGCGCGTTGGCGGTACCAAAGCGATTCAAGCCGATGTACGTGTTATTGCTGCAACCCACCGTGATCTTGAAAGCATGATTGAAAAAGGCTCATTCCGAGAAGACTTATACTATCGCTTAAATGTTTTTCCTATTGAGAGTCCATCACTTGCTCAACGTGCAGAAGACATCCCTTTGCTACTTAAAGAGCTAATGCGCCGCGTAAATGAGCAAAGCGGTACTACGGCTAAGTTTACAGAGCGTGCTATTGAAAGTTTAAAAGAGCATTCTTGGCCAGGTAATATTCGTGAGCTCGCTAACTTAGTTGAGCGTATGGTTATTATGTTCCCAGACAAGGTGGTGGATGTTCCTGATTTACCTAATAAATACCGCTACATTGAAGTTGAAGCCTATGAGCCACAGTACCCAGAAGAACTGATGGAGCGTGATGCGTTTAATGATATTTTTAGTGGCGGATTCAGCGAAGACGAAATAGACCTCGAAGATGATTTTGCTCAAGCGGCACCCGGTTTATTGCCCGATGAAGGTATTGAGCTTAAGGAGTACTTAGCCGAGCTTGAAATTAACTTAATCACCCAGGCATTAGAGCGCTTTGATTACGTTGTTGCCCGTGCTGCTGAAGTACTAGGCGTAAGGCGAACCACACTGGTCGAAAAAATGAAAAAGTATAATCTTTCTAGGGATTGATTAAAACCGCTAATAAATTGAACTGTAGTTAATAAAGTTCTATGTTATTTTTAATTTTGGCTTTAAAACTTGATTTGCCTCCCATTAAATAGTGACAATTTAATGGTGTGCGGTGCTCTTTTTCTTATTGTACACTCCTAAGTTAATGAATAATCTAGCATGTGTTTTATGCAGGTAACGCTTTCTATACAAAGTAAAGTAAAATAAGGTTAAAAATGAACGAAGCAATCGATGGAAATAGAATGTATGGGTGGGCAAAGGAGCTATTTCCAATCAATCGAAGCCTTACAGGTGATGGTGTAAGAGAAACATTGAGATATATCAAACAGTTTGTACCGGAACTGGTTGCACATGAGGTTCCTTCAAATACTATCGCTTTTGACTGGAAGGTACCGCAAGAGTGGAAAGTAAATAACGCATACATAATTGATCCTAATGGTAATAAAATATGCGATTTTAAAGTTAATAACCTACATCTAATGGGTTACTCAGAGCCTGTTAATAAGACACTTTCTTTAAAAGAATTACAAGCCCACCTTTACAGTATAGAGGATATGCCTGACGCAATACCATATGTTACATCATACTATGAGCGTAATTGGGGATTTTGTCTTAGTCACTCTCAACGTTTATCTTTGACTGAAGGTAGTTACCAAGTTGTTATAGATACAAATTTATTCAATGGGCATTTAACGTATGGAGAGTTTGTTTTACCTGGAGAAACAGAAAATGAAATTTTGCTTTCTACATACATATGCCATCCTTCTTTAGCTAATAATGAATTATCTGGACCAGTTGTTTGTATGGCATTAATTGAGCAACTTAAATTAATGACTGACCGTAGATATACTTACAGAGTTTTATTTTTACCAGAAACCATAGGATCAATAGTTTATATTTCAAAACATTTAAAACGTTTGAAAAAGCATCTGAAAGCTGGATTCATTGTCACATGTGTCGGTGATGAAAGAGAGTACTCTTACCTAAGTTCACGCAACTCTCGTACTTTAGCCGACAGAGCAGCACTAAGTGCTTTAAAGAATTTAGTTGGTAGTTTTAAACAGTATTCTTTTCTTGAGCGCGGTAGTGATGAGCGTCAATTTTGCGCTCCTGGTGTTGATTTACCTGTATGTTCAATTATGCGGAGCAAATACGGGGAATATCCCGAATATCATACATCATTAGATGATCTTACATTAATTACACCTGCTGGATTAAGAGGTGCTGCAGATGTAATTGTTGGCGCTATTCAATTATTAGAAAAAAATAAAGTATATAAAGCAACTAATTTATGTGAGCCGCAACTTGGTAAAAGAGGATTGTATCCTAATACGAGCAATATGCAGCAAGATTATACTCAAGTAAAAATGCTCACTAATTTACTAGCTTATGCAGATGGAGGTAGTGATTTATTAGAGCTTGCTGATAAGATTCGAGCTAATATTTTTGAGCTTTTACCTTTAGTTGAATCTCTCGAAAAAGCTGGTTTAATCAAAGTTCAAGACTAAATAGGGTAGAAGGAGCGCATAAATGCGCTCTTTTGTTAGTTTAATTTAATTACAGCAACATACCAATTGTAAGCTAATCCGAACCAATCCATTTTTATTTCTGCGCATTCACAATATTGTGAAATATTTGAAAAGCAGCTCAAAAAATCATCTTTATCTTCAAAGCGACGCATGACTTGACCATTGCGAACTCCGAAGTAATCATTTTTAATTCTCACATACCCTTTTTCGAGCTCTTCACACGATTCGTAAATAAAAGCTGAAGCCGTTGGAACAGATACGATTAGATAGCCTTTTGGCTTTGTTACTCTTACGAATTCATCAATATGTTTTTGATAATCAAAACTTTCAGAACTCATATAATAACTACTATTCCAAGAGATTAAATAATCAAACATATTCGCTTCGAATGGGATTTCTTCGCAGCTACCTATTCGTAAGTCTAATTCTTGGCCTTTAAACTCCTTTCTTTCAGAGGCATTATTTACGATATCTTTTGTGATTTCTACCCCACTACTCAATAAACCAAGTCTATTAAAAAGAGGGAAATTACGGCCATCACCAAAACCTACATCTAAAATTTTCTTACCTTGAAAATTTTTATCTAGAAACTCTAACTTTGGAAATTGCCCTAAAAAAATTCTAATAACTGCTTCTGGTGGGTAGGCTATTTCTGTGTTTTCAGCATATATGCTATTCCATGATTTATCTCTATCATACTTCATTGTAGTATTATTACCTTTATATAGGGTTAGGTATAATGTTTAACACTTAAGATAACATTTCATAAATACGGTTTACAATATTTATAGGAATATCTAGCTGCCAAGGTTATTAATAGTGGCTTGTATTTTGCTTTATACTTGAAAGCTAGTAAAAACTTTAAGTATGGCAATGTTCATCGACTGGTCTTCGAGTAGAGGCAAAATAAGCGCACTTTTAAGTAGTGCTCCAATTATTAAAAGGTATTAGTGATGAAGTATCCAAAAATACTAGAATGCACTTTAAGAGATGGAAGTTATGAAATTGACTTTCAGTTTTCTAAAAATGATACAGTTGGTATTTGTAGTGCACTAGATTACTGTGGATTTGAGTTAATAGAAGTTGGTCATGGTGTCGGTCTAGGTGCTTCAGAAAGAGGTATAGGAGTTGCTCTTGAGACTGATGAAGTCTATATGAAAGCAGCGTCTGAGAGTGTAAAAAAAGGTAATTGGGGGATGTTTGCAATTCCGGGGATTGCAAATTTAGAACATCTTACGTTAGCTGAGTATCATGGAATGGATTTTGTTCGCTTAGGTTCTACAATATCTGATTTTAAAAAGTGTGAAAAATTTATAAGCTCTGCGAAAAATAAAAGTATGCTCACATACGTCAATTTCATGAAGTCGTATACTGTTTCGCCTAGCAAGCTGGCTAAGGCTGCAAAGGCTGCTTTTGAAATTGGGGCTGATGCTGTTTATGTAGTGGACTCAGCAGGCGGAATGCTACCACAAGAAGTAACGGAGTATGTTCAAGCAATACTTGCTGAATGCCCTAGTCTAACAGTTGGATTTCATGGGCATAATAATTTGGGGTTAGGTGTGGGAAACGCTCTTGCCGCTATCAATGCTGGTGCTGAAATTATTGATTCGTCACTGCAAGGATTTGGACGTAGTGCCGGTAATACAAGTACAGAACAAATTATAGGGTGCTTGGCTCGTATGGGATTGGAGGGAAAAATAGATCCAATACAAGTAATGGATTTAGGTGAAGAACTCATAAAACCTTTGATTAATAAAAATGGTCTTTCATCTATTGACACTATATCAGGGATGTCATTATTCCATTCTAGTTATATGCCTATAATTTTTGAAATGTCACAAAAATATAAAGTTGATCCAAGGCATTTAATTATTTCTGTTTGTAAAGAAGATACTTGCAATGCACCTGAAGAAATGGTTGAAAGGCATGCAATTGAGCTGTTAAAAATACAAAAGGCAAAAGGGTATTGGAAGCCGAGTTATAAAAATTACCATGTGAATGAGCAAGTAATTCTATGATAAAAGAACTATTTAAGTCAGCAGAACAACACTCTTTTGCAATAATACAAGGTACTCAAAAGATTACTTATTTAAATTTTGAGAGTCAGGTAATGTTTTATATGAATCAGTTAACTAAAGCTGGTGTAAGTCAAGGTGATAAAGTAGCTCTAGAGCTCGAAGATAAATTGGAGTTTTTTGTAATTCTTGTTTCATTGTTCACATTAGGTGCAAAGGTCTTACCATTATCAGCTAACTACAATGAATGTTATAAATGCACATTGCTGGACATCTTTAACCCTGACAAAGTAATTAACAATGTTGGCGAATTTGAAGAATACATACCCGAAAAAAAAACGAATAGCTTTATCTATAAGGATAGTTCGAATAATGCTCAGGTTATTACCTTTACTTCAGGGACTACAGGTACACCAAAAGCGGTATGCCACGACTTAAAAAGCTTACTTGTTTGCGCTGAAGCGTTTAACAAACATAATGAAATCGGTTGTGAAGTTAAGATGTTGCATGTAATGCCTTGTTTTTACATGGCTGGTATTCTTAACACTTTTTTATGTCCATTAATAGCTGGTGGATGTGTCATTTTAAGTACAACCTTCTCGGCTAGTAATGCCGCAACTATCTTTAAGAATTTTGCTAAATATAGAGCAAATGCTATTTGGCTAAGCCCTTCAATGTTAGCCCTTTCATCTAAAATGACAACCGATAGAGATACTATAGGCTGGGTAAGTGATTGCGCAGCAAAGATATTTATCGGTACTGCGCCTCTTATGCAAAATACAAAAAAAGAGTTTGAGCATAAATTTGCACATGAAGTTTTAGAAAGTTATGGCACAAGTGAGCAGTTGTTTATATCTTGTGCGAAAGTCGGTGAAGGACATTTGGACGGAGTTGGTCGGTGTCTGGATCTTGTAAATGTAACTTTTTCTGATTCGAACGAAATACTAATTGATTCTCCTTGGGAGATGCTTGGCTACTTAAACGCTGACTCAGAGTGCCCTGCTACAGGTGATATTGGAAAGTCATCATCAGGGGTTTTAAGCATAACTGGACGTAAAAAAGATATTATTATTAAAGGTGGAATTAATATAAGTTCGAGGTATATAGAGGATGTTAGTTTGAAGTATGCTGGTATTATGGATGCTGCAGTAGTTGCAAAGCCCCATGATTTTTGGGGTGAAGTGCCAATATTATTTCTTTTATCAGAGCATGATTTAAATATTAAATCTATAAAGGCGTGGTTGGGTACCTTGTTACCTTCAGAGTTTCTTCCTGAAAAAATAATTGTTTTGAAAAGCTTTCCTACTTCAGTCACGGGAAAAGTAATGAAAGCAAAGCTAATCGAAAAGTACTTAATATGATTATTGGATTCTCCCATCTTACTTGGAATTCAGCTTTTGTTGAGCGAGATATCTCTAAATTTAAAGAGTTAGGATATGAATCGGTATTTGATGAAAAAGAGTTAGAGAATAACTATTCAAAAAAGGATTTACTTGCTTCCTATTCTGCGAAACATGATATTAAATTACTTAAACGAAGTGATTCATATGACATTGAGATTATTAATCACCATAGTAAAAACATGAATGTACAAAATCGTTTATTTTACAGTGACTCAATGATGACTATTTTGATACCATCAGGTTGTTTTGCAAAGGAAATTGATTTTTGGTGTGGGCTAGGTTTCAAAGAAAGTGGAAATTGCCTAAGGTTATCTAGACCTGTAAAAACATGGAACCTCGATATCTCTTTTGTTTCAACGGAACAAGATCTTGTAGAACAAAAACTGGATCTACAAGGCTTTACATCAATTGCATTTATAGTAAAAGATTTAGCTCTGTTTAAGAGTAAACTAAAAAATAAAGTAATTTGGATTTCTGAGATATTTACTCTTGAAGTTAATGAACAGAAGATGGATATACTCCTATTTAAAACTCCCTCAGGGGTAATAATAGAACTCATCGAGGTATTAAAATGAAAATAACAGATTTAACAATGTTGCTTGAAGAGGGGATGCAAACATTTGCAGCTCATTGGCACCCCTTTTTTGAATCAACTCAGTTAGGACGACACGGAATTGAAAATAGAGAAACGCGAAAAATTGTATTAGGTACACACACTGGAACTCACATAGATGCCCCAAGGCACTTTATTGCTGATGGTGAAACAATTGAAAATATACCATTAGCTCAATTAAATGGGCCTGCACGGGTTATTGACTTTTCGAATCTTGCAGATAAACATGAAATTACTAAAGATGAGTTGACATTAGCTTTAGGTTCCCAGTGTCCGGTTCGCCTTGTTGCCAGGTTTGACTGGGATTTAAAATTAAACACTAATGAATACTACACAGACCATGCCTTTTTTTCTGAGGATGCTTGTCAATGGCTGGTAGATAATGGGTGTAAGCTTATCGCCCTAGATACCCCTCAGCCTGACAACCCTTTAAATGGAAGAGGGGCAGAAAAGGATGCACCTAACCATAAAATACTGCTTGGTGCAGGTGTTGTTATCGTTGAATATTTAATTAATATTCGTTCGATTGAGAGCGAAGAATTTACGCTTATCGTCGCACCCTTAAAAATTAAAGGTGGCGATGGGGCTCCAGTTAGGTGTTTTGCAATTGAGTAAGAGTAATGAAATGCTAGTAAAAGAAAAGCTAGTGCAGTGGTTTGTTTCCAAAAGCCAGATGGAAAATATTGATACAACGTTAAATTATTTTGAATCCGGTTATATTGATTCATTTGACGTGCTGATGTTAATAGAGTTCTGTGAATCAAGCTTCAATGTAGTGCTTAATGAGATACATTTTGAAGATAGAAGGTTCTCTTCAATTGATGGGTTGGTTGATATTTTAAACGATTTACAGGTGCAATGAATTGCAAAACTATCATTATAGTAGGACTGATTTTGAGTTGGCTTTACAATCTGTAGGGATTTGTAAAGGTGATACTGTTTTTTGTCATAGTAATGTTGGTTACCTAGGTTACCCGGAAGGAGTTACTTCCAAGCAGCAATCCTTAGAGTTAATACTTAGTACTTTTTTAAATTTACTAGGAAGCCAAGGTACCTTAGTGGTACCTACCTTTACTTATTCATTTGGTAAAGGAGAGAATTTTAATGTCAATGATACAGCGTCTGACTGTGGTATGTTCTCAGAATATATTAGGACTAATCCATTGTCAGTGCGAAGCAATGACCCTTCTGTATCTGTTTCTGCTATTGGAAAGTATGCTAGTTTCTTAACAAATAAAGTATCTGAAAATGCCTATGATGAGGGAAGCGCTTTTTCACGACTCGTTCAATTAAAGGCTAAGGTGCTTAACATTAACTTTGATGCAGGCAGTACGTTATTACATTTTTTTGAAAGAGTACATAATGTATCTTATAGGTTTGACAAAACATTTTATGGTAAAAAGTTTGATGGCAAATGCTATATTCCATGCAAATCAACCTTATGGGTTCGAGATTTAAACATAGAGGGGTCTCAGGCAAGTTTCGAGCGCTTTAACCGTTATGCCAGTGATAAAGGTATTTATAAAAGGGCTAAGGTAGGTCGAGGTGGAATTGGCTGTATTTCTGTCGAAGATATGAACAAGGCATTCTCAGAGTTATATGAGAAAGACCCTTGGTTTTTAACAGATAAACACATTTAATTTTTTAAAGATAATGGAGTTTTTTCGAACATTTAAGAATATAAGTGTTAGATTAATTATGAAATGAATCAATAAAAAGTATGAAAACAGCACAATGTAACGCTTTTAACTAGACTTAATTGGCATCGTTCAGGCTAACTAAATCTATTTTAATTACTAACCTATGAGTACTGCGCGATAACTTCTTCCTTCCTAAAGCAATCATTACTATGATCGTTAACCATTCCACAGGCCTGCATGTAAGCATACACTGTGGTTGGGCCTAAAAATTTAAAGCCACGCTTTTTTAAATCCTTCGCAAATAACGTCGATGCCTCAGTAACTGCAGGGTAGTCGGCCAGTGTTTCTAGATCGTTTACCTGAGGTTTATTACCAACAAACCGCCATTGATAATCACTAAAACTGCCAAACTCTTCTTGAATTGCAATAAAGCATTTCGCGTTATTAATTGTTGCGACAATTTTTAAGCGGTTGCGAACTATGCCCGCATTTTGCATTAATTTTTCTATATCGTGTTCAGTAAAGGCCGCTACTTTGTGTACATCAAAGTTGGCGAAGGCATTTTTATAATTCTCACGCTTTTTTAATATTGTATACCAGCTAAGTCCTGCTTGTGCCGATTCTAATGTTAAAAACTCAAAAAGTAGTTGATCCTCATACACTGGGACGCCCCATTCATGATCATGATATTCCACATAGTCAGGTTTTGTTGTATCTAACCATGGGCAGCGGCACTGAGTCTCTTTATTCATACATTTTCCTTTGCGCGTCATTTTTACGGCACGTGTTTTTACGGTTTAATCTATTGAATTTACTGTAAAATAATTTTGGTACACATTGTGCATTAGCTACTGTATCTACATTATTTTAGAGAGTTGATTATGGCCCTTGCAAGTGTGCTAAAACCCCAGTTTATTTCTGCTAACCAGTATAACCCATGTTTACTGCAAGAGGAGTATGTTGGTGAGTTGAGTGATTTGCGTCAACAGGCAAGTTGGCTTTCTCATTTAGTTGATACTATGCCTGCGGGCGTGATTGTACTCGATGGTAAAGGAATGATCGCGAAGGCGAATCAAATTGCTATCGATATGCTCGGTGAACCACTAGAAGGTGAGAAGTGGTTTAGTGTTATTCAGCGCTCATTTCGTCCTCATCAAGATGATGGTCATGAAGTGTCGTTAAAAGATGGACGCTTAATAAAACTCGATATTACCGCACTTGCGCCAGAGCCTGGGCAACTTATATTAATGACCGATTTGACCGAAACCCGACGTTTACAAAAGCGAGTCGCGCATATGCAGCGTTTAAGTGCGTTAGGTAAAATGGTGGCATCTTTGGCCCATCAAGTACGCACACCGTTATCAGCAGCGATGTTGTATGCTGCCAATTTAGGCTCAAAGCGCTTACCCGAAGCATCACGCGGCAGTTTTCACACAAAATTAATGTCTCGCTTGAAAGATTTAGAAACCCAAGTAAACGACATGCTGCTATTTGCTAAAAGTGGTGATCAGCAGGTGGTTGAGCAAGTGTCGATGCAACAGCTACTCAGTGAAGTTAAAGCCGGTGCCGATGCCATGGTAGCGCTCAATGATAGCGAATTAAATGTGAGCTTACCTGAACCCGATATAGAAATTATGGGTAATAAAACCGCACTAGCAAGCGCTATTCAAAACCTTATTCACAACAGTATTCAAGTTATTGGCAGTGGCGCGCAGGTTCACCTTAGCGCCCTACGTGACAAACAAGACTCTGACTTTGTACGCATTAGCGTAAGTGACAATGGTCCAGGCATTGACTTAGTTCAGAGCGAGAAAATATTTGAACCTTTTTATACCACTAAAAGCCAAGGTACAGGCTTAGGGCTTGCCGTTGTTAGTTCGGTAGCCAGTGCGCATCAGGGAAGGGTGGAGGCAAACAACAACCCACACGGGGGAGCAATTTTTAGTATGTTGCTGCCTATTAGTGTCACATCTAAATTAGGGGAGTCACATGAGTAACACTATTTTAGTTGTAGAAGACGACGCCGGACTTCGTGAAGCATTAATTGATACTCTAGAAATGTCGGGCATCGCTTGCACGGCAGCCAACAGTGCAGAGCAAGCCATGTTGTTATTAAAAAAAGACGTATTTTCACTAGTGGTTAGTGATGTACAAATGGGCGAAATGAGTGGCTTAGATTTATTACGCAGTATTAAATTAAATCACCCTGATTTACCCGTTTTAATGATGACGGCCTATGCCACAATTGATGATGCAGTTGAAGCCATGCGCCTAGGCGCGATTGATTATATGGCTAAGCCATTTGCCCCAGAAGTGCTATTGAACATGGTCAGTCGTTACTTACCTGAAAAGGAAAAAGAAACAGACGGTCCTATTGTTGCCGACCCTAGTAGTATTCAACTACTTGAACTTGCAGGTAAAGTTGCTCGTTCGGATGCCAGTGTAATGGTACTTGGGCCAAGTGGCTCAGGTAAAGAAGTGCTGGCACGGTATATTCATGACAAGTCAAAACGCTGCAATGAACCATTTGTAGCAATTAACTGTGCTGCTATTCCTGAAAACATGCTTGAAGCTACTTTGTTTGGCTACGAAAAAGGCGCGTTTACTGGTGCGATTCAGGCCTGCCCGGGTAAGTTTGAACAAGCACAGGGTGGGACTATCTTACTTGATGAAATCACCGAAATGGATTTAGGCTTACAAGCTAAACTACTGCGGGTATTACAAGAACGCGAAGTTGAGCGTTTAGGCGGTCGGAAAACTATTTCGCTAGATGTACGTGTGCTTGCAACCAGTAACCGCGAATTAAAAGAGGCCGTTGCTGAAAATCAGTTCCGCGAAGATTTATATTATCGACTCAATGTGTTTCCTTTACTGTGGCGACCCCTGTGTGAGCGTCCTGGCGACATTATTGTACTGGCTAAGCATTTAATTGAACGTCACTTAAGTAAAAGCAAAGAGCCAATGGCGTATCTGGATACAAGCGCTGAACAAAAGCTACTTAGCCATAGCTGGCCGGGTAACGTTCGAGAGCTGGATAACGTTATTCAACGTGCTTTAATTTTACGCAGTGGCAGTACTATTGATGAGCATGCAATTTTTATCGAAAATTTAACCCCAACTCAGTTTGTGGTTAAAACAACGTCAGTGCCTGAGCCTATAAACAATAGTCTCAGTAACGCTTATTATGATGAAAAAACAATGCCCGAAGATGAGCAAAAAAATGATTTGCTCGCCTTAGACACGGGGAGTTATAAAGATGAGCTTAAAGATAAAGAGCATCGCATAATTCTAGAAACCTTGGCGCGTTGCCAAGGGAAACGTAAAGAAGTAGCCGAAACCTTAGGTATAAGTCCACGTACTTTGCGTTACAAATTAGCGCAAATGCGCGATTTAGGTATTTCCCTCCCTGCATAACCTCAACAGCCCTAAAGCTAAGTAACTTATATTAGGGCTGTCAAAACTCTGACTACGCAAATCTACACCTCAACCTTTTGTTTTAATTGGGTTTTATTTTTGGCATGTTTTGTGCTTTATTCTCTTTAAGAGTTTACTGCATTATCAGAGACAATTATGAAAATTCAAAACAGTGCTTTATTTCAAGAAATGCAATCTATGGCTTCAGAAGCCACGCGTAGTAACCAAGTTAATAACTTGCCAACGCAAGTGCAATCAACGTCTACAGCACAATTTGGTGATATGTTGAGTAATGCACTTAATACAGTGCATGAGCTTCAGCAAGACACAGGGCAAAAAAGAAAAGCAGTTGAGATGGGCGACAGAAGCGTATCGCTTGCTGAGGCGATGATTGCTTCGCAAAAGTCTTCTGTGGCATTTGAAGCTACGGTACAGGTTCGTAATAAGCTTGTTGAATCTTACAAAGAAATTATGAACATGCCTGTTTAACTAGGTAGTGGAGAATTATTGTGGCGCAATCTAATCAATCTACAGATCTGGCACTTGCTGATGGCATGATGGAGCAAAGTGAAAACGAAGATCAACAAGAGCAAAAATCAGGCTATTTCAGCGCCCTAGGCGGTGTTGATGTTTTACGTCAAATTACCCTGATTGTTGCATTGGCCATTTGTTTGGCTATTGCTATCTTCGTAATTATTTGGGCTCGTCAGCCAGATATGCGCCCATTAGGTAAAATGCAAACTCAAGAGTTAATTGAAACACTCGACTTTTTAGATGCGCAAAAAATTGACTATGAACTTGATGGTAATGTGGTGTCGGTTGATGAAACTGAGTATCAAAATATTAAGTTACTGATGACACGTGAAGGTTTAGATCAAGGGCCAACATCAGGTAGCGACATTATTATGCAAGACATGGGGTTTGGGGTCAGTCAACGTTTAGAACGTGAGCGCCTTAAACATGGTCGCGAGCAACAACTTGCCCGTACTATTGAAGAGCTAAACAACGTTACTCGCGCCAAAGTACTATTAGCTATTCCAAAAGAAAATGTATTTGCTCGTCGAGAGAAAAAACCCTCAGCAACAGTAGTACTAACGCTTAAGCGTGGTCGCTCACTAGATAGCGAAGAAGTTGACTCAGTAGTTGATATGATTGCTTCAGCGGTGCAAGGCCTTGAGCCTTCTCGCGTAACGGTGACCGATCAAAACGGCCGCCTATTAAATTCAGGCTCGCAAACCTCTTTGGCTGCACGCTCTCGTAAAGAATATGACCTAGAGCGTAAGCGTGAGCAAGAATACCTAGAAAAAATTGACAGCATTTTAATTCCCGTTGTTGGCTTGGGTAATTACACCGCCCAAGTAGATTTAAGCATGGACTTTAGTGCAGTAGAAGAAACACAAAAACGTTATAACCCAGATTTACCGGCAGTAAGAAGTGAAACCACTTTCGAAGAAAATAATATCGGTGGTTTAGCGGTAGGTATTCCTGGTGCACTTACTAATCAGCCTCCGGTTAACTCAACGATACCTGAAGATGCAATGGCTGGCGGTGCAGGCACTGCTACGTCACCAAGTCGTACTCACAAAGAAGCTACCCGTAACTATGAACTAGATACCACTATTTCTCATAAACGTCAGCAAACGGGTGTGATCCGCAGAATAAGTGTGTCTGTAGCGGTCGATTACTTACCCACGGTTGGTGAAAACGGTGAAACAACCATGACACCACGTTCGGTAGAAGCTTTGTCAAATATTCGTCGTTTGTTACAAGGTGGCGTAGGCTTTGATATGCAACGTGGCGATGCACTTGAAGTAGTAACCGTACCATTTGTTCGTGAAGACTCAGCGCTTGATTTTGAATTGCCTTTATGGGAACAAGATTGGTTTATGAAAATGATGCGCTTAGTATTAGGTGCGCTGGTTATTATTGTACTGATTTTAGCTGTAGTTAAGCCTATGCTTAAGCGCTTAATTTACCCAGATAATACACTTGAAGAATATGATGAAGACTCTCTTAGTTCAGGTGTTGACCTTGGTGACAGCACATTAGATATGCTAAATAATGACTTTGATTCTGCTTCAGTTGGCTTCTCAAGCGATGGTACACTACAGTTACCAGACCTACATGGCGACGAAGACTTATTGAAAGCGGTTCGTGCCCTTGTAGCCAATGAACCAGAACTATCATCACAAGTAGTGAAAGCGTGGTTAACAGAAGATGACTGATCAAGAACAAAAACAACTACCACCGGCGTTTGATGTTGATAAGCTCGATGGTGTAGATAAAGCGGCGATATTATTGCTGAGCTTATCTGAAGAAGACGCAGCGCAAATCCTAAAGCACTTAGAGCCAAAGCAAGTGCAAAAGGTAGGTATGGCCATGGCGGCAATCGATGATTTGTCGCAAGCTAAAATCAGCGCAGTGCACAACTTGTTTATCGAACAAATTCAAAGCTTTAGTACGATAGGTTTTCAGTCTGAAGATTTTATCAAAAAAGCACTTACGGCTGCATTAGGTGAAGATAAAGCTGCCAGCTTAATAGACCAAATTGTTATGGGATCAGGCGCTAAAGGGCTTGATTCATTAAAATGGATGGACTCAAAGCAGGTAGCTAATATTATTCGTAATGAGCATCCACAAATTCAAACAATTGTGCTTTCTTATTTAGAGCCGGAACAATCTGCTGAGATTTTAGCGCAATTTCCTGAAAAAGTGCGCTTAGATTTAACCATGCGTATTGCCAATTTAGAAGAAGTTCAACCAGCGGCTTTACAAGAATTAAACGAAATTATGGAAAAACAATTCGCTGGTCAAGCGGGCGCACAAGCTGCGAAGATGGGTGGCTTAAAAGCGGCTGCAGATATTATGAACTACCTCGATACCAATGTTGAAGGGCAGTTAATGGATTCTATCCGTGAGCATGACGAAGAAATGTCGCAACAAATTCAAGACTTAATGTTTGTCTTCGAAAACTTAATGGATGTAGAGGATCGAGGTATTCAAGCAATTTTACGTGAAGTGCCTCAAGATGTACTGATGAAGGCGATTAAAGGCACTGACGAAGCGCTTAAAGAGAAGATTTTGGGTAACATGTCAAAACGTGCAGCAGAAATGCTTGCTGATGACTTAGAAGCTATGGCACCAGTGCGTATTAGTGAAGTAGAAGCAGCACAAAAAGAAATACTGTCAACAGCTCGTCGTCTATCAGATTCAGGTGAAATTATGCTTGGTGGTGGCGGTGGTGAGGAGTTCTTATAATTTATGAGTAACTCAAAAGGTCGCCCGTTACACGCTGATGAAGCTGATGAGCTATTAAAAAATTGGCCAATTCCAGATGTTGCGCCAGATGAGCGAAGTTTTGGCAATCGTTCGACCGCTTTTGGTACGCCATTGGCAGAGCTATACCATAAAGAAATGGCCAAAGAGCAAGATGAAGAGCCCGAAGAACAAGAATTACCTTCTCTTACTATGGTGGAGCTTGAGCGCATTCGCCAAGATGCGTATGAGGAAGGTCTTAAGCAAGGACATGAGCAAGGCTATATAGATGGTTTTGATAAAGGCGTAACTGAGGGAAAAGAAGCTGGTTACAAAGAAGGTGTTGAGCTGGGTAAAACCCAAGGTCAAGAAGAGGTTAAACCTTTGATGGATGAGCAGTTAACTCACTTACGCAGCTTGTTAGATAGTTTATCTGATCCACTTAAAAAAGTGGATGAGCAAGCAGAAAAGCAGTTGGTACAGTTAGCAACTATGCTTAGTGAAGCAATCATTTATCAAGAGATAAAAACTTCGCCTGATATTATCTTACATACCTTGAAAAAAAGCATTGATGCATTGAATGCAGAGCAACAGAAAGTTAAAATTCATCTTCACCCAGAAGACCTAACACTTATAAAAACCAGTTATGGCGAGCAAGCTATTGAAGATAATCATTGGCAGTTAATTCCAGAGCCTACATTGGAGCGCGGCGGTTGTGAAGTGAAGACAACACTATCGTCTTTAGATATGACCTTGAAAACTCGTGTCAAAGAAATATTGGATAGTTTTTTGCATAATAGTGGTATCTAACTTTTTATTGGCGTGCAATGTCTGTGAGCGATACTTCATTAAGCGAACGCTTATCTCAGTACCAACAACATATTAAAACCCCAGCCCCTGCGGTTGCGGGTGTTTTAACCCGTGTGGTTGGTTTAACACTTGAAGCAAAAGGCCTGCGAGCTCCAGTAGGCAGCCAATGTAAAATTGAAACCATGAGCGGCTTTGTTGATGCCGAGATTGTTGGTTTTAATGATCAAACCTTATATTTAATGCCCAATGATCACATCTCAGGTGTACTTCCTGGTGCTCGAGTTATTCCTCAAGTTAATGACACTGGTTTACCTGTTGGTATGAGTTTACTTGGCCGAGTTGTCGACGGTTTAGGGCGACCTTTAGATGGGCTAGGGAAAATAAACGCAGAACACACACTTAAATTCGCTCAAAACGCAATAAACCCACTGGCAAGACGCCCCATTAGTAAACCCATGGATGTAGGAGTACGCGCTATTAACTCAGTAATTACGGTAGGCCAAGGTCAGCGTATGGGCTTATTTGCAGGCTCCGGTGTGGGTAAATCTGTACTATTGGGCATGATGACTCGAGGCAGTGAAGCCGATGTAATTGTAGTGGGTTTAGTTGGTGAGCGTGGCCGAGAAGTAAAAGAATTTATTGAAGAAATACTGGGTGTTGAAGGACGTAAACGCTCAGTTGTTGTGGCAGCGCCTGCTGATGCTTCGCCATTAATGCGATTAAAGGGCTGTGAGAGTGCAGTCACCATTGCAGAATACTTTCGAGATCAAGGGCTAAACGTATTGTTACTGCTTGACTCGGTAACGCGTTATGCCATGGCACAGCGTGAAATAGCACTGGCTGTTGGTGAGCCTCCTGCAACCAAAGGTTATCCGCCTTCAGTATTTGCTAAATTACCCGCATTAGTGGAACGTGCTGGTAATGGCGGAGAAGGACAAGGCTCTATTACCGCCTTTTTTACTGTACTGAGTGAAGGTGATGACATGCAAGACCCGATAGCCGATGCCGCACGTGCCATACTTGATGGGCATATTGTTTTATCGCGTGATTTAGCCGACAGCGGTCATTACCCTGCTATTGATATAGAAAAGTCTATTTCTCGAGTGATGCCACAAGTGGTTTCAGAGCCACATATGCAGCAAGCTCGGGTACTTAAACAAGTATATTCTATGTATCAACAGAACAAAGATATGATCACCTTGGGTGCTTATCAAAAAGGCAGTGACCAAATGCTTGATCAGGCAATAAACATGATGCCAAGAGTGAACGCATTTTTACAGCAAGGCATGCGTGACGTGATTAGTTATGATGATGGCCTACAAGGGCTCGCACAATTATTAGGACAAGCATAATGGCAAAAAATAAACTACATTTGCTGCTTAAGCTTGAAAATGAAAAAGAAGAAACATTACGCATGAGCTACTTGCAAGCAAATCAAAACTTGCAGCTAAATCAGCAAAAGCTTCAAGGCTTAAATGACTTTCGACTTGAATATACTCAGCAACTTCATATTAAAGGGCAGTCGGGCTTATCAAGTGCCGGGTTTAGCCAGTATCACGCATTCATAGCTAAGATTGAAGAGGCGACTCGCCAACAAGCGAGTACCGTTAATACTGCAAAACAAGTCGTGAGCCAGCGTAAAACCTTATGGTTAAAACAACAAGTTAAAGCGAAAGCGGTTGCTAAGCTAATTGAAAAGCAACAGTTAAAAGCGGATATGCTGGTGGCTAAGAATGAACAAAAAATGTTAGATGAGTTTTCTTCTAATCAATTTTATCAAAGAAATAAAGCACTATAAGTTAGGCATGCTAATTGCTTATGTTCTATAAGAGCAATGTTTTTTAGGATTGTGCGGTGGGCTGTTGCCGCTTTTATTAGGTGATTTATGGCGATGAATGATATTTCAATGTTGGCGGTATCTGAGCAAGACTCATACCTAGTTAATAAAGACAGTGATAAAGCAAAATTAGATAGCAGTAATGATGCTGGCTTTTTTGACCAACTAGCACTTGCTAACCAAGCTTCTGATACACAAAATGCAGAGGTTAAGGCGCCAAAAAAACAACCATCAGATGAACCATCCGATCCAAAAGAGCAAACTAGCGAAGAGAAGCCTTTGAGCGGTGAGGATATGCTGGCGCAAATTAATGCGGCACAGGTAATCGACACCTCAGTAAAAAATAACTCTCATGGCGGCGCAGAGTTAATAGACAAAAATGGTGTCAAAATAAACATTAAGCCTGAAGATAAGCTTGCACCTATTGTTATTAATTTGCCAAGTGATGAAATTGTTGATGATGCAGCTATTTTACAAGCACAAAATGTTGCAGGTGCTGCATCAGCGAGCAAAACTGCTGTTGGGTCTCCACAGCTTGGAACTAAATCAATAGCGACAGCTGCCACAGCCGGAGAATCTGAGACGGTTAAAAATGAGCAAGCGGTTGCTAAACCATCAGATAAGCCGACTGATTCTACAGGTACTAAAGCATCGATAGACGCCTCTGTTTTAGCGCTGTTGTCAAAAGATGATAATGCAATAAAAGCTGATAAACTCTTAGCAAATTTAACGCCTGCTCAACAAGGTGAACTTGCTACTGAGCTTGATGCGATGAGCAAACCTATTAATAAAGACAATGTAGCGGATTTAAAGCAGTTACTCAGTAAGTATGTTAGCGAAAGCGAGAAACCGCAAACTCCTCAACAAGCCATTAATGCACAAATAAGTACGCTAACGACCCCAGAAAAACAGGCATTGCTTAATCAGTTGCAGGGATACATTAAAAGCGAGCCTATACCTACTAAAGAACTTACCTTATTAAAAGGGGTTATCAGTGATTTAGAAACTGCTATCAACGCAGACACTTTGTCTAGTGCCAAAGATAAGCCGTTGTTTGCTAATAATACGTTGATAGCAGGCGTTACACCTAAAACACAAAAAGGTACAGAGTCGGCTAATGTAAAACCTGAGCTAAAATCAGAAAGCTCTAAATCGATAGCCGAAACGCCTGAGGAGCTTACTAAACAGCTTGATGTACTACAAAAAGAGAGTATGCGCGCCACTAACGCAGAACAAATGCCAGCGCGTGCTGCACAGATTTTTTCTCAAATCATTAATATATTCGATAAATCGTCGCTTAATACTATCGCTAAATACGATACTTTAGGCTACGAGCAAGCTATTATTGAAGCGCAAAGTTTACAGGCTGGGCAGTTACAAAGCACTGCGCAAGCTAAACAGGTGAGCATTGATCCTGCCACCTTACAGGCATTAAATATTATTAAAAGTGATGCCGCAAAAATGCTACAAGAGCGCGTTACTTCAATGTTAAGCATTAATAACAAAGAAGCTGAAATTCGTTTAGATCCACCTGAAATGGGCAGTATGCAAATTCGTATTCGAAGTGATGCGGAGCAAGCACAAATAAACTTTGTAGTGCAAAATCAGCAAGCCAAAGAAGCGCTAGAGCAATCATTACCTAGGCTTAGAGAATTATTAATGCAACAAGGTTTAGAACTAGGTGAAAGCAGCATTTCTTATGGTGGTTCATCTCCAGAACAAAACGAGCAACAAGAAGGTCAGCCACAAGGTCAAATGGCTAATAATAGCTCTTCAGATGAGACAAATAGTGAGCAACCAGATAAGCAAACACATAGTTCTGGACAACAAACGTCATCATCAATAGATTACTATGCCTAAGTCCTGCTATTATAATAGTTAAAACAAGCAAATACCTTTGCGAATAAAGGAAATACAATGGCTGAAGATACTAATTTAGAAATAGAAGAAGTCAGTAAAAATAAAAGCAAACTCATTATAATTATAGCCGCTGTATTAGTTATTGTTGGCGGTGTAGCTGGTTACTTTTTACTGTCGGGTGATGATGAGCCCGTAGAAACTTTAACAGATGATGCCGCCAGTGGTGAAGTGGCTGCTGAACCATCAAGCTCCTCGGCAACGGTAGGCAGTGCACTATATGTTGCTATGCCGAGACCTTTTATATTTAATGTTCCAGGGGCGAGTCGCGATAGAATTGTACAAATTAAAGTGCAATTGCTGGTGCGCGGAGATGGCAATGAAGAAACTGCTAAAAAGCATATTCCGCTGATTGAAGGTACGCTATTGAGTGTATTTTCAATGACTACCGCAGATGAACTAAGCACCAGTGTAGGCAAAGAAACACTGCGCTTTACTGCGCTAGATAAAGTACAAGCTGCAATGATGGATGTGGAAGGAAGTAAAGTAATTGAGCGGGTACTGTTTACCGGCTTTGTGATGCAATAAGGGGTCAGTGTGAGCGATTTATTATCCCAAGACGAAATTGATGCGCTATTACACGGTGTTGATGAGGTCGAAGAGGAAGATATACACGACGGTGAAGACGGTGAGGGAAGTACGCTACAGTATGACTTCTCTTCGCAAGATCGCATCGTGCGTGGTCGCATGCCGACACTTGAAATTGTTAATGAGCGATTTGCGCGTCATATGCGAATTAGCTTATTTAACATGATGCGCCGCACCGCTGAGGTGTCAATTAATGGCGTGCAAATGATCAAATTTGGTGAGTATATTCATACCTTATTTGTACCAACCAGTTTGAATATGGTGCGTTTTCGCCCACTAAAAGGCACTGGCCTAATTACCATGGAGGCGCGTTTAGTCTTTATACTGGTAGATAATTTTTTTGGTGGCGATGGTCGTTATCATGCCAAAATTGAAGGGCGTGAATTTACCCCAACAGAGCGCCGTATCGTGCAAATGCTGCTAAAAATAATCTTTGAAGATTACAAAGAAGCATGGGCGCCGGTTATGGATGTGTCGTTTGAGTATCTCGATTCTGAGGTGAATCCCGCCATGGCTAACATTGTTAGCCCAACCGAAGTGGTGGTTATTAGCTCTTTTCACATTGAGCTTGATGGCGGCGGTGGTGACTTTCATATTGCGCTGCCTTACTCAATGCTCGAACCTATACGAGAGCTATTGGATGCAGGTGTTCAGTCTGATACTGAAGATACCGATTTACGTTGGAGCAAGGCACTTCGCGACGAAATAATGGATGTAGAAGTCGATTTGTCGACTCAGCTACTTGAAGTTGATTTAAGCTTAAAACAAATTATGGAGCTTAAGGCGGGGGATATTATTCCTGTTGAAATGCCAGAGCATATTACTGTGTTTGTTGAAGAGTTACCAACATTTAGAGCTAAAATGGGTCGCTCACGCGATAACGTTGCGCTACAAATTAGTGAAAAAATTAAACGCCCTGATTCAGTTAAGTCTGAGCTGCATGTCTTTACTAAAGGCGGCAAAAAAATTGATTCAGATGCAGAATTAGCAGAACTAGAAGATGATTTACACCTTTCAAACGGTGTAGACTTAGACTGGTAATTGATTAAAAGGTTAAAAGTATGAGCGATGATCAAGATACGATGGACGAATGGGCAGCAGCACTTGCTGAGGCTGAAGGAACTGACGATGATAGTGCAGAGGTTAAAGTAACCGAGCTTGATGAGCTGGATGATTCAAAGCATGAGCTCAGCGGTGAAGAAAAACGTAAACTCGACACTATTTTAGATATTCCCGTTACTATTTCGATGGAAGTAGGGCGTTCTAAAATTAATATTCGTAACTTATTACAACTTAACCAAGGTTCAGTTGTTGAACTTGATAGGGTTGCAGGTGAACCGCTAGATGTATTAGTTAATGGTACGTTGATAGCACATGGTGAAGTGGTTGTGGTGAACGATAAGTTTGGTATTCGCTTAACGGATGTAATTAGTCAGGTTGAACGGATCAAAAAGTTACGATGATAGCATTACTTGGTTTAAGCAATTCTGTGTTTGCAGCTACCGATGCTGCAACACCCACCACAGACATTATTTCAATGGTTATGTCGTTAGGTGTGGTGGTAGTGTTAATTTTAGTGTTGGCTTTTTTTGTTAAAAAGCTTAATCCAAATTTAACCAATAACGATGAGTTTAAAGTGATTCGCAGCCTCCCTTTAGGCTCACGCGAGCGTTTGATGGTAGTTGAGATAGATAATGCACAGCATCTATTAGGTGTAACTCCACATAGCATTAATTATTTACACAAGCTAGAAACCCCCCTAACAGAGAAAGAGTTACCAGAATTAGCGAAGCGTTTTGGCAAAATGTTAAATCCACAACTTAATCAAAATAAAAAGAATTAATATTATGACCAAATGGCTGCTTATTATTCTTGCCATCGTGTTCATTCCTGGTGTTAATGCAGAAGGGATTGACGCGCTTACGATCACAAGTAATCCTGATGGCACGCAAGACTATTCAGTGACGCTACAAGTGTTAGCGATCATGACGGCAATGAGCTTTATTCCAGCAGCCATTATCATGATGACCTCGTTCACTCGAATTATTGTAGTATTGGCTATTTTGCGCCAAGCGATTGGCTTACAGCAAACCCCTTCGAATCAAGTATTACTAGGTATGTCGCTGTTTTTAAGTATTTTTATTATGGCGCCTATTTATGAGCAAATAAACGAACGTGCAATCGAACCGTACTTAAGTGAACAGGTAACATCACTAGAAGCACTCGATTTAGCTAAAGAGCCAATGAAAGCTTTTATGCTTTCTCAAGTACGATTAAAAGACTTAGAAACCTTTGCAAAAATAGCTGGGTACGATCAGCTTGATTCACCCGAAGCAACGCCAATGATTGTTCTTATTCCGGCGTTTGTGACCAGTGAGCTACAAACGGCCTTTATTATCGGTTTTATGTTCTTCATCCCCTTTTTGATTGTCGATTTGGTGGTTGCATCGGTGTTGATGGCCATGGGTATGATGATGCTATCCCCCATGATAGTATCGCTACCGTTTAAGATTATGTTGTTTGTATTGGTTGATGGTTGGAGCTTGGTGATGGGTACGCTCGCTAAAAGCTTTGGGTTGGGCACATAGTGGTGCTTTCTACTTTGAACCAATCACTCTAGGAGTCGCCCATGGAACCTGAAGTATTTGTTGATATTTTAAGTGGAGCCCTGTTTTTAGTGATTAAGCTGGTGTCTGCTATTGTGGTACCTGGTTTAATTATTGGTTTAGTAGTGGCAGTATTTCAGGCGGCAACCTCAATTAATGAACAAACACTGAGCTTTTTACCGCGTCTATTAATTACTATTAGTGCGTTAATAGTGGGTGGACATTGGTTTACTCAAGAGCTGATGGATTTTTTTAATCGCTTAGTGCTTCTTATACCCGAAATAGCAGGTTAACGATGGAGTTCCCATTTTCCGTTGTTATTCAATGGTTAAGTGATTTTTTACTGCCCCTGGTGCGTATTAGCTCAATGATCATGATAATGGCGGGTATTGGCGCCAAAAACGTCCCTTCTCGAATTAAAATGGGCTTGGCTGTTGTAGTCACATTTTTAGTTGTGCCTGTTTTACCTCCCGCTACATTTACTAATTTATTTTCTTTTGAAATGGTTTTAGTGGTGCTACAACAAATGCTGATTGGCGTTGCGATTGGTTTTGCATCCACACTACTGCTCAATACATTTGTGTTAGCCGGGCAAATCCTTGCTATGCAAACTGGTTTAGGTTTTGCGTCTGTTGTTGACCCCTCAAATGGAATGAGTGTGCCTGCTGTAGGGCAGTTCTACCTCATTTTAGCTACCTTGTTATTTTTTGTATTTAATGGCCATTTAATGATGATTCAAATGGTGGTACATAGTTTTCAGGTATTGCCAATTGATGGTAATTGGTGGGCGGTTGATCATTATTGGGACATAGTGACATGGGGTGGTTGGATGTTTACCACTGCACTAGTGCTTTCGTTAGCGCCATTAACGGCCATGCTTGTAATTAATATGTCATTTGGCATTATGACCCGTGCTGCCCCACAGTTAAATATCTTCTCTATAGGCTTTCCGTTTACCTTAGTGGCAGGGCTCGTTATTATTTGGGCTACCCTCGGTAACTTTATCACTCAGTTTGAGTTCCAATGGCTAAAAATGGTTGAGCTAATGTGTACTCTAGTTGGTTGTTCCCCTTAGGAGAGCGTAATGGCTGAAGATTCAGGACAAGAAAAAACCGAAGAACCCACGCCCAAAAAAGTTGATGATGCCAAAAAGAAAGGCCAAATAGCGCGCTCTAAAGAGCTAGGTACTATGTTTGTACTTATTTTTTCTGCTATTTCTCTATTAATGTACGGCCCTGAAATTGGCAAAGGCTTGTATCGAATTATGGGCAGAATGCTTAGTCTTAATCGCAATGAAACCTACGACACCACAAAAATGTTTGCGGTGTGGGGAGAGGTTGCTGACGTACTGTTATTTCCTATGTCGATGTTTGTACTTATTATTGTACTGGCTGCGTTTATTGGTAACACCATGCTTGGCGGCTTTAATTTTAGCTGGCAGGCAGCAGCGCCCAAAGCCAGTAAAATGTCGCCAATGAAAGGTTTTACTCGGATGTTTGGCCCGCAAGCGGCTATTGAACTACTTAAATCATTATTAAAGTTTGGCCTAGTGGCAACTTTCGCTATCTTTTTAATTAATGTTTATTTTGATGAAATATTACATTTAAGTATAGAAAGTGCGCCAGGCAATATCGTGCATGCTTTGGAAATATTAGCCTGGATGTTTTTAGGGTTATCTTGCACCTTAATTATTATTGCAGCTATTGATGCGCCATTTCAAAGTTATAGCCATAACAAACAGCTTAAAATGACGATGCAAGAAGTAAAAGATGAATATAAGAACTCTGAGGGTGATCCGCAAATCAAAGCGCGTATCAGGCAAACCCAACGTCAAATGTCGCAAAAGAGAATGATGCAGGATGTTCCCGATGCCGATGTTATTGTTACCAACCCTACTCATTACTCAGTGGCTTTAAAATACGACACAGAGCGAGCTGGAGCGCCTATTGTACTAGCCAAAGGTGTTGACGAACTCGCTATGCAAATTCGTAAAATTGCTTTAGGTAATGAAGTGCCTATTGTTGAGTCGCCTACTTTAACGCGAGCGCTTTATCATACTGCTGAAGTAGGGGATCAAATTCCCGATCAGCTATTTACTGCTGTTGCTCAAGTGCTTGCCTATGTATTTCAACTTAAACGGTTTAAAAAAGGCCGTGGAAAACGCCCTGTCGCGCTTAATAAAAAACTGCCAATCCCCGATGAATTCAAGTATTAACCGCTAACCAACTAACTTGGAATAGTTATTGCAATTTCAGCGTAGTGTCAATTTTTTGAAATTGTAGAGTTATGGAATTTAAAGCGGTATTACAACAACTTAATAAAGATAAAAAAGAATATGCAAAGGGCGTTGGTACACCGCTTTTAGTCTTAGCTGCGCTTGGCATGGTTATTTTACCCCTGCCTCCATTTCTGCTTGATATATTATTTTCGTTTAATATCGCGCTTGCATTAGTAGTATTACTGGTCACTGTATATACCATGAAGCCGCTTGAATTTGGCATGTTTCCAGCTGTGTTGTTAATCGCCACGATCATGCGTTTAGCACTTAATGTAGCCAGTACTCGGGTGGTACTACTTGAGGGTCATAATGGTGGTGATGCTGCTGGTAAGGTAATTGAAGCATTTGGCTCGGTGGTGATTGGTGGTAACTACGCCGTGGGTTTAGTGGTATTTTTGATTCTAATTATCATAAACTTTGTGGTAATTACCAAAGGTGCAGGGCGTATTTCTGAAGTGTCAGCACGTTTTACCCTTGATGCTATGCCGGGTAAGCAAATGGCGATTGATGCAGATATGAATGCTGGCTTTATTAGTGCAGAGCAAGCCAGAGAACGTCGTGATGAAGTAACCCGTGAAGCCGACTTTTATGGTTCTATGGATGGTGCTAGTAAATTTGTAAAAGGCGATGCTATCGCGGGTATCGTTATTTTAGTGATTAATATTGTAGGTGGTTTATTTGTTGGTATGATCCAACATGATTTGAGTTTTTCCCGTGCCATGGAAGTGTATACACTATTGACCATTGGTGATGGCTTAGTAGCGCAATTACCTTCATTACTACTTTCAATTGGTACTGCGATTGTTGTAACGCGTCAAAATGAATCGCACAATATGGGCGATCAGTTTAAGCAGCAGCTAGGAAACGAAAAATCGTTATTTATTGCCTCTGGTATCCTCATTACTATGGGTTTAGTCCCAGGTATGCCGCATATTGCATTTTTAAGTTTAGGGGCGCTTTTAGGTTACCTTGCATACTACACGCAGCAAAACAAACTTAAATTAGCAGCTGCTGAAGCCGAAGAAGCTGAAAATGCAGCCTCAGGTACCGGAATTGCGGCTAAACAAGAACAAAAAGAACTGGGTTGGGATGATGTACAGCAAGTTGATGTTATTGGCTTAGAAGTGGGTTACCGGTTAATTCCTTTAGTAGACCAATCACAAGGTGGCGAGCTATTAAACCGTATTAAAGGGGTGCGTAAAAAACTATCTCAAGAGCTAGGTTTTTTAGTGCCGCCAGTGCATATCCGCGATAATCTTGAGCTCGACCCAAATGCGTATCGCATCACCATGATGGGTGTATCAAGTGGTGAGGGTGAGCTTAAACACGGCGATGAACTGGCAATTAATCCTGGCCAAGTGTTTGGCCCGCTCAAAGGCATTGAAACTACAGACCCTGCATTTGGTTTAGATGCGGTATGGATAAAACCAGATCAAAAAGATGAAGCGCAATCTTTAGGTTATACCGTAGTTGATTCAGCAACCGTTGTGGCCACTCATATTAGCCAGTTACTCACAAATAGCGCCGCATTATTGCTTGGCCACGAAGAAGTACAAAACTTATTAGATATGTTAGGTAAAAGTCACCCTCGCTTAGTTGAAGGGCTGGTACCGGATGTATTACCGCTGACCACCATCGTTAAAGTACTACAAAACTTATTAAATGAAGGGGTAGCAATACGAGATATGCGTTCGATTGTTCAAACCCTTGTTGAGTATGGCCCTCGTAGCCAAGACCCTGATGTATTAACGGCTGCAGTGAGAATATCGTTGCGTAGATTAATCGTTCAAGATGCTGTTGGTATGTCTTCTGAAATCCCTGTCATAACCTTGGCGCCTGAGTTGGAACAGATGTTGCATCAGTCACTTCAAAATGCAGGTGATGAAGGTGCCGGAATAGAACCAGGACTTGCTGATAGACTTCAAACATCATTGAATGAAGCACATCAAAATCAAGAAATGGCCGGTGAACCTTCAATATTGCTAACGTCAGGAATGTTACGCACTGTGTTATCTCGATTTGTTAAATACACCATTCCAGGATTGCGAGTGATGTCTTATCAAGAGATACCAGATGAAAGACAGATCAAGATTGTCAGCTCTGTAGGCCAACAATAAGATTTTAAAGGGGTTTGAATTATGAAAATTAAACGTTTTTTTGCTAAAGACATGCGCACCGCACTAAAAGAAGTAAAAGAAGAGCTTGGTGTTGATGCGGTTATTATGTCAAATAAGAAACTAGCTAATGGCGTTGAAATTGTTGCTGCTGTTGATTACGACAAAGCCGCGACAAAAGCGCCAGAGCAACCTCAAAGCCAACCAGCTGCAAGTGCTTCATTTGCACATACCCAGAGCTCACATAACTTTGTAAAACCAGAGCCACAGCGTGCTCAACCTAAGCCACAAGCAAAGGTAGCAGACAGTTTACAAGCTTTATTAGAACGTCAATCTCCCCGTCCTCGTTCAGCAGAGCTTGCGTCAATGTTTTCACAATCAGGTATTGATACTTCTGGCCATTATCAAGAACAAGAAGCTGTGCAATCTCGACCTAAAAATATGTTTGAACGTGAACAAAGTGCGCCTGCACGTCCTCGTACTCAAGCTGATAGCTTAGGTTTTGATGATTTAGACAGTGGTTTTGACGATTTAGACTCACCGAGTGCACCGCGTCAGCAAACGATGCAAAACGAGTCGAGTGATATAAGCACCATGCGCGAAGAAATGAACGCAATTCGTCAATTACTAGAACATCAAGTGTCAGGTTTAATGCAACAAGATATGGCACGTCGTGATCCAACCCGTGCATGCATGATTGACCGTTTAGTGGGTATGGGAATAGATAAAGACGTTGCTGAGCAGATGGCATGCTTTGTACCTGATGATGTATCTCGCCAACAAGGTTGGAAAGCCTTATTGAATATGGTTGAAGATCAAATGCAAACCACTAACAACGAAATTCTTCGCCAAGGTGGTGTTTATGCTCTAGTGGGCCCAACAGGGGTAGGTAAAACCACCACAGTTGCAAAATTAGCTGCATTAGGTGCGCAAAAGTATGGTGCTGATAAAGTCGCGCTTATTACCACTGATACCTACCGTATTGGTGCGTATGAGCAGCTAGCAACTTACGGTCGAATTATTGGCTGTGGCGTAAAACAAGTTAAAGATGCAAATGAATTAGCAGAAGTTTTATACCATTTACGAAATAAACGTCTAGTCTTAATTGATACAGCAGGAATGAGTCAGCGAGATTTACGCTTAACTGAGCAGCTTAATACCTTAATGCGTAATCAACGTGTGGATATACGTAGTTATTTAGTATTAAGTGCTACAGCGCAAATCAATGTATTACAAGAGACAGTAAGGCACTTTAAAAAAGTACAGCTTAGTGGGTGTATTTTTACTAAGTTAGATGAGTCATTGAGTTTAGGTGAGATTATTAGTATTGCGATTCAAAATCGTCTCCCAATAGGGTATCTTACTAATGGTCAGCGAGTACCAGAAGATATCAGAGTGGCAAATGCTGAAAAACTAGTAAAAAAAGCTGAGCAATTGTATTTAAAAAGAATAAAAGCACAACAATCAAGACACCAATCAGTGGCGTCGAACACAGTAGAGATGTATGATTAACACAGTTTTAGATCAAGCAAGCGGCCTTCGCAAAATGAGCAACAATAATAATAACGGCGTAAAAGTTATCGCTGTCACCGGCGGCAAAGGTGGAGTGGGTAAAACAAACGTATCCCTTAACACGGCAATCGCGTTAGGCCAACAAGGCAAGCGTGTGCTGGTATTAGATGCTGATTTAGGGTTAGCTAATTGTGATGTTATGCTTGGACTGCGTGTAGAGCGCAATTTGTCTCATGTTTTATCAGGTGAATGTGAACTCGAAGATATTTTAGTTGAAGGCCCCGCAGGCATAAAAATAGTACCTGCAACATCGGGATCGCAAAGCATGGTTGAGCTATCTCCTTCAGAGCACGCCGGACTTATCCGTGCATTTAGCGAGCTTAACACCGATTTTGATATTTTAATTGTGGATACCGCAGCGGGTATTTCTGACATGGTATTGAGCTTTTCTCGCGCCGCACAAGATGTGGTTGTGGTGGTATGTGATGAGCCAACCTCAATTACTGATGCTTATGCATTAATTAAAGTACTGAGCCGTGAACACGGCGTAATCAAATTTAAAATTGTTGCCAACATGGTGCGTAGCTTACGTGAAGGGCAGGAATTATTTGCTAAACTATCAAAAGTAACCGACCGATTTTTAGATATAACCATGGAGTTGGTTGCAACAGTTCCTTATGATGAGAATATGCGCAAATCAACGCGTCGCCAAAAAGTGATAGTTGAAGTTTTTCCAGGGTCTCCTGCTGCGATTGCTTTTAAAACACTGGCGACAAAAATTACTAAGTGGCAAACACCTAGTCAAGCCTCGGGTCATTTAGAGTTTTTTATTGAGAAGCTAGTTAGTAACTAACGATGACAATACCGGTGAATAGAGCTATGGGATATCAGTCAGCACAGAATTTAAATATGATTGTTGAAAAGCATGCCTCATTAGTCAAAAAAGTGGCATGCCATTTAATTGCTCGTTTACCGGCCAGTGTGCAACTAGATGATTTAATTCAATCAGGTATGATTGGCTTAATAGAGGCTTCAAAAAACTTCGATGCCAGTAAAGGCGCGAGTTTTGAAACCTTTGCGGGTATTCGTATTCGTGGTGCAATGATAGATGAAATGCGACGAGGTGATTGGGTTCCACGTTCAGTTCACAGAAAAAGTAGACTAGTAGCAGAGACGATAGTCGCGCTTGAAAACAGTTTAAATCGTGAACCTAAAGATAGTGAAGTGGCTGAAAAACTTGAAATTTCGTTAAATGAGTACCATCATATTTTAAATGATGTCAATGTAAGCAAAGTTTTGGGCATTGAGGACCTTGGTATTGACGATGATGTGATTACACCTCATGGCCAAGATTTAGCACTAGACAAACCTTTCAATAATGTTAAAAATGAACGGTTTAATGAGTCTTTACTCAATGCGATAAAGTCGTTACCGGAAAAAGATGCAATGGTGCTTTCTTTGTACTATAACGATGAAATGAATTTAAAAGAAATTGGGCATATACTCGATGTTAGTGAGTCGCGTGTAAGTCAGATACATGGTCAGGCGATGATTAAGCTTAAAGCAAAAATCAATGACTGGATAAACTAGAAGTAAGTAAATAAAGGTTCAGGCCTCACTGGAGGATGTTTTGGATAAAAACATTAAAATTCTTGTTGTTGATGATTTTTCAACAATGAGACGTATTATTAAAAACCTGTTGCGCGATTTAGGTTTTACCAATGTTCAAGAAGCGGATGATGGGTCAACTGCTTTACCTATGTTGCAAAATCAAGTATTTGATTTTGTTGTAACAGATTGGAATATGCCAGGCATGCAAGGTATTGATCTTTTGAGGGCAATTCGAGCTGATGACAAATTAAAGCATATTCCTGTTTTAATGGTTACAGCAGAAGCTAAAAAAGAACAAATAGTAGCTGCGGCCCAAGCAGGTGTTAATGGTTATATTGTTAAACCATTTACTGCAGGTACATTGAAGACTAAATTAGAAAAAGTGTTCGAACGCTTAGGTTAATGAGAGGGAGAGGCTTATGTCAGCACCTGCTGCGCCTCAGATTACTTTAGAACAAGCTCGCCAGTTGGTTGTTTTTTTAGAAAATGGTGAGCAAGATAAAGCGAATCAGTTAATTTTAGAAACAGCTTCACAAGAGCAATCACAGTTATTTGCTGAGGTAGGTAAGTTAACGCGTCAATTACATGAAGCTTTAAAGAGTTTCGAGTTAGATACGCGCTTAACAGACATTACCACTGATGCCATCCCTGATGCTAAGAAACGCCTCAACTATGTCATGGAAATGACTGAGAATGCAGCCAATAAAACAATGGATGCAGTTGAAGCTAGCTTACCTTTAGCGCAAGAAATTGCTGACGAAATTTCTGATATCAAGCCAACGTGGGATCGGTTAATGAGCCGGGAAATTGAGCTTGGTGAGTTTAAGTCACTTTGTCATAGTATTGATAAGTTTATGAACAGCTCTCATCATAAAACTGATGAGTTGCAGATGTTGATGACCAATGTATTGATGGCTCAAGACTATCAAGATTTAACTGGTCAGGTTATTCGTCGTGTTATTGAACTTGTGCGTGAAGTTGAAGAAAGCTTGATCCACTTGTTAACTGCATTTGCAGCACAAGGTGAGGTTGAGCCAACACAACAGACCGAACAACCAGAAGAAACAGAAGATTCCATTGTTGCACAAACACTAGCAGGCCCTGAAGGGCCTATTATTGATAAAGAATCGCGTAATGATGTTGTATCTGATCAAGATGAAGTTGATGATCTATTATCAAGTTTGGGCTTCTAATAGGAGAGTACTGCATGAGCTTTGAAGTCGATGAAGATATTTTACAAGACTTTTTAGTAGAGGCCGGAGAAATCCTTGAGCTTTTATCTGAACAGTTAGTAGAACTGGAAAACAACCCAGATGATACTGAACTACTAAACGCAATATTTCGTGGTTTCCACACTGTAAAAGGTGGCGCCGGCTTTTTGGCAATGACAGAGCTTGTTGATGCATGTCATGGTGCTGAAAACGTGTTTGATTTATTGCGCCAAGGTGTAAGAACAGTTAACTCTGAATTAATGGATGTAATTTTACAAGCGCTCGACACCATTAATGAAATGTTTGCCACAATTAAAAATCGTGACCAGCCAGAACCTGCTGATCCAGAGTTACTTGCAGTCCTTCATAAGCTTGGACAACCACCGACGGCAGAAGAGCTAGCCGGCGATGCTGTAGTTGAAGAAGATACAGCCTCTGTTGAAACCCCATCAGTAGAACCTGAGGCCGCTGTAGAACAACCTAGCAATGATTCTGAAGAAGACCCATTCGCATTTGATGAATTATTTAGCGGCCCAGATAGTAGTAGCTCAGACTCTCAGATTGATGAAATAACTGAAGATGAGTTCGAAAGTCTTCTTGATGAGCTTCATGGTAAAGGCCAGTCCACGCAAGAAAAACAATCCCCATCAAGCGACAGTGATGTAAATGGCGATATTACAGATGATGAATTTGATAGCTTATTAGATGAGCTTCATGGTGTTGGTAGTTTTGGCGAAGTTACTCAAAGCACTGCAAGTACACCACAGCAAGCACCATCAGCTCCTGTAGTAGATTCACAAAATAGTGACTCAAGCGCGGGCGATGATGAAATAAGTGACGATGAATTTGAAGCTTTGCTAGATGAATTACATGGCAAAGGTGCACCTAAAGCTATAGAAGCATCGGCTCCGGCAAGTAAACCTGAGCCCGTAGCCGCAAACAAGTCTGCACCTGCTGCTACACCGAAACCTGTACCAAAACCTGAACCGAAACCGGTACCAAAAGCAGAGCCTGCTAAGCCGGCGCCTGCTCCACAGCCAGCCAAGGCCGCGCCGCCTAAAAAAGCAGCGCCTCCACCGGCAGAAACAACGGTTCGTGTTGACACCAAACGTTTAGACCAAATAATGAATATGGTAGGCGAGCTGGTACTTGTGCGAAACCGTTTGGTGAGTCTGGCAACAAACTCTGACAGCGAGGCTATGGGCAAAGCTATTTCTAATTTAGATGTAGTGACTGCTGATATCCAAGGTGCGGTAATGCAAACGCGAATGCAGCCAATCAAAAAAGTGTTTGGCCGTTTTCCACGTGTAGTTCGAGATTTAGCACGAACGCTACAAAAAGATATTAATTTATTACTTGTTGGTGAAGACACTGATTTAGACAAAAACTTAGTAGAAGCATTGGCAGATCCATTGGTGCATTTAGTGCGCAACTCAGTGGATCATGGTATTGAAATGCCAGATGTTCGTGAAGCATCGGGTAAACCTAGAACGGGTACTGTGACCTTATCAGCTTCTCAACAAGGCGATCATATTCTACTTACCATCCAAGATGATGGTGCCGGTATGGATGCTGAAAAGCTTAAAAAGATTGCGATTAGTAAAGGGGTGCTTGATCACGACCAAGCGAGTCGTCTTTCTGATACTGAAGCGTATAATCTTATTTTTGCACCTGGTTTTTCAACTAAAGAAGAGATCTCAGATATTTCCGGCCGTGGTGTTGGTATGGATGTGGTTAAAACAAAAATCACTCAACTCAATGGCTCGGTGAATATCAAATCAGAAATGGGTGTTGGTACTACTTTAGAAATTAAAGTGCCACTTACTCTAGCGATACTGCCTACCTTAATGGTAATAGTTGGCGAACAAACCTTTGCGTTGCCGCTGGCGGGTGTGAGTGAAATATTCCATTTAGATTTAACAAAAACTAATGTGGTTGATGGCCAGCTAACTATAATTGTTCGTAAAAAATCAATTCCACTTTTCTACCTTGAACATTGGCTCATTAAAGGCGCCGATAGAGGTCATCGAAAAGCACAAGGTCATGTGGTTATTGTGCAAATAGGAACTCAAAAAGTGGGTTTTGTTGTTGACTCGCTCATTGGTCAAGAAGAAGTGGTAATTAAGCCTCTAGACGCATTACTTCAAGGTACGCCAGGTATGGCAGGTGCAACAATCACCTCTGATGGTGGTATTGCACTGATCCTAGATGTGCCAAATATGTTAAAGCATTACGCTGGATAATTAAAAGTAGGCATACATTTTATGCCTACCCATTCATTGAATAAGAGAGCGAAATGGCTGTTAAAGTTTTAGTAGTTGATGATTCAAGCTTTTTTCGCCGCAGAGTGAGTGAAATACTTGAACAAGACAGCGGCATTGAAGTTATAGGTTTCGCTGTAAATGGTCGAGAAGCTGTCGATAAAACAGCTCAACTACGACCCGATGTGATCACCATGGATGTTGAAATGCCTGTGCTTGATGGCATCAGCGCAGTTAAAGAGATAATGGCGAGTAATCCCACTCCTATTTTAATGTTCTCGTCGTTAACGCGTGCAGGGGCATCTGCTACGTTAGATGCACTTGATGCTGGTGCGATGGACTTTTTACCGAAAAAGTTTGAAGATATCGCACGTAACAACGACGATGCAATTAAGTTATTACAAAATAAAGTTAAAGAAATAGGCCGCCAGCGAATTGGTAGAATTACCAGAGCGCCTGCTGCTCCAAGTCTTAAACCAGCGCCAGGCACTTCTGAGCGCTTTGCTAACAAGCCTATAGTGCAACCTGATCGTAGCTTTAAAAGTGCAAGCCCAACGCCTTCAAGTAGCGCATCAACACGTGCTAGTGGTAAGCAATACCAATTAGTTGCTATTGGCACATCAACAGGTGGACCGGTTGCACTGCAAACTATATTGACTCAGTTACCTGCTAATTTCCCACACCCAATACTACTCATACAACACATGCCTGCGGCATTTACACCTGCGTTCGCAACCCGATTAGATAGCTTGTGCAAAATTAAAGTAAAAGAAGCACAGCAAGGCGATAGGCTTCAACCTGGCTGTGCATATTTAGCACCAGGTGGGCAGCAAATGATGGTAGAAGGACGGGGTTCAAACAGAACACTACGCGTATTTGAAGATAAAAATGAACGAGTAAGCTATAAGCCTAGTGTTGACATAACCTTTGCTAGTGCAGCAAAAGCATACCAAGGTGATGTACTTGCCGTTATTTTGACTGGTATGGGCGCGGATGGTCGTGATGGTGCTCGTATGCTTAAACAATCTGGCGCTACAATTTGGGCTCAAGATGAAAAAAGCTGTGTTGTATATGGTATGCCGCAAGCAGTAGCAAGTGCAGGATTAGCAAGTGAAAGCATAGGTCTTCATGATGTTGCTGCGCGTTTAAAAAGAGAGATTGGCTGTGGATAAGCTTTCTATTTTAGGATTATTGGTTGCATTAGGTGCTATTGCAATCGGTTATTCTTTAGAGGGAGGTGTGGTATCTGCTCTGTTTAATGGGCCTGCACTTATTATTGTATTAGGCGGCACATTAGGAGCAGTGATGCTGCAAACATCAGCCAATACATTTAAGAAAATGCTTAGTATTACTCATTGGGTTTTTGTTACTGATGACCACGATATTGAAGATACGATTGAACAAGTAAAGCGCTGGTCGCATAAAGCCCGCCAAGAGGGCTATTTAGCGCTCGAAAACGAAGCACTTACTCACTCTGACCCTTATGCCACTAAAGGACTGAGTTTATTAGTCGATGGCTGCTCAGATCAAAAGCTTCGTGATACTCTCGAGATTGATTTATTACTTGAACGAGAACGATTGCTGGAAGCTAGCCGAGTGTATGAAGCGATGGGAGGTTACAGCCCAACCATTGGTATTTTAGGTGCTGTGCTTGGACTGATCCAAGCTATGTCGTTTATTAACGATCCTGAGCAATTAGGAACGGGTATTGCCACTGCATTCATTGCGACTATATATGGTGTAGGTTTAGCTAATTTACTGTTTTTGCCGATGGCCAACAAATTAAAGCAACGGGTTGAGCAAAAAATGCTTTACCATGAAATGCTAGCTGAAGGCGTTATTGCCATTAGCCAAGGCGAGAGCCCTATTAATATAGAATTAAAGCTTGAAGCTTACCGCGTTGAACGTCCTATATTACAGGCTCATTAGCGGTTATGCTTCGCCGTCGCTTACGTCATCAAAACGTTAAAAGCCAACATACTGAGCGTTGGCTAGTCTCTTATGCAGATTACATGACCATTATGTTTGCATTTTTTGTTGTATTGTATGCTATTGCAATAAACAAAGAAGACAATATACAAGTTTTATCTGACTCTCTTGAGCATGTTTTTGATAAGTCAGCTAAACAATTTTCTCAGCAAGGTAAGGGAGTAAACGGCGATGCTTTGTTGCTTGAAAGAGTGACTCCCGAGGCTGAAGTTTTATATGGCGAAAGTATTCAAAAACAAGAACAAGGGCCAGTATTGCTCGATGGCCAAAGTGATAATAGCAATATCAGCCAGCGTCACTTAGGTAAGCCACTCGACAATTTACTGGTCAAACTACAGTCGTCACTCATTGATGAAATACGTAGTGGCGATGCAAGCTTAGAGCTTAGTCAAGATTGGCTGGTTATTGAACTTAATTCTGGGTTGTTGTTTGCCAGCGGTAGTGCCGTTGCGCATAATCAAGCTAAAGACGTTGTAAAAAAGATTGAAGCAATAATCGCACCTGTCGATAACTATATAAGAGTGCGGGGATACACAGATAACGAAACTATTCGCAATGAAATATTTCGCTCTAATTGGGAGTTGTCGGTGGCACGTGCAACATCAATATTAGTTGAATTAGAGCGCTTAGGTATTCAATCTGCGCGCATGGCAATTGAGGGATATGGCCAATACTCACCTTTTGCCGATAATGATACCGAAGCAGGGCGGGCTGAAAACCGCAAAGTGGTGATTGCGCTTTCCAAATACGGCTTGGTTTTAGAGTCAGCGGATGAGGATACTGAGCAGCAACTTCCTGAAGCTATTAAACCAGCTGAAGTTGAGCTGCCTACTCAAGACGATACAATAAAAATAATTCGCTTAGAGCATGGTGGTATTCGTGTTACTACGCGTAATGAACAGTAATTAGGATGTAATGTGAAAATCTGGACAGTAGCCAATCAAAAAGGAGGGGTAGGTAAAACCACTACAGCGGTTAGCCTTGCTGGCATCCTTGCGCTTCAAGGTAAGCGAGTGTTACTGATTGATACCGATCCACATGCATCATTAACTTATTACTTTGGCATTGATTCAGAAGATTTAGAGGTCAGTGTTTACGATATTTTCAGTCGCGGGTCGAGCATGAAAAGCGAGGAAATATTGCAAGCATTATGCCCTTCTACTATAGAAAATCTTGATATTTTACCTGCCACAATGGCGATTGCTACACTTGACCGTAGTATGGGTAATAAAACGGGGATGGGCCTGATTTTAAAAAAAACATTGGCTAAAATTGGCGAGCATTACGATTACGCAATTTTAGATTGTCCGCCCGTTTTAGGGGTACTTATGGTCAATGCCCTTGCTGCTTGTGAAAGAGTGCTGGTGCCAGTACAAACTGAGTTCTTAGCGCTTAAGGGGCTTGATAGAATGATGCGTACTATGGAATTAATGCAAACCTCGCAAGCGAAAAGCTATGAATATACTATAATTCCAACTATGTATGATAAGCGCACCAAAGCGTCACTTGAAGCCTATAAAACACTACAAGATACGTACAAAGAAAAAGTATGGCCAGGTGTAATTCCTGTTGATACAAAATTTAGAGATGCGAGTTTAGCGCAAAAAGTGCCTATTGATTTTTGCCCTAATGCCCGTGGAGTCTATGCTTATAAAGCATTGCTCGAATATTTAATAAAACAAGGTTAATAAATGAGTAAGCAATTATTTGCTAATGAAAAAGTAGTCACTCAGTATTTAGGGGCGTTATTATCTGATGACGTACCAGCGAAAGACCTTGAGCCTGTTGCTAAATTGCTTGAGCAGGTAGCGTATGAAGAGCAAAAAGAGCAACCACTTCATGTTGAATCGGTAGTTGAGCCGGTTGTTGAGGTTGAAAAATGCCATGAGCAGGTAACGAATGTAGAAATAGATTCTCACCAAGTGCAGCAGCTTGAAACTGAACATGATGTAGCACTTGGTAATGAAGCAGAATACTTTGATGGTGAATTTCAAGCATTATTTTTTGAAGTAGCAGGACTCACTTTAGCAGTGCCATTAAAAGCGTTAGGCGGCATACATGAGCTTGGAGAGGTGAATCATTTATTTGGTAAACCTAAATGGTTTAAAGGTGTCATGATCAACCGAGAAGAAAAGCTCAATGTTGTTGATACCGCACGCTGGGTGATGCCTGAAAAGTATGATGAGCAGTTAGAGGCATCTTTAAAATATCAATATCTAATCACTTTAGGTGATAGCCAGTGGGGTTTATTAGCAGAAAAACTAATAAATAACATTACATTGAGTAAAGAAGATGTAAAATGGCGTACAAATGACAGTAAGCGCCCATGGCTTGCTGGAGTAATTAAAGAAAAAATGTGTGCTTTAATAGATGTTAATAATTTAAATGCACTATTAGAGAAGGGCTTAGATAGCCGTCACAAGTAATGACCATTACGAGGTAAGAGCATGAGTGAAGATAAATTACTGTCAGCTAAAAAAAATGCAGATAATAATGATGAAATTTTACAGTGGGTTACGTTTAAGCTAGAAGATGAAACTTATGGCGTAAATGTAATGCAAGTGCAAGAAATACTACGTTACACCGAAATTGCTCCTGTCCCAGGTGCGCCTTCGTATGTGATTGGTATTATCAACCTGCGTGGTAATGTCGTTACCGTTATTGATACTCGCTCTCGCTTTGGGTTACCTGACATTGAAGCGACCGACAATTCACGTATTTTGATTATTGAAGCTGAAGAACAAGTAATTGGTATTTTAGCCGATAGCGTGTCTGAGGTCGTGTATTTACGTAGCTCAGAAATTGACAGCGCTCCAAACGTGGGTACTGAAGAAAGTGCTAAATTTATTCAAGGTGTATGTAACCGCGATAATGAGCTACTTATTCTGGTTGATTTAAATAAACTACTTAGTGATGACGAATGGGATGAGTTAAGCGATATATAAGCTTCTCTACATAAAATTATGTTATTACTTGGTATTGCAATTGCGGGTTTGGCATTTGGGCTATTCTCGCTGCTGTTAATTGTGATGTTTAAAAAGCGTTATGCAAATGAGCTTGGCGCACAATTACAGCAATTTAAAGATTCATCAGAGCAGATTAATATTTTACGTAGCGAAGTCTCTGAGTTACGAACTGGATTAATGAGTATTGGTAAACGAGTGCTTGAGGTAGAACAACAAAACCAAGAGCTGATACAGCAACAAGCTGCTCAAAAATACGATGACCCTGATGCTAAAATATACTCTCGAGCGGTAAAAATGGTTGAGCTAGGTGCTGATTTAGATGAGGTTATTCGCGAGTGTGAATTACCCCGCGCCGAAGCAGAACTGTTATTTTCTTTACACAAACAAAAAGGCGCTTAGCGCCTTTTTTGTTTTTATCATATTGGCTCATGCTTTTATATTGAGCTTCCCTTGAAAGTCCTGCCATCCGGGCGGGAATTTCCCTCTTACCACATATGAAAAAGCAATCAGTTCAGCAATAACAAAGTAAAGCTCTTTAGGGATCTCTTCGCCAAGCTCTAATTTCGACAGTGTATTTGCAAGTGCTTCATCCTGATGGATTAAAATACCTTTATCTTTAGCTAGGGCAATAATTTCATCCGCCAATTCTCCAAACCCTTTAGCGCTTACGGTGGGTGAATTACCCGTTTCGTAGAGCAGTCCAATTGCTGAATTGTTTTTAAATGAATCCGTCATGGCTAAACCTTAATATTTATAATGGCATGGGATTGGTAAAATGCTTGATGGTTGTCATCTGCGCGTTTCAAATTAAGATCGCCGACTTGTAAGCCCTGTTTTGCTAGTTTTGAGCGTAAATTATCAAGGTGTGGATGAGCCAACGCGCTCACAGCTTGAGTGGACGCTAATAACTGACAATCTAATGCTTTGTCCATCAACTCTGCGGTTATTTGCAGCTTACCTAGTTCAGCATAATCAAAATTTAATCTTACAAACCACACGTTTTTATCCGCTAATTTGCCGTTGTTTGGCTTTTTATATTGTCCTAACGATATTTCTGTTTGTGCCGCCTCTGGTGGCAGTTTCATAGGCAATAAAAACTGCGCTAAGGAGTTAGTGTCAGGCTGCTGGCTCAAAACGGGCGCTTGTACTTGGCTTAAGGTGTTTTTAATTTGTGTTAATTCACCTGCTAATGCTTGCACTTGTGGTTGCTGTAACTGTTCTAATAACTTATTAGTATTATTACCGGCCTTGAAGCTTGGTAATAAAACCTGAAGTAGGGCCTCTAAACCGCTTTGATTATTAATGCTAACGGCTGTTGGGTTTTGGTTAATAATCGGCGCAGCTAAAATGCTTAATGAAAGTTGTTCTACACCTCGATTAAACGAGCTCTGCAAAGTGTCACTGGTTAGTTGTGTCGGCTTTATAGTACTGAGTATTTCACGCTGTATGGTGGTCGGGTGTAAATTACTTTCTGACAACATACGGTTAAAAGCTTGATTAACCAAGCGGTTTAAGTCTGTACCCTGATCCGCCGCCTTAGTTACGATAGTGTTTAGTTGGCTGCTTAGAACGTGTTTGCTTGCTTCTTTTTGCTCTATTGGAGTGGTTTCGGTTTGCTTTAAAACGGTTGTCAATAATAGCTTTTCCAGTGGCTGCAAATGATTAACGGCTGCTAAGGATCGATTAGCTGTTTGTGCTGATTGGGTAATAACAGGGTGTAAATCTACGGGTGTTGGTAACGCTCGCTGTTGCCATAAAGAGATACTAGTTTTTAGCTGCTGGGTTAGTTGCACTAAAGGGGGGGGAGTTCCTAAAGGGCTTTTTAATTGCGTAATGTCTATTTTTTGCGTTGGTGCGAGCCATTTTTGTTGTTCATTAACAACATTTGGTTTTTGAGATACGTTTAATGCAGTGGTAAATGGCTTGCTTTCAAAATGTTTTACGGCATCTAAAATACGTGTTTTAAAATCAGCAAAGCTGCTTTTTAGCCATGATTGAATTGGACTATTAACGGTACTAAGTGGATGAGACTTAATTTTTTGCGAATCGATAGCAACTTGCGGTTGCTGTAACAGCATCTCATTAAATGGTTTACTAAATGAGTTTTTAAGCTCCACGGCTATATTTTGATAAGCGGTTTTAATTAATAGTTTATCTGCTTGGCTGCTAATAGTTACCTTAGTCGGCGTTGTGGGTAGTTCAGATAACTGTTGATGGCTTAAGCTAATATTTAACGAGCTTTTTGCGGTATTTGGAGTTAGCACCGCAAACTTGGGTGTAGCATGAAGCTGAGCATGACCTAAATTGTTAGCAACTAATTGTGTTAGTTTTGCCTGGCTTAAAGGTTGAGAATGTACAATGTCAGCAAAACGATTAATGATATTTAGCCGTGTACCTTTGCCATCAGTATCAATTATGCCTTTTAATAAGGGTTCTTCGGCCAGTAATTGCGCTACTTGTTTATTAATGGCGATGCTGGCATTAAATTTTTCAATCACCAGTTTTGGCGTTGGCTTTAAAGTAACTTGTATCGATAGCGGGTTGTTTTGAATATAACTTTGAGTGTTTATAAAGTTTAAAAACCGCTGTAACTGTTCTGGTTGTTTAATTGATAAGGTGCTGTTGTTAGGAATAATGGTTAAGCTTTTACCATCTGCACTTAGTTGTATGTTAGCACTCGCTATTTTTTCAACGTTTGTTGGGGCTTCATTAACAGTGAGCCGAATTGTTTGCCAATGCTTATTCATAAATACATCAAGCGTAACTGAATCTTTAGAAAACTGAATGTTTTTTGCCGCTAGTACTTCAGGCGGCAGTATTGGTAACGCAGTTTTACCCGAATCGGTTGTTTGATTACTAACCTGTGGGTTAGTCACTGTAATGTGCGTTGGTGTATTCATTATTTTATATCAAGTTTTCTGTATTTTAAGTAAATCGATTCTAAAGCAATATTCGTATTACCCTATCATTATGGTAGACTTACCGCTAATTTTTGGCAGAGAGAATCGTCATCTTGTTACACATTAAGTCCGTTACTTGTATCAAGCAAGAGCGTTGTTTGTTTGATGAACTTAATTTTAGCCTTAAAAGCGGTCAAATCATGCAGTTAGCTGGTCCTAATGGGGCTGGCAAAACATCATTATTGCGCATCATTGCCGGTTTTTCGCTGCCTGATGAAGGTGATATTTTATACCTTAATCAATCTATCAAAAAATATTATGACGAATACGCCAGAGATTTATTATTTATAGGCCACAAAACCGGAGTTAACGTACAACTTAGTGCACTTGAAAATGTAGCACATTGGTTGGCAATTAATGGTTATGTTAATACACCTGATTTATATCCTTTGTTGAGTAAGTTAGGTTTGGTAGGGCTGGAAGATGTGCCCGTAAGAACATTATCGGCGGGTCAACAAAGACGAGTAGCTTTGGTTAGATTATGGTTATCTGAAGCTAAGTTATGGATTTTAGATGAACCTTTTACAGCGCTCGACAAAAGTGGCGTTGCTTTTTTACAGCAACGTTTTACTGAGCACTTATCAAAGGGGGGCGCTATTTTGTTAACAACACACCAAGACCTAACCACCCACTTTAGTGACCTACAGACCTTGACTTTGGAGTACCGCCACTAATGACACGACAGCACTCATATTGGCAGTTATTTGTCGCGGTATTTAGTAAAGACGTTAAACTCGCTTTTCGCCAGCGTGCTGAAATAGTCAATCCTATCTTGTTTTTTTTAATTGTTATCTCGTTATTCCCATTAGCAATAGGGCCAGAGCCTGGGTTGTTATCAAGAATGGCGCCAGGCATTATTTGGGTTGCGGCTTTATTATCAACCATGCTTGGACTCGATAAGTTATTTAGAGATGACTATAACGATGGCTCTTTGGAGCAACTAATTGCTTCCTCGTATCCTTTATCATTAACTGTGCTAGGTAAAGTTGCGGCCCATTGGGTGATCACCGGCTTACCGTTGGTCTTTATGACTCCTTTATTTGCTTTATTACTAAATTTAGAAACAACGGCCTTAATGGCCACGTTATTAACGCTATTACTAGGAACCCCTTTATTAAGCTTTATTGGCGCAATAGGGGCGGGTTTGACTGTGGGATTACAAAAAGGCGGCATTTTAATGAGCTTATTAGTGTTGCCTTTGTATATTCCAGTTTTAATTTTTGCAACTTCCGCTATTGATACCAGCACTATGTCGCTGGATTACAGTGGTCAGCTTGCAATCCTTGGTGCTATGTTAGTCGTTGCGATTATCAGTGCACCAATTGCCATATCATCAGCATTAAAAGTGAGTGTAAGTTAATATGTGGAAGTGGTTACATCCGTATGCGAAAGCAGAGCGAGCATATCAATTATGCAATACTCTACTGCCATATTTTGCAGTAGTAACGGTCGTTAGTATGATTGTTGGTTGGATTTGGGGGTTAGGTTTTGCCCCTGCCGATTACCAACAAAAAGACAGTTATCGTATTATTTTTATTCACGTGCCCTCCGCTATTTTATCTATGGGCGCATATTCATCAATGGCGATTGCAGCCATTGTTGCCTTGGTATGGCAATTGCGTAATGCAGAACTTGCGGTAATTGCAATCGCGCCTGTTGGCGCGTGTATGACTGCAATAGCCTTAATTACCGGTGCCGCATGGGGTAAACCGATGTGGGGTGCTTGGTGGGTATGGGATGCACGACTGACTTCTGAACTTATTTTATTATTTTTATACTTAGGGGTGTTGTCTTTGTACCATGCCTTTGAAGATAAAAAGTCAGCAGGTCGCGCCGCGTCAATTTTAGCCATAGTAGGGGTGATCAACCTACCTATTATTCACTTTTCGGTGGAGTGGTGGAATACCCTGCACCAAGGGGCGAGTATCACTAAGTTTAATCGCGATGCGGTTGACCCTAGTATGTTTTGGCCATTAATGATTAATATTTTAGCCTTTGCCGCGTTTGTCGGTACGGTGACTTTAATTCGTCTTAAAAATGAAATTTTACACCGTGAAAAGCACCGCCCATGGGTGCGACAGTTGTTAACTAAGGGGTAATTATGCAGTTTGACTCGTTTTCAGATTTTATTGCAATGGGAGGCTATGGTTTTTATGTATGGCTTTCTTTTGGTACATGTGCATTGATTTTATTAGGTATTTTATTTAGCTCGTTACGCGACAAAAAACAAATTTTAGCGTCCGTTGAGCAGCAAATTGCACGTGAAACTCGAATTAAAAATTCTAAGCAGGAGCAAACCTCGTGAACCCTAGACGTAAAAAACGCCTTTTGGTTATTATCGCCGTACTCTTTGGTATTGGAGGATCAATTGGTTTAGTGTTGTACGCCTTACAAGAAAATATTAATTTGTTTTACACCCCCAGCGAATTAATTGATGGTAAAGGTCCCGATAAAGAAAAGCCGTTTGTAGGTCAAAAGCTGAGAATTGGCGGTATGGTAGTACCAGGCTCTGTGATCAGAAATGAACAAAGCCTAAAAGTAAGTTTTAAGCTGATTGATACAGGCCCATTGGTAACGGTACGTTATCAAGGTATTTTGCCTGATTTGTTTCGTGAAGGACAAGGGATTGTTGCGCAAGGTGTGTTAGTAGAGCCTAACGTGATTGAAGCATTTGAAGTATTGGCCAAGCATGATGAAGAATATATGCCGGCAGAAGTTGCTGAGGCAGTAAAAGGCATTAAGCACGAAAAGCCAAAATATAACTTAGATAGTGGGAGCTGATATGATCCCAGAAATTGGTTATTTTTCTTTAACATTGGCCATGGTGCTCAGTGTGCTGTTGTGTATTTTCCCACTTTGGGGAGCACACACAGGTAATCTTCGTTTGATGCGCGCAGCGCCATCATTAGCGGTTGGTCAGTTTGCATTTGTTGCTTTGTCGTTCGCTGTTCTTATTTATGCCAGCCTCACCGATGATTTTACCGTGTCTTACGTTGCTTATCATTCAAGTAGCACCTTACCTTGGTATTATAAAATCACCTCTACATGGGGCGGTCATGAAGGTGCTATTTTACTGTGGTTACTTATGCAAGCCGGGTGGACAGCTCTGGTCGCTGTGCGTTCAAAGTCACTTCCTTGGGTGCTTCGTGCTCGTGTATTAGGTGTGCTTGGCTTTTTAGGTGTCGGCTTTATGATGTACACCTTATTGCTTTCAAGTCCGTTTGAGCGTTTATTGCCCTATTTCCCAGTTGAAGGGCGAGACTTAAACCCATTATTACAAGACCCAGGCATGATCATTCATCCACCATTACTTTACATGGGGTATGTGGGGCTTTCTGTGGCTTTTTCCTTTGCTATTGCTGCACTATTAACTGGTAAACTCGATAATACCTGGGCGAAGTGGTCACGCCCATGGACGATGACTGCATGGGGCTTTTTAACCTTAGGTATTACCATTGGTAGTTGGTGGGCCTATGCAGAACTTGGCTGGGGCGGCTGGTGGTTCTGGGATCCAGTTGAGAACGCATCACTGATGCCATGGTTAGTGGCAACGGCTTTATTACACTCTTTAAGTGTGACTGAAAAGCGCGGTGTATTTAAATCATGGACCGTATTATTAGCAATTGCTGCTTTTTCATTAAGTTTACTGGGCACTTTTATTGTTCGTTCAGGGATTATTGTTTCGGTGCACGCCTTTGCAACCGATCCAGATCGTGGACTATTTATTCTTGCTTTCTTAGCCATTGTTGTTGGCGGCGGCTTAGCGCTTTACGGCTTGCGTGTGTCACAAGTTAAAAGTGAAGGACGTTATAAGTTTGTCTCTCGTGAAGTAGCACTTTGGCTAAATAACATTTTCTTAGTGGTTGCCACCTTAATTGTACTATTAGGTACTTTATTACCTATGGTGCACAAAGAAATGGGCTTAGGCAGCATTTCTATTGGCGAACCTTTCTTTAATAAAATGTTTGCCATTCTACTGGTGCCATTTGCGATTTTAATGGGCATAGGGCCATTTTTGCGCTGGAAGCAAAATAAATGGGCATTTTTACAAAACAAAATATTTGTTGGCGCACTAGCCAGTGTTGTTATTACCTGTGCTTGGCTGTTTAGCAGTTATGAAGTGGTTACGCCACTCACTCTGTTAGCGACTACATTGGGTGTATGGATATTTATAGCCACTTTTATCGACCTTTACACCAAGGCCGCAGTTCATGGAACAATTAAACTTGGCATCAAACGCTTAGGTTTAAGTTATTGGGCTATGGTGTTTGGTCATGTTGGTTTAGCCTTTGTTATTGCCGGTATTACCCTTACCTCTGCGTATTCAGTTGAGCGCGATGTAGCCATGAAGCCAGGTGATAGCGTACAGCTTAATCAGTATCAATACCGTTTTGAAGGCGTGAAGACAATTCGTGGTGCAAACTACAGTGGTCATGCTGGTGTGGTAACAGTGTCAAAAGAAGACAAAACGATTGCGCGTCTTTATGCAGAAAAACGCCGATACGATATTGGTATGCAATTTATGACTGAAGCTGCAATAGATGCAGGTTTTACTCGCGATTTATATCTCGCCCTTGGCGAGCAATTAAGTGAAGGGGCATGGTCACTGCGTATTTACCACAAGCCGTTTGTACGTTGGATGTGGATTGGTGGCATTCTGATCTCACTCGCTGGGTTTGTGATTTTATTTGATAAGCGTTATCGCGCTACACCCCGCAAAGATGAATTAGAGGGGGCATTATGAATCGTAAATTGATGGCAATAGTCCCTTTATTAATTTTCATCTTTATTTGTGTGTTTTTATATCAAGGGTTGTTTGCTAACCCTCGGGAAATACAAACAGGACGTATTGGTCAAACCGTACCGACATTTAACTTGCCTGATTTAATGCAAGATAATAAACGTTGGACTGATGAGCAGTTAAAAGGTGATGTGTATTTATTAAACGTGTGGGGCACATGGTGCCCAACGTGTCTAGCTGAGCTTGATTATTTAACTAAGCTTCGCGAACAAGGCATTAAAATTATCGGTTTGTATTATGTGCAAAGCTACGATGCCGACTTTGATGGCCCGTTTGATATGCAAGCTCTGCGTGACGATGTGAGTAATATGCTTGCGCGCGCAGGTAACCCTTATCAGTTTAATATTTTAGATTTAGAGCGCTCTTTGGCGTTAGATTTGGGGGTGTCTGGAGCACCAGAAACATTTTTAGTTGATAAAAATGGTACTATTTTGTTACACCACACCGGTGATATAAACCCTCGAGTTTGGCGCGCGAAATTTGCGCCTCTTATGCAGGAGCTTCAGCAATGAGATTGTTTTTATTAACCCTTAGCTTATTTGTTAGTTTAGCTGCGTTTGCTCAACAAGACCGTTATCAGTTTGATAGCAACGATCAAGCGGTTCGTTTTGAAGAGCTAACTAAGGAATTACGCTGCCCTAAATGTCAAAACCAAAATATTGCTGATTCAGATGCCGTAGTTGCAAAAGATTTACGCGATCGCGTATTGGCGTTAGTAAAAGATGGTAAAAGCAAAGACGAAGTCATTGACTATATGATTGACCGCTATGGCTACTTTGTTCATTACGATCCACCAGTAACGCCGGCTACGTTAATTCTGTGGGTGTTGCCAGTACTCATTGTAATAATAGGCTTTGGCTTTATTGTTATTCGCCAGCGTAAAGCGTCGGTAAAACAAACGTGGAGTGACGCTGATGAAGTGATGCTCAATAAGTTGATTAAACAAAATAAACGTCAGGAGCAAAGTTAAATGATTCTAATGTGGGCGTCTTTTGCTTTACTCACACTCATTGCATTGCTGTTTATTATTGTGCCTTTTTTAAAAAAAGAGCGCGTAGTAACGATTACTCATAACGCTAATGCTGAGCTTATCAGTATTTATGAGCAGCGTTTAGTTGAACTGCAGGCTGATTTAGACAACCAACGCATAGACTCGCAAAACCACAGCGAGGCAATTGTTGAGCTAAAACGCCGTTTGCTAAATGAATTATCACCAGAAAAGTCACTCAATAGTCGTGGTGATAATCGTATATTTGCTTTAACAGGGGCGGCGTTTTTAATTGCGTTAGCGGGTATATTTTATGCAATGACCGGCAGCCAGCAACAAATAGCGGCTTGGCATGATGCAATGGACAATTTGGCCGATTATGGCCAACGCGCTGTAATGCAAAAAGGTGAGCCGTTAACTAAAAATGAACTGCAAGCGTTTGCATTGGCACTGCGTACTAAGTTAAGCCAAAGCGGTGACGATGAAGTGGCTTGGATGCTGTTAGGGCGTGTGGCTATAATGCTTAATGAGTTTGACATGGCAAAACAGTCATTTGATAAAGCATTGTCAATGAACTCTGATAATATGCAAGCTTTGGTGAGTTACTCGCAGGTATTATTACTTGAGGGCAGTGATGAAAATATGACTCGCGCAGCGGGTATGCTTTCTAAAGTACTACAAGCACAGCCAAATAACCTCGATGCGATTTCGTTACTTGCTCTGATTGCTTTTGAGAGAAAGGATTGGATACAGGCAAAAGCTGCATTTGAGGTACTTCTTGCCAGTATGGACGAGTCAGATACGCGTTATGCTATGATTTCAAAGCGCATTAGTGAAATTGATGGCCAAATAGCTAAGCAAAGTGAGCTAAACAGCCACGACCAGCAAGTTGTACAGGGTATTCAGGTTACGGTTAAGATTGACGAGCAACTCGAAGAGAAACAGCCCAGTAACGGTATTTTGTTTGTGTTTGCTAAAGCTTCTGAAGGTTCACCAATGCCTTTAGCCGTTGTTAAACTGACTGACTATAGCTTTCCAATTACCGTTGAGCTGAGCGACAAGAACGCCATGATGGCGGGGCTAAACTTATCTAGTGCTAATGAAATTGTTATTTCTGCGCGTATTTCTAATGATGATTCAGTGATGCCAAGTACTGGTGAGCTTGAAGGCCACTCTGAAGTACTGCTTCGTAAAGATGTGCGACAAGTGCAACTGAACATTGATACATTAATACCTTAAGGATTTGAGATGTTAAAACAAGGCTTACTTTTATTATGTTTACTCACCTTATCGGGCTGTGCTCAAGTGCCCGAGAGTAAATATGATGAGCGCGATCCCTTACAAAGTGTAAATAGACCCATTTATGACTTTAATATGGACGTACTCGATACCTATATTTTAAGGCCAGCAGCAGTGGGTTACATCACTGTTACACCGCAGCCTGTTCGTCGTAGTATTGTGCACTTTACCGATAACATTACTGCACCCGTTGATATTATAAATGCCGGCCTGCAAGGAAAACCAAGCAGTGCTGGAATTAATTTTGCACGTTTTTTAGTGAATTCAACGGTGGGTGTATTTGGCATATTTGATGTGGCCAGCTCACTTGGGCTTGAAGTAACTAGCGAGGACTTTGGCCAAACTTTAGGTGTGTGGGGAGTGGGTGATGGTGCTTATTTAATGATCCCAGCAATGGGGCCATCTACCGCACGTAACTTAACCGGTGATGTTGTTGATAACCTTGTATTGCCTGAAATAGCACTGACCACGCCACAAACCATTTTAGTGTTCGCACTAAAAGCGGTTGAAGCGCGTGCGTCTTTAATGGCTCAGGAAGGGTTATTAAATGATTCGTTAGATCCCTACTTATTTATTAAAGACATTTATTTTCAGCGTCAATTATACGAGTTATTTGACGGTAACCCGCCAATAAAAGAAGAGCCTGAAGATTTTGATGAAGATTTTTTAGAAAGTCTTTAATTAAAATAGAAACGCCAGCAAATGCTGGCGTTTTTGTTAATGGGCATCAAAGATCTCTTAGCTATCAATCATCACCTGCATTTGCTCACTAACCCAATTGAGAGCTTCGTGGTATGCATCAGGCACTTCATCACCTAAGTTTAGTTGCTGAGCTTTGTCATTCGCAGCTTGCCAATCACCTTGCTCATACAGAGTCACTAAACTTAAGTATTCGGCAAGTAGCCCTTCATTTTTTAATAGCGCTGTTTTTATCTCATTAGATAGAGGTAATTTAAGCATTACGCTGTCCATTTCTTCATCTAATATCGCATCCATAAGCGACATCATGCCAGTTAAGAACGCCATACCTGTGTCTTTCAGTTTGCCATGTGAAATAGCTAACAACTCACAAAAACGCGCCCGCGTTAACGACAGTCTAATAAGCTCTAATGGCTTATCGGCAGAGACTTGTGCTGCAAACAATAAAGAGAGCAGCTTTTTTATTTCAGCAGCGCCTAATACAATTAGTGCTTGTTTTATAGTGCTTATTTCAGAGCGGCGGGTAAATGCTGCTGAGTTTGAATAGCGCAGTAGTTTATATGATAAGTTAACATCACGCTCAAATACATCGGTGATTTTTTTAAGATCCATTTCTACACTGGATGTTTCATAGAGCAGTTCAGCCAGTGCCATGCCTGATGGCGGTAAGGCTTTACTTTGCACCATCTCAGGTTTTGAAAAGAAAAAGCCTTGAAAGTACTCAAAGCCCAGTTCAAAAGCTTGGTTGTAAAGCTCGTAGGTTTCAACTTTTTCTGCAAGTAATTTAATATGAGGGTAAGGTTTTAAGTCCTCGATGAGGGCTTTAACGATTTCTATATCGCACTTTAAAAAATCAATTTTAATGATATCAATAAATGGATAAAAGTGGCGCCAAACAGGTTGGTGCGCGTAGTCATCTAGAGCGAGTGTATACCCTTTTTCTTTTAGATCTTTAACTATTGCGAGCAGGCGTTTTCCTGGCTGAACGGTTTCTAATATTTCAATAACTACCCCGTCTTTATTTAATAGCGTAGGGTAGCCTTTTAATAAGGTGTCTAGGGTAAAGTTAATATAAGCGGGTTTATTATCGGTTAAATCTTCAAGGCCAAAATTAAACTGACTGCCTTCAATTAGGCGAGACGTCGCTTCGTCGCCGTCAATATTTGGAAATACGTTATCTACCCCATCACGAAATAAAAGCTCGTAGCCAATTAGCTCCTTATTGCGATCTAAAATGGGTTGGCGAGCAGCGTAAAAATACATATAAGATTCCGTAAAGGTAGAAATTAATTAACATTGTAATAATATATTGGAAAACATTCAAAATAGCATCGGTAAAATGAATTTTATTAATAAAATATCATGGCTTGGGTAATTTTAATTAATCTAAACTTATTATTTTTACTCTATTCGTTTTAAAAACAAGCGAATGGATGGTTTTTTATCTACTTAAATTAGCGGGTTGGAGTTATTAGCGATTACCGTGTTATAGTTGAGTAGAAAGCTTTTATTCCAATACTGTCTTAATTATAAGATTTCAAGAGTCATTATTTGGATTACAAGCCTATTATTACTTTTTTAAGTGGAGGCGAATTTGGAAACAGGAATGATTATTTCACTGGCATTATACTTTATTGTAATGCTAGGAATAGGACTATACGCATATAAGCAATCTACCAGTGATATTTCAGGGTATATGCTAGGTGGTCGTAATTTAGCCCCCAGTGTAGCTGCCCTATCGGCTGGTGCATCAGATATGAGTGGTTGGTTATTAATGGGTTTACCTGGCGCAATGTATTTATTTGGATTGAGTAAGGTTTGGATTGCAATTGGTTTAGTATTAGGTGCATGGGCAAACTACTTTTTAGTAGCACCAAGACTGCGTGTTTATACTGAAAAAGCCAATGACTCCATTACTATCCCTGATTTCTTTGCAAACCGTTTTGATGACAACAAAAATATCCTACGTGTTATCTCTGCAATAGTAATTATTGTTTTCTTTACCTTATATACTTCATCGGGAGTTGTTGCCGGTGGTAAGTTATTTGAAAACTCATTTCAAATGAGTTACGAAATGGGCTTATACATCACCACGGGTGTAGTAGTGGTATATACCTTGTTTGGTGGTTTTTTAGCGGTTAGCCTTACAGACTTTGTGCAAGGTTGTATCATGTTTATTTCGTTGTTGGCAGTGCCAATTGCCACCTACATGATGCTTGACCAACCCTTTATGGATACCTTAGCAAATGCAAACTATCAGCAGTTACTAAGCTCGCCTAAAGCAAGCGAAATTCATTCTTTAAGTATGCTTGACTGGTTTGCGGGCGGTTCTACCATTGCTATTATTTCTGCAATGGCGTGGGGCTTAGGTTACTTTGGTCAGCCGCATATTATTGTTCGCTTTATGTCTATTCGCTCAGTAAAAGAAATGCCAACCATGCGTCGTATTGGTATGTCTTGGATGACGCTATCCGCTATTGGTGCGGTATTTACCGGGCTATTTGGCGCAGCATTCATGATTGAAAACCAAATGCCGATTGCCGACAAAGAAACAATCTTCCTAGTATTAGCTGAATTAATATTCCATCCGTTAATTGCCGGTTTCCTACTAGCGGCTATTTTAGCTGCGATTATGAGTACTATTTCATCGCAACTATTGGTGTGTTCAAGTTCTTTAACTGAAGACTTTTATAAGATCTACTTAAATCGTAATGCTTCGCAAACTGAGCTGGTATTAGTAGGGCGCATTAGCGTGATATTGGTTGCGTTATTTGCAATCTACTTAGCGTATGACCGCAATAGTTCAATACTAGATTTAGTAAGTAATGCATGGGCTGGTTTCGGTGCTGCATTCGGTCCACTGGTATTGTTTAGCCTTTACTGGAAGCGTATGAACTTAAAAGGGGCTATCAGTGGTATGGTTGTAGGTGCACTAACGGTGCTTGTGTGGATTTATGCGCCTATTACTATTAATGGTGAGAGTTTGAGTAGCGTGATCTATGAAATCGTCCCTGGCTTTATTTTAGCAAGTATTGCGATTGTAGTAGGAAGCCTTATGACAGCTGAACCGAAAAAGGAAATTACTGATCTGTTTGATGAAGTTGAATCGTCATTATAAGTGATTAGTTAACCTAAGTTTTGGTTTAAAAAATGCCAACCAGTTTAACTGGTTGGCATTTTTATTGACTGACTTTTAACATTAGCAAATAGTGATGATTTACTCGCTTTTAGCTATCATTATTTAAAGGCATAAAAAAAACTGAATTCGAATACCGAATTCAGTTTTTTAATAATTACTATTAGGTTTTTAAAAGTACTAACTTGCAGCTTTATCTTTTATATCTGCAACGTTATCTGACTTTGTTTTTTTAGCTTTTGCAGGTACTTCTTTAGTCCCCTTAAGTACCGCTATAAAGTCGTCTTTACTTTTCGCAATCTCAAGTGCAAGCGACTCAACTTGTTGTTCACTTAGCGGCACATCTACTTTTTCAAGCATTAGTTCTAGTGACTCGGCGATATCGAGCATTTTGTCATAGGCATCAGCTTCTTTTTTAGTAGTAAACGTCATGCGCTCGACTCCGTTTCGTTCTACAACATATTTAACAACAACAGCCATGATTTCTCCTGCTTACTTACGTGGCAATATGATTATTTTAAATCATTAGATTACTGTTTTTATGTACAGTACAAGCTTGCGCGTTATTTTGCAAGCTTTAGCCTTAGTTTATCTGCAGCTTAGTTGACAATAAAGGCTGACTCTACTTTATTTATTAAGTCACTTTATAACGCGTTGCAGTAAAGGAGTCGCAAGGAGTGATTGTTACCGTTAGTACTTAGTAACCACAACGTTATGTAAAAGTGCTGGGTGTAAATAATCAACGAATGTTCATGTAGGAACGCAAAAGGAAATAGTATGAAATTAATTAAAATAATCTCGTTAGCAGCTGCTTTATGTTTATTACCTATGGGTACCACCTTTGCGCAAAGCGATATGCTATCAGAGCAGATGCAATCAGCCATGGTTAATATTAATAGTGCTGATTTAAAACAGTTAATTAAGTTACCAGGTGTCGGTAAGAAAAAGGCACAGGCAATTATCGATTATAGAGAAGCTAATGGTGATTTCGCATCACTTGAAGATCTAGCTAAAGTAAAAGGGGTGGGTAAAAAAATGCTAGCCAAACTTGATGGAAAGGTGACGTTTTAACTAAAAAGGGCGCTATGCGCCCTGATCAAACTGTTTTAAGGCAGCACCAAGGTGCTTTTTAGCAAAGTTAATATCTACTGGTGCTGTTAATAGCGGATAGCTCAACCCAGCTACAATTAAAAAGGGCACCAGTAACCAACCTTCGAAAAGAGTAAATATTAAAAAGAATGGGCTTAATAGCATCAGCTTTAGTATGCGTATAAAGACCCTGTCACTGGGTGATAGCATGCTTAAAGAGATAGCTATAACAGTTTGTCGTTGACGAACTTTTAAATGTTTAAGCTCATCAACTTGGCTTGAAAAAAAAGTAAACATATTAAAGTGACTTTTTAGTAATTAATCGACTGGCCACTAATATAAACAGTGTGGCGGTAAAGAGTACAAAAATAATTTCCATCCACGCTGGCATACTTAGGCTGGCAAATTGCCAATCTATATTTCCGCAGTCACCTGTCGCTTCAAAAAACTGCGGTATCCAGTGATGTAACGGTATAAATTCTGGAAAGTTTGGCTCAAATTCACAGCTAAATGCAAATGGGTCTGTGGTTGTTTGCATTTCAATGTGCTCACGGGCTATTAGTAACCCCCATACACTTGAAATCCCCCAAACAGCATAAGCGACAATACGTACTATGAGGCTGTTTGGTTTACTGGCTCCAATCATACCCGCAAAAAGTAGGCCTAATACTGCGGTGCGCTGGTATATGCACATAATGCATGGCGCTAACCCCATGTTGTATTGAAAGAAAAGTGCAGTAACTTCAAGCAGAAAAACAATCCCACTGAATAATAACCAAGGTGTACGCTGAGTACTTAGATTAGCAAGCCAGTTCATAACAATTCCGTATTTAAATAAGGGCTTAGATTATGACTTAGGATAAACAGCGGGGCAAGTAAAAGGAAAAAGCGAGGAGCTATGAAAGCTTTTCGCACCTCAAAGTTAGGGATACTCTGTTACATGACTTTCCCCAGAGCCATCAAGTTAATCCAGTTGTAAGAGCTAGTCAAACTGTCTCGTATGAATAATAGGTGGGCATTCATATTGTGTTTAATTTCTACCAGTAAAGTTACCCTTTTAATCACATACCTAGGTAATTTAACTTACTTTACTTGTTAGTTGTGACTTGTCTGGTACAATCAGTCAGTTAATCGTATGTAGCGATGTAATGTGAATTAATTCGAGTAGGAATTGAATGAGAATTTTTAAAGCGAAAAGCCCAGCAGGATTTGCTGAGGAATACATAGTAGAGTCAATCTGGAATGGTGATTTCCCTCCAGGTTCAATTCTGCCAGCTGAGCGTGAACTCTCAGAGTTAATTGGTGTTACTAGAACCACATTGCGTGAAGTGTTACAACGATTAGCAAGAGACGGTTGGTTAACAATACAACATGGTAAACCTACTCGCGTAAATAATTTTTGGGAAACGTCAGGGTTAAATATTCTTGAAACACTGGCCCGTTTAGACGAAGACAAAATGCCAGAGTTGACCGATCAGTTACTTTCAGCACGCACCAACATCAGCGCAATTTACACCCGTGCAGCAATAAAGCTTGCACCAGAGCGCGTTATTGAAATTTTATCGCAAAGTGATGAACTAGAAGACAGTGCGCAAGCATTTGCTGATTATGACTATAAAGTGCACCATGAGTTAGCTGTTGCTGGTAACAATCGCATTTATGTGCTTATTCTTAATGGTTTCAAAGGCTTTTATTCTAAGATTGGTTGTCATTACTTTTCAGATCCTCGCACTCGTGAGCTTGCACGTCAATTCTATAAAGATCTAACTAAGCTTGCTGAGAATAAAGAGCACGATGGTGCGATATCCATGATGCGTAAGTATGGTCATCAAACCGGTGAAATATGGCAACATATTCGCGGTGATATGCCTAGCGACATTATGGATTAGAAAAAAAACCTGCTTTAAGCAGGTTTTTTTATGAACAATAATCCGTGTGTTTATCAAGCGTTCGCTATTTTAGAACGGCGCTATCTATAAATACGATTGTTAATTTATTTTTGATAGCCATAGAATAATGATTAATTAGATATGGTGCTATTGTAATTTAATAATTAGTGCCCATATTACTATCAGTATTGCGTAAGCAATTGACAATAAACTCAAAATATTTGGAGAATAAAATGGGTGTATTAGTAGGCCGCCAGGCACCAGACTTTACCGCTGCAGCTGTTCTAGGTAACGGTGAGATTGTAGATAGCTATAACCTTCACGAAAAAATCAAAGGTAAAAAAGCAGTAATCTTTTTCTACCCACTAGATTTCACTTTTGTATGTCCTTCTGAGCTTATTGCTTTTGATAAGCGTTATGCAGAATTCCAAAAACGTGGTGTAGAAGTAATTGGTGTTTCAATCGATTCACAGTTCTCACACAACGCATGGCGTAACACCGCAGTAGCAGACGGCGGTATTGGTAAAGTTCAATACGCACTAGTTGCAGACGTTAAACACGAGATCTGTAAAGCATACGACGTTGAGCACCCAGAAGCGGGCGTTGCATTTCGTGGTTCTTTCTTAATCGACGAAGAAGGTAACGTACGTCACCAAGTAGTTAACGATTTACCACTTGGTCGTAACATCGACGAAATGATCCGCATGGTTGATGCATTAGCATTCCACAGCGAGCATGGCGAAGTATGTCCTGCTGGTTGGACTGAAGGTAAAAAAGGAATGGATGCAAGCCCTGAAGGCGTAGCTAAATTCTTATCTGAAAACGAAGGCGAGCTATAATCTAGCCCTTTAGTTTAAGATAAAAAAAACCGCCATATTGGCGGTTTTTTATTGCTTTTAATTAAAACGAAAAGCTCACTTTAGTGTAAATGTAACGACCTCGAGGGTTGTGTACACCCGATGCGTAACCATACAGATCTGAATCACCGTCACCAATTGCAAATGGTGGCTCTTCATCAAATAAGTTATTTACACCTAGCGATACTTTTGCAGACTCAGTAATACGGTATGATGTTTGTAAATCAACCAATACTTGAGAATCAACAGTGCGCGATGTATTACTATCGAAGTCTAAGTTGCCATCGAAATCGATATCTGGCGTATCTTCAAACTCACCCACATAACTAATGTTCATATTCGTGTTGAATTGGCCAATTTCCCAGTTTGTTGAGAAAATCCAACGGTGCTCTGGGTAGCCATATTCACCAGTGTAATCGCGGCCGTCTTTTTCAAATTTATCTTGGTAAGCCCATTCTAAATTGAATTTTAGTAAGCCTAACTCATCCAGTGAATGATTGTAGTTTGCTGAAATATCAACGCCAGAAACTTCTTGTGATGATACATTTTCAAAAGTACTGAATATCTTTTGAATAGTTCCTAGGCTGTCAGTACCTGATGGTGGTAAGCGTACACATACCGTACTATTTTGGTTATTACACTCTGAGTTGTAAATTGGACCAAACTCTTGCTCATCAATTTTATTATCTTGGGTGATACTCCACACATCAATACTTAAACCAAAGTCAGTTGTGGGTGCCCAAATGAAGCCGACATTCCAAGATTCAGATTCTTCAGCTTCTAAATCTGGGTTACCGGCAAATTCAATGTTGTAATCTAGCGGGTCACAATCTTTACCTGTTGCATCACAGCGGTAATTATCAATAAAGAACTGACTCTCTTGAGATGGCCCTAAACCTACTTGTGCAAGTGAAGGTGCTCTAAAGCCTTGCGCCCAAGAACCGCGAACCGTGATTTCATCACTAGGTGCCCAGCGTAAAGCGACTTTAGGGTTTGTCGTAGTGCCAAAGTCACTGTAATCATCATAACGGCCCGCAAGTTGTAGCTCTAAGTTTTCCGCAAGTGGAATTGAAAACTCTACATAGGCAGCGTATTGGTCGCGCTCTGCGGCAGCTGAAACTGACTCGGTACCAAAGATTAACCCACGTTGAAATTGATCATCTGGCGTATCAGTTACGTCTTCTTCGCGGTATTCAATACCGGCCGCCATCATGACAACATCATCACCAAAGTTAAATGCTTCACCTGAAATGTTAGCATCGAACGACGTCATATGAGACTCACCTTGGCGAACCAAACTCGTTGTGATTCTGTCAACAACAGCCGGATCGTTGTAAGTGCCGCCAAATGGGTTGTAGTTACCTGCGTCAATCTCTTGTTGTAAAAAGTCGGTGCGAACCCAACCTTGTGAACGATCCCCTGTTTGTAATGACTTGCTACGCCCTTTTTGTACCGCTGTTTCCCAGCTCCAGTCGTTAATTTCACCTTTTAAACCAGCAACAAAACGTAATGTGTCTGATTCGATATCCCATTGACGCGCGCCTGCATCCACTGTTCTGTAACGACCAATTTCTATATCTTGACCAAATGGGTTATTTGGATGATTCCCTGGTACGGTTAAACCCGCATCTTCATCAAGTGGCGTTGGTGCGCCAGCTGCAACTGAGCTGTTATGCTGTACAGCCATTTCTAAAAAGCCGGTGATGCCATTGTCGAAGCGGTATTCAAATTGTGAAATTGCGCCTACACGTTCTGATGCAGGGGCAATATAGCCGAATGGACCATAGTCAAATAAGCAACTACCACTTGATGTTGCATTTTCAGCAGGACACGAAGGATCGATTGTTTTAACGCCATCTACGTAAAAGTAGCCCGGGAAGCCACGTGATGAACGAAAGTCTTGGCCGCCATAAGGAGATTGATTAGCAGTACCTAAACGGCCCATTTCGTCTGATGATAAAGACGTGTTTTTAAAGTAATCAATAATAACGGACGCACTACTTTTTGCACTCGTTGTACCCCAAACAATGCTAGCCGTGGTTTCTTCATAGTTAGGGCCATCTGTGCCGCCGTAACCTAAATTAACTTCAATCCCGTCGATGTCTTTTTTCAAGATAACGTTTACAACACCTGCTACAGCATCAGAGCCATAGATTGCTGATGCGCCATCTTTTAAAATATCAATACGTTCAATTGCTGAAACAGGAATGCTGTTTATGTCAACAAATGAGTTGGTGATCCCTTCAGCAAATGCGCTTATAGCAACACGACGACCATTAATAAGTACCAACGTAGCATCAGCCCCTAAACCACGAAGGCTGACGGCGGCTGAACCATTAGCGGTTGAGTCTTGGTTATTGCCACGGGTTGAAAAAGTACCATTACCTGCAACAGGCATTCTTTCAAGAAGCTGTTGTAGGTTGTCATAACCCATGTTTTCGATGTCTTCTTTATTAATGGATTGTACTGGCGATGGGCCTTCGATATCGGAACGTTTGATACGAGAGCCTGTTACTTGAATACGTTCTACTTTTTCTGCAGTCTGCTGTGCAGCGTAAGTTGTTGTACTAAAACCTGCTGACAATGCGATAGTAGCACCGATGATTAAGCTCGGTGTAAATGCAATTGATTGCTTCATCCTTAAGTCCTTGTTGATATGTTATAATTTACTTGTTTTTTCAAGCCGAATTATTAATACCATGTAACTTAACTGTTATCAATTGACTGCAAAGCTGATTTTATTATCGGCACGAATATATACTGATTTTCTCAATAATGAAAAACAATGGGATACTCGCTATCTGGTGCGGGAGAGTGCTTTGGTCATTATTAAAAAATAAATCACTGAGCGACTTTAATTTGTAATAATTTGTATTTTCTTAAAAATTTAATCAAAAAAAACGCCTAACATGATGTTAGGCGTCTTTATTTAAACTTTGTGTTTCATTAAACGTTCTTTTTCACGGGACCAATCTTTATTTTTACCATCTTCACGTTTGTCATGCATTTTCTTACCTTTAGCTAAATGGAATTCAAGCTTCACCCAGCATTTTTTCCAATACATAGCGGTGGCAACTAATGAATAACCATCACGTTCAGTTGCACCAACTAAGCGGTCAAGTTCACGCCTGCTTAGTAGTAATTTACGGTAACGTAGCGGGTCACAAATAACATGTGTTGATGCACTATTTAAAGGCTGAATGGTACTACCTAATAAAAATGCTTCACCGTTTTTAAGATGAATGTAAGTTTCAGAGATATTTACCTTACCTGCTCGGATACTTTTTACTTCCCAGCCTTGGAGTTCAACACCTGCTTCAAACTTGTCGTGTAAAAAATACTCGTGTCGCGCTTTTTTGTTTAGCGCGATGGTATTACTTGTCGATTTTGATGAATTTTTCTTAGCCATAGTGCCCTATAATATACGTTATACAAGATGTTTTACATCGATTTTTTAAATTATACATGCAAAAGCGAAGGATTAATTTAAGCGCGATGAAAGTTTGGGGAAACGCACAAAGCTTGCTAAAATTCCTGCACACAGTTGGGAGTGAGTATGCCACAAATAGAAAAAAGCGCGCTGGTTATGTACAGCACTAAAGAGATGTTTGATCTAGTCAATGATGTAGAAGCCTATTCACAGTTTTTACCTAATTGTTCAGACTCAAAAATTATTAAGCAGCATGATAATAACATGACCGCTAGTTTAGAAATATCCAAAGCCGGTATAAAAAAATGGTTTACCACTGAAAATACGCTAATTGATGAGCAAACAGTGATGCTTCGCTTGGTTGATGGCCCTTTTAAAACCCTACAAGGTCGCTGGCACTTTCAGCAATTAGATGCGCAGGCGTGTAAGGTTAATTTACAGTTAGAGTTCGAGTTTTCAAGTAAGCTAATAGAGCTAGCGTTTGGTAAAATTTTTAATGATGTGGCTAAAAACATGGTGAGTGCATTTACTCAACGTGCAAAAACCGTGTACGGAGAACGTGCATGATAAATATTGAAGTTGTGTTCGCGTTACCCACTAAGGCAACCACGTTAAATATAGAAGTGCTGCAAGGTACAACGGCTGAGCAAGCAGTAATACAGTCAGGGATTATTAAAAAGTGCCCTGAGATTGATGCAACCGATTTAACTTTAGGCGTATGGAACAGAACGGTAAAGCTTAATCATGAGCTTAAAGATGGCGACAGAATTGAAATTTACCGCCCATTAATTGCCGATCCTAAAGATGCTCGCAGAAAACGTGCTGAAAAAGCCAAAGAAGAGGGCCGTGCTAATAAAGTCACTGGTGGCCGGCCGTTAGATCGTTAGACACAAAAAAGGTGAGCCATGCTCACCTTTTTTAACAACACTTTAATAGCTTCTTATTGCTCTAAAGGTGTTGTAAAGTTTTCTGGTTGCTCATAGTCGCCCGATACCGTAACTAGCTTCTCATTTTCAAAGTTTAATACTAATGATTTATATTGTTCATTAGCACGTCCTTTATTAAAGCTGTATACATAACGCCAAGTATTTTTATCGAAGGCGTCTTCGGCAATGGGTCTGCCTAGTACGTATAGTACTTGTTCGCGAGTCATATTAACGCGAAGCTTATCAACGTCTGATTGTTCTAAAAAGTTACCCTGAGGGATGTTGATTCTGTATACCCAGCTAGAACAACCTGCGGCTGAACTAAGCGTTAAAGCGACGATAAGCCAAAGAGACAAAGTTTTTAACGACTGCATTGTTAGTTGTGATCCTTATTTTTTATAATCTGCATGATACCGATTAGTTACTCAAGGTAAAACCCTTTTGAGTAATTGTTTTTGTTTAGCGTGTTAGGGCGAGGTTTTGACCATTAGTAATCAAAAAAGTTTAAACAATGAGTTGAGCAATAGTAGAAATAAACCGGCGACTTGGTCACTTTATATTGTGCAAACACGGTTTGGTCATTGGTATACCGGCATTACGGTTGATGTAGCCCGACGTATCGCTACTCACCAAGCAGGTAAAGGGGCAAAAAACCTCAAAGGTAAAGGGCCGCTGGTGCTCATTCATCAACAACAAGTAGGTACTAAAAGCGACGCGAGCAAATTAGAGTATGCGATTAAAAAACTTCCACGAGCAAAAAAAGAGGCTTATGTTGCTGCTTTTAAAGGGGGCCTTAATACCACAGGGCTTGTCAAAAGCTGATTAATAAATGCCTCAATTAGCAATACGGCTTCTTGATAGAGGGGAGTATTTATATTTTCGAGCGTATCTTTAGTACTATGATGGAAGTTATCTGCCCCCATAGAAAAGTACACATACGGGATTTTTTGTTTAGCGAATGAATAATGGTCGCTGGCTCTGTGCCAGTCGATTTGTTTAGTGTTGGTGAGTCGGCTCATTTTTCGTGATGAATAAACAGGCTTTAATTTGATCTTGTCACCGTTAATCTGAGTAAGTAAAGGGTTAAGCTGGGTTTTTAATGCGCGACTTGTTAGTGCGTATAACCGCTTATGTGACTTTTTAACTGCCAACATATCTAAGTTAATATTTAAAACAATTGGGAGTTGGCGCATTGTTTTGGCAAAGTGCTCACTGCCGTGTAAACCATTTTCTTCAGCGTCTGTTGCAACAAACATAAAGCGATATGAAGAAGAAACCGTTAGCGCATTCGATAAATAAAGTAATGCAGCAACACCCGAGGCATTATCGTTAGCACCTGGGTGTAATTTTCCTGCTTGTAGACCTAAATGATCATAATGCGCAGTAATAACAATAACGGGTAAATCTTTTACAGTATTAGTGGCAATAATATTAACGCCTTGTGCGTTAGAAAACAGCCCTGAGGAATAAGTAAAAGGTTGTTCACTTACTGTGAGTTGATGCCCTTTGAAGCGTGTTTTTAAATACTCCCTAGTGAGTAATGCTGCATGGCTATTCGTTTTTCTACCAGCTAATTCTGGGCTGGTTAGTATAGTTAAATCAGTCAATAATTGCGGCTCAATCTGTTTACAAAGGCCGCTCCAACTTATAAAAAAAACGATGCAGGTTAAGCTAAATAATTTAATAATGATTCGCCTTCGCAGTAAGTGATTTTAATGCAATGAGCTTATTGTCATAGTGCTGTTTGTGATGAATGAAGTCTGCTTTTTTTCTAGCTTTACGTAGATGAAACTCCGCTTTAGTTATATTACTTAATTTAAAGTAACTGCGCGCCAACCCAAAGTGACTTTCATGTAATGTTGGCGACATAGCGTTAGCTTTTTTATAATGACTAATCGCATTTGTATAGTCACCACTTACATAGTCACTGTTACCAAGCGATATATGATAATAAGGGTTAGTTTGGCGCTTTTTGTCAAGTTTTGCCAATAGCTTTTCGCCTTCGGCTACTCTATCTGTGAGTTTATATAATAATGCTAAATTACCTTGCGCAGTATTATCATTGGCGTTTAAGGCAATGGCAAAATGATACATTTTCTCAGCTTGTTGGAGGTCATCTAATTGTTTAAAGAGTACTCCTAAATTCCCCCAGCTGGCACTAAATGAAGAGTCGGTATTGATAGCTGCTTTAAAATAACTATAAGCTAAATCAAACTGCCTATTAATCAGTGCCTCGCCGCCTTTGTTGTTATAAAACATGGCGGTCACTCGTTTTTTTGACAGCGATGAAGTTGCAAAACGAGCTTGTCGGCTATTAGGATCAAAATCAATGATTAAACGCTTATTACGCTGATAAACAAGTGAGCTGTCTTTGAATTTAGTCTTATTGTCTATAGCAATGTTTATGTGCCCAGTGAGTAAATTAAACCCTCGATTTAACGCCCAGTACTCAGGAATATGTACTTTCTGAAAGCGAGCCTTCAGGCCTAAATGTTCGGCTAAGCTATACGCTAAAATAGAGAGGGAAAGACAGTTAGCATTTAAATCTTGATAGCTTTGAGACGCCGTTTGTGTGCCAGTAGATTGATAAGATAGTGAGTTATCACCATTTGAGAGTAAAAAACTGAGTAGACTATAGGCAATTTCATCAGCAGATTTATTTGTTTGTACGTAAGCACTTAATTGTTGTTTAAGGCTCTTATCGAGTTGAAATATTTGCTGTTCAGACTCTACAAGCTGCTGTTTAAGTTGCATTGGGGGAGTAATAATAGGGGGGGGCGTGCTTAAATTGGCGTTATATGTAGTGCTACACGCACTTAAACTCAGCAAACAAGCAGCCAGTAAATAATGTTTAGCTTGAACAGCACTCATACACACCTCTGTACAAAAAACACACTCAAGTATAGTGGTTATTTCATACAGAGGTTATTTTTTAATGTAACAAACTGTTTAACGCTGCTGATTAAACGTGGCTACTAGCGCATCAAGTGTTTGTGCACTGGTGGCTAAATCGCGAATTGCTTGTTCGGTGTTGATTTGTTCACTCATTGATTTATCACTGATCTCACTAATTTGCTCAATACTTCGACCGACATCATTTACAACGCTACTTTGCTGCTCGGTGGCTGTGGCAATTAGAGTTGCCATGTCGTTAATTTCATTCGCTGTTTCAGTAATCGTATTAAGCAACTCAACCGAGCTTTGCATTGCGCTGACGCTTTGTTGGGCTTTACCTTTCGATTGGCTGATATCATTTACAACATCATCTGAAATTTGAGTAAGCTCTTCAATCATTGATTGAATTTCAGTGGTTGATTGCGACGTACGATTCGCCAGAGCTCTTACTTCATCTGCAACGACTGCAAAACCACGACCATGCTCACCTGCACGTGCAGATTCAATGGCTGCATTAAGTGCAAGTAAGTTGGTCTGCTCTGAAATCCCTCTAATTGAATCTACAATACTGGCAATATCTATGGTCTTTTTAGAAAGCAGTGCAACTTGCTCGGTAATACCATCAATATCGCTGGCAAGAGCTGATATTGTCGTTTGGCTTTGTAGTACTTGTTGATGGCTTTGTTTGGTATTATCGCGGCTATCGTTAGTTAACTTAGCTGCATTCGCTGCACTTTGTGCTATTTCTTGCACGGTAGCGCCCATTTCATTAATCGCTGCAGCAACCGAAATAGTTTGCTCTTTTTGTTTATCCAGCGCTAACGAGTTTTGTTTTGCTTGTGCAAAGACATGATCAGAGCTTTGACGAATACCATGGCTTTCATCAGCTACTTGCACAATGGCGGTTTCTATCTTTTCAATAAACTGATTAAAGCCCGACGTCAAATTATTGAGTTCAGGTTGAGGTGATGTGGGTAGACGATACGCTAAATTAGCATCACCTCGACCTAAACGAGAAAACAACTCTGCCATTTTTGATAACGGTGAGGCTAAAGAGCGAGCTAACAAGTAACTGATCACACTTGCGATAAGTGCTGTCATGATAGTGAATGTGAATATTTGCCACTCTAGGGTGTTTACACTTGCGAATACTTCACTTTTTGGTACTTGAGCTAACACAAATAAGTCGGTGTTTTTAATTGGTGTGGCAGCAATCAGCGTGGCTTGTCCGTTAATATTTACTTCTTCTAAAGCAAAACCGTTTTCATCAAGTAATTTGTGATGAATATTAGCACTGTAAATACTATCTATATTAACCTTAGCGACTTTAGCTGCATCTTTATGTAGCTGAATTAAGCCATTTTTATCGGCAATAAATACAAACCCTGACTGTTCAATTTTAAACTGCTGTAGCAGTTTTTGCATATCAGTAATGCTTTTTGCTAATCCCGCTAAGCCGAATCCATTAAGCTGCTGATGATTAACAAACATTTTTACATCGTTTGCAGATTCCTGATAAATACTGATTGAATAAGGTTGTTTAGATTGAGTAAAAGCAAAAAACCAACCATCTGCAGCATCATTTTTTAAAACACGTAAAAAGCCATCTTGGTTCCAATATTGCGCGGTGTTTTTATTAGCCCACGAAGCGGTGGCAAGGTCATATTGCTCAACCAAACGATTGAGTTCTTTTAGTAACAACGCATCGTTGGTGTTGCCAGAGTTTACCCAATCTAAAATAAAGGTATTGGCAGAAAGCTGCTGTGCTGCGCCTAAAAGTTCATTGATCTCCCCACCAATATGATTACTGATTGTTTGCAGCTTACTTGGCAGTTCTGATTCGATCATGCGTTGCTCAATAATATTCTTTGAGTTATGCAAAGACGTCAAACCAATTAATACAGCAACACAAATAGCAATAATGCTTCCAAGCGCTGTTATTTTTTGAGTAATAGAGAGATTTTGTATCGTCATGGTAGTGCTTATATATTTACAACTGAGGCAATGAGGCGATTATTCTAGCACATTATTTATTTTCGGCTATTGATGAATAATTTACATTTAAATAAAAAAAGCCCACAGCAAAAAGCAAATGGGCTTAGCTTCTAACAATTGAAAGTTCTAGGGTTATAGAGTTACACTATTTTTTTCATTGCCGACATATAGCCGCGTAATTTAGCACCCACTTTTTCAACAGGGTGTTCACGCAGTGCGGTATTTATTTGAATCAATGTTTGATTATCTACTTGGTTACTTTGCTCATTTAAGCCTCTGCCAATAACATCGGTATCAATATCTTGCATAAACTCTTGTAGTAGTGGCAAACATGCATGGTTGTATAAGTAACAGCCATACTCTGCCGTATCGGAAATAGTACGATTCATTTCAAACAGCTTTTTACGTGCAATGGTGTTAGCAATTAACGGCGTTTCATGCAATGACTCATAATAGGCAGATTCTTCAATAATACCGGCTGCAGTCATGGTTTCAAATGCCAGCTCTACGCCAGCTTTAACCATGGCTACCATTAAAATGCCGTTATCAAAAAATTCTTGCTCAGTAATTTCTACATCACTCGCTGGGGTTTTTTCAAAATGAGTTTCTGCAGTTTCAGCACGCCACTTTAATAAGTTAGCGTCATCATTTGCCCAGTCTTCCATCATTACTCGTGAAAATGTGCCATCGATAATGTCATCTTGATGTTTGTTATACAGTGGACGCATGATTACTTTTAGCTGCTCACTTAATTCAAACGCTTTTACTTTGGCAGGGTTTGACAGACGGTCAAGCATATTGGTAACGCCGCCATACTTAAGTGCTTCTGTGATCACTTCCCAGCCATATTGAATTAGCTTTGAGGCATAACCAGCATCAACGCCTTTATCAATCATTTTATCAAAACATAGAATAGAGCCAGTTTGTAGCATGCCGCACAGAATGGTTTGCTCACCCATTAAGTCAGACTTAACCTCAGCAATAAACGATGATTTAAGTACTCCCGCACGATGACCACCTGTACCTGCGGCATAGGCTTTTGCTTGTGCCAAGCCATGACCCTGAGGATCGTTCTCTGGATGAACCGCAATGAGTGTCGGTACACCAAAGCCGCGTTTATACTCTTCACGTACTTCTGACCCCGGACATTTTGGAGCAACCATAATAACGGTAATGTCTTCACGAACTTGCATGCCTTCTTCAACAATATTAAAGCCATGTGAGTAAGCAAGCGTTGAGCCGTGTTTCATTAATGGCATAATGGCATTAACAACCGCAGTGTGTTGCTTATCAGGTGTTAAGTTAAGTACTACATCGGCTGTTGGGATTAATTCTTCATATGTTCCCACTTTAAAACCATTTTCCGATGCATTTAAGAATGACTGACGACGCTCAGCAATCGCTGATTCACGCAGTGTATAGGCTACATTTAAACCCGAATCACGTAAATTTAAGCCTTGATTTAAGCCCTGTGCGCCACAGCCTACAATCACTAACTTTTTACCTTTGAGTGCAGCAACACCATCGTTAAATTCGTCTGCCCCCATAAACTCACATTGTGCTAGTTGCGCTAATTGTTCACGTAAAGGTAAGCTATTAAAATAATTTGCCATGATTAAGGTTCCTATTAATTCAATTTGTTAGATGCATTGCATTTGCTTTGCTTGGAATAACCATATGAAAAATATCTTCTTGCGTAAAATGATATATTTGAATTAAAGTATTTCATAATTTGAAATACTGGTGTTGTTATGGATCATAAGCATTTACATTACTTTTTGGCGTTGGCAAAAACGCTTCATTTTTCTCGTGCCAGTGAGTTGTGCCACATAAGTGCGCCTACTTTAAGTCGTAATATTAAGCAGTTAGAAGATGAAGTAGGGGTGATGCTGTTCCAGCGAGATAATCGCAGTGTCAAACTTACTCGCGAAGGCGTTGCATTTAAGGAGTATGCTAGTGCAACGCTCAGTAATTGGCAGCGTTTTAAGGCCAATTTAAACGAACCGCAACAACATATTTATGGCAATGTGAGCCTTTATTGCTCTGTTACTGCATCTTATAGTTTTTTGCATCATATTTTGGAGCAGCTCAGGGCTCAGCATCAGCATATTGAAATCACCTTAAATACGGGCGACCCTGCTCTGGCAATAAATCGTGTATTAGACGGTCACGAATCCATGGCTATTGCAGCTAGGCCCAGTAAATTACCTGCACAAATTGCATTTGTAGATATTGGTTATTCGCCTCTGGTATTAATTGCGCCCACTATTCAATGTCCGATCACAGAAAAACTAGCTAATAACAGCGAGACTATTGATTGGTCAGAGCTTGAATTTATTGTTGCTGAACAAGGGTTTTCACGACAAAGGTTAGAGCAGTGGTGGCGAAAAAGTAACGTGCAAGGAAAAATCTATGCACAAGTCGCTGGGCATGAGGCTATGGTATCTATGGTGAGTTTGGGCTTAGGTGTGGCCATGATCCCAAAAATTGTTCTCGATAATAGCCCTTTAAACGATAAAGTTCAGATTTTGGATAGTAAAGATGAGCCCCCACAAGGGTTTAAAATTGGCTTGGCGGTATTACACAAAGAATTAAATGATCCTGCGATTAGTGCGCTGTGGAATATTGCTCAAAATATGGGGGAAAACATAATATAGGCTTGTTGAATGATAAAAAACTGTTAATATAAACCGCTAATACTTATGTGTTTATTAACATCTTTGTTGTGATGTCTGAGAGTTTCGATTATGGATAATACTGCCTCACTTGCTCATTCTGCCCAGTGTTTAAAAAAAGCCATTCCGCTTATGGTGAAGTACAAAATGGCGGTAACGCCGATTAATTATGCAATTTGGTATTGTTATGTACAGGGCGATAATCCACAACTAAATACAGAGCTTGATAGAGTTATCGGTCAGCACAATACTTGTTCTGCTCAAAGTGCACAGGAAATATTCGATAAATATATAAATGATGAAGAGTTAGCGTTTTTCCAACAAATGTCTGAAAGATTTCATAATACGGTAGAGCAAGTACAGTTTGATTTGAGTGATTCTATTCAATATTCAAAAAGTTTTACCACCTCGTTAGTTGACTCACAAAATGAGTTAAAAACACTCTCTAGTATAAACTCATTTAATGAAATTCTCTCTTGTGTAGAGCGTTTAACAGACGAATCAATTGCAATGCAAGATTATGCTCGCGGCTTCCAAACTAAATTAGCGCAAGCATATAATGAGATTAAAAATTTAAAAGAAGCCCTCACTATGACTCAAGAAGCGGTTGATAAAGATTCGCTAACGGGGTTATTAAATCGCGGTAAATTTGATACCGATATAGTTGAGTTTTGCCTTCATGCATCTTCACAAGATGAGCAAGCTAAGATAGCCGTGTTAATAATGTTAGATATTGATCACTTCAAGCGTTTTAATGATGATTTTGGCCATCAAAAAGGTGATGAGGTTCTCAAGCTTGTTGCCCAAAAAGTGCAAAATAGTGTGCAAGATGAATATAATGCTTATCGTTACGGTGGTGAAGAATTTTGTATTACGGGTTACTTTGATAGCATTAATGATGCGATGACATTTTGTAATCAGCTGCGTTTGAGTATTGCTAAATTAACCATTCGTAAAAAAGAAGATAGCAATAATAAACGTAATATCTCAGCAAGTTTTGGTATTGCTTTAATGGAGCCCTTTAGTAAGAGCTGTTTGTTAGTAGAAAAGGCCGATAGAGCACTTTATTTAGCTAAAACTCATGGTCGAAATCGAGTTGAAATTGCCGCCAATTTGTAAACGTGTTCCGTTTGTATCAAATTTGTTAATGATTGTAACCTTCTAGAGCTTGTACTTATACTACTTGCTACTATAGGGTCAAAGCCACTTTATAAACTAGTGAATAACTCCATGGCGTTACATCTGAGAATAAAAATATGCATTTTATTGGTGTTGTTTAGCGCTAATGCGATTGCTCAGACGCAGCAAAATATCACTACTGATGAACTTAAAATGAGTGTCAGCTTAGGGGTAGGGGTGATCAGTAATCCTTTATATGGAGCAGACAATATTCCTTTAGTGGTTGTCCCACAAGTGGCTTATTATGGCCAAAATTGGTTTTTTGATAACGGTCGTTTAGGCTACTCTTTTATACAAAGTGATACGCATAACATTAGCTTTGTGTCTGAGATTAACCCAGAATCACGGTTTTTTATTGATTGGCACCCGCAAAATATATTCCCGCTCACAACAATGTCTAATAACGAAATATTAGAATCACAAGATGTTGAATCTCCGCGCCAGATTAATATTAATAATATTCAAAAAAGACGAGTAGTACTGGATGCTGGCGTCAGTTATGTTTTTGTAAAACAACAACAGGTATTTTCTGCGCAATTATTGCATGATGTAAATAGTGTTTATAATAGCTACAGAGGATCATTACAATGGCAATACCATTTTGATCTTAAGTTGTTAAAACTTAAATCAACCTTAGGCGTTAACTACAAATCAGCCAAACTAAATAATTACTTTTATGGCTTAAACAGCGCAGAATTTTCATATGGTAAAATAGAAGTTGGTAGTAGCTGGCAACCTTATGCTAAAATCGACGCCCGTTGGCCGGTAGGTAAAGCCAACGCACTTCGTTTTCATTTAGCATATTATGACTATTCAGCAATGGATAGTAGCCCGCTATTTGAACATGACTATTCAATGACCGCCTTTATAGGATTCGAACATACATTTTAATATGAAGTGTTTTATGTTGGTTGTGTTTGCAGCTTCATTTTTTAGCAACCCAAGTGTTGCAAAAGCCCCTTCACTTAACGTATCACCCAAAGTCTGTGTGGTTTCCGAACAACAAGAGTTCTGTGATCTTGAGTTAAAATTTAAGTGGCAATTGCCTGAGCCAATCGATGTGTGTTTATACCAGCAAGATACTCAATTGAAATGTTGGCAAGGGGTAAAAAAAGGGCAACTTAGTTATAAAGCGCGTGTTCAGGTGGAGACCATATACTCCCTGATTAATCCCCTTACAGGTGTATCATTAGCGAGTGTGCAAGTAGAAGTGCAAACTGCATACGCGAAGAAGAAACATCGGCTACGCTCACCTTGGAGCTTTTTTTAATTTAGGAGCAATAAATGCCAAAGATATTACTTGTTGAAGATGACCTAGGGTTGCAACAATTAACCAAAGACTATCTTGAGCATAATGGCTTAGAAGTTGACGTATTAGATCGCGGAGACGAAGTGTTTCCTTACCTGAGTGAAAACGATGTTGATTTAATCATTCTAGATGTGATGCTGCCAGGAAAAGATGGCTTTAGCGTGTGCCGCCAAGTGCGCGACAAATACACCTTACCTATTTTAATGCTTACTGCAAAGGGTGAAGATTTTGACCAAGTTATTGGCCTAGAGCTCGGGGCTGACGATTACGTTATTAAACCTGCGGAGCCGCGCGTGTTGTTGGCTCGAATTAGTGCATTATTGCGACGTGGACAGCCTAGCGTAAAAGCCATTGAGGAGCTTAAGTTTGGTGATTTATCAATAGATAAAACCAGTCGTATTGTAAAGTTAAGCGGTGTAGAAATCGTATTGACCTCACATGAGTTTGAATTACTGTGGTTATTAGCTTCAAATGCAGGAGAAGTACTCAGCCGAGAACATGTGCACCAACATATGATTGGACGTGAGTACGACGGGCTCGATCGAACCGTTGATGTACGTGTATCTCGAATTCGTAAGAAGCTTGGTGATAATAGTGATAAGCCATACCGTATTAAAACGGTGTGGGGGCAAGGCTATTTATTTGTATCAGATGCGTGGGACATGTAATTAATGCAAGGTATTAGGCTAGGTTAATGGGGAAGCTATTTATAAGCCTTTACGTGTATATTATTGCCTCTTTGTTTATTGCCAGTGGTGTTATAGAGCAGCTTTGGCCGTATGATGAATCTGAGCAACATGTTTTGTTAGATGATGAATTTGGGCAGTCATTATGGCTGCTCTCTCAAACGGCAGATGGTCTTGAACAGCTAAAGCATAATTTTGATAGTCAAGTTATCTCTCAGCAAGATTTAGTTCTCCCTCCTGAGCAGCAATTACAATTAGCTCAAAATAATTACCTTTACTTGTATGATAAGCAGCAACGTATTGTTTGGTATGTTACTTTAAATAATTCTCAGTTGTTACAAGTAGGTCCTGTAGGTGTCAAAGCTAAAAACACTGGGACCGTAATACCTTATTTATTGGTGCTATTTATTATTAGCTTACCGATAGGGTTATGGAGCTTATTGTTATGGCGAGACTTTGCTAAGCTCAGCCAAGCCTGTGAAGCCGTTGGAGGCGCGCAAGATTTTCAATTAAGCGACCGCTCTAAATCATTTTTTTTACCCATCACTGATACGTTGCAAGTAATGCAGCAGCGGATTGAGTTTTTATTGAGTGCTCAACAGGAACTGACCTCATCAGTGTCACATGAGTTTAGAACACCATTAGCGCGTTTGAAGTTTGCAATCGCGATATTAGAGGATAAAACTCAGGACATCAAAGCACAGCACTATTTATCTGATATGCAAATGGATATTCATGAGCTGGAATCCTTGGTATCAGAAATGTTGGAATACGCTCGTTTAGATACACAGCAACCAAGCTTACAATTGGCTCCTTGTGATATCGTCGCATTAATTAAAGCCAATATCGAAAAAGTAAGTTTTGATACCCCTATTAAATTAACAACAACGCTACCGAGTCAATTCATTTACGTATGTGATAGTCATTTTATGTCGCGAGTGCTACAAAATTTAATTAGTAACGCACTAAAACATGCTACGCAAACTGTGCATATTAGTTTAACTGCCAACGCCGAAAAGTTATTTCTGGTTATTGAAGATGATGGCCCAGGTATTGCGGATGCTGAACGTGAGAAAGTGTTTAAACCTTTTACCCGTTTAGATAAAAGCCGTGATAAAAAAACCGGTGGGTTTGGATTAGGGCTAGCAATTGTAAATAAAATTATTAGCTGGCATAAAGGGCTGTGTAAGATTGAAGACTCACCACTGGGTGGAGTTAAGTTTATTATCACCCTCGACAACTAAATCCCAAACAATAAAAAAGCGCCATAAAGGCGCTTTTTTGCGGTTTAAAACCAAAAAATCAACAAGTAGCAAATAGATAGACAGACCATTTATAGAAAAGTTCTATTTTATTTACTATTTTTTTCTAGTAATGGCATCAGCATTTGCTCTAAGCCATTAAGCTTCACTTCGTACATCATAGCGAGCTGAGAGCCAAGCTTGCTATCAGGAAAGCCTTGTTGTTTAAACCACACTAAATATGGCTCAGGCAGCAAAAGTAAAGGGCGTCCCGCATACTTGCCAAATGGCATAATGGTGTTAATCGCTACTTTTAGTTGTTGAGGATCCATTACTGACATCTTTTATAAATAATGGGGATAAGTGTAAGGGATTTTAAGGAAATAAAATAGGCTGTAACGGGCAAGTAACAGCCTATTGATAGAGGGAGTAGGCCCTCTAATTTGAGAATCTTATTGGTCACTTAAAAGCAAGGGGTCCGTTATTTGTCTTTTATAAAACACAAACTTAGGTATTAGCTTTATTAAACCAACACAGACATTTTACCTGATTTTTTCACCAATAAAATACTCAGATGTAAAGGAATGTAAATGCAATCTATTTGCATCTAAGCCCGATTACGGAAACAAGGTTTGCTTTACATGCTCTGCAAAACCGCTACCAGCCTCTAAGTAAAAGTTATATGTAGAATCTATTCCCATATCTTCTAATTCTTTTTGCTGATCGGGGTAGTTAGCAATCGCAGTTACTTGTCCTTTATAGCCTGATGCTTGTAATTGCTCTAAGGCAAAAATATTTTGCATATGTTTGGGCATAGTTAACATGACCATTTCGACATGAGAGTGATTAACACGCTGCCAAAAATCAGGGTCAGTTGCATCGGCAATTAATACTCTGCGTCCACGTTTAATATGTTTATCAACCACCTCAGGTTTAATATCAATACCTGCAACCACATCAGGGTGGGTTGCGTTTATTGTTTCATAGGCACCGGTGCCAATTCTACCCATACCAAAGATTACTATTTTCGTATCATTTAAGTTTACAGGAAGCTCTTCTGCTAAGCGGGTCTTGCTTTCAAACTTCAATAAGAGGCGTTCAATTTTAACGTACAGCTCGTTAGAACGTTTGTTTAAAGGGGAGGCAATCACAAATGTGATGGATACGGCAATTGCGATAACAGCGAGCCATTCTGAGGTAACCATACCGCTAGATGCGGCAACTGCGCAAACAATTAAGCCAAACTCACTAAAGTTAGCCAAACTAAATGCGGTGAGCAAAGAGGTACGAGCTCGCAGTTTAAATAAGTTAGTTAGTATGTAGTAAAGCAGCGTTTTAATAGGGATAATTAATACTAAAATTAAAGCAACGACTAAAGAGTGGGCAGTAAGCTCTGCACTTAAACCAATACTTAAGAAAAAGCCAACCAGTAGTATGTCTTTTAGGCTAAGCAGTGATTTAGACAGCTCACCAGCCTTTTTGTGAGGAGCGAACATCATGCCAATGATCAATGCGCCTAAATCGCCTTTTAATCCTGCGAATTCAAAGGCATTGTACCCAGCTACTAATGCAAAGAAAAAGCCAAATAACGGCAGTAACTCACCGTGTTTAGAGCGGTTTAAAACCCAGTACATAATAGGGCGAAACAAAGGTAGTGCAACAATTAACCCTAAGGCCCAAATGTTCGGTACTTTACCTGTACTGACCGCTAAAAATATGACTGCAAATATATCTTGCATAACCAAAATACCAATGGCTATTTTACCGTGCAAACTTGCCATTTCACCGCGTTCTTCAAGTACTTTTACAGCAAATACCGTACTCGAAAAACTTAAAGCAAAGCCGACTAACAATGCACTTTGCCAGCTTAAATCGACAAATAATGGCAGTGCAAATACACCAAGCAACAACATGAAGCCACTAAACAATGCGCTACTTAAAATAATATGTATGGTGGCAGGAGCCCATACTTGCGGTTTTATAAGGTTAGCAATTTTTAGTTTGAGGCCAATACTAAAAAGTAGCAGTGTGACCCCTAAAGAGGCAATCGTTTCGAGTAGCTCCGTGCTTTTATAACCCGCTAAATTAAGAATAAATCCGGCCATAAGAAAGCCGATAAGCGGCGGTAATTTTAGCTGATATATACCAAAACCGCAGACGAAGGCGGTAGCAAAATAAATTAGTTCCATAGTTATTAGTATCACTGCACTTGGCATTGTAGTGTAGCGAAAAACAATGCTTATTGACAATTAATCTACTTATTTCCTACTGCTAATTGGCTGATAGTGAGTATTTATCACCTGATTGCTAAAACACCTTTATGTATGCATAAAGGCGGCTGTAAAGTACAAAAAACACACATAAAAGGCTAGTTTTATGGTAAACAGCATGTAAATAGCAGTTTTTCGCTGACAAGCGCTTTTAAATGTGGTTAAGATGCCATAACGAAGGAGTTTAAGTGTAAGCAAACAAGTGTATTGCTTAGCTTAAGGAGAAAATATGTTTAAAAAGATTTTAGCATCGGTAGGCATTGGTGCCGCCAAGGTGGATACTATTTTAGAAACCGAGCATCTTCAGCCTGGCCAACTATTCAATGCACAAATTGTTATTAGTGCAGGTGATGTAAGTCAAGAAGTTGCGGGTTTAGATTTAATGTTAGTTACTCGGGTTAAAGTAGCCAGTGAAGACGGTGATTACTTTACTAATCATGTTATTGATCAATGGCGCATAACTGACATTGGTACTGTTGAGCCTGGTGAAGTTAAAACTATCCCGTTTGAAGCCCGTTTGCATTCAGAAACACCAATTACTGAAATTAATGCCGGTTATAACCAGTCTTATGTGTGGTTAGAAACAGGGCTTGATATTGACCTTGCGCTTGATCCAACAGATAAAGACCATTTGCACATCTATCCGAATGAAGCAGTTAAAACCTGTATGCAAGCAATGGAGAAGCTAGGATTTAGTTTAGTTAAAGCAGATGTAGAGCAAGGCCATTTACGTGCTTCTACTTTTCAATCTGTGTCTGGGTGTTATCAAGAGCTTGAATATCAACCAAATAGTCGCAGCTTATTTGGCATAAAGGAAATTGAACTGTCGTTTATTCCTGAAGCGCATAAAACGCATGTACTGATTGAGTTAGACAGAGCATTTAGAAGTGACGGTTATGTCGATTTAACTATCGAGCATGATCATGTTAACTTATCTCAGTTATGTGATCAGTTAGAGCGATTATTTGCTTAATAAGATTATGGGGCCTTTTAGTAAGGCCCTGTAATAATAAAAGGTGTTTAAATGGCGTTTAAATGTGAGCCATTCTCTGCGCTCGACTCCCAAACCCTGTTTGCAATAATGCGTGAACGTGTTGACGTATTTGTTGTAGAACAAGCGTGTCCTTACCCCGAACTTGATGATGTGGATATTGCAGATGCTACTCGCCATTTGTATTCACTCAATAGGCAAACAGTAAATGCCTATGCTCGTTGTTATGAGAAAGATGCACATTATAGTGCGATAGGGCGTGTTTTAGTTGCTCAATCACAGCGCAGCTCTGGTTTAGGCAAAGAGTTAGTTAGCCAGGCTATTGCCTGTTGTAGAACTCAGTGGCCTACTCGTGATATTTATATAGGCGCACAAACCTACCTACTGAATTTTTATCGCTCATTTGGTTTTGAGTGTGTTGGGGAGGAGTACTTAGAAGATGGCATACCCCATCAAGATATGATTTTAAAGCAGTAGATAATTCTTAATAAATAAAGGCCCACATTAGTGGGCCTTTATTTTACTAGCTAAGTAAAGAATGTAAAAATACTAAGCTAATTGCGATAGGGCATACAAATTTAGTGTACCAAGGCCATACTTTCCAAAATAAGGTGTTATGTACTTCAGGGTTACCTTGCTGGATTGCTTTGAGCAGTGATGACCTATACCAGATCCACCCTACAAAAATACAACACATAAGTCCTAATAAAGGTTGCGCGACTTTAGTTGTTAAGGTGATCACTAAACCAAATAACGTGCCTAAGTTGCACACTATGGTAATACTAACTATGGCAATTAAAGCACCTATTAACCATGTGGCTTGCACACGCTTCATTGCAAAGCGCTCTACAGTGTACGATACCGGCGCTTCAAGCATTGAAATTGACGAGGTTAGAGCGGCAATACTCATTAATGCAAAAAAAGCAAAGCCAACAAATAAACCCACACCACCCATGCCATCAAATAAGGCGGGTAAAACCTGAAATACTAAGGTGTCTTCTGAAAGCAGTTTACCTGTTGTTGACGAGAATATTTCAACACCTTGGGCTTGTGCAACATACATCGCGGGGATAATCAGTAAGCCTGCTACAAATGCGATGAATACATCAATAAGCGTAACATAAGCCCCCAAAGAGACGAGGTTTTCTTTTTTACTGATATATGAGCCATAGATAATCATTACACTGGTGCCCAGTGACAATGAAAAGAAGGCCTGTCCTAGTGCACTGACTAATAAGGTGGGATCAAAAATAGAAGAAAAGTCAGGGACTAGGTAAGCTTTTAATCCCTCAACAGCACCTTCTTGAGTCATTACATAGGCAATTAAGGCAAACAAAATACCGAGCAAAGCAGGCATTAAACGTTTTGACCATTTTTCAATACCATTTTCAACACCGCGGCTGATAATAGCAACGGTTAAAATAATAAATACCACAGTAAAAAGAATGTTACGTGTAAGTGACTGTTCACTTAACCACGAAGATGCCGCATCTGCGCCTATGAGAGTAGTAACCGGCTCTAAAGTCGCACTTAACATCCAACCAGCAACAATCGCATAAAAGCTTAGTATAAAGCCTGCACATAAAATCCCGCCAAAGCCAACAGCAAAGGCAAACTGCTTTTGCCAAGGTTTAGTGGTTAATTTAGTTAGTGAAGAAACCGCATTAGCTTGTCCATGACGACCTATCATCAGCTCTGCCATTAAAGCAGGATAGGCTAAAAAGAAGGCCAGTACTAAGTACGCGACTAAAAAGGCAGCCCCGCCATTACTTGCTGTTTGTGTCGGGAAACCCCAAATATTACCAAGCCCAACAGCAGATCCTGCCGCAGCCATTATAAAACCAAAGCGGGAGCTAAACTCACCTCTTACTGCACTCATATTATTTTGCTTCTCTATTTTTTCGACGCCGTGACAATCTACTGGAATTGTAAAAAAATAAAAAGTGCTTATTTGACTTAGTCGCACAATTATTGCGTTTTATTTTCAGATATAAATAACACGTGCATTTTTTGATTATAAATAGCACGATTTCTTTAATTATATTGCGTTAGTTAGAACGGATGGTACTTGTTTAATTAATATCTAAACCGCGCAATCGTAAGTGTAAAGCAGGCCCCACCAAGGTGCTCACTTTTACTCACTTCTATTGAACCATGATGCCAATCGGCTACTTTGGCAACGATAGCCAATCCTAACCCGTAACTGTTGTCACTGCGATTACGGTGGCTGCGCTCACGGAAGAACGGGCTAAATACTTTTTGATTGTTTTCTTGAGCTATGCCTGGGCCATCATCGGCAATGCTGATCACTAGAGTGTGCTCTTGTAGCGAGGCGGTTACTTTAATGTGATGATGTGCAAAATCGCAGGCATTATTAATTAAGTTAGCGATCGCTCTTGCTAGCCAATGTAAGTCAGCAAAAATAGTATGATCATCACATTCTAAAGAAATATTAAGCGAACGTGAGGTTATTCTTGGTTCAAGCTGCAGCACAATGTCACTTAGATATTGTTTAAGGTTTGCTGATGAGTAAGTGAGTTTATTGGCATTTTGTTCCAAAGTAGCAAATGCTAAGTAGCTTTTTAACATTGACTCCATATGATCCAAATCGGTTTCCATACGGGTTAGGTAATGCTTTATTTTGCTCTCATCATGGCTATCAAGTGCAGCGTCAACACCAAAGCGTAAGCATGCTATTGGGGTTCTTATATCATGGGACAGGCTTGAGGCTATCAGTTTATTTTCAGCTACTAACTTTTCAATTTGGCTTGCCATGCGGTTAAAGGTCAGTTCCACATCTTTAATATAGGTAAAGCGAGAGGGCTTAATTCGGGCTTTAACATTACCGGATGCGAACTGTTTTGCCGCATCATTTAATACTGTAAGACGTTTTGCTAAAGGGGTAATAATAAAACCCATAAAAACACATAAGCCAGTATAAAATAACAAAGTTAAAATTATGTCGTTTCGCTGTGTGCTCTCGTAAGGCTTATCTAAACGCATGGTTAAATGGTAAGGGCTTAATGCATCATTAGTGTAGAGCATGTAAAAGCCTTGCTCGTCCTCGAGTATTAACCCGCCTTGAGTTTGCATTTTATCTAATAGCGCTGATGGTAATGCTAGCGACTGATTTAATTTGTAGTTAAGAGTCAGGTTAAAATCTTTGGCTAACTTAGTTACCTGTTCTGGTCGTGCCTGTGGCTTTATAGCTGTGAGCTGTTTACTTAACCCGACAATAATCTGGCTTTGTACACTAAACTCATCCAAAGGTGCATGTGCTTGTTGGCTAAATGCATCAATAAGCCAACCTAAAACAATAATTGAAAGCAGCGCACTGCCTAGTAGTGAAATATAAAACTTTTTCATTGATGCTATTCCATAATAGGCTGGGTGTATTGAAGTGACTTTTATTATTGTCGCGCTTATTATTTAAGCGCTCAGGCATTAAAACTTACCACGCTGTAGTCACAAACAAATAACCACGCCCCCAAATAGTTTTTATTTTTTCTGGTTTTTGCGGATCATCATTAAACTTTTTACGCAAAGCAGAAATAAGCACATCAACGCTTCTATCTAGGCCGTCATACTCCCTGCCTTTGGTTGCTTTAAACACCGCATCACGTGATACAACTTGCCCAGCGTTGCTCGCTAAATAATGCAGTAATAAATACTCTGCGCTTGAAATATTCACATCTTGCTGGTTGAGTGTAACGTTACGAGATTCGGTATTAATACTTAATTGACCAATATTGATCATGCTCTCTTGAGCATCAGTTTTAGGCGTGTCGCTGCTGTAGCGTAAAGCCGACTTAATACGAGCAAGCAGTGCACGAGGGCGAACAGGTTTTATAATGTAATCTGTGGCACCGACTTCAAGCCCAATGACCTCATCCATTTCTTCATCTCGTGCGGTGAGCATAATTATAGGGGCTTGATAAAAGCTACGTAACTCACGGCATACACTGATACCATCAAGACCTGGTAACATAATATCGAGTAAAATAAGTTGTGGGTTTAAATGCTTTACTTGGCTTATAACTTCATCACCGCGATGACATACATGCACAATATAGCCTTGCTCAGTTAAATACTCAGTTACCCATTGTGCAAGAGAGATATCATCTTCAACCAGTAGAATAGTACCGTAATTATCCATAAGCTTTCTTCGTATACCTGAATGATGTTTATAGTGTGTGGCTAAAATAACCGCCAGCGCCGCTTTTTTTGTCTATTTTGATACACCCATTGTAGTTTAACTTCGCTTACAGCAATCACTTGTGATGTATTACTATCAAACAGCTCAAATGAAATGCTCTGGGTTGAATCAAAGGCGTAATTAAGTGAGCCTTGTCGCTGTTTAAGCCAGCACTGCATAATGTATTTTGAAGTCGCATCGCGTAAACAATAATTTCCTACCTCTGGTTGCTGCCACGATAAGACAACATCGGCATAACATTGACGCCCTTCACGTAAGGCTACACAGGTATCGGGAACAGCAGTAAGTTCACTGGGTGGTTGTGTAGTGGCTGCAAGCAAAGAGCCCGAATATGTAAACAACAAACAGTAAAAAAATCTAAAGTACATAACGCAGGCCTACCTTGGCTTTGTGTTGATATCCTTGGGAAATAATTGGGCTGTCATCAATTTCTTTTGAAAACCAAGTGGTTAACCAGCCTGCTAAAAATACCCAATCTTGATTGATGGGGTATTCGGCATGAAATTCAAACATAATACTGGTACTGGCATCGGTACTATAAATAGGGCGTGCTGCGCTTGCTTCATCGCTATCAATACCAAAGTAATAGTTTGTAAAATCAGCAGAGTAGGCACTTAAGCCAATACCGGAGCGAAACTCCCAATTGCGCCAAGGTTGAATATGGCTGAAAAACACATTGGCAACCCAACCATTATGAGCACCGCTTATATCATGTAAATATTCAAATGAAACTTGTGAGTTTTCAAATCGGCGTGTTAATCGAAGGCCGGTGTCAAAATCATAGTTACGCTTTTTTATACCACGCAGTGGATCAATTATTCCGTCGTTATAAAAGCCTAAACCTTGTTCATCAAAACCTGCTTGAATGTTGGTGCCTAATAAATCAAGACCCCAATCATATTTGTTAATTAAGCTATAGCCTAAAACAAGTCCACCGCTGAGCTGATTATGGTCAAAATCTAGATAAAAATTATCGTAAGAAACTGCAATACTCAAATCTAGTTCTGCACCAACATCATAGGAGTTCATGCCAACTAAATAAGAGTCTTCAATGTAATAACCTGCGCCAGCGCTCCAATCCCAGGCAAACCCAGTGGTGGGTTCCAAAGTGTTATCGGCATAGTAACGATTACTGGCGCTGCTTTGGGCACTAAAAATAGCGGCAACTAATAAGGCCGCACAACCAAAAGACTGTTTAAGAGAAGTATACGTCATCCTTGGAACCTTAATTAGAGTTTGCTAAAAAGGGTAGTATATTGTCAAACTCTTAGCTAAATCTGTAAAAAAATGTAGCGGTCGTCCTAACAACTACTGAACTTTAATTTTATCAATAAGAATACTGCTTAAGTAAAATTGCATCATAGGTGTTAGAGCACTTATTTCGGTGCGTGTACACGGCCCATTTAATTTAGTTAAACGACTTAATTTTGTAATGGTTTTATACGCAGGGGCCGTTACTTCATTATTAAGCTCAGCTCGTTTTAGGCGAGCCTGTTCGGTGTTGTGCTTATGTATAAATGCAACAACTTCTAGCTCATTAGTGATCTTCTTTTCTTCGCTAAAGCTATAAACAAGGGGTTCACGATGGAAGCTTGCACTATCAATTGATGATTTAGCAAACCACACCACATCGCCCGATGCTTTGTGAGTAAGTCGCATACTAACTTGGGCTAATATATTGGCGCATTGTTGGGACGGAAATTGCTGGGCTACTTTTGAAAATAATGAATATGGTTTTTCTGGTTGCGCTAGGGTGTACTTAGCGTCATCTATAAATTCAAGATCAACTTGATGAATTGCTAACGTGTAATCACTATTCTCGCTAGTGGTCACCTTAAGCTGTTTATCAATTAAGGCTTGGCTTATTTGAGAGACCAAAGTGTCGGTAACACTTGCACGGTCTACGATTACTCTAACAGTTTGATTTTTTTTCACGTTGTGGGCGGGTAATTGCACCGACTTCACTTTTGGTGAAGCATGCTCAGCTTCATACTTTAACTGGTAAGTTTGGCTCTTGAGCATAGGCTTTGCAGGCATAACTAAAGGTTCTGCGGGTTGTTTAACGACAGCACAACCTGACGCTGATATTATAAAAAGTGATACAACTAAAAAACGCATAAATATTTTACATCCACTCAAAAGCCATTAATCGGACATATTGTACGTTAGTCCGAGTAAAAGTTCATGATATTATAACGGTTGATTATGACTAAAAAAGAAAAATTAGCTAAGAATGAAGTATTTTAACACCTTACCCTTTTACTTTTTTGCCGTGCTCCTTATCGGGACGCATTTACAGGCGAGCGCAAGCACAGATCCTGATTGGGAAGCATTTGTTAAAAGTTATGGACGCTATACAGAAAAAAAACTAAAAATAAAAAAAATCCCAGGAGGGGCGCTATCCATTGTCAACTCACAAGCGCGTGACTACATCCATACTATGGGCAATACAAAGGTGCGCGGTGGGCAAAAAATCAACCCGCACACTCGATTTCGTTTAGCCTCCGTATCGAAAACATTTGCAGGGTCGTTAGCGGCTAAACTCGCAAATGAACAGCGGCTCAATCTTTATTTACCTGTTAGTTATTATTTACCGGATTTTAAGCAAACTGGCTATAAAGATGATTTAAAAGTTTTTCATATTTTAAGCCATTCTAGTGGTCTAGTGCCTAACGCTTACGATAATTTAATCGAATCGCGGATGGGTTATAAGGACATTGTTGAAAAACTATTGAGTGTTAAACCCATTTGTGACCCTGGTGATTGCTATGGCTATCAAAATGTAATGTTTAGCTTAATAGACGACGTAATTTTAAAAAGTACCAACAAAACCTATACCCAGTGGCTTAATGAGGCGTTTTTTACTCCCCTAGAAATGAATGATGCTAGTTTGGGTTACGATGCCATGGTGCAGGATAATAACTATGCACACCCTCACGTGCGTGGAAAAAAACGTTGGTATAGCGCCCGCTTAAAAAAGAATTATTATAAAGTTGCACCCGCGGCAGGGGTAAACGCCAGTGCGTCAGATATGGCTATTTGGTTAAATGCGCAATTAGGGCAATATCCATCGGTATTATCCTTAGATGCATTGGCCACGCAAACACGCCCTTATACTCATACTAAAAAAGAACGCTACAGACGAGTATGGCGAGAGCACATGAACGAAGCCTACTATGGGCTAGGCTGGCGTGTGTATGACTATGATGATGAAACGCTTTATTATCACAGTGGTTGGGTGCAAGGCTACCGCAGTGACTTAGTGGTTTTTCCGCACTTAAATGTAGGGTTTAGTTTAATTTTAAATGCAGAAACTGGGCTCATTAATGAGCTTACTACGGAGTTCATAGACCGTTTATTGGCATACAAACGAGGTAAAAAACAATGAGTACATTGATAAAATCAGCATGGGCAGTATTACTATTACTGCTGTGCCACCCTGCTTTTTCTGCGCCTGAACAGCTTTATTTGTTTCGTCATAGTGAAAAACAAACAGGCAATGATCCATTTTTAACAGAGCGAGGGCAAGTACGTGCTGAGCATTTGGTTTCGCTAGTTAAAGCCCATCCAGACATTACGTTATACAGTAGTAACTATAACCGAACATTAAGTACTGCAGCGCCTTTAGCTAGGTATTTTAATGTTAAAGTTATAACTTATAATGCTGCTGATTTAACGACATTGAAAAATCAGTTGTTAGCACAAAATGGTGTTGTGGTGGTTGTAGGGCATAGTAATACCACACCGCAATTGGCTTCGTTATTGAGTAACCAAACTATTGAAAATATGAATGAGGGGCAGTTCGGGCACTATTATTTGCTGAGTAAGTTTGAGGATGGTAACTACAGAGCAAAGTTGCGAATAATGGATTTTTAATTATATAAAAAAACCAGCCACGGCTGGTTTTTTGTATCATTTATAACGGATTGTTAGCCGCGAGGTAACTGAATTTTTTTCTCAGGGCTTTGACGGTAAAGCACAATCGTATGGCCGATTGTTTGTAGTTTGGTAGCTCCTGTTTCGCGAACTATGGCATCAAAAATAAGCTTTTTGGTTTCACGATCGTCAGTTGGCACTTTCACTTTAATTAATTCGTGAATTTCTAATGCGCTTTGGACTTCAACTACTACGCCTTCGGTTAAACCGTTAGAACCTAGTAAAACTACAGGCTTAAGGCTGTGTGCCTGGCCTTTTAAAAACTGCTTTTGTTTGTTTGATAATGTCATGATATTACAAATTTTGCTGAATATGGCTTGAATTAAGGGTATTCTAACGCCATCTAGAGAATATTACTAATTAGTTGCGTGTTAATTTATGACAAATAAAAAACAGTCAGCCAGTTCACAGCGTTGGCTTAAAGAACATTTTGATGATAAATATGTTCAAGAAGCGCAAAAAAAAGGCTGGCGCTCTCGAGCTGTTTTCAAATTAGACGAAATCCAAAACAGAGATAAGTTATTGCGTCCAGCAATGACAGTGGTTGATTTAGGCGCAGCCCCAGGGAGTTGGTCACAATACTTAGCAGAAAAAGTAGGTGACAAAGGCCAAGTGGTTGCGTGTGATATTTTACCTATGGATTCATTAGCGGGTGTTGACTTTTTACAAGGTGACTTTCGTGAAGAGGCCGTACTTGATGCATTGTTAAAACGCATTGATGGTAAAAATGTAGATGTGGTATTGTCTGATATGGCACCTAACATGAGTGGTAATAACTCGGTTGATCAGGCGGGGAGCATGTACTTGGTTGAGCTTGCACTTGATATGTGCCACCAAGTTTTAAAGAAAAATGGCGCGTTTATTGTTAAAGTATTCCAAGGTGAAGGCTTTGATCAATATTTGCAAGATGTACGTAATAGTTTTAAAGCAGTGAAGATACGTAAACCGGATGCCTCGCGTCCCCGTTCTCGGGAAGTATATATAGTAGCGACTGGATACAAACTGTAGTACAGTTGCTTGGCGTTTAGTTGAATTTAAATTAATTGGATACAAGAGGTTAACCCCTTGAGCGATATGGCGAAAAATCTAATACTCTGGCTGGTTATTGCAGTTGTGCTAATGTCAGTATTTCAGAGCTTTAATGGCGGCGATCAAGTTGATCGTCAAACAAGTTACAGTCAATTTGTTAAAGATGCCCGCAGTGGCTCTATACAAGAAGTGTCTATTGAAAGTGGCAGTGGCACAATTACTGGCATAAAAAATAGCGGCGAGCGTTTTCAAACGATTATGCCGATCTATGATAAAGATATTTTAAATGATTTGTTAAAAAGCGATGTAAATGTCAAAGGTGTAAAACCTGAGGAACAATCGTTTTTAGCAAGTATTTTCATTTCTTGGTTCCCTATGATTCTGCTAATTGGTGTGTGGATTTTCTTCATGCGTCAGATGCAAGGTGGCGGTGGCAAAGGCGCCATGTCATTTGGTAAGAGTAAAGCCCGCTTAATGAGTGAAGATCAAGTCAAAACGACTTTTGCTGATGTAGCTGGCTGTGATGAAGCCAAAGACGATGTAACCGAGCTGGTGGACTTTTTACGCGACCCATCTAAATTCCAAAAATTAGGTGGCAGTATTCCTAAGGGCGTACTTATGGTCGGTCCTCCTGGTACAGGTAAAACATTACTTGCTAAGGCGGTTGCCGGTGAAGCAAAAGTGCCATTCTTTACTATTTCAGGTTCTGATTTTGTTGAAATGTTCGTGGGTGTAGGTGCATCACGTGTACGTGACATGTTCGAACAAGCTAAAAAAGCAGCGCCTTGTATCATCTTCATCGATGAAATCGATGCAGTAGGACGTAAACGTGGCGCAGGTATGGGTGGCGGTCACGATGAACGTGAGCAAACACTTAACCAAATGCTAGTTGAGATGGATGGCTTCGAAGGCAATGAAGGTATTATTGTTATTGCTGCGACTAACCGTCCGGATGTTCTAGACCCAGCATTACTTCGCCCTGGCCGTTTTGACCGCCAAGTTGTGGTTGGTTTACCAGATATTCGTGGTCGTGAGCAAATTCTGAAAGTACATATGCGTAAAGTACCTTTAGGTGATAACGTTGAAGCGGCAGTGATTGCACGTGGTACACCTGGTTTCTCAGGTGCTGATCTTGCTAACTTAGTAAATGAAGCGGCTCTTTATGCAGCACGTGGTAATAAACGTGTTGTTAGTATGGCTGAATTTGACGCTGCAAAAGATAAAATCATGATGGGTGCAGAGCGCAAGACCATGGTGATGAGCGAGCAAGAAAAAGAAATGACAGCTTATCATGAAGCAGGTCATGCCATTGTTGGGCGTATGGTTCCAGAGCACGATCCTGTTTATAAAGTATCTATTATTCCACGTGGCCGTGCGCTAGGTGTGACGATGTATTTACCAGAGCAAGACCGTGTTAGTCATTCAAAAGAGTTACTTGAGTCTATGATCTCTAGTCTTTATGGTGGCCGTATTGCTGAAGCCATTATTTATGGTGAAGACAAAGTAACTACCGGTGCAAGTAACGATATCGAACGTGCAACTGACATTGCTCGCAAAATGGTTACACAATGGGGGTTAAGTGAAAAGCTAGGCCCATTACTTTATGCTGAAGATCAAAATGAAATGTACATGGGTGGCGGCGGTGGTCGTTCTATGAGCATGTCGGATGAAACAGCAAAAGTAATTGATGCAGAAGTACGCTTGTTCTCAGACCGCAACTATCAACGTGCAGAATCAATATTGAAAGAAAACATTGATATTTTGCATGCCATGAAAGATGCACTGATGAAGTATGAAACCATCGATGCCAAACAAATTGATGACTTAATGGCGCGTCAGCCAGTACGTGAACCACGTGATGCGCATGACCGACATGAAGCTAAATCAGAAAAAGAAGATGTTTCTAAAGATAAAGCTGTTGATGAAATACAAAAACCAACTAGCGAATCTAAAAACGACGACTCTAAAAAAGATGAATCTAAAAAAGATGAAACAAACCTTGATGATAAAGCTGAATAATCGTTAAAATAACAAATCCAAAAGCCCCGAATTTCGGGGCTTTTTTGTATCAGTTTGCTGTAATTAACTCAAATTACACTTAACAAACACATATTAAGGTTAGCGATGAATAATAAAATTAACCTTGCACGTGGTCGAGCGCTTGATCTCAGCGAACCCATTATTATGGGAATAGTAAACGTTACCCCTGATTCATTTTCAGATGGTGGCCAGTTTTTTAATATTACAGCTGCACTCAAACATGCAATGCAATTACTTGATGACGGCGCGACTATTTTAGATATCGGCGGTGAATCAACACGTCCAGGAGCGCCGGATGTCACTCTTGAAGATGAACTGCAGCGCGTTATTCCGATTATTAAGGCTATACGTGAGCAAAGTGATTGCGTTATTTCAATCGATACCAGTAAATCCGAAGTCATGCGTCAAGCCATTGAAGCTGGTGCGGATATTGTTAATGATGTGCGAGCATTACAAGAACCTGGTGCATTAGAGGTGGTTGCTCAGTATCCTGACGTGGTCGTGTGCTTAATGCATATGCAAGGACAACCGCGAAGTATGCAAAACGACCCTCACTATAATGATTTAGCAAGCGAGATAAATGACTTTTTTAACCAGCGCATCGCTGCATGCGAAACTGCTGGTATAAGACAAAGCCAATTAATATTAGACCCTGGTTTTGGCTTTGGAAAAACACTTAAACACAATTATCAAATATTGTCTCAATTTAATGACTTTGCCCAGTTTGGCTTACCGCTGCTGGCGGGTTTATCACGTAAGTCAATGATTGGTAATTTACTCAACAGAGATACAGAAAATAGATTAGCTGGTAGTTTAGCTGGCGCATTAATAGCAGCACAAAACGGTGCGCATATTATTCGTGTGCATGATGTAAAAGAAACCGCAGACGTGCTTGGCGTATATCAAGCCTGCAAACAAGGAGTACTTTAATGCAAGAAAGAAAATATTTTGGCACAGACGGTGTGCGTGGTCTAGTTGGGCAAGGGCCTATTAATCCAGAATTTGCAATGAAATTAGGCTGGGCTGCAGGGCGCGTATTATCACAACATGGCACAAAAAAAGTCATTATTGGTAAAGATACTCGTATTTCTGGTTATATGCTTGAAACTGCATTGGAGTCTGGTTTAATTGCAGCCGGTATTGATGTTATTTTGCTTGGTCCTATGCCAACGCCTGCCGTTGCATATTTAGCGCAAACGTTTCGCGCAGAAGCGGGTATTGTGATTAGCGCATCTCATAATCCTTATTACGATAACGGCATTAAGTTTTTTAATGGCCAAGGCTTAAAACTAGATGATGTTGTAGAGCTGCAAATAGAATCCATGCTTGATGAACCAATGACATGTGTTGCCTCTGATAAGCTAGGTAAAGCAACACGCCTATCAAGCGCTGATGGCCGCTATATTGAATTTTGTAAAAGTCAGTTTCCACAAGGTTTATCACTTGAGGGGCTTAAAATAGTCCTAGATTGTGCCAACGGTGCAACGTATCACATAGCGCCTTCAGTTATGCGAGAGCTAGGCGCTGAGGTGATAACCCATGCATGTGAGCCTAATGGGGTAAATATTAACCATGAATGTGGCGCAACTCACGTAGATACACTAAAGCGTAAAGTACTTGAGCATAAAGCGGATGTAGGTATTGCCTATGATGGCGATGGCGACCGTGTAATGATGGTAGACCACAATGGCCGCGTATTTGATGGTGATGATTTAGTTTACATTATTGCCTGCCAAGCTGCCCAAGATGACAACTTAGGAGGGGGGGTTGTTGGTACTGTCATGTCGAATATGGGTCTTGAAAATGCGTTAAAAGCCAAAAATATTGCTTTTGCTCGTAGCAAAGTGGGTGACCGTTATGTGATGGAACTACTGCAGCAAAAAGGTTGGAAAATTGGTGGTGAGAGCTCAGGCCATGTTTTAAATTTAGACTTAATTAGCACTGGCGATGGCATTATTTCAAGCTTACAAGTGCTTGCTGCTATGGTGGCTCAAAACCGTACACTTCAAGATTTAGGCGCTGGATTTACTAAGTACCCAATGAAAATGATTAACGTGCGATACACTGCCGGTACCGATCCAACTCAAGCACCAGAAGTACTTGCTGCAGTAGCTGAAGTAGAGCAAAGCTTAGCAGATAAAGGCCGTGTATTACTTCGTAAGTCAGGTACTGAACCTGTTGTACGAGTGATGGTTGAAGCAGAACAAGAAAAAATAGTTATCGATAGCGCACAAAAAATAGCAGCGGTTGTCGAATCTATGAGCAAACAAACTGATTGATAACAATAACCTCTTGTAACTTTGGGCGAGTCGAGTTAATATCTCGCCCGCTTTCTAATGTGGAGTGGAAAAATGGCAACACGCAAGGCGATGGTCGCGGGCAACTGGAAAATGAATGGTTCATTAGAACTTGTTGAACAACTGTCTGATGCTATTAACGATGTTAAATCTTCTGAAGTAAGCATTGTTTTATTTCCTCCGTTTCCACTGATATCAGCAATGGTCGCCAGTGGTGTAACTACTGGGACACAAACTGTTTCAGAGAATACGCCAGGTGCCTTTACTGGTGAAGTAGATGCCCAGCTAATTAAGCAATTAGGTGCAACATATGTACTGGTTGGTCACTCAGAACGCCGCAGTATATATAAAGAAAGCAACGACACCGTAGCGGCAAAATTTGCTCGCGCACAACAAGTAGGTTTAACGCCTATTTTATGTGTTGGAGAGAGCGAAATAGAGCAAGAAAACGGGCAAACAGAACAGGTAGTTGCTGCGCAGATTGACGCAGTAATTAATAAATTAGGTGTAGCAGCACTGAAAGAATCTGTGATAGCATATGAGCCCGTTTGGGCTATAGGCACAGGTAAGACTGCATCGCCTGAACAGGCACAAAGTGTTCACAAATTTATCCGTGACAAGATTGCTTCACTAGACAGCGATTTAGCACAAGGGCTAACCATCTTATATGGTGGTAGCGTTAATGAAAAAAATAGCGAATTATTATTTGCACAAACAGATATAGACGGCGGCCTAATTGGTGGCGCCAGTTTAAAAGCAGAATCATTCACTGCTATCTGCAATAGTGCAAAAGGGACCGTATAAGATGTACGAAATTTTATTAGTAGTGTATTTAATTGTAGCGTTAGCGCTTGTTGGTATGGTTTTGATCCAGCAAGGTAAAGGCGCTGACATGGGCTCATCATTTGGTGCAGGCGCATCGTCTACTGTTTTTGGTTCTTCAGGAGCCGGTAACTTTATGACGAAAACGACAACAACTTTAGCAACTATCTTCTTCGTGTTAAGTATTGTTTTAGGTAACTTAACTGCCGGTCAAATCAAAAAGACTGACGAGTGGGAAAATTTAGAAGCCGCTCCAGCTGTTGAAACTGTGACGCCAGTTGAAGAAGATGTTCCGGTAACATCTAAAAAAGAGCAAAGCTCTGACGTACCAAATTAATTTAGTTTAAATTGTTAAGTTGCTCTCTTTCCTCAAGTTAGCTTTAAGACTTAACGCTAAGCAATAGCTTAAAAAATGCGGATGTGGTGGAATTGGTAGACACGCTACCTTGAGGGGGTAGTGCTTTCGGGCGTGGGGGTTCAAGTCCCCCCATCCGCACCAAATATAAAAACCAGTAACAGCAATGTTACTGGTTTTTTTGTGTCTGAAATTTAAAATATTAAACAACTCTTTTTGGATTAATGTTGAACATTGAGTAGAACACTCTATATTTCAATTGTTGGTGTTTATAAAAGAATATTGTTGTATATTTAATTTTATGTACAAAAAACGTCGAAAGTTAAAAATAAAGTTAACATTTTTCTATATTAAGCCGATAATAACTATAGATAATTAAACGGGGTAAATTAATATGGCTTCAGGTTTCTCTTTTAAAAACCTCAGCATTACTAAAAAAATACATGCAATTACATCTATAGCGATAATCGCATTCTTAGTAATTGTTTTGGTTAATTACTTTGCTATGAACGAAAATCGCATATCACTTGATGAAATGGAGAAATCTTCTTATAAAGTAGCTAAATTAACCTTGGCCAACGTAAGCATTTTAGAAAAGTTAGATGAGTTATACACTCAGGCTGTAACCTTTGGCGAGCAAGAGTTAGTAACAAAAGCGAGTGAAACTTATCAGCGGCTCATTTTGAATTTGGACGCAATAGAAACAATTAATGGATCATATATTGATAGCGACACAAAAACGCGGCTGAAAAATTATGAAAAGATATCTGCAACTATCGCTAATGGCATGGTTAATGGCACGGCTGATTTTAGTAAAATACAACAACAGGCGCAGCTTAAAACAAGCCTTTTCGAGGCGGTTTTAACCAGCTTTAAAAACGCACAACAAAAAGCAGATGATCGCTTTTTCCAGCTAGTTGCCAATACAAAAGCGCGCTCAGATGACGCGCTTAATCTAATGTTAGTTGTGGCGGTTGTATCATTAGTATTGCTTTTGCTTATGGCTATTTGGATTGCACGTAATATTGGTTCATCAGCCAGTGATGCTGCTAATAACCTAAGTCTTTTAGCAAGTGGTAAAGGATCATTAAGCACCAAGCTTGCTGTTAACTCAGAGGACGAGATTGGTCAGGTATCTATAAACTTTAATGCTTTTATTAGTCTGCTGAGAGAAACCGTTTTAGAAGTTATCGCGGTATGTGAACCGCTAATGGAAAATTCAACCCGTCTTGTGCAAGGGATGGAGCGAGCAGAGCGAGCAACCACTAAACAAACCACCGATGCAGATGTTGTTAAGCAGTCGATGGAAGAGATGAAGCAAAGCGTTGGCGATATTTCACAATCAGCAGCGAGCGCATCTAATGCTGTGCAAACAGCAGAAAAAGAAGTAGATCAAAGTCGTGTACAAGTCAAAATGTCAGTTAATGCGTCGCGTACGTTAAGCGATGAAATTAATATAGCGGCCAACACCATTAATAAATTAGCCGATGACACTAAAAATGTATCGCAAATACTCAATGTAATTACATCCATTGCCGAACAAACAAATTTGTTGGCGTTAAATGCTGCAATTGAAGCTGCGCGTGCAGGAGAGCATGGTCGTGGCTTTGCTGTGGTAGCAGATGAGGTCCGCGAGCTTGCATCACGCACAGCACAGTCTACCAATGAAATTCGTGAGTTACTAAGTACATTAAGTGTGGCTGCTAATGAGTCAGTAACGGCTATGACTTCTGCAAGAGACATGGCCACAGATAATGCCAGTGCAGCAGAGCAAACCGGTGTCTCGATTGAAAAAATAGCAGAGCAAATACTAGAAATTAATGGGATGAACTCGCAAATTGCAGCAGCAACTGAAGAGCAAACCTCTGTGGCCGCGATGGTAGTAGACAACGTATCGAATATGCATGTTTCATTTGAAGATACGATGAGTTCACTCAAAGCGGTAAGAGATGTGGCAAAAAACTTACATTACCTTTCAGATAATCTATTAGATGCAACTGCTAAGTTTAAAATTGAGTAGTCGTTAAGGCGAAACTTTAAGGTTTTATGACGGTTGTAAATAATAGGCATAAAAAAGCCCGCAACAAAGTATTTGTTACGGGCTTTTATTTTTAATTTAGCAGGTTAATACTTACCTACTACTTTAACTTTATCACTTGCTTTGGCGCTGTCTATATAACCAATTGCATCAGCATTAGCAGCTACAAAATCAATCACAGCTTGGTCATTATCAAGTTTACCTGGAGGCGTGCCTTTGCCAGTAAAAACTAGCTTTGACCAATAAGCATTTAATTGGCTGCCTGATTTGCCAACAAGCTTGTCGTTAAACTCATCTGCCACTGCAGTACCATTTTGGTTAACAGGGTTTACTTTGGTACCATCAGCAAACGATTTGCTCTTGCCAAGGTATATTTTTTTAATATCATCTTGGCTTATTGCATTGGCATTCGCTGGGTTAACGATTACTGCAACTTCAGCAAATGCTGCAGTACTACATAGTGTTAGCATGCTGGCTAAAATTAATTTTTTCATGGTTCGCTCCAATTAAAATACTAAATCAACGCCAACGGCGATAACATCAGTTTCAGTATTTGATATGTCGTTTTCAAAGCGACTAAAATCTACTTTTAATGCTGCCATTGGGTGGAAGTCATAGCGCGCACCAATGGTGTATACATTACTTTGGGCACGAGTACCTTCTAAGGCTCCATTTATTGCAGCATTTAGAGTCGGCACTGACTCTATAGCATTAAACCTTGATGAGTCATGCTTGTCGTCATTATCTTCATAAGTAAAATGAGCTATGACGTTATCCATACGATACCCAATAGAAGCGTAATATTGAGACTGCTTTGCTAATATACTGTCTTTAACTTCAAATTCGGTATATTCAGCGTCAAATAGAATATTGTTGTAATCTATTGAAATGCCAAAACCTAAGAAGTAGCTATCATCTTCATTTATTAAAATATCGTCAGCTTGAGTCGTTAATCCATTTTGGCGCAATATATTTTCTAGGGCGTTTATTTGAACCCCCGCTAGATCATTCTCATCTTTTTGCCCAAGTTTCATAGTAGTGTCTGTTACAAGGTAAGCTGCACGAGCACTAAACCAATCATAAGAGAGTGTCCAGTTAATACCTGCTACATCATCTAACTCTGCTTGGTCGTTATAAGTAACTGCTACTACATCACCCTCAAAGCCACCGTAGATAACCTGTAAAGTTGAATCCCAATCACCTAATTGTGAAGTGTATAACAAACTCAACCCTTCATAGGTTGAAAATGGCAGTCTGTAAACGGATTGTGGTGGACGAACCCAACGATAGGCATAGCCAACATCTAAAAAGTCAGAATAGCGAAAAAATGGTGCGCGCATTTTACCGGCGCTTAATTGTAGCTCATCAGAGAACTCATATGTTATGTATGCCCATTCAAAATCAGCGTCAAAATCATTTTCACCGCGAGCTACTATTTGCGCTGTAGCGGATAACTTCTCTTGCAGGTCAGCGGTCAGCTGAAGTGCAAATACGCTTTCATTTTTAAATGAAATATCATCATCATATCCATATAAAGTTTGATCACTATCGAGTGACTTACCACCGACAATAGAAGCAAACCCATTAATACGAACTTCAGCACTCGCATTGCTTGTGGCAAGTGCGCAACAAATTGCTACTGCAACTGATAGTTTTTTCATTGTGATTCCTATTTAAATTTCATGTGTATCCCGTTGCAGTATAAGATGAGTATTAACTTTTTTCTAATTAAAATTAATAAATTAAGACCTTTTTACTGCTTTTTTGCAACAAAAAGGCATGGCAGTGATTGAAAAGTAAGGTTTTTTTATTTTCAGGTAATGTAACTAATTGACTTGTTTGAGTTATTTATAATGAGATGATATTTACTACAGTAGGCATTAAGTAGTAATTATTTCCTAGTTATTTACGCGAATTCATATTTTTTAGGTTGTCTTGGCACCATCGAATTGCCTGCTGTTTATTCTTGACCGCTATTTTTTTATAAATTTTATGTAAGTGCACTCTTACCGTAGCTTCACTTATAAATAAGCTGTCAGCAATAGCACTGGAATGAAGCCCACTGAAAAGTAGGTTGAGTACTTTAATTTCTTTATCGGTTAGGTTATTTGTTTGCAAAGCAGTTTTTTGCTCTGAATCGAGCATTTGGCGCATCCAAATATCACTGATAGTACGTGGAAACCACAACTCCCCTTGTTTAATTGCTTCTAACCCCCTGTTAAATAGTTCCTCATTGGTATCTTGATAGAAAAGGCCTTTCAAATTTGGCCATTCTTTAAGTGAAGCAGCATCAGTATTTTTAGGAATATTAAAGATAACTAACCCTTGGTAATTATTGGTTTGCATAAAATGACTCAAAAGTTCGTAATTTGTAAGGCTATTGAGTGCTGAATGACAGACTAATAATATGCCGTTATTCAATGTAGTAAAAAATAATGGACTATAATGGTTGTTGTTAAAAAGCATGTTAGCTGATTGCGTGGTCTGTTTTTTTGTCATGCTTTACACCTAAAAATGATTCTGCAGTATATTTAAATATAAAGGGTGTTTGGATATTGTCATAATCTTAAATAGCTTTAATGTGTTTTTCGCAACAAAGCGCATGTTCAATTAACAAATAATACTGGTGGTAATTAATGTTAAAGTATTAATTTAAAGCTAAATTTGCATTGCTATTTAGGTAAGTTGGCTAAGATTAAAAAGATAAAAATAAATTTTTACGTAAACTAAAGTTAAATGTACATATTGTAGCGTTTTTGTAATATAATAAACTCCCAGAGGAAAGATGCATCTAACGCATCTTTTTTTATGCCTACAATTTATGTTTACACAGCATAACGCATAATTAAATTAATACCCTTTGGAGAAGACCTTGAAATTACGCACCCTCTCACAGTTAAGTTTAGCGGTTATTGCAGCCCTAACAACTTCCGCAAATGCACAAGAAGCTAAAACGACAGCCAAACAAGACGCGTTTGAAAAAATTGAAGTGACAGCTCGTAAACGTACAGAGAGCTTGTTCGAATCTCCAACTGCGATTACATCAATAGGTGCTAACCTTATTGATAAAGCCAATATGGGTAACTTAGAAGATATTGGTAAATACGTTCCTAACTTAAACATTACTCGTTATGGTGTTGGTAATGCTGCACATGCCTCAGTGTTTATTCGTGGTATTGGTTTGCAAGATCACATTATAACAACCGATCCAGGCGTAGGTGTTTACCTAGATGGTGTTTACTTAGGTCGCCAAATGGGGTCTAACTTATCACTTCCTAATGTAGAGCGAGTTGAAGTTCTACGTGGGCCACAAGGCACACTTTATGGCCGTAACACATTAGGTGGTGCAGTAAACGTAATTACTAAACAACCTGGTGATGAAGGTATTCTAACAACAACCGCTAAAGTGGGCAGTCGTGGTCGAGTTGCGGGTGATATTTACTTTAATAATGCACTAACTAACGATCTAAGCATGTCAGCCAGTGCGTCATACAAACAACGTAATGGGGTAGGTACGGCAGTAAACTTAGCTAACCCTGAAAAAGAAATTGGTGAAGAGCAAGAGTTTAGTGGTCGTATAGCACTTAAATATGAAGCAACTAGTGATTTAGCGTTTACTTTCTCGCTAGATGGCGTTGATAATGAGTCAGGTCAATCACCTTATACTATTGAACTGACAGATTCATTAGATTCAAATGATGTCTTTAATGGCGATTTCCCATTATTAACTGAAGACTTAATTCCTCAAAACCCTGATGATTTAGGCACAACGGTTGCCGGTATTGAGTCAACTTCATATTCTGGTTGGGGTACGTCATTTACAGCTGATTGGGCGATTAATAACACATATACAGCCAAGTTTATCTCAAGCTACCGTACTTCTGAATATGAAGGTGGTTTAGATGATGATGCATCACCACTTAACTTATCTGAGTTCCCAGAAGTGGGCGGTGCAGATCAATACTCTTTTGAACTTCAGCTAAACGCCACGTTTGATAAAATGGACTTTGTATCGGGTCTATACTTCTTTAATGAAGATGGCTTTACTCGCTCTGAAGATTTTGTATTTAGCCCGTTTAATACACCAGATGGTGTGCTAAATGATGGTGTTACTCCTTCATTTGGTGGCTTTGGATTTTTTGAAATAAATCAAGAAACAAACTCATACGCAGCTTACATTAACGGTAGTTACGATTTAACTGATGATTTAACAATCGGCGGTGGCCTTCGTTACTCAGAAGATAAAAAAGATGCGAATGCTATTTTCCCAACCTTCCCTGAGCGTAAAGACATTAGTGCAGACTTTAATGCAGTAACATGGGACGTTAATGCTTCATACCAGCTTAGCAATAATATGAATGTATACGGTCAAGTGCAAAAAGGTTACCAAACAGGTGGTTTCCCACCGCGCCCATTTGGTGGTCCGGATCAGTTTGTATCGTTTGATGAAACCAAAGCAGTTAACTACGAGATTGGTTTAAAAGGCCAGGTACATGAAAATGTATCTATGATGCTTGCAATGTTTGTTACTGACTACACTGATTTAGCACTGCCATTCTCAGATCCAACCGCGGGCGGTGGCTTTGTAACTATCGTTGAAAATGCAGGCCAGTCTAAAGCGCAAGGTATTGAGCTTGAAACCACAATTGCACTAACCGACGACTTTACTATTCGCACTGCAGTAGGTTACTTAGATTCTGAAATTACAGAAGTAGCTGAAGGTGTACAAGGTATTGGTAAAGGTGACTCACCAGCACTGACACCTCGTTGGACGGTGATGGTTGCTCCATCTTACTTTGTTGATTTAAGCAATGGTGGCACGGTTGCATTAAATGCCAACTACTCGTACCGTAGTGAAATGCAAGGTCAGTCAGTTTTCAATAAAAGTGAAACGATTGATTCGCGTGAGCTAGTTGGTTTTAATATTTCTTACACTAATCCATACGGCGATATGGAAGTAACGCTATATGGTGAGAACGTATTAAACGAAGTTTACGATGTAGGTCGCCTGCAGCAAACTGGTTTTGTTGGCGTAATGCGCAGCAATGACCGTAGTGAGTTTGGTTTAAAATTCAAAAAAGACTTTGAACTATAATCCATAATTTACTCTAAAAATAATACAAAAAAGGTAAGCCATGGCTTACCTTTTTTTATGGTTAAAAATAATTAACCTTCTTTATGCTCTTCACGTGCTTGCTCAATTTCTGCTGCAATTTCACGTGCTTTTTGCTTAGTTTTTTCAGTTAGCTCGCCAGCCGCTTCTTTGCTTTTGATCCATGCATCAACAGCTACTTCTTTGCCGTCATCGTACATGTCTAAGCCCATCGCTTTACTCTCTTCAAGCAGCTCATTAAATGACTCGTCATTTTTAAGCTCATTGGTTTTTTCTTTAACGTCGTTCCACGTTTCGTTTAGCTTTTCTTGAACTTCAGCGCTCGTTTGTTTGGCGTCTTGTTTCACTTCGTTGGCATCTTCACACCCTGTTAGTGTAATTAAAGTGCCTAATAATGCTAAACCTGCTAATTTATTCATTGACTATCTCCTTTAGTGAAAAATATATTTCAGAGGTAACTATACAACAATGAAAATGAACATAGCTGTAACAACACGATTAAGTTTTAAATTAATGGACGAAAATGATTGGCAGCAATTATTCGAGCTCGATCAAGATCCAGCCGTTATGCAGTATTTAACACAAGGTAAACCCACTTCGCTTGAAGATATAAAAACGAAAGGCATTCCAAGAATGCTTGCGTATAGAAATGAGCAACAAGGTTGGGGGCTATGGCAGGTAACCGTGCGTGAAGGCAATACCTTTATAGGGTGGGTGCTTGTTCGGCCGATGGGCTTTTTTTCAGATACGCCTGACTTTAGTGATATTGAAGTCGGCTGGCGATTTAAACAAGCGAGTTGGGGTAAGGGTTATGCAACTGAGGCGGCACAAGCGATTTGCTCAACGATTGAAAAACAGTCGCAAGTAAAGGCAATCAGTGCCACAGCGCTGACCGCCAACGTTGGCTCAATTAACATCATGAAAAAGCTCGGTATGCAGCTACAGCACTATTATATTCATACTGATGATGGCTCAAACTTAACTGCTGCGCTTTATTCAAAGCCGTGCAGTTGAGCTAAAACTTCCTAAGCCTTAAAAATGTAGCATCTAAATATTGACCTGATGTTTGTTACTATGCATTAATGTTTTCCATCAATGTATAAAAATAACCTAAGGATATGGGATGGGAGCACTTTTTTCACCAAGCAAGCTAATTATCAGTAGTATTGTGGTAATACAGTTATGTGTTTTTAGTGTAGCGGCTAAACAGAGTGCCGTTGCAATGCCAGACACTTTTAGTGCACATGCTGCAAAAGCTGTGTTAGAACAGGGGGGGAACGCGGTTGATGCAGCCATTGCAGCACAGTTTGTATTAGCCGTTACGCTTCCCGAGGCGGGTAATATTGGCGGCGGTGGGTTTATGCTTATTCATAAGGATGGCCAAGGTGACTTTATAGATTACCGTGAAACTGCACCGAACGCCGCGCATCGTGATATGTATTTAGACCAGCAAGGGCAAGTTATTGCTAATAAATCTATTTATGGTATTCATGCCAGTGGTGTACCGGGTAGTGTCGCTGGTATGTGGTTGGCCCATAAGAAGCATGGCACATTACCTTGGAAAACCTTAGTACAGCCTGCGGTAACATTAGCAGAGCAAGGTTTTGTGGTGCCTGAAAAGTTGGCTCTGTTAATTGAGGGCTACATAGAACATCTAAACAATAAAAACATTAAAGTAAACTTTGCCAATTATTTTGCAAGCGCTACACCAGGTAAGCTTTTTAAGCAACCTGAGCTTGCAGCGACACTCAAACGCATTCGCGATAATGGCCAAGATGGCTTTTATCAAGGTGAAACTGCAACGATCATCGCAAACTTTATGAAGCAACATGGCGGTATTATTACTCAAGACGATTTAAAAAATTACCGCGCAAAGTCTCGTACTCCTATAAAAGCTAACTGGAACGGCTATCAAGTGCTTACTTCACCGCCACCAAGCTCCGGCGGTATTGCTATATTACAATGGCTTAAAATGTATGAGCTTAAAAAGCCCATAGCTGCACCATCACATAATTCAGTTGGGTATGTGCACTTACTTGCTGAAATAGGTAAGCGAGTGTTTGCTGATAGGGCAGAATACTTAGGCGATCCTGATTTTTACCAAGTGCCTACAGCTAAGTTACTTGCAGAAAACTATCTTAAAAACCGCAGCAATAGTATAGATTTAAAGGCCATTTCTACCACTGAAAATATTAAACCGGGTTTAAAAGAAAGCGAACAAACCACTCACTTTTCTATTATTGATAACATGGGGAATGCTGTTGCTAATACCACCACCATCAATTTAGGGTTTGGTAGTGGCGTAGTCGTAGAAGGCGCAGGCTTTATTCTCAATGATGAAATGGATGACTTTAGCGCTAAGCCCGGGGTTATGAATGTATTTGGCGCCATTGGCGGAAAAGCGAATGAAATTCAGCCACATAAACGTATGTTAAGCTCTATGACTCCAACCATTTTACTCAGTAATAATCAGGTGAAAATGGTAACAGGGTCGCCTGGCGGCACCACAATTATTAGTTCAGTGTATCAATCAATACTCAATGCGATTGAATTTAATATGAGCGCAAATGAAGTAGTAAATAGCCCGCGTTTTCACCATCAGTTATGGCCTAAAAATGTGATTAGAGCGCACTCGGGTTTGGAGTCCTCAGTAAAGCAACAGCTAATAAAAATGGGTTATACAGTGGATGAGCGTCACTTTGGTGATATGCATGTGATTATCAATAATGATGGCAAATTAGATGCGGCGTCTGAGCAAAGCGGAAGAGGGCAAGCGATAGTATTTTAACGTTAATTATTGACGTTTGAATAGTATGCACCCCAAAACCATCATTGGGGTGCATACATTATAACAACTATAGGGGCTAGCCTATAGCCGGTATAAGTCCTGCCATTTGCAGGCATTGTGCGCTAATAATTGAAATACCACACAAAGCGGCTATGGCCAAACCAATATTACCACTGCGTACTTTGTAGCCTTCTTTTTCAATCCCCTGACGCTGCTTGTACACCATGCTAACAGGTAAAAATACTGCCAATATAACCAAAGCAATGGCTGCATAGCCTAATGCCATAATAAATCCTTGCGGGTAAAATAAAGCAAATCCAAGAGGAGGAACAAAAGTAATAAGTGCTGTTTTAATTCTATCTGTGCCCGTATCTGCTTTTTTAAATGTGTCAGCAAAAAAGTCAAATAACCCCAAGCTCACCCCTAAAAATGACGTTGCTAGGGCTAAGTCAGCAAACAATTTAACCGCAGTAGAGACATTGGCGTTATTGGCAATATTGGCCACACTGGCTACAAAACCAGTTAACCCATCGCTTTGTAGTAATTGCTCTTGGCTCATTATGCCTTGGCTTAATACTTGCCAAAATACATAAATAACCAGTGGTAAAGAAGCGCCTGCAATCATAACTTTGCGCAAGGTTTTTATATCAAGCCCGACATATTTAACAATAGAAGGAATTGAGCCATGAAAACCAAAAGAGGTAAATACCACCGGAATAGCCGACAGTATCAGCCCTTGCTCAACAGGCATTTCCAATAAGTGTTGGCCATGTACATAAGGTGTTAGCATATAAAACAAGCTAGCCAAAACGACTATTTTTATACTAAACAGCACTCGATTGAGCTTATCAACTTTGCTAGTACCCAAAGTCACTACACCTGCAATCAATACGGCTAAAATAACGGAGCCTAATTGTGGAGCAATACTAAGATTAAACCCAGTATTAATGCGCTCTTGTAGCTGAGCACCGCCACCGGCTATGTAAGCAGCGCACAGTGCATAAAATAAAAATATCATCGAAAAGTTAGCCACATACTGGCCACGTTTACCAAGCCAAAGCTTAGCCAGTGTATTTAAAGTCGCATCGCGAGGGGCATATTGGTGAAGCTCCAACATGAGCAAAGCGGTGTAGGTCATTAGTAACCAACACCCTACAATTAACACCATTGCAGTATTAAATCCCAGTCCCGCAGAGGCAATGGGGAGGGCAAGCATACCTGCACCTATGGTGGTTCCTGCAACAATTAACATGCTACCTATTGTTTTATTTTTAAGCACTTAATGATCCTGATCAAACGTGAGAGACACGCAAGATATAACTAGTTGTGCAAAACTTAAATAGTTTTGTCATAAAAGAGACAAAATAAAATGTAATCTTCTATTTACAACTGTATTAAAAAAGCCAAAACCATTGAAAAATGAAATTTAACTTATTAATATAAATGAAAAAATAAAAAGCCAAATGTTAATAACTAAATGGTCAGAGTGTTGTTTTTTAACAATAGAGGCATGATTAAATTGATAGGTATTGACCGAAAGTGCTTAAATTACACATTCGGTCATTAAAGGAGAGAGCTTAACTTACATTTTTGCTATTTGAATAACCAAGCGACGGTTTTTGTCACGGCCTAAAATATTATCATTGGTGTCTACAAATCGTTTTTCACCAAAGCCTTCAGTAACCACTTTAGTTTCATCAACGCCTAAGCCAACCATGTAATCTTTAATAGCCTTAGCACGGGTTCTAGATAAATCGAGGTTATTCCAGCGGCCACCGTAACTATCGGTATAGGATGCAATACTGATTGACTCTATACTTGAGTCGTTTTTTAAATACTCAGCAATTTTATCAAGGCGTTGCTGCGATGACTTAGTTAACTTACTGCTGTTAGATTCGTAGTTCATTATAGTGAACGAAATATCTTCAAAATTGTATGGCAGCAATTCGTCTCGGCATTGTAAAAATGCCCAATACGCTTGCTTAAAGTTAACATTAGACATACCCACGGCAATTTTATCGGCACTATTTTGCCAGTCTTGGTAGTAAAAAGTAGGTTGGTTACCTTTTTCAAGCTCAGTAAGTATTTCCCATGCTGTTTTATTACCTAATTCACCATCAAACTTTTTAAGTAATTTCATATCAGCAATATCACGGGCAGGGCGGCCTGCTCGCCAGCTAGGTGGCACCGCTTTTAAACCAGCTATCGCGTAATTTTCTGGGCGCACCACCATGTCTAAATTAAAAGTGAGATCTTTGTTTTTACTGGCTGATGCTTTAAAAACAGCTTCACCATAGTAGGGAACTTCATGATTTAATTGGCATTGCAAGCGAGTTGTTTTAACCAAGTTCCAGTTTGAATTATCTTGGTTAGCCGTGTACTGGCGCATTGCTGCAGTTGTATTCAAACTATACAGCACACTACTAATGCCTAGGCTAATAAATAACAACTTACACTTCATCGAGAATTCTCCAGTTATCTAGCTCTGCCAAAAAAGTGACAAAAACCGTAAAATATTACGCAACAGCAAATAATTCAGCGTAAACGCTAGGGTCTGTTGACCTTTCAAGGTTAAATTTGCAGCAGCCTGTTTGGTATTTAGGCAAGGCAGAGCCTATGTGGTGTGGTTATTCCCCATAAATAGGCGATAACACAGCATTAATGCCAAACAGGCGCGGCCCTTTGGGTTCTGCCTAGGGGCGATTTACTCTTTGTTGCTCGGTTTTTACTTAGCCCACTAGGTTACAAACCTCGCGCCGCGATTAAACCGCCCCTAGCTTGAACAAATTTTAATCCGCAAAGGTCAACAGACCCTAATTACTAAGCAAGTAACATGCCTATAGTTTAACTGTAATTAATCAATAAATCCCCTAGCCGACAGGCCATCAATTTTGACATAATAGACAGCTAATCCCTATAAACCAAGAATACTATGGCAAATACTGAGCAAACACTTTTCGCGCAACGCTTTCGTGGCTTTTTTCCTGTGGTTATTGATGTTGAAACCGCCGGTTTTAACAAAGAAACCGACGCACTACTAGAAATTGCAGCATCCGTCTTAAAAATGGATGACGAAGGACTGCTTAGTATCGATCATACCGTTCATTTTCATGTGCAACCGTTTGAGGGTGCAAACATTGAACAAGCCGCCATTGAGTTTAATGGGATTGAGCCTTTTTCAGCACTTCGAGGGGCAGTCCCTGAAGAAGAGGCGATTAAAGAAATTTGTAAAGTAGTGCGCAAAGCGCAAAAAGCCGCAGGGTGTCAGCGCTCTGTGGTGGTTGCTCATAATGCCGCTTTTGACCATGGCTTTTTAAATGCCGCTATTGAGCGTAATAACATCAAGCGCACACCATTTCATCCGTTTGTTAGTTTTGATACCACATCACTTGCGGGTTTGGCATTAGGGCAAACAGTATTAGCTAAAGCGTGCCGAGCAGCAGGAATAGAGTTCGATAACAAACAAGCACACTCTGCGTTATACGATACAGAACGCACCGCTGAATTATATTGTTTAATTGTTAATCGTTGGCAGCAACTAGGTGGTTGGCCACTTGCTATAGATGAAACACAACAGAGCGAAGACGAAGCAAGCAACCAAGATTAAGTTCACAATAGTGAATACTTACTTTGTGGGGCTGAGTCAGTCTTAATAAGCGTTATTAAAACGATTGCGTTATTTTACCTTCACTATGAGTGATTAAATGTGGTGGGTAATTACGCGAAAAGCTAATTGATTCTCGTGCAATTTTAAGCTCTACCCCAGGGTGCATAAGCTCATTAACTTTTAAGCGACTGAGCGCTAAAAGCTGCGTCATTTTCTTTCTTAGCAACTGCTTTTGCTGATTGATGCTGGCGCTTCGGTTTGCTATGTGTTCTTCATTCGTTGTTATTTTATTCAAAAATTGCTGACGCTGTGCGCTTGCAACTTGTTTATTAATTCGCTGACGCGCTTGCTGTAGTTCAATTGACTTACTGATTAAAACTTTTTCAAAGTCAGTGATTTGCGCTTGTTTTTGTTTTAGCACATACCATCGCTGTGCGATGCAAACACGGGTTTTAGTTCCTGCTGGTGCGCCCAATTCACCTGTTTCAATGCGCATTGCGTCTATAATATGGCCACCAATAATTTTACCTTTAGGATCTTTTGCGCTGCCCACCCTAATTAAATTTCCAGCACTCAAGTCACAATGTAATGATTGGCGATCTATTAGTAAGTTTTGATCCGTTTTTATGTCACAGTATTGAGAGTAACCAAGCGCAACGGTTCGTTTAGCTAAAATAGAACAGGTAAATGGTTCATCGGCTTCTCGCTTTCTGCCAATTGCACCCTTTACTATTGTGATGGCGCTATCACTTTTGAGCTGCGCCGATTCAACAAAGCCTAAAACAGTAATATCGCCGCTGGCGGTCACGCGCATGCCATCTTTTATATCACCACTGACTATAATACTGCCATCAAATTCAACATGCCCAGTACTTGGATCAATATTGTGAAAACATAAAACATCATCAACACGCATACCACGGGGAAGGGCAACCGGTACGCCAGTACAGTCGGCAATTAATAAGTTGGGGTTGTCAGGCGCAATTTTAGTGCCGTCAAAAGGTTGTAATTTATGCTCTTTGCCAGGGGTTGCAGTTAGCACATCTCCAAACACAGTAAACCCATCAACCCCCGGTGTTGCTGGAATGCGCCGCATTAATTCACAACCAGGTTTTACAGTAATAATATCACCTAGGTTTCTCATATCAACTTTACCACCGCCTTTAGCTTGTGGGCTAAGTACGCGGTCTTGCGCTGTGCAGCACAGACGCACAAATTTGGCATCGTTACCCACTTTAGATGCACGACCAAAAGCGACTTCGGCACAATGCGTACTTCCTGGGGGTTGTTCGAACTGTTGCGCCAATAACTGTTCTAATGCATGAGAGCTAATGCCTTTTACAACCCCTGCTTGTGAGAACTCTTCAATCGTTTGTTCCATGCTAAGCAATTTACCGCCCTTGGCAGTAATAAGGGTAGCTTCAACGAGCATATTCTTTTCATCGATGTTTATGGTTAGCTTTGCATCAATGGCTTGAGCAATTACTAAAGAGGGGGCTTCTTCGGTTTTATTTTGAGCAAACAGCTTACCAATATTGCTAGCAATAACCTCACACTCGCAATATTCTGACTGGCCCATTAATTCAATAAGCTGTGTTGCTGTTGAGGCTAAACCTGAAACATGAGGGTGTGAAACTAAAGAGATATACCCCGTTTGCTCATTAAAAGAAAAAACCGACATTTATAAATCCTCTAGGTAATATGTCTGTTATTATTTTTTATAATTTATTAGACCAAGGTCTAGCCTTGCATTTGAGCATAAAGCACCATCATTGTTAAGTAATTGTTTCTTAATTGTCCAATACTTTACATTTACATGTGTGTTTGATGCATGATTAACCAACCAATAAAATAAAACGCCTAAGGTGTTGAGTATTCGTAGGTTACTCGGTTATACTGCTTGGACACTCTGAATGAGTAACCTTATTCAGGGGCTGATTAGGATTCGACGGAATTCAAGAAGCCCGAGGTGCATGTCGAGGTGCGGTTTGCCTCGTAAAAAAGCCGCAATTTAAAGTAATCGCAAACGACGATAACTACTCTCTAGCAGCTTAGGCTGGCTAGCGCTCCTTCCATGTATTCTTGTGGACTGGATTTTGGAGTGTCACCCTAACACCTGATCGCGACGGAAACCCTGGCCGGGGTTGAAGCGTTAAAACTAAGCGGCCTCGCCTTTATCTACCGTGTTTGTCCGGGATTTAAAGGTTAATTAAATGACAATACTAAACATGTAGTACCGACGGTCGAGGCTTTTCGGACGGGGGTTCAAATCCCCCCAGCTCCACCAATAACGGTTTTTAAATTCGTTTGTTTAAAAACCCTAAAAAACCCGCAACTTGAGCAATCAAGCCGCGGGTTTTTTTATGGCTAAAATTATTGAATTTATTGTGCTTTGGTTTATCTTGCGAACCCCGAACCCCGAACCCCGAACCCCGAACCCCGAACCCCGAACCCCATACCACTAAAAGACTAGTCGCTTACTTGCCTACTTTTTGTATTATGAGTCAATGATTAACAGCGGGCATAGATATGGATATTTTTACAGCTGAACACATTTCCCCTTTAATTTCGCTTTTACTCATTTTACTGGCGGGGTTTACTTCGTTTGTATCGGCGGCTTTTGGTGCGGGCGGAGGATTAATGCTGTTGGTGGTAATGGCGTCGGTTATGCCGATGACGGTGGTGGTGCCTGTTCATGGTTTAGTACAGTTGGGCTCTAATACCAATCGGTTGTTGTTGAGCATTACCCATCTTGATAAGCCGATGTTGTTGTATTTTACTCTGGGTGGGTTAATTGGCGCGGGGCTATCAAGCCAAGTAGTAAGCGATATTAACCTTGATAGCATGAAGTTGTTTGTGGCTTTATTTGTGATTTATTTACTGTGGGGAACAATCCCTGAATTTAATAAAGACTCACGATTAGGGCGGTTAATAGCGGGTGTAATTACGGCATTTATTTCTACTTTTGTGGGAGCAAGTGGGCCTCTGGTAGCGAGTTACTTACATATTAATCATTACGATAAGCTTAAATTTACCGCGACTTTTTCAAGTATTATGACCTTGCAGCATAGTTTAAAAGCTGTCGTTTATGCGGGGCTTGGCTTTAGCTTTTGGCAATGGTTGCCGTTAACACTGGCGATGATTTTAAGCGGAGCCATTGGCACTTGGTTAGGGATTAGATTACTTAAGCGGTTATCGGTAGCGCGTTTTAGGGTTATTTTTAAAGTGATTTTAACCCTGCTTGCCATACAGCTTGCATGGCAAGGGATGAATGTAATGCTTATTTAATAGCGGCTTTTATTGGTTTGTCGCCATCAAATAACTCAAAAATACGATTGCTATTAAATGAATTTGTAGCAACGTGAAGCAGTGCGTTGGCTACATTCTCGCGGCTAATTTTAGCCTTTGACTGATCGCTAGGACGCTCAGTTGTTACTTCCAAAGAGGCATTTTCGTCGGTTAATGTTCCTGGGCGGACAATTGTATAATTGAGTCCACTGTGAATTAAATGCTCATCGGCCATATGTTTTGCTACTAGATAGGGCTTTAAGTCACTATCTATTGCATCTGGATCGTCTGCGCCAATAGAGCTGACCATAATAAAGTGTTTTACACCGTGCTCTTTAGAATAAGTTGCCGCTTTTGTCGCTGCCCACAAATCAATAAGTACGGTTTTATCTGTGCCTGTACTTCCACCTGAACCTGCCGCAAAGATAACTTGGTCGCAGCCATTAATGGCATTTGAAAAGTCACCTTCTAAATCCTGTTCAACAATACTTAAAAATGGGCTATCTAAATCATGCAGTTTGCTTTTGTCTCTTACAAGTGCAACAACATTTTGCTCATTTTCTAAAAGTAGTTTGGTAGCCATTTTACCAATTTGACCACTTGCACCAATAATTAAAGTCTTACTCATAATTAATTCCTTCTCAATATAGTGTAAAGGTTGTTCGTACAAACAGACCTTGGGGTAGGGAATTATTTTTAAAGGGTAAATGGGATTTAAATGAGCTTATTTTAAAAAACATATTAGTTAAAAAGTCATTACTTAACTGAGTATTAAAATTAGCTATTTTTAATGTGTTTTTTAGAACTTTTACTCGATCATTATACTTACTTCGGTTACATAGTTACGGTGGTATAAGCTAATACCTACATTGCGTTCTTGATAATTACAATAAAGGGTTTTGTAGGTATTATTACCTTTAAATTTTATTGCGAATAAGATCACGAACAATAAAACGTCCTGGATGAATTGCTTGGCTTACACGCTCACTTAGTGGGCGAGGTTCATTGTTTAAACTACTAATTAAGTGCTCGGCAGATAACGGTGCACTGCATAATGCTCGCGCGCCAAAGCCGGTAAAAATATGTAGGCCCTGTTGTGGTTTTTCTAATGGCTGATATTGATAGCGCTTGCCCAAGCGTAAATTAGCAAATGCATGTGTATAATCAGTTTGCTCCACCCATTCACCGGTCATAGGTAAGTGGTCAATAAAACTACAGCGAACAGCGGCTTTGGCTGAGCTAATATCGCCTAAGCTAGTGGCAAATTCAGTGTTGTTATAAAAACTCAGTAATTGCTTGCGGTTAGTGTGGTTGTCTTGCTCGGTCACTTCACGGCTTTTGCTATTTTTTTCAAAGGTGGCGCCCATACAATGATGATCTAAATAAGCGGGAGTAAAATAACCTTTGTGACACAGCACAGTATTAAGTTTACGTGATTGCTCGCTTGCCTGAACATGTGACACTTGGCCGCGAACGCCAACAATGGGAAGTGTTTTGGTTTGCGTAAATGCATCACTGTGCTCACCAGTACAAATAATCACATCGCTAAAGGGGCCAAATGTTTGCTTTTGCGTGGTTAAGTACCAACCATCGGGTTGTTTATTAAATTGCTCAATATGGCAGTTAAATAGGCTTTCAAACGCATTTAATTGCTGTGCGGCATCTAACATTGCACAGACTAGCTGCGGGGGATTAACCCAGCCGCCTTGTTCAAAAAACACCCCTGAGTAACCTGTTTTAACCCCAGCGATAGCATCACCCTTATCAGCAGTCACATTTCGCATAAGCTGCTCTGGCCACAGTTGTTTATCAGCGAGGTTTTGATGGCGATCTGCCAATGGCTGTTTTACTGCATGTTGCAGCACACCACACCACTGGTGATCAAACAAAAAGCCATTGTTGAGTAATTGATTATAAAGCCGCTTTGCATATAAAAAACTGTGCGCAAATAATTCACTATGTGGCGAGTTTTTTGCTTGTAAATGCGGATACACAGCCCCTTGCACATTGTGCGATGCCCCCATTGCGGGTTTTTCATCTTGGCAAAATAAGTGGCTTTTTATCCCACGCTTTGCGAGGCTATAAAGGATGCAACTGCTCGCTATACCACCGCCAATAATAGCCACACTTGAAAGCGGTGAGGGGTGATGCTCAAAATAGGCGGGGGCTGATTGTTTTGGGTTGGCTTGAGCAAGTGTGCCAATTAGCATCTCACGCTTTCGGCCAAAACCTTTGGCTTTTTGCATGCTAAAGCCTGCCTCGTTTAGTCCTCTGCGCACAAAGCCCGCAGCGGTAAACGTGGCTAATGTGGCATTGCTTCTAGAAATATCAACCATGGCGTTAAATACACTTTGCTGCCACATGTCGGGGTTTTTACTTGGCGCAAAGCCATCTAAAAACCACGCATCAACCAGTCCACTTTGTGGGTAGCTCATGCTATTAATACATTCCAGTACGTCGCCAAAATAGAGGTCGAGGATTACACGGCCATTGGCAAATTCTAGTCGATGGCAGCCATTTAAATTAATCGGGTAGAGGGCAACGAGCTGCTTGCTTAAATGGCTTAAACTAGGCCAAGCTTGCAAGGCTTGTTTTAAATCATTTACGCTAAGTGGATATTTTTCAAAAGAAATAAAATGTAATCGCTGTACTGTATTTGGCTGTTCATTTTGAACTTGTAAGCACTGTAAGTGGTCAGAAAACTGCAGCCATGCATTTAAAAAGTTAAGCCCAGTACCAAAACCGGTTTCGGCAATAACAAAGTGTTCACGGTCATGATTTTGTAACCGTGTATCTATACTGTTTTGTTGATAAAACACATAATGCGATTCAGCAAGGCCGTCGTCATTAGAAAAATAAACATCGTCAAAGTCATTGGCAACTGGTGTGCCTAAGTCGTTAAAGTGTATATGGGCGTTTTTTATCATGACCAATTCAATTTATAGATAATTTTTTAATTATTTTACGTGTTTTCTTTGAAATAGTCTGGCGTTATTTATAAGCTGTAGCTTCAGAGTACAAGTGTACGCTAGAAAGCTGACCACTTAGATGATTAAATTCGCGTAAAATAGAACACAATTAAGTATTAAGCTAAGGGAATTACCCATGAGAAGAGCCGTAATAACAGGCATCGGTGTTGTATCAAGCATCGGCAATAATAAACAAGAAGTATTAGAGTCACTTAGAGCTGGTAAAAGTGGTATTGCTTTTAATCAAGAATTTGCTGATTACAAATTGCGTAGCAATGTATCAGGTAAAATTGATATTGATGTTAAAGAGCATGTTGATCGTAAAGCAATGCGCTTTATGGGCGATGCGGCGGCTTACTCTTATATTTCAATGGCGCAAGCGATTGAAGATGCGGGTCTTAGCGACGAGCAAGTATCAAACGAGCGTACTGGTTTATTAGTTGGCTCTGGCGGTGGTTCATCAAAATGGCAAGTAGAAGCGGCTGATATTCTACGTGAAAAAGGCGTTAAGCGCGTTGGCCCTTACATGGTGCCACGTACTATGGCAAGTACCACCTCTGCATGTTTAGCAACGCCGTTTAAAATTAAAGGTGTTAACTATTCAATTAGTTCTGCGTGTGCGACTTCTGCGCATTGTATTGGCCACGCGGTGGAACAAATTCAATTAGGCAAGCAAGACGTTATTTTTGCAGGCGGCGGTGAAGAGCTTCACTGGACGTTAGCAATGGAATTTGACGCTATGGGCGCGCTTTCGACTAAATACAACGACACACCTGAAAAAGCATCACGTACTTATGATGCAAACCGCGATGGTTTTGTAATTTCAGCCGGTGGCGGTATTGTGGTTGTTGAAGAACTTGAACATGCACTTGCTCGTGGCGCGCATATTTACGCTGAAATTACCGGTTACGGCGCAACCTCTGACGGATACGACATGGTTGCCCCATCGGGCGAGGGTGCAGCACGTTGTATGCGTCAAGCTATGCAAAACGTTGACAGCATTGATTACTTAAATACCCACGGTACATCAACACCGGTAGGTGATGTTAAAGAGCTTGGCGCTATTCAAGAAGTATTTGGTGGTAATTCGCCAATGATCAGTGCCACTAAAGCAATGACAGGCCATGCACTAGGTGCTGCTGGTGTACACGAAGCTATCTTTTCATTATTAATGCTTGAGCACGGTTTTGTTGCGCCATCTATCAATATTGATGAGTTAGATGAACAAGCGGCAGGCTTGAATATTGTAACTGAAGCAAAAGACGTTGAACTAAACACGGTTATGTCTAACAGCTTTGGTTTTGGCGGTACTAATGCCACGCTAGTAATGAGCAAATACAAAGGTTAAGTTAACCGTTACCTATTTTAAAGCCGAGCAAAATGCTCGGCTTTTTCGTTTGTGCTAATAGGGGGTTGTTCGTTACAATAGCGCCTCATTTCGCCAAACGGACTCACAATGAAAATTCTTGCCGATCAAAATATGCCTTTAGTTGAGCAATTCTTTAAAGATATGGGTGAGGTTGAACGATTTGATGGCAGGCAATTAACTCCTGAACAACTTATCGATGTTGATGTACTGCTTACCCGCTCAGTTACTCAAGTTAACAGTGACCTATTAGCACAGGCGAATAAGTTAAGCTTTGTAGGTACCGCTACGATTGGTGTTGATCATATTGATACCGATTTACTCAACGCAAAAAATATTGATTTTACCAGTGCGCCTGGCTGTAATGCCATAGCCGTAGCTGAGTATGTAATAAGTAGCTTATTTGCATTAAGTCAAGAAAATGCCAGCCCGTTAAGCGGTAAAACAATCGGTATTGTGGGTGTAGGTAATATTGGCAGTTGCCTCGCGCAAAAATTAAAAGCACTGAACGTTAATTTACTCTTGTGCGACCCAATTAAGCATGAGCAAGGGCTATTAACCGAGCATGTTGAGTTAGATGAGCTATTAGCGCAGTCAGATATTGTCACTTTTCATGTGCCGTTGGTTAAAACGGGTAAACATAAAACCCTACACATGCTTGATAAAACACGCTTAACTAAACTTAAATCTGGGCTGACTTTAATCAACGCCAGCCGAGGTGATGTAATTGATAACCAAGCCTTGCTTGAAGTAATGCAAGCCGGAGCAGAACTCGATTTAGTGCTGGATGTTTGGGAAAATGAACCTAATATTTTAACTGAATTACTGGAACATGTGCGCTATGCCAGTGTTCACATTGCAGGGCATACCCTTGAGGGTAAAGCGCGAGGTACGCAAATGTTGTACCAGCGCTTATGTGAGCTAAAAGGGGTTAACGCAATAAAATCGCTTGATGATTTTTTACCGCCTCCTGCGATTAAAAAAGTCACCCTAGAAAGCAGTTTTAGCGAAACAGATATAGCCCGTTTAGTGCATTTAGTTTATGACGTACGCCGTGATGATGGCATTTTACTACGTCACTTGGCCGATGAAGGCTTTGACAGCTTACGAAAAAACTACCCAACCCGCCGTGAATTTAGCACTGTGATGGTTGAAGGTGATAGCACCGAGCTTGCCGTACTTGCCCAGCTTGGCTTTACCACAGCAAACTAATTTAATTAGCGCGGTTGTTTTAACCGTGCTTACAGAGGATGAAATATGTCGCAAAAATATAACGTTGCCGTACTCGGCGCTACTGGCCTTGTTGGTCGTCAAATCATTGAAACTTTGGAAGATCGTAAATTTCCGGTCGATCAGCTGTTTTTATTAGCAAGCAGCCGAAGTGCCGGCGAAGATATAAAGTTTCGTGGTGAGAGCATAGAAGTACGCGATGTTGAAGGCTTTGACTTTAGCCAAGCGCATATCGGCTTATTTTCTGCTGGTGGCAGTGTGTCTGAAAAGTATGCCCCGATTGCTGCAGACGCAGGCTGTATTGTTATTGATAATACCTCACATTTTAGAAATGACTTTGAAGTACCGCTAATTGTGCCAGAAGTGAATGCAGCGAGTTTAGCTGATTTTAGAAACCGTAATATAATCGCTAATCCTAATTGCTCAACTATTCAAATGATGCTTGCGCTTAAACCTATTTATGATGCCTACGGTATTGATCGTATTAACGTTTCAACCTACCAAGCAGTGTCGGGCGCAGGCAAAGAAGCGGTTGATGAACTAGCAAAACAAACAGCTAACTTAATGAATGCACGCCCAATGGAAAACGACATTTTTCCTAAGCAAATTGCGTTTAATGTTATTCCGCAAATCGATAGCTTTGAAGACAATGGCTATACACGCGAAGAAATGAAAATGGTAAACGAAACGCATAAAATTTTAGGCGATACGACCATTGCAGTAAACCCGACTTGTGTTCGTGTACCGGTGTTTTTCGGTCATTCTGAGTCAATTAATATAGAAACGCGTATGCCTTATGACTTTGAGCATGTGAAGCAATTATTGAGCGATGCACCGGGTGTTGAGCTAATTGATGATGCGGGTGATTACCCAACGGCTGTTTCAGATGCCAGTGGTAACGACACTGTTTACATTGGCCGTTTACGTGCCGATATTTCACACCCACATGGATTAAATATGTGGGTAGTAAGTGATAACACCCGTAAAGGGGCTGCAACCAACAGTGTGCAAATAGCAGAAGAGCTCATTGCTAATTATATGTAATTAGCCTGAAGATAGTGATAATCCAATAAACGGCAAACCTAAGTGGTTTGCCGTTTTTTTGTGCTTTAATTGCCATTTTTTTGCCACTTATAAACAACAGCTGTGTAAACACTTTGATAAACAACATAAAATTATTTTTATCTAGATGTTTAAGGTATTTATTTTCAATGCGTTGCGATGGATATTATGGCTTAACTGGTTTATAGTTTGTAACTGGAATAGAGCTTGCAATAAAAATAGATTGTAATAAAAATGTGCGTTAGCCTCGTGGTTAACAACGGCAAGAATAATCAATGTTTAAGCGCCAATTCAAAGCGCTGTGTTAACATTTAAACATTAAAGGATCAGCATGCGCGGTTTCGTTTCACTTATTATATTAGCGTCTGCACTGATGGTAACGACTGTTTACTCTCAAGACAGTACCCAATTAAGAGGGCCCAAAGGCGCAGATTACGGCGCACAGGGGCGTTCTATTGGGCCAATAAAACCAACCGATACACTTTGGCGCATTGCCGTTAAGGTTCGTCCTGATAATTCAGTTAGCATTTACCAAGTTATGCAGGCCTTGTATAACAAAAACCCCAACTCATTTTTAGAACAAAATTTAAATCATATGCGAAGCGGTTCTTACTTAAAGATACCTACTTTGGCAGAAATTAGACGAGTAAACCCGCAATTAGCTAAGCAACGCTCTGAGCAAGATGATGACCTGTGGGAAAAAAAGAAAAATGGTACGCTTACTCAAGCAGAAATTAACTCAGCACAAACACAAGTAACGCAAGCTCGCAAAGCAGACGTTGATGAAGCCAAAAAAGAATTACAACAAGAATTAAAAGCCATAAAAACAGATCAAGGTAATAAATTAGTTGAGCTTCAGCAGCAGTTTAAAAGCTCTGTAGGTAACGTAGAAGAGATTTTAGTTGAAAACAACAATCTTAAAAAACAGCTTACAGGTATTTCAAACGAGTTAGAAAACGTTCGCTTACAGCTTGGTCAAGACAGTGAAATACAGCAACAGTTAAAAGAATTAATCCTTAAGCAAAATGAGATTATTGCGCAGCAAAAGTTAAAAGAGGTAGAGCAAGAGAGTGAATTTAGCTTTGCCGCATTACTTTCGAATCCTTTGGTGCTGATTTTATTAATGACCATTCCGGCTTTATTGATTATTTTTGCCGTTGTTATGTGGTTGCGCAAGCGTAGTAATAATCAAGAGCCTGAAAGTGATGATGATGAGTTTATTCCTCAAGCTCCAGCGTTTACTGATCCAATAAATGAAGAGCCAGAGCCCATTCTTGATGAAGAAGCGCCAGCTCCCGATCCGCTTGATGATATAAGCGTGCAATTAGACGACAACATGGATGACGTGTTACTCGATGATGATGTGGCATTTAACGATGATCTCGATGATGACAGTCTACTAGATCAAGATGAGTTAGAAAGCTTACTCAATGATGATGTTGTTTTTGAAGACGAAAATACTGAAGACGATGAACTTGATGTTTTCATGCAACAGGACTTTGATAGTTCCGATGGCGATGATACAGGTGATGCTATCGACCTTGATGAGTCAGATGACATTTTAAGTTCGGATGACCTAGATAGCTTGTTTGATGAAGAAGATGACGATGCTCTGCCAGATGAACCTAAAGGTGAATCGAACGATGATATGGCAGCACTTAGTGAAGAGCTTGCTGAAGAGGGCGAAGACTTTAACATTGACGACTTGCTTGATGAGAATAATGAACAAGCAGATGATGTAACAGCACAAGCTGATGATGACGATGAGTTTGATATAGACAGTTTACTCGATGCTGAGCAACCAGTAGCTCAAAGCGAAGAGCCTGATATCGATAGTTTAGTTGAAGAAGATGACGAGTTTGATATTGATGACTTGCTTGATGCTGAGCAACCGGAGACTCAAAGCGAAGAGCCTGATATCGACAGTTTAGGAGAAGAAGGCGACGAGTTTGATATTGACGACTTACTTGATGCTGAGCAACCGGACGCTGAGGCTCAAAGCGAAGAGCCTGATATCGACAGTTTAGTAGAAGAAGGCGACGAGTTTGATATTGACGACTTACTCGATGCCGAGCAACCGGCTACTGAAACTCAAAGCGAAGAGCCAGACATCGACACTCTAGTTGATGAAGACGATGAAGTTGATATTGACGACTTGCTCGATGCTGAGCAACTAACTACTGAAGCTCAAACTGAAGAGCCAGATATCGACAGCTTAGTTGATGAAGACGACGAAGTTGACATTGATGAATTGCTCGATGCTGAGCAACCAACTACTGAAACTCAAAGCGAAGAGCCTGATATCGATAGCTTAGTTGATGAAGACGATGAAGTTGATATTGATGAATTGCTCGATACTGAGCAACCAACTACTGAAGCTCAAACTGAAGAGCCTGATATCGACAGCTTAGTTGAAGAAGACTATGAAGTTGATATTGATGGTTTGCTCGACGCTGAGCAACCAACTACTGAAGCTCAAACTAAAGAGCCAGACATCGACAGCTTAATTGATGAAGACGAAGTAGATATTGATGATGTACTAGATACTGAACAACCTGAAAGTGATGTTCATGATTCTGAAATAGATCATGCATTGGCGGACTCAATTGAAGATTTAACTGACGCGCAAGAAGAGTTAAATAGTGAAGATGTAGAATCTATCGCTTCATCTTTTGCTGAGCCAGAGGTTGCAGCTGAGACAGAAATTGCAGCAGAGCCTGAACTTGAAGCAGAGCCTGAGCTTGAAGCAGAGCCTGAGCTTGAATCAGAGCCTGAAATTGAAGCAGAGCCTGAGCTTGAAGTAGAGCCTGAACTTGAAGTAGAGCCTGAGCTTGAAGTAGAGCCTGAACTTGAAGCAGAGCCTGAGCTTGAATCAGAGCCTGAGCTTGAATCAGAGCCTGAACTTGAAGCAGAGCCTGAACTTGAAGCAGAGCCTGAACTTGAAGCAGAGCCTGAACTTGAAGCAGAGCCTGAACTTGAAGCAGAGCCTGAGCTTGAAGCAGAGCCTGAGCTTGAAGAAGAGCCTGAG